>ERZ795049.4-NODE-4-length-472690-cov-12.505887_pt1 | contig 472690 bp, 369 predicted proteins | sample MGYA00375133_ERZ795049 | MGnify/ENA primary metagenome ERZ795049 (study PRJEB30178, sample SAMN05720147) | activated sludge metagenome | isolation source: anaerobic digester from wastewater treatment plant | place: Japan | collected 2015-04-20 ...
TGCAGGGACCCGCGCCCAACCGGGGTTGCAGGGGCAATTCATGAATTGCCCCTACAACAAAAAACGCCCACACCCGCGTTCTTCGCGCCTTCGCGTGCGCCATTTCTTTCCTTTCCCAAAAATACCTGCGACAAATTTGCAACTTCTGCGTGAAAATGCTTGACACGAAGACGACGTTCTGCCTCAACTGGTATGCGAGGCAAGCTTCTTTCGTGCCTTTCGAAAAACCCGGCCGCGGCGGAAAATGGATACGACGAAGAACGCACCGCCTTCTCAGCGGGTCCCTCCATAATCTGCGGCCGTGGTGCAGGGACCCGCGCCCAACCGGGGTTGCAGGGGCAATTCATGAATTGCCCCTACGACAAAAAACGCCCATTTCTTCGCGCCCTTCGCGCCTTCGCGTGGGCCATTTCTTCGCCTTCCGAAAAAACCTGGTGCAAATTTGCAACTTCTGCGTGAAAAGGCTTGACACGAAGACGACGTTTTGCCTTAGCCGGTGTGTGGGGAGGTATTTCGTGCGCGGCAAAAATCGGGCACGACGGAGCGTGCCCCTCCATAATCTGCGGCCGTGGTGCAGGGACCCGCGCCCAACCGGGGTTGCAGGGGCAATTCATGAATTGCCCCTACGATGAAAAACGCCCATTTCTTCGCGTTCTTCGCGTCTCCGCGTGCGCCCTCTCTTCGCCTCGCCCCCAAAAATCCCGGTGCAAATTTGCAACTTCTTCACGAAAAAGCTTGACACGAAGACGACGTTTTGCCTCAACCGGTATGCGAGGCAAGCTCCTTTCGTGCCTTTCGAAAAACCCGGCCGCGGCGGAAAATGGATACGACGAAGAACGCACGGCGTTCTCAGCGTGCCCCTCCACAGGCCCCCTCTTCCCTTGCCCGCACCCGGGAACTAGTTCCATCGGAATCACGGTTGTTCCCCATGACGCACTTGAGGCGCGGAAATGGTGTGCCGTTTGACGTGCCCGGCATCAGTCGCTGCGCCGTCACCAGGAGGAGTCCAATGGTCAAGGTAGGCAAGGCAGCACCGGATTTCACGGCCGAAGCCGTGGTAGGTCGCCAGTTCAGGAATGTGTCGCTTGCGGACTACCGCGGAAAGTACGTGGTCCTTTTCTTCTATCCCCTCGACTTCACGTTCGTGTGCCCGACGGAAATCACCGGTTTCTCGGACGCAGCGGCCCAATTCCATGAACTCAACGCCGAGATTCTCGGTGTCAGCGTGGACAGCAAATACAGTCATCTTGCGTGGATTGAGACCCCGAGAAACAAGGGCGGGTTGGGAGATATCGCGTATCCCCTCGTATCCGACATTACGAAACAGGTTTCGCGGGACTACGAAGTGCTGATCGAGGACGAGGGCGTAGCGCTGCGCGGTCTGTTCATCATCGACAGGGACGGTATCGTGCGTATCCAGATTGTCAACGATCTGGGCATCGGCCGGAACATTGAAGAAGTCCTGCGTCTGCTGAAGGCCCTCCAGTACACAGAGGAACACGGTGAGGTCTGCCCGGCGAACTGGCAACCGGGCGGGGACACGATTGTTCCCGATGTGGAGGGGTCGAAGGAGTATTTCGCGAAGAAAAAATAGAGCGACAGGAAGGGGCCGTTCATGGATAGCCCCTGCCTGCGAATCACCATGGCAGGGCAGTTTGTCCGGCTCCGTTGCGCACGACGGCGACCGCGCCGCCGTGCACGCTGCATCAGGTTCTATCCGGGTCACACGGGACCCATACCGGACGGCAAATCGTAAGGGCGACGCATGCGCCGCCCTTACATTTTTCACAGGTTCCCTGCCGTTTTTGGTAGTGAACCGACACGACGAAGAACGCACGGCGTTCTCAGCGTGCCCCTCCAACGTTCGTGGCCGTGTTGCAGGGGCAATTCATGAATTGCCCCTGCTACAACAAAACACGCCCATTTCTTCGCGCCCTTCGCGCCTTCGCGTGCGCCACTTCTTTGCCTCCCGAAAAAACCTGGTGCAAATTTGCAACTTCTGCGTGAAAAGGCTTGACACGAAGACGACGTTTTGCCTTAGCCGGTGTGTGGGGAGGTATTTCGTGCGCGGCAAAAATCGGGCACGACGGAGCGTGCCCCTCCAACCGTTCGCGACGGTGTTGCAGGGACCCGCGCCCAACCGGGGTTGTAGGGGCAATTCATGAATTGCCCCTACGGAGAAAAACGCCCATTTCTTCGCGCCCTTCGCGCCTTCGCGTGCGCCACTTCTTTAGCCTCCCGAAAAAACCTGGTGCAAATCTGCAGCTTCTTCGCGAAAAGGCTTGACACGAAGACGACGTTTGGCCTCAGCTAACATACGGGGGCGGGATTGCTGCGCAGCGTTCGACGAACCCGCGACGGCGTTTCGACAGGCTTCCTGCTCCAGATACGCAGGCTCAACGACCGCGCAGGCTGGATGGACCGTACCCGTTGCGCCTTTCTGACGCCTGTGGTAGGTTGAACGTGCATCCCGTCTGCCGATCCCAACGCCACCGGATGGAGGCTTCCCATGGCAATGCGCGAACTCTTGCCCGACTTCTTCCAGTACGACGACAGCTGCAACGTGTATGTCATCCGCCGGGGCGACCGGGCCATCGCCATTGATTTCGGCACCGGCGGCGTGCTCAAGGAACTGAGCGCCATCGGGGTAACCGGGCTCGACTGGATCGTCCACACGCACCACCACCGCGATCAGTGCGTCGGCGACCATCTTGCCGTGGCGCAGGGCGTGAAACTCGCCGTGCCCGAGTGGGAGGCGCACTACTTCCTCGAGGCGGAGCATTTCTGGGGGCGGCGGAACCTCTTCCATCTCTACAACATGCGCACCAACTATTTCACCCTGCGGGAGTCGGTGCCCGTAGCGGCGTTCCTGCAGGACTTCACGAAGTTTACGTGGAAAGACGTGACGCTCGAGGTATGCCCGGCGCCCGGCCACACGCAGGGGCAGGTGGCGCTGGTGTGGGATCGCGGCGGGCAGAAGCTCGCGTTTGTGGGCGATCTGATCCGCGACGACGGGCAGGCGGAGACGCTGTACGATTTCCAGCAGGGCTATGGCGGCTGGGAAGGCATGCAGCACAGCATCGGCGCGATGGGGTATTTGCGCACCCTCAACCCGGCGAGGCTGTTTCCTTCTCACGGGGCAATCGTGGAGCACCCGGCCGAGGCGATGGACAAGCTGAAAACGGCCATGCGCGGGTGGATGGAGTTCTACGGCAGCACGGTGCCGAACAGCGTCCCGGACATCACGAAGGCCGAACTGCAGGCGGTCATACCGGACGTGTACCATTCGAAGTTCACGAATGCGAGCCACTACGCCATTGTGTCGAAAAGCGGGAAGGGGCTCTTCATAGACTACGGGCCGAACTACTCGAATGGATTGGTGGCGGGAGTGCTCCACGCCGACGAATCGAACCGGTTCGTGCCGCATTCATTGCCCGAATTGCGCGCCGTCGGGATGACAAAAGTGGACGTGGCCATGCCGAGCCACCTGCACGACGACCATATCACGGGTTTTGCCTATCTGCAGCGCAAAGAGGGCACGCGGTTCTGGTGCTACAAGAACATGGTGAACCTGCTTGAGCACCCGACATCCGAACTGGTGGGATGTACAGTCCCGGTGCCCATCAAAGTAGATCACGCGTTCGAGGAGAACGAGGAGGTCGCATGGGAGGAGTTCCGGATCCGTGTCCTGTACGCGCCGGGCCACTCGCAGCACCACAACATGATCATGCTGGAGCACGAAGGGAAGCGCGTTGCGTTCACCGGCGACAACATCTTCAACGGCGGGCAGCGAGACGCAAACGGCCGGCTGAAACTGAACTGGAACCTGATCCCGATGAACCGCAACCGCCCGGACGACCACCTGCGGACGGCCGATGCGCTGCTCGATTTCGAGCCGCAGTTCATCTGCCCCGGCCACGGGGGGGCGTACGAGGTGACACGGGAGGACCTGCTCGGTTTCCGGGAGACCGTCGCGCAGATTCCGGCCAAGTTCCAGGCGCTGGTGGGCGAGCGGAACGTCAACCGTTGCGCGGACTTCCACTGGGCGCGGGTGTTTCCGTACGAGCAGCACATCGAGCCGGGGAAGCTGTTCTCGGTGACGGTGCGTATACGGAATTACGACGATACCTCCGCCACCGGCACACTCACTGCCGCGCTGCCCGCCGGGTGGACCGCGGCGGTGCCGGTGCAGAATGTGCATATCCACGCGCAGGGCGAAACGGAAGTCGAGTTCGGCATTCTGCCGGGCGAGAAGCGCCTGAACGCGCCGGGCAAGACGCCCTTTGCGTTCGCGCTCGAGCTGGGCGGGAAACCGCTGGGCGAGGTGTGCCACGGCATCGGCAACTACGTGAGGTACCCGTACCACGGGGCGTGACGAAACGACGATTCTTTGACTCATTCGTGGCGCCGGTCATCTCGACGCACGGCTTTGCCGCACTCGATGACCCGCACACCACAGGGGAGTCCTCCGATGACCACCGACATCGCCTTCACCGCCTCGTGCGATGGTACTGAGCAACGGTACGTGGAGGTCCTTCCTGCCGATATCGAACCCGGAAGGCAGTACGATGTCCTCATTGCCCTGCACGGGCACGGGTCCGACCGGTGGCAGTTCGTCAACGACCAGCGGGACGAATGCCGCGCCGCGCGCGACGTGGCGACGGAACGGGGGATGATCTACATTTCCCCGGATTACCGGGCCAAAACGTCGTGGATGGGTCCGAAAGCCGAAGCGGACGTGGTGCAGATCATCGGCCTTCTGAAGGAGCGTCATCGGGTCGGTCGGGTGTTCATTTGCGGCGCCTCCATGGGCGGCAGCGCATGCCTGACGTTCGCCGCGCTCCACCCCGGGCTGATAGACGGTGTTGCCAGCATGAACGGCACGGCGAATTTTATCGAGTACGAGGAGTTTCCCGAGGGCGTGGCGGCGATTGTGGAATCGTTCGGCGGCACGAAAAAGGAGATCCCCCTCGAGTACAAACGGCGCAGTGCAGAGTTCTTCCCGGAGCGGTTCACCATGCCCGTCGCGATTGCCGCCTCGGGAAAGGACACGCTGGTCCCGCCCGGGAGTGTCCTGCGGCTTGCGAACATGGTGAAGAAAATCGGCGGGCAGGTGCTGCTCATCTACCGGGAGGAGACTGGTCACACCACGAGTTACGAAGATGGCCGGGCGATCATCGAGTTCGTAATCGGCAGTGGTGTGCCGCCGCACAACTCGCGGAAGTCCTCATGAACGGATTACCGTGGGAAAAGAAAGCCGCACGTGCCCGTTGGCACGTGTGCGTCTTCATGGTGCTGACCTTCGTTTCGGGGACCCACGTGGAAGCCAGACCGGTAGAGCGTCACGAGAGCCCGTTCGCCTTCGCCACGCCAATCGCTCCCAGCCTCCGCGCCAAGCGTTATGTGGAAGTGTTCGACAGCGCACTCGCGCAGCAAATCGGCCAGTTCGATTCGGAGCGTGGACTCGTCCGGCATACAGTGCCCGAAGGTTCCCCCGGGGTCGGCCCGGAAGTCGCATTACTCGATCGCTGGGAGCGGAAACGATACATTTCGCCGGCAAACATGTGGGCGAACTACGTGGGACGCTCAAGTGCGAACCTCATCTGCGCAATGGCGCTTGCGCGGACGCAGCCGCTATCCCGGTATTACCGTGATCCGGATCTTCTTCGCTCGATCAGACAGGGCTTCCGCGCGTTCGAAGCAATACAGTTGCCGTCGGGGGAGTTTGCTTTCACCCCACTCCGGTATGCAACGATCTACGGCAGCCACGCCATGGCCTGGTGGTTGGAGAACCTCATCGCCGCGTGGTTCTGCGTTGCAGATGAGCTCCCCGAAGATGAGCGGGCCCGCTCGTGGGCGATGCTCGAGCGGGCGATGGCGTTCCTGCGGGACACGCCCTGCGACCATGCGTGCAACAGGGGCATGGTGTGGACTGCGGTGATGTCCATGTGCTGGAGGGCGACAGGTGACAGCGCCTACCTTCGCGATGCGAACGCCATGTTCGACCGGATCAGGGGCCAGATTTTCCAGGCCTCGGGTGAGATTCTCGAGGGTGTGGGCCCGTGCAGCAACTACTCGTCAGTGTCGCTCGAGTACCTCCTGCGGTACCGGGAGATGACCGAAGATACTACGCTCGACGAGGCAATCGTGCGCTCGATCGATTGGATGCAGGAGATGTACACCGATGGGGCAGTGCCGTTCCTTGGCGTTTCGACACGATATGAGCTCACTGACGGCGGGGGCAAGATGGTTACCATGCTCCCCGCGCTTGAACGGTACGAGCCCATGCACCCCTGGTATGGGGCTCTTGCCGACACAATCATCGCCGCGGCCGCGGCATCGCACCTCCCCGAAGTGCTAGAAAATGGCGCCCTGTGCTGGATGAGCGCAGCGGCGTTGCACCGGCCGGGTGCGGTCGCCTCGGAAATGGATCCCGGTGAGCGGCGAACGCGGTGGCTTAATCGTTACGAAGGGCAAGCGACGGCGTACTGGACTGTAGGCACGGAAGCGTACCGAACCTTCCTTGTCCTGCGGGGTCTGCCACCTCGGAAAGGCCTGCAGACGTGGGCTGCGAACGGATCGAATCCCTTCATCTTTCCTGAGATGGGACGCGAATCCACGGTCACCGGTTGGGGCGTGGATCTCGCAGGCCGCAACGTGTCGCTGCACGACAGGAGCCGATTCGACGAAACCGCGTTGCAGGCAGTGTCAGCCCAGCACGGACCGATCTGGGTGACCTATGTCGTCGGATCACGAAGCCTGGTTGTCATCCACACCGCCTCCACCGGGGACCGGGAGACGCTCTGGCGCGGCAGCGGGCGGTACGTCGGGGAATACCGCATCGCGCCAGGCGGGAGTAGAGTGATCGCGGAAAATGCACGGGGCGCGCTGGCATGGTGGGGCCCCGCGCCGGCGATTGACCCCGACCGACTCACGATCCGGTTCCGCGATTCGGCGACCTCGCAGATCTACGCATTTGCGTCGGGGCCGTTCCACACCGGTACCGAGTTTCATGAATGGGACCGCAGCCGTGTTCTTTCCGGTGATGCGGTTCTCGCCCAGTGGAAGGATGATTCCGGACATTTCGTCGCGGTTGTCAACCATTCTGATAGTGCGACGGCAGCGACGGTCGCTCTTCCGAGTGGCAGAACCGAATCCATAAGCCTCGTACCCGGCCAAACACAGGTCTGGAGGATTGAGTAATAACAACCCGACCTGTTTCGGGCGAGGCTTTGCGCGGGCATCATTCCGATGTCCTCGATTTGTCCTGCGTGTCCGACACTTTGTCCCCGCCATCCCGTTTATTAAACTTTGAATAGTCCATCGTTCCCGGTTTCTTCCACCCGCCCACCCAGGGTAACCGCAGGCTGAAGTTCGACCTTGCCGTTTCCACCCCTCCTCCGTGACCTCAAGGAATTCTTCCGTTACCGGCCCTCCGTTCTTCCGGGTGAGTTGACGCCGGCTGACAGGCAGGATTCGCTGCGCAAGCTCATCATGGCGTGGTGTCTGGGAACGGTGTTCTTCGAGGGTATCAGCGGCGCGCCGCTTGTCGGAATGTTCCGCAGCCTCGGTGCGACGCCGTTCTGGATCGGCCTGCTCGTCGCCATTCCGTCCCTCGCGACTCTTGCGCAACCCATCGGTTCGTATTTTGTGGCGCGCACCGGTTCCCGGAAGCGTATGCTCATCCGCACTGCCATCCCCGGCCGCCTTATCTGGCTTGTCATCCCGACACTCGGCTTCTTTTTTCCCCACAATTACTTCGTCATCGGGGTGATGTTCACCCTGGTGCTGTTCTCGAGGCTTACGATTGCATTCGCCTCGCCGGCGTGGTTTTCATGGGTGAGCGACCTGGTGCCCGAGGACGAACGTGGAACGTTCTGGGGAAGCCGCCAGATGTGGGCACGCATTTTCGGCATCGCCGCGGCGATCACGCTTGGATGGTTCCTCGGGAAAGAACCGCCGTATTACAAGTTCATCGTCTACTTCTGCCTCATGGGCTTCATCGGCTGGCTGGAAATCTTCATCCATCGCGGGGTGATGGGGATCCGGATACAGGTACCGGAGCAACCACCGACTCTGGCAGCGCTTGTTCTCCGCCCGCTCAGGGACCGTCGCTTTCTTCCCATCATCGTGTTCACCTTTTCCATCAACTTCGCCACGCAGATCGGCGGCGGAATGTTCAGCCTCATGATGCTGGAGGAGATCAAACTATCCTACCTCGAGATATCCGTGTTCCAGGTGGGTATCCTGGGACTGGTGACGGTGCTCAGTTCGCGTTATGTCGGGCGGGTGATTGACAACCTTCGCGAGGGAGCGAGGCTCGTGTTCTATTTCGGAGCGCTGGTCACGTCGTTGCAGGCGCTTCCCTGGGCTGCCATCCCCGAGCGGGCGATTCTCCCTGTTGCAGGAACGGTGATTCTGGGGGGTGTCGGCTGGGCGGCGTACCATATCGCGCTCACCGGGCTGCTCATGGGGTATTCGCCGCGGGATGCGCGGGCGACGTACAGCGCGATGTATGCGGTCATTTCAGGGTTCGGAAGCGCGTTCGGCTCGGTTCTCGGGGGAACCATCGCAGAAGCACTGCAGGGAATGTCGTACACCTGGGGGCCATTCATTCTGACACCCCTGCGAACCCTCTACCTCATCTCCTTCAGCGGACGTATTCTGGCGCTCTTGTTGTTGCCCCTGATACGTGAGCCCGCCTCTGTTCCCCTGGGCGTGTACGTCCGGCAGCTTCTTTCCATGAACCCCTTCGACCGCGATACGTACGTCTACATCAAACGGAAGTTCAGCCCTCCCGTCCGGAACAACGGATCAGAGCAGGAGTAAGCGTCTCTCCGGTTTTCCCTTCAGTCGCAATCCTCCTTGCCTTGTCAGTGGGAACGCAGTCCTGCCATATTTCTTTGCGCACACAACGCAGGCCATTCCCTTTCAGAAGCGGTCCTCTCGATGGACAGTGCTGCTCACGGGCGTACGTCCGGCGACGGACGCATGCCATGGTACTACGGCGCGCGGCTGTATGTGTACATCCTGCCGACGTTCGTCTTCATCGGAATCTTCGCGTACTACCCCTCGCTGAGCGCGATCTATCATTCGTTCTTCAACTGGAACGGTTCGAACATAAAGGACTACGTCGGCCTTGCGAATTTCCGCCGAATCTTCCTGAACGACCGGGACCTTCTGGTTGCCTCGTGGCACATGCTCCTGTTCGTCTCGGCGAACCTTGTCCTGCAGATTCCGTCCATTCTGCTTGCGGTAGTCCTGTACCACCTGCGGAACAAGCGCGTGCAGTACTGGTTCCGGATGGTATTCGTGATCCCGATGGTGGTGCCCGGCATGGTGGGCATGCTCCTGTGGATGTTCATCTATAACCCGCAGGTGGGCCTTTTGAACCGTGCGCTGGCCGGGCTCGGAATCATTCCTTCGCCATTCGACGGTCCGACCTGGCTGGCGGACACTCGCCTTGCCATGCCGAGTCTCATGTTCATGGGGTTCCCGTATATCAACCCCATCGCCCTGCTCATCTATCTCGCGGGGTTGGAACGCATACCCAGGGACCTGAACGATTCCGCGCTGATTGACGGCGCAAGCGCGTGGCAGCGGCTTGTGCGGGTCGAACTGCCGATGATCCTCGGGCAGGTGAAACTGATGCTGATTCTCGGCATTATCGGGGGCGTGCAGGATTACGGACGGGTGCTCATCATGACGGGAGGCGGCCCCTCCGATGCCACCACGGTCCCGGGGCTCATCATGTACAACACCGCCTTCCGGTACGCACAGATGGGCTATGCGTCGGCCATCGGCGTGGTGATGTTTCTTGTGATACTCGGATTGACGGTGCTCAACATGCGGTATTTCCGCACGCACGAGGCGTCATGAGAGGTAGACGCGCGGTCTGGAAGTGAACGTGGCAAAGGCTCAGTATGGCATTGACTAGCAGGCGTGCGGAAGCCGCAAAGTTCACATTGCTGGCAGGTGCGGCGTTTTTTGTGCTTGTGCCGTTCTGGGTGATGATCAGCATCAGTCTGAAGGACCTGCGCCAGTTCCTCGATAACATCCTTTATCCGACTTCCCCGTTCCAGTGGCAGAATTACGTGGAAGGCTGGGAGGCGGTGTCCCCGTATATCATCAACACGCTTGTCGTCGCGGCGGTAGTGACGGTGGTAAGTCTCACGTTGAGTTCGCTGACGGCGTATGTGTTCGCGCGGTATGAGTTCCCCGGCAAAACGCCGCTGTTCTACGCCTTGATCGTGCTCCTGATGATTCCCGGCATTCTCAACCTCATTCCCCAGTACGTGCTTGCGCTGAGGCTCGGCCTTGTAGGCACCGCGTGGGCGCTGATCCTGTTCTACGTCGCATCGCGCCAGGTGCTTGAGGTGTACATCCTGCGCACATTCTTTTCGGGGCTTCCGAAGGAGCTGTTCGAAGCGGCGCAGATGGACGGGGCGAGCGACATCCGGCAATACTGGAGCATCGCGTTGCCGCTTTCCAAATCCATTCTCGGCACGCTCGCCATCATGACGGTGGTGTTCGTCTGGAACGACTACATCTGGCCACTGGTGGCTGCTGATAACTTCAAAACCGTCTCCATCGGGCTTGCGTACCTGACGAAGCAGCACTCCACCTCGTGGGGACCGCTGATGGCGGGGTACGCCATCGCGTCACTTCCCCTCATCCTCCTCTTCTCGGTCACCATGCGCTATTTTGTCGAAGGCATCGCCACGGGCGCGATCAAGGCGTAAGCGTGGTGGTCGTCTCGATACAACGCGGCTATCGCCACGCCACTCGACGACCCGCGCGCTACACCCTCACATACCGGAACCCGATGGCCTCGGCGAAGGCTTCCACCTCTGCCGTGTGATCACCGATGCCAAGTGCAATGTGATGAGACGGGCCCTGCTGGCACCACGCATCCATGAACTCGTGAATCGGTCGCGCCACGCGCACGCGGCAGTTCGGGTTACCGATTGAGAGAATGTTCCCCGGCACCACTTCCCCGGCTGTCGTGATGAGTTTGAACGACTCGCCGGCATCCACCTGCGTCAGGTTCACCAGTGTCACCGGCCCTTCCTTCATGTGGAAGTCGATGCCCAGCCCGCTGCCTGATTTCCCGTGGTGCACCTCGAGGAACGAAAGCTTCGGGCGGTCCTGCGCAACGTTGATGTTGCTCGGACCGTCGTGCCCCATCAGGATGAAGTTCTCGTCGAAATCCATGGAAAAGAATTCGACGAACATGCCGCCGGCGCCGAGCAGATCGAGCAGTTTCATCGCCATCGCGGTTTTCACGTCGCCCTCGGTGACGCCGGGCCTTCCCAGCGCGGCAAGGCGCGACACGGCAAGCGCGGCCTGGGCCCGAAGTTGCGTCACCGCATCCTTCACTCCCCACCAGTAAAACCCAAATGCGGACAGGTCGTGGTGCATGATCACCTCGTCAAACGCCACCGCGATTCGCGCCGATTCGCGCAGGTGTTCATCGGTGACCCCCGCGTCCACGTCGTACATTGCGCGGAACTGCGCGCACATCTCGTCCACCTGCGCGCGGGTCGCGTGGTGGTATGCCTCCTCGATCTCCTCCACTTCGGGGCGAATCAGGAGCCTCCCCGTTGCATTGAGCAGACGCAGCTCGTCGACCGGCATATCCGCCATATTGGTGTAGGTTTCGCCGATCACTCCGAAGTTGAGGGCCCGGAACACCCGCGCCGCGGCCGCGCCGCGGCAGTCTGCGGCGATCTCATCCCAGAGCCGCCCGTCGCGAAAGGCTCCCGTGCGCACGCGAAAGGATTTGCCGATCGTGCGCAGCGCCGAGGCGTACTCCGGCACGCAGCACACGCCCTCGTGATGAAGATATTCCGTCGTATCGGCTTTGGCGTAGTCGTAGGACGCGTCCTCATGGGCGTTGAGGATGCGGATCGGCACGCTCAGGGAGCGCGCCGCAGGAACAACGCACATTGCCGGGGTGTAGCCGAACGGGAACACCAGAACGATGTCCACACGCTCCTTGAGGAAGAGTTCGCCCGCGGCGGCGGATTTTTCCGGCGTGTCCACCAGCTCCGGCGCGATAACATCCCCGAACGTTCCGAGCTGCTCCAGCAGCCTGCCGTACATGGCGAGGCCTTTGGCCCTCAGCTCGGGAAATTGCTGCCAGTAGTAGTAGTGCCCGGTCGGCAGCAGGCCGATTCGCGGCCGCGCCATGCGCGCATTCAGGCTGAACATCTGTCGACTCCGTGTATATGCAGGGTTGTCGGACTCGCGAATGGCTCTCGTCATCGGTTTGGGGGCGCGCGGGAGGGATATCACCCGGCAAAGGCGAACACGCGACCCAACGAAAACGGAAGACGTTCTCTACCCTCGCGGGGAGGCTGCCCGGTGACACAGCGGTGAGTGCTTTTGGGAAGCGCGTGGGAGGACATGTCTACGCAACGAGAGAGGGTCGCGCATACCGGTTGGTCGGGTTACACTCCCTCCGCCCGGATGGTTTCGAGAATGGAGACCTCTCCGTCATCCCCCTTCACGTTTGCCACCAGTTCCGCCAGCAGACCTGTGGAGAGCATCTGAAGGCCGACGATAATCATCAGCACGCCGAGCCACAGGAGAGGATAGCGGTTCATGATCCATCCGTGCACCAGCCGCAGGTACGCGATGTATCCCTCAATTGCCACGCCACCTACCATGAGAAACGTTCCCACCCAGCCGAAGAAATGGAGGGGGCGGCTGACATAGCGTGTCAACAGCACCACGGTGAGCAGGTCGAGGAATCCGTCCACGAAGCGTTTCGCGCCGAATTTGCTCTTTCCGAACCTGCGGGGGTGGTGCTGAACCGGAATCTCTGCCACGCGAAACCCCTGCCAGTGCGCGAGAGCCGGAACGAACCGGTGCATTCCCCGCTTCATGCGAATGCTTTTCGTCAATTCCCGGCGGTAGGCCTTCAGGCCGCAGTTGAAGTCGTGCAGCTTGATACCGGTGATGAAAGACGTCACCCCGTTGAACACCTTGGACGGCAGGGTTTTTGAAATCGGGTCGTGGCGGACCACCTTCCAGCCGGTAACGAGATCGTATCCCTCGTCCAGCTTCGCGATGAGATTCGGAATCTCCTCCGGATCGTCCTGAAGATCAGCGTCCATGGTCACGACGATATCGCCCGTTGCAACCCGAAACGCCGTTGCCAGCCCGGCTGACTTTCCGAAGTTGCGCCGGAACCGCACCGCTTTGACACGTGGATCCTTCTCCGCAAGTTCACGGATAACCGAGAAAGAACCGTCACGGCTCCCGTCGTCAACAAACACGATCTCCGCGACATATCCCTCGCGATCCACCACCCGGGTGATTGCTTCGTGAAGCGGACGGAGGCTTTCTTCCTCGTCCAGCAAGGGGATCACGATGGAGACTGTCCGTGGAGACATGAGTGTCATCCTGTGGAGAGGTCCTGTGAAGGCTCAGGCGGGCGCGTGGATTCCCTCCGGAGGACAAACGCCACGGCGCCGGGAAGGCTTGAGGCAAGTGCCGTCACGTGTGCCAGAAGCTCCATGGCTACCACTCCCCCCGCGCCGACCCCGGGCAGCGTCGTGAAAAGCCATTTGGCTGCCCATTCCCGGGGCCCGAGGCCACCCGAACTTATCGGAATCGCCGCGGCAACCCCGATAAGCGGGATGAACGTCCAGAAGTAAATTAACGGGATATCCACCCCGATGGACAACGCGCACAGGTAATGCACGTAAATCCGCAACCCCTGAACAAGAAACGAAACGGCTGCCGCCATTCCCAGCACGACCCAGCGAGCCCGCATCGCCACGAAGCCGGCTCGAAGCCCGGTAATCGTTCGCGACACGCGTTCGGGCAGCAGGCCCACCACGCACGCATCTACGCGCGTCCCAATGCGCCGGCTCGTGATCAGGACGCCCAGCACCACGAAACTGCCGAGAACCGCCGCGATCAGAGCGCCAAACTCCGAATGCTCTTCCGTGAAAAGAGCTGCGGCGCCCGCAAAGATCATCATGGTGAAGAACCCGAGGAAGCGATCCATCACGATGGTGGCGACACCCGAAGCAGTGGTGTGGGTCAGTCCGGGAGACGCGTTTTTCCGGACTTCGAACGCGCGCAGTACGTCACCACCCACGTTGCCGATGAGGAAATTATTGAAAAACAGGGAGATGAAATAGGCACGTGTGACAACGCGTTCGGGGAGCTCAATTCCCGCGATCTTCAGAAGAAGGTTCCACTGAAAAGCCCCAAGCAGGTTGCTGAGGACAAACACCGCGACCGCCGCGATACCGTACCACCATGAGAAGGAAGTCGGCAGAACGGCGTCCGGCCCGACCTGCCAGACAATCCCCCCGATCAGCACGACGCTGACCAGAAGCTTGAGCACGCGGCTGACCCACGGAGAGCGCCACCAGCTCATGCGCCGGCTCCCAGAATCTCCGCGGGAGCACCCTGGCGAAGGAGCCAGCGAAGGACGATACTGCCCTGATACAGATAGCAAGCGATTTCGTGGTCGCGGACGCGCCTGAGCTTCTGCACCTGTGCCCGTGCGGGCAGAATCCGGGGTAATGCCGCCACCGCGCCGACCAGCCCCCACGCCGCGCCCAGTGCACGCCGCCAGTTCAGTGAGACGAGTCCCCCGAAAATGGTCACCAGCTCAAGCAGAAGGCGAACAGGCAGCACTCGCGCAAGCGTCCGCGCTTCGTAGTTTTTCACGAGCAGGAGGAGGCTGTTCCGGTGGTTCAGATACATCTTGCGAAGAGATTCCGCCGTCAACGTTGCGGCGCCGTAATGAAGGATCCTCGATTCCGGCACGCTGACAATGCGATACCCGGCCACCCTTGCGCGCCAGCACCAGTCGATTTCTTCCATGTGCATCTGGAACACCGGCTCCAGCCCGCCGATTTCGCGGTACACGCTCATGCGCAGCATCATCGCCGCGCCGGATGCCCACATGATCTCCCGCGGGGCGTCGTACTGACCGGCGTCCGCCTCGCACACGTCAAACCAGCGGCCGAGCGCGAAAGGGTACCCGTAGCGGTCGAGGAGACCACCCGCCGCGCCAGCATAGTCGAAAATCGCGGAGTTATGCGCGCGGAGGATTTTTGGCTGACACGCGGCGATCTGCGGGTCACGTTCCATGCGTTCGCGCAGCGGTTGCAACCAGCCCGGTTGCGGGAGAGCGTCGTCATTCAACAGAACGGCGTATGCGCCCGCCGCTTCCGCCAGCCCGCGATTGCACGCGCCCACAAAACCGAGGTTTGTCTTGTTTCGAAGTAGCCGAATGCCGGGATAGCGCCGCTGTGCCACCTCCGAGGTGCCGTCGGTGGACGCGTCATCCACCACCAGCACCTCTCCCGGTGCGTCCGTATCTGAAAACAGCGCCTCAAGGCATTCAAAAAGCTGCGATCCCGCATAGTGCGGAATCACGACGGACACGTCATCCCGTGCGATCGTGCTCCCTTTCTTCGAAAGGCCGCCTTTCTGAAGAAGGCAGCCTTTCCCTTGAAACCGGAATGACCCTTTTCCCGCGCTCTTTCACCGACCCGGCAGCGAATCGCTTCGAGGTGTGGTCTGGCGTGCTCTCTGTTCCAGATCCGCGATGCGGCGGTTCACTTCGCCGGCCAGCGTCATGGCGTCCGTTCGGAACGTCCGCGCAAATTCCTGGTTCGCTTCGGCGGTATTGGGAATCACCATCAGCAGGTTCCGGCAGCGCTCGAGCATTTCCCGCGCATTCTGAATATCCCCGACCTGGTCATAAATCGTCGAAGCCTCGAAAAACAGGCCGATACGGTCCGCGCTTGAGATGCCGGAAAGCGGGGACGGTTTCTGCAGATAGGGATCCGTGGCCAACAGCAGCCTGATCGCCTCCTGCTCCTGGCCGGTGGAACGGAGCAACTGCGCCGTCATGCGAACACGTTCCAGCGAGTAAATGTCGAACACGTGCATGGTGGGCAGTTCGTTCAGCAACGCCTGGGAAGCCTCCCGCAGATACCCCTGTGTCAGGCTGTCAAGCTGTGCGCCGCCCCGACGGGCAACCGTGGCGCCGTAGTACGCACCGCGCCAATCGCGCGGGAGGCGCTGGTTGAACTTCACGAGCGTCTCCCGGGCACCCAGTGTGTCACCCGTATCGATCTGCTTCTCCGCCAGCCGCAGGTAGGCGGAGCGGTAGTTTGAGACCAGCTTCAGCATGTTGTCGTCCTTGTAAATCCGCTGGTCCATCATGTTCCGGATCTGGTATACGTTGTCCAGATTGTGCTTTGAGCGTTCGATGTCGAGTGCGTACGAGCCACGCCCTTCCATGTAGGTGCTGTCCACCTGGTTGGTGATTCGAAGAACCATGCCTTCCATCCGCAGGTACTTGTCGAGGCCGATCAGGTTATCGGACGCCACGGTGACTGCGAAGTAGACGGGCCGTTGCCACTTCACCCAGTCGAGGATCTTGAAAATCATCACGTCCTGCACACGAAGCACGCGGTACTCGGGCGAAGCCGGCATATCCCACGTGATTCCGGGGAAGGACTGACCAATCAACCGAACACGCACCTCCGCATCCGGAATCGTATCCCACGCGGCCTTGCCGTACTCCTTCAGCACCGTGCTGCCGGTAACCGGAACTCCGACGATGCCGCGCCGGATTTCGCCGTTCTTCAGCTCGATGTACGCGGAATCGACCCTTCCCGCCGTAACAGGTTTCGTCACCCAGCCCACCACGCGGCCATTCTCGTCGTACGGCGTGCCATTCGGCGTGAGATCAATCCGGCCCGAACTGATGAGCGATTCAAGCGTGTTGCCGCACAGGGTGTTGGTGATCCAGTCGTTCGTCCAGCTTGCGCTCATGGGAAGTTTCGGCTCGTTATCCCGTAGCTGCTGGATGTACCAGTCGGTGTTCAAAAGGCTCAGGTTGACCACCCGCACATCCTTCCGCACGCCGGCCACTTCCTGAACGTACCAGAGCGGGAAGGTGTCATTATCCCCGTTTGTGAACAGCACTGCGTCCTTATCACACGACTGGAGGATGTTGTACGCGTAATCATAGCCAACCGTGTCGTACCTGCGGTCGTGTTTGACGAAGTTCGAATAGCGCACGCTGAAATCACCCGAGTATTCGTCCACGAGCGGGTATCCCAGCAGGAACCACACCGGCACAGCAAACCCGATAAGGGCCATCAGCACGGGGAGGAATTTCGTCCGAAGCCATTCAGGCACGGACGCAGGCAGCCACGACGACGCCGTCCGAATGAGGCCGGTCACCCCCATGCCCATCCAGATCGCCATCACCGAAATCGCGCCGGTGAACACGTAATGCCGCTCACGCGGTTGCGGATCGGGCATGTTGAGATAGATCACCAGCCCCAGACCAGAGATGATGAACAGGGCGAGCATGCCGAAAAAGCGCTTTCTATCAGCATTGAAGTGCCACCCGAGGCCAAGGAACATGAGCAGGAGCGGGAAATCGGGCACACGCATCCCGAAGTAAGAAACCTCCATTGCCGACCTGAACGTGAGCTTCCAGTCGAACAGAGCTCCGGAGATGCTCATGGGGAACTGGTGCAGCAGGTATTTGATGAACATGTCCCAGAACTGATACTGCATGCTGGCTTTGCGGCTGAAGATGATCATGGACATGTCTTCATTGCCGTACTGCTTGCGGGCAAGGAAGTCAAAGAGGTTCTTCCAGTTCTCCGGGTTGTTTTCGTCAATCGTGGGGTTCAATCCGGACCGGATCATGAGGAAGAGGTACGTGGAATATCCGACCACCACCAGAAGCAACATTCCGACCAGAAGGTGATACCCCTTCAGGATGGGAATGGAGGGTCGCTCCCGGCTTTGCGAGAGGAAGTACAGGATCACCAGCAACCCGAGAGCGCCGACCACGCGCGAGGTCGGGAAGGGTTGCACATTTTCAACCCAGAAGAACACTCCCGTAAGCGACTGAACCGTTGCCGCCGCGGCTCCGGCAACGAATATCGCTGCCCAGATGTCGCGAGTTTTCACCGTCTTCGTGAGGAACGTCACCACCACGCCTGCCACGCCGAAAATCACTGCCAGCACGATGCTGATCTGCAGGTAGGCCATGGGATCTTCGCTGAGGCCGTACAGCGACGCCGGTTCCGCCCATTCGTCGCCGAGCAGACGGCGCGCATTCATCGCATGCATCGCGAAGTACGCGCCGATAACCAGCAGGGCCGCGGCGCCGACGATCTTCCACGCGTCATACCGGTCCTTGACATACGTGAAAAGGCCGATGAACGCGATGGTGGGGAGCACAAGCAGACACAACAGGTGGAGCCCGCTGGCCAGTCCCATGAGATACGCCAGGAACAGGGCAAGCGGCAGGTGAATCGGTTTCCCAATCGAATCGGCCCACACCAGACCGAGATACAGCGCCAGCATCATGAGGAAGATGGCGTACGCGTACACCTCGCCCTCAACCGCGTTGAACCAGTTGGAATCCGCCAGCGCGAAAATAAGCGTGCCTGCCACCGCGCCGACATGGTCCGACCAGCGTTCCTTCACGGTTCCGAGAGGGCCCTGCCAGCCGCGGATCAGACGCAGAATGACGAGGTAGCAGAACAGCGCTGAAAGAGCGCCGGCCAACGGGGACATGATGTTCACCCGCGCGGCACCATCGGCGTATTCCGGAAGCCATCCCCACGCCTTCAGGAACCCCTCGATCGGGAACATCGAGAACACGCGGCCCAGCATGATGAACAGCGGGGACCCCGGTGGATGAGGGATTCCCAGCGTGAACGAGCATGCGATGAACTCCCCGCAATCCCAGAAGGATGTCGTCGGTGCCATAGTCCGGAAATAGATCCCGAACACGACAAGGAACATCAGGAACGCGAGCCAACGGGTTACCCGTTTGTCACTCATGCCACAATCCCTCTGGTTGAATCACGCGGAAATCGTGATGCCGCCCGCCCGAAATCGGAACTTCCTCGCCGCCTCGGGGGGTAATGGTGGTAGAGATCAGAGCAGATTGCATCCGCTCAAAGACTTGTTGAGAAATGTGAGAATACCGCCCGTGCGCGGCCAAGTCAAGCGTTGCACCCTGCGGAGCCACGCCGCGGCCCGCGAGAGCGTTCCGGCCGATTGACATCGCCCGCACGCGCCGAGTATTCTTCTAGTCCGACTGCAGACGATGCGCCAGGGCGCCCGGCGCGCCGGGCAAAAGGAGCCAGAACGTATGTTTCGCGACGTCAAGGCGGTTTTTGAACGCGATCCCGCAGCCCGTGGCTTCTGGGGCGTCTTCGAGGTGGTTTTCACCTACGCCGGGCTCCACGCTCTGTGGAACTATCGCGTGGCGCATTTTCTCCACAGGCATGGCGTCCCGTTCATTCCGCGGTTGCTCTCCCAGATCGGGCGCTTTTTGACCGGCATCGAGATCCATCCGGGCGCACAGATTGGCCGCGGGTTCTTCATTGACCACGGAATGGGTGTCGTCATTGGCGAGACGGCGATTGTCGGGGACGATTGCACGCTGTATCAGGGCGTGACGCTGGGAGGAACGGGAAAAGAAACCGGCAAGCGCCACCCGACGCTGGGAAATGGCGTTGTGGTGGGCGCAGGCGCAAAGGTTCTCGGCAACATTACGATTGGCAACAACGTCTACATCGGCGCCAACGCCGTCGTGCTCAAAGACGTCCCTGATGACAGCACGGTGGTGGGCGTTCCCGGCCGTGTGGTGAGGCAGCGCGGCGCACGCGTCGCTTCCGCACTCGAACATACCGGAATCGGCGACCCTATCATGCTGAAGCTCGACGCGCTCCAGCGCGACATGGCTCGCTTCGAACAGGAGTTGCGCGCCATCCAGAATCGCGACCGCGACGGTGTTTCGGAGAACCCGGAACCGGAAGAACCCCGTCCGGCGCAATAATGTCGGCCACCGCGGCCACACCTCCTTCCGCCGTCCAATATGGCGGAAGGAAGGTACGAGTCGGCAACCATAGTCTCCCTGTCTCAAGTTCCTATCCCCATTATCCTCAACTTGTTGTCGCACCCCAGAGCCCGCAGTCCGCGTACCCCGATTGAACTTTTTTCGTAGAAACACTTGACACGAACACGCCGCATCGCCACAGCTTGATCGAGGTCACCCGGCGTTGCAGTACCGGCGGAAAGGTGTACGCGGGGGTTGGGCTGGGCATGCGGAATCGCCATTTTGCACAGCAGGGGAAAGGAGCAAGCCATGGGCAGACACCCCAACATTCTGCAGATCACCACGCACGATTCCGGGCGCCATTTCGGCTGCTACGGCCACTCTACGCTCCACACCCCCGCCATAGATGCGCTGGCCGCCGAGGGTGTTCGCCTCGCCAACTACTTCGCCGCCGTGCCGATCTGCAGCGCGAGCCGTGCCACGCAGCTTACCGGTCTTTATCCGCAGACGCACGGCCTCATGGACCTCTGCGGGCACCCCTTCCGCTGGCGCATCCGAGATGACGTGCGTCACATGAGCCAGTTGCTCAAGGCGGCAGGCTACACCACTCACCTGTTCGGCATCCAGCATGAGGTCATCCCGGACGAGTTACCCCGTCTGGCGTTCGACTCCATCCGGGGGCAGGGTTTCCCGTCCGCAAAGGTGATCGCCGCCGATGTAGCGGGTTTCCTGCGTTCAAGGGGAAGGGAGCCAGCGCCATTCTATGCGCAGATCGGGTTTTTCCAGACCCACACCCCGTTTGATCATGGCGGGGTGAAGCCCGATGACGAGCACGGCGTGGAGATACCACCGTATCTTGCCGATTGCGAATCCTCGAGGAAGGCCATGGCGGCCTTTCAGGGCGCAATCCGCCACGTGGATGAGGCGGTCGGCATCCTTATGGAAGCATTGCACGAGAGCGGCCTCGAAGACGATACCATTGTGGTCTTTACCACCGACCACGGGATCGAGATGCCGCGCGCCAAGTGGTTTCTGTACGATCCCGGCATCGCCATCGCGTGCATCGTGCGGTACCCGGGGGCCGGCGTGACCGGCGGCAGAACGTGCCATCTGCTCCTCAGCAATGTGGATTACCTCCCCACACTGTTCGATCTGGCGGGAATACCGATTCCGGGCGGCCTCCACGGCAGGAGTTTCGCCGCCAGTTTGCGAGGCGAATGCTCCGAACCCGTGCGCGAGGCCATATTCGCCCTCTACCACAAGTCGCAGTCCCGGTGTGTAAGGACAAATCGCTACTCGCTGATCCGCCATTTCGAAGCCCCGATCGATTTCGCCACCGTGCCGGTGCGTTTCGAAGAGGTGCTGGCGAAGCGGGGCATACCACAGGTGGAGCTGTACGATCTGGAGGCCGATCCGAACCAGTTTGAAAACATCGCTTCAAAGCCCGAATACGCGGATATCAAGGTGCGCCTCGACACCATGCTGTGGGAGTGGATGGAGAGCGTGGACGACCCGCTCCTGAAAGGGCCGGTGCGTTCCCCGTCATATGAATCCGCGATCGAGGATTACGTCGCGTGGAAGGGCAACGCGCACACCTGATGGCGGGGCGGCTTTTGGAGGGGCGCGCTTCGTCGCGCCCTTTGGCGGTTCGGGAACGTACGCGCGAAGGCTCCTGCAGGGGACAGACCGTCATTCTGAGCGAGGCGCTCGCAAAACGTCGACGCGAAGAATCTCCTGTGGGACCACGAGGTTGTGGAGGGGCGCGCTCCGTCGCGCCCTCAGAAGGAGCCCTTTCAGGTGCATCCAACCCGGGGACTTGGCGATCGAGATGACTGCTGCGCACATGCGAAAAACGCAAACGGGAGGGAATGCCGCATGCCTCATGAAACCCTGCCCACAGTGAGACTCCCCGCCCAACAGGTTCCCGTCATGGCGGACGCCGACGTGGTTGTGGTGGGCGGTGGAACATCCGGCTTCATCGCCGCCGTCGCCGCGGCGCGGACAGGAGCCAGTGTCCTGCTCGTGGAAAAGGCCGGTTATCTGGGCGGGTGCACAACCGCCCCGTACAACACCGGGCTCAGTCAGTTCTTCGACTCGGACGGCAACCAGATTATCCGCGGGCTTCCGTGGGAGTTCATGAAGCGCATGGAAGCCGATGGGAACGCCTTCCTCGTGGAGAGACGCAATGAAATCTGGCCGGTGTGGACGCGGAAGGTCGCGCTCGACATGATGGAAGAGGCGGGCGCGGAATTCCTGTTCCACACGTGGACGTCCGGCGTGGTAAGAGACGGCGATGCGGTACGCGGCATCATCGTGCACAACAAGGGCGGAACAGGGGTGATTCTCGGCAAATGCTTCGTAGACGCAACCGGTGATGCCGACATCGCCGCGTTTGCCGGCGCGCCATTCGACATGACGGAGGTGGAGAACCTGCAGCAGGTATCGTGCGACTACATCGCCTGTGGGGTGGACCATGTTCGCGTGCTGGAATGGGCGCGCGCCAACAGGGATCGCCTCGACCTGCGGGTAAGCAACATCGACATGGAACCCAGATCCTCCGGGGTACAGCGCATGCTGACCATCGTCCTGCCGCACAATGCGAAAGATCCGGTGACCGGCGAACCGTTCCATGTGGGGGTCATGCCGACCGTGAAGCTTTGCATCCATCGGGATGCGGTGCGGATCCAGGGGAACTCGGACATCAACCCGCTCGATCCGAAAGCGCTCACCCGCGCGGAGGCGGACGGCCTGCGCGGCGCGCTCAAGCATCTGCAGAATCTGCGCGACACGATCCCGGGGTTTGAGGACGCGTACATCGTCGCCCAATCGCATCTCGGCGTGCGGGAGACGCGTCGCATTATCGGGGACTACGTGCTGACCATCGACGACCTGCGCGGCAACGCGCGGTTCGACGACGTGGTGGCGCTCAACTGCCGCGGCCTCGATTACCACCTGAAGGGCACGGTGTTCAAATACACAGGGCTGAAAGGTCACCACGATGTGCCGCTCCGCGCCCTGCTGCCGAAGAACGTCGAGAACCTCCTCGTAGCCGGGCGCTCGATTGCGTGCGACCACCTCTCGCAGGCCTCGCTCAGAGGTGCCGCGACATGCCTCGCCACGGGCCAGGCGGCTGGCGTTGCGGCCGCTCTCGCGGCAAAACAGGGCGGGAAGGTGCGTGGAGTGGACATTTGTCTGATCCAGAAGACGCTGGTGCGGCAGGACGCGGTGCTCGGGGTCGGGGAACGCGCAAGGCTGTTCGAATGACGACGCACCGCGAAGACGCGCAGCCGGATGAAGTTATCCGGTCGGATGCCGATTCCGAACAGGCGCAGTGCGAGGTACACGGGAGGGTCAGGGGCATGGGCTCGACACAAAGGACCAGGCCAAACATCGTCTACATCCTCGCCGACGACCTGGGATACGGGGATGTTTCGTGCCTCAACCCGGAAGGAAAAATCCCAACCCCCAACATCGATCGCATCGCGGCGCAGGGGATGCGATTCACCGATGCGCACGCGACGTCCTCAGTGTGCAGCCCGTCGCGGTACAGCATACTCACCGGCCGCTACAACTGGCGCTCCTCGCTTCAGAAAGGCATCGTCGGCGTGTACGGTGACCCGCTCATTGCGGCCGATCGCCTCACGGTTGCCGGTCTGTTGCGGCAGAACGGGTATGCGACCGCGTGTATTGGCAAGTGGCATCTTGGACAGGGCTGGGATTTCGACCTGACGGAAGATTTCCTTCCCTCCAATCGCAACGGCGACTTCCTCGAGGCGACCCCGGAGCAGAAAGCACGCTGGCGGGAAGCGTTTTCCCGACCGACGACAGGAGGGCCGACCACCCGCGGGTTCGACTCGTATTTCGGCGTGGATGTCCCCAACTGGCCTCCGTACTGCTACATCGAAAACGATCGCACGGTGGGAATTCCCTCCGAATTCCTGCCCGCCCGCCTTCTTACGAACAACCAGGCCAGCATCCCCGGGCCAGCGCGCGCCGCGTGGTATTTCGAACAGCTTCTGCCTGAATTCGGCCGGCGCGCGGAAAACCTCATCTCCGAACACGCGCGGACCGAGCGACCGTTTTTCCTCTACATGCCGCTCACCTCACCCCACACGCCGCTGGCGGTGAACGAGGAATGGAAAGGCAGGAGCGGGTTGAATCTCTACGCCGATTTCGTCATGGAGACCGACGCCATCGTGGGGCGCGTTCTGAAGGCGATTGAAGAGAGCGGCGTTGAGGACAACACCATCGTCATGTTTGCCAGCGACAACGGCTGCGCGCACTACATCGGCGTGAAGGATCTGGAGGCGAAGGGCCATTTTCCGAGTGCGCACTACCGGGGATACAAATCGGACGCGTGGGACGGCGGCCACCGAATCCCCTTCATCGTTCGCTGGCCCGGTATTACCGAACCCGGGAGCACCTGCGATCAACTGGTGTGCCTGTCTGACCTGCTGGCGACGTGTGCCGACATGCTGGAAACCGGTCTGCCCGGTGACGCCGGGGAGGACAGCGTCAGCATCGTGCCTCTCCTTCGGGGCGAAAACCACCCCGTGCGCCGGTACGTAGTCCACCACTCGATCGAAGGCAAATTCGCCATCCGCGACGGGGGGTGGAAGCTGGTGCTCTGCCCGGGGTCGGGCGGCTGGACCGAACCGAATGACAGAACCGCGGCGGAAAAGGGCCTCCCGCCGGTTCAGCTCTATGACATGGATGCGGACCCCGGCGAACTCAATAACCTTCAAGCGGCGCGCCCTGAACTGGTTGCGCAGCTTGTGAGGTCACTGGAAGAGCAGGTATTCGCCGGGCGGTCCACGCCGGGGCCATCACGGACAAACGATGTTCCGGTGGATATCTGGAAGGAGACAGTTCCAGGCTTTTGGGAGGCGGATGCGTAGTAACCTCAAATCGGCGCCGTGGGTTGCACACAGCGAACAATCAAGTTGCTGCGTGCGCCGACGCCCGACAGATCATCCGCGCAACATCGGGATTCGTATTGATTGGGATAATCTGGACCTCTGGGTTCGCGCGCTTGAAGACGCGGAACACCTCGTCGGCGAAAGCCTGACCTATGATGCTGACGCCTTCGAAATCCAACACCACGGTGCGGAACTTTTCAACGCGCGCGAGAACACGACGGGCCTGAGAGCGGGAAACCAGCGATTCGTCCCCGTACCGCGCCAATCGAGCCGACACAACGGTCTTATCAAAACGGTAATCCTCGTCGGATGCATACTCGTCAAAAACGTCTTTTGTCGTCCGCGTGGAGTGATTTTCCAATTCCATGAATACACTCGTGCCGGAAGCACGCTGCCGGGTATCGAATATCCAGTCGAGGGGCTCATCGCAGTTGTGAGAAAACCAAACGTCTCCCGACAAAATGCCGAAAAAATCGAAAATCCTTGACGTAAAAAAAATGCCTTCGCCCGAATGCCCCACGGGGTCAGTCGTTAACTTGCCTTTGGACAGCTCCAGAAGCGCGTGGCGCTCATCCAACAGATTGAATTCACGTTGGATTTTGCGAAAGATGCCCACCCCATCATCGCTGATCATAACGGCAGTTCGTGTGCCTTTCGGTACGTGGACTATGACAATTTCAGAACCTTCGGAATGTTCGATGGCGTTGTTCAGCATCTCGGTTACGCCATATTGCCAGATTTCGAGAACATTGCGCGGAAGTCCATCGAACCGCGGTCGCAGGTCTTGCCTCCAGATGACGTCTTCCTCCAACGCATCGTGAATTGGATACCGAAACGTTTCTTTTGTCACGGAATGGAGGCGATACCGACGTCCACGTCGCTCACCTTCCACAAGAACTGCGCCCTGTTCGACGAGTCGGGCGAGATGCTTGATCACTGCGGTGCGGGAAATACCGAAATGCTTCGCTGTGAATGCCGCGATATCGGATTCATGGTCACTGAGATTCGCCAGGATAAAGGCGCGGACTTCTTCACCGCGCCGTCTCAAACCTGCCATCGGAACCTCCATATGTTGAATCATAACCTTGGCGAAGGTTATTATAAACTTTACGGAGGTATGCGGTCAAGTCGTCAGTGGTTAGAAGAACACACTGGCGTTGTAGGTTCCGAACTCGGTGTTTCACGGGATATGCTTGCGCGACGTTGACGCCACCGCGGCATGGGTGGCCGGATGCGCGAACTCAGGAGGGAGGCCATGTCACACGTGGTGACTATTCCGCCGGTGCGGTTATCGGAACGTTTCGAAAGGTACCGGGCATTCAGCCCTGCGGTACCGGTCTGGTGCATCACACCGCGTCCTCTCGACCGGTGCATTCACCGGTTCTATGATACGAGCCCGGTCAGCCCGTCCGGCAGGTATGTCGCGCTTACCCGCCTGCCGACGGAGGACAGGCCGCCGTACGAGGGGGAACCGGCGGAAATCGTGGTGGTAGATCTGCTCACCGGGGAGTGGAGGGTGGTTGCGTCCACGTTTGGATACGACACGCAGCTTGGCGCGCAGGCACAGTGGGGACGCAGTGACCGGGAACTGTATTTCAACGACATGGACGTGGAGCACTGGCGGCCGTTCGGCGTCCGGCTGGATCCACTCTCGGGCGAAAGGACGGAGCTCGACGGCACGGTCTACATGGTCTCGCCCGACGGGACGAAGCTGGCGAGCCCGTGCCTTCTCCGCACCGGCCTCACACAGGCGGGGTACGGCGTAGTCGCACCGCATGTCGCGTTGCCGTTGAACGCCCGTGCCGACGAACACGACGGGCTCTACATCACCCATGCGGACACCGGAAAACGCGAACTGCTGGTTTCCTTCGCGGAGATTTTCGATGCGCTTCCTGAGATGAGGCGGCCTCTCGAAGGGGAATCCGGTGCCCTGTACGGTTTTCATGTCAAATGGAATCCGCAGGGAACGCGGCTGATGTTCGTCATCCGCTGGCGGCGTGCGGAAGGGTACGGTCGCAAGGAGAGCTCGTTCAGGAGAAACCACGTGGTAACCATTAACGCCGACGGGAGTGACATTCGGCTCGCCATGCCTGCGGAACTATGGGCGCGGGGCGGCCACCACCCGAACTGGTGTCCCGACGGGGAGCACATCATCCAGAACCTCAACCTGTTCGGAACCGGGCTGCGGTTCGCCTCGTACCGCTATGACGGCACCGACCTCCGTGCGCTTCACATGGGAATCCGTGGCGGCGGCCATCCCACGCTGCATCCGGACAACCGGCACATTCTCACCGATGCGTACACGCGGGAGTACGCGGAATTCGGGGACGGCACCACGCCGCTGCGGTGGATTGACATGGAAAGCGGGCAGGAGACGATGCTTGTGCGCATGCGCACGATGCCGCTGGTGGAAGGGCCGATGAATTCCCTGCGGGTGGACCCGCACCCGGCATGGAACGGGTCCTTTTGCCGGATTGTGTTCAACGCGTGTCCGGATGGGCGGCGGAAGATATTCGTGGCAGACCTGACATGCAGCGTGTAACGCCCGAATTCTGACCACGTCAGTCTGTTCCGCTTGTCCAGTTCTGGAATTCGCGTATATTTTGCGCGATGAATGCGCCGCAGCAGCGTTGCTTGCCGGCAACGTGCCGGGACCGGTGTTCCGGGACTCTTTTTTGCGCCATCTGGCGGGTGGTTGCAGAATGGTGAGCTGTGGCGCAGACAACGGGGGAGGGATCGGGCATGCCTGAACGGAAAGCGGTTACGCAACTGGCGCGCAAAAAACGCGTCGCACGGCGGGATGTTCTGGACGGCGAAATGCAGGAAGCTATCCGCCGTTTTATTCCCTCCGAGGCCTTCGGGTTGCTGGGCAAAAGCTGCGTTACCGATGTCCGTCCCGGAGACCATGTTGAAAAGACGATGACCATTCTCTTCTCGGATATCAGGGACTTCACCCCGCTTTCCGAACGAATGAGTCCGGCCGAGAACTTCGATTTCATCAACGCATATTTCCGGCGGATGGAATCGGTATTCGTTCGGCACAACGGCATCATTGACAAGTACATGGGCGATGCCGTCATGGCGCTGTTTCCCACCAGTCCGGATGACGCGGTCCATTGCGCCCTCGAGATGCTGCAGAGGCTCAACGGGTTCAACAAAGCCCTGAAGAGAAAGAGAGGGCAGGCTCCGATACGGGTCGGCATCGGGCTCAACACCGGGCTTACGATGCTCGGAGTGGTTGGCGGACGCAGCCATCTCGAAAGCACCGTCATCAGCGATGCCGTCAACCTCGCCGCGCGCATCGAAACGCTTACGAAAAGTTACGGGACACCGTTGTTGATCAGCGAGCACACGTACTACGGAGCGCGAAATATCGGCCACCACGACACGCGGTTTGTCGACCGCGTGAAGGTGAAAGGGAAGGAACAGCCGCAGTCTGTGTATGAGGTTTTTGATGCCGATCCACCCCTCCTGCGGGAAGCGAAACGCAAAACGAAGGGCCTTTTTGAGGAGGCGTTGGCCCGGTATCACATGAAAGAGGTTCCCGCCGCCATGGAGCTGCTTGCCCAGTGTCTGGCAGAAGCACCCGACGATACCGCCGCACAGGTCTACCGCGCGCGGTGCGAACGCTTCATGGAAACGGGGGTTCACGAAAGCAGCGGCGAATTTGACCTGATGATCGAGTGGAACCCGGCAGTTGCCGTTGGCTGCGAGGAAATAGATGAGCAGCACCGGGCCCTGTTCGATTTTGTGAAGGGGCTGGTGCAGGCAATCCAGAAGACGCGCAACCTTTCCGAAATCCGGACCGCGATCTCGTTCCTCGACAATTACGTGGCCGAGCATTTCACGGCGGAAGAAAAGCTGATGGCCGAGTATGACTACCCGTTCCTGCCGATGCAGGTTGCCGAACATCAACGCTTTGTGGACAGGTTCGGGAAATTCAAGGAGGAGATTCGCAAGAACTTCCGCACGCGCAGGAATTTCCTCCTTTTCCATGCGCAGACCCTTCTGATTGACTGGGTGGTGAACCACACCTCGAAGCTCGACCGACATTTCGGGAGGTATCTGAATCGGCGGGACGCCGAACGGTAGTTCTCCCGCGCAATTCGCAGGGTCATTCAGCAGGCAACACGGAACGCAGAAGGAGGAACGCGTGGGGATCAGTCTCGGGCTCGTGGGTCTTGGTTCGTTTGGCAGTGCGTTCGCGCCGCTTCTCAACAGCCATCCGGCGGTGGACAGAATTGCGTTCTGCGATCTGAACCCGGCCTCCCTCGCGAAGTTCGTCAACGACCCGTTCTACCGCGACAAGTTCGACCCGAAGGATACGTTTGCATCGCTGGACGACATCCTGGCTGCCGACCTTGACGCGCTGGCCATCATCACGCAGCCGCAGCTCCACGCGCCGCAGTGCATCGCCGCTATGGAAGCGGGGAAACATGTCTACAGCGCGGTTCCGGTGATCTCATTGCCTGATTTCGACGAGATTCTCGAGTGGTGCGACCGGATCATCCGCACACGCGAGAAAACGGGTATGCGGTACATGCTGGGCGAAACCACGGTCTACCGCCCGAAGACGATGTTCTGCCGCCGCATGGCTGACCGGGGCGAATTCGGAACGTTCGTGTATGCAGAGGGCGAATACATCCATGATGTCGACGCGCAATGCAACCTGCGCGACGTGGCGGCAAGCCGGGCGGCAAACCCGAGCGCGGTACCGCGGGGGACAGTGCTCACGACGCGAAGCGGAACGGAACCAAAGGGAAGCCCCATGTCGTACCCCACGCATTCGGTAAGCGGCCCGGTGCACGTGATGCGCGCGCACGCCGTGAAGGCAAGCGCGATCGGTTTCCGCAACCGCACGGGTGACCCGTATTTCGCGCGGCAGGTGTTCTCCAACGTTGTCGCATTCTACCGGATGAGCAATGGCGCCGCGTGCCGGATCTGCGAGTTTCGTGAGGCGCCGGGATATTTCGGGGACGACGCCGAAACGTTCCGCATCGCCGGCACGGCAGGCACCTTCAGCAACGGCATGTGGTGGCGCAACGGGCGAACGCAGGCGGGACGCGTGCCTCCGCCCACTTGCCAGACACCGACCGATGAGGAAATGCGGGACCCGCTGCCCTCCGAAGTGGTGCACGCGTTCAAGCGGGTGGAGCATCGCGGCACGCCGGAGAGCGAACTGGCGCATCTGGACTTCACGCCCACCGGCCACGGTGGCAGCCATCCGTACCTTGTGCACGAGTTCGTCACCGCCGTGGCCGAGAACCGGCAACCCGTCATCAACGCGTGGGAGGCCGCACGCTACATGGCCATGGGCGCGATGGCGCACAAATCCGCGCTGCGGGATGGCGAGTGGCTGGACGTTCCTGACTGGGGCGATGCACCGGGGTGAAAGGCTTCCCGCCGGTAACGTGGGCGGGGGCTTTCCGGGGTCGTGCGCAGGCCGAAGGAAATCGCGCGGGTTTCCGAATGACGTGGAGGTTGCGAAGCGGATTCCACGTCGTATCGAGACGACCGAATCAACTACGGCGCAACGAAATGGAACGATACAGAGCGGTGCGGTTGAACGTTATTAACGTTTTATGGTACATTCTTTAATAACGTCATCGCTTATTTAAGGATCGCTGGGCCGCACGCGCATGGAACGGAAAACGGGGCACTACGAAACACGCTCTGTGGGCGGGGAGAGCGTTCGCGCGTTCATCCCGGTTCCCCTTCCACCCGATCCGCCGCTGGAGCTGACGCCGGCTCGGCAGAGGCTTCTGGAGCGGGCAACGCTGGCTCTGGGGCGTCTGGACAAAGCCGGTGAGCTCTTACCCAACGCGAATTTGCTCCTCTACGCATACGTCCGCCGCGAAGCAGTGCTCTCCTCGCAGATCGAGGGGACGCAGTCGTCGCTGTCCGATCTTCTCCTTTTCGAGCTGGATGCGGTTCCCGGATTGCCGATCGAGGATGTCGTCGAGGTTTCCAACTATGTAGCCACTCTCCATCATGGGGTCGAGCGCATGGTTCAATCCCGCTGTTACTATGGCTTCCCCAGGTACAAACCCCCATTTGCCGCCTTGTTTTGGGAAGGATGAGTCGCGAATGCAAGCAGAGACCTCTGGTAGTCGCCACGCCGACGCTGTGCGCAGAGCAGCTAGGGCCATCTCGGTTTGGCTCTCTCGGCCACTGACGCCGTCGGAGCAACGTTGGTCCTTGTTCACCGTTTTGGCCGCATTCGTTGTTCCCTTGCTTGCTTTCGCTCTGTTGGGAGTGTGGAACCGGTGGCCCGCCGGGGACGACTTCAGCATGGCTGCAAGCGCGAGATCCCACGGAATCTGGGCCGCCAGTGTACACCATTATTTCGGTTGGACTGGCAGGTTCAGTTACTCGGTAGTCGCCTACGCGGCCTTAACACAGGGGCCATTGTTTGCCAGGTTTGTGCCGGCTGTTCTTCTTGTTTTCTGGTGGGCTTCCCTGTTCGCAGTCTTTGCACGCTTGTTCCGCGGGTGGGGTGCCAGCCGTTCCTTGCTTGCCGGAGCGGGGGCGTCAGTAGTGATCGTGACGACCTTGGCGGTAACTCCGACGATCGGCCAATCGTTCTATTGGGTAATCGTGGCACCAAGTTACGTCATCCCGTTCGCGGTATTCCCACTTCTGTTGATGTGGTCAGTTTGTCCCACAGGTCAAGGAAACAGCTGGACGTCCAGCCGGATATGGCTTCTCGTTTCAACCGGCATTGCTTTCGTTCTCGCCGGGTTCAGCGAAACGTTTTCGCTCCTGCAAGTCACGCTTCTGAGCGCAACCGTTGTAGGATTTATTTTTTGGAGTGGGAGAGCCGAAGGGCTGAAACGAAAAAGCGTTTTGCGACTGGAGTTCGCACTCGCAGGGGCTGTTTTGGGACTTGTTGCACTGGTCTTGGCTCCAGGTAACGAAGTGCGGTGGAATTCAATGAATATTCCGCGCCCGGGCGCCTTCAAGGCTTTGTATCAAAGCTTCCTTTATGTGGGATGGTGGGGCGTGACGTTAGTGGTTCTGACGCCCCGGTTGTTTTTTTTGGTGTGGCTCTTCTTTTTTGCTCTGACACTGGGTTGGGGAGGATTTGGAAGCAGTGCGCCTGGCGCAAGCTGGAACGCGAAACGTTGGGCGAGTATGGCCTTCGCGGGTCCTGTTGCGACAGCAGCCTTCGTTTGGGTGGGTGTCTACCCCGGCGCGTACGTGGGTGGCTGGGGCCCCCCGCTGCGAACCTTGATCATTCCAACGTTCGTGCTCGTTTGTGGACTTGGCTTGACCGGTTTCGCGACGGGGCGATGGTTTGCGGCGAGCGAAATGGGGGAAAAAGCGTGGTGGGGGGCGACGTCAAAACGCCTGCCGGCGGCGGTTGCTGCGAGCGCGCTGATTTTGTCTGCAGCGTTTGTCGTCAGAATCGGTCAGAAGATTCCCTCTCACAGGGCGTATGCGACCAAGTTCGACGCGATGGATCGTTCTGCTCGGAGAGCCAAAATGGAAGGTCTCACAAGGGTCGTAATAGAGCCCTTGCCGAGTTTTGACGAGCTCGGACCCTTCGGCCCCGTGCGAAAGCAGACCCAACTCGACCCCATCGGTCCCGATTCCACCTTCTGGGTTAACCGAGCAGTAAGCCGGTACTACGGGATCACTGTAGTTACTAGTGGGAATCCGCCCGGACCGTAGTTGCCGTAGCCTCCAGTCTGTTTCGAAGCCTCCTGGCTGTGTTCGCACCGGTCCTGGATGCAGCCTGAAGACACGATTAGTCGGTGGCGGAAACTCAAGCCTCTACCACACCCAATCTTTGCCCTTCCATCCCCTCCCCCGTATCTTTTTGTCTCCCTTCGCTGACTGCTTCCACATGGAAAAGGGTCTCTCTTGCCAACGCGAATCGCCATTCTGGGCGCCATTGTCTACGACGAAATCATCACGCACGACGGCCAGCGTATCGAGTCGTTCGGCGGCATTGTGTATAACGTCGCCGCGCTGTCGTCGTTCATCGAGGACGGCGTCGTCCTGCCCGTCTCCAACGTCGGGTTCGACCGGTACGATCAGGTGCTCGCCCTCATGGCCGGCATGGACCATGTGGATACGGGCCAGCTCCTCCGTACCGACACGCCGTGCACCCACGCAAAACTGATCTACCACGGGTCCAACTACCGCGAGGAAATCGTCCGCCACATGATGCCGCCTTTCAGCGCCCCGCGCATCATCTCGGCGGTGAATGGAGATGCATCCACTCCCGCCGCTGACGGAATCCTGATCAACTTTGTGAACGGCACGGAGCTGGATCTTCCGACGCTGCAGGCTCTCCGGAAGCAGACGAAGGCGCCGCTCTACCTCGACATGCACAACATTATGGTGCGGTTCGACGCCGACGGGAAGAAGCAGTATCTCGATTTCGTCGAGTGGCCGGAATGGGTCGAACAGTTCGATTTCGTGCAGATGAACGAATTCGAATGCGAGAAAGTGCTGCACACCTCGCCCTCATCGCCCAAGGAATTCCTCCACGCCGCGCAGACGGTGCTGGCCGCCGGTGCGGCGGCCGTCGTCATCACCATGGGCCCGGCGGGCGTGGCGCTGGCGCACCGTCGTGAGGGGATCGAGTACGGCTGCATTATCCCGGCGGTCACCGTGAAGAACTTCGTGGATGCCACCGGGTGCGGGGACGCGTTCAGCACCGGCACGTTCTGGCATTATCTCCGCACGGGCAATCCGCTCAAAGCCGCCATGGCAGGCACTCTGGTGGGCGCCCTGAACTGCCAAGTGCGCGGCGTCGGCAAGCTGAAACGCGCACGCAACGCCGATCAGCGCATCGCTGAGGTATCACCCCAACTTGCCGACCGCGTCGAGCACGGGTGGCTCGGCGACCGGCTCAACTGAACCATTAACGTGCTGGGGGAGCGAATGAAACGCGCAGAACCCGAAATGGCTGTCCTTGTCCGGCTCGATCTTTCCGGAATCCCGTTCGGCCCCGTCCTCCGGCCGATGGAACCGGTTCCGGAAGCGGAGCGCGGGCTGTTCTCCACATGGGAAACGCCGCTTTCGCCGTGGGGCGGGTTTGACGTCGGTGCCGGGCTTGCCTGCGTGGACGACGCCGGAAGACCGGCGCTCGAGTGTGCCGAAGGTGAACGCCATGAGCGCGCGATCGTTGCGCGGAAAGTCGACCTGCGCGACGGCACCATCGTTGCCGAGGTGAAACCACTCGCTGCGAACGCTCTCCCGAACGATGACAGCCCGGTTCAGACCGAAGCGCTGGCCGGCATCGTGTTCCGCGTGCAGACCTCGCGCGCGTACTACCTGTTCGGCATCCAGGGGAAGCGCCGCGTGGTGCTGCTCCGACGGAACGATGACGAGTTTGCCGTGCTTGCGGGACAGTCCATCGCCGCCCCGCAGGACTACGTGACGCTGGAAGTCCGCCTCGACGGTGACTCCATCCGATGCACGTCACCGGAACTCGGCGTGGACATGCACGTGTGCGACACCGTGTATCATGCCGGAAAGGTGGGTTTCCGATCGGCCAACTCCTCACGTCTGCGGCGGTTCGAAGTATCTCAGACCCCCGGGCAGCGCCGCCGCGATGAATCACGGCACGCGCGTTTCGAAAGAGAAATTGCCGAATGGGGCGCGGGCATTCCTGACGCAACCCTTGTGCGCACGTATCGCACTGCCGATCTCGGCGGAAGTCCGGTGTTCAGGGACTTCAGCGAACCGGGCCGCTTCGACATCCTTGTGGAAGGCAAGCAGCTCCGCGCGCTCACGCCTGAAGGCGCCCTCATATGGGAAGTGCCGGAAAGGATCGTTCGGTGCGTCTTCTCGCGGGATTTTGGCCCTGCGGGGCGGCTCATCTATGGCTTCGCGGGCAAACGGGAAGAACGCCGCGCGAAGGACATCGCCGGCGGCGAGAGCGTGCTCACGGTCGAAAACGAAATGGTGGTGATCGAAGGGCGAACGGGAAAGATCGTTGCCCGCGCTGAACTGCCGCCCAACGTCCCCACGCAGCGCTTTTTTGACTGGTCACCGCGAAGTGCCTCGCTTGCGAACAGCGACGGCACTGATATTGTGCTGCGTGAGTGGCGGGATGACCACGGTGGCGGCGGAATCCGGCTCTGGGCGTACGACCGGGGCCTGAACCTGCTCTGGGAGCACGTCCAGACCGGTGCACACTACGGTCATCACTGGGCGCTGGATTTCTTCGACGTGGACGGAGACGGCCGCGAAGAGATGCTGGCCGGCGGCTGTCTGTACCGCGGCGACGGCACCATTCTGTGGACGCATGACCGCGCGGACGAAATGCAACAGATCCGTGGCGCCGGCCACTACGACGCCGTCGTGATGGGCAACCTCACCGGCGAAGCGGAGGACGACCCGGTTGCGTTCCTCTGCGGTGGCAGCGCGGGAGTGTACGTGGTGGATGCCTTCACCGGGGCCACGCGCGTAGTGCACCGCATCGGGCATGCGCAGGGACGGAGTATCGGCAAGTTGCGGCCCGACCTGCCGGGCACCGAAGTGCTGGCGGTTACGAGATGGGGTAATTACGGGATTCTCACGCTCTTCAGCGGGCGTGGTGAACGCTTGTGGACTATTCAGCCGGATTACGTCGGGCAGGGCGCGACGCCCGTAAAGTGGGGCAAAGCGGGCCACCGGCTCATCTGGACGAACACTTCGCGCGACGCGCAGCTCTTTTTCGATGGCCATGGCCGCCTGGTGAAACGGCTCCCGGAGCTGAGTCGCGTGTGGGGCGACCGCATGAACCGTGACGTCGGACGGGGTGGCAGCCCCGTTCGCATCGGGACTGACCCGACCGACCTGCTCACCCTCACGGTGGGAGGGGTTGTTCATGTGTTCGGTCCTGCCGAGTAGAGCCTTTCGCGCGGAGCAACGTGGGAGCCGCGACATGACGTCTGCGCGCAAAGCGGAAATGGTCTCTGGCTGACGCAGAACGCCGGAAGGTTTGTCCGGAGAGGGGAATTCCGGAAATTTGAGTAGTCTGTTCCAACCGCGCGTGCCGTGGTTTTCACGATAGCCGCAATAACGGCCAGAGTACTCTTCGCGGCCCCTGCTGGCGAGAAACCCTTTTCCTTATGGAGCTGTTCATGCTGCGCAAACATTCCGAGACGATCGTCAACAAGGTGTATCCGGTCCCTGAAACGCCGACGTATCTCCCCGGTTCGGTGATCGAGATCGTGAACCCGGATATCGACCGCGGCCACATCAAACACGCCGTGTTCGATTTCGACGGCACGGTGAGCGTGCTGCGCGAGGGCTGGCCGGATATCATGCTGCCCGTCATGGTGGATGCGATCCGGGGCGACCACCCCGCCACACCCGAAATCGTCGAGCGGTGCAAGAAGTTCATTGACGAGACTACCGGTATCCAGACCTTCTTCCAGATGGAAGGGCTCGTGCACATGGTCGAGGAGTTCGGCCTCGTGCCCAAGGACAAAATCCTCGACGCGTGGGGCTATAAGGCTATTTACAACGAGGCCCTCATGAAACCCGTGCGCGAGCGCATCGCGGCGCTGGAACGCGGCGAGAAGACGCTGGAAGACGTGACGATGTTCGGATCGCGCGAGTTCCTCAAGGCGCTGTACGATCGCGGCGTGCGTATCTACCTCGCCAGTGGCACTGATCAGGAGGACGTGCGCAACGAAGCTCACGCGTGCCAGATTGATCAGTGGGCCACGGGCGGCATCTGGGGCGCTATCAGGAACGTGGATGACTACTCCAAAGACAAAGTGATGAAGGACATTATCTCCCAGAACAACCTGCACGGCGCGGAATTGATGGTGGTGGGGGATGGTCCCGTGGAGATTCGCAACGCGAAGGACAACGGCGCGATCGCTGTTGGTGTGGCGTCTGATGAGGTAGCACGGCGCGGCCTGAACGCGCACAAACGTCAGCGGCTCATCAAGGCAGGCGCCGACATCGTCATTCCCGATTTCCTCGAATGGAAGAAGCTGCTCAACTATCTGTTCAACGAGTAGATCGCTCGAATTCCTGACCGGGTGATGGGGCAGGCTGGTCCGCCCAGGGCGGGCTCGATAGCCTGCCCCGTTTTTTTTCGGTGCGGAGGGAGGGACACGCTTCGTCGGGTCCTTCCGGTCAAGCGCTCCGCCCTTCAAACCTGCGGCCTCTGCCGGTCGTCGAGTGGCGAACTGGTCGCTGAGCCTCCTCTCGCTGCGCCGAGGCCCACCCGGTCCCTGAGCCTGTCGAAGGGCGCGCAGGAAGCCCGCCGAAGCGCCAGTTCGCTGTATCGAGACGTACCGGCACGGAGTTGGTTGCCCGGGGCCACACCACACAGCCCCGCTCGCAGGGCCGGGCGAAACCCGCATTTTGCTTCTTTCGAATCCCCCCGTGCGCGTCGCAGCCGGCCCGGTCATCTCGATACACCGTCCGCACGCGGACGCCACTCGATGACCGGATTGGTCGCTGGGCACCATCCAATTCGCCCGTATCAATTATCCTGCGTGCTCGGACGAGCACGAAGCGAAGGCGGGCATCCAGCATTGTTTGGATTGCGCAGGCTGGCCGGCTGGCGGCACGCCAGCAGGCGCTTTGAAAGCGGCAGCCCGCTAGGCCGGCAATTCGCCAGCACGCACTCCAAAGCCAAGCGCTCCCCCCTTCAACCCGCGGCCTCTGCCGGTCGTCGAGTGGCGCACTGGTCGCTGAGCCTCCTCTCGCTGCGCTGAGGCCCACGCGGTCCTTGAGCCTGTCGAAGGGCGCGCAGGAAGCCCGCCGAAGCGCCAGTTCGCTGTATCGAGACGTACCGGCACGGAGTTGGTTGCCCGGGGCCACACCACACAGCCCCGCTCGCAGGGCCGGGCGAAACCCGCATTTTGCTTCTTTCGAATCCCCCCGTGCGCGTCGCAGCCGGCCCGGTCATCTCGATACACCGTCCGCACGCGGACGCCACTCGATGACCGGTTGTATTCCGCGCGTTGTTCTTTCTATCGTCTGGATTGGCGCACCTGTGCCATACTGCCGTGTCAGAGCGACACGCGCCGGACCGTATTTGGCATCGAGAGAGGAGAAGCGCACACCATGACAATCCACGAACGCATCGAATGGCGCGATATCTGGGTTATGGGCGCCGATGACGACGCCACGTCCCGCGTGCTCCTTGTGGGCGATTCCATCACCCGCTCCTACTACGACCACGTGCGCGACGCGCTCAACGGCAGGTTCCTGTGTGCTCGGTTGACCACCTCCACCAGCGTCTGCGACCCGGCAATGGAGAAGGAGCTCGCGCTCCTGCTGGACGACTACCGGTTCGCCGTGATCCACTTCAACAACGGCCTGCACGGGTTTGGTTATGACGAAGCCGAGTATGCGGCCGGGCTTGCCCGCGTGCTGGATTTCATCCCGAAACAGAGCCCACAGAGCAGGCTTATCTGGGCTTCCTCGACGCCTTTCCTGCGCACGGATGGGTCGGGGGCCCCCGACTCCAGAACAGCACGGGTTCGCGAACGGAACCGGCTCGCCGCGGAACTCGCCACCGCACGCGGAGTGCCGGTGAACGACCTGTTCTCCTGCGTTATCGACCGCCCCGAACTCTTCTCCGGCGACGGCGTGCACCTCAACGAAGCGGGACAACGCATTCTCGGTGCGCAGGTGGTGGAGGCGATCCTGGCGGCGCAGGGCAGGTGAACGGAGGAACGGCTTCTGGAGACAAGGAACCAGGTGCAGTGGATTGGTTGAGCCCGCAAGTCTGGCGGCGTGATTCTGACGTTCCCTGCGTGTCACTGGGGCCGCCGGGCGCATTTGACGACGCGCACATCTTCGCGCCGTGCGTCGCGTTCGAGGACGGCCTCTTCCGCATATGGTACTGCGGTTCACGCGGCACCGTTGAGGGACGCGTGTTCAAAATGGGGCTCGCCACCTCCTCCGACGGTGTCAACTTCACGAAGCACCCCGCGTCGCCCGTGCTGTCATTCGGCGACACGCGATCCATCCTCACGCCGACCCTTCTGCGGCACCCGGACGGCTCCCTGTGCCGCGAAGGTGGCTGCCTGCGCATGTGGTTTTCGAGCACCGATTTCCCCGCCGGCGACGGCGTGCACACCCTGCATGAAACCACCGGCGTCGACGGCCTGATCTGGTCGCCGCCTTCCAGGCCGCTGCTTCACAACCTGTATGCCCCCACGATCATCAAACAGGACTCCGTCTACCGCATGTGGTATACCGACGTCGTGGCTGACCCGTGGTGCTTTCGCTACGCCGAAAGCGGGGACGGCACCCGGTGGGACGTGGTGCCGCAACCGGTCATGGTGCTGGACCAGGCGTGGGAGCACGGGCGGCTCTTCTACCCGACCGTGCTGGTTGCCGACGGCCTCCATCTGATGTGGTACGGAAGCTATTCGCATCGCAAGGGAGAGGAGGTGCGCACGGCGCTCGGGTTTGCGGTGAGTAAGGATGGTATTACGTGGGAAAAAAGCCCGTCAAACCCGGTATTTGGCCCCGATCCGGCCCACGCGTGGGAGTCCAACTTCACCACCAGCCAGTCGGTGTTGCGCCTAAGCGACGGGTCACTACGCATCTGGTATGCATCCCGCCCGAAGCCACCCTTCACGCACAAGTATTTCGCGATCGGCACGGCGCGGTGTATACCGGGGACGGCCGGGCGGATGCGGCGGCCCGAGGCCGGGTGAGGCGAGACTGACGCGAACCCCGTCCGGACCGCTTTGCTTTTTTGTGAGGTGAACCATGCTGGAATTGAAACATGAACCGGTACTGCCGATTCGGCAATTCGTTGGCCGATTGCTCGGTTTCACCGCGGCGGCGGTGCTGCTGGTCGTGATCGCGCTGGGAATAGGGGTGTGCGGATACTACGGGATCGCCGGTCTGGGGTTTGTCGATGCGCTCCTGAACGCGTCCATGATTCTCGGTGGTATGGGGCCGGTGGATCCCCTTCGCGGCGACGCGGCCAAACTCTTCGCGTCTGCGTATGCCCTGTTTAGCGGCCTCGTGTTCCTCACTGTCGCTGCCATGCTGTTTACGCCGCTGGTGCACCGGATGCTCCACCGGTTCCACGTGGACGAGACCGGTCAGTGACGTGCGTTGCGCGCGGTGTGGCGTTGCCGCCTCACAGCTCCTCAATCGTCAGCGTGGCGTTGGTGTAGATGCAGATGTCCGATGCGATGCGGAGGCTGCGTTCCACGATTTCCCGCACAGGAAGACCAGATCCGTCGAGATACGCCTTCGCCGCGGCCAGCGCGTAGGACGCTCCCGAACCGATCGCCATCACCCCGTCCTCCGGCTGGATGACGTCCCCCGTGCCGGAGAGAATGAATCCCTGCTGCTTGTCCATTACGATGAGGAACGCTTCGAGCCGGCGGAGGAACTTGTCGGTGCGCCAGTCGCGGGCGAGGGACAGCGCCGCCCGGGGGAGATTGCCCCGGGTTTCTTCCAGCTTGCCCTCGAAGTGCTCCAGCAGGGCAAACGCATCCGCAGCGCCACCGGCGAAGCCTGCCAGCACGGTGTTGTTGGCGAGTTTACGCACCTTCACGGTGCTCCGCTTCACCACCGTGTTGCCCAGCGTCACCTGTCCGTCGCCGCCGATGACGGCAACGCCTTCCCGCACGATACCGAGGACGGTGGTGGAATGGATTTCGGGGTAGTTCATGTGTCACCTTTCTGACTTTTCTGATGGTATCGCGCATCACTCTGCACGCGGGGCTTCGACAGGTTGCCCGGGGGGCAGCTCGCTCAGCCACCGCGTGCAATAGTCAGCGGCGTTTCTCTCGCGCGGTCGTTGAGTGGCGCGGCATCTCGCCGCGCTGTATCGAAACGCCGCACAAAAACCGTAGCCACCATCTTATCCCCACGCGGGGCGATTTAAGCCCTCGGATGCGACTTCCCGTAAATCTGCGTCAACCGCCGGCTCGCCACGGATACGTAAATCTGCGTAGACGTCACACTCGAGTGTCCCAGCATCTCCTGAACATCCCGCAACCCGGCACCACGCTCCACAAGATGCGTCGCGCAGGCGTGACGCAACAGATGAGGTCCCAGATGTTCCGAGTTACTCACCTGCCGGAGATATCCTGTCACCATCGCGCGGACGCGCTCCACACTGAGCCGCCTGCCGAGTTTGCTTACGAAGAGCGGCGAAAACTTGCGGCGGCGCAATGCGGGAGGAATGAGCAGCGGGCGGAACTCGCGAATGTATCGGTCCAGTGCCTCCAGCGCGATCGTTCCGACGGGGACTATGCGCTCCTTGTTCCCTTTCCCGCGCACGCGCACAAGTCCCTCGGCGATATCGAGGTGTTCAAGGTCGAGCGCGACGAGTTCCGACACGCGCAGCCCGGAGGAGTACAACAGCTCCATGATTGCCCGGTCGCGCACTCCTGTCGGGTCTTCATTCGGGGGCAACGTCATAAGGAGCGCCAGTTGGTCGGCGTCCAGCACCGTCGGAAGCGTGCGCTGCTGTTGGCGGGGCGCAAGCCGCCCCCAGTCCTGCTCGCTGACGAGATCATGCCGCTGAAGATATGTCTGAAACGATCGGATACTGGCGAGTTTGCGGGCGATCGTGCGCTGTTTGTGCCCGGTCTCCATCAACCAGGTGACGTAGGTCCGCACGTATCCTCGAGTAAGGTCGCGCAGCGCCGGCGGGTGTGTCAGTTCGTCTTCGAGGTATTCTGCGAACTGCAGAAGGTCGGCGCGGTACGCACGGGCGGTGTGCTGCGAGTAGTTCCGCTCGCCGATGAGGTATTGAATGAAATCTCCGATAGCCGCTCGCATCAGATATTTCCCCCCGGCGCCGCGGCGGATCGTTTACTTCCGCGCGTTGCCGGTCCCGCCCGCCGACCGTTTCGCGGACGACCTTTTTCCCGCCGCCGATGGTGTCGCGCCAACGGCAGCGCTGCTGCTTCGACTCGATTTCCTCGATGTCGTTCCACGCCGACCGGACGTCGGTTCGGCCTCAGCCGCCCTCGTGCCGGCGCGGGCTGATCGCGAATACCTGCTCCCTGTTCGCGCACCCGACCGATTTTCGGCGGCGGTGCTTCGTCGCCGCAGTGCCGGAGGGGGATACACACCGGGAGACACGATGGTCGTGCCATCGCGCCGCGTTTTCTCAAGCTGGAACTTGAGGCCGGTTGCCGGATCGGGTTCGGGAAGTGGAACCGGTTTATCCCAGTACAGCACGGTGCAGCCCGCCTGGTCGCAGGCATAGTAGTGCTTCCCTCGCTTGCTCGTCCGTATGACAAGTTCCCCGTTGCAACCGGGCCGCGGGCACGGTACCCCGGTCGGAATAGGACGCGCGCCACGGCACGAGGGATACTTCTCGCACGCGAGATACACCCCGTAACGCCCGTTGCGTACCGTCATCCCGCTCCCGCATTTCGGGCATGTGACACCGTCCGGCACCGGAATTTCCGGCGGCGCGGCTTCTGTGTCCAGTGCAACCGTGTTCCGACACTCCGGAAAACCCGAACACGCCAGAAAACGCCCCCTCGGCCCCAGCCGGACGACCATCGGCTTACCGCACTTCTCGCACACGCGGTCGGATTGCTCCACAGTAAGCTTCTTGATCTCCGATCGGCGTTTCATTGCGCTGGAGAGCGTCGCCTCGAAGCCGCTGTAGAACTCCTTCAGCACCGATTTCCAGTGATCGCTGCCCTGCTCGACGCGGTCCAGCTCCTCTTCCATCTTCGCCGTAAACTCGCTGTTGAAGATATCCGGAAACTGCGAGGACAGAATACGATTCACGATTTTACCCAGTTCTGTCGGAACCAGCTTCCCCTCTTTCCGCGCCACATACTCGCGATCGAGAATCGTGCTGATGATCTGAGCATACGTGCTGGGACGGCCAATTCCCCGTGATTCCAGCTCTTTGACCAGCGTTGCCTCGGTGAACCGTGAAGGCGGCTTGGTGAAATGCTGCTCAGGGAGCACCTTTGCCGGTGCATACCCGTTCAGAAGTGGCTCAGCGGAACGTTTGGCGCCCTGTTCCGTGCGGTCCCACGCCGCGATAAGTTCACGCGGTATGGGATGTTCCTGTTCTTCTTTCTCTTCGTCCTGTCCCTCAAGGTAGACGCGCGTGAACCCGTCAAACGCGACAACACTCGCGGTCGTGCGAAGCTGGAATCGTCCGCCCGCCGCAACAAGTTCCGTCACGTCGAGTTCCTGCGCCTCCATCTGTGAGGAGACAAAACGGTTCCAGATCAGCTGGTACAGGCGGAACTGATCGCGGGAAAGCTCGCCCTGAACAGCTTCCGGCGGCCGATCCATCGAAGTGGGACGGATGGCCTCGTGCGCTTCCTGTGCGGATTTGCTGTTCCGGAACACATTCGGCCGCGCCGGAACGTACTCTTTGCCGTACGTCTCCGCGATGTACTGCCGCGCAGCCGAAACCGCCTCCGGCGCCAAATGCGTCGAATCGGTCCGCATATAGGTGATAAGACCGGTGAGTTCGCCCTTTACCTCAACGCCTTCGTACAACTCCTGCGCAACGCTCATGGTCATTCTGGTGGAGAACCCGAGTTTGCGGGCTGCCTCCTGCTGGAGCGTGCTTGTAATGAACGGCGGGAACGCGCGGCGTTTCTGGCGCTTGCGTTCGAGGCTCACTACACCAAACTGGCCGCGGGTAAGCTCCTCCACCAGCGCTTTGGCGTGTGCCTCGTCGGGTATTTTCGCGAGTTTGCCGTCAACCTTCCAGAGGTCGGCCTCGAACGCAACGGCTCCGTTCTTGAGCGCGACAAGTACCGTCCAGTATTCTCTCGGCTTGAACGCGAGAACCTCTTCCTCGCGCTCGCACACCATGCGCAACGCCACCGATTGAACGCGCCCCGCGCTCAATCCCTTGCGCACGGTCTGCCAGAGGAGAGGGCTCACCTGGTATCCAACCAGGCGATCCAGCACGCGGCGCGCCTGTTGGGCGTCCACCTTGTGCATATCCAGCTCGGTGGGATGGTCCAGCGCCTCCTTGATTGCCCGCGGCGTAATCTCGTGGAAGGTGATCCTTCGCGTGCGGTTTTTCCCCAGTCGCATGACTTCAGCAATGTGCCAGGCGATCGCCTCTCCCTCGCGGTCGGGGTCCGTCGCAAGGTATACCCGTTCCGCGTTCTTTCCGGCCATGCGCAGCTCGTTCACTATTTTCCGCTTGCTGGGAAGCACTTCGTACTGCGGGAGGAAATCCTCCTCCACGTTCACCCCGAGGGAGTTCTCAGGAAGATCCCGGACATGGCCCATGGAGGAACGAACGTCGAATTCGCGTCCAAGGACTTTGTTGATGGTGCGGGCTTTTGCGGGTGATTCAACAATGACAAGCGAACGTGGCATGGTTACTCCAGAATCGCGGTTCGGGCGATCGGCGTTGAGATTACTATCAGCGCGGAGGATAAGGGGTTACAATCTTTCTGATAATAGACGGCGAACAGGAGGACGGCAAGTCTCGGCTGTGAAAGCGACTCTTCTGCGTCTTGTCTGATGTCGGCGATCTGGCGTTCCGCGGAACATGCGGGAACCGTCGCCACGGCATGGTCATTTCAGAAATACGTGCCGCTCGAGTGTATTCACCCAGGCCGACCAGGCTTGCCCGGTATCGCGTTCTCTCGTGAGAATCCGGGCGAACGCGCCGGCCGTGGCGTCAAGCTGGTTCGCCGCGGCAACGATCGCGGCCTCCAGCGTCATGGGCGATATGGGAGAGCGTTGATCGCCGGAAAGCTCGTGTGCCAACACGATATGGCACAGCTTGTCGGCGTGGCCCGCGGGAAGTTCGGGAACGCAACGGCACCACTCCGCGACGATGCGCTCTCCCAAGACAATATGGCTCACGAGGCGCCCGGCATCACCGTATTCGATTGTGGTGGAGACGTCGAACGCGTCAATCTTCCCGATATCATGAAGAAGCCCGCCGGCGATGGCGAGGTTCCTGTCAGCAAGAGGATATCGTTTGCACGCCGAATCCACAAGGGCAACCACATTCGCCGTATGTTCCGCGAGGCCTCCGAGGTACGTGTGGTGCCAGAGTTTTCCCGCGGGCGCCTGCAGGAACCGGCCACGCATCTCTTCCGAATCTACCAGATTACCCAGCACGGAGCGAAGTGGCGGGTCGGTAACCGATTCCGCATACGCGACAAGCTCCTTCCAGAGCGCGTCCGTATCCCCTTCGTAGCGGGGAAGGAAATCCGCCGCGTCGAATTCCCCCGGCTTTGCGCGCCGCATCTGCTGGATGCGCAGCGTTTTCTTACCGTTCCACGTGCCGACAACCCCGCGCACTTTCACCACGTCGTTCTGGTCCGCGGCGTTCCAGAAGCCGTCCATGTTGTCACTCGTCACCGCCATGATCCGCCCGGTACGGTCGGCGAACTCGAAACGAAGAAACGGCTTCCCCTCGTGCTCCCTCAGTTGTTTCCCGCGCAGGGCGAGGAACATCGTCACGGTTTCACCCGGAACGATGTCGGCAACGTGGCGCGGGGCCTGGTCGGGCATGGCGTGCCTCACGCACCCAATGTCGCGCGAAGTGCGGAAAGGAAGGCGCCGTTTTCCTCCGGCGTGCCGATGCTCACCCTCAGCGCATTCCCGAGAAGCGGGTACTTGCTTACGTCGCGGATCAATACGCCCCGGTCGTATACACCACGGAACACCTCCGCGGGTGGTCGGTCGGTTTCGAACAGGAGGAAGTTGGCGGCGGAGGGATACACGCGCACCCCCGCCATGTTCCCGAGCGCCGCGTACACCCGTTCCCGCTCCGAACGGATCCGTGCGATGACCGGTTCGAACCGGTGCCAGTTCCGCACCACCATGGCGGCAACGGCCATCGAGAAAAAGTTCAGGTTGTACGGCAATTTCGCTTTAGCGATCTGTTCCGCGACGTCGGGCGACGCGGCGCAATACCCCACGCGCAGGCCCGCCAGCGTTCCCGCCTTGGAGAACGTCCGCAGCATGACGAGGTTCGGGAACTCCTTCAGAAGGGGCGCCACGCAGTCCCCGCCAAACTCCACGTAGGCCTGGTCTGCCACCACCAACCCGGGCGCCCGCTCGCACACCTGCCGCCATTCGCCCAGCGTAAGCGCGCTGCCGGTAGGGTTATTTGGCGAGCAGAGAATCACCACCGCAGGTTCATTTTCGTCAATCGCCGCGCATACCGCCGGAATGTCGTACGCCAAGTCCTCGCGGCGTAGCAACACCTCCACCACTTCCGCGCCGTTGATGCGGCTCAGGAGCTTGTACAGCGTGAACGTCGGCTGAACAATCAGCACCTTCGTGCCGGGCCCGCACGTAACCGCGAGGATAGCCTGAATCAGCTCGTTCGAGCCGTTCCCGGCCAGCATACCCTCGCGCACCCAGCCGACGTGCGCTGCCAGAAGGGCGAGAAACTCATCCGGCACGAAATCCGGATACCGCCCCCACGGCCGCTCCAGCGCGAAGCGCAGCACCTCCTCCTTGAGGTCCGCCGGGATTTCGTACGGGTTTTCGTTCTGGTTCAGCTTGATCTTCGTCTCAAGCGCCGCCAGCGTGTACGCCGGCAGCGCGCGAACAAGTGGCTTTATCGGGTCCAAAGAGGTAGTTTTTCCTTCCTCGCTCCAGATTACACAAACTCCGCCATGTCGGCGCAGATCTTCGCAACTTCAAATGGCTTCTCGATGGGGAGATAATGCCCCGCGTCGGGTATCCACATGGTTTGAATATAGAGATTCTCCGGCACCCGCAGCTCGTGTTCCGCCCCCGGCACGCGGCCCATCCCGCCGTATACCTCCAGAATCGGGATACGGGCTTCGCTCAGGAAGGCGGACCCGTCAAACTCGCGCACGGATCGCCAGAAATGCTCCCACGTCTCTGCGGGGAACCGGGCCATCGTCGCGTCGCGTTTCCGCGTTATCGCTTCGATGGCGGCAGCATCAAGGTGGCCGTAGAACCGCTCCCCCTGAAATGCCTTCCCCATGCACCCCAGCCTCGTCCAGCCTTCCAGCAGGACAAGTACGGCAACGTTCCCGTGGCGCGGGGTATCGTCGCCCTGCCGTGCAACCTGCATTCCCACCATGCCGCCAAGGCTGTGCCCCACCAGAATCACCCGCCGGAGCTTCATCGCCTCGATGAACTGCGCCACGTCGTCCGCAAGGTCGCTGAACGTGAACGGTCCCACCGGCACACTGCTCCGCCCGTGCCCGCGGAATTCCAGCGTCAGCTTCCGCACCGTGGGTGGAAGCGCCTCGATCACGGCATCCCAGTCCCCTGCGTCGCACCCGGTTCCGTGAAGAAACAGCATGGTCGGCAACCCGGCTCCCGCGTCTCCTGAGTCCGTGTACGCCATGGTTCCCCACGGCATGCTCATGGTTGGCATGGGCGGTTTCCTGTCAACGAGATTATTCGCTGCCAAGCCAGTTTCTCGGTTATTCCTGCTCTCTCGTAGCACGGGCATCCTGCCCGTGCAGCATTTCAAGCGGGCATGGAGATCACCGTGCGGTTTGGAGTCCGTTCGTGACCCCCGATTCGGACAACGGACGCAATCTGGAGGAACACGCTTTGTCGTGTCCGAGGCACCGGTCACGACGACTGCAACAACGGACGCGACGGAACGCGTCCCTCCAACAGGGTTACCCCGCGAAATTCGGCAGATATCCGCCCATCGCTTTCAGGCGCTTCTGCAGTTCCCGCACGTTGATGCCGCGCGAATCCTTCCCCGTCTCCACCATGAGCGCCGCCGCCATCCCTGCCGCCTGCCCGGTGATGTAACACCCCGGCATCACCCGGATGGAGCTCTGCGCCTGCCTGTCCGTGCTCACGCACCGCCCGGCCACCAGGACGTTTTTCAGTCCTTTCGGCGTGAGGATGCGGTACGGAATACCGTAGCTCTCCCCTTTCCCGAGGCGGAGCGTCGTGTGCTCTTTCATGAAGGCGTCGTAGCTTTTCCTGTCCGGCTTTGCGATGTGGATATCCACCGGATATGAGTAACGACCGATTTCGTCCTCAAAAACCGCTCTGTTCGTGTAATCATCCACGGTCAGCACGTAGTCACCCATGATGCGCCGCGTCTCGCGCACACCCAGCAGCGACCCCGTAGCTACGAGTGCCATCTTCTCGTAGCCTTTCAGGTACTCCTTGTAGAACCGCTCGTATTCGGTCATGGATTTCCGGCCCCAGACGTACGCCGCCGTGAGCGACTCCTCGTCCGTTCCGTCCACCTCAAACGTGTGCCCGACATTGCCGCCACCGACATGATCGCCCACCTGCCAGATGCCGGGAAGATGGCGATCTTCGAGGGTGAACACACCATCCTTGAGCGCCTGTTCGAGCCGTTTGTTGCGTTCTTCCCCGGTGATGCCGCCCGCCTTCACCGCTTCCCAGTCAATATCGGCCCAGAGACTGCACAGTGTTCCCGGCATCATCGCCCCGGTTTCGTCGCCCTTTTCGTACGGCGCGCCGGCAAACGCACACACGTCGCCATCACCGGTGCAATCCACGAACGTTTTCGCTTCCACCGCGAACAGACCCGTTTTTCCCGCACACACAACGGTGGAAACCGTACCCCGCTCCTCCCAAAGTACGTCCACCACGTGCGCATGGAAGGTGAAGTCCACGCCCGCGTCGCTCACCATGTCATCATACACGCGCTTCAGCACTTCAGCCCGAATACCCATTCCGTCAGGTGGATAAGTTCCTCCGCGGCGCCGCAACTCGTCCAGTATCTCTTTCCCGATGCCGCCGGCAAGGAAGTTCACGCCATCGGTGAACTGCATGAACGCCGGCACAAGACCCGCGGTACCCATGCCTCCAAAGCAGGAATGTGCCTCAAGGATATGCACCACGCGCCCCTGACGCGCTGCCGTGACGGCCGCCGCCACGCCGGCAGGGCCACCACCCGCTACCAGCACCTCAACCTCCGCACGCACGGGAAGCCGTCTGGCGTAGGGAATGGACTTTGTGTGTGGCATGGAAGCCTCCTATTCCGAGGGGATCGGGATCGCCTTGTCCACCAGCATGATCGGAATGCCGTTTTTGATCTCGTACCGAAGGCGGCATGCCCGGCACGTAAGCGTCTGTTCCACCTCCGAATAGTCGAGGTCGCCTTTGCACTTGGGGCACACAAGGATATCGAGCAGCTCTTTCCTCATCGCGATGCCACCTCCCTTTCTTCCCACTGACCGTAGGCGTACAACCGGTTGCGCCGGCGCTCAAGCAGCTCCGTTGGCGGAATGGCTGCCAGCAGGTTCAGGTTCTCCTCCAGCCGGTCGCCGAGGATTCGCGCGGCTTCTTCCGGTGCGCGATGCGCGCCGCCGACCGGCTCGGGCACCACCTCATCAATCAGTCCCAGCGCGTGCAGGTCCTGCGCACTGATCTTCATCGCGGCGGCGGCCTGTTCCTTCGCGTCGGCCGTGCGCCAGAGGATCTGAGCGCACCCTTCCGGGCTGATGACCGAATACCAGCAGTTCTCCATCATGAGCACCCGGTCCCCGACGCCGATTCCGAGCGCTCCCCCGGAGGCACCTTCTCCGATGATGGCGACAAGTATCGGCGTATGCAGCCGCGACATCTCGAACAGGTTCCGCGCAATTGCCTCGGCCTGACCGCGTTCTTCCGCCCCGACGCCCGGCGCCGCCCCGGGAGTATCTACCAGCGAGATGACCGGCATATGAAACTTTTCCGCCAGCTTCATGATGCGCAGCGCCTTGCGGTACCCTTCCGGCCCCGCCATGCCCCAGTTGCGCTTGATCCTCTCTTCGACCGTACGTCCCTTCTGCTGCCCCACCAGGGCAACGGACCGCCCGCGGAACCGGGCAATGCCGCACACCATCGCTGCGTCGTCCGCAAAGTGCCGGTCCCCGTGCAGCTCGCTGAAGTCTTCCATCAGCAGGTTGATGTAGTCGAGCGTGTACGGCCGGTCGCGATGGCGCGCGACCTGCACCCGCTGCCAGTGCGTCAGATTGCGGTAAATCGCCGCGCGCATCTCATTCGCGCGAGCCTCCAGCTTGGCGATTTCCTGCGCAATGGCCGGATCCTGCCCCGTTTTCGAGTATTCGTCGGCCCATTTTCTCATGTCGGTGATCCGATCTTCAAGCTTGACGAGTTCCGCCTCAAAATCCAGCGGCGCGGGACGGGGTCCGTGCGGCAGACCCTGCGTTGCGGCGTTCATGCGCGCTCCTTGTGTGGCAATCATCGCGTGATTCCGGCTGGTCCCCCGAACGCGTGACCACACACCGGTGGAATAAAGAGTAGACAAGCCCGCACGGGATGCAAAGGCGCGGGCGAAAGCGCCGTCCAGCCTTGCCCTGTGATCCTGGAGTGCACGCCCTTTTTCAGGTGAGGTAAAACGGCGTGTTCGTGTCAAGGGGGTAAGCAGTTTTTTTCCGAACAGCAACGGAGCGCGTCCGACCCGCGCCGGATCGCCGCGCAACTTGCCCGGCGGGGCCCGGAATCGTAATTTCCCCCTGCGTGTTCCCGCAGCATCCAACTGCGACACGAAAGGCCGAATGTGCACGCAACGCTCCTGAGTGACATCCTCATCATCTTCGCGTTGTCCGTCGCCGTGGTGTTTATCTGCGAGCGCCTGCACGTTCCCTCTCTCGTCGGCTTCTTCCTCACCGGCATCGTGGCCGGGCCGCACGCGCTGGGGCTGGTGAGCGATGTTGCGCGAGTGGAAAGCATTTCCGAAGTCGGCATCGTCGCCCTGTTGTTCACCGTCGGGCTGAGTTTCTCGCTGGAGCACGCGCTCAGAGTCAAGCGCACGGTGCTGGTCGGCGGAACAATCCAGATCGTCGCGACGGGCGCTGCGGGGTATCTGGCGGCCCGCGCGCTGGGTCAGCCGCCCCCGGTCGCCGTTCTTGCCGGTTTTCTCCTCTCGCTCAGCAGCACGGCGATTGCCATCAAAAGCCTGCAGGACAGGGCGGAAGCAGATTCCCTCCACGGCCGCATCGTCATCGGCATTCTCGTGTTTCAGGACATCATTACCGTCCCGATGCTCTTTTCCCTCCCGCTCCTTGCGGAAGCGACGGCCCAATCCGCCGGGTCGCTCCTCACCATGGCGGCCCAGGGCTTGGGGGTAATTGCCATCGTCATCGTGAGCGCCCGATGGGTCGTGCCGTATGTGCTCTACCAGATAGCGCGAACGCGAAGCGGCGAGTTGTTCCTGTTCGCGGTGGTGGTCATCTGCCTCGCCATCACGTGGCTGACGTACTCGATCGGCCTGGCTCCCGCGCTCGGCGCGTTTCTCGCCGGTATCATCATCTCGGAGTCGGAATATAGCCAGCAGGCACTGGGCGACGTCATACCGTTTCGCGTCATCTTTTCGAACCTGTTTTTCGTCTCCGTCGGGATGCTCCTCGATATCGGGTTCTTGTTCGACCACGCAATCGCCGTTGCCGCGATGGCATGTGGTTCCATCATCATCAAGGTGCTTCTTGCCGGGGCCGCCACCGCGCTCCTCGGCTATTCCCTCCGCACGACGATCGGGGTGGCCCTGGGCCTCGGCCAGATCGGAGAGTTCTCCTTCATTCTTGCTGCGTCCGGGCTTCAATTCGGGCTGCTCGAGCCCTCCGGTTATCAGTATTTCCTGACCGTGTCAGTGATTACGATGGCTGCAACGCCCTTCCTCATACAGGCAGCGCCGCATATCGCGGATCATCTCCTCCGCCTGCCTTTGCCGAAGCGGGTGCGAGCCGGATCATTCGCGCGAGAGGACGACGGAAACGCAGGCCTCACCGACCATCTGATCATCATCGGATACGGCGTGAACGGGCGGAACGTCGCCAGTGCGGCCGCCGAGGCGCTGATTCCCTACGTTATCATCGAGATGAATCCGGAAACCGTCCGGCGAGAACGGGCAAACGGAGAGTCCATCCTTTTCGGCGACGGCTCGCAACGGGTCGTGCTGGAACACGCCGGAATCATGACCGCCCGCGTGCTGGTTGCCGCAACGCCGGATGTGACCAGCACTCGACGGATCGTCGAGACCGCCCGCCGGATGAACCCGTCCCTTTACATCATCGCCCGTACGCGGTTTGTTACTGAAGTCGCGCCGCTGTATAAACTTGGAGCCGACGAAGTGATTCCGGAAGAATTCGAAACGTCGGTAGAAATCTTCTCCCGCGTTCTGCGCAAATACCTGATTCCCCGGGAGCAGATCGAGAACTTCATCCGGACAATCCGCGCCGGCGGGTACGACATGTTCCGGAGCTTCTCCGGCGATTTTACCGCGCTCTCGGAAATCCAGACTTCTTTGCGCGATGTGGAAGTCAGCACGTTCCCCGTGGACGAAGGGTGCCGGATGGCAGGGCAGACCCTTGCCGAACTGGGTCTGCGAAGTCGCACCGGAATCACTATTCTCGGCATCCGGCGCGGGGACAAGACCATCCCGAACCCCGGGGGCGAGGAGACGATTCACGCAGGCGACGTTCTTCTTGTCATGGGTCCGCCGGATGCCGTGGCCTCCGTCTCCGACCTTCTCAAATCGGAATGCGCGATCCTTTGACCCGGCTCTCCCGTGCCCCGGATGGCGGGAGGCAGAACCCCGGAGTGAAAATGAACCCGCTTCTCGGCATGTACGTGCACATGCACTGGGGCTATGCCTACCCGTATGCCGCGCGGACGTGGTCGCTTGAGGACTGGCGCGCCTACGCCTCCGGGCTCCACGCGCTTGGTTATAACCTCGTCATGATCTGGCCGCTTACGGAGACAATGCCGGATCCCCCGACGGCGAGCGACGTTGCCCATCTGGAGAAACTCGGCAACGTAATCACCATGCTCCAGCGAGAGTTCGGCATGACGGTGCTCATCACGTTCGGCGCGAACACAATCGGGAACACGCACGCCGCGGAGTATCCGTTCGAAACGCGCCCGTTCTTCAGGACCGACCTGCGCCTGAACCCTGCCGATCCTTCCGCCATGGACAGGCTCATGCGGTTCCGGGCCTCGCTGTACCGCTACCTTGCGCATGCGGACGGCATCGTCGTCATTGATAGCGACCCGGGCGGGTATGCCGGCTCAACGAACGCCGAATTCACCGCCATCCTGCGCAGGCACCTCAAGCTGCTCCGCGACGCGAACCCGGAGGCGATGCTCTGGTACTGGCTCTGGGTTGGGTGGGAGAGCTACAACCGGTTCTGGGAACAGGCGGAAAAGGGCGGGGACGCAAAGCTCGAAGTCAACCCAAGCGACTGGGCGGAGGTGGTGGAAGACCTCTGCACCACGCCTGACGACCCGTGGCGCCTTCTTGTCTGCTGGGACAGCCACCGGCAGCTTACCGAACGCCTGGGCGTCGAAGACCGATGTGTCTACTTCCCCTACGGCGCGGTCGAAGGAGAGCCGACCGTTCCACTGACAAACTGCGATCCCGCTGGCGTCGAAAAAGCGCTCTCGGGCTACCCGTGGGGCCGGCCGTACCTCGGCTGCATGGCCAATGCGCAGACGCACATCGTCCAACTCCCCAACACCTGCCTGTTCACCCACTTCGCCCGGGGCGGCACACCCGAAGTCGCCGATCTGGCGGGCTTTGCGGAGAAGCTGATTCCCGGCCAGGGCAGCCTCATTGTGGCGGCGTGGCAGGCGCTGGCGGATCGCGCGATCGAGCCTGCCCGCGCGGTGGCCGAAGAACTCCTCCGTGTGCCGAAGCGAGAGCTTCCGCACGGCGAGTTCTCAGGGCTGCTGATGCACGATCCCACGCGCTTCCTCGACGATCTTGCCCTGCAACTGGCGTTTTCTGCCGATCTGAGCGACTTCGCGGCGGCAGTCGAGGCGGGCGGCGACGGCACACGCGAGATGCGCGGTCTGGTCGCGTCGTGGCGTGCGTGGACGGAGCGCACCAGGTTTGTGGACGCCTACGGAGGCCCTGTGATGGATCGCCTCCACCCGGCGCTGCGAACGCTGAGGAGCCCGGCAGTGGACGCTGTTCTGGCGGACTTCGACAACTGGCGCAATCCCGCCGTGCGGAACGGCATCATCCCCCGGCTGTTGGCGGCGATGGGGGAGTAAGGTCGTCGAGTGCGCTGTGCCGAATTGCGCGGCGCATGCGACGCGCCGGCACAGCCGTGTATCGAGACGACCGGTGTCCAGCACCCAGACAAAGCGATTGTCGCCCGGCTCCTCGATACAGGGCTCGCGCGCGGCTGCGCATCTCGCCCCACTCGGAGACCGGGCATCCGCGGCGTATGCGTCCCATGCGACCCATAGTACCTATCACCTTGCCAGCCGCACGGTTTGCTAGCCATTTCCCGCGCACGCCTCCTCTGCCGTACCATTCCATGTCCCGGTTCGCAGGTCTTTCCTCTCACACGGAGGCGCACAATGAGCGCAGACGCTATCCCCGAACGCATGAAATGGTGGCGCGAAGCCACGTTCGGCATGTTCATCCACTGGGGCGTGTATGCCGTTCCCGCGCGGAACGAGTGGGTGATGTACGTGGAAAACATCCCGAAGGAGGAGTACGCGCACTTTGCGGATGAGTTTACTGCGCGGCACTACCACGCGCGGGAGTGGGTGAAGCTCGCGCAGGACGCCGGCATGAAGTACATGGTGCTGACCACGCGCCATCACGATGGCTTTTGCCTGTTCGACAGCAAGGTCTCCGACTTCACCGCGCCGAAAACGGCCGCAAAGCGCGACCTCATCGCCGAATACGCCGAGGCCTGCCACGCGCTGGGCATGCGCATGGGGTTCTACTACTCGCTCGAGGACTGGCGCTTCCCCCACCAGTTGCCGCACCTGCCCATGTGCGAGGACAAAAGCGTGTACCAACCCATGGTGGAGCAGGCCCACGCCCAGGTGCGTGAGCTCATGACGAACTACGGCACGGTGGATATCCTGTGGTACGACGGTGGCTTCCCCGCTGGAATCTGGCGCTCGGAGGAGCTGAACGCCATGGTGCGGTCGCTGCAGCCGAACATCATCATCAACGACCGCTCAGGTCTTCCCGAGGATTTCGGCACTCCCGAGCAGCACATCGCCCCGCAAGACCGCCCGTGGGAGGCCTGCATGACCATGAACGACACCTGGGGCTACACTGCGGGCGACAAGAATTACAAGTCCGTGCGGCAGATTCTCGGGATGCTGATTCAGTGCGCCTCTCAGGGCGGAAACCTCCTGCTGAACGTCGGCCCGGATGCGGAAGGGCGGATCCCCGAGCCGGCAGTGGAGCGCCTGCGTGTGGTCGGGGAGTGGATGCGCACCAACGGCAAGGCAATCTACGGCGCAACGCGGACGCCGCTTGTTACGCACAGCTTCGCGTCCTCTACCCGCATTGGGGACAAAATGTACCTGCTATCGGCGCACTGGCCGGGCTCCACAGCGTCGTTCGGCTGGTGCGGCAATCGGGTGCTCTCGGCGAAGCTGCTGGCGACCGGGGAGCGGCTGATCGTGGAGCAGAAGGGCGATCGAGTGTGGCTGCGCGGCATGCCCCAGTATGCGCCGGACGTCAACGTCTCGGTGATAGAGATCACGGTGGAGGGCGAGCCGAAATGGCCGGAGGCGAGGTTCACGTAACGGCGTAAGAAACCGCGAACCACACGAGAAACACGAAGGACGGTAAAAAGGGGCCGCCATGTGTGCGACGAGCCGCGTTTCGGCCCGCTGTGCGGCGTTCCGGTCGTCGAGTGGCGGCCGCCGGGTTTCCGGTAGACGATGTATCGAGACGACCCGCGCAGTATTTGTCCTGTGCTACCCATAGGACCCATAATATGGCAGACTCCCGTAAGGTCCGCCCCGAATGGAGGGGCACGCTTCGTCGTGCCCGCGCTACCAGTGTGCCGCGGCGGTCACTTCGACAGGCTCAGTGACCGCCTTCCTCCTGCCCGGTCACCCGGGTGGCAGACATCCCCGTTCCCCTTCCTGGATTCCCGCCTGCGCGGGAATGACCGAACTGCGGGGCGGTGATTGGAAACTGGGCGGAGCGCTGTATCCGGGCGACCGGACGCATGAGTGGCATCCGCAGCATATGCGTCCTATGCGACCCAGAGGACCTGTACTCTGCCGAACCGCGCATGGTGGGCCAGGCCCCGCACAGTGGGGCAGGCATGAATGCCTGCCCTGCTTCCTCCAAAGCGCACACGGATCGACGCGGCAGGCGCAGGGGTCTGTTTTTCCCCTCCCGTCATTCCCGCGCAGGCGGCACCTCCCGGTGCCCTACCCGTTCACCACCATCGCCTTAATGACCCCCGGCTTGCGGGCGGCAACATCGTCGAGGGCCTGCTTCGCGCGGTCGAGGGGGTATTCCGCGGTGATCATGCTCTTCACATCCACCGCGCCGCGGCGGATCATGGAGAGCGCCGCGGGGTAGGTGTTGGCGTAGCGGAACACGCCCCGGATGTCTATTTCCTTGTCGATGATGGCGATGGTGTCGATCGGGATGATAGCGGCCGGGGAAAGGCCGATCAGCACCACTACTCCCCCTGCGCGCACCATCTGCACGCTCTGTGCGGTTGCCTTTTCCGAGCCGGCCGTTTCCACGACGATGTCCGGCCCGAGCCCGTGCGTAAGATCTCGCAGCTTCGCTGCAAGTTCTGAGTCGCTGGCGTCGAATGCCTGAGTCGCCCCGAGCGCAACGGCACGGCGGCACCGGTCGGCATCGAGATCACTGACGTACACTGCTGCTGCGCCTCCCGCGAGGAACGCCTGCAGCGCGCAGAGGCCAATTGGCCCGACTCCTGCGATAAATACGGTGTCCCCCATGCGGAGCCCCGACCTCCTCACGGCCTGCATCCCTGTGGAGAGCGGCTCACACATGGCGCCCTCGTGCAGGCTCACGCCATCGAGTGGAAACAGGAAGTCGGCAGAATGGGCGATGTACTCGGCAAAGGCCCCGTCCACGGGTGGCGTGGCCAGGAACACCACGTCCGGGCAGAGGTTGTACCGGCCCTCTCTGCAGAACCGGCACCTGCGGCACGGCACCCCGGGTTCCACGGCCACCAGATCTCCCGGCCTCACGTTCCGCACCGCGGCGCCCACCTCCACTACCTCGCCGGCGCACTCGTGCCCCAGCAGGAACGGGGGCTGGACAACGTACCGGCCGATTTTTCCGTGCGTGTAATAATGGATGTCCGACCCGCACACGCCAACCGACCGTATGCGGACCAGCGCCTCCTCGTCGAGGACGGGGGGCACCGGAATGTCTTCGATGCGCACATCGCGGATTCCCCGCATGACCGCAGCTTTCATGATGCCTCCCTGGAGGCTGGCGCCTCCTTTGCGGGAAAGGACTGCTTCCGGTTATTGTCAACAGAATGTAATCCGTCCTGGCGCCGGCATGAAGAGAGCGACGTATCCGGTAGGTTCCGGGGGCAGAAACCATTTGCAGGTTCCGCGCGGTAGTATTCACAGGACGCCAGAAACGAAACAACCACCTCGAGGAGGTCGCACATGATCGTGCATCCCGGTATTCCCGAAAATCTGCGCTGGTTTGACGAAAGCCGTTTCGGCATGTTCATCCATTTCGGGCTGTACGCGCTGCTGGGCCGCGGCGAATGGGTGATGTATCACGAAAACATCTCCCGCCCGGAATATCGGAAGCTGATGACCGTGTTCAACCCCGAGAAGTTCTCCGCGGACGAATGGGTCGGCCTGGCAAAAGAGGCGGGCGCGCGCTACATCACCGTGACGGCGAAGCATCACGATGGATTCTGCCTGTTCGACTCATCGCTGACGGATTACAAGATCACCAACACGCCGTTCGGACGCGATCTCATCGGCGAACTGGTGGATGCCTGCCACCGCGCCGATATGCGGATCATTTTCTACTACTCACAGCCCGACTGGTACCACCCCAATTTCGTGCACAACCGCGGTGCCTTCAAGGATTTGCCGCACCCGCCCCCCACCGACAAACCTGACTGGGAAAAGTACGTGCGCTATTTCCACGGGCAGGTGCGGGAACTCTGCACGAAATACGGCCGGATTGACGGTATCTGGTTCGACGGTTCGCACAAGACGGTGGAGGAGTGGCGCGGCAAAGAGCTTTACGACATGATCAAGGAGCTGCAGCCGAACGCCGTGGTGAACGACCGCGCGCGCTGGGGGGACTTTTTCACTCCGGAGCGAAGCCTGCCGGACGACCTCACCGGCTACATGTTCGAAGCGTGCGAGAGCATCAGCCCGACGGCGTGGGGGTATCAGGACGACATGCCGGCCCACACGGTGCCGCATCTTGTGCAGAGCCTCGTCCGTATGGCGGCGGCGGGCGGCAATTACCTGCTCAATGTCGGACCGAAACCGGACGGCACTATCGCCGAGGAACAGGCCGCGGTGATGCGTGAGATCGGCAAGTGGCTCACAAAAAACGGAGAGAGCATCTACCGCAGTCACGCCGGGCCAAGGCTGGAGGACCCGAATATTCGGGTGACTCGCAAAGGGACGACGCTCTATCTTCACCTGCTTGAATGGCCGGCGCGGAACAGGATTGTCCTGCCCAACGTGATCGCGGAGGGAGTGAAGGAGGCGGCGCTCCTTGGAAGCGGTTCGGAGCTGGAGGTGGTCGAAACCGACGAAGGCGCGGAGCTGCGGGGGCTGCCGATCATGCCGCCGGACCCGCTGGTGAACGTGATCCGCGTGGAGTTCTTCCGTCTGCCGGAGCACTTCACGTTTGGCGCGAAGGAACAGGCTGTCGCTGTGCCACAACCGGTTTCCGTGTCGGCGTCATCGCCGACGCATCTTACACCGGAAACGGCGAGGTTCGAAGGCCTCGGGGTGAAAGGAGCGAAACTGCGAGTGCGCAGGAACGAAGCCGGAAAGGCATTCATCTCCGGCTGGATGGTGCCCGACCATGCGGCACACTGGGACGCACGTGTCGAGGAATCAGGGCGTTATCGTATTGACGTCGTTGTTGCCGCGCCGGAAACACATGCAGGGGCGGTGGTGAAGCTGATTGCCGGATCAACGGAGCTGACGTTCACCGCGCCGGAGACGCGCAGTCTGGACACCGTGGAAACCGTGCACGCGGGCACGGTGGAATTGTCCGCCGGGGTGACCCGCATCACCCTGCAGCCGGAGAAACTCAAATGGGGGTATCTCTCTCCCGACATCGCGGAGGTGGTGCTGACGCCGGTGGGGTGACTGCGCGGACCGGGGCAGAGACGGCTCAAGCGGCGAAGAGAAGCGTCCGCCGCGCCGACTGTGAATGAGGCATAGCCTTGGCGGGTTTCCCCTGTCCCCTCAAAACAGACATTTTTCAGAAAGGGTACAGTCTGACCGCAGGGATCAATGAGGAGCAGGGGATAATGGCGAAGCAGACAGGCATCGGATGCGAACGGTGTGAACGATTCGGGCGGCTTGGGTACCGCCTGGATACGGATCGTGGACAGGATAACCCGACCGGGCGGGTGGTTGCCTGTGAATGTGCGCGGGAGCTTTGCACGTGCGGCGCGCTCCATGAGCCGGCGTTTGCTCCGGCGCCTCCGTACGAGCAGCTTCCGGAGCGGGCTGCGGCGGCGGAAGACGAGACTGCCTGCGTCTGCTGGCGCGTCCGGCGGCACGTGACAACACTGAACCGGCTCCTGCGCGATGCCGGTATCCCCAACCTGTACCGCGGCAAGCTCCGCGAAGACTACCACGTGCGCTATCCGGAGGGTCAGGTGATTCCGGACGCCGAAAGCGCGCGGGGGCAGGCGGTGACGTGGCTCGAAACCGCGGTGAAGGAGCCGACGGGGAAAAGTCTGTTTCTGTACGGGGTGCCGGGCGATGGGAAAACGCTGCTGGCCAGCGCGTTCCTGACGGAGATCATCCTGCTTACGCGCAAATCAGGGCTTTTTGTGAATCTCTCCCGCGGATATTTCCAGCGATTGCGCAATACGTACGAAGACGAGCCCTCAATTGAAACGACGGATCAGGTGTTCAACCGACTCACCCGGGTTCCGTTCCTGGTTCTGGACGATATTGGCGTAGAACGGGGGAGTGCGTGGGAAATCGAATGGCTGTACAACCTGATAGACGCGCGGTATCAGAATCAGAACCGTCTGATCGTGACGAGCAACAACTCGCTTGAGGAGCTCAACGTGCTCTCCCACGGGCGGATTTCCTCCCGTCTGCGCCATGCGTGCATGGTGGTGAGGCTACCTGACGTCGACCTTCGCGAACGGTTCCGGTACGGTGCGTAATGACGGGCCCCGGCGGAACACAATGGCGCCCGAGGAAGGGGCTTGGGCAGAATTTCCTTGTGAACGAGGGGATTGCCCGCCGCATCGTTGATGCGGCGGGGATAGCGCCGCACGAAACCGTACTGGAGATAGGCCCCGGAATGGGTGCGCTCACACGATGGCTGTGCGAAAAAGCCGCGCGTGTGATAGCGGTGGAACTCGACCCGGTTCTGGCCCGGGAGCTGCGCTTGAATGGCCCGGCTTCGAACCTCGTCGTTGTGGAGCAGGATGTCCTTCGCACTGATCTCGCGGCGCTTGGCCGTGAGTATGGCATTGACCGGTGGCACATTGCCGGCAACCTTCCGTACGTCATCGGCAGCCGGCTGTTGATGAGGCTGGTGGAACAGGCGCGCGTTGTGGAGCGGGCAACCGTCATGCTGCAGTATGAGGTGGCGGAACGGATCCTTGCGCCTTCCGGGTCGCGCACCTATGGCCTTCTGAGCGTGCTTCTGCAGGCAACGGGACGCGTCCGGCGGGAGTTTCGCGTCGGCGCAGCGGCATTTCGACCCGCACCCAAAATCCAGTCGCTCGTTTTCACCTGGGAAAGCACTCCGGCGCCACACCTCGACATTCCCGCGCTTATCGCGACTACAAAGGCGGCATTCAACCAGAGGCGAAAACGGCTTGACAACGCGCTGAAACTGCTGGGTGTTTCCGCGGACGTCATCGCGGAAGCCTGTCGGCGTGCCGGCATCGATCCGGGCAACCGCGCGGAACAGGTGTCCCCGTCAGAATTCGTTCGCCTCAGCCGCGCGTGTAACGAGCTTGGTGTGTTTCCGGCGGAACCACGATGACAAGGCGCATTCTCGCATGTGCGTGGTGGGGGGCCATGGCGGGCGCGGCGGCAGCTGCCGCGCCCGCATTCGGAACGGATTTCACACTGGCGTTCGGCAAAAACCTCAACGTGTGGTCGTGGAACGGCATTTTCGCCCATAACCGGCAGCTTTCCTCGAAATGGAGCGCCGGCACCAACGCTTCGTTCGACAGGAAAGTGTCGGATTCGCCGGGTTACCTCAGGCGATCAACGGTGGTGGGCGGGGATGTCCGTACGGCGTATGTGGTCCACCCGAGGCTTACTCTGGCACTGACCGGGAAAGCCGATCTGTCGCGCGTCCAAAGCGGCGCGAGCATCTCCGAAGTCGAAACCAACGAAATCCTGCCCACCGTCCTTCTCACACCGGTTACCGGCCTTTCGGTAAAACAGGGGGTGGGACGCGCGTATGACCGCCGCCGCAACGTCTCCGACGCCGGGCTGGCATACGAAACCGGAGTCACGTTCCGCCCGCTCCAGGAACCGCTCGGCAGCCGCGGGTGGGCGCTTGTCGCCGATTACCAGCATAAGGGAGTCTCTTCCCGCCAGGGCGACGTTACAAAGGCGTTCACGCTCACCACGTCGTACGCCAGAGAAGGCTGGCTCAACGAGGACGTTCGGTACAGCGAGACGCGCGACAACCAGAAGTACGTAAGTCTCCTTCCTGCCAACCCGATCCTGCGCAGGAACGTTACGGGCCGGAGCATCCGGTCTTCAACGATGGCAGTGGTTCCGTTACTGGGTTCCGTTCAGGCGGATGCCGGGTACACCCGGAATTCCGTGGAGGACGACGCGAGCAACGACCCGAACGATTTGAAGTATCGCACCAACAACACAACCCGCGGCTGGATGGCCTCAGCCAACTGGACGCTCCCTTTCTCTGATCCCGTCCTGCGCTCCTCAATATCCATGGGAAGGACGCACCGTGATGCGGAGCCGATCCGCTCCGCTGTCGACACGACGCTTTTTCTGCGCAATGACCTTGATCGCCGGATGTCAGAACTTGCTCTCTCGGTGTCGGCGTTCTTTCGCGTTGCCGCCCAGGATTCATTCGTGGTCAGCGGCACGCTGGCGCTGAACAAGGACCGTACCCCGGCGGAAACGGAATTGAACGATCGGGACGATTACCGCCGGTCTCTCGTCGGCGCCTACTGGCATACATTCGGGCGAAGTACGGTACTCGAGCTGCGCGGCGAACGAACCGAAACCCACAGCGTGTGGCTGAAAACACAGCGTTCTTCCGGGAACCGGTGGGACCGGGTGCTCAACCTGTGGGCGATCACGAATTTCGAAAGAGGGCGGCTTGGCCTCTCGCAACGCACCTTCTTCCGGACCGCGATGGAAGAATTCGACTACGATTACCTGACGCCCACGAATCCGCAAAGCCGGAACACCAGGCTTGGACGGCTGGAGTGGCAGGCGAAAACCCGGGTCGGTGAGCGCGACTCGGTCGGGATTTCGTATTCGGTGGAAGCGCGGACGCTGGGAAACCTGCTGCCCTCCGGACCCGGCCAGCGCCCAAAACTATGGCAGCTCACACGGAACGAACTGATCCACGTTGTCAGCGTGTCCGGGGTTGTTCGGGCCGGGTCGTCATGGAAGATCGCACCCTCCGTTGCGTACGACCGCCAACAGGGATACGTCCCGACTCAGGCGCAATGGAACCCGTTTGCCCTCGGCAGGCGCGTGGACAAGCAGGAGGGGTTCCACGCGGAGGCTGCGATCTCGTGTGCGCCGCCGAACGGGTTGTTCTCAAGGCGGGACGAGATTACCGCCAGTGTCTCCCGATCTTACCGGAAGCGTGCTGGGCTGACCGATACAATGAACTATATTTCTGTTATCTATCGCCTCCATCCCTGAACACACCGGCGGCATCCGAAGGTTTCACGGTGCGGTTTTTAACGCAGTAGCGCACCCCGGAGCATGTACTGATGAGCGGATCACGCGATCCCACGTGGGTTTTTCCTCCTCCGTGCGCGGAAGAGGAAGTACGCAGTGTCGCAACGCGGTGGGACGTCCCGCTCACGGTTGCCGAGATCCTGCTGCGCCGGGTAAATAATCCAGATTCCCCCGCCGCCAGAGACGACGCAATCGCACGCTTCCTGAACCCGAGCTTCCGACATCTCCACGATCCGTACCTGTACAACGGGATGCACCGGGCGGTCGAGCGGATCTGCCGTGCGGTGGTGAACCGGGAACAGGTAAGCGTGTACGGCGACTACGACGTGGATGGCACGACAGCCACCGCGCTCATGGTCGAAGCGCTCCAGACCCTCGGTGTTCCGGTTGAGTGGCGCATCCCGCACCGAACCGCAGATGGCTACGGCCTGAGTGATCGCGGAGTGGAGTTGCTCAGGGATACCGCGGGCACGCTGGTGATCGTACTCGATTGCGGCGTGACGGCGGTGGAGCAGATCGCCACACTCACGCGGGAGGGTAGGGACGTCATCGTCGTGGACCACCACGAAGAGGGCGAGACGCTCCCGAACGCACTGGCCGTTCTTGACGCGAAATGCGCGCGCTGTACCTACCCCTTTCCTGGGTTGTCCGCAGTTGGCGTGGCGTTCAAACTGCTTCAGGCTGTGTGCGACGCGTTGCGCGTTCCCCCCGGCAGGATTCTGATTCCAGGGCTCGATCTGGTGGCCGTAGGAACCGCGGCCGACATTGTGCCTGTGATAGATGAGAACCGCGTGCTGATGAGATTCGGGCTCCGCAGGCTGAGGAAATCACCCCGCCCGGGGCTGCGGGCGTTGCTGCAGGTTGCCGGGCTGGCGGGGAAAGAACTCACCACGTCCAGCATCGTATTCGGTCTTGCGCCGAGAATCAATGCGGCCGGACGGATGGGCAGCGCGGAAACGTCCGTTCGACTGCTTCTTACGCAGGATGAGGACGAGGCAAGAAGCCTCGCGCGTGAACTGAACCAGTTGAACCGGGACCGGCAGGGGCGCGATCAGGACGTGTTCGACAGCGCACACCGGCAGGCGGAAGAGCAGGTTGCGCAGGGTGCCAGAGCGCTGGTGCTTGCGGACGAGCGCTGGCACCCGGGTATCATCGGAATTGTGGCCGCACGTCTCGTGGAAGAGTTTTACCTTCCTACCGTCATGATTACCGGCTCCACACCCTTCGCGCGGGGTTCCGGCAGGAGCATAGACGGGTTTGATCTTCACGCCGCCCTTGGCGCGTGCGCGAATACGCTGATCGGCTACGGGGGGCACATCAAAGCGGCGGGCCTCAGTATTGACCCTCAGCGTATTCCAGAGTTCCGACAGTGTCTGCAGCAGGTGGCGGCGGAACGCCTGACGGACGACCTTCTCTCCCCGCGTCTGTACCTCGACGGTGAAGCACGGCTGTCCGACATCACGCCGGAATACCTGAAAGCGGTCGCCCGTCTCGGGCCTTTCGGGCCGGACAACATGCAGCCGGTGCTGGTTTCGCGCGGTGTGCGCGCGATATCCGACCCGGTCATCATGAAGGATGCCCATCTGAAGGTGGAAGTTGAGCAGGAGGGTGTTACGAGGGAGATAATCGGCTACGGTTTCAAATGGGCTGCGCCGCTCTTCTACGATGCCGCGAACCGTTCAGTAAGCGCGGTTGACATCGCCTACGTGCCGGAAGAAAATGTGTGGCGCGGGAAGTCGAAAACGCAGCTTCGCCTGAAAGCCGTCCGAAGGAGCGACGAGCATGGCCGCGGTTAGCGATGGTAGGGAAGTCCCTTGACAATCGTCGCCGCGCGGTAAATCTGCTCGGCCAGAACGACCAGCGCGAGGTCATGCGGGAAGGTCATCGGCCCCAGCGATAGACGGAGCGCACATCCACGGGCAAACGCCGGGTCCAGCCCCACTGCACCACCGATCACAAACGCCACGCCGCGCACCGAGGAATCCTGCCACGAGCGCAACGCGTCTGCGAACTCCCGTGAGTCCAGCGTTCTGCCGGTACGATCCAGTGCGACCGTAACCCAGCCGTCGGGAACCTTGTCCCGCACTCGCTCCGCTTCTTTCGCGAGGATTTCCCCCTCGGTACGGCCCGCCCCGATCCGTTCCTCCGCCACCGCGACGAGTTCCGTCTGCCAGATCGGTTTCAAACGGGCGAGATAGTCGGTAACGAACGTGTCGACGACGTCACGTCGCGGTTTGCCCACAACCACAATACGGAGCTTCACGTTACGAACTGGGGGAAAGAAAATCGCGCTTGAGGTCCTCGGGCGAAAACAACAGCAGGTCGCGACCCTGCGTCAGAAGGTACCCTCGCCGTTCAAGCGCAATCATGCAGTGTGTGGCGGTTTCCCGCGTGGTGCCGGCCATCATTCCGAGTTGCTCGTGGGAGGGGCGATTATGGATCAGGATACCTTCGTCGGTTTCTTCGCCCGCTTCCTCCGCCATCTGCAGGATTACCCCGCAGATGCGGCCGATCGCGTCCAGGAATGCGAGGTCGGCGATTTTCTGGTTTGCCTTGCGAAGGCGCCCGCTCAACGCAACCATGATGTTGTGGACAATCTGCGGGTCATCCTCAAGCAATTTGATGAAATTCGGCCTCGTAAGCATGAGCGCGCGGGTGCTTTCGAGCGCCACCACGGATGCCGACCTCGGTTGATCGTCCAGGAGTGCCATTTCGCCGAAGAAATCATTCGCGCGCAGAATCGCCAGAATCGCTTCTTTGCCATCTGAGCGGATCAGCGTGACTTTCACCCTGCCGCTCAAAATGATGAAAAGCGCGTTCCCTTCCTCATTCTCGCGGACAATGGTCTGGTTCCGCCGGAATGTTACCACCGTGGAAGCCTTCACCACGGCTTCGAGCATTTCGTCGGAAAGATTGGCAAATAGAGGGACGGACCGAATGGCGTCCAGCGAAAAGGGCTGCGTTGCCATTGTGGTACTCCTCAGAGGGAAGTGCCGGACGGCAGGATCCTGAATGCTTTCCCCGAAGCGGACAGGTCCCTTGCCCGGTCTCTGAAAGCACCTGGTGACCCGTAGGGGAGTCGAACCCCTGTTGCAGGGATGAAAACCCTGAGTCCTAACCACTAGACGAACGGGCCACAGTGTTCAAAGAACTAATAAGTATACAGAAAACACCGGCGTGATTTCAAGACCCGGGACACCGGCCGTGGCAGTTTTGGGTGCGACGCGTGCGCAGGTGCGTGGACGTGCGGGCCTTTTGTCGGTGCCGGGTCTATGAAAAGGTCCGCCCATTCCATAGGTTTGTTAATTGAAAGCTGGGGCGCGGCAGTCGCTCGGACAACTGCCGGAGGCGGGAACATGGAATTCGTAGATACGGCAACTATCGAGGTATGGGGCGGAGACGGCGGGCCCGGAGCCGTCAGTTTCCGACACGAGAAGAACGTACCCCGCGGCGGACCGGATGGCGGAGACGGCGGCAACGGAGGCAATGTCCTCTTTGTCGGAGATCCGCGGATGAATACGTTGCAGGAGTTCCGCTTCCGCCGGCATTTCCGGGCCAGGCACGGAGAACGAGGGCTCGGATCACGCTGGCACGGCGCATCAGGAGAGGATGTGACTATTCGCGTGCCGTGCGGGACGCTTGTATTTGACGCCGAAACGGGCGCATTGATTCAGGACATCGTCGCCCCACACGAACCGGTGATCGTGGCCAAAGGAGGGCGTGGGGGGAAAGGGAATGCCCAGTTCGCCACGCCGACCCGGCAGGCGCCTGATTTCGCCCAGAACGGAACGCCGGGAGAGTACCGTTCTCTCAGGCTTGAGCTCAAATTGCTGGCCGATGTAGGTCTTGTGGGTCTGCCGAATGCCGGGAAATCAACCCTCCTGTCGGTCATTTCGGCTGCCCGGCCAAAAATCGCGGACTATCCTTTCACCACGCTTGTTCCGAACCTCGGCATTGTGTCGCTGGCGGAGCACCTGACCTGCGTGATGGCGGATATCCCCGGTCTCATCGAAGGTGCGCATCTGGGAAAGGGCCTGGGTGACCAGTTTCTGAAGCATATCGAGCGCACCCGGGTGCTTGTGTTCATGGTGGAGAGCATCGATCCCGATCCGGACGCGACGCTGAAACTTCTTCGCCGCGAGCTGCGCGAGTTCAACCCCGACCTGTTGAAAAAGCCGTGGGTATACGTGTTGAGCAAGGCAGACCTCAGCGATGCAAAGCCGCGAAAAGCTCGTGGCGCGCACGCCTGTTTCTCTCTGAGTGCCGTTACTCATGTCGGTCTTGACCGACTGCGACACGAGCTCTCTGTTCTCCTTACCGAAACGACGGAAGCGGGTGCTGATTCCGATTCACGGGTGCGTTTCGCCACGCGCCTCCCCGAAAGTCCGCCTCGATAAGCCATGTCGGACCGTTCCTTCGAAGAACTGGGCGCCCTGCTCGCGCTGTGTAACGTCAAAGGTATTGGCGCCGCGCGTCTGGCCGCCCTCGTGGAAGCATTCGGCTCCCCGGCCGCAGTTCTGGCGGCCAGCCCCTCTGAACTGGAAACGGTCGAGGGCATCCCTTCGGCAATCGCGCTCGCAATTGTTGATGCGGGTCGTGGCAGCACTGATGGCGGGCGCGATTCAATCATGCGCCAGTGCGAGCGCGTCGTCCGCACGAACACGTCCGTCATCGCGTGCATCGACGCAGACTACCCGCCTCACCTTCTGGAAACCGAGGACCCGCCCCAACTCCTTTTTGCGCAAGGAGACACGGGGCTCCTCGCGATTCCGGGCGTAGCGGTGGTCGGCACGCGGCGGCCATCGGAGTACGGCCGCCATATCACCGAAGCGATTGCGGCGACGCTTGTTCGTCACGGGGTGACGGTGATCAGCGGCATGGCGCGCGGGGTGGACAGTATTGCCCACACGGTGGCTCTCGACAGAGACGGCCTTACGGTTGCCGCGCTGGGATGCGGGGTAGATGTGGTATACCCCCCTGAAGCGCGGAACCTCCATGCGCGCATTCGCGAACACGGTCTTCTGGTCAGTGAAGTCTGGCTCGGTGCGGCGCCGGACCGAATCAACTTTCCTCGCCGCAACCGGATCATCAGCGGGCTTTCGCGTGCGGTGATCGTTACCGAGGCGCCACGGGCCTCAGGCGCGCTCATCACGGCCGATGTCGCGCTCAGGCAGGGGCGTGACGTGTATGCCGTTCCGGGAGATATCACGCGGCGGGAAGCGGCCGGGGCAAACGGATTGATCGCGGATGGCGCACGTGTCGTCCGTGACATGGATGATCTCGTAATCAGTCTGGGACTGGGAACCCGTGTTTCCACGCCGGAGGGGGATCAACTTGGTCTCCCGGTATCGGCTCCGGCGGATCTCTCCCCCGAGGAACGAGTGGTTCTCGACGCGCTGGCCCTGGAACCGGTACACGTTGATGCGTTGGCCGCGAAACTGGGCCGCAGATCGGAGGAGCTTCTGACCAGCCTCACGCTGATGGAGATGCGTGGCCTTGCGGTTGCGCACGCGGGTTCGCGGTACAGCCGCGCGACGATGACCGGTTGAGGAGGAGACAGCGTGCGGCTCACCATCGGCGGAAAGGTTCTCCTTGGCAACCTCGGTATGGTTGCGCTGATGTGTGCAGCAGTGCTCTGGGTCGTTCGTGATTTGCGGAGGATGGACGACCTGGTGGAACTCACGGTAAATGCGCAGGAACAGATCATCCGGATCAACAAAATCTCCGATGACATCAACGAGATCCTGTACCGAGGCGGGATCAAAGTCTCGATGTTCCAGGTGGGCGCGTTCGCCGCATCGCGCGACGCGGATGAGATGACGAGATCGCTCCGCTTTCGGCGTGCGCACCGTGATTCCCTGCTGGCGGAGGTAAGCCGGTCCCGGTTCGGGCAGCGCCCCGCGCTGAAGTACAGCCTTGACAGCCTTCTCATCGCGTGCCGGAAGCTCGATCTGCTTTTTGAAAGTGTGGAACTGCACTTCGAGCGTGGACAGCCGGGTCGGGCCGAGCGTGCATTTGGCCAGTTGCACGAAGTGGACGCCGAGCTATCCCGGGCGATGACGAGTCTGCAGGAACACGCGCAGGAGGACGCGAACGTGCTCCTCGCGGCGGCGTCGCGGTTCAGGGAGCATCTGATCCTGCGCGCGGGCGTGGTTCTGGCGGTTCTTCTGGCGGGAATGCTCGCCATGGTGATGTATCTGAACCGGACTATCAAGCGGGCGACCGCCGGCATCAGCAACGCATTGAGCGCTGTTGCCAGCGGCGATTTCCAGCAACGCGTGGAACTGGTAAGCAAAGACGAATTTTCCGAAATCGCCGAGGGTCTGAATGCCACGGTGGAACGTCTCGGCGAACTTGATGCGTTGAAGGCGGATTTCCTCTCCAAGGTCTCCCACGATCTGCGAACGCCCATCGCCGCAGTGAAGCAGGCTGCCGAACTGCTCAACGATGGCATCCCGAGCCCGCTCAAGGAGGACCAGAAAGAAATCCTGCAGATCATTCGTACGAACGCGAAACGTCTCGGGAACCTCATCAACGACCTGCTCGATACGGCCAGGCTTGAGGCGGGCAAGCTCGAAATCCAACCGGAAACGACCGACCTCGTCGCCATCATTCGCCGGGTTGCAACATCTATCGCGCCTCTTTCCATGGAGAAACGGCTACGGATCACCCTGAAAGCCGCACCGGACCTCCCGCCGGCGTATGCTGATCCGAACCGTATGGAGCAGGTGCTCATGAACCTGCTCGGCAACGCAGTCAAGTTCACCCCGGAAAACGGAGAGATCGCGCTAAGTTGCGAGCAGGAGGGGGCATTCCTGCGCTGTTCCGTGCGCGATACCGGCGTGGGTATTCCCCCGGAAGACTTGCCGCGGATTTTCGACAAATTCCACCAGGTTCGCATGAAACGCGCCACGAAGACGAAAGGCACCGGCCTCGGCCTTACGATCGTCAAGTTCCTCGTGGAAGCCCACGGAGGCTTCGTCTGGGCGGAAAGCACCCCGGGGCAGGGGGCAACGTTTGCGTTCACGGTTCCCGTCGTGGAGCAGCCCGGGGAAGGTGAGGACGTCCGGTATTCGGGAATGCGCGAAGAGGACGCGGACGTGCGGCCGGACTGAAGCCCGCGCGTGATCGTGATCTGGAATGTGGACAGCGTCCGGTGGGGGATACTCCCCGCAGTTGTACGATTCGGGGAAACCCGACAGCAGTGACAATCCCGCGAATCGGCACTCCGCTCCCGCAACGAAAGGAATGGCTGGATTTGGAGCAAGCGCCGGCGGTTGCGTTCTTATTGCAGATGCCGGAATTGTTCCTCGTCAGGCGCGAATGAAATCGCACGACGGGTGTGCATAAGGCGGCGACGGCTCGTTTTGCAGGGCCGGTAACAGCCGCAGAAGTGGGGGGTAACATGGAACCGCTCCGCGTGTTTGTCGTGGACGACGACGAGGCCTTCGTTCAACTTGTCACCGCCGTGCTCTCCGCGAAGTTCGGGCACTGGGTTGCCTCGGAGACCGACGCAGTGAAGGCGGTCGAACGCATCAAGGCGGAACAACCGGATGTGGTCCTGCTGGACCTCGTCATGCCGCGGCAGGATGGGTATGAGACTCTGAAGTTCCTTCTTGCCGACGAGAAGACGCGCGACATTCCGGTAGTCATGCTTACCAATTTCGACGCGGACAAATTCCGTTCCATGGCGGAACGCTGGGGAGCCAGCGCGTTCCTCGGAAAGAAAGCGATCGGCCTTTCCGCGTTTCTTAATCGCGGAGCGCAGGCGGACGATCTGCCGTTCGCGCAGAAAGATGACCTCAACTACGCGCAGCTCGACGAAGTGTTACGGAAAGTGGTCACCAACCGTACCGCGTAGCGAACCATCGGCCGGCACGGAGAAAATGGGTCATCGCCGAAGGAGAACGTCTCTGTGAAGTCCGTGATCCACAGCAACCGTCCCCCGTTTCGCCTCGTGTCCAACGTTATCTACTTCCACGATTGGCGCTACGTGGATCACGGCTCCCATCAGTGGCTCACTGAAACCGGTAAAGGCGTGCCGCTTTTCACCACGGAGAGCTTGCCTCCCCTCCGTTACCGTTGCGTAGACATGCCGTATGGCATCCGCCTTGTGGCGCAGAAGGCAGAAAAAGGACAACCCGTCATAACGCCCGAAATGGCACGTGCAGTGTTCCTGTTCGGTGGCACACTGATCCATGACGAAGGCGTCTACCGGTTCTGGTACGAGTGCTGGCCCGAAGAGGGCATTGGCACACCGCACATGGGTGTCCGCAACCACGTCCGCTATGCCGAAAGCGACAATGGCGTAGACTGGCGCTTTCCCGACGTCGGAGTGGTCAATTACCGGGGAGACACCCGCAACAACATCGTCTACGGTGCCATGCTCAGGGATGACGACGTGGGGTATCACGGCGGGAGCGTATTCAAAGACCCGTCCGCTCCTCCGGAAGAACGGTACAAGGGGTTCCATCTCGGGCACATCCCGGATGACATGTATGCGGACTACCTCCGAGAACGGCCGGATGCCGTGGACCCGTACCACAAGAACCAGGGCCTTTTTGGTGCCGTGTCGCCGGACGGCATCCACTGGAAACCGATCCGCAAGCCGCTCGTGGCCCATTACAGCGATACGCACAACTGCTGCACGTACGACGTTCAGCAGGGGAAATACGTCGCCTACTGCCGCAACTGGTTTTTCCGTCGCCGCACCATCGGACGCATGGAAACAGACGACTTCCGACGGTTTCCCCTCCCGGAGGATCTCTTCTGGCCCGGCGCCACCATGGCCCCGCACGATCTCTGGTACAGCCAGCCCAAAACGCTGATGCCGGGCACCATTGACTACCACGTGATGTTCCCCATGCGGTGGTCCCTCGCCACCGACTCATTCCAATTCCATCTCGCCACCAGTCCCGATGGCGTGGTCTGGGGCTTTGTTCCCGACGCGAGCGGCGACACGCCCGGCGAGGGGGTCTGCTCACCGGGCTGCGCGGGCGAATGGGATGGGGGTGTCGTCACCCCCGGAATCGGCCTCGTGGACCTTCCCGGGAACCGCACCGGGATGTTGTTCGCTGGCTCACCGGTGCCGCACAAGCACCCGCGGAAACCACCGTTGGGCAAAATCGCGTGGGCGACGTGGAAAAAGGAACGTCTGGTGGCGCTGGAATGCCCGATGGAGGGTTTCTTCGCCACGCAGCCGCTTGTTTTTGAGGGACGCACGCTGCGGCTGAACGCGAAAACGCAGTTCACCGGTTTCGTTGAAGTGGAAGCATGCAAGCCCGACGGTTCACCAATTCCCGGGCGCAGCTTCGCCGATTGCGACCGCTTCAACGGGGATGAAACGGACCATCCCATCACGTGGCGCGGCGAAAGCGACATCGGGCATGCGGAAAACGCCGAAGTTCGTTTCCGCGTCCGGATGCGCAGTGCCGACCTGTTCGCCATGAGATTCGTGTAACACCGCGCTCGCGCGATTGAACGTATCCATCTGCATACAGGAGGAGTTTCCATGCCCGCGCCGCAATCCCATCTCGATCTCTACGTATCCCCGCTTGGGCGCGATAACTGGTCCGGACGCCTCGCGGAAGCCAACGCCGACGACACTGACGGCCCGTTTGCAACCGTGACCAAGGCACGCGACACGATTCGCGAGCTGAAACGTGCCACCAGACTGCCCGCATCCGTAACGGTCTGGCTGCGGGGAGGGCGGTACATCCTCAAAGCGCCGCTGACTTTCACGCACGCCGATTCCGCGCCCGTCACCTACGCCGCGTTCCCGGGCGAAACACCCGTGCTTGACGGAGGGACGCGGATCACCGGATGGCAGAAGGAATCGCTGAACGGAAAGGAAGTCTGGGTAACTACCATCCCGGAGGTAGCGGAAGGGAAATGGTATTTCCGCCAGTTGTTTGTGAATGGTGCAAGACGCAGCCGCCCGAGGTTGCCGAAGGAGGGCTTCTACCGGGTTGCCGACTATGAACGGCCGCACGCCGAAGGACCGTGGGGGGATATCTTCATGGGAGCAGATGCCTTCCAGTGCGCGCCGGGACATGTCCAGAGCTGGAAGAACATCACAGACATCGACATCGTGGTGATCCACTGGTGGGTGGAAGAGCGAGTCTCCATGGCAGGTTTCGACCCCGCCACGAACACGGTCAAGCTAGCAAACAAGACGGGATTCACGCTGAAAGACGACGTCGCCGACGGTCTTGCCCGGTACTACGTCGAAAACGTGGAGGAAGCGCTGAGCGACCCGGGTGAGTGGTACCTCGACAGGTCCACCGGGAAACTGACTTACGTGCCGATGCCGGGAGAGGACATCGAAACCGCACAGGTGTTCGCGCCGCGCCTCCGAAAGCTCCTGCAGGTGACCGGGGATGCCGACGCGGAGAACTACGTTGAGTTTCTTCGCTTCGAAGGGTTGACATTCGAGCATGCGGAGTGGGATTACTGCCTGTCGAATCAGGCCGCTCACAAAACACCGGCGGTGATTACCTTCGAGGCCGCGCGTTGGTGCGCTTTCGAGAACTGCACGGTGCGCCACATCGGCGGCTATGCGGTCGAACTGCGGGATGGCTGCCAGAACATCCGCGTGGTGGGTAACACCCTGGTTGACCTCGGCGCCGGCGGCGTCCATCTCAACGGAGCGGATGCGCTCGGTCCACGCGCACGGAGGACCGGTAACAACCGCATCACCGACAATTCGATAGGAGAAGGCGGGCGCGTGTTTCTCGCGGCGGTCGGCGTGCTTTCGCGGCATTCCTTCGGCAACCATATCTCCCACAACCACATCTACGACCTCTACTACAGCGGCGTTTCGTGTGGATGGGTGTGGGGATATCACGAAAATGTGTCGCAGAACAACCGCATCGAGAAGAACCACATTCACGACATCGGCCACGGTATTCTGAGCGACATGGGCGGCATCTACACGCTCGGTATCCAGCCCGGCACCATGCTGCGGGGCAACCTTATCCACGACATTGAGAAGTCGAATTACGGTGGCTGGGCGATTTACATGGACGAAGGCAGTTCGCACATCATCAGCGAGAACAACATCTGCTACAACACCTCCAGCCAGGGGTTCCATCAGCACTACGGGCGAGAAAACGTTGTCCGCAACAACATCTTCGCCTTCGGCCGCGAAGGGCAGGCGACGGTCTCCCGTTATGAGGATCACCTTTCCGTAACGTTCGACCGGAACATCCTGATTGGAGATAACCAGCCCATTTATGCCGTGGGGAAGCCGGAACAGCGAATTTTCCTTTCCAACAACAACCTGTTCTGGGATGTTGCCCGCGCGCCGTGGTGCGGCGCCAGCACGCGAAATGAGAAAGGCGAGTGGGGGTACAAGCAGGAGTATTCATTCGAAGAATGGCGGAAACTCGGCTACGACCCACAGTCAATTGTGGCGGATCCGAAATGTCGGGACTTCGCGGCGCGAGATTTCACCTTGGAAACGGATTCCCCGGCCTTCGCGCTCGGGTTCGAACCCATAGACATGTCGGACGTGGGCCCGCGCCCGCCGGACAGGCGGGAGTAGCGCCGGAAGCAATATGCCCTGTTGGCGGTTCGGCATAGGACGTATGTGTCGTATGGGACCGATTTCTTGGGGTGGTTACCCGTGGCAGGGCTGTCTAGCGGAGACAGCCGCCAACAGAAATGCGCGAGGAGCAACACATGCTCACCATCACTGAACCTTCCCGCACCGTTCCCATCGTCCACGAAGCGGACGTCTGCGTCATCGGCGGCAGTTGCACCGGGGTATTCGCCGCCGTTCGCGCCGCGCGGCTTGGCGCTTCGGTTGCCATCGTCGAACTCGGTGGGTTTTTCGGTGGCGTCGCGACGGCCGGACTGGTGAACGTCTGGCACTCCCTCAAGGACGTCCACGACGAGCGCCAGATCATCGGCGGCCTCACGCAGGAGACGATCGACCGGCTGCACCGCCGCGCCGCGGTGGAATTCGGCACATCTCCCCACGCTGCCTACTTCCTGAATACGGAAGAACTGAAAATCGAGCTCGATACCCTGATCACCGATGCGAACGTCCGCCCGTTTCTCCATGCCCGGTTTGTCGCTCCAGTGGTTGCGGGCGGCAGGTTAGACGCCGTCATTATCGAGGACAAGTCAGGCCGTCGAGCGATCCGTGCAAAGTACTTCGTGGATGCGAGCGGCGACGGCGACCTGATCCACCGGATGGGCCTGCCAACGCGTTTTCTGGGAGATATCCAGCCACCCACTGCGTGTTGCATCATCGAAGGGCTTGGCAAAGTTGAAGAAGCGAATCCGGGGTTCAAACTCAACGAGGCGGTGTTCAACCCGGAGTTCCCGGAAGCGTTAAGACTTGGGTTCCTCTGGACAGCGTGGGTGGCGGGATCTCGCGACATGAAGATGGTTGCAGGCACCCGGGTTGCGAATGCCGATTGCTCCGACGCAGACCAGCTCACCGCCGCCGAAATGGAAGGAAGGCGGCAGATCCGCGCGATGGTGGACATCCTCCGGAACCATTATGCGCGCGGCGAGGAGGTATTCCTTCGCGGGGTGCCGTCGTACATCGGTATCAGGGAAACGCGCCACGCACAGTGCCTCCACAGCGTGACAGAAATGGAACTCCTCACCGGACATGCGTTTGAAGACACGATCGGGTGCGGTACATATCACGTCGACGTCCACCACAGCGAAAAACCGGGGCTCACCTTCCGAAACCTCGACGGGACGGAGGAATGGGTGGTTCCGGGAAGACCGCCGGTACGAGGGCGTTGGCGACCTGAAGGCGAGGATACGCCGGCGTTCTACCAGTTCCCGTACCGTTCGCTTGTGCCCGAGGGCTCGAAAAACGTGCTGGTGGCGGGGCGCCTGATTGATTGCGACTGCGGCGCGTACGGTGCGCTGCGTGTCATGGTCAACTGCAACCAGACGGGGGAGGCAGCGGGGGTGGCCTCGGCGCTGGCGCTACGGGAAAACGGCGCAGTCGCGGATGTCAACTCCGCGAAACTGCGGGATGCGATGCGCGAGGGTGGGTCTCTGCTCTAAGGGGGGTGTGTGGATCCGACAGGTTTTTTGTGCGTTGCGCCTTCCTGTGTCGGGGTCGGCGAATCATTTCCCCTCAAAGTCAAGGTTCTTGGACCTGTTCGCCCCATCGCCTGCTCAGGCAACTGGAACGATCCGAAGCCCGCGTTGCGTGGGCCGTTCAACCTCAACGTCGATCGCAAAATTCAGTATCACGACAATTGCCTCCCCGAGTGGCGGGGTGCGCTGGAAGTGGACGGGGAAGGCAGGCTGACGGGGAACCGTGATCTCGTGTTCGACGGTGTCCACCAGGGAACATTTCCCGGCGATTCGCGGCCCATCAGGGTTTTCGACGGGTTTTCCTTCGGGGAGCCGGGCATCCACTTCATACGGCTTGTGGACGAAAAATCTGGCGTCGAGGGGTGGTCGAACCCTGTCAACGTCACCCCGGAACCGCCCCGTTCCCGCATCTACTGGGGCGATCCCCACTGGCAGACGTTCTTCAGCGATGGCATCCGCTGCCCGGAAGAGCTGTACGCATTCGCCCGGGATGAAGGGTTCCTCGATTTCGGTGCCATCACGGACCACATGGAGGGGGTTACCGACCGCCAGTGGGATTACTTCCAGAACGTGACGAATGATTACCACGAGCCGGGGCGGTTTGTCACGCTGATAGGCCAGGAGTGGACGAACCACAATCCTGCGGCAGGAGTGCCGGGGCACAGGAATATCTATTACCGCCAGAGTGCCGGACCGGTCCTGCGGAGCAACGCTTCAGATTGTGACACGCTCGAAAAGCTGTGGAAAAAGCTGGATTCCATTTCGAGGGTTGATTCCATTGCGATTCCCCACCACAGCGCGAACGTTATCATGGGTGTCGACTGGGAACAGGGTTGGAACCCGAAGTATGAAAAAGCGGTCGAGATTCACTCCGTGTGGGGCAACAGCGAGCGGTCCCGCGAGGACGGCAACCCCATGGCCATCCAGCACCTTAACGGTGAAATAAGGGGCCGGCATGTGGTTGACGCGTTGCGGAAAGGATTTCGCCTCGGTTTCGTGGGCGGGGGCGATATCCACGACGGACGCCCCGGAGATGCGTTGCACCAGGAAAGTTATCCTCCGCTTCCGACGCGGTTCTGGCCGGAAGGGTTCACAGCCGTCACCGTGCCCGTTCTTACACGGGAAGCGGTTTTCGACGCGATGCGGGATCACGCCACGTACGCAACGACCCAGAGCAGGATATACCTCGATGTGAGAGCGAAGCCGACCAGGAACGGCCTGACCGTTGCGGTGACTGCGGCATCAGAGGAAGGCGTCGTGGAAGCCTCCATCGTCTCGAACGGGGGCGATGTTGGCGCGCTGCGACCGGACGACAACCCGCGAGTGCTGCGGGACCGGAAAACGACCGTGCATGTCGATCCGGGTGGTTTCTGTTATGTCAGGATCATCACCAATCGGGGCAACATGGCGTGGTCCAGCCCCGTCTGGGTGTGAGTACGAACGCTCAGGCACCGCGCGTTGCCCGGTCCTGCGGTTGCCCTGCTCTGATCCGGACGGGTAAGTGACCACGTTCTTGCCATTCACTGTGTAGCATTCTTTTCATGCGTAAGGATCTCGTCGGGCTCGCGTGCAGCGCCTCTGCACGCGCGAGGAGGATGAGGAGGAGATGCATGGCCGCGAGACATCGATTTCTTCTTTTTGCCGCGCTGGTATTCCTGTGTGCGCCTTTGCGCCGGGCAACCGGTGTTTCCGGAACCCCGGTTTCCGGTGAAATCCAGACCACCACCTGGACGAAGGCGGGAAGCCCGTACCGCGTCACGAACACAATTCGCGTCCCTCAGGGCCAGATTCTCACCATTGAACCGGGCGTGGACGTGCTGTTCGACGATGATGTTCCGTTCGTTGTTGAAGGGCGCATTCACGCGGTGGGGATGCAGACAGACAGCATCCGTTTCCTGCGTGGTTCCACCGAATGGGGCGGATTACGCATCTCCGGCGGCGATACCAGCACCCTGGCGTATGTGCGTATCAGCGGAGGAAACGCGAATGGCAACCCCGATTCGCTCTGGAACCGCGGAGGTGGACTTTTTGTAAACGTGGCCAGAGTGGGTGTTTCGCACTCGGTAATTTCCGGCAACTCTGCGGCGATGCGCGGTGGAGGCCTGTACATCACTGATCCCGCAAGTCACGTCACACTTACCAATTGCTGCATAACGGACAACGCAACCTCTCCCGGCAGCAGCAACCACGGCGGCGGAGCCTACATCTACGGCAGCACGGTGCTGCTGAAGCACACGCTGATTGCAGGGAACAGCGCTGGAGGCGAAGGCGGAGGGTTGTACGTCTTTGGCCAGTCCGCGGTGAACGTCACGCAATGTACTCTGGTGGACAACAACGCGGGGGAAGTGCGTACCGGGGCCATCGGTTGCGGTAATGGTGCGGAGATCACGCTGAACAGCAACATCGTGTGGAATTCCGGCGGCATTCCGGCGCCGGACACGTGTCACGTCACGTACACTGCAATCGAACCGGGGTACCCGGGTGAAGGCAATGCTGCCGCCGACCCTCTCTTCGTGAACGCCGCTGCGGGTGATTACCGCCTCGGTTCAGGGTCGCCGTGCATCAACACGGCCGATCCCGCCCTCCCAGCCGACCCCGACGGAACTCGCGCGGATATGGGTGCCTATGCGTACGTGAATCCGTCGGCGGAACTCATTTTGCCACAGGTTATCGCGCACGCCGGAACAACCGTGCCTTTCCCCATCACGGCACGTGTCGCGGATGCCTTTGGCGCCGATATGGCTTTCCTGCTGGATGCAGGCCTTGTGGAGTCCATCCGCGTGATCAGCACCGCGTGGGGAGAAACCGATACGACGTCGCTGGCGGTATCCGGTGACACCGTGCGCGTGTCCATCTCATCTGCCGAAAAGCGCACAATTGTGAACGACGTCCTCGCGGAACTCAGCATCACTCTCCGGATGGATGCCGCCGTCTGCACGGTGCCGGTTATGTGGGTGCCGGAGCTGACAGACGTGAACGAGGAACCGGCAACGCTGCGGGACGGTTCGCTGGAGATTCGTGCTCTCCTGTATGGAGATGTCACCGGTGACGGCAGTCTCACCGGCCTCGACGCCGCGGAGATGCTGAAGTACCGTGTGCGGTTGCGTCCGACGATCAATCTCACGCTGGCGGACGTCACCGGGAACGGCGATGTGTCGCACCTCGATGCGGCGCTTGTGCTGTACAAGATCCTCCATCCTGAGTATGTCTTTCCGGTGCTGGGCGGGTTCGTTCCCAGGCCATCGCGCGGCGAGCCACGGGAGCTCTTCTTTCAGCGGGACGGCCGTTCGTGGGCACTCATGGTTGACGACGGTGCGGGAATTCGCGGCGGCGAGCTCGCAATTCGTTCCAGCGGCTTGCGAACCGTCACCGCACCAGAGGGGCTCGTGTTCGCTAACCTGACCGACGGGTTGTTCGCAATTGCGTTCGCCCGCGGAAACGGCTCGGGAACCCTGCTCCTGCGCATGGAAACCGTGGACGGAATCGCGCCGGAGATCGTTACTGCCTCGCTTGATGAAGGCGCGATACCGGTTGTGTGGCGGGGCGCAGGGGCGGCCCTGTTACTCGCGCCGAATTCTCCGAATCCGTTCAACCCGTCAACCACCATCACGTTTTCGCTCCCGGAGCCGGGGAACGCCCGCCTCGAGATTTACTCCGCAGACGGGCGCCTCGTCCGCGTGCTGATGAACGGGGCTTCCGAAGCGGTTGTGCACCGCGTTACGTGGGATGGACGCGATACGGAGGGACGTGACGCGGCAAGCGGGATCTACCTGTGCCGTCTTACCTGCCGTAGCGAAACGCTCGTTCGGAGAATGGTCCTTGTTCGCTGAAACGCAGGCCGTTCGTGCCGGGGGATCTCGTGTGCGCGCCGTTGTACTGGCGACATTCATCCTGACAGGAACCGCGCCGGCAGCTCTCGTTGACCCGCCCCGGCTTGTCGTCCCGTTCTCCGTCTCTGGCGATTCCGTGACCGTGGTACCCGTGCTGATTCCGTCATCACATTCTTTCGGTGCGGACCTCGCCTTCCTGATCGACACGACGGTGGCCCGGCCGGACAGGGACTTCATCCGCGCTCACGCGTTCGAGTCCGAACCCTCTTCGCTCTGTCTCTGGAACGCGGTTGGCGACACGGTGTTCGTGTCGGTTTCGTCTCCTCATCCCCGCGATCTATCCGATGTGCCTCTGGTGGAACTCGCTTTTCGGGGGAAGCGCGATGTTCCCTCCGGGAGCGCCACGGCTCTCACTCTTCTGCCGTACCCCTTCAGCACGTTCAACGAGCACGGCCTTTCGGTAGCGGCGTCTGACAAAAGCACGACGCCCCATTTCTCGTTGTCCGCGGCACCAAACCCGTTCAACTCGGCAACAGCTATTCGCACCTCAGTTCCGTGCACCGTGGTGGCGCGTCTCACGGTGTACGCGACAGACGGCCGCGCAGTGCGCGCGCTGACGCCGACCGCTGCGGCAGGAATGCATACCTTCGTCTGGGACGGGCGAGACGAGGCCGGGCGTCGGATCGCAAGCGGCGTGTACCTGTGCCGGTTGGAAGCGTCACATCAGACCTCGGTGATCCGTGTGACCGTGATTCGTTAGAACCCTCGGCGGGAAAAAAGAACGGGGCGGCGAATAAGCCTCGCCGCCCCGTGTACGCTGTGGCCTGATTGCTCAGAACCCGCCGTGGGGATGATGATGTCCGCCCGCAGCAGGAGCCGCCGGTTTCTTCGGCTCCGGTTTTTCCGCAACCATCGCCTCGGTGGTGAGAAGCAGCGCCGAAACACTCGCCGCATTCTCCAGCGCGGTGCGGACGACTTTCGTCGGGTCGACAACGCCCTGCTTGACGAGGTCGCCGTATTCTTCCGTCTGCGCGTTGAACCCGTAGTTCTTGTCCTTGTTCGCAAGGATGTTCTGGACCACGACGGTACCTTCGCGGCCCGCATTCTGAACGATCCAGCGGCAGGGCTCTTCGATTGCGCGGCGCACGATATCTACCCCGACTTTCAGATCGCCTTCAAGCTTCAGCGAATCGAGCGCTTTCATTGCCCGCAGAAGCGCAACGCCTCCGCCCGGAACGATACCCTCTTCCACCGCGGCGCGTGTAGCGTGGAGCGCATCTTCCACGCGGGCTTTCTTTTCCTTCAGTGCAGTTTCGGTTGCCGCGCCGACATGCACGACGGCCACGCCGCCCGCCAGCTTCGCAAGGCGCTCCTGCAGCTTCTCGCGGTCGTAGTCACTCGTCGTGTCTTCAATCTGCTTGCGGATCTGTTTGACACGACCTTGAATGGCCGCATGGTCGCCGGCGCCTTCAACGATGGTGGTGTTGTCTTTGTCGACAACAATGCGTTTCGCGCGGCCAAGGTCCTCGATCCGCGTGTTCTCCAGCTTGAGCCCGGCTTCTTCGGAGATCACTTTGCCACCGGTCAGCACCGCGATGTCCTCAAGCATCGCCTTGCGGCGGTCGCCGAATCCCGGCGCCTTGACGGCCGCGATCTTCAATACGCCACGCAGCTTGTTGACAACAAGCGTCGCCAGCGCTTCGCCTTCCACGTCCTCGGCGATCACGAGAAGCTCTTTGCCCGCCTGCCCGACTTTCTCCAGCAAGGGGAGCAGGTCGTTGATGGAGGAGATCTTCTTATCGTGGATCAGGACCAGGGCATCCTCAAGGACCGCCTCCATGGCGTCAGGATCAGTCACGAAATGCGGGCTGATGTATCCGCGGTCAAACTGCATTCCTTCCACCACGTCGAGGGTCGTTTCGATGCTCTTCGCTTCCTCCACCGTGATGACACCGTCTTTCCCGACCTTCTCCATCGCGTCGGCGATCAGCGTGCCGATCTCCATTTCATTGTTTGCGCTGATTGCCGCCACCTGGGCAATCTGATCGTGGCCCGCCACCGGCACGCTCATAGCCTTCAGCTCGGCGACCAGAACCTTGACCGCCTCCGCGATACCGCGCTTGAGCTCCATCGGGTTGGCGCCAGCCGCAACGTTTTTGAGCCCCTGGGTGTAGATCGCCTGGGCAAGCACGGTTGCCGTCGTTGTACCGTCACCGGCGGCGTCGGAAGTCTTTGAGGCGACTTCCTTCACCATCTGCGCGCCCATGTTCTCGAACTTGTCCGGAAGCTCGATCTCCTTCGCTACCGTCACTCCATCTTTCGTAACGGTCGGCGATCCCCACTTTTTGTCAATGACGACGTTCCGGCCTTTGGGCCCGAGAGTCACCCTGACGGCGTTGGCGAGAACGTTCACGCCCTTCAGGATGCTCTCACGGGCCTCCACGTTATAGGAAATCAGTTTGGCTGCCATGCGTTTATGCCTCCATAATTACGGGTTTCAGTTCTCAATAATGCCAAGGATGTCGCTCTCGCCCATGATCAGGTATTTCACATCGGCGATTTTCACCTCACTCCCGGCGTATTTGCCGTAAAGAACCTTGTCCCCCGCTTTCACGTTCATCGGAAGGATTTTGCCGTCTTCCCCGCGTTTCCCCGGGCCGACAGCTTCAACTACGCCCTGCTGGGGCTTCTCTTTTGCCGTGTCAGGGATAATGATACCCCCGCGCACCTGTTCCGTTTCTTCGACGGGCTTGACAAGCACCCTGTCGCCAAGTGGTTTGATAGTCATGGCCGCTTATCCCCTTTTTCGTGATACAGGAACCAGCTTCGCGGTGTGACCCGCAGACGACAACACCCACCCCGGAGGATGGAACGAATGTCCTGATTGATTAGCACTCATCTCTGGTGAGTGCTAATACAAGATAGGTTCCGCGACGGCACTTTGTCAAGTTAGAAATCCTATCCTGCAAAAACCGGCACGTCAGGCCGTCAGCACGTACTCCGCTTGACCATCTCCCGGCCGCGTGGTAGCATTTGTGTGTGAGCCATGCAGCAGTTGCCCCGCCACGGTGAGGAGGAGCGCATGAGAGTTGTTGTTACCGGGGGAGCGGGTTTCATCGGATCGCACCTCTGTGATGCGTTGATCCGGGAAAACCACTCCGTGGTCTGTCTGGATAACCTCATTACGGGTAATCTCTCCAACGTCGAACACCTGTTCGGGCACGATCGCTTCCGCTTCATCAAGCACGACGTGACCGAATACATCCATATCCCCGGCGAAGTCGATTTCGTATTCCATTTTGCGAGCCCTGCCAGCCCGGTGGATTTCGAACGCATCCCCATCCAGATCCTCAAGGTCGGCGCCCTCGGGTCGCACAAAACGCTGGGGCTCGCGCGGGCAAAAGGCGCCGGGTTCCTCCTGGCTTCAACGTCGGAGACGTACGGTGACCCCCTTGTGCATCCACAGCCCGAGACGTACTGGGGAAACGTGAACTGCGTGGGAATCCGCGGCGTGTACGACGAGGCAAAGCGCTTCGCGGAAGCGATGACCATGGCGTACCACCGGTATCACCACATCAACACTCATATTGTGCGTATCTTTAATACCTACGGGCCGAGGATGCGACCGGATGATGGAAGGGCGATACCCGCGTTCATTTCACAGGCGCTGAAGAACGAGCCGATCACCGTGTTTGGCGAAGGCAGGCAGACACGGAGCTTTCAGTACATTGATGACCTGATCCGTGGTATTCTCCTGCTGATGGAATCCGACGAGCACCTGCCGGTGAATATCGGGAACCCGAACGAGTATACGATTTTGCAGCTCGCGGAGGCGATCATCGAATTGACCGGCAGCACAAGTGAAATCGTGCACCGCCCGCTTCCGCCGGATGACCCCAAAGTGCGCCAGCCCGACATCCGGAAGGCGCGCGAACGCCTGGGGTGGGAGCCGGTTGTTCCTCTTCGCGAGGGGTTGACCAAAACCATCGAATGGTTCAAAACGCATGGGGCATGACATGGTGAAGGCGAACCGGCCTGCTTCAACAGCGTTTGCGGCGCTTCTGGCCTGCCTTTGTTTCATCGGGTTGTCGTCTGCTGCGGAACCGCCCGGCGGTGAGCGCATCATCAAGTCGGGCGATGTGCTCCAGATCTCCGTGATCGGGTACGCGGAATTCAACAAGACTGTGATCGTGTCGCCCGAGGGAAGAATCCACTACCCGGTTGTTTCGGACCGAAACGTCATTGGCTGGACGTTTTCTGAACTCGAAAACCAGATCACTCAGCAACTCGCTACCATGCTTCGCGCAGCGCCGTACGTATTCGTGGATTACGCGCAAACGTACACGATCAGGATAAATATCCTTGGCCAGGTGCGAAACCCTGGTGTTACCGAGGTCCCGAACGGCATTGATCTGCAGGGGGCCCTGTGGATTGCAGGCGGTCCCGAACCGAGCGCGGATCTGGGCGATATCCAGGTGCAGAGACGGGGCCTGGACGGTACAGAAGAAATCTCCGTGGATCTCGAAAGATTCCTGTTTGAGGGCCGGCTGCAGGATATTGTGCAGATGAAGGACGGGGATCTCGTCATTGTCCGCGGTGCCCCGGACGCCGACAAGGTGAAAGTGTTCGGCGAAGTGAACAAGAGCGGTTCCTACGTGGTTCCTTTCGGGGCGACAGTTCTCGACATGATCTACCTTGCAGGTGGCCCAACAACGGCGGGCACCCTGTCGGACGTGCGGTGGATCAGGCGAGAAGGGGGCCGCGTGGTCGAGCAGAAACTGGACTTTGCGTCGCTGCTAAGGGCCGGCAGGACGGATGAGATTCCGCGCGTCGGGCGTGGCGACGTGATTATTGTGCAAAAAAGGATCGTGACACTCGCCGCGTTCGTCACCGCGTTGAGTCTGACGATTCAGGTCCTCACGCTGTATTTCCTGGTTCAGAGGCTTTGAAAAGGCATTTCGCGGGCCCGATCGGTTTTCTTGGTCTGTGCGTTTTTGCGACCTTGCTGGTTCGTGGTGAAAGCCGGGCTGAAACAGGCCTGACCGGCTCAACGGCGCTTCTCTATGTTCCGGTGGCGGACGTCGTTCCGAATGAAAGGTTCTCGTTCGGTGGTTTGATCGCGGATTACCAGGCATTCCCGTCGAAGCAGTTCTCGTACTTTCGGGCGAACAAACCGAGCGCGTATTTCAGTGGTTACGCAACGATCGGTTATATCCCGCGGCTGGAAATCACGGTCCGGGGAAGCGGAATGCCGTCCGCAATGGGTCCCGCGGGGACCGGGCCGTTCTACACAGACGGTATGATCAGCATGCAGGCCCTGTTGTACCGGGGCAGGGGACGTGTCCCGTCGATCGGTGCCGGTTTCCAGGACATGTACGGCTTCATGATCTTCAATGCCCTTTACGGCGTTGTGACATGGTCTGTGCCCGCGGAACACGGGAATGCGGTGATTACGGGAGGATGGGCAGTAGACTGGTATGACAGGAACCGTGGCACTGCGGACGTCAACTACATTGTCCCTCACGTCATCAACGGGTTCTTTGCGGGTGGTGCGTACCCCATCCGGAAGTGGGTGGACGGCATCGCAGAGTACGACTCGCGATCTCTGAACGTCGGGATGCGATTTCACCCTGTTTCGTGGTGTACTCTCGATCTTGCTGCCGTCCGGTGGGGGCTTGACAGGATGGCGCGCGGTCAGGTCGCCGGTTTTACGGCACATTTGTGCTTTAGCGGGCACCTGTAGCGGAGTCTTTCGCGGAGCAGCAGGTCGTGTTTCAGGGTTCCTTCATTGCGGGCAACGGGGGAGTCGGATCCGGTTTCAGGGAGCAATGCGATAATGCACGATGAGAAGAAAGACTTCCGCGTCTACGTGGATGTCGTCTACCGGAAAAAATGGCTGATTCTCTTCATCTTTCTCATCGTGTTTCTGACCACGCTTTATTTCGTGCGCAGGCAAGCGCCGTCCTACACCTCCTCTTCCTCCATTTATATCGAAAGTGGTAATCCCAACGCGATGGCCCTGACGGTGTCTTCTGACGCACAGGGAAAACGTCCGATCGAGTTTTTCATGGGCATCCTCGAAAGCCGAAGTTTCCGCGAATCCGTTCGCGATGCGGTACGCGGTCACGCGATTTCGCGAGGGATGCCACCCATTCAGGCGACGGACTTGAGCGCGAAGGCGATTGAATCCCTTCAGGTGAAGCGCAGCAAAAACGAGGGGTTTTATACACTCACCGCGGAGTCAGAGTCCCCTGATATCGCATATGCCACGGACAGCCTCACGGTCGGGCTTTTTATCGAACGGTGCATCCTGTACGCCCGGCAACAGACAAGCGGGATGACGGCGTTCGTAGCAATGCAGTTCGACTCCGCGCGTGCTCGCCTGGAGCGCGCAGAGGATAATCTCCAGGCCTTTCGCAAACAGCACAATCTCATTCAGGTTGGCGGCGATCCCGCAACAGATCCGAGCCTGCCTATAGACTACGTCCGCCTCGTCGAAGGGTACTATGACGCCCGGCAGGAGCGCCAGACGGCGCAGGCCGCTCTCGAGGCTGCGGAAGAAGCATCCCGTCTTCTCCGCATCAATCTCGACACACTGGCGACTGACAAGCTGCGGCGAGCCCTTCCCGCGCTCGATCTGGCGGAAGCGGAGGAACGCACCCGCAAGGCACGAACCGACCTCCAGCTCAAAGAACTCCAGGAACAGAGCTTTCTTTCTCAGTTGCAGGCATACGAAGCCTCCCATCCCGGGCTTTCCGACGTGAGCATCGGGTACCTCAGACTTGTCCGCGAACGCGATATCTATGTGCGGTTGTCCGATTTGCTGCTCGAACGGCGGGAGGAACTGCGCGTGAAATCCGCCTCGGAAACCGGCGGCGTGCGCGTTGTGGATGCACCGTCGGAAGCAACACCGAAACCAAGCAGGGCTCTTCTGATACTGGTCTTCTCCGCAATCATCGGCCTTTCCCTTGGCGTTGGGGCCGCGTTCCTTCTGGAGATGATGGATACGAGTGTTCGAACGGTAGGCGACATCACGGAAGCTCTGGAGGTCCCCACCATCGGAACGATCCCGTCCATCGGCGTCGCGCCGGGAGGCAAGAGAAGGCGTGAATCGGAACGCCGGCGCGTGCTTATTTCCGACGGAAATCCCAAAGATCCCGTCGCCGAAGCATACCGGACCTTGCGAACGAGTCTTCTTTATTCTTCGGGAGACCAACCGATTCGGTCCCTTGTCATATCAAGCGCGGGGCAGGCCGAAGGAAAGTCGATTACCGTCGCCAATCTTGCCATCGTCTGCGCGCAGATGGGGCAACGGACAGTCATCCTCGACGCAGACCTCCGCCGGCCGGTGCAACATATTCTTTTCGAGCTTGAGCGCGATGAAGGGCTCACCGAGGCGCTCGTGCACCGGCATGAGCTTACCGAAGTGGCGAAGCCAACGAGCATCGAGAATCTCGATGTAGTCACCTGCGGCGTCATTCCCCCGAACCCGGCGACGCTGCTCGGGTCCGCCGCCATGGGGGAACGGCTTCAGGAGCTGGTGCAACATTATGATATCGTCCTTATTGACACGCCGCCCGTTATCGTGGTGACCGACGCCGTCCTGGTGGCCCGACAGACGGACGGCGTTCTTCTGGTGGTCCGTTGCAACTCCACGCCGCGCGAAGCGGCGCGTTATACCGCAGACACGCTGAGGACGGCCAATATCCCCCTGATAGGTGCCGTGCTGAACGATATAGACGTGACGCGTCGGTACGGCGGCTACCACTACTACAACTACTATTACCACTACTATTACGGCGGCTACTACGGAAGCTCTGACGGCACCGGAGACACAAAAACGGCGAAGACCTGAAACCTGCGCCCGGGTCGCGACGGGGCTCGTGTGACGAATCCGAGTTTTCCCCGGGTGTTGTGGACTTCCGCAACCGTTGTTTCATAATGCGCATTTTCAGGCGTTTCCTGACGACAACAGGCGTTAATTCACCCCCGGGCGCCTTCCTCCTTATATTCTGGATACAATCCCGCCTGATCTGACACTGAGACGACACTCGCGTGTTTTTCGGCAGGGTTGATTCCTTGCGCATTTGTCTCAAAAGGGTACCGAAAAGAATGTTTCAACCGGTGCGAACGATCGCGATTTTCGCTGTAGTGAGTCTTCTCGCGGCGGGTGCTTCGGCGCGGCCCAACACCATCGGAATTGGAGAAATCCATGAGGGGATGCGCGGGTACGGACTCACGGTGTTTTCCGGGGTGCGAATAGACACCTTTCAGGTGGAGGTTCTTGCCGTTCTGCGGAACCAGTCAGGCCCCGCGGATGCTATCGTTGCGCGAGTGAGTGGAGGTCCACTCTCCGAAACCGGTGTCGCCCAGGGGATGAGCGGGTCACCGGTATACCTTGATGGACGGCTCGCGGGTGCCGTCGCGTGGACAAGCACCTTTTCAAAATCGCCGATCGCCGGAATTACCCCGATCGAGAGCATGCTGGAAATCCCCAGCCGGCCGATGACTCCTCCTCCTCCGGATCGGTATGCGTTTTCGGAACGCGGTGCCCCCCGGTCGTCTCTGAATGCCGTTCCCCGGCTGGCGGATGCGGGCGCCCTTGCGGGGACGGAAATGATGCCGATCAAAACTCCCGTGGCCGTTGCGGGCGCGGACGCACGGGCTCTCGCGTTCCTGCAGAACATTCTCGAACCCTATGGTATGACGGTGCTGCAGAGCGCCGGCGGCACGATTGGATCAGACTCGCTGAGGAACGCAAGACTGGAACCGGGCGCGTCACTGGGTGTCAGCCTCGTGCGCGGCGACATAAACGTAGCCGGGATCGGAACCGTTACGTGGGCGGACAGCACCACCGTTATCGGTTTCGGGCACCCGATGTTTTCCAAAGGTCACGTCGATCTCCCCATGTCACTTGCGTACGTGCATTTCCTGTGGCCAAGCCAGGTGGTTTCCTACAAGGTGGCCTCGCAAGGGCCTGTGGTAGGGGCGCTGCGGCAGGATCGGGGAAGTGGCATCGCCGGGATTCTGAACGAACGACCGGACATGCTGCCGGTGGAGATCAAGATTTCGGGAGGCCCCCGGCCACGCGTCGTTCACTATGAAGTGGTGCGGGACATTGATCTTTCGCCACAACTCGTGACGTTCGGTGTCGTGGCAAGCCTTTCTGAACTGGAGGCGCTGGGTATTCCCGCATCCGTCGAAATGACCCAGATCATCCAGATCGAAGGCCGGGCACCCGTGCGGCGGAAGAACTTCTTCACGGATTTCGGGGGGCTCATGCTGGCCGCGCAGGCCGGAGCCGAACCACTCGACGCGCTTGCGAGGAATCCGTTTGCGCCGGTGCGTATCGAACGGGTGACGTATGAAATTTCTTTCCGTGAGAACATAGAGGCGGCCTTCATCAAGGGGCTGGAGATTCCCCGCCGGGTGATCCGGCCGGGTGAGCCGCTGATTGTCCGGGCGATTTTTCAGACCTATCTCGGAAGGCAGTTTGAGAAAACCCTTTCCCTGCCGATTTCTTCGGAAACCCCTGACGGCGTGTACATTCTCCGGGTGGGTGGCGCCGACGCGGCCCAACGCTGGACCGTTGCGAGGTCGCCGGGACGTTTCATCCCCGACAATCTCGACCACCTGATTCGCCTTCTGAATTACGAAGAACGTAATGACAATCTTACTCTCGAAGTGGTGAACCGGGATATCGGAATGACGGTGGACGACCAGGAATTGCCGAGCCTTCCGCCCAGCGTGTTCGAACTCCTGCGCAGTGCGGTTCCCGGGGGAAGAATCGGCCCTATTCTCGGAACGCCGCTCGTTCGCAAGCAGGAGCCCATGGGGCTGTACGTTCTGGGTTCTCAGGAAATCAGCGTCGCGGTATACCGGTTCGCGCGGCCACGCTAGTCCGACGGAGAAGAGAATGGTTCGGAAGCTTCTGTTCGTATTGGTTCTTGCCGCGTCTGTGATGCCTGTTCACAGAAGCGGCGCCGTTACTCCCCAGAGGTGGTTCCTTTCCTCGGCGCAGGACATGGAAAGCGGCGACGTGGAAGGCCTTTCCGTGGCCGATGATGGGACACTGAGCCTTGCGCCGGTGTTGGAGGACGTGGGAGAAACCGAGGAGATGTTCGTGTGGGCTCTTGCGGAGGATCGGCAGGGCCGGCTCTTCGCCGCAACGGGAAATCAGGGACGCGTTTTCATCAAGGAGGGAACCCAGGCACCCCGCCTGTTTTTCGAAACTCCCCAGACGCAGATCCAGAGCCTTGTGATTGACGCGCAGGGCAACGTCTATGCGGGAGCGGCGCCGGACGGCGTGATCTACAAAATCCTCCCGGATGGCCGGGGCAATGTGTTCTGCCGCACCGGAGAAACGTATGTCTGGGATATGGAATTGGGCGCGGACGGGTCACTGTACGCGGCCACCGGCACACGCGGCATCGTGCTGAAGATAGACCGTGACGGCAAAATCGTGGACAAGGTGCTTGACACGAGCGATCCTCACGTGATGACGCTGGTTCCCGACGGACGGGGCGGTTTCTACGCGGGCACCGACGGGAATGGTCTCGTGTACGCCATCGAAAACGATCGATCCCGCCTTCTGTTCGCGGCGGCGGAGCGGGAGATCCACACGCTGGCCGTCGGGCCTGACGGCCGGGTGTACGCGGGCGCGACGGGAGCGAGAAACCCCGGCGAACAGAGCACGGAACGGTCGCCCTCCGGCGCGGTCTACCGTCTGGAGCCTTCCGGAGCGGCGACGAAGCTCTGGACGGCGCCGTACCCTCTTGTGCTCTCCATTGTGCCGTACGACTCCTCGCGCATGCTCGTCGGTGTTGGCCCGCGCGGGGTGCTCTACCTTCTGAGCACCGATGGCCGAACGCAGCGGGTGGCTGACACCGGCGAATCCCAGCCTGCGTGTTTCCTGAAGCGTTCGTCGGGCGAAATCCTCATCGGCATGGGCAATTCCGGGAAAATCAAACGCCTGACGACGAAACCCGGGACTCGTGGCGTGTTTGTCACGCCCGCGAGAAACGCCGGGTACGTCGCGCAGTGGGGACGCGTGGAGATACGGGGAGTCATCCCCCCCGGCACGAGAGTGCATGTCGAATCGCGCACCGGGAACAAGTCGGACCCGGCGACGGAATGGAGCGCCTGGCAGCCGCTTTTCGGCGAGGAACAGGACCGGATACAGAGCCCGGCGGCACAGTACGCGCAGCTCCGGTTGACGCTTGCAAGGGCAGAAAACGCACCCTCTCCTCAGGTTTCCAGCATCGGGATTACCAGTCTGCAGGTGAACCTGCGTCCCGAGATTTCAGTGGTGTCGGTCCAGCCGGTTCGATCCACACAGACAGGCTCGCAGAGCTCCTCGCAACAGGGTGAAAGCTCAAGCGATCAGTCGTCCACCCCGCGGACAACTACTCCGCGCGGGGCGCCGACGAAGCGATCCCTCGTTTCGGTACGCTGGAATGTCACCGATCCCAACGGCGATGATCTGGTGTACTCCCTCTATTTCCGACGGGTGAGCGAAACGACATGGCATCTGCTGGACGAATTGCTCACGCGGAATTCCTACGTATGGGATACTGAAGGCGCGCCCGAGGGTATGACCGTGGTGAAAGTAGTCGCGTCGGACCAGCCGAGTAATCCGTGGCAGACGGCTCTTTCCGCAGAGCGGGAAAGCGCTGCGTTTCCGGTCGACTACTCGGGTCCCGTGGTAAGCGAACTGACTGCCTCTCCCAGGCCGGACGGGTCCGTCGTGTTGAGGGGTGTGGGGTCAGATACCGTCGGGCCGATCAACGACGGTGCGTATTCGGTGAACAGCGGGGAATGGCGTCCATTTTTCCCTGCGGACGGCATATTCGACGGGAAACGGGAAGCGTTTGAGGTGCTGACCGAGGCGCTTGACCCCGGAACCTATGCGATAGCCGTCAGATTGAGGGACAGCGCCGAAAACGTGGGAGTGGGTACGGTTACCGTCCAGATTCCGCGGCGTTAAGAGGGGATATCCGTGACCGACGAGGGGAGCGCACCCGGCGACAGGAACGAACCCCTGCCCTGGTATGCGGAATGGTTCGGGCGGGATTACCTAGCCGTATATGCGCACCGCGATGAGCGCGAAGCAGCGCGTCAGATTGACCTGATGGAACGCGCCCTCGCCCCTGCCCCCGGTGCTCGAGTGCTCGATCTCTGCTGCGGGGGCGGACGTCACTCAGTTGAACTGGCACGGCGTGGGTACCGCGTTGTCGGTGCTGATCTTTCTCCAGACCTCCTTGAAACGGCCCAAAGCGCTGCGTCCGCGAGCGATCTGGAAGTCGTGTTTGTGCGTGCCGACATGCGGACGTGCGTAGGGAACGGGTGCTTCGATGTCGTCGTGAACTTTTTCACGAGCTTCGGGTATTTCGAAACCGACGAGGAAAACGCCCGTGTGCTTGACGCCATTCGGGGAAATCTTCGAACGGGCGGCGGATGGATGATGGACTATATGAATCGCGATTACGTGATCTCGCGGTTCGAACCTCGTGACGAGCGGACAACCGGCGAGATGCGTGTGGTCCAGCAACGGCGTCTTGATCTCTTGCGGGGGAGAATTTTGAAGACAATTACCATTGAGCGGCCCGGGCGGAACGACACGTATCAGGAGTCCGTGAGGATGTACACTGCCCCGGAACTGATGGCAATGCTTGCGAAAACAGGGCTGCGCGTCACTCACGTGTTCGGCGACTCCGACGGCGCGCCGTACGCGCTCGATTCTCCGCGGCTCATACTCGCAGGAACGACTGCCGGATGAGGGCACAACGCCTCGGCAATCTTCAGACGGTAGGTCTTCGTGGACTGGCGGGGAAGGCCATTTCGGACGGAGCGTTTGCCCGTCGTGTGTACGGGGGCAGTGCCTACGAAGAGGCTGATCTTCGGCGGGTTGCTGCCGCGGTTCGCGGGAGGGACTATCCGCGCTCCGAACTCGTATCCGTCCTCCGAACCCAGAATGAATCATGGGGCTGTACGCCGGAAACGCGGAAGGCATTGCGCAGGCTTGAGGAGGGAGCGCTCTGCGTAATCACGGGTCAGCAGGCGGGAATTCTCACCGGGCCGCTATACACCGTGTACAAGGCGCTCTCCGCAGTTGCGTGGGCCCGAGCGTTGGAGTCTCTGCTTGGCGAGGCGGTCGTTTCCGTGTTCTGGATCGCCGGGGACGACCACGATTACGAAGAGGTTGCACGTGTGGAATTTCCCGCACGGACGGGTTCTCCACACCATGTGGAACTTCCCCGTTCGCTGGTTTCAGGGGCGCCCTCAGCCCGCGTAGCGGAGTTGCGTTTCGTCGGCGAGATTGCGGGATGGGCGGATCAAACGGTCTCGTTGCTCCCCGGCGGACAGGGTTGGGACCGGGCGGCAGACGCGATTCGGGAAGCCTTCGCACCGGGTGCCACCCTTGTGGATGCATTTGCGCGCCTCATGGTCACGTGGCTGGGTCACTACGGGCTCATTTTCTCCAACCCCGCCGACAGACGATTCAAAGGCCTTCTCCAGCCACTTTTTTCGCGGTGCAGTTCGGATCCCGTGGGATTTCGGGACGCATTCGTCGAGCAAAGCTCACGCGTCCGGGCAGAGGGGTACGTTCCGCAGATTGTCACGTCGCCTGAGGCAACGCTCTTCTTCTGGGATGATGAAACCGGCAACCGCCGGCGTGTGGATTTCACGCCGACGCAGGGCTTCTTCTGGCGGGAAGGTGCCACAGTGCACACCATCCCCGAATTCGAGAAGATTGCGTCCATGTCGCCGGAACGTATCAGTCCGAACGCAGCATTCCGCCCTGTTTCAGGCGATTCGGTGTTTCCGACGCTGGTGCACGTGATGGGGCCCGGCGAAATTGCGTACATGGCCCAGGTGCGCGCTCTTTACGACATGTCTGGCGTTCCAATGCCGCTGATAGCCGCGCGGGCAGGTTTTACGGTGGTGCCGCAGGAAATCGAAAGCTGGCTGCAGAGCCGCTCCCTTGCAATCGAAGAGGCGTTGCAACCGCTGGATGTGTGGCGTCACACGCTGGCTGAGCGTGAGAAGCGCAGCAGCCTCGGCGGCCGCATTGCCGAAACCCGGCGGGCGCTTGACGAGGCATACGAGAAGCTCGAACATGAGGTTCGGAACGCACTGCCGGGGATGGATACTGCCGTTCTCTCGGCCCGTATCAAGACGCAGGGGCTTATGAACAAACTCGAAGCGAAACTGGATCAGGGATTTCGCCGGCGCGTGCGGGAAACCATGCCGGAGCTGGAACGCATAAGCGGTTTTGTGTTCCCGGGCGGGGTTCCGCAGGAACGTGTATATTCTGCTGCACCGTTTGTTGCTCGATACGGGGAGGCGTTCTTCGCGGACCTGTTGTCGCAGATTCGCCCGTTCGACCCGGTTCACACCTGTATGTGGGGCGAATCATTCGGTCTGGACGACCTTCCTGTCTCGTAAGGGGTTCGTGCCAGAGGGAGGGATATGCCATGATCGGCGCAACCATTGTGCTTACCGCGGTTTACTGGCTCTCCGACCTTGCCGTTGCGATGTGGATGGGCGGTCTTCTGACGGTGAGCCTGCTACTGGGTCTTCCGCTCGATGTCTCCCCCGCCGGGGACCCCATGCTCCTCGCCAACGGCGCCTCAACCGCGGTCGAAATGATCCTTCGGCCCCGTCCCTACATCTTCGGTGCCGCGCTCATCCTCCTTGCCAGTGTTGTTATCGGTGTCATCCTTGAACGCCGTGCGAGGAGAAGCTTCGCGTGGTGGGTGATCTGGCTGCTCAGATCGCTTTCAGGGCTGTTCATGTTTATTGTCGCGATCTACTCATTCGGGAATCTCGATCCGTACATAACGAAGATGCAGAACAGCGTGGACACCCTCAAGAAATCGCTGGCGGTTCAGGCATCCGCGGAAAGCGCCGTGCAGGATGGAAGCCAGGAACTCTCCCGCGTCATGGAGAATCCCTACGATGCCGCCACCGTGGAAACGCTGAAAGCCGATTTCACCGCCCTTCAGAATCGCTACCGGCACTGGATGTGGATACAGTTGCTCCTCGGTAGCGCGGTCCTGTTCGCGGGAGCGCTCAAGCAGGCGGCGTGGCGGCGTTCGTGGGGCAAGGAAAAGGAGCAAGCCGCTGAAGGCCCTGACAAAGAATCTTCTGCGCCGCTCCAGTCCCCGGAGAAAGACGGGAGGAACCCGGAAGGGGAGACGCCGCAACCGCGATGAGGTTCTTTCCGCGCACGCGAGAACGGGTTGACGAAGCAACCCCGGAATGGTCCGTTTTGTGGGCGGTGAGTGTTGCTCGCGTCGAGTCGGCTTTCTATACGGTGGAAGCGATCACGGCCAACAATATGTGCACCGTACGCGTGTTCGCCCCGGCAAGCCGCACGGAACTTATCCGCCTGCCTGCACTTTCTTCCGGTGCGTGCCTTCACCCGTTCTCCCGCATCCGGCTGATCGAGGCTTCGGAGACCGGATTCCGGTTCCAGGCTTCCTGTTCTTCGCAATCCGCCATTCTCACGGTCAACGGCACACGCGGTTCCGGCGTGGTGACTCTGGCGCTGGAAAGCCGGTCCGGCGAGCGCCCTTCCGCGGCGTTAGATGGCGAGATCGCTCCCCGCGTGACACTGATCTCGCGGCACGGGATCTGTGAGATTCGCAACAGGATTCTGGTGATGGAGGCGGCGTCGGAACCGTGTGGGGGAGACACAGGCAGCCCTGTGTGGGCATTCGCGGACCTTGTGCTTGACGGGAGCAGCGCATGAACACGGTCTCTGCAGATTTCCCGGCGCCGAAAATCGGCAACCAGACTGCCGTTCTGACTCATCGCACGATCCGGGACCGCGTGTATCAGCTCTACCGGGTGCCCGACCTCGACAGGCTGGTGGATGAAATAGATCCGGACACGTGGAAACAAGACGAGAAGATGCCGTACTGGGCTGAGCTGTGGCCAAGTGGCGTTGCGCTGGCCGAGCTCCTCGCCTCGGATGCGGCCGCACTCCGCCATGCACGGGTGCTGGAACTTGGCTGCGGACTTGGCCTGCCAAGCATCGTCGCGGCACGTCTGGGTGCTCAGGTGACCGCCACGGATTACTACCCCGAGGCGCTGGACCTGCTCCACGTGAACGCGGCGCTGAACGGCGTATCTCTGCGCACGCGGGAGGTGGACTGGCGCACTCCGCCAGATCTCGGTCGGTTCGATGTCGTGATTGCGGCGGATGTGTTGTACGAACGCTGGCAAACTCCGGCAATGGTGGACATGCTGGCGAGAACCGTCCTTCCCGGCGGCACTGCGGTCGTCGTTGACCCTGAACGGGTGACCGCACGGGATTTTGCAGGTGCCGCCACGTTCCGGGGCTTCCGCGTCGAAACCTCCCATCGCCGGGCAGAAAACGAGGCTATTCCTCTTATTATTTACCGACTTACGTGGAGAACCTTCCCCGAACACAGCAAGCAGTGAAAGGTTCCGGTACATGCTGGTGGCAGCCGGTGCGGCTGCAGGCACGTCTGCCTCGTCGCAAGAAGCCCGGTTTGTTCCTTCCTGTTGTAACATTTCTCTCACATCTTTCTCTAATCCAGTAACAGCAGACATACCACGCGCGCACAACGGGATACCGGCCGGTGCACAGCGATCAAGAACTCGTCGAGGCGTGTTGCCGGGGAGACCGTGCGGCGGCCGAAGCGCTTGTGCGACGCTATCAGTCGGTAGTGTACACGCTCGCACTCCGGATGCTGGGCGACACGCAGGAAGCCGAGGATGCGGCACAGACCGTCTTCCTGAATGCGCTTCGATCCCTGCACCTGTTCCGGGGTGGAAGTTCTCTGAAGACGTGGTTGTACCGCATCACAGTGAACGAATGCTCGGCCCGGACAAAGCTGAGGAAGCGTTTCCCGCGGCCGGCTTCGGATGATGACCCGGTCGCGTCGTTGCCAGACCAGAACAGATTGGCGTCGGACTTGGCGAACGACAAGGAACAGGAGACCCGCAACGCAGTGGCGGCGTTACCCGAATCATACCGCCTTGCAGTCATCCTGCGGTATTTTGAAGACCTTTCTTACGAAGAAACGGCTCGCGCGCTCGGAATATCTGTGGATACGGTGAAAGTCAGGCTGTTCAGGGCGAGAGCCATGTTGAAAACCTTGCTGGCCGAACGGGAGGATTTGCGTTCATGATGTCCTGCCACGAGGTACAATCGCTCCTGGGTGACCTTGCACGCGGCGCGATAGAACAAAACGAAGCAGCGCGGCTCTCAACGCACCTCCGGGAATGCGCCGAATGCCGGGCGGAATTCGAGCTGGAATCGCGCCTCGTCAGGATCGGAGCCAATGCCCCGGTGTTTGCGCCCCCGGCCGATTTCGCCGCGAAGGTTGTTGCTGAGTGGCAACGGGTCGCCGCGGTGGAAACAGTGACACCGTGGGAGATCCTCAAGAATGCGCTATCGGAGGTGTTCAGGGCGGCGTCCGACCCCATCCTCCAACCTCTTCTGCTCGTGAGGTGCGAAATAGATGAAACGCTGGCGAATGCCAGGCAAGCGCTGTGTGAGGCATCCGAGATCGTCTCAATGACGCTGAAACAGGTATTCTTTGGCCGGTTTGTTCCGGAAAACAAGTAGAGAAAGGGGCACACCATGTTCGAAGCATTGGCCGCAATGAGCACTGGCAAAGTCGTGGTTCTGGGCATCACGACAGTTCTCGTCGTGGGGATCCTGTTTGTGCTCGTGGTCGCGACAGCAGCCCTCCTGGGTCCCGGCAAACAGGCTCTTCGAATAGCACACAAGGCGGTTCCGAATCTGAGCGGCGAAGAATCCCCGCGCAGGATACCCACTTCGGTAAAGATCCTCGGCGTCGGCGTCATGTTCCTCATGGTGGGGCTTGGCGTAGTCATCGCCGCGGCGGTACCCAGTCTTACCGGATGGGGGATGTTCGGCGTCATCCTGCTTGCCGCCGGAATCGGGTTGTTGCTGTTCTATCTTTTCGTCGCGAAGTTTGAGAAAATGACTCCGCCACCACGCAGTGCTGAAGAAGCAGACTGAGGAGCAGATGGCGCAACGTGCGCTGGGCACTACCGCAATCTCCCTGGACGGTGGCGGAATCGTGAAGGAACTGGGACGTGTCTGCCGTATCACTGCCGGATCACGTTCTGTGCCGGCGCGCGGCGAGCGCACCCGCGAGAAATAGCTCGAGATGGCGGTGAGGCACGCAAAGGAAACTGGCGAGAACATGGTTTTCGTGGAGAGAAACGGGTGATGCCCTATATTGACAGCGTCATGGGGACGAACACAGGCAGAGTCGCCGTGCCGTTTGCAGGCTGCATGCTCGTAAGCCTGTTCATCGCCGCGATCGCCCTTTTGGCGGCTCCCGTGGCAAAACGCCTTTTCGCCGGCGTCATGTGTATCATCGGAAAAATCACGAAGCAGGAAATGTCACGGGACATCCAGCTTTCAGGGCGTATCGTTGGAACGGCCGCCCTTTTTCTCAGCGCCGTGGCGTGCACGATCATCATACGCTTAGCGACCGTACCTCGCGATGGATGGCACACGATTGGCGTTTTCCTGCCAAGCGTGGGATCTGCGCTCATCGTCTCCAATTCCGTCATCACCAGACTGGAAAAGAACGAATCCTCCACGAAAGGAGGAAACTGAGGTGTCAGACAACCGCACGGTAGATTACAGGTTCTCTACGGGCCTCAAGCGCGCAATCTACGAAGTGGCTCCGGAAGTGGCGCTGTTCCTTTACGGTAGCGCCGCCCGTGGGACCCGCGAACCCGACTCTGATTACGACGTGCTGGTTCTGTCGGAGCACGCGCTCTCCGACGAAGAGGAGGACGCGATCCGGAACGCGGTGTATGACTTCGAGCTGGAGAACGAGATCGTGGTTTCCCTCGTCTTTTTTGCGCGCGGCGAGTGGGATTCTCCTCTGATGTCGGCCACGCCGTTCCATGCCAACGTCACGCGGGAAGGGATTCAGCTATGACCCCGGAGCAGGTCACGCTCGTCCGATACCGCCTCGAACGCGCGAAAGAGGCCCTTGGCGAAGCCGAGTTGTTACTGGACAACGACCACTTGAATGCGGCGGTTAACCGGCTCTACTACGCTTGTTTCTATGCTGTGAGTGGCCTCCTTCTGACTGAGGGCCAGTCATCTGCAAAACACAGCGGCGTTCGGGCTCTGTTTGACGCAAACTGGGTTAAGAGCGGGCGCGTCCCAAAGGATGCGGGTAGGTTCTACCACCGGCTTTTCGATTTGCGCCAGAAAGGGGATTACGCCGATCTGACGACATTCCCACCGGACGACGTTCGGGAATGGCAGAAGTCGGCCGCATACTTCGTGGAAACTATCAGTGCAGTCGTTGAAGGTCGAATACGCAGCAACCAATAGGAGTTCGTACCGTGCAGGATTCCCTTCAAATCATCATGACCTCCCTCGAAGCCATGGACACATGGAAGATTCTCGTCATAGGAGTGCTGTTTCTCTGGGCGGTGAAGATTGTACTCGGGATATTCGCGACGGGATTCACCTATTTCGCGCTGCCGTGGCGCAGATTCATCAAAGGGGGTAGCAGCGGCCTCACGGTGGACCTCCCGGGAAGCCCTGCTGAACGAATGCCGGTTTCCGTCCGTATTCTGGGAGGCGCAATAACACTGCTCTTTGTCGGGGTTGCAATCCTCCTGTGCGCTGCCTTGCCGATGGCATCGCCGTGGGTCGCCGTCGGAATCATCCTGGCGGCGCTGGGAGCAGGTCTGCTGGTGTTCTACGGGCTGGTGCAAAGGGAAGAAAAGCGCGCGGCGAAAGAAAACCGTTAGGAAATCGCAGGGCCCGCAGGCCGACCACGCCGTTTCCGCGGGAATACAGCGCGCGCATTTCCACGCACATGCATGAGGAACAAACAGGATGAAAAGGCTGTACCGTTCTACCACCGACAGGAAAATCGCCGGAATCTGCGGCGGATTGGCAGAGATGTACGATGTGGACCCGCTGGCCGTCAGACTCTTGGCGATAGCATTGCTCCTCGTTACCGGCCTCTTCCCGCTGACAGTGGTGTACCTCCTTGCGTGGTGGCTTGTGCCCCGGCGTGAATCCCCGTTCCCGCAGGCGCCACCGGCCTGAGTGCCGTCGGCAGAGTAACGCGTTCGGTTTCTGCCGCTGGCCGGGCCGCTGAGGCGGCGTTCAGCGCCGGAACCCTGGTGCCAAATCTGCGCCGTACATACCCCGCCCGCTTCGGCCGGCTTCTTCGACGTCCGCGTGTGCCGGCACACCTCGCGAATCGTATATTTCCCACTGCTTTTGTCCAGATTGCTGCGGCTCTGTCGTATCCGCCCGGATTCCGGCGTTACCCGTGCACACACTTTCCTTCGAACTCTCTGCCACCGACAAAAATGCCCGCGCAGGCATCGTTACGACACGGCGCGGTGCGTTCCCGACGCCGATGTTCATGCCGGTCGGCACGCTGGGAAGTGTCAAGACGCTCTCCCAGGATGATCTCCGCGCAGCCGGCGCTCAGATCATCCTCGGAAATACGTACCACCTGCTCGTGCGCTCCGATCCTTCACGTATCCATCACATGGGAGGCCTGCATGGTTTCATGAACTGGGACCGCAGCATCCTGACCGACAGCGGCGGATTTCAGGTGTTCAGTCTCGGTGACCTGAACCGGGTAACAGAGGAGGGCGTCGTGTTTCGGAGCCACTTTGACGGCTCAATGTATACCCTGACACCGGAACGCTCGGTGGAGATCCAGCACCAGCTCGGTGCCGACATCATCATGGCGTTTGACGAATGCGCCCCGTACCCGGCTCCCCTTGCGCAGGTCATCTCTGCCGCCGATCGCTCGTTCCGATGGGCAGTCCGTTCGCTGGCGGCGCACCGAAAGCTCAGCGAGGGGTACAGGGACACAGCACCGCCGGCTCTGTTCGGCATCGCGCAGGGTGGCACCTCCCTCTGGTTGAGACGGGAACAGGCCCGCCTTCTCTCCCGGCTTGATTTCCCCGGCTATGCCATCGGGGGCCTGTCAGTCGGTGAACCAAAGGAGCTCATGTGGGCGGTGCTGGAGGAGATAGTACCGCTGCTGCCCGCAGACAAACCGCGGTACCTGATGGGCGTCGGATACCCGGAGGACCTTGTGGAAGCCGTTGCCCGCGGCGTGGACATGTTCGACTGCGTGATTCCGACGCGGAACGGGAGGAAAGGAACCGTGTTTACGAGCACGGGGAGACTCATCCTGAAATCTGCGCGGTTCGCGGAGGACACTTCCCCGATTGAGGAGGACTGTCCCTGCGAGGCCTGCCGACAGTACTCGCGCGCCTACATCCGACATCTCATTCGGTGTGACGAAATCCTCGGAATGAGGCTCTGTACCCTCCACAATGTTACATTTTATCTCCGCCTGGTTCGCCGGATGAGAGAAGAGGTCGTGGCGGGAACGTTTGATCAGTGGCGACGGGAATTCCTTACCAAATACCGGCTCGAAGAGGGGAACCAGTAGCGTTGTTGATACTCGGAAAGATGCCGCACAACCAAGGAGACACTGCATGCGTGTTGCTCGATTGACCATCGCAGGATTGATGCTGACCGGAGGAAACGCATTTGCCATGGGTGCCCAGCCTTCCGGAGGGCAGGCCGGCAGCCCCTGGGGTATGTTTGTTCCCCTGCTGCTCATGTTCGTGGTTCTGTACTTCTTCATGATCCGCCCGCAGCAGAAGCGGCAGAAGGAAAAAGAAAAGATGCTCGAGGCGCTGAAGAAGGGCGATCGCGTACTTACTCTTGGCGGCATCTACGGGGATATCCAGCAGGTGAAGGACAGTGTCGTTGTGCTCCGGATCGCCGAAAACGTGAAGGTGGAGGTCCAGCGCTCCGCCATTTCCTCTGTCGTGGAATCCGCCGCCTCCGAGTAGAATCGCATCAGCGTCCAGGACATTTCCAGCATGGCCTTACTCCCGATTCGCATCTACGGTGACCCTGTTCTCCGCCGCGTCGCGGAACCGGTACGCGAATTCACGCCGGAACTGCGGACGCTGGCAACCGACATGATCGAAACCATGTATGCGGAACCGGGGGTAGGACTGGCGGCGCCGCAGGTGGGGGTTTCGATTCGCATGATCGTGATCGACCCCACCGCGGGAGATCAGAAAGGCAAAGCTTTTGCGCTGATCAATCCCGTGGTTACGCGGTCGGGAGAGCACGTCGTCATCGAGGAAGGGTGCCTGAGCGTGCCTGACATCAGGGCTGACGTGGTGCGCCCCGAGCGGGTTTCCGTGGACTATCAGACGATTGACGGCGAACCGGCGCACCTGGATGCGGACGACATGGTGGCGCGGATCATACAGCATGAGTACGACCATCTCGATGGCATCCTGTTTGTGGACCGAATCAGCCCCGTTCGGCGGCAACTCCTGCGCAAACAGCTCAAGGCGCTGGCGAAGTCGCAGGGAAAGCGATCGTGAGAAGCAAAACGGTTCGTTCAGGCGCTGGTGAGCGGGGGACGGGCTGAGATGTGCCCGCCCCCTCGCTGCTTCCCGGGTGTGTTGTCGTGAAACCCCTTCGCATCGTGTTCATGGGAACACCCGAATTCAGCGTGCCGTCGCTGGAGAAACTGGCGTCGGGAGGGCACCACGTTGTTGCCGTGGTGACGAAACCGGACAAACCGGCGGGCCGCGGTCGGGCAATCCAGCCGCCTCCCGTCAAACGGGCGGCGGAACGGCTGGGGCTTCCTGTTATTCAACCGCCGTCGCTCAGAGACACGGACACACACTCCCGCCTTGAAGCACTCCAGCCGGACCTTTTTGTTGTGGTCGCATTCCGCGTTCTGCCGGAAGAACTGCTGCGAATCCCACGCCTCGGGGCCATCAACCTCCACGCGTCCCTGCTTCCGAAATACCGGGGTGCCGCTCCGATCCAACGGGCGCTCATCAACGGTGAACGCGAAACCGGTGTAACGGTGTTCCTGCTTGAGCCGACGGTAGACACGGGGCGGATACTTCGCCAGCGACCGATCGCCATCGGTGACGACGAAACCTGTGGCGAGCTCGCGGCGCGGCTGAGCCTGACCGGGGCAGAAGAACTCGCGGCCGCAGTGGACGACCTTGCGCGCGGCACCGCCGTAATGATTTCCCAGAATGATGCCGAGGCAACCACCGCGCCGAAACTCACGAAGGAGGACGGCAGGATCCGGTGGAATGAACGCGCCGAAGCGATCCGCAACCGGGTACGTGCGCTGAATCCTTCCCCCGGCGCGTACGCCTTGTGGAAGGGGCAGCCGTTCGGCATTCTTCGAGCTGCTGTGGAGGAAGCTCCTGCCCCCGGTGACGAAGCGCCCGGCACGATCCTTCAGGCGGACGACAGACACGGGGTGCGCGTTGCAACAGGGGATGGGATTCTCCGGCTGGATATCGTGCAGCCCGCAGGCAGGCGCCCCATGGAAGGCGCGGCCTGGGTTCGCGGTGCTCACCCGCAAAAAGGGGAGCGTTTCGAGTAGGGAGGGGATATGGCGAGGGGTACCAAAGCGGAACGCTGGATTCTTGCCCTGACGCTCGGCGTTGCCGTTTTTCTCTTCGTTGGCGCGCTCTTGATGGTGATTCTTGTTCCGCCGGCATAGGCGGGAATAGGACCTGGACGTTTCAGATGACACCCAGACAGAGGGTTCACGCGGCGCTGAACCGCCTTCCTGCCGACCGCATCCCCATTTTCATGTGGTTTCATCCCGTCACTGCCCGGCGTCTCGCGGCCGAGCTTGACATACCGGTGAGCGAGCTTTCCACGGTGATGGGGGATGATGTGCGCCAGACGTGGGTGGGCAATAACCACGCGATGGAGGGGATTGTCCACGAACGTGACGGGGAAACGCATCGAGATGACTGGGGCATCGAATGGGTGAAATCGGGGCACTTCAACCAGATACGCAGTTCCCCGCTGGAACACGCATCACGCGAAGAGGCTCTTGCGTACCAATATCCTTACGACCGCGTGGATTCGTTGATGGCGAACATGGTGCCCCTGCTGCGGTACAGCGACCGGTATTTCATCGGCTGTGACGTGTCGCCCTGCCTGTTTGAGATGATCTGCCGCCTGCGAGGGATGGAGCAGGCAACTCTCGACCTTGCGGAAGATCCCGACCTCGCACGCACGATGCTTGCCGAAGCCGGTGCGTTTTCCCGCCATCTTGCGGAGGAAGCATGCCGTCGTTTTCGGCTGGACTGGCTCTGGACCGGCGACGACGTGGGCGGACAGCTCGCGATGATCATGAGTCCGTCTCTCTGGCGGGAGCTGGTGAAACCGCGCCTGAAAGAGATATTCGCCGCCGGCAAGACGAGAGGCATCCCGGTGGCCTACCACTCGTGCGGAGCAGTACGGGATATCATACCTGATCTGATCGAAATAGGTCTCGACGTACTGAATCCCATACAATGCAACTGCCCCGGGATGGACCCCGCTTCGCTGAAAAGGGAGTTTGGCCGGAAGCTCACCTTCATGGGGGGGGTGGATACGCAGGGGCTGCTTCCACAGGCAACCGCCGATGAGGTGTTCCGGGAAACGCGGAAGCTTATTGAGATCATGACGGAGGACGGCGGGGGATACATCCTTGCTGCGTCCCACACCATCCCTCCCGAAACTCCGAGCGAGAACATCTTTGCGATGTACGACGCCGCGGGGCTTCGCAGAGAGGCCATAGCGGATGCCGCTGCAGACGCCCGGAAACGGGGGGCGGGCTTACGTTCCTGAGAGCCAATGTTGGGTATCGGTTCGTTTTGTAGTACCGTGTACGTGTGAAATCCAGTTGCGGGCGCGAGGGGAGTCGCGCCACGATATGCAACGACGCGTGGAGAGCTTGCACACGGGTGCCTCTTCCAGAAAGGACTTGGTGAGACGGCATGGAACTTTTGAGACGTGCGCTGTTGCCCTGTATCTGCGGGATGATCTGCCTTGCCGCGGCGGGGTGCGGCCGGGACAAGTTCGGCAACGCGCTGGACAAGGTGCTTGAGCAGGACACCGTGACTACCATCGGTGTCATTGGCGTGTTCGGAAGCCCCGGCAACCACCACTACGTTGAACGGGACGCTGCCCTGGCAGCGTACCTCGCGAAGATCGCAGACGGTAAGTACACCATCATCACGATTGACACCGCAGTTGCCAACAAGGTGTTGAGTGTGGTGGTCCAGCCGACGAGCAACTTTGCGGATCCCAAAGTGGTCGCGAAAATCGGGAAAGCATTTGGGTTCAAAATCGCGGTGATCGGGGAGGTGATGCCGGCAGACCCCGAAAAGCTGGCGGTGCGGGCGATTCATTCGCTGGATGAGGAGGAAATTGCTGCCGGCGAAATACCGTTCGAGGCACCTTCCGCGGCACTGCCGGCCAATGTGCGCAGGCAGACTCCGCCGCCGGTGGCGCTGAACACCGATATCAAACGGTTCTTCATCGGGCATATCAATGCGGAGGAGGTCGCAGTCACGCTGGACGTAAAAAACGTGCTGCCTTCTTCCAGCACCGAGGCGGAGTTCCTCTACACCATGAATGCGCCTGACAGCCGCCAGGACGGCAAGGGGAAACTCTATCTGATGGAAAACATCGTGGAGCTGGAAGGCCTCGGCGTCGGCATAATCTACGTCAATGCCGACGGGAAAATCGTCCTGGAATCCGCGGACAACAACCTGAACAGCTCGTGGCTGTTTGAAGAGGTGGCCAACCGATGAATCCTCGCATCCTGTTCTTCATGCTCCTGTGTGCGTTCGTCGTCGGGTGTGGCGGCGGAGGCGACGAAGAGGCCGATCTTGAATCGTCGGATCCCGCGAAAAGAATCGCCGCGCTTCAGCGGCAGGTCGAGCGGCTGAAGCGAAACGACCGGATGAAAGACGAATACATCCGCACCGTCACGCGGAACATTAACGAGATTGAATCCCGCCTCGATTCGGTTACGCGCGGGCAGGTCTCCGTTACCCGCGTGATGAGCTCGAATCCGGAATTGCGGATGAGCAGCTCCCAGACGCAGAACATGCTCGACGACATAAACACGCTTCAGACGGCGATGAAGCGGAACAAAGCTCAGATTCAAAGCCTCCGCCAGCAGGTGAACTCGTCGCGGTTCAAAATCGCGGAGCTGGAACAACTGGTAACCACTCTGACCAACCGGGTTGCGGAGAAGGACTCGCAGATTGCCGTGCTGGTAAGTCGCGTATCAGAACTGGAAGGCACGGTTTCGCGACAGCAGGCCACGATCACCCAGCAGACGCGAACGCTGGAAGAACAATCCCGCCTGAGTGCCGAACAGCAACAGACAATCGAACGGCAGCAGCGGCAACTCGGTACGGGCTATTATACCTATGGCACGCTGGACGGCCTGAAAAGAAACGGACTTGTTACGGAGCGCGGAGGTTTCCTGGGCATCGGCAAAGAGACCGTTATCGCCCCGGGGTACAACGACGATCCGTCCAAGTTCACCGAGTTTGACATCCAGAATGAGAACCGTCTGGTGATTCCGCACACGCGTTCGCAGAGCATACAGAAGATTCTTCCGGACCGGGCCAGTACATCGTACCAACTTGAACGCGCTGCCACCGGAACGACAATCCGCATCATCAACCCGGGGACGTTCTGGCGGGACAAATTCCTCGTCATCGTGCTTGGCGGATAACTCACACGCGCTAACGACGGGGGCGACGCTTCTCGGAAGAGGATGGACCGCCCCCGGTTTCTTTGTGCGCCCGAATGTCTCACCCCGCGAAGAGGGGCACCATGCACAAACCTCGCCCTGTCGTTTTCTATTACGGACGGGAATCCCACGAACCCTGGCGGGATGAACTCCGCGAAGCCGCGCCCGGGTCCACGATTCTGCTCGGACCTCTGAACGACGACCAGCCTCTGGACAAAATCGAGGCCGTCTACGGCGGCGTACGGAAGGAAATGCTTGCCAGGTTGCCGAACCTCCGGTGGGTGCAGACAACCAGCGCGGGCGTGGAAGGCATTCTCTACCCGGAAATGGTGGAGAGCGACGTCGTCATTACCAATTGCAAGGGCATTTTCAGCATCTTCATCGCCGAGCTCGCTGTTGCCCACCTTCTCGCCCTCACCTCACAGGTACTGGCCGCGGCGTTGCGACCTGACCGAAAAACGTGGCTCTACAAGCCTCTCCGGGCGACGGAGCTTTACGGTGGAACGGCACTGATCGTGGGCATGGGAGGCATCGGGTCGGAAATCGCCGAGCGGATCCAGGCGTTTCACATGAAGATCATCGGCATTGACATGATTCGAAAGGCGGGAGCCGGCATCACCCTGTTGCGGCCTGACCGGCTGGACGAGGTACTGCCGGATGCGGATGTCGTGTTTGTTACAGCACCGGCGACGACGGCCCGGAAGCTTTTCGACCGGGACCGCCTCTTCCGCATGAAAAAAGGTGCCTACCTGATCAATTCTTCCCGCGGCAAGGTGGTGGATACCGATGCGCTGACCGAGGCTCTGCAATGCGGCCACCTTGCGGGAGCCGGTCTGGACGCCCTCGACCCCGAACCACTGCCGCCGGAACATCCGCTCTGGGACATGATGAACGTATCCATTACCCCGCACATCGGCGGCAACACCGATGCGCTGGACCGACGCCGGTTCCTGTTTCTCAAGGAGAATCTCTGGCGGTACGTCCGCGGAGTACCTCTGCTGAACGTTGTCAACAAGCGGCGCGGGTTCTGACGCGTCACTGTTCGCCCCGCACATGAGGAGGTCAGCATGCCTATCGAGACCGTGATAAAGCTCCACCAGACCGGCGTCTGGCTGGTTGTTGCGTCGGCGATTACGCTCATCGTGGCGACTACCGTGGCGGTGCGGCTGGTTCCCAGTTTCGTGCTTCCCCTGCTGGTAGTGGCGTGGGTCTGCGGGCTGGCTGGGTTCGCGATTGTCTGTTACGTGCAGCCGAGCGCGGTCAATATCCTGCTTGCCGTGCTGTTTCTCGCCAGCGCAGGTTTTCACGGCTGGCGAATCGTGAAACGGATCCGAGCAGCGGCTTCCTCTTCCTGCAACGATCCAACGCATCACCACTCGAGCTGAAAGCCGTTCGCGGGCCGGGAGCCTCTCCTCAGCACGAAAAAACGGGGGCGACGTTGCAATCGCCCCCGTTGATGCCGGGAAATTCGTCCCGCGGTGCGGGTGGTTTCCTAACGCGCCAGCACCATTCTCCTTGATATCACACCCCGATCCGAAGTCAAGCGGTACACGTACACTCCGCTCGCCACAGCCCGGCCTGCGTTGTCGCGTCCATCCCACACGACCTCGTGCGGACCCGCTTCTACGGACCGGTTGACCAGTGAACGGACGAGTTGTCCGTCAATGCCGTAAATCGCCACACTGACGAACCCTGCGTCCGGAACGCGGAACTGGATCGTGGTGGAGGGGTTGAACGGGTTCGGTACGTTCTGCTCGAGCGCCAGCGCCACCGGACGGACGCCGGAAATCCTGTATTCACCATCGTTGATGTCGGCGGCAAGGATCAACGGTTGTGCCGATGCGCCCGCTCCTTCTATGCGCAGTAGCAACGGCTCGCCGGAGAAATCAACCAGCCCGACGTGCAGAACGCTGCCGTCCTGATTGGCGACCACGGTGCCGCTGCCCGTTGCGCTGACTGCATCCTCCGAACCCAGCGCCAGCGTCAGGTCACCCGCAAGTGTTCCGGCATGGTCGCCGAAGAGAAGCCACGCATCGCCTTCCCTCTGCCAGCGCAGGACCAGCGCAGGGTGGCCCGCCGGACGGGGAAGAGGGCCTCCTCCTTCGCACGGGAAGAGATACTCCGGATGCAGCACCTTCTGGAGCACCCATGCGGCGTCGAAACTCGTGACCTTCCCGTTGCACGTGACATCCGCCAGATTGATGTCAATCGTCGGCCTGAGGCGTACCACGAACTTAAGAATCTCCGTTGCGTCGGCGGCGGTAAGGCCGCTGGTCTTCGTCACGTCGCCGAGCGTCTGCACGTACACCTTGCCGTTGTTGAGATTGTCCACGGCGAATTCTTCAATGTTGGTCTCCGACGCGACGAATGTTGCGGGGTAATCGCCACCCGCGGCACCGGGGGCAACGCGGAATCGAAGGCTCACAAGTGCCTGGTTGGCGAGCCCGACGCGTTCAGTCGCGCTGAACGACAGGAATACCGTGTCAGCGACGATATTGTACCAGACGGTCCCGTCCGCCGCAGATGAAAACGCGTGGGCAGAGACGAGCGATTTCCCCACGGTGTCGGGCATGATGGCGGCAGTGTTGATACGAAACGCGACGTCCACTGCAAGCGCGGGAAGAAAGGTGCCGCGGATCGTCAAGAGGAGTGTGTCGCCCGGCATAGCGGAAGGCTGCAGGATGGTCAGGGTAGTTGGGACGAATATGAATGCCCCCATTACCTCGCCGCCGGCACCTGCCCCAACGCACGGAGAGGAGGACTGAAGCAAGAAGATGTTTCGCGCGGGAGCCAGGAATTTCGGGTCCGCGTTTATGTTCCCTTTCCCAGTGAATACTGTCGTGCCCTGGATGTCCGAATACGTGGCTGTTACCGTTCCGCCTCCGGCAACGGTTACAGATGTCCCGCTGTTCCACACGATGCAGTTTAACATCGTAACTGTGCCTGCGTTGGAGTATACCGCCGCGCCGCTGGTCCCTGAAGTGTTTTTCGTGATGGTGCAGTTGGTGAGGTAGGTTTTCGCAGTGTTGCTTGTGTAAACCGCACTCCCCTCCCCGTAAGCGTTATTGCTGTGCATTACGGTCCAGTCGGCGTACACGATCGAGGATTCGCTGCCGTCCCCGTTGAAAATGGCGCCGCCGTTAATTCCGGAGTTATAGGCGATGACGCAGTGGGTGAGCCGCAGGCGCGCAGTGCCGCCTACGTTCACGGCGCCGCCGGTGTCATCCTCCTCCACGTTGCTTATCCTGGTGTAGGACAGGGTGCTGGAGTCGCTGCCCAGGAATTCCAGTCCCAGCCACGTGTCAGACCTCGGTTCCTGAACAAACAAAACGGAATCCTTGGCGGTGCCGTTTGCGTTCATTCTCCCTTGAACCGTGAACGGGTACCACCCACCGAAATACACGACCACGCCGGCTTCGATTGTCAGGGTCACGCCGGTGGCGACCGTGATCGCCCCTGTCACCACGTACGGGGAGTTGGCTTTGGTCCATGTGGTGTTTTGCGAGATAGTGCCAGAAACGTTGGCAGAGTGTGCCGCCGGGGCGAACAATGCTACGGTGAGGAACGAAAGAAGTAAACGCATGGTGGCCTCCCTTCACGCGTACGCGCAAAAAAATCGTGCAAGAACAGTGCGGGAGAAGCCAGATACTCCCGCGCAGTACACCCTGTTCCGGCCCGAATGGGACCGGTTTATCACCAATTTTTCACCAAAACTGATCCCGAGCGCAAAAGGAGACAGGCGGAACGCGTTACACCGTCGTGGAAAAAAGACTTATCTGTGCGCGCCGAATGTACTCGCCTGCAATTACAAAAATATGCTGCTTCAAAAAGCTGTCAACTCAGTGGTAACAAGAATTGTACCGTCGAGCGGTGGCATCGCTCCCTCATTGCATCGCCGCCAGTGCTTCAAGCACCTTCGGGCGCAGGGCCTCTGTCATGGCTTCCATGCCCTGTTTTCCGTATTCCGCGGAGGCATTGCCACGCGGATCCACGCCCAGAACGCCCACCGGCTTCTTCGCGGGGTCGGGGTCGAGCGCGCTCATGTCCACCAGGTCGGGCCGCAGGTAGAGCATGAGTGAGGTTTCCCATTTCGCCGCGTGGTCGCCTTCGAAGCGGTCTTTCACCAGATCAAACCCGATGATGGAGATGATTTTCGCCCTGCCGGTGGGCTCGAACGCGTTGGCCGCGTTGATCGCGGGCCCGTGGAGCGGGTAGTGCCCGGAAATCGTCACGATCACCTTGAAGCCGAACGTTGTCAGCTCGTAGAAGGTGGTGCGCATGACGGCTTCCCAGGTCTTCCACTCGCCGTCCTGTTTTGCGCGCTCGGCATCGTCGAAGAACGCCTGCATGGGAAGCCCGTGCCCTTTGGCAATTTCTGCGCAAATCTCCGGCCCGAAGTGGTTCTCCGCCAGGATTGCCCGGTTATCTCCCCACCAGACCGTCGGCATGACGAGACCGCCGATGTGGCGCGCGAAGTACTCCGCCATGGCAGTGGCTTTGATGGCGTCGAGACCGACGGGGTTGTGCTCTCCGTGCCATTCCAGCACACCCATGGGCACGTAACAGACGGGGAACTTCTCGCGGATCGGTTTGATCTGGCTCGGCCGCATTTCGTGGAATCGGATCGGTTGCATCGTCATGTCCTTTGGATGTGCGGTGTGGTGCATCAAGTGATTCTTCTGCGGTGGCTTTCGTCTACTCCGTGCCGCGTATCGCCCGCTGGCGAAGCAGGTGGTCGGCCAGCACCAGCGCGACCATGGCCTCTCCGATCGGAACAAAGCGCGGTGCGAGGCACGGATCGTGCCGCCCTTTGGTAACGATTGTCTGCGGGTTCCCCTGCGTGTCCACGGTTTCCATGGGTTGCGGGATACTTGCCGTCGGCTTGAGAGCCACGCGAACGACAATCGGTTCCCCGGTGCTTATTCCGCCCAGCATGCCCCCCGCGTTGTTGGTTCTTGTGCCGATCACCGGTGCCCCGCCGGAACCCGTCTGCCGCCGGATGATCGGGTCGTTATGCTGCGTGCCCCGTGAGGGCACGGCGGCAAAGCCCGAACCGTACTCAAAGCCCACCACTGCCGGCACGCTTACGAGCGCCTTCGCGAGATCGGCTTTGAGCTTGTCGAATACCGGCTCACCAAGCCCCGCTGGAACGCCCCGGGCGACTATTTCCACCGCGCTCCCGATGGAATCCCGCTCCGAACGCACCTGTTTGATCAGGTTCTCCATCGCCGCGGCGGTTTCGGGATCCGGGCACCGGACGGGGCTCGCTTCGACCTGTTCCAGTGTCATCCGTTCCATCGTGGGCATCTTCACGTCGCCGACCTGGCAGGTGTACCCGAGCACGGAAACACCCTCGTACCCCAGCAGCTTCTTTGCAATCGCTCCCGCGGCCACACGGCCTATTGTTTCGCGGGCGGAAGCCCTCCCCCCGCCACGGTAGTCCCGCACGCCGTATTTGGCGAGGTAGGTGTAGTCGGCGTGCCCCGGCCGGAACAGGTCCTTGATGGCCGCGTAATCGCGGCTGCGGGCGTCTTCGTTCCGCACCAGAACGGCGATAGGGGTTCCCGTCGTCACGCCTTCGAACACCCCGCTGAGAATCTCGGCGGCGTCGGTCTCCTGCCTCGCGCTCGCGATAAGACTCTGACCGGGACGGCGCCGATCCAGTTCGCGCTGGATGTCTTCCTCGGCGAGAGGGATTCCGGGCGGACATCCGTCAACCACCACGCCCACGGCGGGGCCGTGGGATTCGCCGAACGTGGTGATCCGGAATGAATGGCCAAAGCTGTTTCCGGGCATGATGCGGTCTCCTTTTATTGTCGTGTCAAAGATGGGCACAACGCTCTGTGCGGGCAAGGCAGGGGACCTTCAAAAAACCGGAGTTTGAAATGACACAAACGCGCACATATTTTTGGCAAGACGGTGTATTTTTTGAATCAAGGCGGATAGTCACCCGGCCGGTGGGTGAAGGTCCAACCATGTGCGTTGCGTACGGAAGACTGAGTCCGTTTTTTCGGTGTCACATCCTGTCCGATACATGATGTTCATATCGCCATCGCCAGCAAACCGCACAGACAGACTGGCTGCCGGGCACGCAGCCAACGCACATGGGGGGTCCCTGTATGCTCCGTGCAGTCCTTCGCGCTGTCCTCGTTCTTGCCGTGTCGCTCCTCGGGCCTGTCGCACACGCAGAAACCACTGTTTCCGGTGAAATAACCACTACCACGTGGACCAAGGCAAACAGCCCGTACCGTGTCGCCGGAGACCTGTACATCCCACCCGGCAATACGCTCACGATAGAGCAGGGTGTTGATGTCATCTTCGACGCCGATGCCCTTTTCACCGTAGAAGGAACACTGACCGCCGTGGGGACGGCCGCTGACAGCATCCGGTTCTACCCCTCCGGCGACGGTTCGTGGCGCGGATTCCGGGTGTATTCCGAAGGTATGGTTGCACCGAAACCGCTTTCCGAGCGGGCGAAAGAGGCGCGGGTGACGCAGGAAGGCGGCGCCTCCATTGAGATGGCCTTCGCGCGGATCAGCGGCGTGCAGGACGCGGACGACGAGGCGACCGGCGGGGCATTCGAAGTGGTCGGCGCCGCATCCGGCCTCACGCTCACCAACTGCGTGATACGGGATAACACCGCCTACGAAGGGGCAGGGATTGCGTTTGTGGGGGGTGCGGGCGGGATGCTTTCCCTCGTCACGTTTGCCAACAACAGCGCCAGTAACCAGGGCGGAGCCATTTACCTCAGCGACGCGTTCGTGCAGGCGATCAGTTGCACGTTCGTGGATAACCACGCCGTGAATTTCGGCGGAGCCATTGCCGGGATAGACTACGACACAATCGGACCTCTCTACCGGTCGGCTGCCGGCAGATCCGGGCAGAATGGCGACGGGCGCGGAAAACGGCCTTCCGGTGCGGAACGGCCGGCGAGGCCGGAATCTCCCGTGCCACGAGTTGCCCGCCGGGCCGAGGACGGGGAGCCGTCCTTCATAATGCTGGTGCTGGCGCAGATTCGGAACAACACCTCCGGGGATTGCGGCGGAGCGCTGTATCTCCAGGGCACCGTCGGCGCACTCATGGGTTCGACAGTGGCTCAGAACAGCACGACGTATGACGGTGGTGGCATCTACGCGACCAACGGCTTCGTGCAGATGCAAGGGTGCTCGGTTGACAGCAACAGCGCGGGTCAGGATGCAGGCGGCGTCGCGCTCTACTCGCAGACTATGGCCGGCATCACGGACACGCGTTTTCGCGCGAATCAAGCCGAAGGAGACGGCGGCGCGCTCAACCTTTGGGACGGCGCCAAGCTCACTATCGAAACGAGCACGTTCGAGAACAACCGGTCCAGTGACGACGGCGGGGCGATGACGGTGTACACCGGCAGCACCGCCACGGTGCGCGAGTGCCAGTTCCGCGGCAACGCCGCCGGGTACGATGGAGGCGGAATCATCGTCTGGGATGACTGCGAACTGACGGTGGAAAACACCCAGTTCGAAGGCAACTCCAGCACAAGCGACGGTGGCGCTCTGGTGGTCTACACCGGAAGCACGGCGACCATTTCGGAGAGCACATTCCAGGGGAACACGTGTGATGACGGTGAGGGAGGAGGATACGGTGGCGCATTTGAGGCGTGGCAGAATGTCACCGTGACAATGGGTTCCTGCACGTTCACGGGCAACTTTGCGCCGGAATCGGGAGGTGCGGTCGGCATTTACGACCAATCAGCCCTTACGTTCCGCGGTTGCGATTTCGGTGGCAACCACACGGAGACATTCGGCGGAGCGCTCGACGTGTGGTACAGTGACCTCCAGCTTGTAGACTGCGCGCTCCGCAACAACGCGGTGACGGGGCCCGGGTACGGCGGCGGTGTGTACGCGTTCAATTCGCGGATTGCGGCCTTTAACGTGCTGGTCGCGAAGAACGAAGCAGACTACGGCGGCGGAATGTATTTCGACGCAGATGCGTCCCTCGCGCTGGACAGAGGCACAGTTGCCCACAATGTGGGGCGAACGGGTGTGGGAGGCCTCTTCCTTTACGGCCCCGGGCATTCCATTGCCAGCAGCATTATCTGGGGCAACACCGGTGGTAATGTCTATGTTACCGATCAGGCGAACGTGACCGTCGCGTACTCAGACCTTCCTTACGAAGGTGTCTGGCCGGGCACAGGCAACATCAACGCCGACCCGATGTTCGTGGACGCGGCGGGAGGGGATTTCACCCTCGCGGAAGGGAGCCCCTGCATCAACGCGGGCGATCCGGCGGGAGATCCTGATCCGGACGGTTCTCTGCCGGACATGGGGTGGTCACCGACAGGTGGCGGCAGCATCGGCGGCACTGAGGTATCGGGTTTGCTTACGACCGGCACGTGGACGCGCGCCAACAGCCCGTACCGTGTCACCGGCGACCTCGAACTTCCCGAAGGGGAGGTGCTCACCATTGAGCCCGGCGTCGACGTGATCTTCGAGGAGCCGGCCTTTTTCTACGTGTACGGGCGACTGATCGCTCACGGCACGGAGACGGACAGTATCCGGTTCTATCCTGCGTCGGCGGCAGCAGGCTGGCACGGATTCGAAATCGAATCGTACGGCGGGATGTACCGGCCACTCTCCACTCGCGCAAAGGCTACGCGTGCGGCATACGAAGGGGGTGCTTCCGTTGAGATGTCCTACGTGCGCATCAGCGGCGTTCGGGACATTGCCGACTACAACGACGGTGGCGCGTTCATGGTGTACGGCAACACCGCGTCCGTTTCGGTCAGCAACGCGATCATCCGGGATAACGAGGCGTACGACGGTGGCGCCGCCAACTTTGTTGATGGCGCAATGGGTCAGTTCACGAATGTCATGTTCGCAGACAACTACTCCGAGGGCGACGGCGGCGCGGTGACGTTCAACGACGCGTTTGTGAGCTTCGAGGGATGCACATTCGCACGCAACGAGAGCTATTACGCCGGCGGAGCAGTCTACGTGTATGATTACGACGGCGGCGGCCTTGACAAACCCGCGGCCCGTGCGAAAGCGGACAAACACGGCAAGGCAGATCGGCGCGCCGTCGAGCGTCCCTCGAGAAGGGCTGACCGTCTCTCGGCTCGTCCCGCGCGGCCGACCCGGCCCCATCGGGCAGCCCGCGAAGATCGGTCCACGAAGGTTTCCCGTGACCAACGGCGCGCGCTGCCCGGAAGGGCCGCAAGGGCCGCAAGGCCAACTCGGCAAGCCACGGATGGGGAACTCTCGTATCTCTACGTGGAAGACTGCCAGTTCGTGGATAACTACTCCGACGAGGATGGCGGCGCGCTCTACCTCCATGGCGTTCAGGGGGAGTTCTCCGGGACTTCGTTCGAACGGAACGAGGCGTACTGGGAAGGCGGGGCAGTGTATTCCGATTACTCGGCGCTGTCCTTCACCCTGTCGTCCTTTGAGGGCAACTACGGCCCGGACGAGGGTGGAGCGGTGGACGCGGGGTACTCCACGTTGTCATTCGACAGTTGCGCCGTCAAGAACAACGTTTCTGACGGGTACGGTGGCGGTTTTTCGCTGGATGGGTCGGTCTACCTCACGGTCAATCGCAGCCTTTTCGAGGGCAACTCGACCGACGAAGGCGGTGGGATTGTTGCCTACGACGACTGCCATATGGTCGTTCAGAACAGTGCGTTCATCGGCAACTCCGCCTGGAGCTACGGCGGCGCGATGGCAGTGAACAGCAGCAGCACGCTTGAGGTCTCGAATACCTCATTCGTGGATAACACCTCCGAAGGCACTTCTGGCGGCATCGAAGTATGGGATTACTCCAGTGCCTCGGTGGATGGCTGCACCTTCACCGGGAACGTGGGAATTGACGGCGGTGGTGGGATGGGGGTGTACGACGACGCGACCGTGGTTGTCAGCAACAGCACGTTCCGCAACAATGGCAGTGCCTTCTCCGGCGGCGGCGTCGATGTCTATCAGGCTGGTGCCACCATCGTCGAGTGCGTGTTCGAAAACTGCACTGCCCAAAACGACGCAGATTGGACCTACGGGGGTGCGTTGTACGCGAACGACGCCCAACTGGACGTGGGTCGAACCCTGATCGCGAAGAGCACCGCGGACCATGGCGGCGGCGTCTGCCTTGAGATGGATGTAACCGCGACCTTCACGAACTGCACCATCGCCGACAACACCGGTGTTGAGGCGGGCGGCGGCATCTCCCTCTACGACGGTGTGGTCACCCTGAATCTCCTCAACACCATCGTCGCGTGGAACGAGGGCGGGAACGTGCTCAATCCGCCCGAAGGACTCGGGCAGGTTGTTGCCACCTATTCCGACATTTTTGACGAAGAGGTCTGGCCGGGAGAGAGGAACATCAGCGCCGATCCCTTGTTTGTTGACAGGGAGGCGGGCGACTATCGGCTGGCGGCAGGTTCCCCCTGCATTGACGCCGGCGATCCAGAAAGTGAACGTGACCCCGACGGAACCATTGCGGATATGGGGGCCTTCCCGACCGAGAAGCAGGGCGGCCCGACACCGGTGAGCGGGACCATCCTGACCACCCTGTGGAAATCGACAAAAAGCCCGTACCGCGTCGTCGGTGCGATCAATGTTCCCGCAGGGAACGTGCTGACGATCGAGGCCGGAGTGGATGTGCTGTTCGACGCGGACGTCGACTTCATCGTGAACGGCAAAATCGTCGTGACGGGCACTCAAACCGACAGCGTACGATTCCTTGCCGGAGCGACAGAATGGGGTGGCTTCAGCATTTTGAGCCCCACGGATACCTCGCTGTTTCGGTATGCGCGCTTCAGCGGCGCGCGGGCAAACTCGGGGCAGTATGACGGTGCCGGTGCGATGTACATAAACGCCAGCAAAGCAATTCTTGAACACTGCGTCGTGAGCGGCAACTCCGGCACGTACTGCGGCGGCGGAATGGGACTTGACAGCGACGCCATGGTCTGGATGAGCGATTGTGCGGTTGTGGACAACTCCTGCGGCCATGATGGAGGGGGGATCTACTCTGCCCGCTCAACGCTTCAGATGCAGCGGTGCGTGGTTGCGCGGAACAGCTCTGGCAGCGCCGGGGACGGCATTCAGGTAGGATTTGATTCAGTCGTGGACCTGGTGAACTGCACCGTGGTTGCAAACGGCGGAGCGGCGTTCTACTGGTATCCAGCAGGCACGCTTCGCCTGAAGAACTGCATCGTATGGGGCAATTCCAGCGCAGGTCTGATCACAAGTGCGACGTACAGCGACATCCAGGGTGGCTTTGCCGCGACCGGAAACATCAACGCCGATCCGCTCTTCGTGAATGCCGCCGCCGGGGATTACCGATTGAGCCCGGGATCGCCCTGCATCGATGCCGGGGATCCGGCAAGTCCGCGGGATCCTGACCTCACGCGGGCGGACATGGGCGCGTTTCCGACAGGAATACCATCGAAATACGGCGACGTCACCGGCGACGGCACGGTATCAGCGGGCGATGCATCGCTCGTGCTTCAGTACGTGGTGGGAATTGTTCCCTCATTGTCCCGCCCCGCGGCTGCTGACGTCACTGCCAACGGTTCAACGAGCAGTTACGATGCAGCCCTCATTCTTCGCAGAGTACTGGACGACACGTATCTCTTCCCCGCGGAACGAGGGGGTATGCCCGGAACAAAAATGGCCGGAACCCTGCCGCGGGTGCTGAGCTGGGAACGCGCCGGGTCTGGCTGGGCACTGCGGGTAAACGATCCGACGGGAATCCTTGCGGGCGATTTCCAGTTTGCACTCCCCGATGCACGCGAGGTGAACGTGGCGGCGGGGGAATACTCCGCGTGGCGGCAGGAGGGTTCACAGCTTCACCTTGCGCTGGTGATCGAGCCCGAATCGGGCGCCATACTTGTGACCGTTGACGGCCTTTCGGGTGCGCCCGAGGTGCTTCAGGCGTCGTTCAACGAGGGCGCAATTCCGGTTCAGGCGCCGCGCCCGCTTGAGTTTGCGCTCGCGCAGAACACTCCCAACCCGTTCAACCCGAGCACCGTCATCCGTTACACGCTGCCCGAAAACGCTCTCGTGCAGTTGACAGTGTTCAGTACGACGGGGCAGGTTATCAGAACGCTGGTGCGCGCACAGGTGGAAGCCGGGTCACACCAGGCTGTCTGGGATGGGCGCGATGATCAGGGCAGGGAGGTTGCAAGCGGCACGTACGTCTGCCGCATGGCAGCAGGCAGGTACAACTCGGTGATGAGGATGACACTCGCGAGATAGGTGGGTACGCGTATCAACCGGCGGAGCGTCGGAGATGGCTGCTCCGCCGGTTTTTTGGTTATTGCGACAAGACTTTCCCGCGGGGGTACAACACGCGCGAGACCTCTTCCAGCGCGTCCACGAGCCTCGGTCCCTCCCGCATGATGGCGTCCCCAAGGATATAAACCTTCCCTTCGCGCACCGCCTTGATCGTTCTCCAGCCCGGCGCTTCGCGCAGGGATGCGATATCCCGTTCTGTCGCCGCATGGTATCCCACAAGGATGATATCGGGGTTCCGGCGGACGAGGGTCTCCAGATCGATGCGCGGCCAAGCCGTTGGCAGGTCGGCGAAGACGTTCCGGCCTCCCGCGCGTTGAATCACGTCGTGAATGAATGACCCGCGGGAAACCGTGTAGATCGGTTCGGCGATGCCTCCGAAGAAGACGCGGGGACGCGCGTTTTCGGGTACGGAATCCGCCACCGATTGCACCGAGGCAATCCTCCGTTCCCACGAGGTGGCGAGGCTCTCCGCTTCGGCCTGAACTCCGAGGATTCCTCCCAGAGTCCGCGCTGCCCGGGCCAATTCGGGGAGCGAGTCTATCTGGAATGCGAACACGGGAACTCCCAGTTCACGGATGGCAGCGAGATCGGTCGGGGAGTTGCCCCGGTTGGCAAGCACGAGGTCCGCGCGTGCCGCGACGAGCGCTTCCAGATTCACGACGTTGAAACCGGCCACACGCGGCAGAGTCCGGGCGGCGGGCGGATAATCGCAGAAGTCGGTCACCCCCGCCAATCGGCTTCCGGCACCGAGCGCAAACACCAGTTCCGTGAGACTCGGCGCGAGAGAGATGATGCGCCGGGGTGGATCAGTGACGCGGAGAGTGTCTCCGAGTGCATCTACGTATGTTCGAGGGGCGGCGCCACCTGACGCCGTGCGTTCCGCGCGCGAACAGCCTCCGAGAAAGAAGGCGGCGAGAGCGAGTGCCGCCAGTGTTCGATGAGGAATCATGAAGAAGTACCTGTCGGGATGCGAAAACCGGGGAAGGGGCGGCGCACGCCACCCCTCGGATGATTCATCATGCTTTCGGGTTGAGTGGAGAAATCGGCGGGACGACCGGTTTCGGTTCCTTGGCGTCCTGCACCAGAGCAGTGATCGTTTTCCAGCCAAGCTGTTTGCACGCGGCGAGGCGGAGATCGCCGGCCTGTATATCGTACCTTCCCGTCGCATTGTTTCGCGTAACGACGATCGGTTGCAGGAGACCCTGAAGTGCGATGCTCTGCGCGACCTGTTCAACGTCGTGCGGGTCCAGCTCACGGGCTGACGGGGTGATCTCGTCGATCGGGATTTCCTTCACGGCACCCTTTTCGGTCGTGATTTCGACGAGTTTGGCACCTGCGCGGTTGGAGTAGACGTACGGCATGGCGAGGTCCACGTCAGGGCACTTCTGGAGTTCCTTGAACATGTTTTTGTTCAGCAGATACGCGGTTTCGGCACGATCTTTCACGCGGGTCTGATACCGCAGCCTCAGGTTGACACCGTAATCGTACAGGTCGGAGCGGATGTAAGGTTTCACACCCGTGGCAGCGATCACGTCCCCCGTGACTTCTTCCGCGGTCTTGAGAAGAATCTCCTCCGCCCGGTCCCAGTTGGAGTTGTACGTGATCCGGACGACCACTTCGTCCAGCATGTAGGGGCTTTCCTGGACGATGGTGTAGTTAATGACTACCTGGCTGAACAGAACGGCATTGGGAACAAGGATGTACCGCCCGACTGCCTCTTCGCTCCCGACTGTTCCGCCGACCTGGTTCAGCATCGTGTACATGATGCCGGTATCGTGAACGTCTCCCACGAGTCCAAGATTGGGGAACTGGATCCGGTCACCGGGCCTGAACGGGCGTTTCAGCGATACCAGAACCCATGCCGCGATACCGCTGACCGGTGCCTGCAACGACCAGCCGAGGAGCATACCTCCGAACATGGCGAAGAACGCGCCGATGGTGCCCAGCTTGCCGAAGCCGTATGCGATGCCGAGAAGCACGGCCAGCACTGCCACAAGCCGGTAGATGCGGCCCACCATTGCGCCCTCGACCGGCGGCTTCCGTTTTCCTACGAGAATGACCTGAGTGAGCAAGCCAAGGGCCTCGCCGATCGCAAGAATCAGCGCGAGGAGGCCGATCAACTCCAGCAGATTCATGCCGGACGCCAATCGCAACAAACGAGGCACCCTGGGTGCGATGGCGTACGCGGCGGCTGCGATGACACTCCACAGCACAAGCGCCTTGAGTGTCTTTTTCTGGTAACTGGTGAACTTCACGCCGGCTTACCTCCGCCACGGGTTTTCTGGTCTGGTCTCAGATTCATGTAATATACCAAGAAAGGGGCAAATAAGGACGGAGAGGAGGAGTGTGCCCCGGGGAACTATCCTCCGCATTTTGTCCTGTCGGTGTCCGCGTTCCGGGCTCTCGTGCACGGGATCGGCGGAGTAATGCGGCAACCGAAGCATCCGCCCGCATCGTCCGCTTCCGGTTTTCCGTGGCCGGCCCCATGGAATCGCCTTTCGCCAGTCCCTTCCTTGACCTTGTACGGCAAACTCGTATTTTTATTGGTTCATGTTTGCGAACCGCCTACCGGTGCATCGCCTCATCTTCCCGTAAATCTGCAGGAGCATTCGCATGAACGAACACAGCGCAAACACCATACGGAACATCGCGTTTGTCGGCCACGGAGGAGCCGGGAAAACCACCTTCGTGGAGGCGGTGCTGTATACCCTCGGGGTGACAACCCGCATGGGGTCGGTAACCGACGGGAACACGGTAAGCGACTACAACGCCGATGAGCAGCTCAGGAAGTTTTCGCTGAACGCAACGGTGTTGCAGTTCGAGGCCGGGGCGATCAAGATGAACGTGATTGACACGCCCGGATACACCGATTTCATCGGGGAAGCGGTTGGAGCGTTGCGCGCGGTGGACAACGTCGCGGTGTTCATTAATGCGCAGACGGGCGTCGAAGTCGGCACGGAACTCATCTGGGGGTATGCCGCCGAATTCCACAAACCGGCACTCATCGTGATCAACGCGTGCAGCCGTGAACATGCTGATTTCCAGCAGGCGGTCGACCAGGCGAAGGACCGATTCGGCAGCAGCGTTGTTGTGTGCCAGTTCCCCGTCAACCAGGGCGAGCATTTCAACCAGATTGTGGATGTGGTGACCGGGAAGCTGTATACGTACGAACCCGGTGGCAAGGGTGTGGCGAAAATCAGTGAGCTTTCCGGCGAACTTGCTTCCCGTGCGCAACAAATGAGGGAAGCGCTCATGGAAGCGGTGGCGGAATCAGACGAAGCGCTCCTCGAGACGTACCTCGAAGCAGGGGAGCTGGAAGAAGATGCCTTCATCGCCGGGTTGAAAACCGCGATCAAGAGCCGCATGGTGTACCCCGTGCTTGCCTCCGATGCGCACCACAACGTCGGCACCGACCGTATCCTCGAGTGGATTGCTGAATATCTTCCCTCGCCCGCAGATATGGGGCCCGTGGAAGCCACGGTGGCAGGCTCGGACGGCAAAGTGCAGATCCAGTGCTCAGAGGCCGATCCTCTCTGCGCGTACACCTTCAAAACCGTGTCCGAAGCACACGTGGGGGAGCTTTCCTTCGTGCGGGTTTACGGCGGCAAGATCACGCAGAATATCGAGGTGGCGAACGTATCGCAGAACGCTTCGGAGCGAATCGGCCAGAGCTTCTTCATGCTGGGGAAGGACCGGACGGACGCCGGCCGCATCAACGCGGGAGACATTGGCGCGCTTGTGAAGCTGCGGACCACGCACACCGGGGACACGCTGTGCGACAAGAGCCGCCAGGTGCTTCTCCCGGGTGTGGAATGGCCCAAACCGAACATCAGTTTCGCCGTTGTTCCCCGCACGAAGGGCGATGAAGACAAGGTGGCAAACGGTTTGCACCGGCTCCACGCAGAAGACCCGACCTTCTACCACGAGGTCGATGGTGAGTTGAACCAGACCCTCATCTACGGGCAAGGCGAGCTCCACCTCGATGTGATGGTGAAGCGCCTCGCAGAGCGGTTCGGAGTCGTCGTAGACCTCGAGAAACCGAAAATCGCGTACCGCGAAACCATTCGCAAAAAGGCCGAAGCGCAGTACCGCCACAAAAAGCAGACCGGCGGGCGCGGGCAGTTCGGAGACGTTCATCTTCGGATAGAACCGCTGGAACGAGGCGCGGGATACGAGTTTGTGGATGCCATCGTCGGTGGAGTCATTCCCGGGAAGTTTATCCCCGCAGTGGAAAAGGGCGTGCTGGAGGCGATGGAATCGGGGATCATCGCGGGGTGCAAGGTCGTGGACGTGAGGTCAACGGTGTTTTTCGGCTCCTACCATCCGGTGGATAGTTCCGAAATCGCCTTCAAACTTGCCGCCCTGAACGCATTCAAGAACGCCATGCGGGAAGCGGGTCCGGTTCTCCTTGAACCCATCTACAAAATTGAGGTGACTGTCCCCGAGGAGTTCATGGGCGACGTGATGGGCGATCTTTCCGGCAGGCGCGGGAAGATTCTCGGCATGGATGCCAAGGGGCCCTTCCAGGTCATCCGGGCGCTGGTTCCTCTCGCGAATCTTTTCCGCTACAGCACCGACCTGCGGTCCATGACCGGCGGACGCGGACTGCACACCCGTGAGTTCGATCACTACGAGGAAGTTCCGCCGGATATCATGGTGAAAATCCAGGAAGAATTCCAGAAGCAGAAGGAAGCTGAAGAGAAGGACTGATCGCTTCGACACGCGTTCAGACAGAAACAAGGCTGCGCGGTCCTCTCGCGCAGCCTTTTCCTTTTTTTGGGGGGCGGTGCGCTTACTCCAGCACGACGCCGATCCGGCCCGGCAGGAAGGTGCTGGGCGACATATCGCCCGCCCGGGTGACGTGCACGAGTCCGCGCACGTCCACGCGGACGAACCGGTACGGGGTGAATTCCAGTCTGTCGCGCGTTCGCACCCAGACGATCTCCGGGAACTCATCCCGTGGGCGCACGTCTGACCGCGGGTATTCGACTCGTCGGCCGTACGCCTCCCATATCCCGTCTACCCATTGCACGGAGACCACGCCGGCCGAGTCGCGAATTACCGTCGCCGGAAACCACAGGCGGCTGGAGGAATCAGGCCTGACGAATACCCGGCGGCCGGAGGCGAATGGAGCCGGGGCGGTGTCTGCAATGACCGATTCCGAACCGCGCGGCAACGGAATGAAACCGGATTCCGCCGTTTCGAACATCAGCCTGACGGCTCGCGGCATCGCCTGCCGGTACATCCACCCCTGATACAGACCGGGCCGCGAGCTGAAGCGCGTGGAAGCCACTTCATTGTCGTAAAGCTCGGCGATTACCGGAACTGTGCGGGAGAGCGGCACAACTCGCTGAGAATGCTGCCACACAACTTTGTTCGTGGCGATGTCGAACATGGCAATGTTGCAGAGAACGAGTCCACCGGTGTAAGAAACCCACCTCATCGAAGAGCTGAGATCCTGCGTGCTTCTCAGTGTCTGCTGATGCCTGATATTCCAGCTCCGCGCGACAGTAACCGTTACCACTGCAAGTATCTGGCACGTATCGGACTGCGCGCGTTGGGCGAGTTCAACGAGCTCAACCTGACCCTCGGGGACCGGAATTACCCGAACCTTGAACCCTCGTTTTTGAAGTTCAGCGCTGACCTCATCAACCATCGCCAGGGTGAAATCTTCGTCGTAGTACCGCCAGTGTTTCAACTTCGTCTGCAGGCTCGTGACCGTCTTCGGCGGCGTCAGAAGCCCGGTGTCTTCCTCCAGGGGCTGTTCCGTCATTTCGCTCGCATACCCTTCGGTCTGCCCCGACGAGGTTACCCGGTTGACCACCCGCTGGTCGCTGAGGGCTTCCTGCTCCACCGGGTCGAGAATCACGCACACCCCTACGGTTTTTCCGCGGAAATCGTACGATGGATCCCGCACATACAGCGTGGGTGAAGAAATCGAGCTGCACGCCACAACGCCGCACAACCCCGCTGTTGATACGAGCGAAACGACGTGTTTCACGAATGTGATCCCTTTCCTGTTCGCTACCATTCCACTGTTGCGCCGAGACGGAACGAATCGCGGAGGGTGTGGCGGATCCACGCCAGGTCGACTCCCACGCGCCGGACACGGGAAAACCACGGGAGGTGACCGCGCAATCCCATACCGGCGGTTACTTCCGCCGAGCCTGGTCCCAGCATCCCGCGCACGTTCTGGCTTCCAAGCCGCAGCGCAATCGTTTCCCGCCACTCGTATTCGGCTCCGAGGTTCGCCACGTTCCTGGCATTCAGCACGCGCCAGGGAGCGAACCCTCCGTACCCCCCCGATTCCGATCCGACGGTTGAGTTTCCGGCGACCACCAGCCGCCCACCAAAACGAGGGAACGGGAAACCGAATGCCGCGCCGGTATGCACCGTGGGGTAGACAACATCGGTGCGGCTGTTATCCCAGTTCACGCGCGTGGTCGTGGCGTCTCGAACAAGTATTCCCACCGCGATCTGCGGCCGCGGCTCCCACTGAGCACCGAGGTCTACGCCGTACCCGAACGCGGCCGTTCCCCCGATGGTCCGGCGGATCAGTTTCACTCCCGCTCCCACCCTGAGCGTGCGGAGCACCGTGTGCCCGGTTGCTACGTGGATCACGTGGTCGGCGTTGGAGAACGTCCGCGTTTTCGACGGATCCGGCATATTGGATTCGCTCAACGGCAGGCTTGGGTCCACCAGCGTGGTGGAGTCGGCGAAGATGATTCCATCCACCGCGCCCCGGAAAAGAAACACCCCGAGAACGCTTCTCGAAAGCGGAATTGCAGCACTCACGGCATCGTGCTTCACAACCCCGCCGAACCGTTCCGCGTGTTCCATCGCGACGGATACGGGTGCGCCGGTCATCCCCGCCGCGAGGCCCGCCGGATTCCAGTACGACGCCTCCGGGCCGCCCACGATCGCCGTCACCGCGGAGCCCATTCCGGTAGCGCGCGGGCTGACCCCCACGGCAAGGAAGTCCCCTGCGTACCGCGTGGCTCCCGAGGAGACCGACGCGGAAACGAACGTGAGGAAGAAGACCAGCCGGTTCAGTGTTAACAAAGTTCGCTCCGGGGAGATCAGCCGTGCCGAAGTCGCGTTCCGCAGGGAATGCGGAAGGCCATCGGCCCGCTCCAGAATGGGCGAGCCATGAGACAAAAGTACGCCGCGATGGCTTCAATGGGAACGTTCAATCTGCGAAAAAGCGTTCTCATATCGATTTTGCCTTAGTGTAGCGAGGGGAGTACATTAGTTCCACGCATCTTTTTTCCCGGCCCTTCGCGGAACGATCTGACGCTTTTTCCACTCTGAGGAACGCCAACGATGAGCGAAACGACCCGGTCCGGAGAATCCGCTGGGATGAACCTCGCGGAGAAAAGGGAATGGCTGGATTCCCTGTACTACGTATTGCGCAGCGGAGGGCCTGAACGCGTTGAAGGCCTGCTTCAGATGCTGCAGGATGAAGCTCGTATCGCGGGCGTCGACGTGCCATTTTCCGCGTCCACACCGCACATCAACACGATTCCGCCGGAAAAGCAGCCGCCGTACCCGGGAAGCCGGGAAATTGAGCGCAGGATCAAAAGCCTGGTGCGCTGGAACGCCATGGCGATGGTGGTTCGGGCAAACCGCGCGAGCAGCAGCATCGGCGGCCACATTTCCACGTACGCATCGGCGGCCACGCTGTATGAGGTCGGGTTCAACCACTTCTTCCGGGGACGGGGCGATGGGTACGACGGCGACCAGATCTACTTCCAGGGGCACGCCTCGCCCGGTATCTACGCGCGCGCCTTTCTCGAGGGACGGCTTACGGAAGAGGACCTGGAAAGCTTCCGTCAGGAGTTACGTCCGGGCGGCGGTCTGTCTTCGTATCCCCACCCGTGGCTGATGCCTGAGTTCTGGGAATTCCCCACCGTGTCAATGGGTCTCGGCCCCATCATGTCTATCTATCAGGCGCGATTCAACCGCTATCTGGAAGACCGTGGCCTGAAAAAGGATACAGGAGGCAAGGTGTGGGCATTTCTGGGAGACGGTGAAACGGATGAACCGGAATCACTCGGTGCCATCACGCTCGCGGCGCGGGAGAAACTCGACAATCTCATCTGGGTGATCAACTGCAACCTCCAGCGGCTGGATGGCCCTGTGCGCGGAAACGGCCACATTATCGAGGAACTGGAAGCCGCCTTCCGGGGTGCCGGGTGGAACGTAATCAAAGTGGTCTGGGGCAGCGAGTGGGACGAACTCATCGCGGCGGATCGCGACGGGATACTCGTTCGCCGCATGGGCGAGGTGGTGGACGGCGAGTACCAGAAATACAGCGTCGAAGGCGGCGCGTACATTCGCAAGCACTTTTTCGGCGCGGATCCCCGCCTCCTGAAGATGGTGGAGAACTACTCCGACGAGCACCTGCAGAAGATGCGCCTCGGGGGCCATGATCCTGAGAAGGTCTACGCGGCATTCAAGGCTGCGGTCGAGCACAAAGGCCACCCGACGGTTGTTCTGGCCCGTACGATCAAGGGGTACGGCCTCGGCGAAGCCGGTGAAGGGAAAAACGTAGCGCACCAGCAGAAAAAGATGAACGAAAAGGAGCTGTCCGAGTTCCGCAGCCGTTTCGGAATTCCGATTTCGGACGAGGACCTGGCGACCGCGCCATTCTACCGGCCCCCGGACGGCAGCCGGGAGATCGAATACATGCTCGAGCGCCGCAGAGCTCTCGGGGGATTCGCGCCCTCACGGAAGCCACGGAATGCCCCACTTCCGCCACCGGACGAGGACCTTTTCGCGGAGTTCGCCAGAGGCACCGAGGACCGTGGGGTTTCCACCACGATGGTGTTCGTACGGCTGCTGACCAAGCTCCTGCGCGACCCGGAATGGGGCAAACTCGTCGTGCCGATTGTTCCCGACGAAGCCCGCACCTTCGGAATGGAAGCGCTGTTCCGCCAGTCAGGCATCTACTCCCACGTGGGGCAGTTGTACGATCCGGTGGACAGGGACAACCTGCTTTACTACAAAGAAGCCAGGGACGGACAGATTCTTGAGGAGGGAATCACGGAGGCGGGTTCAATGGCCTCGTTCATCGCGGCAGGCACTGCGTACGCCACGCACGGCGTGAACACCATCCCGTTCTTCATTTTCTACTCCATGTTCGGCCTGCAACGCGTCGGGGATCTCGTCTGGGCGGCGGGAGACATCCGTGCCCGCGGCTTCCTGATCGGAGGAACCGCAGGTCGAACAACACTGGCAGGCGAAGGTCTCCAGCATCAGGATGGCAACAGCCATCTCCTCGCGTATCCCGTGCCCAATCTCATCGCATACGACCCGGCATTCGCGTTTGAGCTCGCCGTCATTATCCGCGACGGGATGCGCCGCATGTACAAGGAGCAGGAGTCGGTGTTTTACTACGTCACCGTGGAAAACGAGAACTACCCGATGCCTGCCATGCCTGCGCACGTGGATCCCGCCGCAATTCTGAAAGGCATGTACAAGTTCCGCCCGGCGTCGCTGCCGGCCTCAGAAGCCAAGGCGAATCTGTTCGGTTCGGGGACGATTCTGAACGAAGCTCTGAAAGCCCAGCACCTGCTGGAGGACGTGTACAACGTGCCTACCGATGTGTGGAGCATCACGAGCTACAAGGAACTCTACCGCGACGGCCTGGCTGCGGAGCGGTGGAACGTCCTTCATCCGTTCGACCCGCCGAAGGAACCCTACGTTGCTTCGGCGCTGAAACAGGAATCAGGTGCGTTCGTGATGGCTTCGGATTACGTGAAAGCGCTGCCCGCCTCGATCGATCGGTGGTTCCCCACGCCGCCGGTCTGCCTCGGCACAGACGGATTCGGCAGGAGCGATGGCCGGCGCGCGTTGAGACGTTTCTTTGAGGTCAACGCGGAACATATCACGCTCTCGGCGCTGACGGAGCTCACCCGGCAGGGCAAATTCGCACCGGATGACCTGAAAAAGGCGATGCGCGACCTCCTTGTGAACCCGGACAAACCGAATCCGGCCATCTCGTAGGAGAATGCGCGACGGGTTGTGCTCACTACGGTTTGGTTTTTTGCAATTCAGACCCTATGTTACTAGCGTCCTTCCAGAAGCCTTGCGGACAGGTGCGTGACGGCGGTTGATGCGGGGAGGTGAATGCGATGGTACGGAAAATCATTCTGTGTGCCGCGGTCGTGGCGACAGCGTTTTTTGTGGGTTGTGGCGGTGAGGAAAAGGAATGCACGCCCGTCACTGTCGAAGCACAGACGGTGGAGATAATTACCGAGGATAGTGTGACGCTCGTGGGAACGTGGTTCGGTGTTCCGAACTCCCGCGCAAGCATCGTCTGCCTGCCTGCATTGACCCATTCCCGGGGGACCTGGGCAAGTACGGCGCAGCAGTTTGTCGCGTCGGGCTGGTCGGTACTTACCGTAGACCTGCGGGATCAGGGCGACAGCCAGATGCCCGCTGGTGCGTCCCCTGTCTGGGTCGGAAACGATACCCTGCACGCACTCGCGTATTACATCAAGGACGTGAAAGCCGCCGTGGCGTTCGTGCGGTCAAAAGCCCCCGGCGCGAAGGTGGTGGTTCTGGGAGCAGGTATAGCCGGGTACTGCGGACTGCATGAAGCTGTGGCCGACCCGACAGTCGCCGCGGTCGCGCTGTTCTCTCCTCCGGAATCCAGCCGGCTCACCACCCCCGCCATCATGGCCGAATACGGCGACCGCCCCCTGCTGATCATGACCGAGTTGCCCGCGGAAGCCATCCGCACCACGCCGCGCACGCTCGATTCCTGGATCGGGAGGGGAAGCGTGATCGAAATTAAGGAGCAGGTACCACGCCCGCCGTTGCGTCTGGAAAACAAGGCCGCCGCGGTGGACTTTCTCAACAGGTGGATCAAGGCGGCGGTCCGATAGCCACCTGCGACAAGAAATAACCAAGGGGAGCACGGTTCGCCGCGCTCCCCTTCTTCGTTGGCAGCAGGTTCAGAATGCCTTCCGCGCTTCCAGCACGAGCCCTGCAAGCTTCCAGACGACGTAGCGCTGAATTGCGGCAGGCAGCCATGCGGCGATTACCCTCCGTGCCCCCAGCCGCTTGTGCAACCAGTACACCTCGATGTGTTTCAATTCCGCGAAATGTTTCGCGAACGTCTCGCGGATCTCCTTCCGGCTCCGGTAATACGTCCATTTGTCAAGCCAGATGCAGTAGTCCTCGCTCCATTTTTTGCGCGGTTTTCCCTCTTTGAAGTAGCCGAGCCCAAGCGTTCGCAGGACCAATGCGTAGTACACCCGGAAACGACTGCCTTTCGGAAACCAGTGGAAAAACGGGATACCGGAATGCCCCTCGCGCCACACACGCTTGTCAGGGAACAGGCTGAGCACCAGCCCGCCCGGTTTCAGCACACGAGATATTTCTGCAAGGACGGCGTCCAGATTCTCCACGTGTTCCATCACCTGATTGTTGATGACGAAGTCAAACGCCGAATCGGCAAAAGGTATCCTCCCGTCTTCCATCTTCCTCAACAAGGTGCCGAACAGCGCCGGATCCATCGTGTTCGAATAATCCGCGGCGTCGTAATACACGTCGCACCCGAAGGCCTCGATGTCTCGTGCGCGGAGCAGCTTCACGATCTCCCCGGCGCCGCATCCGTAGTCGAGAACCCGGATCGGGTCCGTGCGCCCCTTGTCGAGAACCCACTGGACGCAAAACTCGTAGTTGTCCATGATCGCGCACCCTTTCGGCAACGGAACAGAACGGGGAAAAGGGAATATAGAGGGAAACACGGGAGCCAGCCAGACCGCCGGGTTGTCAGCTCCTCTGATCTGCGGGGCCGCGGCGCGACAACACTGCGCACACCCCCGGCGTCCGTAGCCCCCCCTTGGAGACCCGCACCGGGGTTCCGTCATTCCGCGTGCTTTCGGGAGCACGAAACGTGCCCGCCCTGGCACCAAACGCGGACCCGCTCCCCCAGAGCCGTCATTCCCGCGAAGGCGGGAATCCACAAAGGCGCGCGTCGCAGTTTCGGAGACAGCTGGGTGGGTTTGCTTCCGGAACGCGAGGCCTGTACGCGCGACTGCTCTTCTTTTTCCGCAGCCGCTTAAATCGACCCTCGAATTGGCTCAACGGTTGTGCCCTGTCCAAACAACTCCGCTACAGATTTCGCCGCAAGCAGCTTCTTCAGACTCGTGTACCGCGGCCCCTGCATTGTACCTGGAACAGCTCTCCCCAAGGGTATGTGCGTGATCTCCTTTGCCGGGTCGGAGAATACGAGGCGGTATTTGCCGCTGTCACCGTAAGGCTCGATCCGCTCGACAGGAGCATAATGCGTGATCGCGGAAATCGGTGCAGTCCGGTACGCGGCGACGTACTTGATGCGCGGCAACATGCCGCCGCTGATGCGTATGGCGTACCAGCAGTTCTCCCCAAGGAAGGTTTCCCGGAAACCATCCTCCAGAGCCGGGACGACAATAGTGTCGCGTTCGTCAGCGCTCTGAGGTGGTTCCGCTTGGGTGGGTGACGCTACAGCAGCTGGTTTCTCGAAAACCCGGACGCCGATGAGCGGCAGGATGCGTAGAATCTCCCGCAGAAAGCCCTGCGTGTCCGCGCGCTCCCATTCGGCAAGTTTCGGTTCCCTGGGCCTCGTATCGTTGTCGAGATGGCATTGCCCGGCTTCATGCGCCAAGTCGATCAGCGCGTGCTCAAGCCACGTTGTATGGGCACGATTCAGTGCAGTTCCTTTCGACACGAACGCGTAACCCCAGTCCCAGAAATCTTTTTCCCCATAATGCGCATCGATGCGTGTTCGGATTTCGTCTCCTTGCCCGACGTACACAGTTGGCAACTCGTCCTGCGTGCCTTCGCTCGTACCGGTAAGGATATACACCCCGGGCAAACCGAACTCCGGCCGTTTTGCGACGGCAGGCCACGCAGAACGCGGGAACGCTATGCCCCAGCCAGTCCAGTTCTGCCTGTCCACGATTTTGACCCCGCCCGGGTCGCCGTCGACAACGAAAATGTGGATGGTATACGGTTCAGCCATGCCGTGCGCCTCCCGATACAGCAGCGTGCTTCAATGCTCTTTCGCACATGAAGTTACAATCGCCGTTTCCCGAAAGCCACCCGCGCGCCGCCCCCCTTGCTTCCCTCCTCGTTCCTCAGTAAATTTCCCGCGTACGGAGCGTGCCCGCCGGTGAAGTTGAGGTGAAAGGAGGAGCAACGCATGAAGCTCGATGTCAAAGCGCTCGCGCTTACAAGCGGCATCCTGTGGGGCCTTGCCATTTTCATCCTCACCTGGTGGATTATCGCGTTTGACGGTTCATCCGAGAGCATCACATTCCTCGGCAAAATCTACCGGGGCTATGCCGTTACCCCCCTTGGCAGCATTATCGGGCTCATCTGGGGGCTCGTCGACGGACTCATCTGCGGCGCCATATTCGCGTGGGTCTACAACAAAATGCTCGCGTGCTGCGAGAAAAAGACAACCTGAACATTTTCGGGCACGCTCCGTGCCCGTGGGGCCGCCACGCATTCCCTTCCACGGGAGGAGAGAAGCCGGAATGAAACGCTGCACCGCGTGGCTTGCAGTGGCGGGCCTCGCAACCCTGATGGCCTCCTGCGCCACGCAATCCTCCCTCCCTGTCGCCGATCCGCCGGGGTTCTGGCGCGGGTTGTTCGACGGCCTTGTGATCTTTTTCAGCCTTATCGCGAGCATCTTCACGGAAATCCGGATCTACGCCTATCCCAACGCCGGAGGGTGGTACGACCTCGGTTATTTCCTCGGGGTAAGCGCGGCCCTCGGCGGCAGCGCAACCGCACGCGCGGGCGGCGGGAAGAAACGGAAGCCGTGTGGGAACGGAGGGGGCAACGATGTTTCAGGACAGCCGGGGTCCCATTGAGGTATTCGACTGGGGCGAGTTCACCATCGCGGGGAAAGAGCACCGCAAGGGAAAAGGCGCCGGCAAGGACGTGCGCGTAATCGGCACCGAGGTGAGCGAGTGGGAGGAGCGGAAGGGACACCTGCTTACACCCGACATGATCACCGGTGTGTACAAGCACGGCATCGAGGTCCTGATCATCGGGAACGGCGTGCATGGCCTGCTTGAGTGCCCGGCGAAGGTGCGCGAGAAGATCGTCGCGAAGGGAATTTCCGAGGTGCGCGTGCTGCCGACGCCGGACGCGTGCCGGGAGTACAACCGCCTGTTCCACGAAGGCCGCAAGGTCGCCCTGCTCGCGCACGGGACCTGCTGAGAACCCCTTCGCCTAGTCCGGCAGCCCCCGCGACATCCTCCCCGCCTTTTCCCCGTATTCCTGGAACAGCCGTATGTAGAGCCTGTAATCCTCGTATGACACGCCGGGCGGCGTCTGGTGGTCGCAACTGGGGAGGAAGCCTCCCTTTGCCGCGGTGGGGATGAGCCGCTCGAACTCCGCCCGCATCACGTCTTCGCCCTTGTCCTGCGTCATCTTGTCGAAATGCCCGATAAAGCGCATGCGTGGATGCTCGCGCCTGAGTTTCGCGATATCCACGCCGGCCTGCCTTTCCAGCGGCAGAATACCCTCCAGCCCCGCCTCCTCGAACCAGTGTGCCGGCACGGTTATGTCGCCATCGGAGTCGATGATGGTGATGATCCCGCGTTCCTTCAGCTTCGGCACAATCTGCCGGTAGTACGGCAGCATGAACTCGTCGAACGCCTGCTTGGAGAGCATGGAGCCGTAGTTGTAGCTCATGTCCTCCGCGAAGGTCATCCAGTCAGGCGTGCAAACCGCGCAGAGCTGATCAATCACCTTCAGGTTCCATTCCAGCAGATCGCTGTTGATGCGGTGCATCAGCTCCTTCTGGTCGTAGAACGCCAGCAGGTGACGCTGGATGCCGAGCAGCGTCCGCGGAAACCAGAAGAAGCCGTTCAGGCTGAACCAGAGAACCACCTCCCCGGTTGCCCGTTCCTCCGCCCATGTTTCCCACCGTTTCAGGTCAACGGGGTTGTCGGGGTAGAGAAACTCCCGCAGGCGGTCGTAGTCGGCTTCGGTCTCGATCACTCCCGCTCCGTGCGATCTGGGCGAGGGAAACCCCGGTTTGGTGATGCCGAACCAGTCCTGTTTGTAGATATCGAGCCCGAAATGGCGGCAGATGTCGTACCGGTCCGTCAGGTCGGCGGGCAACCCCTCGGTATGCCACCGCGCGATGGTCTGGTCCCACCATCCGGCCCATTCGAGGATCGGCAGGCGGTCGAACGGCTGAAAGTTCATCGTCGCATGGAAGCGTTCGCGTGTGGTCATGTTCGTGGTTCCCCGGGGTTTGTTTTCCGTGGCGCAGAGAAGATGAAATTACCGGCACGGATCGGCGCGCGGCAACGCGGGGGGAGGAAGACGGCTGCCCTCTCTACCGTCATTCCCGCGAAGGCGGGAATCCAGAGATTGCGCGGAGGGCGCGGAGGGAACTGAACAGGCATGTACGAACGAGGCGCGCCAGTGATTGGTTCTGGATGGTACCGTGGCACAGGGAAAGGTCGGCTGGATTCCCGCCTTCGCGGGAATGACGGACTTTTTGGAGTGTAAGGTCAATCCACCGCCTGCAGGACCGCACTCCCCGCGCCGACTTCCACCGCCTTCCCGAACACCTCCACCCCGGCATCCGCGTCGCCGAAATTCGCGACCACGGTGTAACGCGTGCCGTCTCTGCCGGTAACGCGGACACCCCGCACGAGCGGCTCCCCGAATTCCAACACCTTCCCCTCAAATGCCGCCGTCCCGGCAGCATCCACGTTCGACAGAATCGCGCACGCAGTGTCTATCAGTACCTCACCGGGGGCCGTACGCCAGACCCCTGTCCTCACCGAGGAGCAGACCTCCTCCACGCGCAGGCTCCTGTATCTTCCCCCGCGCGGCGCCTCCGAGCGGCTCAGCCACAGCCCATCTCCGCCACAAATCCGCACCACGCCGAGCACCCCGTCCACGTTCAGCCATCGCCCGGCAACCGCAACCACTTCGTCACGTTCCGCGGGCGCCGGGAGTTCCCATGTGCCGGTTTCGCTCGTAATGGTCCGTTGGTACTCGTTGAACAGGTCGTTCGGTACGTTGAGGTGCAGCCCCTTGAGTTCCGTCAGGTACCCGAGCCTGTCCGGCGCAGCGACCACATACTGGATCACCACGCAGGTGTGCCCGTCCGGCAGCGCGGCGAATGCGAGGTGACTAACCGCCTGGTTGGTACACGCGCCGCCCTCGTCCACCGAGACCTCAACCCCTTCCATGATCGAGCCGCACGTGACAAACCCGCCGGGAGCAGTCGTTATGCTGTTCCGGAGGAGCCGCCTGTGCCGGCCCCCCTCGACGTCATCATCGCCCAGAAACCGCACCACCGGGCACAGGTTGCGCGACCATTCCGCCAGACTGCTCTCCTGCGGCGGCACGCAGAGCGCCTGCCCAAGCCCGTGCGATCGCCACGAGAAGGAGGCGAACCGTGTCGCCGAGCGGGTGAAAACAGCGCCGTGATCGTGCTCTACCCAGTCGCCCGCAACAGACTCCTCGAAGCTGCCTGCCGTTGGCGCCGGTGCCGGCGCGTTCACAAGCGGCAAGTAGTTGATCAACATCGCCAGCACGACCGCCCGGTCCGATTCCAGCCGGCAGTAGTAGTGCGGGTTCGTATCGCGCAGATGCGCCAGCCGGGTGCCGTAGAACGAACCGTCCGCGTTCGTGTCGGCTTCCCGGGCGATCCATTCGACCTGCCGCTCTGCAAGCTCCAGCGCGTGTGCGTCGCCGAATCGGTCGGCGGCGTAGAGCAGGCTCGGGAGCAAATACTCCTGGCAATAGGCGTACCGCACCCGTGAATCGCCACCGATCCGCGCCAGCCGTCCGTCGGCAAACACCATGCGGCGCAGCACGTCCCACAGATCGCCCTGATGGTGATCCAGCGACTGCGGCCGCTCCCATCCCGCGCGCTTTGCATCAAAGTGAAGGATGGCCGCATTGCTGGTGCAGATGGCCATGTAGCCGACGTTCAGGTATCCGTGGTGGTCAAGCGCGTAGTGCGGGAAGAAATTCGCGCCGACGTGCCGCGCGCGTATCGGTTTTCCGGCGACCAGAGTTTCGTCCTCGGCATCTGCGTCCACCGATACGCCGTTGATGAAGTACTCGTGCGCCCGCTCTTTCCACGCCGTGGCCGCCGGCTCGTCGGGGTAAATCTGCGCCGCGCGCCACAGAAACGCACCCGACCAGATGTTCGACTCCGGCACGTTCATCCGGCTCGACGCCCACTTCCCGGCGCATACGCCCCCGTGTTCGCCCCGCGTGGCCTCGTTGAGCAGCCAGTCCGCCTCGCTCACGAGTACCCGCCGTAAGGCCGCGTTGTCCGTTTCGGACAACCCCAGGCGTAGCCCCGCTACGCCCTGCATCGACCGCTCGATACCAAGCATGCTGATCCACGTGTGCCCCCACTGCTTGCCGTCGGGACAGGTCAGGTCGCCCGTCACGTGCGTCGCCAAAGCTGCCCGCAGGGCTTCCAGCGCCATTGCCCGCGCTTTTTCGGCAACTGCTCCCCGCGAATGCGTCGCCAATGTAGCCATTGCCGCCGCGAAGTTCCAGTTCGACTGCACGCCCCAGTGGAGGTAGCCGGACCCGTAGATGCGCAAATCTGGCGCGCCGGGGAGAGCCGCCATCTGCGTCTTAGCCCACCCGGCCCATCGCTCGAGCAGGCGGACGGCGGTGTCAGGACATGATTGGAAGTTCATCGTTGCCTTGTTCGAATAGTGTGGCCGCGCCCTGCAACCCGTGGCACGGGCAGGATGCCCGTGCAGAGACTCGCCCTGCGCGGTCTGCCGACAGTGAATGCGTTCGCAGCGCTCTCAGGCACGGGCAGGATGCCCGTGCTACGTTGGCGAAGGTCTGTCCACTCGTTGCGTCGTCCGTCCCGGTGGCGCAATGCTTCTCTGCGCCGTCGCGCGGCTTCCCGGCACGTCGCCTACCCCACCTCACACGTCCACGTGACCTTCACAGTCGTCTTCAGCATCGCCCAGACGGGGCAGAACTTCTCCTCCGCCGCCTGAAGCACCCGTTCCACGACGGCCTTTTCCAACCCCTCTCCCTTCACGGAGATGCGCAGCTCCACGTGCGTAATCATGGTCGGGTGCTCCTCGCGGCGCTGGCCGACAGCCTCGACGCGGATGTCGGCCACCTTCTTCCCCGCTCTGCCGAGAAGAAACATGACCGTGTGCGCGCTGCATCCCGCAAGACCGGCCAGCACCAGCTCCAGCGGAGTGAAGCCCGTGTCCTCCCCCATGGGCGGGAAGTAATCGATCTTGAGCTCGTGATCGGTATGGCCCTTCGCGGTGAGCTGCATCTTGCCCTTCAGGCCGCCCACCGTAACCTTCATCTCCGCCATGTTCGCATTCCCTCAAACTGAAGTGCAGGTCGCTGCCGGGTCTCCCATCACGAGTAGCCGGCGACGTAATGAATCTCTTACCTTGCAAGCGCTCGAAATCCTTCAACCTTCCCAAACGTGATACGGTTCGAGTCGTGGAAATTGTGCGCGCCGTCGTATGCCGTGCGAACGAGGTAGATAATGTCGTCGCCGTCGAATTGCCAGTCCACGTACTGGAACCCGGTTGTTTTTGGCGCCTGTGCGGGGTCATCGCCGTGGTATTCCAGCAATGTGGCGCGCTTTGTCCATGTGCGCAGATCTGACGAACTGAAGAGGGAAAGTCGATTCCGGCGCACCGGTCGCGTGCCGTCCTCCATGTCGTTGGAGAGCATCCAGTAGATGCCGGTCTGCGGGTCGCGCCGGATCGTGAACTTCGATGCGCCCCCCGGCAGGTCGATGAACCCGGTGGCCGGGTCGAACACCATGCGGCGTCCTTCGTCCAGCACCTGCACCATGGCGCCTTTGTTCAGCACCGGGTAGGAGTTGACGCGCAGGATGTCCCATATCCGTCCGTCAGGCCCTTCAACCGCGTTCCCCTCGAGCCAGCCCATGCCGCCGCCTTCTACCTCACCCCATCCGGCGGGGCGGTTTGCCTGATCGAACTTCAGCCTGTTGGTCATGCGCCAGCTTGATGCGTGGAGCAGGTCCGCGTTCTCGTCAGCGGAAATCACCAGCGCCTTGAAGCCGCGGGCGAACACTTCCGTACCGTCGTTGTCCTCAAACGCTCGCCAGATACGGCCCTGCGCCTTCAGAACCGGAACCGGCGCGCAATGGTAGCCCGGCGGATTATCGCCGATGCCCCCCCTGAACAACAGGCCGGTGGTGTCGTCAACTGGCGTAGTCCACGTGTACCCGCCGTTCGTGCTGCGCCGGATCACGATGTGCTCGTTGTGCGCGGATGTGCCAAGGATATACACCGCTCCGTTGTGCACGAACAGCCCGGACCAGTACTGGCCGGCCAGATGTTGCAGATGCTGCCACGTGCGCCCGTTGTCCTCCGAGCGGTACACGCTCGTCAGGAACTCCTGCCCCTCGTGGTTGAGCGGCGCGCCGGGGCCGAAGTAATCATGCGTCGCAAGAAGTGCGCCGTCCGGCAGGCGGACGATGCTCGGGCTGCCGAGATAGCACTGCGTGCGCGGGTCCTGGTACCTCACTTCACTGATCCAGTTGGGAGCTCGCGATGTGTTTGTCCCCGCCCGCGAAGTGCTCGTTTGCGCAGCACATCCGACGAAAACTGTCGCCGCCATGAGCAAAACCCCGATCCATCTCATTGTGGGATCCCCGTTGGTGGTGAAAAAAGGCCCGCAGAGCACTGCATAGGAATTTCCGGAGCAGAACCACCGAACGCAACCGAGGCGGGGCGGATGCAGAGTGGAGTTTCAGTGGGTCTTCAGCAGGGCCCGCGCGTATTGTTGCTCAGGAGGCATTCGCGGCGGAAGTGGCGCACGTCATCTGCGACACGAAGGCAGGCTATCTCTCGTTGAATCCTGCGAGAAATTCAGAGGCGTTTTCCGCCGTCACCTTTCGGTGCAGTTTCTTGTTCACGAGCACGGCCGGGGCTTCCGTGCAGGCCGCGAGGCATTCTGTTTTGGAGAGGGTGTACTTCCCGTCGGGTGTCGTCTGCCCCACCTCAATTCCGAGCTTCTCCTTGAGTGCTGCGATGAGTTCGCGGCATCCTGCCAGCGCGCAGGGCAGACTCGCACATACCTTGATGTGATGCTGCCCGACCGGTTCCATGCGGAACATCGGGTAAAAGGTCGCCACGCCGTACACGGTTGCGGGCGAGACTTCGATCTGCCGGGCTACCCAGTCCAAGGCCTCGAGCGAAAGAGCGCCGAGTTCGTCCTGCACGAGGTGAAGGATCGGCAGAAGCGCGCCCTGCTTCACCGGATATCGGGTCAGCAGTTCCGCGATTTTCTCCTGTGTCGTCTGGCTGATCTGCACTGGCATTGGGATATTCCCGCGTAATCTTTCGCGCGCCGATTTACCGGTCAAGCTCGCCGACGATGATGTTCAGGCTGCCGATGATGGCCACCACGTCCGAGATGGTAGCGCCTTTCACCAGGTGTTCGATCGGGGCGTAGTTCACAAACGACGGGGGACGAACACGCAGACGGTACGGGTTCCCCGAGCCGTCCGACACCACGTAGAAGCCCAGCTCACCGCAGGGAGATTCGGTGCACGAGTAGATCTGCCCGCCGACCTCCGTCTTGAAGCCAAACTTCGGCATGGTGAGTTCGAAGTGGTGGATCATTCCTTCTATCGTGGTGAACACTTCCTCCTTCGGGGGAAGCACGCGCTTGTTGTCGTACACGTTGATCGGCCCGCCGGGGAGGTCGTCGAGCACCTGTCGTATGATTCGTATGCTCTGCCACATCTCCTCGAGGCGTACGAGGTATCTGTCGTATACATCGCCGTGCGAGCCGATTGGCACGTCGAAATCAATCCGGTCGTACGCGAAATACGGTTGCACCTTCCGGATGTCATGGTCAATCCCGCTTCCCCGCAGTACTGGACCGGTTACACAGTAACGCAGGGCGTCTTCTTTGGAAAGAACACCGATTCCCTGGGTGCGATCCATCCAGATCCGGTTGCGGGTAAGAAGTCTGTCGGTTTCGCGCAGCGTTTCTTCTAGTTTGTCCAGAAATGCGCGGACTCCCGGCACGAAATCTTCCGGAACATCGCGCAACATCCCACCGATGCGGGTCACGGAGGTGGTCAACCGTGCGCCGCAGAAGCTCTCGAACAGGTCGTACAGATCCTCGCGCCGAGCAAACCCCCAGAGAAATGGAGCGTACGCCCCGATATCCACCGCCTGCATCCCGATGCACACGAGGTGGTCGGCGATGCGGCTCATCTCCGCAAGGGCGGTGCGAACATACTTGCATCGCTCAGTGATTTCGATTCCCAGCAGCTCCTCAACCGCGTGGGCGTACCCGACGTTGTTGTTGATCGCCGACAGGTAATTCATCCGGTCGCTGAGGGGAATGAACTGATTGTAATTGAGCGTTTCCGCCAGCTTCTCGAACCCCGTGTGCAGATAACCGATTTCCGTCCATGCGCGCGTGATCATTTCGCCTTCCACCTCAAGCACGAGCCGCAACGTGCCGTGCGTGGAAGGATGAGAAGGGCCGAAGTTAAAAATCGTGCGCCCCGAATCAGGGTCTGGCTTCGGGACTCGACTCATGATCGGATCCGGCATGACTGGAGGACGCGGAACCTCCGGATCGTACGGGACGGAAGCGAACTTGAGCGGTCTGCCGGTGTGTGGTTTCACGACGTGTTCCTGCGCACAAATCGAACCGATGGGGCCGGAATGCGCCCGCGCGTGTCCATCGGTCTATCTCGTAACGATCGGAAAATCGTCCCGATACCCGACGCCTTCCGTGGGAAAGTCCTTCCGCAGCGGGTGCGCGTCGAAGTTTTCCGGCATCAGAATTCGAATCAGGTTCGGGTGATGATGAAACGTGATTCCAAAAAGGTCGAATACTTCGCGCTCGAGCCAGTCTGCCGCGTCCCACAGCGGCGTTACGGACTCCACCACTGCGTCATTCTCCGGCACGAGCGCGCGGATCACCAGCGGCTCGGCGACCTCGCGCGAGCGGAGGACGTACACCACTGCGAACCGGTGCTCCGGCGGATTCGGCATCGAGAGGTAATCTACCGCGGTGATGTCGGCAAGGTAGCAATAACCGAGTCTGGTTTTCGCGTACGTGAGAACCGGCAGAACGCCGTCTTTTGAAACGTCAACGCGCCATTGCTCACGCGCGCCCGATTGTCTTGCAACACCGCGAACGATGTCCGGAAACTCGGACTGAAGGGCAAGGGCAGGTGTCTCGTTCATCCGCGCGGTCCTCGTTCGACCTGCAGCAGCGGCTGCCCGGGAGCCGGATTGCGGGTTTTCGCGAACGCTTTGAACTGGGCAATCGTAACGTCGCCCTGGTCGATGATCTGCTGAATCTCCATGACCGCATCGATGAGGGCTTCGGGGCGCGGGGGACAGCCGGGCACGTACACGTCCACCGGAATGAACTGGTCAACCCCCTGAACCAGGGTGTACGTATTGAACACTCCCCCGGACGATGCGCAGGCGCCCATGCTGATTACCCACTTCGGCTCGGGCATCTGCTCGTAGATCCGTTGAAGCACCGGCATCATCTTGATGGAAACGCGTCCGGCGACGATGAGCAGGTCCGATTGCCGGGGAGTGAACCGAGATGCTTCCGCTCCGAACCGTGCGAGATCAAACCTTGGCCCGAGCAGGGCCATGATTTCGATTCCACAACACGCCGTGCCAAAGGACATCGGCCAGAGGCTGTTTTTCTGGCCCCACCGGATGACGTCTTTGACGCTCGTTACGAGAAAACCTTCTTTCAAGGCGAAACCTCGCAATGTCCCGCGTTCAACAACGGCGGATACGGCAGGACGCCGGAACGCCCGGCCCCGGCTGTTGCAAACCAAAGATAGGAGCCAGCTTGCGCGCGGACAAGGATCCATCTGGCTGCGCCCGAAAATGCGCCGCTTCTCGGTCCCGAATTCGGCCGCGAATATCCATGAAGAATTTTGTGGAAAGGGGCTTGCCAAAACCGGATTAATGCACAATATTAAACGTTTAGCAACGGCACGGAAATAGGTGTTTGGCATTCCAGAACTGGCACAGACATTGCGTACTTTTGTCAGTGAATACAGCAAGTCCACGAGGGGCTCCCAAGGGAACCGGCGTGCCGCTCGAGGTGTTAATACTGAATAGATTGGGAGAATAATGATCCCCGTGTGATGGACGGTCCTCCTCCCGGCTATCACACCTTATCCCGGTCGGCTTCCTCCCCCTTGGCTGACCGGGATCCCCTTGGAGGGCGCAGGTGTCCGGCAGACGCCTGCGCCCTTCCCATTTCCCCGTTCCGGGTTGCAGCTTGCAAAACCTGCAGAGTGAGACTATTTTCCCATGCAGGTTACGCAGATCACTACCGAACAGACGTGGCACGGAGGCACCATGTATCCGTCGTATATCCCTTTGTTTTATATGCTTATCCTTGCGCTCGTGGCAGCCGGCTCCATGCTGATCGGCGTGCATATACTGGGTCCGCGGCGCCATACGTATGTCAAGAACTCGATCCCTTACGAATCGGGTCTGGACCCTGTGGCGGAAGGGCGGATGCGCTTCGACGTGAAGTTTCATCTCGTTGCCATCCTTTTCGTGGTGTTCGATCTTGAGGTGGTCTACTTCTATCCCTGGGCGATGGTGTTCCGAACGTTGTTGAACGAAGGCATGACATCGTTCTATGCGATGCTCGTCTTCACGCTTACGCTGGTAGTCGGGTTGGTGTACGAGTGGAAAAAGGGTGCGCTCGATTGGAAATGACGCGCGACTGTGCGTGAACCCCTCTCCCGGTGCCAGAACCCACTCCCGAGGTGAACTCCCCGATGGCGAAACAACCGCAGTGGCTCAGCACCGTCAAATACCAGGACCCACGCACGCGCACCTATCTTGGCAGCCCGAGCATACTCAGGCTGCCTGACGGAGCATTGCTTGCCACGCACGATTATTTCGGGCGCGGGTGCCCTGTGAATCATGTGGGCGAGCAACACCTCACCAGTGTGTACCGTTCGGAGGATGACGGTCATTCGTGGTGGAACGTCACCCACATTTCGGGCGCGTTCTGGAGCGGCCTGTTCTGGCACCGCGATGCCGTGTATCTCCTTGGCACCTCCGCACAGTACGGGGATATCGTGATACGGAGGTCTGATAACGGCGGTTTCACCTGGACGCATCCGAAGGATGATTCGAGCGGCCTGTTGTTCCGTGGCGGGCATTATCACGATCCGCCGAACTACCATTGTGCGCCGGTTCCCGTGCTGTTTTCATCCGGTAGAATCTATCGAGCGTTCGAGGATTGCGACCCGTTGATCTGGGGCAAAGGGTTTCGCGCGTTCGTGATCTCCGCCGATGAGGACGCGGACCTTCTGGATGCCCGCACATGGAGGATGACAAACAAGCTGCCGTATGATCCCGAAACCTACCCGCCCGATTCCAACGCGATTGACAGAAATGCCTGCGGGTGGTTGGAAGGAAACATGGTCGAAGCGCCCGACGGGACGTTGTGGGACATCCTCCGGTTCAATTCTGTTCCAGTGCTCAACAAGGCTGCGATGGTCCGGGTAGTTGACGAAGGTGCACGCGTGGAATTCGATCCGGAAACCGGGTTTATCGACCTGCCGGGTGGCCTCTCCAAGTTTACCATCCGGCGGGATCCTGTCGGCGGCCGTTACTGGATGCTCTCCAACGATATGCAGGATTTCCCCGTGCCGATCCGGCGCAATCGTCTTTCGCTGTTTTCCTCCGCCGATCTGAGGGCGTGGGAAAAACATGCTACCCTGATGGTGGATGACCATGAAAAGACGCCGGAAGATTCAGTGAGGAACACCGGCTTTCAGTACGTGGACTGGCAGTTTGACAGGGACGACATCATCTACCTCGTGCGCACGGCATATGACGGCGCGCATAACTTCCACGATTCCAACCGGATTGTATGTGCGAAAGTGAAGGCGTTTCGGAAACTCGCAGAAAAGAAGGAGGTTTCAGGGTAACAGGGTTGCCGCGACAACATTGGCCACGCGTCTGCGAAGCCCCACCGCGTCCCCGTGTCCGTCCGGATGGAGGCGGTTTGTCATCAGGACGATGAAGATCCCGGACGGCGAATCAATCCAGCAGGAGGGCCCGGTGAACCCGGTGTGCCCCACTCCGCGCACCGGAAAGATGTCCCCCCGCGGATTCGAATAACGCGTGTCGACATCCCACCCGAGTGCCCGCACGTTACCGCTTCCAACGTCAACGGGTGCCACCATGCGGTCAAGCGCGGCCGGTTGGAGTATTCGGCTCCCCTCCAGTTGTCCCCGTCCGATTACCATACGGCAGAAGCGTGCGAGATCACGTGCGGTGCCGAAAAGGCCCGCGTGACCGGCTACGCCTCCGAATGCGCGCGCAACGGGGTCGTGCACGGTGCCTCTCAACATCTCACCGTTCGCTCGTTCGGTAGGCGCTGTGCGGGAGATGTCTCCTGACGCGACGCAGAACGAGGTGTCCGTCATTCCGAGCGGGCGGAGGATACGGTCCTGAGCAAGCGTTTCGAGCGACTCCTCGTACACCTTTTCCACTACCGCGGCGAGGAGATGGAACCCTAGGTCGCTGTACACGAACTCCGCGTCAGGAGCGGTTTGCAGACCGCCCTCGATGATCAGGTTCACGTATTCGTCCCGTGTGCACCCTCCGTCTGGAAGCGGGAGCCCTGCGGGAAGACCACTTATGTGAAGCAGCAACTGGCGTGGTGTCACGCCGCAAAGTGGATTACCCGCAGGAACCGCCAGCCAGCGCCCGAGAGGTTCCCACAGGTGAACGCGCCCCTCTTCGAGTGCCTGCATGAACAGGGTGGCGGTTACTACAGGCTTTGTCAGCGAGGCCCAGTCGTAGATCGTATCAGGGGTGGCGGGTTCTTCCAGCGGAAGGATCGCCCGGTTTCCGAACGCAAGTTCGACAAGTGTTTCCTCGTGTCGGCCGACAATAAGGACTCCCCCGGGCACTTCTCCATCGGCGACCGCGCGGCTGCACACGGAACGCAGGCGTTCCAGGCCCGTTGCTCTCACCATCTGACGAACGCCCACGCGGCAAATGCCCCGAACGCGGTGCAGGCCCAGTTCACCTGGTTGTTGCTGAGGAATCCCCGCCGGGGCGCGGTCGCGGTATCGCAGTGCTCCGGCGATTCGGTTTCCGCGCCGCATATCCTGCAGCGGTAGTGTGTCTGAAGCGCCGAGCCAAGAAAACTGTCCAGCATGGCACCCAGCCACCCGGCGAGCGTCACGTGCCCGAGAGCGACCCAGTCCTCCGGCTGATCCGGGGGTATTGTGACCGCGATGAGACCTATCATCATTGCGCCAAGGGCTGCCGCCAGGGTCCCGAGTCCCGTGATACCTCCGGATTCGCCCTTGCGCAGCGAATTCCCGTTGATCACGTCCCGGGGAGGACCTCCGAAGCGGATACCGATCTCGGTAGCCCACGTGTCGGCGGTAGCTGCCGCTATTGCTCCCGCGTAAAACGCGAGAGAATCAACAAGGCGCCATTCCGGAAGGTTCATGACGGCGAGAAGCACGCCCAACGTCGCAACGCCGCCATTTGCGAGAACCTGCCATGCGTCCCTCGGCCCGTGAGGTTCTGCGTCGCCGAACCGTATCCGCGAGAGGCCCACCGATGTGCCGAAAAACGCCACGATGGGCAGCAGCCAGTGCCATCCCCCGACATAGAGAATCGCCACGCCCATACCGGTCATTACGACGGCGCCGGGCGCGGTGACCGTCTCCAGTCTCCATGCCACAAATGCGAAAACGACCAGAACAAGACAACTCAACGCAAGGTCAGCATAACTCCCGTCAAGGAGCGCGTCCATACATCCCCCCACACGGTTGCGATGCCCGCCACCATGCCCCATTTCAACAATGTCGCCATGCGCGCGGCTGTTTCGCTCGAAGGCGATTGCCATATCCGTACGATCACGTACGCAAGCAACCCGTCTATCAGGATAATTACGCTGATGAGGTAGAAAAAGCCAAACCAGCCGATAACAAACGGTATCGGAGAGAGTGCGATCACGCCTGCAAGCGGGATGGAAGCCAGCCGGCACGTGCGTTCAACGCCCCGGCGAACGGCGAGCGTGTCGTACCCCTGTTCCATATCGCCCGGGTAATCGGCCGCCGCTTTCAGCATCTCCCGTCCGAGGTGAAACGCCACCGCAAGACAGGCCGGCGCGAACGCGGGAGCGAGGCGGGTTCCCAGCATCCCCCCAAACACAAATGCGCTGCCACTGATAATCGCGACCAGAACATGGCCCCACAGAATCGTGCGTTTGAGTTTGCCGGCGTACCACACGAGCGCCAGAGCGATCACCGTGGCCATGAGAGCGAAGCGAATCGGCAACAACCACGAGAGCGAAACACCCGCGGCAAAGAGGATGACCGCCCACGAAACGGCGTTTCGATGGCTGAGCGCTCCGCTCGGGATCGGACGGTATGGTCGGTTTATCCGGTCGGTTTCCACGTCGAAACAGTCATTCACCACGTATCCACCGGCAGCGATCAGCGCAGCACACGCGCACGCGGCTGCGAGGGCGATGCCTGCCGGCGCGGAAGAACATGAAGCGCCGACTGCAACGGAAATCGCCGTGAGAACAACGTTCGCCGGCCGGGTAATGATCAACAGCGCGCGTGAAGTCCGAATAAGTCCCGTCACGGATGGTGCCCCGTCTCAAAGAACTTCGAAACAACCGCGATACGTGCGGGAAATGTAAAAACCCCGTTCTCCCGACACCAGTCTCCTCCTCACGGGACCCTGAACTCGAAGCTCACTTCCCGAACGTTGCCGGCGAGGTCACGCGCTTTGATGGAGACCGTATGACGGCCGGAGGGAAGCGGAGTAGTGGATCGGTACGCAAAATGGCCGCTCGCATCCGGTACAGCCGGAACCCATTTCCCATCGAGACGCACCTCGGACGGGTCGCGGCCCGGGTCAAGACCCGATCCCCGGTCCTCGACGTGGCCAGATACCGTGACGAGGCCATTCCTGATCGTTCCGTTCGGAGACGGGGACAACACGACAAGCCGCGGCGGTGCTGTGTCGCGGAAGAGACACACTGTTGAGAACAACCGCGTACGTCCGCGCACGTACCTGCCCGTCGAGTCCTTTTCCGCGCTCAGAAAACGCAGGACGCCGTTCGTCGTTCCGTAGAGCGCCACACCTGAGGTATCCTCGCCTTCCGGAATGCGGATTTGAACGTGTACTTCGTCCGCCAGTGGTTGTTCCTGAGGTTCAACGCGAAACGCGTTTCCTACCTGCCGGAGTTCTGGTTCGGGAGGCCCGTGCAACGTGGTCTCCTGAACCCGCACGAACACCGGTTCCCCGAGCGCCCCCGGAGGGCACATTACCGAACACGCACCCCCGGCATGGGAGTATACTCCCCCCATGGGAGTGAAAAGCCGGCCTTGCACGGGAATGTTGATCTCCGCGCCATCAGCAAGAATTCTGACTGTGTCGACGTCTCCGCCAAGTGAGGTGAGCGGTAGTGTGAGCCTGTACGTCAAATTGGCGACCAACTCGCAAAAAACGGGCAGGGTGTCGTTTGCCGCGCGTTCGGTGATCGCGTAGGTTCCATCGGTGCTGTTCTCCCATCTACCGCGGAAATCGGGCGATGGCCATTCTGGATCCGGCAGAACCTCCGGTCGGGAGAGTGCGGCCGAAAGTGCTGCTGGCTCGAGCTTCGTTGCGGCGACCGGTGCTCGAAGTGCCACCGCCGAGGGGATACACTTCAAGGGGCGTGAGGCCGTGAGGCTCACGAGCAGCCAGTCTCGTCCCCACGAATGTTCTTCATGGAGCCGCGGTACGGTCGCGAAATCGTTCGGGGAGATTGACTGCACGGAGCGATTTCCTGCGGAATCTGTCACCACCACGCGGATCGGTGCCGCCGGGTTTCTGACGGGGGTGGTCCACTCCACACGGTCTCGGCCTTGGATGGCTCTTGACCCCGCCTCCCCGCCAGACGGGAAAACCCGGAGAACGTCACCTGAATCCTCGGCCGTTGCCGAGAAGATTTTCACACCGGCGGAATCGCGCAGGGCAAAGGCGACAAACTCCGGATTCCTGTCAACGCGGAAGCTGAAGCGCACGCGGGTGGCGTTTCCAGAGGCATCGGATACCGTAATCGTGGCTTCGTGAAGGCCCCTCGCGAGTGAGGTGCCCGGGCTCTGCGTCGAACCGGTTCCACACTGGAGAATACCCGCTCCGGCCGGGGCATCCCCGTAAAACCTCAACCTGTTCCCGGGGAGCTTGAAGAGGTTATAGTACCGGCCCTTTGTCACCCGGTTGACAATGAAGCTCCTGTCGAAGGGCGCGTGGAACTGGTTGTCCATCTCGAGGTTGTCGTACTCACGGCGAAACACCTCCTGCCCGTCAACGGCCAGCGTGGTGCCGAAGATGCCGACGATGTTTCCGGTGCGCTGGACCTGGTCGGCCGCCGCGATGGTCACCCCGATTCTCCCGCTGAGTCTGGGAACCCGGGGGATTGTCCACATGCCGTTGCGGTACACAAGCTTCGCGTTTGCGGACTCGGGCTTCCCGTCAATGCGTGCGCGTCCGTCCAGCGGAATGAATGCCACCGCGAACACGCGAGGCGGAATATTGTCCGAAAATGCGTATCCCTGCAGAAGCGGATTGAGGGCCACGTTTCGCTCGTTTCTCAGCTCGAAATGGAGGTGCGGCGGACCGGCGCCCGTGTCGCCGGAATACGCGATCACCTCACCCCGTTTTGCCGGGGCTTCGCCCGGTTCGAAAAAGACATCCGCGACGAACTGCTCGTTCTCGATCTGCTTCTTCAGGAGAAGCTCCTCAACGCGCGGTGTGAAGCGGCTCAGATGGGCAAATACCGCGACCCTCCCGTCGTTGAGCCGGAAGTAGAGAACCTTTCCGTATCCGAAAGGAGAGACCCGCACCCGCCAGACATATCCGTCTGCAATCGCCTGTATCGGCAGCCCTTTACGGCGTCCCGTGGAGTAGTCTATTCCCGCGTGAAAACGAAGAGGGCGGTATTCGCAGAAGGCAGAGGTCAGGACAGGAGGGATTCGGAGCGGTGGAAGGAGCGGAAGTTCTTCAGTCGCACCGGCTGCCAGCACGACCGTACACGCGCACAGAACCAGCGTGGTGATATGTCTCAAACGCACAATCTCTCTCCATGGAGTCCCCCTCACATGCCGAACCAACCCTGAGGAAATGTACGGGGAAACGCGCACCGTGGCCAATCAGACGCACACGAGTTCCACCACCCGGCGGATTACTGCGTCCCCGACGATGAACCCACGTCGCGAAAGGCGGCATCCGTTTTCGTCTACGTCCAACAATCCCGCCGCGCGCAACGGGTCCAGTGCGGCGCGCGCATCCGCGTGAGACGCATCGGGCAGGGAATCCCAGCGGAGACCTTCGTTCGTGCGAAGGCTCAGAAGCACGATCTCCTCAGTTGTTTCGCGCGATGTAAGCACCTCCGTCTCCGCGGTCGGAATCTGGCCTCGCAGGCACCTGGCCTGATATGTCTCGAGATCGCGCGTGTTCCACCAGCGTGCGTGTCCGTCGAACGAGTGCGCCGACGGGCCGAATCCGAGGTACGGCCGTCGCGCCCAGTATGCTCGGTTGTGCTGGCATTCGTGCCCGGGTCTGGCAAAATTGGATACTTCGTACAGCGCGTACCCTGCAGATTCAAGCGCCGCAACGACGTATTCGTACTGCTCAGCCGTCGCCTGCTCGCCGTTGCAGAATCGCGACGAGTCAGCCACCTCCGCATATTTGCTTCCCGGTTCGATTGTCAGCCCGTACGCCGAAAGGTGAGGCGGGTCGTACGCAAGCACCTCACGCAGTGTATCCGCCAGCATTTGAAGCGACTGCCCTGCGATGCCGAACATCACGTCGGCGTTCCACGAGCGGAATCGCGTCTCTGCCAGAAGCCTCAGCGCGGACCGTGCGTCAGCGGCGGTGTGCGCGCGCCCGAGGAAGGAGAGGACGCCGGGCGCGAGAGACTGCACGCCGAGGGACACCCGCGTAACTCCCATCGCGCGCATCTGTTCCGCGTGCGAACGCGAGAACGATTCCGGATTTGCTTCTACACTCCATTCGTAATCCGGCGCAAATTGCAGCGCAGACCGCAGAATGGCACCAAGAGTCTCCAGTTCAGTCGCGTCGAGGCAACTCGGTGTACCGCCGCCGGCGTACAACGTCTGGATGTCGGCGAATGGGCCGAATTGCTTGTTCCGGATGCGGATTTCCGATTCAAGCGCCCGCAGAAAAGTCGTCCGGTCTGCGGGGCCTGCGATGGAGTAGAAATCGCAGTAGTCGCATTTGCGGACGCAGAACGGAATGTGGACGTAGATGTGATGGAACGCCGGACCGGTGCTTCTCGACGTCGGTGTCATCGAGGCGGAGTGACCCCTTCACGTCGAAGGAGAAAACGCTTCGTTTCAAGTCCTCCGGAGTAGCCCCCGAGCTTCCCACCGGCTGCCACCACGCGGTGGCACGGGATGATGACGGGCAACGGATTCGCCCCGTTCGCCTGTCCGATTGCCCTGCTGGCTCCCACGGGGATTCCCATCCTCTGCGCAAGTTCGCCGTACGTCACCACGTGTCCCCACGGGACCGCAAGAAGTGCCCGCCACACGCGGCGCTGGAAATCAGTTCCCTGATCCCAATCCAGTGGAAAAGGGAAATCGCGGCGTGTGCCCTTGATGAGGTCGCACAGCGCACCTGCCGGTTCGCTGAGCTCGTCTCCTGCGGCAACTCCGTCCAACGCGGCCGGAGGTTTCGTCGCGTTCAGGAGAACATTCCGCACGCCTCGACCCGACGCAACAAGGACGACGGGGCCGATGGCCGTGTCCACCCTGGTCCACTTGAGCACCTGTGCAATCGCCATGTCCGCGCTCATAACGGGAACGTTACCCGTTTCCCGCTTTTCGCGCTCTCATACGCGGCAAGAACCATCTCGATCGCCACCCGACCCTCTTCCGCCGGGGCGGGGATGGGCGCCCCGTGCATAAGGCAATCCACGAACGGCTTCGGCACCGCGGCGATCCGGTCGCCGTGCGATGCGGGAATCGGCAGCTCCGGTGTCTGCCAGACGCGCTCTTTCTGATCGGTACGGAAGACGTACACGGGCCTGGCGTCATCAGGCCGTGCGATCGACATGGAGGGTGCGTCGCCGTAATTCTGGATCAGCACACCCTCATCCCCGTACATTTCCGTGGTGTTGATGCCAACATGCGTTACCGAGCTGTTGAGCAGAATCCCCATCATCCCCGGTGCGACGTACCCGCCGCCCTCAAAACGGAAAATCGCCACGCCCGTATCGTCCGGCGCGACCGTTGTCAGAACGTTGTCGATCTCCGCCACCACGCTCCGCGGCCTGCCGAATGTCCAGTAAAACCAATCGGCAGCGTGGGTGGCGTCGTCCATGAACATGCCCATGTTCTGGACGGGGTCAATGTGCCAGTGTGTGCCGCCGTTGATGAAATCGTTGCTGAACAGCACGGGAATGCAGTGCCGCCGACGTACGCACCCGATTCTTCCCAGCACGCCGTCGCGCACCGCCTGCCGCATGTACTGGTTCACGGGATCGTGGCGCATCTGGTACGCGATGCTGAACGTGACCCCGCCCGCCTTGACCGCAGCGATCATGGCGTCGCAATCTTCGAGCGTCAGCGCCATCGGCTTCTGGCAAAGGATGTGCTTGCCCGCTCTCGCTGCGGCGATGGCATGCTCCGCGTGCCTGTTCGTCGGGCTGCCGATGATCACGGCGTCGATCGTTCCGTCGCCCAGCATGTCGTCGAGAACCGGAACGAAGCGCATACCGAAGCGTTCGGCCATCGTCCGCCCGCGCGCGTGGTCTTCATCCCAACAGGCCGCGAGCCGAACTTCCGGCACATTCTTCAGCACGTCAGCGTATACTCCGACGTGCCCGTGCGCAAAACTGATGAACGCAATGGAGAGAGGCATGGAGCAGTCCTTGGAGTGATCAGTGATATTTGATGATGCACCAGAGGGCGCGAAAAGCGTCTTTGAGGCCGATTTTCTTCCCTTCCTCATACGTACGCCCGTCGTAGGAGACACCGACTTCGTACACCCTCAGTTTCGGGATTTTGGCGATCTTCGCGGTCACTTCCGGTTCAAACCCGAACCGTTTCTCCCGCAGGTCGAGGCTTTGGATGACTTCCCGCCGGAATGCTTTATAACACACCTCCATATCGGTAAGGTTGAGGTTTGTAAACATGTTGGAGAGGTACGTCAACATCCTGTTTGCTACGGAATGCCAGAAAAAGAGCACGCGATGGCTTTCTCCCCCGACGAACCTGCTGCCATACACAACGTCCGCGTCGTGTTCCAGAAATGGGCGCAGCAGCTTGGGATAATCGTCGGGGTCGTATTCGAGGTCCGCGTCCTGCACAAGAACGATATCACCGGTTGCGTGTTTGAATCCTGTGTGCAATGCAGCGCCTTTGCCCTGGTTTCGTTCGTGAAGAACCACCCGGTATTTGCTCGCGTCGAGTTGCTGCAGGAGCTCCCTTGTGCCATCTTTTGAGCCATCGTCCACGAGGATGATCTCTTTTGCCAGCCCCAAAGACGGCGCGGCATCAATGCGTTTGAGCACCGCCAGAAGCGTCTGCCGTTCGTTGTAGACGGGGATGATGATCGTCAACGATTGTGGTTTGCCGCTCGACATGGCTGACCTTTCCGACAATCAGAACTCCGAAAATGCACGGGTGATTGAACGATTTGAATAATAGCACTGGAATACGCCGAACGCATCCCAGAAAGACGATTTCATGCAACCCGATGCCCGCTACCTTGCCTACATGGGCCTCGCACCCAGGCGTATCCCGCACTGGGAGCACTGGTCGTGGCCGGGCGATGAAGCATTCTGGGTTGCTTGGGCAAGACTAGGGTGCCATCAGTTGGGTAGCTGAGTCGCGTTTTGAAATGAGGAACCGGGAGGTATTACGATGTGGGCAATTGATCGCAGGACGGGGTGGTTTGTCGTTTTCAGCGCTTGCATCGGTGCTTGCGCGTTCTTTGCGATTCTCTGGATCACGGCCGGAGGAATAGGCGTCAGCCCAGATTCCACAATCTACATTGATACTGCGAGAAACCTGCTCGCGGGCAACGGGTTTGTCGCGCGCGGCGCACCAATGACGCACTTCCCGCCTTTGTACCCGATTTTGCTTGCGGTGAGCGGTTCTTTCGGGTCAGACATCCTTGAATCAGCACGTTATCTTAACGCGCTGTTGTTCGCTGCCAACGTGATCCTATGTTCCGTTGCTGTCTGGCTCGCAACTGAGCGCAGCCTATGCGCGGCAGCTCTGACGGGTCTATGGGTGATGGTTTCGTACGGGATTGTTCAGCCTCACGCGATGGTCTGGTCTGAACCGCCCTTCATGGTGTTCGTGCTCATCGCGCTTGTCGCACTCACTGTGTTCATTGGCAAACAACGAGGTCACTGGCTTTACCTCGCTTCTGTAGCGATCGGCCTGGCGATGTTGACGCGATATGTGGGCGCGGCGTTTGTTCCCGTGTTGTTCGTTGTACCTCTTTTGCTGGCAAGCGGCCGGTTTTTTTACCGGGTGCGTTCAGGTGCAATTGCCGCTTTCATCGCGTGCGTTCCTCTCTGTGTCTGGTTGTTGTATAACATTTCCCGAGCAGGAACGGCAACCAATCGTGTCTTGGCATTTCACCCGCCCGGGGTACCCTTTGCCAGATCGGTCATCGCGCATACGTCGTATTTGCTTTTCCCGGTTTGGGAAATCCCACTTTTGGCGAAGGCATTTCTGTTCACCGTTGCCCTCAGTGGGGCTGTCTCGATCGTGTTATGGTTGAGAAAAAGGGGGGGGCCGTCTGTGGGGCCGAGAGAACCTGACACAGCACTCCTGTTGGCCGCAGTTCTGTTCCTTGCCGCGTATTTCGCCTTCCTTGTGGTGTCGATTTCGCTTTTCGACGACGGGACTTGGCGCGAAGGCTCCAGGTTTTTTCCGCCTGGCTTGCTTTTCCTCTTGCTGGCAAGCATCACGTTGGTCTGGTCAACGCGTGCAAAGACGAAGAGGACTCTTGTCTGGTGGTTGTTCGTATTGTTTGCCGGAGTGTCCATTTCGGTCAATGCACGGCGCGATCTCATTTTCGGGGCCGATGCACACCGGAATGGATTGGGGTTCAACTCAATCGCGTGGAGGAACTCCGAAACGCTGGCTGCGATCCGCGCGCTTCCCACGGGAATCAGGGTGTTCTCCAACGGTGCGGTTGCTGTCCAATTCCTGACCGGAAGAGCGACCTACGAAATACCGGCCCGAACATCCTATGGTGGCCTAGTTCGTCGAACGGATTTCGAGAGAAGACTCCGTGCGATGTGTGATGAGGTGCAGAACAATCGCGCTGTTGTTGTCTACTTCACTGCGTACAAGACCGACTGGATGCCAACGCCGGCGGAACTGGGTTCGATTTGCGAGGTGTCAATCCTCGGTACTCTTCCCGATGGCGTGATATACGGAAAATCGACGAGTGCCGAGTGAAGAGGGATTCCATGCCCCCAACCCAGCCCGATGACCGCTACCTTGCCTGCATGGGCCTCGCACCCAAGCGCATCCCGCATTGGGAGCACTGGTCGTGCCCGAGCGACGAAACATTCTGGGTCGCTTGGGCAAGACTAGGGTGCCATCAGTTGGGTAGCTGAGTCGCGTTTTGAAATGAGGAACCGGGAGGTATTACGATGTGGGCAATTGATCGCAGGACGGGGTGGTTTGTCGTTTTCAGCGCTTGCATCGGTGCTTGCGCGTTCTTTGCGATTCTCTGGATCACGGCCGGAGGAATAGGCGTCAGCGACGATCCCATAGTCTATTTGGAGACAGCGAAGAACCTGCTGGCGGGCAACGGGTTTGTCGTGCACGGCACACCAATGACGCACTATCCGCCATTGTTCCCTCTGATGCTCGCTGGAAGCGGTTTGGGAGGGGCAGACCTCCTCCAGTCAGCACGTTTCTTGAACGCTCTCCTCTTTTCCGCCAACGTCGTCCTGTGCAGCTTGGCTGTCTGGATAGCGACGAAACGCAGCCTCCTTGCGGCAGCGATAACCGGCTGTCTGGTGATGGTCCTGCTACCAATTGTCAAATGGCACGCGCAAGTCTACTCTGAACCTCCGTTTCTGATGTTTGCGCTAATCGCGATCATCTTGCTTGCGGAGTACGTTCGCTCCGGGGGGGGGAGATGGCTTTACTTGGCTTCTTCCGCGATCGGCTTAACGATGTTGACGCGGTACGTCGGTGCCGCATTTGTTCCGGTATTGATCGCCATTCCTTTCTTTTCCTCGAGCCGCCCTTTTCGTGTCCGGGCGCGAATTGCTGGGATTGCCGCTTTAGTCGCCTGCAGTCCACTTGCTCTCTGGCTGGCATACAATCTTTCACGTGCCCAAACAGCAACGAATCGGATGCTGGCGTTTCGTCCCCCGCAGGTTAACGAAGTGACAGACTTCATTTGGCAGGCCGAAGCGAAACTCCTTCCCGGTGCTCCGCTTCCGTTGAAAGTAGCCCTGTTCTTTGTATTTCTCTCTGGTGTTGTGTGGTGCGGGGTCTTGCTGCACAGAGAGGGCTTCTTTTCTAGAAGGCTGACAAGGTCGGAGGTGGCGCTCCCGCTGGTTTCTGCTTCGTTCTCGGCAGCGTATTTCGCTTTTCTAGTTGTTTCCATCTCATTTTTCGATCACTCGAGTATTCGTCAGGGCACGAGGCTGTTTGTTCCCATACTCTTTTTCCTACTCCTTGCCGGGATTGCCATGGGCTGGATAACCTGTGCGAGGCTCGAACGAGGGCCTGTTTGCTGGGTGTTAGTCTCCCTTGCCAGCGGGCTCTTCCTCATTCAAGCTCGGGATTCTTGGGTGTTCGCCGCTGAGACGCACGCGAACGGCCTGTATTACAATTCGGTGACGTGGAGGAATTCGGAGACGATTGCAGCCGCCAAATCGCTCCCGCCAGACGTCAGGATTTTTGCGAACAACGTAGGGGGAGTGTCGTTTCAAATTGGCAGGAGAGTATCGTCTCTCCCGAGCAAGTTCGATTACGGCACCATGCAAAAGAGGCATCAGTTTGCGGAACAACTTGGCGCCGTGTGCAAAGCTGTGCTGGATAGTGGAGCAGTGATTGTGTACTTCTCGCCGGGCTGGGCCCCGCATCTTCCGACCCACGTGGATTTAGAGACCGCATGTCCCTTGCCAGTCCTCGGTCGGTTCAGGGACGGGATCATCTACGGCAATCCGCCAAAACGACGCTGAAAAAGGTGTCCCATGCCCCCAACCCAGCCCGATGACCGCTACCTTGCCTACATGGGCCTCGCACCCAGGCGCATCCCGCACTGGGAGCACTGGTCGTGCCCTGACGCCGAGACCTATCTCACCGGCATAGATTACTACGAGCACCCGAAGCTCTGCCGGGAACGGCTGCGGGAGCTCTACCCCCAGCTCGGTCTTGGCATCCCGGAGACCGACGATCCTAAGCCGCGTCCCCGCCTCGACCTGCACGGAGAGACCTCCTCGCTCGACAAGGACGGCCGCCGGCATGTGCGCTGGGGCGATGGCGAATCGGGCCATTGGAACTGGGGCGAGAAGTTCAAAACGGCGGATGACGTCTTCGCGTTTTCCCCCCTTGAGCAGGGGGATTTCACGAATATACCCGTCGTGGAATCACAGGACTACTCCGACGAAGAGAAGCTCTACGAGCGCTACCGCCGCGGGTATCCGAAGGAATGGGGCAACAAGGGACGCGAAGGCTCCTCCAGCATGGTCGGGTTCTACAACACCATGTTCATGTGGCCGCTCCTCACGTTCGGGTGGGAGCTTTTCCTCGAAACCTGCCTCGACCCGCGCTTCGAGCGCATCATGGACGAATTCGCCGAAATCAACCGCCGCGTGTTCCGCACGTTCGCCCGGCTGCCGGTGAATTTCGTCCTGTGCCACGATGACATCGTCACCTCGCGCGGCCCGGTCTGCTCCCCGCAGTGGATGCACAAATACATCTTCCCGCGCTACGAGGAGTTCTGGGGCTTCGTCAAAGCAGCAGGCAAGGAAGTGATCTTCATGGCGGACGGCTGCATGGACGCCTTCGCCGACGACGTGATGGCGTGCGGCGCGCGGGGCATCATCAGCGAGCCGTACACCGACTACAAGCGTATCGCCCGCAACTACGACAACCCCTTCCTTGCCGGCGAGGGCGACAACCGCGTGCTCACCCGCAACGACCCCGCGGAGATCGAAGCCATGGTGCGCTCCATGGTCGAAACCAGCCGGATGACGGGCGGGTACGTCATGTGCATCGGCAACCACATCCCGTGGAACGTCACGCCGGAAGGCATCAAGCGCTATCTGGATCTATCGGCCGAACTGGCGGTAAGGTAAGGATTGGTGGGCAAAACGACTTTCGCCTCCATCACCGCGTGGTTCCATGGTTCCCCGTTGCGCCTTACGACACTCCGCAAAGGCAGCACAATCACTCCGGATCACGACCTGGCGCGGGTGTTCTCGCACAGACCTTCGCTCGTCTCGATCAAGACCGGACCCCACGGTTTCATCAAGCACAGCGGCACTGAGCCGGGCTTTCTCTACTTCGTGGAAGTTGCGGCTGAGGCCGATGTCATCCCGCCCCCTACGACAACCATGGAGCCGGGCGACGAGTGGATCACCACGCGCGACCTGCCCTTGCGCCTGATCGGGCCCACGGTGGTTCGGGAGGAAGAGCGGCTGAGCGACGACGAAGTGGCCGAGTGGAAGGCACGCGTCGAAGCCGGAGGGAGAAAAACGTAACGCACGCGGCGGACTGCCGTCTATTGAGCAAAGCCAACGTGGCGCTCGTTTTGAACAATTGCCTGCGGCCCGCCGTCATTCCCGCGAAGGCGGGAATCCAGCCTTTGTCGCCGCCGGTTTCCCGCTCCGCCCTATTTTCTGCGGTTGCCCGCGATTTGCCGTCATTCCCGCGAAGGCGGGAATCCAGTTCTGCCATTACCCCGGAAGGCAGGAACCCCGATCGGGGGCGTGCCCCCGAGGCCCCTGACGCACGCCTCTCTGTCGCCTTTCTGACCACGCCCATTCGTGCGCGCCGCGTAAATCTCCGGTGAGAACCCTTACTCCTACCTTATTCCGACAACACCGGCACGAACCGGCACTGCGGCTGTGCCGTTCCGGTTCCGTGCTTGGTCATCACGATCTGCCAGATCTGGATTCCTCGTGCACGAAACGCGCCGGCGCACGACAACAGGTAATACTCCCACATCCGTTTGAACCGCTCGCCGTATTTCTCCGCCAGTTGCGGCCAGTTTTTCTGGAAATTGCTGTGCCAGGCCATGAGCGTTCTGTCGTAATGCGGCCCGAGGTTGTGAAGATCCTCGATAACAAAAAGCCCCTCTGCCGCCTTTGATATCTGCGCAATGCTCGGCAGCATGCTGTTCGGGAAGATGTACTTCTCGATCCAGGGGTCAGTACCCGATTTCGATCTGAGGCTGCCGATGGTGTGCAGAAGGAATACACCGTCGTCTTTCAGAGAGCGCCACGCCACTTCCATGAACGTCCGGTAATTCTTCCGGCCCACATGCTCGAACATCCCCACCGAAACGATTTTGTCGAATTTCCCCTGAATGCTCCGGTAATCGCACTCCACAACCTCTACCGGCAGGCCCTTGCAGAACTCACGGGCAAAACCGATCTGCTCCCGCGAAATGTTGACGGCGGTCACGCTGCATCCGGTCGTCTCGGCGGCGTACCGCGCAAGACCGCCCCATCCGCACCCGATATCAAGAAGGGTGTCCGTCTCTGAGAGCTCCAGCTTTCCCACAATCAGCGCCATCTTCTGCCGTTGCGCCCGATTCAGGTCGTCGGTTCCCTCGAAATGTGCACAGCTGTACTGGTTGTACGGGTCAAGGAAGGAGAAAAATAGGTCGTTACCGGTGTCGTAGTGGCGTTCGGCGATGATTCGGGCGCGGGAGACTTTCTGCAGGTTGAACAGATACGCCCGGATGAAGGGCAAGGCGTACCTGAGGTTGCCCCGTACCCTGTCCTCAACACCGGCCCGGAGGAGCCGGCAGATCATCTCATCAATCCGGGGGCAATCCCACCATCCGTCCATGTAGGATTCGCCCAGCCCGAGGTTCTTTTCGGCCAGCACCCGACCGAAAAACCGATCGTCGCGAATACTGATGTCCCATGCCTCTTCACCGTTGATATGGATACCCGCGTGATCCAGAAGCTCCCGCACAGTATCAGATACCATCGTTCCAGTCCTCCCTGAACGGTTCAGGCCGACCAGCAAGGCATTCTGCCTGGTTCCCTGTTACCCCTCCTGTTGCATGAGATTCGCCGATCGTTCGACGTAACGAATTCCTAAGCGGCGGGGAAACCCATTCTACCCTTCCCCAAATACCTCCGCCAGCAACTCCCGCGTCTTTTCCACAATCATCCATCCCGCGTCCGGCGCAAGCTTCGTCACCCACGATGACTGCGCGCTGTAGCCGCCATGCCGGATCGCCTGCGGCGTCGGCACGTACCCCACCCACGCGTTCGCCAGTTCGCTGACAAGCGTCACCCGGGCCGGCGATTTTTCTTTGATCGCGAGGCCGAACTCGCAGTAAAGCTCCGCCGGATTGAAGCAGAGCGCCGCATCGCCCACCCTCACCACGTCAATCGGCGTGGCGACGGGGCTCTCTTCGCGCAACATGCGGTCCCAGTCGGCTTTGCTCTTTTCGAAGAACTCCAGCATGCCGCCGCCGAACCGGGAGAAATCCGAGTGTTCGTCCCACGGGCGAATCGGGATGCCGATCTCCGAGTGCCCGTGCCGCAGCACGGGGTCCGGCACCGGCGTTATCTGTTCGGCGATGGTCTTCAGAATCTCGCCCCCGAGATACTGACCGGACCGCCGCAGGCCCTGTTCGCCCCGCCAGGGCTGAATGTTCTGCGGGTTATCCACCATGATGCTGGGCGCGGTGTTGCCGGCCGCACCGGTGAAATACAGCACGCCCACGTTCTCGCCCAGCACGGCCCTCAGCACCCGCCGCACCTCGCCGGGAATATCCGCGCTGTAGAAGCTTTCGCCTTCCAGCGTGTTCGGATGGGTGGAAAAGCCCGTGAGAACCGCCTTCACAGACCCATCAGCACGCCGCACAAAGATCACAGGAACCGAACCATCCCGCGGTCCCTCGATCCCGACAAATCCTTCCGCCCAGCTTCCGAGGTACATCCCTGCTGAGCCATCGCGGTGGAGCCCCCGGCGGTTCCATCCCATCTGCTCGATGAACCCTGTTCCCGCAAACAGGCTGGCATCTTCCAGGTCTTCAATCGCCCTTCCAACCGCGCGTGCGACCGCTTGCTCCAGCGTTTCGAGGAACTCCGGGCAGATATCGCCCACGAGGTTCGCCGTACACGGGGCAACATGCGTGTGCGTAGCCGCGATGATGACCGATTCCGGGTCGATTTCACACGAAGCCGCACACGCCGTGCGCAACGCGTCCACCCGCTCCTTCGGCAACACACACACGTCCACCGAGACCATTGCAACGCGTGTGGTGCCGTCATCCAGCACCACCGCATTCGCCGTCAGCGGGTCGCGCGCGTACTGACCAAGGCGGACGTGCATCTGTCCCAGCAGGTGGAGCGGTTTGGACGGGGTAATGTCCTCCCACGCCGTTCCGACTCTCATCGTCGTATCTCCGTTGCGCGAATCAGGGTTCTACCGGCACGTCGTCAAGGTTTTCGAACACCTTCCGAATCGCGTCCGCCAGCGCGTTAATCTGTTCGGGCCCGTTGGGTGGACGATGGTTGAACACTCCCCAAAGACACGTATCAATGCACTGCTGCGAAACGGGATACTGGCTGAGATCGTAGGAGACGTCCTTGCGGGCAAACGCGCTCGTCCACGGCTCGCCTTTGCCGTATGCGTTCTTCGCCTGGAACACCGCATGCGCCGGAAGCAGCCAGTTCGCGATGGAGAAATTCACACCTTCCGCCTTCAATGCGGCCGCGATTCCTTCGGTGATTTTCCGCAAAGGCATGCCCCGTCTTTGTGCGTACGCTGGCTCGACGCGCAGAACGTAGGCGTATCCGTTTGTCGGGCGGTCTTCGGAAGTAAAGGAGCGAACCAGATTCGGCGTCCCTGCCAGACGCTCGTCAAGCATATCCCAGTTGTCCCGCGCCCATTTGTTCGTCCGGTCAAGTTTCCGGAGCTGCGAAAGGGCAAACGCGGCCGGGAGATCGGACGTTCGGTACATCCACCCGAGCCCGTATGCGTGGTAATCTCTTCCGGAATCCGGCGGGCGCATATCCCCGAAACTCGTGACCATTTTCCCGCGTTCGAAAAGTCCGGGGTCGTTGGTGACGAAAAGCCCCCCCTCACCACCGCACAGATTCTTGTTTTGATTGAGACTGAATGCAGCCACGTCCCCGATTGTACCCACCTTCCTCCCTTTGAACGTCGCGCCGTGCGCCTGGCATGCGTCCTCGATCACGGCCAGATTATGCCGTCTGGCGATACTCATGATCGCGTCCATGTCACACGCCACACCCCAGTAATGAACCACAAGGATGGCACGGGTATAGGGTGTGATCGCGGCTTCGATCTTCGACGGGTCCATGTGCATGCTGCGCCAGTCAACGTCCACGAAGATCGGGATGGCGTTGTGGTGGATAATACACGTGGCGCTGCTCGTCCACGAAAGCGCGGTCGTGATGACCTCGTCACCGGGCCCGATACCGCATGCGGCAACGCACATGTGAAGCGCGGCGGTGCCGCTGTTCGTTGCCATGCAGAACGTGTTGCCGTTCCATGCCGCGAACTCCTTCTGCAGCATGTCCGCATGCGGCCCGAACGCGTGGCTGTCCTGGTGCAGTGACGCGAGCACCAACTCCTCATCCTCTTTCGTGATCTCGGGCCACATACGGAACTTGAGGCCGGGCGGAACCGCGGGAGTTCCCCCCCGTATTGCGAGAGTGTCAGCCATATCCTATCCTTTGCGAAACGACGGCCCGGGCACATTGCGAGACTCGGGCCGGAAAAAGTGTGATCTCGACATCCCTTAGTATACCTAACTGAAAGCGGGGCGCGGGAGCAAGACGATACACGCGCCGGATGACTCGTGATCGAGGCGAATTCCCGTTCATAGTGCGAAAAAAAGGACTCGAATGACTCCTCATCTGATCTGGCGGAAAGAAACAGGTTACCAGCTCAATGGGATCGTGTCCGGGATGGTGGACGGGCAGGTGCGTCTCTACCTCTCCGGTATTCGGACTGTGTCCGGTCGTCGCGAATCCGCCATATTCTGCCTTTCCTCCGAAGGCGAAACCGTGTGGCAGACACAGGTTGCGGACGCGGCGGAGGACCGTCTCGCCTGCGTATTCCCGAACCTGATTGACGATCCATTTCTGGGGCTGTGCCTCTTCTACTCGTTTGGTTCCTCCGACAATGCCCGCCCGCGCCCGGGGTATGCAAGGTTGGTGCGCGCGGAAAGCGGTGATGTGGTGTGGGAAGTGCGCAGCCGTTCCCATCATGCGGGAAACGGGTCGTGCATCGCTGCGGATCTGGACGGCGACGGAAGGCCGGAAATCGCGTGGTGGGATTCCGCCCACGTCTTCTGTTCCGATCTGCGGACCGGTGATCTGCGGTGGGAGTATTCCGACCGCGTCCAGATCTGCCACGGCAGACCCGCGCTTGCGCACTTGAGAGGAATCCCCGCCATTATCGTGGGAACCGAGTACAGCAATCCGGACGGCACCTCGTCCGTCCTCGCGCTCGACGGATCAGGCAGGGTCCTCTGGCGGAAGGACGGATTCCCGGAAGACCTGGGGTCTACACCGGTCATCCTCGCGGATGTCGACCACGATGGCAGGGATGAGTTCGTCATCGCCGGTCTTGATCTCGTGCATCGCGACAACAGGGAAACATCCTCCCTGTGGTGTTTCCGGGATGACGGCGAACTGGCGTACAGGGTTCCGTGCGGGTGCGGCGGGTTGGCCGTTGCCAGAGTGCGAGGGGAGTTGCTGGCCGCCGGTATCACCAATACGCGGGACGGCGGAAATAGTGGCGCTCGAGAGGTTCGGCTGTTCTCACTGTCTACGGGAGAGTTGAGGCACGCCCACCCCTTGCCGCGCGCGTACCTTGACGCACAGAATCCCGTTGCAGCCGATGTAGACGGAAACGGCCTGCCGGATTTCCTGCTTGCCACCGGCAATTCGAGCGGGTACGGCAACGATCCGGCCATCCCGCCCTGCGCGGATGTGTATGTCGTCCGTTCCGATGGCGCAACGCTCTGGACGGAAACTTTTCCGGACTACATTCATCAACCCTTTGTGAGCGACGTCGACGGTGACGGCAGGAATGAGATGCTTTTCCCGTGCAGCGACGGATCGCTGTACTGCATCCGCACCCCGGGAATCGCCGCCCGGTCCGTCTGGCCGTGCACGGGCGGGAGCTATTCCCGCTGGTACAGCGCAACATGAGGCGAAGGTGCCGGGTGGAACACCACGTTCGGGACCTCCCAATCGCACCGGCACCACTTCCGGAAACCAGCGTACAAGGTGCGGGAATGCTGTCGGAGCGCTTTGAGGAGAGCTCCGTGCCAGATCTGTGACAGGGGATTCTTGCCCGTTCAGAATACAGGTTCGTCGAGAACAAAACCCGAATCTGAACCGCCTAAATATGGAATTTCTTTTGTTTCGGTACGGAGGGGGTAGACAGACAACAAAAAAAACCATACATTGAACGGTTGAGGAACACGTGGCAAAGGAATGGAGCGCGCGAGCACTGTGCATCGTTCCGGATGCTGAAAAGTGTCCTCCGTCTTGTTCCCCTCTACGTGTTGCTTCGAGGGACGCGGATCGGTGGGCTTATTACCAGCGGGGCAAAGCGCATGGATGCACCACAGAAGAAATCGAACCCTCCGGCTCCGCGCGTCGGGCCGGGCCGGGCGGACGGCGTGAGGCTTCCGGAATTCCTTCAGAAGCAGGTGGATGCGATTGATGAAACGGCGATTCTCAACGAGCTGATCGCCGCCATCTCGCCCGAACTGCTGGATCTTGAACCCCGGACGGAAACGGTTCCTGCACCTGCCGCCACACCGGCACCTCCGTCAGCCCCTGCGCCCCGGGAAAAACAGCAGCCTTCCCCGCCCAGGGAGCAAAAGGAAGAGGCTGAAGCGCCGACCGCAAAATCGACCACGCCTTTGAAAGGCCTCCAGATAAGGCCAGAGGAGGTGGAGGAGGCGATTTCCTCCATCCTCGGCCCGACCGAACCGCAGGCCAGAGTGGAAAAAGAGAAACCCGCGGAAAAGAAGGAAGCTCCACCTCCGCCGAAGGCCGAGCCAGCGCCGCCTCCTCCACCAGAACCAGCCGCGGCGAAAGCGGGCCCGAAAGTAGTTGCCCCGCCTCTCAAGCCGCCTGCGAAACAGGAATTCGACTCGGTAGACGACGCGCTGTCGGCGCTCTGGGGCAAAGGTGAGGAAGAGGCAAGCACCGCCGAGGAACCCGTTGCCGAAGCGCCGGCTGCCGCACCCGCCGCGACTCCTCCGCCTCCTCCGGTTTCTGAGCCAACGCCCCCTGCACCTCCTCCGCCTGCCGTGGAAAAGGCTCCAACCGAGCCCGCCAAGGTTCCCGCGGTGGAGGGCGGAGAGATCCCCCCCGCATTGGTTCCGGGCCTCGCGCGGATGGCGGCGACACATTACCTCAACCTCCTCGGGACAGTTCTTCCGAGCGGGGCGGCACCTCCTCCTGCTGCCGAAAAGGCTCCCCCGGAGCCATCGGCTGCTCCACCGCCTGCGGAAACACCCCCGACCGAGGAAAAACCGTTTGCCGGCCTGCAGGAAGCCGATGTCACGGCGGATTTGCTGGCGGATTTCATAGTCGAAGAACGCGAGGGTGCGGGCGAAGAGCAAAAGGAAGCCGAACCTGCTTCGCTGGAGGAAGTGGTCTCCTCCGCCATACTCGAGCCTCCTGTTGAGGAAAAAGCGGAGGAACCTGTCCCCGTCGGCCAACCCGAAGCCACCGCAGCCGGTGAAGAGGGCGAGGAAGGAAAGCCCGCGCCATGGACAGGTCCCATCGCCGACATCGGTGGCGACGACGTCATCGCGGAGATGGCGAAAGAGCACCGGAGAAAGAAGCTTATCGGGTGGGTAATCGTTGCATTCATCGCGGTGGCGTTTGCCTCCTTCTTCTTCGGTCCGAAACTGAAGGAATTGATCTCCGGCCTCTCGACCGATACGACCGGATCGCCTGCGGCCGTTACTCCGGCACCGACTCCGCAACCGGCACCCGCCGCGGATAGTGTCGCCCAACCCGCTCCTCCACCGGCGCCGGCACCAGCTGCGGAGGCAACAACTCCGGCGCCTCCGCCGGCAGTGGCTGCCCCTGCGCCGGCACCAGCACCTTCCGCGCCACGACCCTCCGGCGGCGCGCCCCAACTACCCACGAGCCCCGGGGGACGGTTCACGGTGCATGTGGAATCCCTCCCGACTCTCGGTGAAGCCAATGCCGCGAAATCGAAATGGCAGCGGAGAGGGTACGAGGCGCTCGTGTGGCCGTTCACGAAAAACGACGGTTCACAGTGGTATCGCGTCGGCGTCGGGCGCTTTGCCACCAAGGCAGACGGCCAGACGGCAAAAAGCGCTTTGGAATCCGCGTTTCCCGAGATAGACTGGTCACAGGTTACCCAGATTCCCGAAGGAGCCAACTGATGCCGGCAGCGTTATTCGACCGACTGAATGATCTTCAGGCGGCAATCGAGGCGGAGAACTGGGCCGATTTTGATGCCGTTCTGAAGTCCTGGTCTGCGGAAGAGCCAGAGAACGCCTGGGTCAGCGCGGGCCTCACGCTTGCGAAAGTGCTCCGCGGAGATGAGGTGCCCGACACGGAAGCATCCCTTCAAGCCATAAACGGACGGCTTGCCGGTATGACCAAACTGCTTGCGGCCGTTCGTGCGGGTGACAAGGTGGAAGCCAGAAAACGAGCGCTGGCGGAACTGGCAGCGGGCAACGCCGACCAATCGCTCGTAGAAACACTCAAATGGGCGGATGAGTCGGCATCGGATGCCACCCGGTACTTGTTTGCGACACCCGGGCTTGTTGCCGGATGCGTGATGGCAGGCGGGCAGCCCGTGTCGATGACGGCACGCGGTTCCCGAATGTCAGCGGATTCGCTGGGCACGAAATCTGAGGCCATCTGGGAACTTGCAATCAAGATGAACCAGTTCATTGATCTCGGCGACCTGACGGGTATTCGTGTGTTCGGAGAAGACGGAGGATGGATGCTCGGCGCCGCCTATGCGGACGACTTGCGTCTCGTTGCCGGTCTGGTGGAAACCGCATCCAATATGGACGAACTGGCGGCCCGCACCCGCCTGCTCGTCGCCGCGCTGGAGGGCCCGGGCAATGAGTGAACAGGTACTGGAAATCGTCACTCCTCTCGCGGAACGCCCGGACGTCGTGCGTGTTGTTGTGTCTGACCGGGAAGGCCTGCTGATCGGCGCATTGAAGGGCAAGGCGGCGTCAGGTTCCATGCGTGACGAGGAGACCACCGATGAGCAATGGAGCGCATTTGTTGCCCAGTTCGTCACCGATGCAGGGGCGCAACTGAAGAACATCACGCTGCACCAACCCACGGACATGGTTGTTCATGGCACGCGGGATTCCCTCGTCATCACGTGGCTTCATGTCGGATGGCTGATCACCCGTGTCAGCCCGGTTGCGGACTGGGGCGACCTCTTTGCAACCGTGCGTGCAGTCCAGCAGCAATTCGACAAAGTGACCGGCGAGTCGGCTTGACACACATTCAGGTTTCGTGGGAGGGTGATTCATGGCAACGATCAATTACGGCTACCGGGAAATCAACTGCAAAATCGTCTATTACGGTCCCGGTATGAGTGGCAAAACCACGAATCTGGAGACAATACACAAAAAGGTCCCCCCGACGAACAGAGGGAAGCTGACAAGCCTCGCGACAAAAACGGACCGGACATTGTTCTTTGACTTGTTACCACTCGATCTGGGAACGATCAAAGGTTTCAAGGTGAAGTTCCAGCTTTACACAGTCCCCGGGCAGGTGTATTACAACGCCACGCGAAAGCTTGTACTGCGTGGTGCCGACGGCGTCGTGTTTGTCGCGGACAGCCAGAAGGATCGGTACGACGACAACGTGGAAAGTCTGGAAAACCTCCGGGAGAATCTCAAGGAACACGGTATGGACCTTGATGCCATGCCGTTTGTGATCGGCTGGAACAAACGGGATCTGCCTGACGTGATGTCGGTGGAGGAACTGAACGCCAAGATGAATCCGAGGGGCGTCCCGAACTTCGAAATGGAAGCCCTGACAGGGCGCGGAGTGTTCGAAGCATTGAGGGCGGTTACGCGTATGGTTCTGGAAAAGCTGGAAAAAGAGGGCACGCGATAACCCGGCGCGGTCACTGCTCATCCACCCATCGCCGCAGATGGAGCATAGACGATGAACAAACAGGGAGGCTCTCTCTCCGCGGAGCAAATGCAGACCATCGAGAGTGTTCTGGCGGGTTACGTGAAAGACGCCGGAATCAGGACGGTGCTGCTTGTGGACCCGGATGGACACCTCGTATGCCAGTCGGGTGCCATGGATACGATAGATCCCGTATCGTTCGGCGCGCTGGTGTCGGCCAACTTCGCTTCGACTCAACAAATCGCCGGCCAGATGGGTGAAAAAGAGTTCAATGCGTTCTACATACAGGGCAAGGAGAAGGACCTGTACGTAAGCGCGGTGGAAGACAAGGCTATACTCGTCTCGATTTTTGCGCGCGGCACAACCGTTGGAATGGTGAAGATTTTCGCGGAAAAAACGGTGAAGGAGATCTCGGCGAATCTCGTCCCCGGCGAAGGGGGTGATCAGAAGGGTTTGAGCGTCGGGGGCGGGTTCGCCGATTCCGCGCTGGCAGAACTCGACAAGGTGCTGGGGGGTATCTGAGCGTGCAACTCCGCGTGTGTGGCGCAACTGCGCCGTAGAGAGGTTGATCATGGAAATCCCATCTTCAGAACAGGCGCGCGAAGCCATCAAACTGGCAGTTGGAAGGGCGACGGAGCGTTACGTCGCGCAGATAGCGCCTGAAGGGGAAACCATCAAGTTCCCCGAATTGCTTGGCAAAGCACTGCCCACAATGGCGCTGCGGGTTCTTCGCTCTGTGGAGGACAGCTTCTGGCGAAAAGAACTGGAACGCCGGAAAAACGACCAGCGCTTCGACTATGCCGACCCTGCTCTCCAGACCGCCGTGGCAACCTGGGATGCAGCCCTGCGGAAATGCATGGTGCTTTCGCGCAAGGAGTTGCACCAGCTGATCAACCGGGCGCTGTCTCTGCAGATGGAATCTTTGGTATCACCGATTGATAGCCTGAAAGCCAATTACTTCGTCCGGCAGGAAAAAGTTGCCGCAAAGAGCGCCGTCGTGCTTGCCAGCCACCTCGGTCTCGAAGAGCGCTACGTCCGCGCGCTCTCGCTGATGGCACAGGATGACGAGAAAAGACTCCTCTCCGCGGATACCGTTCAAAGGGTGTTCCGCGATGTGGACGCCAAGGAGTTCCAGGGTTCGAAGGACCGCGCTGCGGTGTCGGTCCTCAGCAACGCGCTGCTGGTTCTTGGCATCCGCGCAGAAGACGAACTGGGTGAAGCTCCGGTGGACCTGGCACTTGCGGTGATGGTTCTGCGGGGCACGCCGGAAGGAACGGCCAAAGTCGCGGAGCTGTGCGAGGGACGCGCTCTTGTCGACATGCTCGATGTAGATTCGCTGTTCATGCCGGAGCAAGCCGCTGTCACCGAGGACGAATCGCACGAAGAAGCGCAGGCGTTCCTGGATGATCTGGGAATCGACCAGGATGCTGTGGAAGCTGGGGGAGCGGAGCTAGAAACCGGCGGCGTTCGCTTCGTCCTCACGGAAGAGGAAAAAAGAGCGTACATCAGTCGCGCGGTGGGGCGGCATACGCATCTCATCGAGCCGATCATGAAGGCCACCGAAGCCGCCCTGACATGGGAAGAAGTGGACCGTGCCATCAACGACCTCGTTCCGGATGACGACCGCGATGAAGACCTGAGCGCACGGTTCAGGGAACGGCTGGGTCGTCGCTGAGAGGGATCTGGTGGCTTTGCGTGAGCACATTGCGGGTGGGCTGGCTTCCCGGGTGGGGCGCCAGCCCTTTTTCGCGTCGAAAGGCGAACAAAAAGCATGCATTTTCTGGAAAAACTGATCGAATCGCGACAGGCTCAGGTAGGGATCGTTGGGCTCGGGTACGTCGGCTTGCCACTGGCTGTTGAGTTCGCGGGGGCGGGCCTCCGCGTGATCGGGTTCGATATGCAGCCCGCCAAGGTGGATTCCGTCAACAACGGTGTATCCTACATCGGCGACGTGCCGGACGAACGTCTCGTACCGCTTACAAAGAGCGGGCGCCTCCGCGCGACCAACAACCTGTCTGATCTGGGTCAGTGCGACGCGATATGCATCTGCGTTCCGACGCCGCTGGACAAAAACAAGACACCTGATATCTCGTACGTCGCTAGCACCGCCGACGCAATCGCGCAGAACCTGCGAGACGGTCAGCTCATTGTTCTCGAAAGCACTACCTATCCGGGAACGACGGAGGAAATCATTCTTCCTCGTCTGACAGCGACCGGCCGCATCGTGGGAAAGGATTTCTACCTCGCCTTCTCCCCGGAACGGATTGACCCCGGCCGGAAAGACTTCACGACCGCCAACACGCCGAAAGTGGTCGGAGGCGTCACCCCGCAGTGTACCGAGCTTGCCGCGGCGCTTTACAGCACCTTCAATCCCCGGGTGCACAGGGTCAGCTCGCCGCGTGTCGCGGAGATGGAGAAGTTGCTGGAGAACATCTTCCGCCTCGTCAACGTGTCAATGATCAACGAAATGGCGCTCCTTGCCGACCGGCTTGGAGTGGACATCTGGGAAGTCATCGAAGCCGCAAGCACCAAGCCTTACGGGTTCATGCCGTTTTACCCGGGACCCGGTCTGGGAGGCCACTGCATACCAATTGACCCGTTCTATCTTTCGTGGAAAGCGAAAGAGGTGAATTTCTCGCCACGCTTCATCGAACTCGCCGGCGAAATCAATGACATGATGCCCCACTATGTCACCACAAAAGTGATCGTGGCGCTGAACCGGCAGAAGAAATGCGTGAACGGGTCTAAAATCCTCGTTCTCGGTGTTTCCTACAAAAAGGACGTGGAAGACGTTCGCGAAGCTCCGGCAGTGCGCATTATCCGGGAGCTCTGGAAGAAGTTCGCTCTTGTGACGTACTGCGATCCCCACGTCCGCTCACTTTCCATCGACGGAAAACCCGTCGAACGCGTTGAATTGACCGACGAGGCTCTCCGGGAAGCCGATTGCGCACTCATTCTCACCGACCACACTGCGTTTGATTTTGATCGCGTCGCCGAAAAGAGCAGGCTGATTGTCGATACGCGCAACGCCATCACGCGCCGCGACCTCTCCCATGTGTATCACCTGTAGGTGCACGGAGGACAGAAGAATGGCCAAACAGGATATCCAGTTCACGGCGTACCTGTCGCAAAGCCTCGAAGTGCTTTCACGTGGAGGTGCCCTTCTCGTCTCCACTGGAAAAAACGGGCGCCCGAACGTTATGACTATCGGGTGGGGAACGGTCGGGTGGATCTGGGGGAAGCCCATTTTCTGTGTGCTCGTCCGCCCGTCACGTTACACGCACGAATGCCTCGAGGCGACTCCCGAGTTCACGGTGAACATTCCGCCGCGAAGCCTTGCCGGTGCGGTTGCATACTGCGGAAAAGTCTCCGGACGTGACGAAGACAAATTCGCCGCACAGAACCTGACAGCAACACCGGGTCACCGCGTTGCCACACCGATTGTCGAAGAATGCTTGATCCATTACGAGTGCCGCGTAGTAGAGAAAAACAACGTGATTCAGGAGACGCTTTCGGCTGAAATTGACCGATCAGCCTACCGCAGTGGCGATTATCACACCCTGTATTTCGGGGAAATCGTGGCTGTGTATGCGGACGCGGATGCCCTGGCGAAACTGGCGTGAAGAACTGACCGCGCGGTTGATCGGTTGTGTGGGCAAAAATGGAAGGGGCGCGGCTGCACCGCGCCCCTTCGTGATTGGAACAGGAATGCGTCTACTTCCTGTTGAACCTCACCCGGAGTTCCGTCCTGCCCTCAGGCACGTTGTACCGCAGGAAAAGCAGCTCCTGTGAAAGGATTCTGGACGCCATGAGATCCGTTCCCGTCGGCTCAGAGACAGATTCCGCGAGCAGATAGGGTCCGAAGTCCTCCCAGATCGTGATGCCGAAGGGCATGGCTTTCGGCGCCTCGACGGTGAGGTGCAGCTCCATTCCGTAAGGTGATCGCGTGTGCGACCGGAGCCGCACCCGCGGGATATCCACCTCCTCAAAGTATCGCCTGGCAGTCGTTTCTCTGTCGGCGTAGTTCCTGAGACACACCGGTTCGAATTTGCCGTCCACGAACATCATCTGGCATTCCGAATCGTAGAAAAGGAACGTCTTTGGCCACGGGCCCCGCGGAGTACCTCGGGAGTAATCAAGGTTGTACGGAGGAGCCGGCGTGTCTTCCCAGAGCATGTAACTCGGCTCTGTGAACTCGTTCCGCTCCCGGTACACATCAGCCGCTTCGGAAAGAGTGGCCGTCCTGATGCGTGCATGTCCGACAACATAATCCGCGAGTTCGTCCAGCATCTCTTCTGCTTCCCGGCAATCCTCTTCCGAGTAACAGCGGAATTCCGGCATCATCTCGTGGGCTTCCTGATGAACCTGGTACAGGACGAGATCGTTGTACCGCAGGTTCCGATAGTAGTTGTCGAACATGCCCTTGAGGTATTCGATATCCCGCCAGAGGCACATTCCGGCGCGCGCAACATCGTTTACATCCGTGCTGTAGATGCACGGATTACCTGAATGGTACGCCTTGAGCAAATCACGCGCGGTCCATTCCATGCCGATCAGCCCTTTCGGGCGTGTGTTCGGAGCGGTCCGGAACGCCGGATCGAGGTAGTAAAAGCCCCAGGGGCAGCCACGGTCCGTGATGTCGTCCACCTCGATCTGCTCCCAGCAGAATCCCCACAGCCCGATGAACCCGGCTGCTTCGAGCGATTCCAGCGATTCCCTGCTTCGCACGTGGTTCCCCGCAATATTGGCGCGTGTCCACGGGAGGATCTTCTGCATCCTCTGTCGGGCCGCCCGCGCCTGGGCCACAAGTTCCGGTGCCCCGCCCTTGAAATGGGGGACCATCACCGCAATGTCATCGCCAAACCGATCGTGCCAATCGGTCAAGTCGCTTTTCAACGCCTCGGCCGAATCGTGGTTTACCAGCCAGGTGATCTTCACGCCATACGGATGAAGCGTGTCCGCGAGCCGTTTCATCCCTTTCAGCGGCGTAAGACTCCCCTCAATCCGCGTGGCGTACGAGGCGAACGTGAACAGCATCTCGGCCATGTGAAATGTGCCTTTCGTAATGCAGAATGCGTGGAACGCTATTTCAACACGATCGTTTTCTTTTTGCTCGCAGATTCCGTCGCCGCGAGTGTGACTTTCAGCGTCTTCAACGCATCACGATAGTCGGAGCGGATAGCCGAGCGATCCCCGGTTTTCACGGCGTTGAGGAACGTCGCGTCAATGTCACCGGCTTTGAAGGACTCAACGGCAGGAAGAGTGACGGAATCCGGCGTAACCGTGAGTTCATCAATCTTCCAGTGCAATCGGGCGCGGTCCACCATGATATCGAGCCCGATGTTCCACTCGCCGACCAGGCAACAGGTGGTCAGCGTGCCAATCGCCCCGTTTGCGAATCCAAATCGGACGCTGTACGTGTCCGGAATGGTGATGCCATCGTTCTTGCCGTGCACGCGTTGCTCCATGCGGGCGTCCACCTCAACAATCTCGCCGCCGAGGTCGCGCATGAGGTCAACGATGTGGGTCGCCTGCTCCACGACCTGCCCTCCCGATTTCTCCATGTAGGGCCACCACGCGCCACGAATCATTTCGCTCCAATAGTACCCGACGATCATCCCGAGCGTTTTCTTGTCAAGGAACGCCTTGGCCTGCTGGATGCTCGACATGTACCGAAGCTGATACCCGACACAGGTAATCAGATTCTTCTTTTCCACTGCGTCGAGGATCTTCTCGCCGAGTTTCGCGGACAGCGCAATCGGTTTCTCCACAAGGAACGGAAGGCCCTTCTTGATCACGGCCTTTTCCACTTCTCCGTGGGCGAACGGCGGCAGCACGATATACACGGCGTCGAGCTTCTTGCGCAGCATCGCCCGGAAATCCGTGTACGCCGCCGCGTGGTATTCCTTGGCCACCGATTGTGCACGCTGCTCGTCTACATCGCATATCGCGGCGATCTTCACATCACTGAGCCTGGCGACGCCTTTCATATGGCTCTGCGCCATTCCGCCCGCGCCGATGAACCCTACCTGAAGCCCCTTTGTTGCCATGCGATGATCTCCTTAGAATCTGGGTATGAAACCTGGATCTGTCCCGGAAGCCACAGGCTCCGTTCGTCTTCGAGTTACCCGCCGATCGCTACTGCAAACACGTGTCGACTGCCGAGCCCGGTTCGTTGCGGCTGATACGCATAATCCACACGAAATCCGCGGTGCAGAAATCCGAGTCCGCCGGAAAATCCCGCAGTATTCAGATTCTTCGTCAATCCGTTTTCGTACCCCGCCCGTGCAAAAAGCAAGTTCCCGAACATTGCCTGCGTTCCCAGATGAAAGGTCGCGTACCAGTCCGGCGCATAGCGGAAATCCCCAACCAGGCGAAACGGGACATCGCGGATGTGTCGGTCGTACGCCGCGCCTGCCTGGATATCCCACGGAAGCGGAGTTCTCTCGTATTTCATTCTTGATGAGAAACCGAAATTGCGGGCAGCCGCGCCAAGGATCAGGTCCCCGGCGCGCCGCTGCATACCAACGCTCGCGCACATGGCGGAAGACTCCGCCGTGAAGATCTTTTCATACGCGTAGGTGACACTTCCGCCTACATTTGCCAGAGTCGTCGCGCGGGCGTAGCCGATCGTCAGCGCGGCGTCATACACGCCGTACGTGCCAAGCGGTGCGGGGGTCGGAAGGCCGATCAAACCACCGGCCGTGTCCGCAGTGCGAAGCGGGATGTCTCCCGAGGACTGAGTCCGGAAGGAGGCGGCGATGACACCGCCAAATCGCCGAATGGCCGCACCGGCGAACTCGTGACGAATTGTGGACAGCCATTCTGTGTGGGATACGACAGCGGAAACCGTTCCAACACCGGCCAGACCTGCCGGGTTGCCCGCAAGCGCAATCGCCCCGCCGCGTTCCGTGGAGAAGGTCCTTCCCAGAGCCATTGCCGACGCATCCGGGTTCATCTGCAGGAATTTGTAGCCGGTGCTGCCAACTTCGATCGCCCGAGCGGCTTGTGCAAATGGGGCGAGCACACACCCTGCCGCCGCCAGCACCGTGAGGAAACGAAATCGATGGTTCAAAGCTCGAATGCCATCCCCAGAGAATGCGCCGCCCCGAGCGCTTCGTTGAGCACTGAGTAATCAAAATGCACTCTGTTATCCCCGAACGCGGTAGATAACCCTATCCCACCGGCGAAAGCGGCCTTTCTGCAGGATTCGGCGATGCCGATCCACCGGTACCCCGCCCGCACCCGCAGATACTGATTGACGGCGACGGAGGTGCCAAGGTGAAGATAATCGCCTTCGCTTCCCACATGCTCGAAATCTGCCGCCAGCGTGGTGCCCAGCCGTGCAACCGCGTACGACACGCCCCCTGACAGCGTAACCGGGAACGTATCCTCGCTCCTGAGCTGTCCCACGTCCGTTTCCGTCGTCCACACCGTGGTGCCGAGAAGATCGCGGGCGGAAACCCCGATGGAGAGGCCGGGAAGCGGCCGGGCGAGAGCTCCCACGTTGAACGACCATCCCGCCGATTGCTGCCTGTTGAGACTCACCCGGTGCCATTTCGCAGAAACACCTGCGGCAATGGGGCCGAATTTGCTCGCAAAGGTGGCCGCGACCGTATTGCTGCTGTTATCAAGCGGACCCGTGGAGTTGCCGCTCAGGTCATACCCGATAAGATCGCTCACCCCGCTGTTCACCCAGCTCACGCTGAATCCGGCCTGCGGGTCGATCTGCCGCGAAAAACCGATGAAATTGATTGTCCGATCAAAGGCCAGCGCGGAATGGGATGCCGCGATTCGGCCTCTCCCCGCAAACGCGGCTCCCGCTGGATTTACGAGAATGCTGGCCGGGTCATACGCAAGGCTGACCACGGCGCCGCCCACCCCCAGCACGTTGGAACCAATGCCATACCGGTAGAGCGGGTTGGCGTACCCGCCCGATGCGCGCGTCGTTCCACTGCAAAAGGCCAGCACGGCGAAGGCAAGCAGGAATCGGGCCGTCTTCAATTGAACACCATCATCTTTCCCCGTGCGGTGTGGCCGGTTGAGGTGGTGATCACGTAGAGGTAGACACCGTTCGCCACCACGCGTCCCCCGTCAGAACGGCCATCCCATTCGACCGTCTGATTGCCGGGTGGAAGCGATGTCTGGCGCAACGTGCGAACCCGCGCGCCTCCCGCGTCGTACACCTCAATCGTGACGTCCGCCGTGGCGGCAAGCGCAAACACGATCCGCGCCGGTGTCCCTCGAAGGGGTGCGCACGGGGACGGGAACGCGTAGGTTGCAATTCCGGCGGCATCACCCCCCGGATAGGCTACGCCCGAGCTTCCGAGCAGTTCCGTCTGCGGATAACGCAGGATGTACGCCCACGTGTGACCGTCATCAGTGGAACGTGCGAGACCAAGCCCCGTGGTGACCCAGATCGTTCCGTTCTGCCAGGCGACGTCCGTCACCCCCTGCCCCGAACGGGACGTATCTCCGAGCGCCGTTCGGATCGGCTGAAGACGCCACGTCGCGCCCAGATCGTCGCTCCGCAGCAACGCGTCAAACGACCCGATTGAGCCGCCGACAAGCACTTTTTGCCCGTTGAACGCAAAACCCCACGCCCGGTAATCCACCCCGACGGTGGCATCGTCAACCGGCACGTACGTGTGCCAGGTCTGACCCCCATCCCTCGTCCAGCTTACCCCGTTCTTTCCGGGCCCGTCGAGTATTCCATCGCGGTCAAGATCGTAATCAAGCGAATCAAACACACCGTCCGTGAACACATCCTGAGGGTTGTTTTTCAGATAGTTCTCATCCAGTCCCGTAGACTGAGTAGACGCCCAGAGGATTCCATTGACCGTATCCACCGCGACCGAGGGAACAAAATCCCCGCTGATGCCTGCCCTGGCTGCGTCAAAGTTCTGCCACATGACGCCGCGATCCGTAGACCGGTTGATGCCCGCGTTGGTGGAAACCCAGAGCGTGTCATGCACCGCGAGGCCATCAAACGCGCGGTAATTCAGATGCCGGTACCGGTGCAGCCGCCCGGGATCCCCGGTAAATGGATTCGGCTGGGGGTTGTTGGTGGAATCGGGCCGGTACCGGTGCCACGTGACCCCGAAATCCGGCGTCATGACGGCAAACTCGGTGGTAAATGCCGCCCAGAGGTCCGTGCCGTCAAACCACACGCCGAATGACTGAACATCGCCGCCCGGAACCGCCATGTTCGTTCGATCGGCAAAAAGGGCCGTCATGGGAATCGGAAACCAGCTCGCACCGCCGTCGCGGGAAAGATACAGACCGTCGCCCACGTAGTAGCTGCCGGACGAGCTGTTCACGACGTGCGAAGTGGCCGCCGCAATGCGATCCCCACTCACCGCGTATGCCGTGATCGCCTCATCCGGGCGCGACGTAATCGTTCCTACGTCGTACGTCACCCAGTCGAACTGCGATACACCGGAACCGGCAAGCCGGCTCAAAGTGCGGCGTGCGCTCACCCACAGCGTCGTGTCGGCGCGGGCGAAAAAGGCGGCTTCGTTGCTTTCCAGCCCGATTCGCGCACCCAGCACCGTCGCCGGGCGAGGCATCTGCGCGTGCACAACGGTGTTCGGGAACAGGCCTGCAACGCCCGCAAAGGCAATGACGCGGAGAAACTGTCTCGTGTTCAGCGGATACCTTCCTCGGAAGGGGACACCGGTTGTTCCTGCGGAAACATGCTAAAAATACCCCTCGCCGCTCTCAAACAACAACAACCGGCGCCGCTCGAGACAAATGCGCCCGCGGGGCAGGGAACCATAAGACCGGCGAACGCGCTTTATTTATTCAAGACCAGCCCCGACGAATAGACCATCCGCCGGACAGAAAACGCGTCCCGGCGAGGGCCTCGACAATCGGGTAGATTTTTCGGGAATGATTCATGAAACATTCGGTTCTTGTTTTTGTGCTGCTCCTCGTTTCCGCCATTTCGGTTGCCGGCCAGGCCATCGAGGAGGACGCCTTCCTGTTACCGGACCGCGTGCGCAGCAATCCGGACAAATTCACCTTCGCCATCCTGGGAGACAGAACCGGTTCCGACCGCCAGAGCTGGCGCATTTTCGACCGCTCGGTAGAGGACATCAACCTCTCCCGCCCCGATTTTGTCATTATGGTCGGCGACATGATTGAGGGGCACGACTACCCGGAAGAGGTCGCCGCGCAGTGGGAGGAATTCCAGAGCCATGCGGACAGGCTGGAAGCGCCGTTCATGTTTCTCCCGGGCAATCAGGATGTAGGTACCCCGGCGGGCGCGGAATACTGGAAGAAAAACCTGGGTCGGCAGTACAACGCCTTCCTCCACCGCCGAACCCTCTTCCTCCTGCTCAACACCGAGGAAATCCACGGGGAAACCGGCAATCGGTTTGGCGACGAACAGGTAGAGTTCGCTCTCCGCGCACTTGAACAGCACGCCGACGTGCGGCACACGTTCGTGTTCATGCACCAGCCGGCATGGGCGCTTCCGTCATTCGCCGCCGAATGGGAGCGGATCGAGGAGGCTCTCGGCAACCGCCCCTGCACGGTCTTCTGCGGCCACCTCCATTCGCTTTCCGTGGAGGAGCGGAACGGGCACCGATACTTCTCCCTCGGCCCATCGGGCGCACGCGTCGACGCCAACCCGCTCGATGAATCCGCCCCGTTCCACCATTACACGCTCGTGACACTGGATACCGGCGCCGACGGGCGCGATTCCGCGCACGTATCCATTCGCCAGCCGGGCAACGTATGGCGGCCCGCGGAACTGACTGCCCGTGCCGCTCCAGCCGTGCGTGTGGCAGCAAGACCGGGTAAGCGACCCGGTCGCCCGCGGAATCAGTCCGTGGTAGGCGTGAGCGTGCGAAATCCCCACGAAGATACGCTCAACGCCACCGTGCGCATTTCTGGTCTCCACCCCGACGGCTGGCGACTCGCAACCGGTGACACAACCCGCTTCACCGTGCAACCCGGGGAGACCGTGGACAGGGAATTCCGGTTCACGAGGCCGCGCGAACGGCTCCTGCCTCTCCCGTACGCGGTGATCCAGCGGGAGTACCGCGGCAACCTGCTGCCCTCGGTGCGGCAACCCCTTCCTGTGATTCCGGACTCCGTCTTCCGTCCCGTGACCGAGTGGCACGTGGCCGGTGTGTTCTCCCCCGACGCAGACTCCGCCACGGTCGTCGCGCTGACCACCGGGCGCCCCCTGGAAGGCCCTCCCACCGCCAGCCGGGTCGACTGGCGAACTGCCAGTGTGGTGGACGGCGTGCTCTCCCTCGACCGGTTGTTCGGGCTGCGCGACAGCAGCGTGGCCTACGCCACATTCGCGCTGTTCAGCCCGCGGGAACACGTCACCCTTGGCCGCATCCGGGCCAACGACCGCGCGGACCTCTTTGTCAACGGCGTGCAGGCGAACGAACAACCCTTCCGCGTCACTTCCAGCGACCCGGACTACGCCCTCCTCCCCTTGCGGGCGGGCTGGAACCTCATCGTGGTGCGCGTCGGCAACGTCACCGGGCGGTGGACGCTCTCCATGCAGGTGGCCGACCCTGAAGGCGATCTTCGCCTCGCCGGCACCCGTCCTCGCGGCTGAAACACAACGTCGCAAAGAATTATGTACGGCGTTGTTGACAACCTCTTCGCACGCGTGTATCCTTATGCTGTACGGGGAGGCTCATTTTTCCCCGCACCATCTTCACTACCTGCAGAAGATCCGGCCGATGCGTTCAGCAGGCGGCGTTCCCATATCGATCTCGTTTGAGGGAGGAAGCACGATGAAAACGTTGCGAACGCGGGCACTCAGACTGCGAACGCTGGCACTCACGCTCGCCGTCACCTTGGGCCTCGCCGCATCGACGCAGGCGGTTGTGGTTCCCGGCGGGGAAATCCTGACCCAGACGTGGGATAACACGTCCGAGCCGTACGTCGTCACCGGTACGATCACCGTGACTGGCGACCAAAGTCTCACCATCGGTCCGGGCGTTTCGATCGAAGTAGCGAACGGCGCCCAGATTGTTGTCCAGGGTTCTCTGACGATCAACGGGGCGGACAGCGCGCCTGTTTGGATTGGTGCGCAATTTGGCCAGACATGGGGTGGCGTTCGATTCATGAATGCAACCGGCCCCAACTTTATGAGCTACACGTACATCCTTGGGGCCACTGCGGCCGGTGTGGCGCCGCCCGATTGGAACGGTGGCGGCGTGTACATCCAGGAGTCCGACGTCAGCTTTTCCCATGTGGAGATTGACGGCGGCAACGCGAACTACCGTGGTGGCGGCGTGTACATAACCGGTTCCACTTCGGATGTGACGTTCACCGACAGCCAGGTCTCCAATAACACGAGTGGCGACAATGGCGGTGGCATCTACGTTTCAACCGCTCGTGTCACGTTCACGCGATGTAAACTCGTCAATGACAGGTCAACCGGAGGCTACGGCGGTGCTCTGCATGCCACGAGCGGCGCGATTGTCAACCTGACAAACTGCACGGTCACGAAAAACACCGGTGCCTATGCAAGCGGTGCCATCTACGCTCAGGATAATGCCGCCGTCACCCTTCTCAACAGCATCGTCTGGGGCAACAATTCCGGCGGGGTCGCCAGCACTGGGAGCACGGTAACTGTCAACTACTCCGACATCGAGGGTGCGGAAGTCTGGCCGGGCACCGGCAACATCCTGGAAAACCCGTGGTGGGTGAACCCGGCGGGGGGCAACTTCGACCTTATGGCCGGATCACCGGTTATAGACAAAGGCGACCCGACCAGCCCATACGATCCTGACAACACAATCGCCGACATGGGCGCCATCTACTTCCCGCAGCAACAGCAAGTCCAGGAGTTCCTCCAGCTTCCCACGGCCACGGTCCCGGCCGGCACCTCCGGGGATTTCGCGATCACCGGCACCGTCGTCGGGAACGAAACGGGAACAGGCGTGAAAATCACCTTCACCATCGACCCGAGCGCGGTACAGTCCGTAACGCTGGTCTCCACGCCCTTCCCGAGTTCGGAACTCAATCGGGACGGCAACACGATTCACCTAAGCCTCGCGAGCCAGGCCAACGTTACCATCACGAACGGAACCCTCGCAACGCTGTCTTTCACCGCTCCGGCCAACGCGGTGCGCTCAACAACACCTCTTACGTGGGTAACGCTCACGGAAGACCCGGAATTCGGCACCTCGATCAACGAACAGCCAGTTGCGGTTCTGGTTCCCGGAACGGTTTCCATTCCCGATAACCCGCCCGCCTGGGCCCCTGAACCGCAGAATGCCGGCGTCCTCGAGAACGGGCTTCTGGAGTTTTCCATTCACGCGCAGGACCAGGACAACGACCCGATCACGTACAGCATGTCCGGACTGCCCGAACCGGGGCAGCAGGGCCCGAATCTCGACCCGGTCACGGGTGCCTTCTGGTGGGTTCCCTCATATGATCAGGCCGGCGAGTACACCGTTACCTTCACCGCAACCACCATGCCCGGAATGCCCAAACCGTCATGGAACGGCGTGGACGTCTCGATTCAGAAAACCGTCACGATCACAGTGACGAACGTGGACCGCCCGCCATACTGGACGAGCGAACCGCCTGTTAGTGTGAGTGTCGCCGAAATGGCGCAAAATCCGCTCACGTTCCCGGTGGCGGCGGCCGATTTTGACCTGAATGAGGTCCCGGTCATCACCGTGATGGGCATGCCGGACGAAGCCACGTTTGAAGGCGGGGTTTTCTCGTGGGTGCCGGATTTCAACGCCGAGGCGGGTTCACCCTACACTGTCGTGTTTACTGCTAGGTCCGGAATCGATAACCTGACGGTGACCGCTCAGACCGTGATTACGGTTACGAACACGAATCAACCGCCCGTGTGGACGCCAGTCAACGCCCAGTCCGTTGACGAAGGGAAAACGCTCTCCTTCTCCGTTTCCGCGTCTGATGCCGACGGGCAAGCCTTGACGTACACCGCGTACAATGTGCCGAACAACGGCAGTTTCAACCCGGACACTCGGTTGTTCTCTTTCTCTCCCAATTTTGACCAGGCCGGGGAGTACACCGTCACGTTCCAGGTAACCGACGGCGAAGCGTGGGTAGACATGCCGGTCGCCATCACGGTCAATCCCGTGAACCGCGCCCCGGAATGGGACCCGACCGCCGATCAGGAAATCGCCGAAGGGTCGCTGCTGTCCGTGGGGGTCAACGTCAATGACCCGGACGGCGACCAGCTCGAAGTCACCTTGGTGACTTACCCCGCCGGCGCGACGTTGGATGGCCTTTGGTTTGAGTGGACACCCGGGTACGACGCGGCGCCCGGTGAGTACGAGGTAACTCTGCGCGCGTGGGACGGCGTTGCCGAGGCATTCGACACGTTCCTCATCACCGTCACCAACACGAACCGCGCGCCGGAATGGAGCCCCGTTCAGCCGCAGGCAGTTGCCGAAGGACAACTTCTTGAGTTTCAGGTGTCGGCAACCGATTTGGACGGCCAAACGCTGACCTACAGCGCCCCGGATCTTCCCTCCGGTGCAACCTTCGACGTGCCGAACAGAACGTTCTCCTGGACGCCCAACCACCTCCAGTCGGGGTTCTATTCGGTCACGTTCTATGTCTCCGACGGCGAAGCGACGGTTCCGCAGTATGTGCAGATCGACGTCGCCAACGTCTCTCAGCCGCCGATCTGGGGCACCATGCCAACGCCTGCTCCCGTCGGTGCCGGGCTTCCGGTGACCTTCACCGTAACCGCAACGGATCCCTTCAACGAAGGCGTCTACTACGGCCTTGGGGAATCACCCGGATCCATCGACGCCATGACCGGCGTGTTCACGTGGACTCCGGACTACCACGTCGAAGGCCCGATCACGATTGAAGTGACCGCCTCAAACCGCGATGGAACCTCATTCGCCAACGTGACCGTCAACGTCTACAGCCGCTACGGCGATGCAACCGAAAACGGAACCACAGACGCAGCGGATGCCGCCGCGGTGCTTCAGTATTCCGTGAAGCTGCCGGTGCAGATCAACCCGATACTGGCGGACGTGACGGGCAACGAAATGGTCACTGCGTATGACGCGGCGCTCATTCTGCACAAGCTTATCATCAACCCCGATTTCCGTTTCCCGGTTCAGAACTACGGCCAGATTGCCCCAAAAGCCGTTTCCGGTCTTCCCGCATCGCTTGTGTGGGAACGCGTGAACGGCGGGTGGGCTCTCCGCGCCACGAACACCTTCGGCCTCATGGCGGGTGAGTTCACGCTCTCCCTGCCGGGTGGTGCACCGGTGAACGTCACGGGCGGCGACATGGTTGCCTTCCGCCAGGATGGCGAGAACCTGTTCGTCTCCGTCATCGGCAGCAACTTCGCCGACGGCACGCTGTTCTTCATCCAGACCACCGACAACGCCCAGCCGGGCATCCTGAGCGCGTCGCTCAACGAAGGCGCGATTCCCGTGGTTGCGGCAGCACCGTCGGCATTTGCGCTCGAGCAAAACTCGCCCAACCCGTTCAACCCCAGCACCACGATCCGCTTCGCGCTGCCTGAGGCGTCGCAGGTGAATCTCGTGGTGTATGACGTGAACGGCCGCGCCATCCGCACGCTTGCCAGCGGTTCGTTCTCCGCCGGCATGCACTCGGTGGTGTGGGATGCGCGCGATGACCGTGGCCGCGAAGTTGCGACCGGCACCTACATCTACCGCATCGTCACCGACAAGGGCACATTCGTCAAGCGCATGACGCTGCTCAAGTAACGACCAGCAGAACTGCGTCCACACGGGGTGAGTGGCAACGCTCACCCCGCTCTTTTTTGCCCCTTCGCCGGTAGCTGCGGTGGGACAGGCATTCCTGCCTGTCCTTCCCACAAACCCTTGCCGGTGTCCGGACGCCCCCCTCTCCGGGTGGCGTCTGATGAGGGCATGGAGGGCCCCGCTCCGTCGGGGCCTTTTTCCCCCCGCTGTCCTGCTCCTGCCCTAAATGCCTCACGGACCACGCGCTGGCGTGTGTTCACCGGCAACGGCGCGTAACAACATAACCCGGTTCGCAGGGCTGGGCGTGCTGCAAATGCTTCGAGATGTCTGCCCCACGCTGCCGCCTCCCACAACCGTCATTCCCGCGTGCTCGGCAGAGCACGAAGCGCAGGCGGGAATCCAAAACCACGGGTCGCGCCTGTGGTGGGACAGGCATTCCTGCCTGTCCGTGCCACAACCCTTGCCGGTGTCGAGACGTTCCGCCCTCCGGGTGGCGTCTGCCGAGGGCATGGAGGGCCCCGCTCCGTCGGGGCCTTTTTTTTCCCCCGCTGTCCTGCTCCTGCCCCAAATGCCTCACGGCCCACGCACTGGCGTGCGTTCACCGGCAACGGCGCGTAACAACATAACCCGGTTCGCAGGGCCGGGCGTGATGGTTCCGGATCGCGCAAACCGCCCTACCACCCCTCGCACCTCCCACAACCGTCATTCCCGCGGAGGCGGGAATCCAGAACCACGGTTCGCGCCTGTGGTGGGACAGGCATTCCTGCCTGTCCTTCCCACAAACCCTTGCCTGCGGGGTTTTCCCACTCATTGCCCTCTGCGCCGGCTCCACCTTGCGCCTGAGGGACTTCCCGCTGCACTCTTCTTCAGGACATTCAGGCAGAATTCTCTTGCGAAGGAGCCACAGGCATGGCACGACTTGCGCGATTGGTCAGCATCAGTTTCCCCGGAGTTCACGGCGAAATGCCGCCTGTCGAGCGTGCACGGCGCGCGGTTGAGGCGGTGTCTGCCCGAATCGATGAAGCCGCATACGACAAACCTGATATCATTGTCCTGCCGGAAACCTTCACCGCCCTTGGCGGCGACGGGGGCAAGGACTGGTTTGCTTCGGCGGAACCGATTCCGGGGCCCACGACGGACGCCCTTGCGGCAAAGGCGAAACAGCACAGCACCCACATCGTCTGCCCGATTCTCGAGGTGCGCGACGGAAAACGCTACAACGCGGCCGCGCTCATCGACAGGAAGGGGTCCATCGTCGGCGTCTACCACAAAATGCACCCCACGAACCCGGAACTGGAGGGTGGGATCGTTCCCGGAACAACCGCTCCGGCATGGGATACCGACATCGGTCGCGTCGGGTGCGCCATCTGCTTCGATCTCAATTTCCGGGACGTTGCCGATTCCCTTGCGGCGCACCGGGCGGAACTCGTCTGTTTCTGTTCCATGTACCGCGGCGGTCTAAGCACGCAGATATGGGCATTCGAGTACGGATTCTGGTTTGTTTCGGCCACGCCGGCGGAAAACAGCGTGATTCGAAACCCGCTGGGCCAGCTTGTTGTGCAGTCGTTCGCGTATTCACCCACGATCATCGCAGAGGCCAACCTTGATTGCGTCGTGTGCCACATTGACTGCAACCAGGAGAAAATCCCCGCGTTGAAGAAGAAATACGGCCCACTGGCGGAAATCCACAGTATCTCCCCGGAGGCCGTGTTTCTCCTGACTTCCCGGCACCCGACGGTGTCCGCACGGGACATGGTTGAGGAGTTCAAATTCGAGACCAAGACGGAGTACTGGAAGCGTTCTCACGCCAACAGAGCGATCGCCCTGATGAAAGCGCGGGAGTCGTGAATCGATGAATAGAGCGTTGGTGGCGCTTGCGTGTGCATTGATATGCGGATGCGGCGGCAGGCGCCCCCCAAATACAACCGCCGAACCCTCTCAGCCCCCTCCCGCGGCAATCGTTCGCACGGAACCGCCACGCTATCAGCACATCCCGCGCGGCACCTACCGCAACGATATCCCCGAAGTGGAACCGGTTCGCCGGCCCGTTCGATCCGACACGACCCGGCGCGCCGCGCCCCGGCCGCCGGAGCCGACGGAATCGCTGTACATACAACCAGTTCGCACAGCTCCCCTGCGCGTCGGGCCATCCCGCCCCGACAGCGCGTCCGTTCGACCGCTGAGCCCTGAATAAGCCCGCTCCGGTCACCATCTCACAGCGCGAAAGGCAACACCGTGGCAGCCTCAAAACCTCTTATCTGGGCGCAACTTGTGCATCTCGGTTACAACATGTGGGCCGACCGCGAAGCTCCCGAATGGAACATCGAATACACCGCCGCGCAGCAGACGATGCGATTCGACATGTCGTTGTGGGACGACCTCATGAAGTACTTCACGGAGGTCGGCGTCAATACCGTCGTCATCGATCTCGGGGAAGGCCTGAAATACGAGAGCCACCCCGAGCTGGCGGTGGATGGCTCGTGGACGGGTGCGCAGCTTCGGAAAAAGCTTGCGGAAATGCGGGCGCTCGGGTTGACACCGATTCCGAAACTGAACTTCTCCACGTGCCACGACACCTGGCTGGGCGACTACTCCCGGTGCGTGTCATCGAAGATCTACTACAGAGTGTGCAGCGACATCATCGCGGAAGTGTGCGAGCTCTTTGACAAACCCGCCCTCTTTCACCTCGGCATGGACGAGGAAAACCAGCCCAACCAGCAGTTCTACGCCTATTCCGTCTGCCGGCAGATGGAACTCTGGTGGCACGACCTTTACTTCCTCGCGGAACAGGCCGAAAAAGGCGGTGCGCGGCCGTGGATCTGGTCGGATTACGTGTGGGATAATCACGACGTATTCTACGCGAAAATGCCGAAATCCATCCTGCAGAGCAACTGGTACTACGGCCACAAGTTCACGACCGACATCACTGCAGTGAAGGCGTACAACGAACTTGAGGAACACGGATACGATCAGATCCCCACCGGCAGCAACTGGAGCGACCCGCAGAATTTTGAGAAGACCGTCCGTTACTGCAAGGATGTCATCGCCCCGGAACGGCTCAAAGGCTTCTTCCAGACTGTCTGGAAACCCACCGTGGAGCGTCGTCGCTGGCGGCATTTCGAAGGCGCGAGCGAAGTCGGGTACGGGAAGAGGGCGTTTGAGGAGTAGGAGAAGCGTACAGGGCGGGGAAACCGCGGCAAAGGGTGTTGGTCATCTCGATACGTAGGGGCGTTCACACCGGCGAACGCCCCCGCACTCGATGACCGATGCTACGTCGCCAGTACATCGCGCACAGCTTCGAGGTACTGCATCCCCCAGACGGTGTCGGGTTCAAGATAGCTGCTTTCGCTCCACTCGTTCCACGCGTTCACCGTGATGAGCGGGGGAATCAGCCCGCGCGCATCCACGTGGCGCATTGCGCGAAGGAGGAAACCACGGAAGGCCTCGGGCGTTCCGCCGGTAACGATATCCGGTCTCAAGTCTTTGAAGCGCGGGTTCGTGTCCCAGCCGATGGAAACATGAGGGAAAAACGGCACCGAGAACTCATCAGCCCACCTTTCCCACGCAGCGACGGCGGCTTCTCCCCATGCCCGGTACTCACCCCGCGGGGTGACGTAGTGGCACCACTGGTAGTTCGTCAGGCTGTCGAAACCAAGGTAACGGATGGTATTGTCCTGCGTCTCGGTGCGGTCGGCAGGCGGGCCGCCGCCCGGCAGAATCGCGGGTGATTTCGGGATGTTGCCCCACAGAATTGCCTGCATATGCACGCCGGGAAAACCGGCCGCACGGACACGTGCCCGGAACGACTCCAACGCGTCCTTCGTTGCTTCCAGACCACCCAGACCGTTGATGAGCGTGCCCAGTTCGTAGATGGAGAGAACGGGCTTCCCGTCGATCAGGTAGTACGAGGAATGCCCGAAATAGCGCTCGATCATCCTGGCTGTGGCGGCATCGAACGCGGCCCTGTCGGCTGCCCCCGGCCAGATGACCCGGTAATCGTGCGATTGCTCAAGATCCCACAGCGTGGTCGCATCGTGGTTGGCCCACATGAGGTAGAAGCGCATCCGGTCATTGTTCGGCGCACCGAGGAATCCTCTGTTCAGAGCCTCTTCGAGGAACGGCTGGTTTTCGTACCAATACCAGTCGAAAACAAACGTATTGACGCCATGTGAAGCCGCCGCGTGGATCTTCCGCTCCATCACCCCTGGATCAGATTCGTCTTCGTATCCCCACGCGGGCACCCGCGGTTGCTGATGCCCGGCGAACTTCGGCGCCGCGGCGCGGACGGTTTGCCATTCGCCCTCTCCCTTTGGCATGAAGCGCCGCCAGCGGGGCTCGTCGTGATAAGCCGGCCAGTAGTAGGCCGCAATGTCGTAGCGCTGGTTCATTGTTGTGCCTTGAGAAAGAAAGGGTTCGACCAGGCGCGTTTCCCACGGTGATCGAGCAGTTCGATGCGCACGAACACCCGTGTTTTGAGCCAGTCGGGAAGCTCCGATTGCGTCAGGGAGGCAGCCTCGGGAGCATGATCCACAAACCCGGCGTGGCCGAACGTCCTCCAGCGCACCTGTTTCACCGGGCTGCACGTCACGCGGATGGCACTGTGTTCCACTTCGATCGTCTCGAACACCGGTCCCTGTGTGGAGAAAAACGCGCCCTGTTTCATCGCGGCGAGCAGTGCAGGCTGGGAGAATTCGTGCGCCCATACCTCAATCCAACCGAGCCCGGCGTGTGAATAGTACCCCTTCTCGGGATTCAGATGCGCATCGTCTCCCGCCAGTCCCAGTACCCGTTTGCCCTGCCCGAGCAGCATGTCCCAGAGTTCTGTCGCGTAGCCGTTGACGTAGGCGTTATCGCAATACGCGTTGTAAATCTCCAGCGCGTGCAGGTGCTCGCAGCCGAGGTAGTCCTGCGGCAGCGCTGCGCAATAGGTGGGATGGGCCGCTACGGTGAACCCGCCCTGCGCGGCCAGAAGCTTCGCCCGTTCCGCCAACGGCAGTGTTCTCTCGACTGGAGCTTTCACCCCAACGGCGAGGATATCCGGCATGCCGCCGTTTTCGATGGACGGGAGACAGATGAACTCCGTATCTGAGAGACCTTCCGTGTCCGTCACGTGACGGTGATCGGTAATGCAGAGCGCCCCGAAGCCACACTCGCGATATGTTCGTGCGGTATCAGCAGGTGAAAGGCCTCCATCGGAATTCACCGTGTGGCAGTGAAACCCGGTTTTGACCCGCGTGCCGGTGAAAACGGTCGGGGCAAGTTCAAAACAGGCGTGTTCCACAGGACCTCCAGTACTCACGTTGAAAGCAACTGGTTCTCGACGCATTGGCGGCTTGTCCGGTCTGCAGTTTTTCCCGCAGTCATCACGGAGTTCCCGGTGCGCTCTGCTGCCGAAGCCGTTCCGCGTTGGCCTTCCATTCCCGGGCCCGCGCGAGCGTTCTGGCATATTTGCGGGACGCAGTCATGCCGTACGCAAGATCGAGGGAGGCAATAGCCTCGTCATAGCGGCCAAGGCAAAGGAGGGCGAGGCCAAGGTTGTAATGCGTCCGTGCTTTCGTGGAATGCAATGCAACCACTTCCTGGAACGTCGTGACGGCTCGTTCCAGATCACCGCCCTTCGCGAACTCAATGCCGCGTTTCGTTCCGGGGAGGTCGTCATCGTCTTCAAACTCAACACTCTCGCTCACTTCGTGCGGTGCGACGGCACAAAGGAAATCAGCCACGCATTCCTCGCGCGCGGCCGCAAGGAGTGGACTCGGGTCAATATGCCCGGGAATCGCATCGGTAGAGGTCAATGTGGCCGATTTCACCGCGGTCGGCTGTCGAACGGCAATTACCCGCCCGGTTGCGATGTCCGTAATCTGGAGTGTGGCGGCAACTCTCGCGGTTCCACGCCTGGTGTACTTCCGGTGTTCGTTCCCTTCGTCGTCTTTTTTCGGGTTGCCAACTTCAAGCGTTTCCGTGAAGCGGTGTTCCGTCACCCGTCCCACAACGATCGCCGCACTTCCCACCAGGCTACCGGTTTGGGCGGCTGTTTCCGGATTCACCAGACCTCCTGCGGCAAGCTGGTGCTCACGCATGAGGGTTTCCAGATGCTGACGATCCAGAATTTCAAATCGCCCGGTATTGAACAGACCCATCACCAGTGTCCCTGCCAGTTCCTCGCCACCGGTGCCGGAAATCTCTCCCAGGGCGATGCGCCGAATGCCTCCCAGATCGATTTCCGCAGGATGAAGCACTTTCACCTGAACAGTCGTTGAGGTGCATCCGCTCACAAGAACGGCGAACGCAAGCAAAGCCACGACGCGTGGAGTGCAATGTGCCATGGGGTCCCCCGTTCTTGCCGACGGCAACCCTCGCCGCAGGTGCTTGGTCCGCAGCTGGTGAGCCGTCGCCGGAAACGCGCAAGGAGTTCAAATCACCCGGAGAATCACTCACATGGAAAGGTAGTGAGGTTCGTGCGTGGCTGGAAGGACGGCGGCGGCAGACGAGCGCTGATCTTACCTCCGTCCCAGTTTCGCCGCCAGTTTCGGCAGGGCATGGGCGTAGAACCGCCTGTACCCCTCGCACAGGTAATCGCGGTCAAGGAATCGGTCGCCAATTGCGCGGTAGTGGGGACATCCGCGTCGGCAGAACGTGAGGTAAGGACAGGAATCGCAGGCCGATGTGGCCCGGGGTTTGATCTCGGCGAATCTGCGCAACACCTCCCCGTTCACGAGTTCGGCAAGAGGAGTTTCCGTAAGATTGCCCATCCTCCAGCGCTCTTCCACGAAAAAATCGCAGGGATACACATCGCCGTTGTATTCGACCACAACGTAGATTCCACCACACGCCTCACGCAACTGGCACATCATCGGAGGGTGTCCCATTGCCGCCGATACGATCTCGTCGAAAAGCCGTACCGATACCTGGGGCGTGCCGTCGTTCCACCAGAGGTCGAATGTGCGCTTCAAGAACTCGCCATACTGCGCGGGAGTCACCGAAAACGGTGCCGGTTGCCCATTCGGCAACCGCTCAACAACCGGGATGAACTGCAGCCACTGAAATCCCTGCGCAACGAGGTACCGAAACACTGCCTCCGGTTTCCGCGCGGTTGCACGATTCACCGTGCACAGCACATTCACCTCGGCGCCGTTCCGGAACAGCGTCTCGGCAACTTCCATCAACCGGGCATGTGTTCCCCGTCCGGCCGAATCCAGACGATATGTATCGTGCAGGTCTGGCGGACCGTCAATGCTCAATCCCACAAGCACTCGATGATCGTGGAAAAATCGAGCCCAGTCGTCGTCAATCAACGTTCCATTCGTCTGAATGGCATGGGAGATCGTCTGGGACCTGTCCCGCAGTTTTTCCTGCAATTCAATCATGCGCTCGAAGAACTTCAACCCGGCAAGGAGCGGTTCCCCTCCCTGCCAGCCGAGCGTCGGTTGCACTCCCGCAAGGGGAAGGTATTCCGCCAGAAAACGCTCCAGAACCGATTCCGACATCCGGCGGGATCCGATGCGCGCATAGGGGTCGCTCTCACGTTCGTGGTAGAAGCAGTAGGTGCACGCGAGATTGCATCGGGCGGAGGCCGGTTTTACCAGCACTCCAAGGTTCTGAATAGCAGGATGGAGCGCCATGGAGGTCAGCGAAGCGGAAGGTTGTCCCGCATTCCCTCAACAACGTGGTCATAGCTGAGAAACCGGCATACCCGGGCCAGCCCGCTGGCCTGGAACGTCGGACGGGCAAGTTCTCCGTTGAATCTCGAAATTCTGCGCGCTGGCGCAACAACAAAAAAGCGCCATCCTTCCAGGGGAGGCACGAGTGTCGTCACCACGTCATTCATGCGCATCAACCCCCCGAGAATAGCCGTCGAGTGCTCCACCTCGAACAACGCAACCGGAACCGCTCCCGACGGCGGAAACCAGACGACATCCACGTTCTCGAGGATGCTGAGCACGCGGGCCGGCATGAACGTGGGTATGCGTTCAATACACCCGTCAGCCAGAAAGCGGCCTTCAGAGTACCGCCCCCGATCACCTTTCGCCACCCACACACGGTGTCCGGTCTGTCGCCCCCACGAGAGGAGAAGCTTCTGCACGTGGGTATGCGTACCGACGGGTGGGATTTCTCCAGTCATGGTGTAACCGGGATGGCGTCAGGCACCGGCGCCGGAAGAAAGGTGGCCGGAATGTCCCGCGCAAGGCGCCTGGCGGAACGCATACCCCGACACATCATGCGCGGAATCTGCCACAGCAGGGCCGGTTGCCGTATGACTTCCTTCCTCACATAGCCTGCCAGAAACACGGCCAGCGTGTAGTACGCCGCGCTCCAGAGGGGCGGACGGTGTTTGTAAAGAAAGTAGAAATTGTTCTGGTAATACTTCTCCGTCCGCTTGAGGTCGAGCCCACGGGTCCGCGCTCCGCCTCTGGGTACATACAGGTGCTCCAGCCATGCGTCGGGCTCGTACATGATCGTGTAGCCCGCCTGCCGAACGCAGTACCCCAGATCGGTATCCCACCGCATCCCCTCCGCCACGAACTGCTCGTCGCATCCGCCAACCTCGAACAGCACGTCTCGCCGGAAGGACATGTTGCAGCCACGCGTCATCGCGATTGGCTGACGCGTCTTCCAGTTGAAGTGTTTGTGCCAGAAGGCGTTGAAGCCCATGTCCCTAGGGCTGGGGTCTGGTTCCCACTCGGGGAAATTGTGCTGGCGGATGCGTCCCATCACGCCGCCGATGGAAGGATCCGTGTAGGCGGCTACGTGGCGAGCGACAAAGCCTTCACACGGAATCACATCGTCGTCGACGAAAATCACGATTCTTCCGCGGGCCAGCGTGATACCTACGTTTCCGGCACGCGGAAGGTTCTTCGTCGTGAGCCGGACATACCGGAACCTGGTGGAGTTTTCCGCGAGAAATGCTTCCATCGCAGGCGAAAGCACAGGCGTGTCATCTACTACGATGAGTTCCCAGGACGGATCGGCCTGCGCGAGGAGCGCCGTTACCGAGCGTTTGAGGTCATCTTCGCGCTCATTCGTCATAATGACGACGGAAGCGGACAACGCAGTGGCGGCGGAATCGGAACCCATGGCAACCTTACGGTAAGGACGGATGAAGGATACTGGAAACAGATCGGACAGTCTAAAAATATCACGGGGCGTGGCATCGGCCACGCCCCGTGAGTACCGCACGCTTCCTCCCGCTCAACTCAATCGGTTTCCCCGAATTCCGATCACGATATCCTGGAACGGGATATCCTTCCCGCTTGCGGCCAGTGCGCGGCGGATCACCGGAACAAAGCCCCCGCAGCAGGGAACTTCCATACGGGCATACGTAATGGATTTGACCTCATTCTGAGCAAAAATCTGCGTAAGCTTCTCCTCGTACGGACGCACGTCATCCAGTTTCGGACACCCGACAAGAAGAACCTTGCCCTTCAAAAGCTCCTGATGAAAATCGGGGTATGCGAACGGAACACAGTCTGCGGCGATCAGAAGGTCGCACCGGTTGAGGAAGGGTGCATGCGGTGGCACCAGGGTTATCTGCACCGGCCATTGCCGCAGTTGGGTGGGCAACCCCGTTACGGCTTCGCGGGAAACCTGGGCGGGCGCCTCGCGCAGGTCCACTGTTTTTGACCCCGGACACGCCGCGGGAGCCATGGTGGCGATAACCTTCCCGCCTCCGGTTGGCGGCACAGGAATACCGTTCTCCTTCAGATACGCAAGCGCTTCGGCAAGCAGGTCGAACTCGTTGTGGTCGCGCAGATGGGCGAGGTGTGCAGCAATCGTGTTCGTTCCCTGCTGTACGACGTTTGCCATCACGCGCCGCTCGTCGTACGGCTCCGCCTCTCGTTCCTCGATAGTAATTGCACCCTGCGGGCAGTGTCCGATACATGCCCCGAGACCATCGCAGAAAAGATCGCTGACGAGACGCGCTTTCCCGTCAATGACCTGGATTGCGCCCTCGGGGCAGTTGGGTATGCACTGCTCGCACCCGTCACACAGACTCTGGTCGATCTTGATGATACTTCGTGTTGCCATCGTGCCTCCGCGAACAAACCGGCGTGGTGGTTCTCCACTACGTCTTTACCGTGTCCGTTCGCGTGAAGTTCCGCGCGGCAATTTCGTCACGCTTCCGCAGTTCTTCCAGACGTTCCTCGTACGGCGGGGGCTCGGGTATGCCCAGCCACGCTCGCTTCTCCCGCAGATAGTAGAGGTAATTCTCGTACGTGACATCGGGCGGCACGCGGTGATCCACGTGCGGGATGAACCCACCGTCGCGGACCAGCGGATCCAGCCGTTTCAGGTCGGCCAGGATCGCCTCTTTGCCCTCGATCAGTGCCATCTTGTCCACGCCGCCTTTGAGCAGAACCTCGTGCCCGTACGTGTCGCGCATCTGCTGAGGATCAGAGCCACCGCGAATCTCAATGGGAAACATGATGTTCACGCCGCCCTCGAGCCACGGACCTACGAGCTGAGTCACGTCGCCGTCGCAATCCAGGTACGTAAGGTCGCACCCGACCTTGCGCACGCGGTCCGTGATTCTTTTGTACCGCGGCGTCACGACTGCCCGGAAGAACGTCGGGCTCACCATCGGACCGTTGTTGAAGCAGATGTCCTCCCACATGGACACCACATCGAGTTTGACGCCGGCCTTTTCCATCTTCTGGAGCACCGGTTCGGCGCATGCGATGATGAAATCCGCAAGGTAATCCACCATCTCCTCGACCCATTCAGGATCGTCAATGGTCAGCATCGCAAGGTTTTCAAACCCCATCCAGTTGCGGATCCATCCGAACAGGCTCCCCATGCCGATGCCGACGGGATTTTCTGCGGTTTTGAGACGTTCCACGATTTCATCAATGTTGCTCGGGATCCTCCGCGGATCGGTGGGGTCCATGCGGCGCTTGAAGTCTTCCCAGTCATCGCGCGTCTCCAGCGGGAACCGGATGTACTTCGGAATGGACGCCCTGCCGCCCTTGTTCGCCATCTGAGTAACGCCGGACCCGTCGATGAAAATGACGTGATTCTCATCTTCACTGATGACTTTGTGCTCGAATCCGGGTATCAGCCCCTGATTCACCGGCGCCCAGTCGGTCTGCGCGAACCCGAAGAAGAAGTCGCCTTTCCCGTTGTCGTTTATCTCGCTCGGAAGGCCCTGCTCGTGCCAAGCGGTCAGCGTCTCATCCCACCAGCCGAACTCCTCATCCGGAACGTAGTCAACGGGTTGGAAGTGGAAAAGCCTGACGTAGCGCTCACGTGGTGTCATCGGTGCACCTCTGGTTCGAAGTTGGAATCCATCTCCCGTTTCAGAACAATCCGCTGATTTCTCCGCTGTCGTTGACATCGATCCTCTCGGCCGCCGGATGCTCGGGCAAGCCAAACATGGTGAGGATGTTCCCTGCATACGCAATCACAAACCCGGCGCCGGTGGCCGCTTTCACGTCGTTGATAGTCACAGTGAACCCGCTGGGGCGCCCCTTCAGCGCAGGCTGGTCGGAAAGAGAGTTCTGCGTCTTCGCGATGCACACAGGGAATTTCCCGTACCCCTGCTCCTCATAGCGCGCCAGCTTCGATTTCGCCGCGCCCGCAAACGTGACCCCGTCCGCCCCGTAAATCGTAACCGCGATCTTCCTGATCTTCTCCGCGAGCGGCAGGTCATCCTCATACAGGAAATGCGGGGACGACGGTTTCTCCACCGCGTCCAGCACCAGCGCGGCCAGTTCCTCGCCGCCCGCGCCGCCTCTTGCCCAGACGTCCGCCAGCGCCACTTTGATCCCTTTTGCCGTGAGCGACTCGAGAACGAGGGATATCTCCTCCTGGTCGTCCGTGGCAAACCTGTTCAACCCCACAATCGGCGAAACACCGTGCGCCTGCATGTTCTCAATGTGCTTGTACAGGTTCGGCATGCCTTTCTCAAGAGCGGCCAGATCCTTCGACTCCAGCTTCTTGAGGTCCGCGCCACCCTGATACTTCAATGCTCGGATCGTCGCCGCGATGACGATCGCCTGAGGCATCACGCCCGCGGTTCGGCACTTGATATTCATGAACTTCTCGGCGCCGAGGTCGCTGCCAAACCCCGCCTCAGTCACCAGATAATCACTCATCGCCAGTCCCAACCGCGTGGCAACCACGCTGTTGCACCCGAACGACACGTTGCCGAACGGCCCGGCATGAATGAGTGCAGGCGTGCCTTCTACCGTCTGAACAAGATTCGGCTTCATCGCATCGCGCAATGTCGCAGCCATCGCGCCGACCGCCCCGAGGTCAGACGCGCATACCGGACGGCCCGAACTCGTCGCCGCCACCGTAATCCTTCCCAGGCGTGCCTTGAGGTCTGCCATGTCGCGCGAAAGAGCAAGAATCGCCATCACTTCGCTTGCCGCAGTGATCTCAAACCCGCTCTCGCGCACGACGCCGTTGGCATGGCCGCCGGTACCTACGATCACCTTCCGCAGCGCGCGGTCGCACAGGTCCAGCGTCCGATTCATGCAGATAGACCGCACATCAACACCGAGTGCGTTCCCCTGGTGCAAGTGGTTATCCAGCATCGCGATGAGCAGGTTGTGCGCCGTCGTAACTGCGTGGAGGTCGCCGGTGAAGTGCAGGTTGATGTCCTCCATTGGCAATACCTGCGAATAACCGCCGCCGGTGGCGCCCCCTTTCACACCGAAAACCGGTCCGAGAGAAGGCTCGCGCAACGCCACGAGCGATTTCTTTCCGAGGCGGCACAGCGCCTGGCTCAACCCGATTGCAAGGGTGGTTTTCCCCTCGCCCGCCGGGGTGGGTGTCATGGCGGTTACAAGAATGAGCTTCCCCGGTCGGCTGTGCGCGCTGATCCGTGAAATGGCTTCAAAGCTGATTTTTGCCTTATGGGGCCCGTACAACTCCAGATCATTCTGGGCAAGACCAAGAGCACCGGCAACTTCAGTGATGGGGCGCAGCGTAGTGCGCTGTGCAATCTCGATGTCGGTAGGCATTGGTGGTACAACTCCTGATACGGAACGGGACACGAACGCGGGCATAAACGAAGTAACTGAGTTACACGCTGTAAGAAATCAAAGTACGGCTTGCCCGCATCCGCACCAAACCATGGGGGGCGTGGAACCTTCTTCGACGCACCGCGTGTTCAGGTTTGGAAGCGGGGCTTCCGGCAGATCATCGGGTACCGCGTGTGGAGCGCCACTTCGTATTCCATGCCGCGGGTGCCGCATTGGATGTCTACCGACCGCCGCAAAACCCAACCCGATATGGACGAGCACCGCGCCCAGTCCGTATCATCAATAGTACCGGTGCCGTTTTGCACCAGAGTCGCATTCAAACGCGGCAAATCGCATCCGTATGCGAAACAGGAGACTCCCACCATGAGCGAGCGAACACCGCACATCGAAACGGCCGCATTGCATGCCGGACAGACTCCCGACCCGGTGACAGGTTCCCGTGCCGTCCCCATTTACCAGACCAGCAGCTATGTGTTCAACTCGACCGAACACGCCGCCGATCTGTTTGCGCTGAAAACCTTCGGCAACATATACACCCGCATCATGAACCCGACCACCGACGTGCTGGAAAAGCGTCTCGCGGCCCTCGACGGTGGCACGGGAGCGCTGGCGGTGGCTTCCGGACAGGCCGCTATCACGCTTGCGGTGCTCAACATCACGCAGGCGGGGCAGAATATCGTCTCCACCAGCTACCTCTACGGTGGCACCTACAACCTTTTCCGCTACACAATGGGCAGAATGGGCATTCAGGCGCGTTTCGTCGATTCCTTCGATCCCCGGAACGTCGAACGGGCGATTGATGACAACACGAGACTCGTCTACATGGAGTCAATTGGTAATCCAAAAAACAACGTGGACGATTTCGAGGCCATTGCCGCCATCGCGCATGCCCGCGGCATCCCGTTCATCGTGGATAACACGGTCAGCCCTCCGCCGATTTTCCAGCCGTTCAACCATGGTGCCGACATCGTGGTCTATTCCTTGACGAAATACATCGGCGGGCACGGTACCAGCATCGGCGGCGCGATTGTGGAAAAAGGGGATTTCAACTGGGCAAACGGCAAGTTCCCAGAAATCGCCGAACCCGATCCCTCGTACCATGGTGTGAATTTCTGGGAAGCGTTCGGCAACCACGACAAAGCGGCCGCAAGAGGCATGTCGTACATCTTGAAAGCCCGGGTTCAATTGCTGCGCGACCTCGGCCCCAGCATTTCTCCGTTCAATTCGTGGCTGTTCATACAGGGCCTCGAAACGCTCCCTCTGCGTGTGCGGCAACATGCGAAAAACGCGCAGGAACTCGCGGAGTGGCTCGAAACTCATCCAGCCGTGGCGTGGGTGAACTACCCCGGGCTCAAAAGCCACCGCGATAACCCACGCGCGGCGAAATACATGCCCGAAGGCCCCGGAGCAATCATCGGGTTCGGCATAAAAGGGGGCCGCGAAGCAGGAAAGAAATTCATCGAAGCGGTCAAGATGATCAGCCACCTCGCGAACATCGGGGACGCGAAGAGCCTCGTCATCCATCCCGCAACCACAACGCACCAGCAGCTTTCTCCGGAAGAGCAACTGGCGAGCGGTGTGACGGAGGATTACATCCGCTTCTCGGTCGGTCTGGAAAACGTTGCCGACATCAAAGCGGATCTCGATCAGGCGCTGAAAGCAAGCCAGGAGAACTAGCGTGCTGGACGTGAACTGGGCCAGAACCGTGTTTCCCCCCGGCGCGCTCGACGACCCCGCCTCGGTGGGGCTGACCAGCGCGCACACGGTCACGCTGGCGGATGAAAACTCCCCGTTCCGTCTGGATACCGGGGAGTTCATCGCCCCTGTCGACGTCGAATACGAGACTTACGGAACTCTGAGCGCCGCCAGGGATAACGTGGTTCTGGTGGTCCACGCGCTTTCCGGCGATGCCCACGTAGCGGGGTGGGATTACGACGCGATTCAAACCGGTCGGAAATGGCGTCTGCGCAAACCCGGCTGGTGGGATACAGTCGTGGGACCGGGAAAACCGCTGGATACCCGGCGGTACTTCCTCATCTGCGCCAACGTCCTCGGGAGTTGTTACGGCACCACCGGCCCCGGCTCTCCAAACCCTCGCACCGGCCAGCCGTACGGCCTGTCGTTTCCGATGGTAACCGTGGGCGACTGGGTCAACCTTCAGGCTCGCCTGCTTGATCATCTGGGTATCGAGCGGATTCTGGCCGTTGTCGGCGGGTCTCTCGGCGGGCAGCAGGTGATCGAGTGGATGATGGCGTATCCCGATCGCGTCGAAAAGGCTATCGTGCTTGCCGCATCGGCCAAACTCAGCGCGCAGGGTCTGGCGTTCAATGCCGTCGGTCGGCAGACAATCATGAGCGACCCGAATTTCAACGGGGGCAACTACTACGGCGGCCCGGTGCCGGCGCAGGGGCTCTCCGCGGCGCGCATGCTGGCGCACATCACGTACCTCAGCGACGCGGCAATGGACATGAAATTCGGGCGCCGTTATCGCAACAAGACGAAACCCGATTTCGATTTCGGGATCGAATTCGAGGTCGAGAGTTACCTTGCCTACCAGGGGCAGTCGTTTGTGGAGCGCTTTGACGCGAACAGCTACCTTTACATCACGCGGGCCATGGACTACTACGACGCCGCCGAACGGTGGGGCGGCGGAAACCTGGTGGAGGCCTGTTCCCGCGTGACGGCAGACACCATGGTGGTAAGCTTCTCCTCCGACTGGCTGTACCCACCCGCCCAGTGCAGGGAGCTGGCGGCCGCATTCTGCCAGTGCGGAAAACCCGTCACGTACATCGAGGTGCCTTCTTCATACGGGCACGACGCATTCCTCGTGGAGACGGAAATCGTAGGCAAACTGCTGGCCGATTTCCTCGCCAGGGAGCGGAAACGATGAGCAGAACGCCGTACGAGTGGGAAGACCGCCTCGTTGCGCTCCTGTTGCGACATGCCGCCGAAGGCGAGGCGATTCACGAAAAACTCGCTCGCCTTGTTGACATACTCGAAGCGGAGGAAAAAGCCCTTGGGCGCGTAACCGGCAAAGCGCCGGAAAAAGAAGGCGAACAGCGGTACGATCACCGCCTCATCGAGCAACACATCCCTGATGGCGCCTCAGTGCTCGACCTCGGTTGCGGGGCAGGAACTCTCCTTTCCCGTCTCATTCAGGAAAAACGAGTGCGTGGCCAGGGCGTCGAGATCGACAACGCGAAAGTGCTGGAATGCGTTGCCAACGGCGTTCCCGTATTCCAGACCAACCTCGATCACGGTCTCGGCATGTTCCCCGACCAGAGTTTCGACTTCGTCGTGCTGGAAAAAACGGTGCAGACGCTCAACCGGCCGCTCCCCGTGCTGCAGGAAATGGTCCGGGTGGGAAAACAGGGGATCGTCACATTCCCGAATTTCGGCCACTGGCAGATGCGGCTCGACCTTGCCCTCAACGGCAGGATGCCGGTTACCCGCGCATTCCCCTACGAGTGGTATGAATCACCCAACATCCGGCCGCTGACGCTGAACGACTTCGACGCCTGCGTGCAATGTCAGGGCATGCGGATCGTTGAGGGCCATGCGGTGGTGGGGAATACGGTGCGCCCTCTGGAACCGGATGACAACCTGTTTGCGGAAGAGGTAATGCTGATCATCGAAAAGGCCGCGTAAGGTCGTCAATCAGCGGGGCACGGAACGAAAAGGGCGCGGTCTGTGCGCCCTTTTCTCATGTACGTCGCCCCCGCCTCGAGCGCTCAAATCATGTCGGGCGCCACTCGGGCAGCCGTCCTCCCGGAGCGGCTTCCGGGTTGGGCGTCGCAACCCACGCTTTGAATTCCTCCGGCACGTCCGCGACGTACACCTGACACATCCCCGTCCGGTCACTGGTATAGACCACACGTTTCCCGTCAGGGCTGAACGCGGGGTGCGCGTGCGTCCACTGCGGATGCCCCGCGGTGTTGTCCGTCAGGCAAAGACGGGCATACTGCCGCGCACGGATATTCACGATCATCAGGCCCTCATTGGGCCAGTTCGTGTCGGCAACCGTCCACTCCGCGTCCCACGAAATGCCCGTATGCCAGAAGAACGAACCTTCCACAACAACCGAGGAATCGCACTGCCCCTCCTCAATCGTGTGGATGACCCTGCGCTCCCACATTCCTGCACCGACGAACCGCTTTGTTGTGCCTGCCCAGGTGAAATGCGAGAGCGTCGCGGTGGGCAATACACGCAGATTCGTGCCGTCATGGTTCATTCCGTATTGCACGCCCTCGCCGCGCTCATTCACGCCTCCAAACGAGATCCCATGCCCTCCGGGGCTCGCGTGCAGATGACACAGGTGAGGGTCGGCGGCAAGAACTACTGCTTCCGTCCCATCGGTGCGGTAGCGAATCACGGCGCCCTGATCATCCGATCGACGCCTTCCGTACCCGAAGTAGAACTTGCCGTCGGGGCTTGTGCAGCCGCACCAGTACCCCATGGGAAGAACGTCAGGTGGCCCGCCGCATACCTCTCGCCGCTCCCCGGTGCCCACATCAACGCTCCACAACGTGGTTCCCCGCTGGTACCATGCCAGAGAACCCTCATGTGCGAGCGCGAAATTGTTTGCGTCGTCTTCATCGGTAAGTTGCCGCAGGTTCAACCCATCGGCGTCACATGCGTAAAGGTCCCACGGAGCCGCGCGCGCCGGAACACGTTGCGACCGAATCACGAGGGTGGAGCAATCGGAGGTGAACGACGGATGTTCGATATAGAAGTGGTTGCTCATTACCGGAAAGCTTGTGATCTGTGTGATATGAACACCGGTGACACGATCGCGGCACTCAATCCGCTCGCTCCCGAGTTCGCGGACAAAAGGCATCTGTGTTCCCCCCCGGTCTCGGGTGCACCTTCAGGCTGCGCCGGAAGCCGTCACACCGTTTTCAGGCGCAGAATGTGCGCGTTCACCGCGCACGCAATCACAAGCAGTGCGATACGAAGAGCAACGCTTTCTGCGGCGAATATTACTGCATACCCGATACTCGCCCAGATCCCGACGGTGGTAATGACTTTCGCACGCAGTGTGAGCGCGCGGTGTTCCCTGTAGTTCTGCAGGCACGGGCCGAACACGCGGTGAGACATCAACCAGTGATAAAGGCGGTCGGAGCTCCGAAGGAAACACGCCGCAGCCAGAAGGAGAAAAGGCGTCGTGGGAAGAATCGGCACGAAGACACCCACGAACCCGAGCGATACGAACAACATTCCGGCAGCCACAAGCAGCCATCGCAAAAGCCGGGGCCGCGGGGACGGCGCCTCTGAACTCACACATTCCCCTCCACAACAACGTGCCCCTCGTTCCGCCCCTGAACGAGTATCTGCCGGTTGTCTCCGAGCAACGTGTTGTCCCGCACAACAATGCCGCGGGCAACTTCCGCATCAATGCGGATAGCCGCGATCTGGCGTTCCGTCGTGGTGATGATGTTGTGCGCGACAAGGTAATCGTGCGTGGGTGAATGGGTCGGTTCCCCCGGATCGTCGTCTATCGTGATGTTCGCGTTCCAGATGCGACCCCGCTCCAGATCATTCGGTTTGCGGCCATTCCGGTCGAATATGTTACTTGTGATGATCAAGCCCGCGCTGTCCGGTGCCCAGAGGCCCTCTCGCCCGCTGTTGGACACCACATTCCCGTTCAGGATGCAGTTCCGGGACCCGCGCTCTATGGTGACTCCGCGGGAGCCGTTGTCGAGAATCACGTTGTCCGAAGCAAGCACCTCCTCGCAGGTCTCAAGGAAGTACCCGCCCATCTGCGCGCCGTAAACCCGGTTGTGCACGAAATGACCACGCCGGCAACGGTAGAAGTGCGTTCCGTCGGACCGGGAGCGCTCAAACCTGCACCCTCGCACCACAAAGTCCTCCACGTGGTAGAACGCGATCAGCCCCTGATCCTCGCGCACACTCCCCTTTTCGGGGCCGGCATCTTTGCTCATGTAGTCGCCGTACCTGTTGCAGCAGTGCTCGATGACGCAGTCCGTCACCCAGACATCACGGGCCGGCATCTCAGAAGTACCGAACACACCAATACCGTTGCTGGATAGGTCCCGCATGTGCATGTCCTGAACCCTGACGTTGCTGGTGTTCCCGGTGAGATACAGCCCGCGAATGTTCACCCCTGCGGGCCAGACATCGTTCCGGCCGACGATTTCTCCCCCGCAGATGCGGAGGTCCGTCAAGTCGTCGCCGAAGAACGCCTGGCCGTCTCTCGCGCAACGCGCATCCAGAACAAACACTGCGCCGTACATCCATACGGTGAGGTGCGAGTGCAGACGCACGCCTGATTCGTCGAGCTTGTAGACCATCGGGGGAAACAGGACAGACTGCTTCCGTTCTGCTGCCGCCTCGATCGCGTTCTGGATCTCCTGCTGGTAACTCAGTTCCCCCTGTGTTGCGTATCCCTTGGGGAAAAAGTCTGTGACCAGCACGCTCGGCCCCGAGGTTTTGCTGTTCATCTTCCTTCCTTGAAGGTTGCAAGGCGAATCTCGTTCGTTGCGTTGGGACGAGCCGCCTCAAAATAGACGTACACCTCTTCCCCGACGTGCACCCAGTGAGAATACCGCCAGGTGTGATACGGCCCGGCCGTCGTGCTTTTCAGCAGCGGCTCATCCGGCGTGAGGTCAATGAAAGTCTCCATATCCGGCGAATACGCCAGGCCCGTCGCGATATTGTAGTCAGGGTCCCGCCACAGAATAGTCGACCCTTCGTACACCAGCAGGTACCCGACGGAAAGCGGCAGAACACATGCCGGGCGCGTGAAAAAGCTGTGCCACCCGGTGTTCTCAAGCGCCGGACGGTCGCTGGCCGGCTCCCACTTTGTCCCGTCCGCACTGACAAACTGATAGGCGCGCTCAACCCGGTCGTACCCGATCACAAACATCCGCCACTTGTCGCGATCCCAGAAGATGAACGGGTCCTTGTAGCCCACGGTATGGTTGAACCCGTCCGCGGGGTTTTCCGCCTTCAGCACCACCTGCCATTTCGCCGGGTCGATATCCTTGGGGTGCGCCGCGTCCTGAAACCGGATAATGCCCCACCCGTCCTCGAACGCGCAGCACCCGTAAAGACGGTACGCCCCGCTGTGCGGGTCCCGAACAAGCGCCGGGCGCTCGAACCCGATGACACCGGCTGCGTCCCTGGCGATATGGTTCACGGGCGTAAAGCTCGCCCCGTCCGCGCTGGAAAGAATCCGTACCTCATAGCCCCGCCGACCTCGAGGCGATTTCCCCTCGCGCATGCGTGCGGCCAGAAAGAACTCGCCGTTGTCTCCTCGCGTTACGCTGGGTGCGCCGGCCCACCATTCCGGAGTGTTCTCGTCAGGCTCAAGCACCACGCGGTACTGCGAACACGCTGTGCGGATCTCATTGATATTCATGGTTGTTCCCTTCCATCAATTCGTTGTGCCTGCCTGGCAATGACTGAATAGGCCCTATTGTACCTAATAGCGCGCCCGCAACCCGCCAACCCCTATCCCGCCGCAGGCCGAATTCCGGCTAACACTTGCCAACCGCGCGCCTCAGTTCTATGTTTCTTGAGTGCCCCATCGTCTGCGGCTGTTGTGACCGCCTTCGGTAAACCACTTGTCCATCTGATGGTTACGGCCATCATCTCCCGACGGAAGCCTGTGATGAACAGACATATCCTCTCGGTGAGTGTGGTGAGTGCGTTCGCGGTTTGTGTTCTGGTACTGTCTTCCTGTGCACATGCCCCATCCGTACGAACTCCGCACACCTCCACAACCGCTCAGGGAACTGCCACCCGCGCAGGATCCTTCCCCATCAACGGAATCGAAGCTATTCTGGATTCGACCGGACTGGCGGAATACGCCGGCGAGGACGATACCGTGGTGGAAAGCGAAACCGACGTGGAGGGAATCTTCCGCTCTGCCCAGGAACGCTACGAAAAAGCGTACGAGTGCATCGCCAGCGCGCGGGCCCAGATCGACACCGCCCTCGGCCTGTTGGACGAAATCCGCGATACCGAGGACTCCACTGCGCTCACCCAGCGCGACGAGATGATCCTCGAGTTCTCCCACCTGATGCGTCAGCTGGGCTTTGTGGAGCAACGCGGAACGGTCAGCATGAACGGGGAAATCCCGCTTCAGATGAACCAGTTCGTCGAACGGGAAATCCGCTCCTTCCAGACGGTGGAACGATCCTGGTTCCTCGGTGCGTACCGGCGCAGTGGCGTGTACCTCCCGTACATCAAAGCGCGGATGCGCGAAGCCGGATTGCCCGAGCAACTCGCGTGGCTCGCCTTTATCGAAAGCGGATACTCCCCCCGGGCGCTTTCTCCCGCCCGCGCGCTGGGGCTGTGGCAGTTCATCCCCTCCACCGGATACCGCTACGGCATGACGCGGGATCGCTGGATAGACCACAGAATGGATTTTGAGCGCTCCACCACCGCGGCCATCGCATACCTGCGCGATCTGCACGCCATGTTCGGCGATTGGAATGCCGCGCTGGCCGCCTACAACTGCGGAGAGGGACGCGTCCTTCGAACCATCAACAGCCAGGCAAACCAGTACATGGACGATTTCTGGGACCTCTACGTCCGCCTGCCGCAGGAAACCGCTCGCTATGTGCCCCGGTTCCACGCAGTCATGGCGATCATGCAGGATCCCCTGAAATACGGGTTCTCCGACCTGCCCCAGCCGGAGCCGCCCATCGCATACGATACGCTCATCGTCGACCGCCAGGTGAAACTTGCGGATATTGCCGAGCGAACTGGCATCAGCGCGGACGTATTAACCCGCCTGAACGCCGAGTTGCGCACCGGCATCACGCCTCAGTACCCCTACCGCCTGCGCGTTCCGGTAGGCACTCTTGATTCGGTAACCGTTGCCCTGAATTCGGCGCCCACCACCAGCGCGCCAAACCTTCCGGACCTGATAACCCACCGGGTGAAACGCGGCGAGACAATCGCCTCGATTGCACGGAAACACCACACCACAGTCACCGCCATACGGCAGGAAAACGGCCTCAGGAAGAACTCCCGCGTCCGCGTCGGTCAGATACTCCGCATTCCGGTCCGTTCGCGCGCGGCAACCCCTTCGCAGGTCGCGTCTTCATCCCCCCGTACGGCCCGCAGGAATTCAAATTCACACTCGAGTGAGGGCAGCCCCACCACCTACGTCGTCAGGTCGGGCGACACACTCTGGTCCATCTCGCAGCGCTACTCGCTCTCCGTGGATGAACTCCGAAACCTCAACGGGTTGAGCCGACGCTCCACGATCAAGCCGGGGCAACGGCTGGTCGTCAGTCGCTGATTTGTTCGTAATGGCTGCAACCTTCACACTTTCGAACTTGAGGGGCGCACCGCGCGCCTCTCTCCTTTTCCAGGAGCCCCGATGTCTTCCCAGAACTGGTACCGCGGTAACACCCACACGCACACAAACGTCTCAGACGGAAACGCCTCCCTCGAATACACGGCCGAGTGGTACCACAAACACGGGTACGACTGGCTCGTAATCACCGATCACAACAAATTCACACCGGTCGAAGAGATCCCGTACCACCCCGAGACTCCGTTTCTTCTTATCGCCGGGTGCGAAATCAGCATGAGCGCCGAGGGAAAACCCGTGCACGTGTGCGCGGTCAATCCAAGGGAAAACCCGAACAGCGTCGCCATGCCGACCATCATCCAGACATTGCAGGCCGGGGTGGACCGCACAAATACCCTCGGCGGAATCCCCATCATCAACCACCCGAACTGGTGCTGGGCATTCACCGAATACCACATGGCACGCGTCACCGACTGGGCGCTGTTCGAGATATTCAACCCCAGTACCGACTGCAACAACTGGGGCGGCGGCGGGGAACTCAGCATGGAAGAGCGCTGGGACCGCATGCTGTCCGCCGGAATGCGCGTCTTTGCGGTCGCGGCGGATGATTCCCACACATTCGTGGGTGAGTTCTACGGCCACCTGTCCCTTCCGGGGCTCGGCTGGGTGACCGTGCGCGCGCCGGAACTCACTACCGACGCCATCTGCGCCGCACTCAAGGCGGGCGACTTTTACGCCTCAACGGAAATTGAGCTGGAAGACTACGAAGTCACGCCGGAGTGGATTCGCGTGCGCATCAAGCAGTTCGACGGGTACAAATACACCACGAAGTTCATCGGGATGAACGGGAAGGTGCTCGAGGAGCGCAACGGTACGGAAGCGGTCTACCGGCGGCGCGGCGACGAGCCATACGTTCGCGCGCGGATATGGTCATCCAACGGCGGCCATGCCTGGTGCCAGCCGGTGTTTCCCGACAGCGTGTGATTCAGAACCGGAGGCGTTGCCCGCGTCCACCGCGCGGAAGCCTGTCGAAGCGCCCCCGCGTTATCCACGCTGCCTGCTCGGAGACCGGGGTACGGAGTAATCCTTTCGTGTCGTTCGTGTGGTTCGTCGTAACAAACTTCTTACCGGAATGACGCCCGTTCCATGTCGGCTTCGCTCCGCCGTCTCGACCGCGAAAAACGCACAATCCGCGCGATGATCGGGATGTACTGCCGCGCTCATCACGCACCCGCCGGTCCCCTCTGCCCTGAATGCGCGGAGCTGCTCGATTACGCCGTCGCGCGCACCGACAGATGCCGCTTCGGCGCGGACAAACCCACCTGCGCCAACTGCCCGGTTCATTGCTACAAACCCGCCATGCGGGAACGTGTCCGCACCGTCATGCGCTACGCCGGCCCGCGAATGCTCCTGCGCCACCCCGTCCTTGCGCTCCTGCACCTGTGGGATGGCCGGCGAAGCGCGAGTGAGAAGTAGGGGCGGACCCCCGTGTCCGCCCGAAGCCGCCCCATCCGTCCCATCGGACCCATACGTCCTACGCGCGCTACAACAACAGCCGTCATTCCCGCGCAGGCGGGAATCCAGCGGACTTTTCGTGCCCGCCGCGTCATGGAGGGGCACGCTCCGTCGTGCCCTTGTCGCCACAAAGAACGGAACCGTCGGACGCGACAAAGCGCGTCCCTCCAGAGTCGTTCTCGCAGCCATCCCCGCGCCGCCCTTTGTTGCCGCCATCGCCGCGAAGGCATCGCGCGCGCCGCGCACGCACCCCCCCTGTGTCCGCCCCAAGTGGCCCTATCAGCCCCATAAGACCTATACGTCCTACGCGCCCGGCGTCCCGGTCGGGCGCGCGGCACACCGGGCCGGATGCCCCTCGTCCTCCCCTCACCCCACCCCCAACTCCCTCAAATCCCTCCTGACCTGTTCAATCGACACGCACCGCACCGTATGAATCCCCACCGCGCGGGCACCCTCAAGGTTCGCCTCCAGATCATCAATGAACACACACTCCTCAGGATTCAGGCCGAATTTCGCCAACCCGCGCTCGTAAATCTCCCGCTGCGGCTTCACCGCGCCGAGTTCATAGGAGAGAATGTAGCCATCGAGCACCTCTTCGAGCGCGAAGCGCTCGCAGCACCACGGGAAGTGAATCGCATCCGTGTTCGAAAGCAGGTACTGCCGGTAGCGCGGCCGCGTCTCCCGGGCGAGGGCGAACATCTCCCGGTGTTCCCAGAAAATGTCCGCCCAGAGGCGCGAGAACTCCTCCCACGGCATGGATATTCCGCACGTTCGTTGTATGAACTCGTGCCATTCTGCCGGCGTCATCCGCCCCGCCGCGAAGTCGTCGTAACGCGCGTTCACCGCGGACGTGATGCGCTCCGGGTCCCCTTTCGACATTGACAGCAACCGGGTGAAAACCGGCTTGAAGTCGAACCAGAGCAGAGTGTTTCCAAGATCGAAAAGAATCGTCGTGATGCAGGGCATACGGTCTCCGTGCTACGCGAGAACATGAAACCGGGGTGCGAGTTCGGGCGGAAGCGCCTGCTGGACGAGCTCCCGAACTTTGTCGCTGCGATACCGCCGGCTGAAGTGGGTCAGGATGATTTCCGCATTGCCGAACAGCGCGATGCGTTCTATGATGTCGCGGATGTGCAGGTGCCCCCGCGGCGTGGCGAGGTCAGCGTGTTCCGGCGTAAGGAAGGTGCACTCAAGAATCACCACCGGGCTCGTGCCGATATCCGGCGTGCGCTCCAGCGTCTCCGGCAGCGTATCGCCGATGAACGTCACCAGCGGCGTATCGTGCGGATCCGTGATGGCAACCCCCTCCTCCCGCAACCGGGCAAGCTCCTGTCCCGACCGGCCGTAGAACTCACGCCGCAGCTTGTGGATGCGCGTGATCACCGTGTACCCCAGCGACGGCAGGACGTGGGCCACCGGGAAGGCGCGCGCCACAAGGTTGCCGGAAAGCCTCACCTCCTGCCCCGCCTCCACCGGTTCAAGGGCGACATCGGGCGGAATGCGGTCCGCTCCCCCCTCCAGTTCCTGCCATACGGCAAGCAGACGCCGCACCGGTTCCACCGAGGCTTCCGGAAGCAACACGCGCGGAGGCTTCATCCCCTGAAGGCGCCGAAGGCAGATATACCGCGTGAGGCCGAGCAGATGGTCCTGATGCGTGTGCGAGATCAACACCGTATCAATCGGCAGCATCGCGTCCACTACGCTGCCGATGTCGAAGATCAGGTCAAGCTGCCTGCAGAACACAAACGTCGTGTGCGCCGATTCCGATGCGCCCGCGAAGGTGAGCCCGCCGCACGTCATACTGGCGGTCACAGGTTGCCCGGGAGCCGGGCGCGGGAGCCCGTCCGTCACGGGCGGCATTCCCACAGACAGCCCGAACGCTGGTCGTTGTCCGTCTCCCCCACCCAGAGCGTGCCGTCCGGCGCGATGGAAAGGTGGTGAACGACCGCGCATCCGTCACCGAACTCGGGGTCGAAAATCTGCCCCAGTTCGCGGAACTGCTTCGTTGAACGGTCAAACGCGAACACACGCGTCGGCCGGTCCTCTTTGGGCATGCCGTAGAACGCGCCGGTAAGGCAGTACACAAGCCCGTCCGGCCCTTCGCATATGCCGCACATGCGCATGCCCCGGGCCGGTTTGCCGAGCCATTCAATTTCGTGCGCGTCCGGGTCAAGCCGGGCCAGCACGCCATCCACGCTGGCCACGTAGACAAACCCGTCCGCAAGCGCAACCATGTCATCCACCTGCATCTTGTCCGCCTGTCCGCACTTCGGAATGTGCAGGTCCGTCCAGGTGAGCGCGTTCGCGTCGGGGTCGTAGAAAAAGAGGAAGTTCTCGCCGGATATATCCGCCGTATTGGTGTACCCAGACCACACCCGTCCGTTGCGGTCCACCGCGGACCGGTGCGGCAGCGCCCCGGTGAACGCGGAAAACACCGTTTCTCGCGCCTCGAGATCATACGCGAAAAACCAGGGGACGGGGTACGTGCAGCCATACGCCATGCGGCGCTTCCAGTCGAACGTCACGTGCTGGACATAGTCATTCGGAACCGGTATCCCGAACGACTCGAAAACGCCGGTGCGGGGATCATACGCCCATATCTGCCCGCCGGGCGACGTGAGACGGGCTTTCACATCGGTAAGGCCTGCGGTCGCTCCATAAATCCGCCCGTCCGGGCCAAGCTCAAGAGAGCGGTGAATCTTTACCTCATTCTCTCCCCGGATCTCCAGATACCCGCAGGAACGCGATTTCCCCGTGGCCGGGTCGTACGCCCAGAGCAGATCCCCGCCCAGATGGGTGAGCCCGACGTACGTCAGGCCGTCGTTCGGGTTGAACAACGTGCTCGTCGTGGAAATCCACTTCTGCGATTGCGTCCTGTCGTGCGTGATGGCGCGTATATCGGCGCAGTCGCCGTACACCTCCGGCATCGGGTGCGCGAACACGTTCATTGCCTGTTCTCCTTTGTCGGTCCTGATTCTGTTCGGCGCCCGGCACTATGCGAGCGCACTGCCTCGCTCCCTCAACACCTTCTGCACACAGGCGAGCAATTCCCGGTGGATACGCGGCGCGCCCGTCACCACGTTCCCCGATGAAAGATACGCGCTGCCTCCCTCGAAATCCGTGATCACGCCGCCCGCTTCTTCGATGAGGAGCGCCCCCGCCGCAATGTCCCAGGGCGAAAGTGCAAACTCCCAGAAACCACCCGTGGCACCGGCCGCCACGAACGCGAAATCGAGGGCGGCGGAACCCGGCCGTCTGACGTCGGAAACGCGGGGATAGATTTCCCGGAATGTAGCCATGTAATCGTCAAACACGTGGCGGGCTCGGAACGGAAACCCGGTGCCGATCAACGCGTCTTCCAGCGGCTGCCCGTCCGCCACGCGAAGGCGTTCTCCATTTCGCCACGCGCCAGCACCCCGCTCGGCAACATATTCATCGCCGCGAACCGGGTCGAACACGAGGCCCGCAACAAGAGTTCCGCCGTGCTGCAGGGCGATGGAAATGGCAAATTGAGGAACGCCGTGCACGTAATTGCTGGTCCCGTCGAGCGGATCGACAATCCACCGCCACTCGCTGCCTCCCACGGAACCGTGCTCTTCCCCGAGGAATTCGTGGCCGGGAAACGCGTCGAGAATCACGCCCCTGATGGCCGTTTCCGACTCCCGGTCCACGAACGAAACGAAGTCATTTCGCGCCTTTGTGCGGATGTCATCGGTCTGAAGCCCGCGGAAATGCCTGAGAAGCACCTCGGCTCCTGCCCGGGCCGCGTTGGATGCTGCTTCGATGTGTGTCAGACTTACCCCTGTCCCGGAGATGGCCTCCGTTATCGCTGGTGTGGTGCATTCCTTCCGAAAGCCCGTACATGGGCTCTATATTTAGAAGGCAAATCGTCGTCCTCGTGTCAATACCTCCACGAAAAAAAAGAAGAGCTTTGCTTTACCTTCGGCCTCCTATCGACCGGCCGCTTACGCGCACCGAGTACAAGCGCGGCATGCGCGATATGCTGCTCCTCGGCGCCGGCCTGATGCCCTACGGTACCATCGCGGGCGTCTCGAGCGCCATTTTTGCCGGATACGTGCTCCACCTCGGCGTCGACAAAGCCGCAATAGGACTTATCCTTTCCCTCGTCCAGGCAACCGGGCTCCTCCAGCTCGTAAGTTTCCGCCTCAGCGACCGAGTTCACCCGCGCGCACTCGTGCTCGGCCTCGGTTCGCTGGAGGTCCTTTTCGGCGTGTCCGTGATCACCATCCCCTTCTGGGTTCCCCGGGGGTGGGAGTTCTACGCGGTGGTCGGCCTCCTCGGCATCGCGTGGACTCTGGCAAACACGTACGCACCCACCTTCAATGCCTGGTTCGCCAGTATCGTGCCATCAGATATGCGCGGGCGCTACATCAGCCGGCGCACGTTCGTTCAGTACGGCGTAGGAATCGCCGTCTCTCTGCTGGCGGGGAAGTTCATCGACCTTGTCCCCGGAATGAAGGGCTTCGGAATCCTGTACGCCGTGGCGCTTGTCTCCGGGTTGCTTGCGTTCTCGGTGCTGTATCGCACACCGTTGCCCGTCCTGGGCCAGTCTGAGGAGGATTCCGCAAGAGGCGAGTCGCACTGGCGGCGTATGCTCGCCCCCCTGCGCCACAGAGAATTCCGCTCCTTCGTCACCTTCCACGTAGTCTGGACACTCATCGCCGCCATGCCGGGACCCTATTACACGGTCTTCATGATCGACAGCCTGAAGCTTTCGTACTCCACAATCGCCATCTTCACCTCCACGCAGATGGTGATCATGGGGCTCGGATTTCGCTTCTGGGGAGCAGTGGTGGATAGATTCGGCGGAAAGCCGATGGTCCAGCTCCTGTTCATTCCGGCCGCTGCAATGCCGGCTCTCTGGGCATTTGCCACCCCAGGGATGTACTACACCGTTCCTGTGGCGATGTTCTTCGGCGGGCTTTTCTGGGCGGGTCTCTCCATCTCCACGTCCATCATGTTGTACGCGATCATACCTCAGAACGGGCAAAAGAGCTCCTACTTCGCGATCTGGTCCGTGTCCGTAGGGTTGGCGGCTTCCGCGGCGCCGGCGGTCGGCAGCGCGGTAATGAAGGCGCTGACAGACGTGCATTTCGTATGGGGCGGCATGGTAATTGATAATTACCATACGCTGTTCGTTCTGGCGACTGCCGCGAGTGTGATCCCTGCGCTCCTTATCAGGACCCTGCCCGACCTGGGCGCACAACGTCCTGGCTACGTAATCAGCCAGTTGATGCGCGGAAACCCGTTTCTTCTTGCGTACAACATCTTTCTCCTTGCACGGTCGGATTCCGCGCGGAAGCGGGCGAATCTGCTGCGGGCACTGGGCCGCTCCCACAACCCGCTGGCGGTGAAACGCATCGTGGAGGCGCTGAGTGACCCGGTGCCGGAAGTCCGCAGGGCAGCGGCACTTGCGCTGGGCGAATGCAACCAGGCTGAGGCGGTCGAAGCGCTGAAGAAGCACCTTGCCAGCCCGGAATCCGACATCAAGGTGGAAGCCGCGCGGGCGCTGGGAACGCTGGAAGAGCGAACGGCTATCCCTCTGCTTATCGAGGCGCTCTGGTCGGACCGGCTGGACCTGTGCGTTGCGGCGGCGGAAGCGCTGGGCAGGATGGACGACAAAAGCGCCCGGGATGCGCTCGTGTCGAGACTGGAGTCCGGTTTTGACCGCACCCTGTCACCCGCGATTATTGAAGCCCTGAGTTTCCCGGTGGGCGATGGGCCGCTGGGGGATCTTCGGGCGGTGCGGCCGGCGGTTGCGATGATGAGTTCGTTTTCCTCCGAGGTGATACGGGTTCAGCTTCTGAACGCGATTGCGCGGTGCCTCGGGGAAGGCGACCGGTTCCTCACGTTGAATCTGGAGGATCCATACGAACGGGATGAGCACCTTTCAGAGCTCATCATCGAGACACGGGACGCTCTTTTCAGTCTTCCCTGGCCGGCCGAGGAGGAATTGACGGTCGCCATCACCTTCGAGAGGATGGCACTGGCGCGGTCGGAGGTGCGGGTTTCCGCCTACATCCAGACCGCGGCGCGGCTGGCGGAACTTCTCCGGAAGCATTTTGCCCTTGTCGAACCCGGCAGCGAACCGACGACCGTGGAGGAGGCGTGCGCCGCGCTGATATCCCTCGAGGCGAACGGGCAGCTTGAATCGTTGCAGGAGCGGGGAATGACGTTTTCCGTTCTGCTCTTGCACCGCGCGGCGACGCAGACGCGCAACGAAATTGACCACAGAAGGCCCTGATACCGGGCCCCGGCTATACCTCAACGACGAGGGTGGGGGCGTTGGCGCTGTGAATGGTGATTGGGCCGCGCTCCCGCGTCCGGATCACGATTTCCCGCTGCTCTCCCGGCAGAAGATCCACCGCATTTGTGGAATAACGGGCCGCGGGGTCGGCGACACTGACGCAGACGAAGTGCACGTACCCCGAAGAGGTGAGTTTCACCCGAACCCTCGTTTCGTTCTCTCTCGCCGCACTTGCTTCGATGGTGGCCGCGGGGAGCCGCCAATCGCACCGCTTTCCCACGTGATAGACGCGTTCTGAGAGCATTCCCCCCGCGACGAGTTCGGCGTAGAGATACTCCTCGTCCGGCGACGCTATCGTAAGATTCTGCGGCAGGTTCTCGACGATGCAGGTCGCCGTGTTCGGCAGGAGTGCTCCTCCGAATGTCGCGTCTCCCAGGAGCGTCCCGGAATGGGTGAAGCGCCTGATGCGGAGGCTGCAGGCCTGTGTGTTCTGCAGATCACTGATTCCCCAGTATCCCGTTGCGCCGTCTTTCTCGTAGAACATGCCGATGACGGGCGCGTGTGCTTCTTTCACCCAGAAATAGGCGGCTTTGGGTCGCCCGAAGTGGTCAACGAGGCTGAAGGTGACGGCGGGCCAGGGGTCGTCGTATTGCCAGATGAGCGATCCGCTGGTTTTGAACATGCGTCGACGGTACACCTCGACCGCGTAGCGCATGAGGGTTGCCTGAGCTTCCTGGGTACGCATGATGAACTCATCGAGGCTGGTTGGATCGCCGAACTGCGGCAGAATGGACTGCAGCCACCCGCACCAGCCATGGTGGAACTGCCAGACTTTGTGGAGTGATCCGGGGCGGCTCAGCGGGCTGTTGCCATCCCACTGGAGTTCGCCGCTTATCATCTCGTCCACTGTTTCGCGAGCGGGAACAGAACGGAATCCGTATTCGCTGCTGAACAGCGGCGCGTTTTTGTCGTAATCCCGCCAGTTGGGGAAGCTGTACCAATCGTGGAAGTCGCCCACTTCGCGGGAACGCGTGGTCGGGCCGCCGTACGGGCTTCCGGGCCAGTACGGAATGCCGGGGGACAGTTCGCGCACCGTATCCGGCAACACATGGTCGTACAGCCGTTCGCCGAAATGGCGTGGGGCTCTATCAGGCCAATCGCCGAGCGTCCACGCTTCCTGGCATTCGTTGTTCCCGCACCAGAGGACCACCGACGGGTGGCACCGTAATCGGGTTACGGCCTGTCTCGCTTCGCGCGTGGCGTTCTCCATGAACGCCGTGTCGTCGTCAGGGTACATAGCGCAGGCGTACATGAAATCCTGCCACACCATGATGCCGAGTTCATCACAGAGGTCGTAGAACACTTCCGGTTCGTAGATGCCTCCACCCCACACGCGGAGCATGTTGAAATGCGCCTCGTGAGCCAGTTCGAGGAGGTGGCGGTAGCGTTCGGGAGTGGAGTCGAGCGTAAGGCTGTTGGAGGGAACCCAGTTGGCGCCGCAGGCGAACACGTCTACCCCGTTGACGCAGAAGGTGAATTGTCCGTTCTGCTTCAATTCCACCGATCGTATCCCGAAGCGTGCCGTTTTCCGCGAGACGACTTCCCCGTCGCACGACACAGTGGCTTTGACGTAGTACCGGAAGGGCTCTCCCAGCGGAGCGGGGTACCACAGCCTCGCCGACGGGAGGTGCGCCTCCACGATGATCCTTCCGTCGCCATGAATGGGGCAGGTGTGCTCCCAGACGGGGGGTGTGCCTTCGTTTTCGTGGATTGAAAGATGGAGTTCCGGCGCTGATTCCATCCGCCGGACGAACCGGGTCTGCACCTCGATTGAGAGATCGGCGCCGCCGGCTGCGATGGCCCGGGTGTTCACGAAGATGGTTTCGATGGCGGCACGTTTGTGGCAGATAAGGTTGACCGGCCTCCATGGTCCTATTACCACCAGCCGCGGCGCAAAATCCCACCCGAAGCTCATCTGGCACAGACGGACATAGGAACGGACATTGTCGCCCGTTCCGCTGATCTCGGTCCGGATTCGTTTGCGCATCTCGTCGTATGCGAGGGAACACTCGATTGCGAGCACGTTGCGACCGGCGCGGTTGATGTACCGGGTGACGTCAAGCCGGTGCGCGATGTGGGCATTGTGAAGGAAGCCGACGGGGGAGCCGTTCAGCCAGACGGTGGCACGCAGGCTGACGCCCTGGAACTCGAGCTCGAAACGATCGCTGTCACGATCTGTCTCCGGAACGACAAACTCGCGTCGGAACCACCATGTATCCCGCTCGAAGCGTTCGAGACCCTTGATGTTCCAATCTTTCCACGGCGAGGCGACTACCCCGGCTTTGACGAGTTCGGCCTGTACCGTGGTCGGCACGGTGACGGACTTCCAGCCGACCGCGGGTTTGTATGCCGGATCCCACGGCGACCCGCCGGGGATGTCGCGGTCGGACGCCATGAGCCAGTTTTCGGAAAGGGAGAAGGTTGTCATTGGCAGGGCCCTCGTGGAGGAAACGTGCGCGAACGATTAGCAAGGTAGCGAACAGGGCGGCATGAGGGCAAACGGGTAGGCGGGGGAGGAGAGGAAGGGGCTCGCACGAAGACACGAAGGGGAAATGAGAAAATGGCGCACACGAAGACACGAAGGACACGAAGGGATGATGAAAGAAAAGAGTCTCACACGAAGACGCGAAGACGCGAAGAAGGAGGACAGGGGGATTCGTGTGGGATCGATGGGCGAAGAATGAATGGCGGTTCGGTGCGGCATGGGTGTGGATGGTGGGGCAGACATTCTTGTCTGCCCTACTGCACTTGCGGCACGCCCGGCCCTGCGAACCGGGCTATGGTATCTCGCGCCGTTGGCGCTGCCTGTGCGAACGGCGTGAGGCCTGAAGGACCGAAATAGCTCCGCCCGGGGCAGCGTCCCGGGGCAGAGGCACCAGGGAGAAAAAAGGCCCCGACGGAGCGGGGCCCTCCATGCCCTCGTCAGGCGCCATCGAGAGAGCGGGGCGTTTCGACACGCTGTGCCGGCCCTTCGACAGGCTCAGGGACCGGCACGCGGCTGGACTAACAGCGGACGACGGCCTTGGGACAAGCCTGCTGCTCAGCGAGCAGCCTGCTGCCCATCACGGCAGCCTGCCTGTCCGTCCGGCAGCCCCCTCCACCCGGGGGCCGCCGACAAGGTACGACCCGTGGTTTTGGATTCCCGCCTGCGCGGGAATGACGGTTTCTGGTGACAGGCGGGCTGCCTGCCCTCTTTCCAGTGCAACCATGGGCAGACAGGAATGCCTGCTGCTCAATGAGCAGCCTGCTGCCCATCCGGGCAGCCTGCTGCCCATCAGGGCAGCAGGCCCCACCGGACGCCTCTGGCGGCAGGGGAAAACAACACGGGGTGAGCGTTGCCGCTCACCCCGCGTGACCACACGTGACAGAGGGCTCAGACTACCTCGCCAGCGTCATGCGCTTCACGAAGCTGCCCTTCTCCGTCGTGAGACGATACACATACGTGCCGCTCGCCACCGCACGGCCGTTGGCATCCAGACCGTCCCACACCACCGAGTGATTACCCGGCTGGAACGCGCCCGTTGCCAGTGTCCGAATCGCACGGCCATTCAGGTCATACACCACCAGGTTCACCTGAGAAGCCTCAGGCAATGCAAACCGAATCGTCGTCGTCGGGTTGAACGGGTTCGGTGCGTTCTGGTCCAGTGCGAACGCCGTGGGAAGCATGGGTGCCAGCGTCATCGCGCCTTCGTTGAACGACGCAGTGGAAATCGTCGGGGCGGAAGTCACCCCGTCCACCCGGAACAGGATGCCGCTCGCCGCCGCATTCACCAGCGCGATCTGCACCGTCGTGCCGTCCTGACGATACGCAAGCGCGTTGTCGCCAGAGATCGTGACAGGCGCGTCACCCGGCAGGGTCAACGTCAGTTCACCCGCTTCGATGCCTGCGGTGTTCGAACGCAGCACCCAACCGGAACCATCACGCTCCCACGAGAGGTTCGCGATGGAGGTGGCTCCCGACGCCGCAAGTTTCTGCGGGCCTTCCACCGGGAAGTGGAACCACGGGAAGAGAACCTTGCGGAGGATGAGCGCCGCGTCAAAGGACGACACCCAGCCGTTACCCGTTACGTCCGCTACCTCACGATCGAACGTATCGTTGGGCAGGCCCACCACGTGCCGCAGGATGGCCGAGGCGTCGGCGCCCGATACCGTCTCGTCCATCGTTACGTCACCCCACAGAATGGACTGCTGCAACTCGATGCCGCCCCACTCCATGTAGACCTGCTCTTCGTTCAGGTTCGTATACACCCACTCTTCCGTCTCCGGCTTCCAGACAGACTGCAGCCAGCCAAGGCCATACCAGCCGTAGTCCGCTTCCGGGTTCACGTTGAACGCCAGCGTCATGAGCGGGCTGTCGTTCAGGGAGGCCGGGTATTCCGTATTCGTGGTTATGCTGATCTTCACCGTGTCGCCGGTTATGGTCCAGAAAACCTCTGGCTGCGCGGCTTCGGTTCCCTGGAACACGTGCCAGCGGACGAAGTTCTCGGCCGGGGTGAACACGTTGGAGGGGATGGTGAAGAACAGGTCGGCTGACACCAGACCCGGGTGCGTCGCTCTGATGTCCACCAGAACTTCGCTGCCCGGTTCCGCGTTCACGTTCGGGAGCACCAGTTTCTTCCACATCGGCTCCTGCCAGAAGAAGAAGGCGCCCATATCCGCTCGCGTGCCGTCAGGATCGGTGCCCGCGTCCGGGTTCCCGGCGTCTATGCACATGGAGCCCATCGTGAGGTTGTAATTGCCGTTCAGCGGATCCATGAACACGGGATCGACGTTGATGTTGCCCATGCCATCCCAACCGCCCTGGATATCCGAATAGGTGATCTGCGCGCCGGTGTCGTTGAGGCTCAGAGCCGGCGCCGGACCGTCGTTCGCCCAGATGATGCTGTTCTGAATCTGAATGGCGCTGTAGTTCGTTGAAAATGCGGCGCCCATGGGACGGGCCGTGTTTTTCGCCATCGTCACGAATTGCAGATTCAGATAGGCGGAATCTGCTGCGATACCGCCGCCCGCACCCTGTGAGCTGTTGTCGGCGATCACGCTGCGGAACCCGTTTACCTGCGCAATATGAGCATAGATTCCGCCACCGTCTCCGTACGACGTGTTGTTTCGGACGTTACTCATCTCGAGGTTGAGATCCACGGAATCAAACACGGCGATGCCGCCGCCTGCGTTGTTTGCCTGATTCCACTTGATCGGAGACTGGTGGACACCAACCATTACGTGCTGTGCGGCCGCAATACCGCCTCCGTACATCTCCGCCGAGTTGCCGATCACCGGCGATTCCGAAATGTTGACAGACGCGTAGTTCGCAGCTCCGATGCCGCCACCCATGAAGTTGGACGAGTTGAATTTGACGGAGGTGCCGTTCATCCAGAGATAACCGCCATCCACGAACACGCCGCCGCCCGCATGGTTGGCGCTGTTGTAACGGATCGCGCTTCCGGAGACGTTCACCTGCCGGCCGGGCCCGACGTAGATTCCGCCGCCACTCTGTTCCGCAGTGGTTTCGCCATAGGCCGAGCCACCCTCAATGATGACGCCGTTCAGGTACGCCGACGGCGCCGGAACATACGAGGGTTTCGCAACCGGTTCCATCCCGACGAACCGGATGCCGCCCCAGTTGCTGTCAAACCCGTGGAACCATACGCTGTCCATCGGCGAACCGTTAATGTTCAAACCACCGGCGACGAGGAAGGGAACGTTGGTGACGAACTGCACTTCCACGCCAGCGTTGATGTTCAGTGTCTCGGACGGGGGGATGAACACCGGACCGACGATCCGGTACGGGCTGTGGTCCCGCGTCCACGTCTGCGACATAATCTCGCCGGACACCTCAGTCGGGCCGGAGGGCCCGCCCTCTCCGCCCCAAATCTTGGCGGTTCCGTCCATACTGCCCGTGATGCCGCCCCAGTCGCCCATGAACGCAACACTCACGACGGGGCCGGTGTGGCCGGTGAGATCACCCGAATCCATGTCCTGCTGGCCGGTGGAGAGCTCCCAGATTTTGAGGACGTTGTCATCGCCTCCGGAAGCGATCACGTCGATCCCCGCCTCAACTTCCTTCACCGCAACGCAGTTGATGGCGGTGCCGGAGTGTGCTCCAGAGATCGTGATCGCGTCTTCGGCGCTGGGGAAGTACCAGCTTCTGATTGATCCATCCACGCTCGACGACACGAGTTTGTCGCCGGATGACGAAAACGCAAGGCCCGTGATCGGGCCCGTGTGGCCGTAAAAGTTGTTTCCGGGAGCGCCGGTCGCGGCGTCAAAAAGCCTCGCCCCGTAGTTACCGAATCCACCGCCTGCGACGACAAACGCTCCGTCGGGGCTGAACGCCACCCCATTCACCGCGCCGCCCAACTCCACTTTGCGCCACAGGACGGACCCCGGCGTGGGCCCTGTCACGTTCCACACGTACAGGTTGCCCGCAGAGTCTCCCGCAGCGATCAGAGATCCCGTCGGATTGAACGCGATGCTTTTGACCGCGGCCTGCAGCCCCTGGAACAACTGCCCATTTGAAAGGGTGGCCGCATCGAGAACCTGCACATACCTGGTGCCGCCCACGGCGATTCTGGAGCCGTCAGGGCTGTAGGCGATGGCGGACAACTGCCCCAGGTCGGGGTTCACCGTGAGGAGATTGCCCGCTTCACCCCAGAGATAGATTGATTCGCCGGCGATTGTGGCGGCAGTATCCCCTGCGGGGCTCGCCGCAACGCCGAGCACGGGGGCGCCGTGCGGGAAGGTGGCGACTGACTTATCCTGCGGCGGCGGCTGACCACCGTTGTCGCCCCAGATTTTCGCCGTCATATCCGCACTGCCGGAGATGACTCTCTTCTGGCCGGGGACAAGGGCAACGCTGTTCACCGCGCCGGTGTGGCCCGAAAGCCCCACTTCCAGAGCGCCTGTGGAAAGCTCCCAGACTTTGACCATGTTGTCGCCGCCACCGGATACGGCAAGCAGGCGACCCACTTCGTCGGTAAACGCCGCCAGGCACTTTACGGCCATTCCATCGTGAACGTTGGGAATGGTGTTGGTAAGAACGCGAGTGGCGTAATCCCACACGCGGATGGTGCCGTCAGCGCCGCCCGATACAAGAACGTTGCCGGCGGGGCTCAACGCGAGGCTGTAGATGTCCGCCCCGTTGCCCGCAAAGGACCCGACCGGGCCTCCACCCGTGGAGGGGTATATGGCGACAGTGTTGAAAATCACGCCGCCCACGAGCAGGTGGTTGTTGTCGGCACTGAACAACAGCGCGCGTACTGCATACCCGTGAGCGATGACTGCCAATGGCACGCCGCCGGGAACCACTCCCCAGACGGCGATGTCGCCCATGTTGTCACCGGCGGCGATTCTGCCGTCAGTGCTGAAGGAGATGCTCATGATAGTCCCGGTCAGGCCCTCGAACTGGCGCACAACCGTGCCTGTGGCGACGTCGTAAAGCCAGACGCCGTGCATTCCGGTGCCGACTGCCAGTTGCGAACCATCCGGGCTGAACGCAAGGGAGAACACCGAGCCGCCGTCAGGAGTCGCGAGCGTCTGGAAAAGCGTGTCGCCGTTCGTGCTCCACAACTTCACTGTGCCATCACTGCTGCCCGTCGCAATGCGGCTGACACTTGCCGCGACCGCGTTCAAGGCGCCGGTATGCCCCGTGATCGTTTTGAGCGACATGTCTTCCACGACCGCGTGCGCAAAAGTGGGTAGCGCAAGCAATGCGATGAGACACGTAAGATTCAGTAACCTGTTCCGCATGGGTACCCCCGTTCATTCGGCCGCATGGGCGGCGCGTTTGTGCAGTTTCGCCGAATAAGCCGGCATGAGGTGCGATCAGAGTTGAACATCCGCGTGGCGAGACAAGGCACGCCACGTGGATTCAAATATACGCCGAACCAGGGGAGAGCGTGAGCACCGGAGGAGGCGGGGGAGGGGAAGAAGGGGGAGGAGACAAAGGGGCTCACACGAAGACACGAAGGGGAAATGAGAAAAGGGGCGCACACGAAGACACGAAGGACACGAAGGGTTGATGAAAGAAAAGAGTCTCACACGAAGGCACGAAGACGCGAAGGCAAAATGTTGAAACGAGTGTCACGCGAAGGCGCGAAGGGGAGCCAGTGTTTCCTGACGTGGTCTGGATTCCGCGTGCGCAACGCGGACGACGCCTTCGCGGGAATGACTGTGCCGCGTGGCGCGGGCTTCCCAGCCCGTACACAATCCTCCCGTTTGCCCCGCTCCTTTTGCCGCGGTAGTTTCAGAGCATTCCATCAAACCCCACCTGCCACCGCGGAGCTTCCGATGCACATATTTCCGCAGCCGTTGAACGAGCTGTTTCACGACCCCACCGATGCAAACAACGTACTGGTGAACTGCTCCTTTGAGCGCGCCGATGGCGATGCGCCGCTGGGGTGGGCGGTTCTGGCCGGTTCGGCAACCGTCGTTGAACGCCCCGGCGACGGCCATGCGTTGCTGCTGAACGGCCGCGTTCGTTCCAACCGCTTCGAGATGAGCGCCCGCACGCCCTACGAATGGACGGGCGAAGCGAAGGGAAAGGTTACCGGCGTCGTCCACATCATCGAAGAGGACCGGTATCTGCGGGGCGAGACGTTCACCCATGAATCGCAGGACTGGGCGCCGTTCTGCTGGCGGTTCCTGCCACCCCCGAACGCCGAGCGCGCGGAGTGCGAGCTCGTTGCCGGCGGTGCGCTGGTAGACAATCTCTACCTCGACGGTCTCGGCGCGCAGGATTACGACATCCTGGACTCGCAGGCCGGGTACCATCCGGCGAGCGAGAAACGGGTCATCATTCGTTCCCGCACGCCCGTGGGAGGCGCGATTCGCTGGGAGCTATTTGACACACTGCGCGGCCGAAACTACGCCCAGGGCGCACTCGAGCCCACGGGTCGCGACATGTGGGCCCGCTGGACGTGGGTCGCTGATTTCACGTCGCTGCGTCGCGAGGGATACTACCTGCTGCGTGTGCACATGCCGGACAGGATCGTCGAATCCGCGCCGATCCGCATCTGGAACGGCGTATATGAGCATCTCGCCTACACGGTGGCGAAGTACAGCTATCTCCAGCGCTGCGGCGTAGAGATTCCCGGCTACCACAAGCCCTGCCACACCAACGATGCGCTCTGGCGGAGCGTTGCGCAGGACGAGACGTACGGAAAGGTGCTCGAGTACCGCGACCTGCGGGGCGGCTGGCACGATGCGGGCGACTACAACAAGTGGTTCCACTATTTCGGGTATGTGCTTGAAACACTGGCGCTCATGCACAAACGGGTTGATCTACCGAAGCAGACCTATGGCGGCGACATCCCCGATGTGCTGTCAGAGATTTTCTGGGGTGCGGATTTCTTCCTGAAGGTGCAGAACCCCGACGGCTCATTCGTCGGGCCGATCCACGCGTGGTACACCCACGTGCGCCCAGCAACCGGCGAACGGTACAACTCGAACTGGGCGATCTTCTGGGGGGAAAAGATCGAGGAGGACTCCGGCCACGGAGAGGTCATGCACCCGCGCAGCCGGTTTTACGACTACACCAGCCACAACAACGGCGGCCTGGTGCTCGATCTGGCCACGGCGCTTGCCACCGCCGCCCGGTGTGCACGGGGAGTAGACGATCCGCGTCGGTGGACCTACGCCAACGCGGCGCTCAGGAGCGGTGCGCACGTGGAGAAAACCTACCCCGGCATGGCAGGGCATCCTTACTGGGTGACGTTCTGGTACGACCTCTACCGCGCCACCGATCGCCCGGAGTACCGTGAAAACGCGTACGCCCTTGTGGACCCGTTGCTAGCCCAGCAGGCGGAAGACGGGTCATTCGGGCGGCCCGCGGGGCTCAAACATACGTTCCACCCGATCACGGTGTTGATGGAGCTCCTTGTGGACGAGCCGGCACATCCGGCGCGGGAGAAGATACTGCGGGCAGTCGAACGCAAACTGGCGTGGATGGAGCCGTACACCCTCGGCCGGCCGTGGGATCTTGCCCTGCAGTGCGTCAGTGGCGGCGAGAGGGGTGAACTCAACAGCGGTACAATGGGGCGCAATGCGTGGGTTGGCAACGCCGCGTATGTGTATGCGCTGGCGGGCCGTCTCACCGGCAGGCGTGAATGGCTTCACAAAGCGGAAGCCCAGCTCGCCTGGCTGCTCGGTCGCAACCCGCACGGCGTCTCGCAGGTGGTGGACGCCGGCAGGGTGAATGTCGGGCGCTACCACGGATGGTCGAACCACTGCGAAAACGATCAGCAGGGACGGCTCACCGGCGGGATCATCAACGGAATCCTGACGACCGACGATGCGTATCCGGACAGCAGAAACTGGACGATCATGCCTCCCAGGTTCCCCGTGTTGAGCGTGCGCAGGGAGGATGTGCCGTACGCCGAACACGCGATACACAACGCCCGCCATGACACGAACGAGTACTGGTCATTGCACCACGCAGGGTTTCAGCAGGCGGTCAGCGCCCTTGCGGCGGCGTACAAGGGGCTGGAAGAGCCGGAACGACCGCGACTGGCGTACCTCTACCGCAATTTCTGGTCGTACGATGCGGCGACCGCATGTGACGAGCTTTTCGATCGCGCCGGCTGGAATGCGGATCGCATTGCCAGTGACAGCCGTTACGGGCACTTCGATACGTCTGCGTACCGGGCGATGGTGGTGAGCAGATCGTGGACGGGCAGTGAGTTCATCGACGCCGAACCGTTCGGCATCCAGATGCGGCACTCGTTCCTTCGTGGCGTCCCCTGGATATTTCTTCCGCCTGAAGACCCTGTCTGTCTTGACTGGCTGGAGGAGTTTTCTTCGGGGCAGGTCCCGTGCGGGGAAGTCGGGAAGCCGGAAGGAACGTGGGAGCCGTGCCGGTATGGCAGGGTAAGAGCCATGCACGGCGCAAAGGTGTACCTCGTGAATGACGAGGCTGCGCTGGAGCGCCTTCTGGTGGACCTCAGGACGGGTTGACGCACCGGGAGGCTTCGCCGACATGCGTGCGCCGCTTCCGGGGGAATTGTCGGAGAGGTGTGAGTCTGCCCGTGTTTCACGCACGTGTGTCGTGCTCCATTGACCGCTCCGCTCTGAGTGCCGATTTTCATTATTCGGGGCAATGTCTCTCCGCCCCCTGTTTCTAGTTCGACGGAAGCCGTGTTTCACGTGGTGCCTCGTGCCGCATCGGGGTGCGCGACGCAGAAGGAAAAGCCGTGCAAGCAAATACGTGTGTGAACCCGTGGGGACCGATCGTGTTGTTCGCCGGGCGTTCCATACCGGATACCGCGCAGGCCATCGCCAAAGAGCTGGGGCTCGAACTCAGCAAAGCCATGGTGACGCAGTTCCCCGACACGGAGAGCTATGTCCTGCTGCAGGAAAACGTGCGAGGGGCTGACGTATTTATCATTCAGTCCACGTGTGCGCCGGTGAATGAGACGTACATGGAACTGCTCGTCATGATCGACGCCGTACGTCGCGCGTCGGCATCGCGCATCACGGTTATCATGCCTTACATGGGGTACGCAAGGCAGGACCGCAAAGCTACGGGCCGCGAACCGATCAGCGCAAAGCTCATGGCGGATCTCGTTACGACCGCTGGAGCCGACCGCGCGGTGTCGGTGGACCTTCACAACTCGGCAATCCAGGGGTTCTTTCATGTTCCGCTGGACCATCTCACGGCTATTCCTGCCATGGCGGCGGAGCTGAAGAAGCTGAGCCTGATTGACCCGGTGCTTATTGCCCCGGACGTCGGCCGCGCGAAGCTGGTGGAGAAGTTCCAGGAAATCCTCCACATTCCCATGGCGATTGCGCATAAGCGGCGAAAAGGTCTCGACGTGACGGTGACGGAGATCATCGGCGAGGTTGAAGACAAAACGCCGATCATAGTAGACGATATCATCGCCAGCGGGAGTATTGTTCGCCATATTGACGCGCTGGTAGAGCGAGGTGCGCGACCGGAAATCTACATGGCGATCACCCATCCCGTGCTTGTGGGGAAAGCCGTGGAACGGCTTGGCCACCCGGCGTTGAAGATGCTCATCACGACCGACACGATACCGATTCCGCCGGAGAAACAATCGCCGAAGATTCGCGTTGTCAGCACGGCACCGATGCTGGCTGACGTCATCCGGAGGATTCATACGAACGAGTCGGTGTCGGAGATGTTCGCAAAGCTGTTTGAATTCCCCGTCTGAGCAATCTTCGCAATCCTGCAGTATCCTTCATCGGGAGGACGCCAGGGCATTTCGCAGGCCTCCCGAACCATCCGGAGTGCCACCATGCTCGCATTTGGTCCAATACCTTCGAGGCGCCTCGGCCGCAGCCTCGGGATCAATAACATTCCGCCCAAGGTCTGTTCGTTCAACTGCGTGTACTGCCAGGTCGGCACCACCTCCGAGATGGCGATCGAGCGGCGGGTTTTTTACTCCACGGAGCAGATAGTTGAGGCGGTGGGCGCGAAAGTGAACGATGCCCGCGCGTCGGGAGAAAAGATCGATTACCTCGCGTTCGTGCCCGATGGAGAGCCGTCGCTGGATATCAATCTGGGTGCTCACATCTCTGCGTTGCGGGAGTTTGGTATCCCGGTTGCCGTGATAAGCAATTCGTCTCTGATCTGGCGGAAGGACGTGCGAGCGGACCTTGCCAGCGCCGACTGGGTGTCCCTCAAAGTGGATTCGGTCAGGGAGGAAACCTGGAGGAAAATCGACCATCCCCACGGCGGGCTGTCACTTCCCGCCATTCTGGATGGGGCGCGTGAGTTTGCTTCCGGGTTCAAAGGGAAGCTTGTTTCGGAAACGATGCTGGTGGCCCACCTGAACGACAGCGAAGAGGAAATGGACGCGGTAGGAGTATTTCTCGCGCAGTTACAGCCGGCAATGGCGTATCTGATGATTCCGACACGCCCGCCGGCAAAGGACTGGGTCGAGTTCCCTGATGATGCCGCGCTTGTGGCCGCGCACCGCGCGCTGAGCCTTCGGTTTCCGCGAGTGGAGCTGCTGACGAAGTACGAAGGGGACGCATTCGCATCACTGGGAGATGCGGGCGACGCGCTGCTGGGAATTCTTGCCGTGCATCCCATGCGAGAGGATGCGGTTTTGTCGTTCCTTGCACGCGCCGGTGCGGATGTCAATGTGCTTGATCAGGCCCTGCAGAAGGGGCTTGTGGTCAAAACCACGTACAAAGGGCAGGCGTTCTATGTGAGACGCCGCGCGAAAGAAACGCGGTGAGATTTGAAGACCGCAGGAACAGAAAAGGAGGGCGCGCATGTGGCGCCCTCCTTTTTTGTCATCACATGACAGACAGCGGACCGATCGGGGCGGTTCGCAACGTGGCGTAATGCGTGTTGAAAAGGGACTCGTCGCCGATTTCCTTCATTTTGCGCCACATGCGCTTGCACATGTCGATAAGCACCTCCCGATGAGCAGGGTCCTCGGCGAGGTTGTGGCGCTCGTGCGGGTCGGATGCAAGGTTGTACAGCTCGTCCACCCCGCCGGGGCTGAAGACATACTTCCAGTTCCCGTGCCAGGTGATGCGCTGGGTGTAGACGAATCGTTGCCCGAAGAATTCTGCGTACGCGTCCTCCCAGTCTGCCGGGTCAGCGGTGCCGTCGAGCACCGGGCGCAGTGATCTGCCTTGGGCGCGGGGAAGTGGATCCGCACCGCACAGATCAAGAACCGTCGGCGCAAGATCGACCAGACTGGTCACTGTACGGCAGTCCTCAATCCCTCGTTTGATTCCCGGTCCTCGCACGATCAGCGGGACATTGTGCACTTCCTCGTATGCGGTTCCAACGCCCTTGGTGGCCAGCCCGTGGGAACCCAGCATGTCGCCGTGGTCGCTCAGGAACACGATGATGGTGTTGTCGTACTGGCCTGTTTCGCGGAGCACGTTCAGGATCCTGCCGATCTCCGCATCTACCGCAGTGATGACTGCCCAGTAGGAGGCACGGATTCTCCGCCAGTCGGCGTCGGTGAGGCTGCTCCACTCGGCCCGCATGCGTCGAACTACTTCTGGTTTGCCTGAGGGCTCCTCTCGGAGCGTGGGGCTCAACGGGATACTGCTGATGTCGTAGAGATCGAGGAAGCGCTGGGGCGGTATGTAAGGGTCGTGCGGCTCTGAGGTGGAAACAAAGCAGCAGAACGGTTTCCCGTCGGCTGCCGTGCGTCGTATGAAATCGCAGCCTCTGTCAAACGCGGGGTGCGTGTACTCCGCTCCCGAGCTGTCCACGCCGCACAGCAGGTAATCGCGGTAGCCTTCCTTCGGCACAACAACCTTCCCGTGTTCCGCCGGTGCGTGCCGCATGCTGCCGATATTCACGTCATACTCGTGCCAGCCGAAGTCTTCAAGCCTGAGCGATTGCTCGACGTGCCATTTCCCGAAGTAGCCGTTCGTGTACCCTGCGTTGGCCAGTTGAGTGGAGAAATAGGTGAAGCGGCTTGCCGGAACGTCCACCCATTCGGGCCGTTGAGTGTGCGTGCAATCCCACATGCCGTGCGTCGACGGGTACAGCGATGTCATGAGCGATGCGCGCGCGGGCGAGCAGATGGCGTTCGTCGTGTGACATCGTTCAAAGCGGATACCCTCGCGCGCCAGCAGATCAAGGTTCGGCTTGATGCACGGACTGCCGGGGGCAACTGCCTCGGCGTTGGTGTGGTCGTTCATGAGGAACAGAACGTTGGGGCGTTCTGGCATGGTCAGTCTCCCGGTGCAGAAGGTGAAAATCGCCGATTCTTGCAAAGTGTAAGGCGGATCAGTGCTGTCACAGACCGGATGAGACGGGTGTAGCGAGCACCTCTTGTTCAGGGCGCCTGTCGCGCGTCCACCACGTCATGCCGGCGAGCTGCTGTTCCGTTGGTCTGGCGAAGAACAGGCTTGCGGCTATTCCGACAAGCAGCACCACCACGTTGCCGACCACCCCGATGAGGTAGGGGTGTACGTTCAGAACAATCCAGCCGGGGAGCAACCCGAACTGCGGGTTCAGGTGACTCAGGGTGCACCAGAGGATCGCGACTACCCCCGCAGCTACGCCGATTCTGGCTCCTCTGTCGTTTGCATGCGGGAAGAGGAAGCCCAGCAGGAAAAAGCCGCCAAGGCCGCCCGCCACTACCGCGTTGATGAATATCCACATTTCGAGGATGGTATCGGCCTGGAGCAGGGAAAGCGCCCACGCGATCACCATCATCAGGATGCCCAGCGCCGCCGTGATGCCACGGGCGACGCGAAGATAATGCGTGTCGGTGCGCCCCGGGGCGAGATGCCGCTTGTAGAAGTCCTCAAGCAGAGCCGCCGAAGATCCGTTCATGCTGGAGTCGACGCTCGACATGGCGGCGGCAAGAACGGCCGAGATAACAAGCCCCGCGACGAAAGTCGGCATCTGCGTCAAGATGAAGTGGGGATAGACGTAATCGGCCTTGATTCCGGCGGGAAGGAGGTTCGGGAAGTCTGAGTAGTATGCCCACAGGCAGGTCCCGATGAACATGAACATTGCCCACACCGGCAGACAGGCGATCACCGTCAACGTGGCGCCGATAGCGCCTTTATCAGTTTTTGCCGCCTGGTACCGCTGCACTTTCGTCTGATCGGTCGCCAGTTCCTGCAGATTGCTCACCAATCCCATCAAAACGAATACCCAGACTGTCTCCCGGCTAAGGCTCCAATCGAACGAAGCCGCCATGTCGAATTTCCCGGCTGCTGACGCTCGGTGGATGATCTCTGCGCCACCGCCCGGCACATCGAGGAACACGATGGCTATGGTGAGCACGCCGCCCAGAACAAGAACGCCCCCCTGAACCACGTCGGTCCAGATCACCGCCTCAAGCCCACCCATCACGGTGTACACCGTCGCGATGATGCCGGCGAACAGGATGATGGAGAGGATGTCTCCCCCGAACAGGACCTTGATCGGGATGGACATCAGGTACAGCACCATGCCTATGCGGTAGAGAGATCCTATTGAGAACAATACACTTGCGTAGGAGCGACCCCAGTTGCCAAAGCGTTTCTCGAAATACTGGTACGCGCTGACGAAGCGTGTGCGGCGGTAGAAGACGACGAAGAAATACACCCCGATGAGGGTGGCCACAGGAAGCATCAGGCCGGGGACATAACGCGACCAGTTGCCCTGGTAGGAATTCCCGGGCATCGCGAGGAACGTAACCGAACTTATCGCCGTCGCCAGGATCGAAAGGCCAACCGCCCACCCCGGCATCGCACGATTGCCGACGAAATACCCTTCGGTTCCTTTGATCCGGCGCTGAGATCGCCAGCCAAGCCACACCATTGCGGCGACGTAGAGCGCAATGGCGATTGCATCCCCGAACCGAAGCCCCATCGGCTACCTCCCCGAACGAATGGTTCCTCGAACGCGCGAGCGGTATTCACGTGCAAGGCAGGAAACAACAAGATCACCCCGCGCTGCGCGGTGGCGCAACAGCATGGCGCTGCCGGAGATTTCCGTTGTCCGCGGTTGGATCCGGCACATGGAGCGAGGCTTGCTTCGTCCTGAGCGCACGCACGGGAAATCAGCGGCCGGCCTGCTCCAGCGCTTCCTTTTCTGAACGGCGGTCGCGCGTCCACCACGTCATTCCGGCGAGTTGCTGTTCTGTCGGACGCGGGAAGAAGAAGCTCGCGGCGACGCCAACTGCGAAAATGACGACATTTCCCACCACGCCGATCAGGAACGGGTGCACCCGGATCACGGCCCACGTCGGGAGCAACCCCAGAGCAGGCTGAAGACTGCTGAGCGTGCACCAGAGAATTGAGACCACGCCCGCCGCAACACCTATCCGTGCACCCTGATCGTTTGCGCGCGTGATGAGGAACCCGAGGAGGAAGAACCCGCCCAGGCCTCCGGTTATCACCGCGCTGACGAAAAAGCTGACTTCGAGGATCGTGCTGGCTTCAAGCGATGAGAGTCCGAGCGCAACCACCATCATCGCAGCGCCCAGTCCTGCGGTGATGAATCGGGCAACTTTGAGGTAGTGCGTGTCGGTCCGGTTCGGCGCAAGGTGTCGTTTGTAGAAATCCGACAGCAGAACTGCCGCCGAGGCGTTCATGCTGGAATCGACGCTCGACATTGCGGCAGCCAGCACGGCGGAGATCACAACTCCCGCCACAAAGGTGGGCATCTGGGTGAGAATGAAGTGGGGATAGATGAAATCCGCCTTGATCCCCGCGGGAAGCAGATTCGGGAAATGCTGGTAATATACCCAGAGGCAGGTTCCGACGAACATGAACAAAAGCCAGAGCGGAATGCACGCCAACTGGGTGAGCACGGCCGCTATTGCTCCCCTGTCTGTTCTGGCGGCCTGGTAGCGCTGAATGAGCGTCTGGTCGGTGGCGAGTTCCTGCACGTTGTTCATCAGCCCGAGGACGACGAACACCCAGAACGACTCTTCAGCGAGTTTCCAGTCGAACGAAACGGCGATATCGAACTTGCCCGCCATGGAGGCTCGATGGATGATCTCAGACGCGCCGCCCGGCACATCTGCAAAGGCCACCAGCACAGTGAGCAGACCACCCAGGATCAGAACCATCCCCTGGACGACGTCCGTCCAGATTACGGCTTCGAGGCCTCCCATGACGGTATACACGGTAACCACGATGCCAGCGAAAAGGATCACGGTCAACGCGCTTCCGCCGAACACCACACGAATCGGGATGGACATCAAATACAGGATTATTCCCATACGGTACAGCGAGCCGATCGAAAAAAGCACGCTCGCATACGAGCGCCCCCAGTTGCCGAAGCGTCGTTCGAAGAACTCGTACGCGCTGACGAACATGGTCCGCCGGTAGAACACCACAAAGAAATACACGCCGATCAGGGTTGCAAAAGGCAGCATCAACCCCGGCACGACGCGAGACCAGTTGCCCGTATACGAGTTTCCGGGATAGGCGAGGAACGTGATGGAACTGATGGCAGTCGCAAGCACCGACATACCGACCGCCCACCACGGCATACTCCGGTTTCCGACGAAATACCCGTCAGTGCCTTTGATCCTTCGTTGAGACCACCAGCCAAGCCACACCATTGCGGCGACGTACAGCGCAATGGCGATTGCATCCCCTAACCGAAGCCCCATCGGCTACCTCCCCGGGAAAACGTTCTTCGCTTGTGCCATTTCGCCCGCACACACGGTCAAGGAAGGGAGAAATGTATCCCGCGCCCTGCCGGTAGCACAACGGTGGGATGTGCGCGGCGAGCCTTCGCCTCCTGTGTCGCGCGCCGCAAATAGAAAGAGGCGCGCCCTGCGGTGGACGCACCTCTTCGTCAGGCGAAACATTCTAAAGATCAGCGGCCGGCCTGCGCAAGCGCTTCCTTCTCCGAACGGCGGTCGCGCGTCCACCACGTCATACCGGCCAGTTGCTGCTCTGTCGGACGCGGGAAGAAGAAGCTCGCGATCACCCCGACTACGAAGACGACTACATTCCCGATCACGCCGATCATGTACGGGTGTATCTTGATCACCGCCCAGTCCGGCAGAATGCCCAGTTCCGGGTTGAGGTGGCTCAACGTGCACCAGAAAATGGAAATGACACCGACCACGACGCCTACCATCGCTCCTTTGTTGTTCACGTGCTTGAAAAGGAAGCCCATGAGGAAGAATCCGCCGAGCCCGCCCGCCATTACCGCGCCGATGAAAAACCCGATGTCGAGGATCGTGTTCGCGTCGAGCAGCGACAGAGCCCACGCGATGAACATCATGATGACGCCGAGGGCAATGGTGATGTATCGCGCGACCTTGAGGTAGTGAAGATCTTCCTTCCCGGGGCGGAAGTGCCGCTTGTAAAAATCCTCGAGCATTACCGACGCAGAGCCGTTCATGCTGGAATCAATGGTGGACATCGCCGCAGCCAGTACCGCGGAAATGACCATGCCGGCAACAAAGGTCGGCATCTGCGTGAGAATGAAATGGGGATACACGTAATCGGCTTTCAGTCCTGCCGGAAGAAGCTGTGGAAAATCAGTGTAGTACGCCCAGAGGCAGGTGCCCACGAACATGAACAGCATCCAGACGGGAATGCACGCGAGCACGGTGAGAGTTGCTCCGATGGCTCCTTTGTCCGATTTCGCCGCCTGATACCGCTGCACTTTCGTCTGATCGGTGGAAAGTTCCTGGATGTTTCCCACAAGGCCCATGAGCATGAATATCCAGATGGTCTCTTTCGTGAAGTCCCAGTCGAAAGATACGGCCATGTCGAACTTGCCCTGCGCCATCCCTCGGGATATGATCTCGTGGGCGCCACCCGGGACGTCGATGAACGCGATCAACACCGTAATCACTCCGCCCGCAATCAGGATGATTCCCTGCGCGACGTCCGTCCAGATCACCGCCTCAAGACCGCCCATCACCGTGTAAACCGTCACAATGATGCCGGCGAACAGGATGGTGGTCGAAATGTCAAGGCCGAACATGACTTTGATGGGGATCGAAAGCAGGTAAAGGACCATCCCCATGCGGTACAGCGAACCGAGCGTGAACAGCACACTCGCGTAAGACCTTCCCCAGTTCCCGAACCGCTGTTCAAAATACTGATAGGCGCTCACAAAGAGCGTCCGTCGGTAGAACACGACGAAGAAATACACCCCGATGAGGGTGGCAACGGGCAACATGAGGCCAGGAACAAGCCGCGACCAGTTGCCCTGGTAACTGTTGCCGGGGTACGCGAGAAACGTGATGGAACTGATAGCAGTGGCAAGTATTGAAAGACCCACCGCCCAGCCGGGCAGAGATCTATTTCCGACGAAGTAACCTTCTGTGCCCTTGATGCGCTTTTGCGACCACCAACCAAGCCACAACATGGCAACCGCGTACAGCACGATTGCCAGCAAATCTCCGAATCGTAACGCCCCCATACGCGTACCTCCGCCCGCAAAGGTTCGTTGTGTGTGATCGTCAGAACGAGAAAAATGAAAGATGAATATAGGCCTTTTCGCTCTGGAGGGCATACCCTTCCTACGGAGGGGTACCCTTCGGGTATCACCACGGCGACGCGTCCCGAAGGCATTGACTCTGCGTTCGTTGGAACCACCTCCGCTGCCGGGCTATTGTGTACACAGGGCAAGTTTGTGCACGACGCAACGGAACCATGATGAACACTCCCGCTGATACCCTTCGTACGATTCTGTCCCGTGTTCGCGCGGAACGGAGGCGTGCGGCTGCGTTGACACTGGCGCTGGCGACGGGCGCTGTCGGCCTGGCAGGGCTGCTGGCTGCGGTGCTTCTTGAGACGGTGGGCGCATTTCCGCCCGTGGGTCGTCTCGCGTTGCTTGGTGGATGGGTTGGTACGACGGCTTTTGCAGCCTCGTTCATCTTTTCGCGAGTACGACGGGCGGTGGGAACGCACGAGACGATCGCGCGCGACATCGAACGCGCTTATTCGGAGTTCAATGAACGATTGATCGCGGGCTGGGAGTTCGCGACGCGTCCGGTTTCCGGGTCGCGGAGCCTCGCCGACTCGGTAGTACGTGAAGCCGCGCTCGTGCTTGAGAAAGTTGATCTTCGCCCGCTGATTTCGTGGCGCCCGGTGGCGCGTTCCGCGGGTGCGTTTTTCGTCACCTTTGCGGTGGTTTGCGTTTCGTGGTTCGCCTTCCCGGATCAGGTACCCTCCGCGTTCAACCGGTTGGTCCATCCGACGGTGCAGTTTGTTACGCCGCCCCCGTTCGCCTTCACGCTGAGTCCCGGCAACACGCGGCTGGTTCGGGGCGATACGCTGACCGTGAAGGTGCGTTTCAGCGGGTCGTACCCCCGGAGTGCGGTAGTGTTTTCGCGTGACCTTCAGACGCAGGCATGGCGAAGCGATATCGTCAGCGTGGGAGACTCCGCTCTGCTCATTTGGCAGGCGCTGCAGTTGCGGTCGGACATCGAATACCATGTTGTGGCGGGAAAACTGGAATCTCCGACATATCGAGTAACCGTGGTGAACCCTCCCGCGGTGGAGCGCTTCCGCGTTGTTCTCACCTACCCGGGTTACACGGGAATGAGCCCTGATACGCTGCCGGAAAACGAGGGTAACATTGCCGCTCTGACAGGTACCGTCGCGTCGTTTGCGGTGCACCCGAGCAAACCGGTCCAGCGGGGAGAATTGCGTTTCTTCGGGCGAGACACCGCGGTGGTGGCGCTTCGAAAGGAAGGCAACGCCCTCGCCGCCAATTGGACGGTACGACACTCGGGTGATTACACGATTCACCTCGTGGATGAGTTCGGGTACTCAGACCGCAATCCGATTGCATTCCGTATCACCACGGTGGCTGACGAGTATCCCTCTGTGCGCATTACGGAACCAGAACAGGAATCAGATCTGGGCGCGGACATGCTGGTTCCCCTCGTGGTGGAAGCGCGCGACGATTTCGGGTTCGATCGTGCCGAACTCGTGTACCGCGGCCCCGACGGCAGACCGAAGACCCTGCGCCTGCCCCTTACCACACTTGAGCGGGGACGCGCGGAGGTGCATTACACATGGGACGTCGGCGAACTGGACCTGCTGCCTGAGGAACGGGTGTATTATCGTGTGGCGGTCTATGATAACGACCGCATATCAGGGCCGAAACGAGTGGAAAGCGAAGAGCAGGTTTTGCGATTTCCCAGCGCCGCTGAGGTATTCGCGGAGGCTCAGCAGCAACAGCAACAGGCGATTGTGGATCTGAGTGCGATTACGCGGCAGGCGGACGAGGTAGCACGGCAACTTGAGGCGGCGCGCCGGGAGCTTCTGAAAAATCCGAGCCTTTCATGGGAGACTCGCCAGGCATCGCAGCGTGCCCTGCAACAACAACGCGAACTGAACAGGGAATTGCAGGCGGTTGCAGACTCGTTGCGGCAATCTCTGGAGCGGCTCCAGAAACACGATATTCTCGCTCCGGAGACCATGGAAAAGCTCGTGCGCATCCAGGAAATGATGGAGGACATCGTTACGCCGGAGCTTCGTCAGACGTTGTCCGAGCTCCAGAATTCGCTCCAACAGATGGCGGATCCGCGTCAGGTGCAACAGGCGCTGCAACGATTCGCGCAGAGCCGCGAGCAGTTTGAGGAGCGGCTTGACCGGACCCTCAGGCTCCTGCAAGAGGCCCAGGCGGAACAGCAGCTCGACGCCATGAGCAAGCGACTGCGGGAGCTTGCACGAATGCAGCGGGACGTTGCGGAATCGTTTGACCGGCAGGCGCGGGAGACGCTTGCCAACCGGGAGCAGATACTCGGCGGGCAGGTTTCAGAAACGCAGGACCGGCTGGAACGCATGGCGGAGGAGATGCGCGGCCTGCCTGCGTCTCCTTCTGATAGTCTTCGATCGGTTGCCGAAGAACTGGACCGGAACAGGATTGCAGAACGCCTCCAGCAGGTCGGAAACAGGCTGGCGCAGGGGGGAGAACCGGCGCGTGCGCAGAACAAAGGTGAAGCGGCGCGGCTGGCGGAAGATCTCGAACGGACAGCCGGAGCCATGCAGCGCACCGCTGAAGCGCGGCGGAACGCGCGCAAACGGGAAATCGCGGCGCAACTTGACCGGGCCGCGACGGACCTTCTGAGGCTTTCCATGATGCAGGAGGATCTCCGGAACCGCACGCGCGAGCGCAGAGGCAGTGCCGGTGCTTCCCGTGAGGGCGAGGAGCAGGTTGACCTTCTGCAGGGAACATCGGGGGTGATACGCCGTGTGATGGAAGCGTCTCAGGAGACATTCCTGATCCCTCCGGAAACATTGCAGGAACTGGGCACCGCGCTGATTGAGATGAAAGGTGCAAGCGAAGCACTCGAACAGAACAATGCGACCTCTGCAGTCCCACGCCAGCAGAATGCGATGGCATCGCTCAACAGGGCGGTAGACATGATCCGTTCGGCACAACGGAGCGCGCAGACTGGCGAATCGGGGACAGGTCTGGAAGAGCTTCTGCGCCAACTTGGAGAGGCGGCCCGTCGCCAGAAGCAGTTGAATGACGCGATGCAGGCGCTGGGACAACAGCCGTCGCTGTCACCCTCAGACCTCCAGATGCTTGGCCAGATGGCAGCCGAGCAACGGGCGCTCAGCCAGCTTATGCAGCAGCTTGCGGAGGCCCTGAAACGCCACAGGGAGGTTCTCGGACGGCTTGGGGATCTTGCGGGTGAGATGGAAAGCGCGGCGGAGGAGATGGAACGGCGGCAGCTCGGGCCCCGTCTCGCGGACCGGCAACAGCGCATCCTCCAGCGTCTGCTTGACGCGCAGCGTTCGCTGCAGCAGGATAAGGTGAGCGAGCAACGGGTTGCCAGGACGGCGGGCCACCAACCGCTCCGTCCGCCAGGTGCCTTACCGGAAGACCTTGGCGAGAGAAAAGCCGCTCTGCGGGAAGCGCTCCTCGACGCGCTGAAAGCGGACTTCCCGCCGGAGTACCGGACGTGGATCCGGTCGTACTATGAATGGCTCATGGGCCGCGAGGGGCGCGAAAGTGCGCCGCAATCGGCGCCCTGATGAGCGGCGGTAAGGGGGGTATGGCATATAACACTGGCCGAGTGTTATTTTGTACATTCCCATTCACCCCCTTGGCTTTCCGGCTGCACGCCGTATCGGGAGTGACGAAGCGACAAACCCGGAGGCAGGTGCGCAACCTTTGGACAAGTGCCGTGGAAAGGCAGGAATTATCGGATGAAACTTTGCGACTTACTGACTGACTCGGCTGTCGCTGTTGCGCTGCCAGCGAAGGACAAGAGCGATCTCTTGCGGAAGCTTGTTGATCTGGCAACGAAAAGCGGTTCCGTTCAGGACCCGGCTGGTGCGCTGCATGCCGTGGAGGAACGGGAAAAAATCATGACGACCGGGATAGGTCACGGTGTCGCAATTCCCCACGGAAAGACCAACGCCGTGCGCGATCTTGTCGCTGCGTTCGCGGTGACGGAAGAGGGAGTGGATTTCGGTTCGCTGGATGGCGAACCGGTGAGGCTCGCGTTCATTCTTCTGGGGCCGAAGGAGCCGAGCGGTCCCCACATTCGGATGCTGAGCCGGATATCACGCCTCATGAACCGGGAGGACCTGCGCGCAAAGCTCATCAATGCGAAATCGGTCGCGGAAGTGCGCGCCCTGTTCACCGATGCGGAACACGACATGTTCGATCTTTGAAGGTTGAAAAGAATAAAGGCAATCGGGGTCGTGCGGTGCAGGCGTAGCAGCACGGCCCCTTGTGTTTTTCCCGCCCTCCTCCCGTTGTTTCTTTCGAGACAATCCTCACGTGCAAAACCCGTTGAAAGGGTTCTTCCATGGAAATTCAGGCGGCAAAAGAACGCTTTGTCTCCCCTCCGGCCACGAACCGCCCGGTCATCTTCTGGTTCTGGAACGATCACCTGCACCCCGAGAGGCTCGTCTGGCAGTACGACCGCCTCATCGAAGCCGGCATGGCGGGAGCAGTAATGCATGCCAGAGGGGGACTCGAAAGCGCGGAATACCTCGATGAGCGCTGGTTCGCCGCGGTGGATGCGGTTGTCAAGCATGCCGCCGAAAAGGGTACCGTCGTCTGGATCTATGACGAACTGGGCTGGCCGTCCGGAAGCGCAGGCGGGCGCGCACTTGTTGGCCTTCCCCGGGAGATGCAGCTTGGTCACCTCAAGCTGTTCGACATTACACCGGAGCCGGGGAAAGACTACTCACGCCTTCCCGGAAGCCCGGTAGCCGCGTTCCGAGTTGTGCAGTCAGATCCCGACCACGGATTCCAGCGGAGGTATGACAAGAGCGTCAACCTCATGCCGGACGGAATTACGTGTGAGGAACTCCCAAAGGACGTTGACCCATCTGCATTCGTGGGGGCGCGGCTTCTCCTGTTCCGTCACGTGATCGACGGCGGCCTGATTGACTACTACAACGCAGCCGCAACGGAAGTCTTCCTCAAATCGACCCACGAGGAGTACTTCCGGAGATTCGGCGCCCACTTCGGGACAACCATCACCCACAGCTTCATGGACGAGGCCGGGAGCATGGCGGGTATCGGGATGTTGCCATGGAGCCCTGTGTTTGAGTCGGAATTTGAGAAACGCCGCGGGTATGCGATTCGTCCCCATCTCGCCGCGTTGTTGTTTGAAATTCCCGGCTTCCAGTCGGTCCGTTATGACTACTGGTCGCTGACGGCTGAGCTTTTCCGCGAGGGCTTTGGGGTTCCGATGCACCAGTGGTGTGAACGGCACGGGATCAAGTACAGCGGCCACTACGTGTTCGAGACGTCGTTGAAAGAAGCGACGCGGCAGCTTGGCAGCGCGATGCCGTTGTATGAGTTCCAGGGCCTTCCGGGGGTGGACGTTCTTGGGAATGATTTCTACACGCATCGGTTTGAGATTGAAGCGCATGCGTATTACACCGCAATGGTGAAACAGGCTTCGTCGGTTTCCAACCAGCTTCGGGATGGGCAGCTCCTGAGCGAGAGCTACGGCGTGGGCGGCCACGCGATGGGGCTCGAAAGCATGCAGGTGGCCACCTTCTGGCAGATGGCGCTCGGGGTAACCGTCATCAGCCAGCATGCCGCGTTCTACAGCATGCGCGCCGAACGGAAGGAGGATTGCCCGCCGGTTATCGGCTGGCAGGAACCTTACTGGAAATTCGCCCGCCCGCATATTGATTCAATCAGTCGCACGAGCTGGCTTCTTTCGCAGGGGCGCCGTCGCTGTAACGTTCTTTACCTGCACCCGCAGGCGGGAATGCAGGCGAGTTACCGGCAATGCCGCGTCAAGGACGAGTACAAGTACGAGAGCTACATCCTGAACGCAGACATGCCGTACGAGATGATCGACAAGCATTTTTCCTTGCTGGGTGTTGCTCTACTGGACTCGCAAATTGATTTCGAATACGGCGACGAAGAGATTCTGGCCGCGCACGGCGTTGCGGAGTATGGGGCGTTCAAGGTAGGAAAGCAGACGTACGAGACGGTTCTGGTGCAACCGATGCTGAATATCCGTTCGTCGACGCTTGCTCTTCTGGAAGCCTTTGCCGCGCAGGGAGGGCAGATCGTTCTGGTAGGGTCGGCTCCCGGCTTTGTGGATGGGAAGTCCTCGCGGAGGGCTCTGGATTTCTTCTCCGCTCATGCCCGGCGAGTTACCGAGAGCGTTGATTTCTTCGACTACGCGCCCGCGGTGGAAGTGCTTTCTGCGCTCGGGTGCCGCACCGTGGAAACCAGTTCTCCCGTTCCCCAGATCAAAGTCCATCGCCGCCTCTGGGATGGCAGGGATATCGTGTTCCTCGCGAACATCTCCCGCCGCACGGTGGAAACGGAAGTCACGTTCGTTCCGCAGGTGACGGGCACTGTTGAGGAATGGAATGTTGCCGACGGCACCACACACCCCGTGGCGCACTGTACGGCGGGCCAACCGCTCACTCTGGCAGTGAAATGGCATCCAAAACAGGCGCGGACCTTCGTAACGAGGGAAGGTGCGGTGCAACTCCCGCCCGTGGTTACGTGGAGCGAAGAACGGCGCCTGACTCCGCAGTGGGCGGGAACTCGAACCGGCCCGAATGCTCTGCTTCTGGATGCCTGTGTGGTTCAGGATTTGTCCGGCGCTTCGCGCCTGTTGTCAGTGGGTGACGCAAGAAAGACCGTCCTTGCCGCGCAGATGAAGAATGGCTCGGGCGACAAACCCTTTGCAGCCAGGTTTCCGGTGCGCGTTTCGGAAACCGACCCACCGCGCTCGGCGTGCGAACTTGCCATCGAGCTTGGAACCGGACCGCGTCTGGCATTTAACGGCGTACCGGTTCCCGTGAACACCCTCGGCTGGGTGATAGACCCGGCTATCGAACGAATCGCCCTGCCCGGGCTCAACCCCGGTGAGAACACGCTTTTCGTCGAAGCTGTGTACGGAAAGGCAACGGAATTCGAGACTCCGTGGCTTCTCGGGGATTTCGCCGTCCGGACCGGGGACAATGTGAGTTTCACCGTGGAAAAGGCGGCACAGGCGGTTCCAATCGGCCCATGGCACGAGCTCGGTCTGCCATTTTACGCGGGGACAGTTGTCTATCGCGCCGAGGTAGAGCTCGAGCTTTCGGATGCGCAGCGGGTCGTGGTGGATCTGGCGGGCCTCGCCGGTTCGGCGGGGGTCAGTGTGAACGGACAGTTCGTCACCACCGTGCTGTGGCCCCCGTATGAATGCGACATTACCTCGGCGGTGAAGCCGGGCACAAATGTTATTGAGATAGAGGTGGCAAACACGTTGCGTAACCTCCTCGGTGCGCACTATGTCGAGAATGAGGAAATCAGAACGGGGGCGCCGACAAATCTTTACACCGCGCCTTTCGGAACGCCGAAGAAGTTCCTTCCCTACGGGCTTCTTACCGCGCCGGAAATCGTGATTTCGAGATGCAGTTGACAGCATGGGGGTGATACACATGGTTCGGAACTGGATGCCTCTGGCTCACGGGTGGAAATTCCTGCGGGATGAGTGCTCACATGCCTGGAAAGCCGAGTTTGATGATTCTCTGTGGGAAACGGTTTCGGTCCCTCATTCGTTCAACGCCGCCGATACGTTCGTGCCGGAACCCGGGTACCCGGATTACTACCGCGGAGGAACCTGGTATCGCAGGATTCTGCCGCGAACACCCGCCGGTGCGCGCGTCGAGCTCACCGCGCTGGGAGTGTTTTCGGTAACAGATGTGTGGGTTAACGGGAAACACGTCGGAAAGTTCATGGGAGGGTATACCGGTTTCTGCACGAACCTGACACCGTACCTAAAACGGGCCGGCGAAAACGTGCTCGCCCTCCGCGTGACGAATCAGCACAACCCCGACGTTCTGCCGGGTCTGGATTTCCCCGATTACAACCTTTACGGTGGCATTTACCGTGAGATTGGTCTCAGTATCACGGCTCCTCTCCACATTCCCGATCGCGGTATTGTTCTGACGACGCCGCGGGTTTCGCGAGAGTCAGCCGCGATCCACCTTAACGTCCGCGTCGCGAACGATCAAAAACGCTCCGCTTCGGGCACTGTGGTAGTGGATGTGAAATCTCGCGGCGGACGCGTCGTCGCGCGCGGGAAGCAGCGCTATGTGGTGGCCGCACACACGGAGCGTCTGGTTACCATCCCGCTGCCGCAGATATCGCAACCGAAGCTCTGGTCACCGGATAGCCCGGCGCTGTATTCAGTCCACGTGAAACTCCTGGAGGGGGACGAAGTAGTAGATGCTCAGTCCCTCCGCTTTGGATTCAGGTGGTTCCGTTTCGACGCGGATAAGGGGTTCTTCCTGAATGGCAGGCACCTCAAGCTGCACGGCGTGAACCGGCATCAGGACTTCGCCGGTCTGGGAAACGCACTCCCGGCGAATTTCCAGGCGCACGATGTGAAGCTGATCAAAGAAATGGGTGCGAACTTCGTGCGATGCAGCCACTATCCCATGCATCCGGCGTTTCTGGATGCCTGCGATGAGATGGGGGTTATTGTGCTGGAGGAGATCGCCTCGTGGCAATGGATAGGTGGAAGCAGGTTCACCGAAAACGCCATCGCCATGATGCGCGAGATGATCGCGCGCGACAGGCACCACCCGTCGATCATCCTCTGGGGCCTCCTCAACGAAGGCCGCAGCAGCGATCTGTTCCGTACTCTGAACGCGACCGCGAAGCAGGCGGACCCGTGGCGGGCTACCATCTATGCCGACAACGAACCGGAAGAGGGTCTTGAGCTCGGAACGGTATTCGTGCCGGATGTCCTTGGTCTGAATTACAAAGTGCCGCATCTGGATGAACTGCGCGCGATTCTCAAGGGCATCAAGCTCTCCAATACGGAACATACGAACGCGAACACCGGTGAGCGCAGAAAGACCGATGGGACGCTCTTTTCCGATGAAGAGAGCCAGATCTGGCAAATCGAGCGCATACTGCATGACATTGCGGAGTTCGAGAAGCGGGAATGGATAGCGGGCAACGCGCTCTGGTGTATGCACGATTACGGTACGGAATACGCAGTTTCGCGGCCCATACAGAAATCGGGGGTGTTCGACGCGTGGAGAATTCCAAAAGCGGCGGCATACGCGATCAGAGCATGGTGGTCGAAAGAACCGTTTGTGCGCATTGCCGAGCACTGGACGTACCCCGGCACCGAGGGCAGTCCCCGCAAGGTGATCGTGCTGAGCAACTGTGAATCGGTCGAACTGCTCGTGAACGGGCGGTCCTTCGGAAGCAGAGCACGGGACCCGCACGCGTACTGGTTCGAATGGGAGGTGCCCTATTCACCCGGTGAGATCGTCGCAGTAGGTCACACTCCTTCAGGGGACCTCCGGGATTTGCGCCGTACCGCGGGCACTCCCTCCGCAATCGCCATAGAGACGCTCGACCGGAGCCTCCCCGCGAACGGGACAGACATCACACTGGTTACTGTGACGGTCGTTGACGCACACGGGACTCCGGTTCCGTCAGCGGAAGCCGAGGTACGGTTCTCGGTGTCGGGGGGCGGGACATTTTTCGGCCTGTACGGCAACGCGAGCGTCTCAACGCGAAGCGGAGTAGGACGCATTGCGTACCGTTCAGCCCAGAAAAAGGGTACCGTACGCATCACTGCTTCGGCGGACGGGCTGGCGCCGGCATCTGTCGAGCTGAAGCTGATTTGACGCGCAGAAATGCGTTGTGGTGAGCAGTTCAGAGGGAATTGATCAGGCCCGCTTGCGATGGTCGTCACGGAGGCGCTTTGCAACGAACATTTTCCCTGCTTGACCCACGTCTCGTCGGACGAACGGAGAACCTTCGTCTGGTTTTGGGTCCCGTTCGGAAGGACGCGAGAAACCCTCTTCTGATTGAAGATCAGCCGTGGGAAGTGCGGTTTGACAACCTCTATCCAAACGTGCACTGGTCGCGCGAAAAGGGGCTGTTCGAATGCTGGTACAACCCCTTCATCGTGTGCGAGGCGACCAGCAACACGCCGGATGAAGAGAAGCGCCGAATTCCCTACCGTCCCGGAAAGCGAGAAATGGGGGTCTGCTACGCACAGAGTCGGGACGGTATTGTCTGGGAAAAACCGGCTCTCGGACTTATCGAGTTCGAAGGATCAACTGCGAACAATCTCGTCATGCGCGACATCCACGGCGTTGGTGTCTACTATGACAGGTTCGAATCCGATCCTGCGCGTCGCTATAAGGCACTTACCTCGGTCGGGACGGCGACGTCTCCCGACGGCCTCAGGTGGACGTTGCGAGAGTGTCCGGATATTGGCGCAATTGGGGACACTCACAACAACCTGTTCTGGGATGAGCGTACCCGGCGTTACGTCGGGTTCACCCGGTTATGGAAAGACCGGCAGCGGATCGTAGCTCGAACGGAAAGCCCGGATTTTGTTTCGTGGACACGGGCGGAAGAAGTACTTCGGGCATCGGAGGATTCACCGCACCGGCAGGTATACGAGCTGATCGTCTTTCCCTGCTCGAGTGGCTACCTCGGGATTGCCGCCGTGCTTGACACTGAGAGCGACTGCGTGGATTGCGAACTTGCGTGGAGCCCTGATACGATTGTCTGGAGCCGTGTTGCCGAAGGTTTTCCCCTGATTCCGCGGGGAGAAGAAGGCTTGTGGGACCGCGGATGCATATATGCCGCCGCATACCCGATCATAACGGAGAAGGAGCTGCTTCTCTATTACGCCGGCGGCAATGATACGCACATGAGCTGGCGCAAGACCGGGCTTGGGCTTGCCCGTCTCCGCCCGGATGGATTCGCCGGATGGCGCCCCGCTGGGACTCTGGACAGAGGGGAACTCGTTACGACTTCGATCGCCTGTTCGGCAACGAATCTGACTGTCTCCGCTGATGCTGATGGTGGCTCGATTCGGGCGGAAGTAGTGGGTGTGGAAGGGTTTTCGCTCGAGTCGTGTCGGAGGGTTTCAGCGGATGTGACAGATTGCGTTGTGACGTGGGGCGAAGGGAGGACGCTCGCCCACTTTGTCGGCAAGACCATCACGCTCCGCTTCGAACTTCTCAACGCGACCCTTTATTCGATCGGCTTTTCGGAATAGAACGCCTCCGGATGAAGCGAAATCAGGCGTTCGCGCGTCCGATCAGGCGGATGAGTGTGATTTCGGAAGGCACGCCGAGCCGAAGTGGAGGGCCCCAGTATCCTGCCCCGCGATTCACGTACACCCACGTATTCTCGTGCCGATGAAGCCCGGCCACGTACGGCTGCTGCAACGGTACAAGAAACACCCATGGGTAGAACTGTCCTCCGTGCGTATGTCCCGAAAGCTGGAGATCAAAACCGTGCTGAGCGGCTCCGTACACGGTGCGCGGTTGGTGGGCGAAGAGGATGCGGACATCAGCCTCCGGAGCCCTGGTGAGTGAAATCCCCGGGTTGGAGACGTGGTCCGCGCGGAAGCGCCCGCCGGAGTAATCGGTGACCCCGGCGAGAACCATCTTTCGGTTTCCTCGTTCTATCACCCGGTGCTCGTTCAGCAAGACCGTGATCCCCATTTCACGGACGGCTCCCAGCCAACGGTCAAGGTCCCAGAAGTATTCATGGTTTCCCGTGACAAAATACACTCCGTCGGGTGCCGAAAGGTTAGCGATCGGCGCTACATGGGTGCGCAAATCAGGAACGAACCCATCCACGAGATCACCGGTGATGACGATCGCGTCCGGCCGGAGGGAGTTCACCGTTTCGACGATATTCTCCATCTGCTTCTGCCGTATGGAGGGCCCCACGTGCGTATCGCTGATCTGGGCGATTTTGTAACCGTGCCATTGTTCTCCGAGTTCGGCGATCGGTACAGAAACATGCACTACGTGGGGTGTCTGTCGCGCCTCCTTGAAACCTGCGCCCGCAAATGCGCCGGATACACCGAGAATCCCCAGGTTGACGGAATGCAGCAGGAATCTGCGGCGCTCAGGGTCAAAAGCTTCAAAATCCGATGTACTCGGATTGTGCAACCCGGTGCGGGATGTTACGCGACGCACCAGGGAACGCAGCCGATCGAATGCGCGAAAGGTGGACCAGCCCAAATCCCGCAGCAAAACCAGCGGGAAGACGATACCGAGAAATCCCATAGCCACGAATCCGGCCGTCTGAACGAGATAGAACCATTCCGGGGCTGACGGTGACCTCCCAACGGTGAAAGACAACGGCACGAGCGAAGCAACGAGGGCGAGCGCGACCCACGCAGTAATGGAGGCTCTCTTTGAGAGCCTGGCGGGCGGAATCATCCTGATGCCGACGTAAAAGTGGATACCGGCCCAGATCAGGAGAATGAGTGAGAAAGCAACCCGCATAGTCCGGAGAATCTCGCGGTCAGACCACGTGAAATACCCGCTCGTACGATGAACTAGAACGTTATTCCTCGCAGCGCGGTTCCCCCAGTTGCTCCGCATCCGACTTCCCATGTGCTATCTTTTGTGCAACGGTGGCTTCACAAAGGGTGTTTTGAAGAGGGCCACACAACTCGGCATAACAAGAGCCAGACCCATGTCGGACCCGTTTCCTTTCTCGTTGCGTCCCGCGCCGAAACGCGGGCTTGTGCTCACCTTCATTCTTCTGGCGATGATGATCGTGTATGGAATGACCGCGACCGGGGTACTGGCGTACTACCTGGCTCCGGGAAGGGCGCCGCAACTGCCTGCTGCGCTGGATCCGCGTCTTTTTCCTTTTGTGGGTCTGCTTGCGCTTCTCAAAACGGCAGCCTGCATTGCAGTGTGGCGGTGGCAACGCTGGGGTGTGTATGTGCTCCTGATAACCGCGGGAGCGATGGTGGTGGCTGACCTGTCTCTTCCGCAGCCGGTGCTCGGGTCGTTTGTGGATGCCCTCGGCGCCTTACTGGTGCTTGTCCTGTGTCGGCGAACATGGGAGGATTTCGCGTGACGGAATCACCCCCCCCTGTCTCTGTTGTGATGCCGACGCACAATTCGGTCTCTCACGGGTTTCTGCGGCCGGCGATCGACAGCGTTCTCGGGCAGACGTGGAGAAACCTGGAACTGATCATCGTCGACGACGGGTCCGTTGACGGCACGCCCGATTTCGTCAGGCAGGAATACGCGTCTGACGCAAGAATCAAGCTGTTCGAGCTGGAACACGTGAACCAGGCGAATGCGCGCAACTACGGGGTCGCGCACTCCTCGGGGCGGTACATCGCGTTCCTGGATTCCGACGACACGTGGAAACCGGAAAAACTCGAACGGTGCCTGCTCAAGTTCGAAGAAGGTCCCGTCCCTTTTTCCGGGCTGCTTTTCCATCCCATGGATACCATTGACGAAACGGGAACCATTCGGAAAACGCGGGCCGCTCAGACCAGGCCGCTTGCATACACGGAATTGCTGGAACACAATCCGATAGCCTGTTCATCTGTGGTCGTCCCGAAGCGAATCCTGGAGAACGCAGGACCGATGCGATTGGATCCCCCTTGCGCGGAGGATTACGATCTGTGGCTCCGAATCGCCGTGAAGCATCCGATCCTGTGTCTTGGTGAGGTTCTTGGAGCCTCACGGGTACATCAGGGAAATGTCTCGCGTAAGACAGATCTGATGGAGCAGGCGGAGTTGACGGTAATTGGTGAGCGACTGCGCCTTTTGACGAATCGCGAAGCGGATCGGATTCGCGCAAGGCATTTATCTTCTTTTGCGCGGATGCGGTTCGGAAACAATGACTTTGCCGGTTTTCAGAAGCATTACGCAACACTGAGGTCGCTCGGTCACGTGGACTGGCCGCTCAGGATACGGTACGCGTTGTCATTGATGCCTTGTATTCTGAGGATGATACGGAGGGCACCGTGATCACCGTCCGGCGCCTGCACTGGCTTTCGATTACGCAACTGGGGTTTGACCCCAAAGTCACTTTCCGGTCCCTGAAAGCCTTGCCTCGGTATGTGAAAGGATATTGGACGCTGAGGGGCAAGTACGAGGGGCCGGTGGAGTTCACCCCGTGCCTGCAGGACTGGTTCAAACAGGCGGGCGAGACGGAAAGCGACTATTTCTGGCAAGACCTTATTGTTGCGCGAATGATTTTCGAGAAAAACCAAGGAAGCATGTGGACGTCGGGTCCCGTATTGACGGATTCATCGCGCATTTGGCGGCCTTCCGCGAGGTCGAGGTGTTCGACATACGTCCGCTTGCGGTGCCAATTCCGGGGGTAACCTTCCGGCAAGTTGACCTCATGGCGCCCGGTGCGGACTTCAGCGGACTTGAGGGGTACTGCGATTCGCTCTCCTGCCTCCATGCGCTGGAACATTTCGGCCTCGGCCGCTATGGCGACGAAATCGATCCGGACGGCTTCGAACACGGCTTTGCAAACATGGCGCGCATGTTATCCGACGGAGGCACTTTTTACCTTTCAGTTCCCATCGGAATCAATCGGATCGAATTCAACGCGCATCGCGTGTCGGACCCGCGAATGATCGTCGATATGGCCGAACGGAACGGACTTCTGCTTTCCTCGCTCACAACCGTGAAAGATGGCAGAGAAGTGAAAAGAGCCACGCGTGAGGACCTAGCTGACCTGGCACGCGCGCGGTACGTGCTCGGAGTGTTCGTGCTGGTCAAAAAACAATCCTGAGGCCGCGATGGTTATTGTTCAGCTCACGGGAGGGCTGGGAACTCAGCTTTTTCAGTACGCCGCCGCCCGGGCAATAGCACACAGAAACGGCGTTCCACTGAAACTGGACACCTCCTGGTTCAAACGTTACCCGCAACGCGCATTCGCGCTTGGCGGCTTCATGATTGAAGCCAGTGTAGCCACGACGGAGGAAATCGAGGAGCTATGTCCGCCGCGCTGGAGCCTCCGCTGGGCGGGGGGACAGGCGCGGGCCCGAACCAAGCCCTACTCGCGACTCGCGCAGGCGTGTGGTCAGGGAACGGTGGAAACGGTTTGATCCAGCACTGCTCAAAGTGGGAGGGGATGCGTATCTGATCGGGTACTGGCAGTCCGAGCGGTATTTCATGGATATTGCTGAACTGATCCGCCGGGAGTTGGTCTTCAAAACCCCGCCAGACGAGAGAAACGCAGAACTGCTCTCCCGAATAGACGCAATCGACTCCGTGAGCCTGCACATACGGCGTGGCGATTACGTGACAAATCCCGTTCTTGCAGATATCTACGGCACACCCGGTCTCCAGTATTACGCACGAGCTCTGGAGGTAGTTGCCGGGCACACGGATGCGCCCCACGTCTTTGTGTTCTCTGATGATATTCCGTGGGCCCGGGAGAACCTTGTTACAAATCTCCCCACGGATTTCGTCTGTCATAACGGTCCCGGGAAGGAAATCGAGGACTTGCGCCTCATGAGCAGGTGCCGTCACCACATTATTGCGAACAGCTCGTTCAGTTGGTGGGGCGCGTGGTTGGCGGAGCACCCCGGGCAGTTGGTTATTGCGCCAGACCCGTGGTTTCGCGACCGCAAATGGGCGCCCGCGGACATTGTGCCGGAAAGATGGACGACCTTGCCGGCGTGAATGGAGAGAGCCGGGTATTCCACGGTACGAACCATTGATATGGCGGCCAGCCTGCGTGTCTGTTGGTGCGCTTCCTCCCCTGCTTTATTATCCACTGGAACAAACTGGTGCGCCGTGATGCGCGACGCAGAATCAACGTTGCTGCGCCGAACACGTTGACATAAGCGGAGTTATCGTTTCTTCCAGTCGGGAAACTGATAACCAGCCTCATCCATCCGGAAGGAGAACCCATATGAACGGCACATACGAAACACTCCGCGCGGACATCGCAACCATTCCTGTGATTGACTGCCACGAGCACACAAATGGACCGGCGAGCGGGCCGACGTACAGCGATCCGCTGGCCGCGCTGGTCGTCGGGTACGTGAACTCCGACCTTCAATCTGCGGGAACGGAACCTGTTCTGGCAGCCTCCATGGACACTTCGAAGCCGCTGGAAGAGCGGTGGAAGCTGTTTGAAGATATCTGGAAACGTACACAGCACACGTCGTACGCCCGCGTTACGAAGTGGGTGCTCCGCGAAATGTACGGTGAAAAGGAGCTTTCCCTTGATGCGCTCAAGCGCATGGCGGGAAACCTGCTCAACCTGAAGGACGAAAAAACCTACTGGGGCATTCTCGACAAAGCCGGAATCAAATGTCGCATCGTCAATATCTGGGTCGGAGACAGGAAGATCATCGAACGGGAGCACGTCCTGCCGGACCGCGACCGGTACATGATAGGGCTGCCCGGATATCACAGCATCCACTCGTGGAACGAGGTGTACAGCCACACCCAGCAGATCGGCAGGACGGCTGCCTCTCTCGACGAGTATATCGACATCTGCCGCGAGATATTCACTCGTCTCAAAGGTCGCGGCGCCATCGGGATGAAGGATCAATCCGCGTACAACAGGACGCTGCGATTCGACAACGCCACCCGGGAGGCGGCGGAAAAGGTTTTCAACTTCTTCATGGAAGACCCGCGCCGTTCTGTCGGGTACCCCGAAAGCAAACCGCTCGACGATTACCTTTTCCACGCGTTTATGCGTATCGCGCGTGATCTGGATATGCCGGTTCAGATCCACACCGGACACATGGCAGGCGTACGTAACGACATAGCCAAAACGAACGCGGTGCATTTCACCAGTGTGCTGGAACTGCACCGCGAGGTCCGCTTTGATCTGTTCCACGGCAACTGGCCCTACATGGGCGAGTGGCTCTACCTGGGCAAGAATTTCCCGAACGTGGCGCTGGATTGCTGCTGGCTCCATATCATTGACTCGATCTATGCACAGAACGTGCTCACTGAGTCGGTGGCGGCAGTGCCGCACGGCAAGATTCATGGATTCGGGGGCGATTACGGGGATTCCGTGGAGTTTGCGGCGGGGCACCTTTCGATCGCCCGGGATAACATTGCCGCAGCCCTGGCTCGACTGGTTGATTCCGGCTGGATCGGCATGGACGATGCCCGACAGATCGCCGCCGACTGGTTGTTCAATAACCCGAACCGATTCTTCCGCCTCGGTTTTGAAACGGTAACAGTGTGAACCGCGGGACTCGCGCAGGACCGGGCTGACGCGGGGAGTACCGAAATTGACCTTTGTGCGCCGCGGAACGCAAGAAGGAAGCCGGATGCGATGACGGAAACCTCACCAACGGCGGCGGGAAGGCGTCCCACCCGGGGCGTGGTGCTTTCGCTTTCCGACATTACGAGCTGGAACTGGCCGGAAGAGGCTTCCGCAGCAGGTCTTACGACGATTGCCACGCACGGGAGGGCGGGGGACAGCGCCGAATTCATGCAATCGGAGGTGGGTGAAGAGCTCCGAACACGCTGTGAAAGGGCGAGTGTCGAAATCGAGCATGAACTCCATGCGGCACGCGAACTCCTCCCGCGCGAACTTTTCGCCCGTCACCCCGATATGTTTCGCATGAATGAAGCGGGTGACCGTGTTCCGGATGCCAACCTCTGCGTCCATTCGGAAGAAGCGCTCGAGGTGTGTTGTCAGAACGCGTCGGCACTCGCCCGGGCGCTTGCTCCGACGACCGGACGTCATTTCTTCTGGATTGACGACGGGCAACCCATGTGTCGTTGTCCCCGATGCCGCCATTATTCGGACAGTGACCAGGCGCTCATCCTGGAAAACCGGTTGCTCACGACACTTCGGAAGGACAATCCGAAGGCGACGCTGGCGCATCTGGCTTATGCGAACACGCTTTGGCCTCCGGCAGACGTGAAGCCGCTTCCTGGCGTGTTTCTGGAATTTGCACCCATCCAGAGGCGTTACGACCTCCCATTCGGTGTGCGGGATGCGCGACCTGGCGGGGAGAAGACACCAAGCCACGGCGAACAACTGGACGCCCTCGACGCAAACCTTGAACTTTTTGGTGCGGAAGGAGCCCAGGCGCTTGAGTACTGGCTTGACGTTTCGCGCTTTTCCGGGTGGAATCGGGCAAATGTCGCACGAATACCCTGGGACAAACGAATTGTGGAAGCGGACGCGAAACTGTATCACGACAGAGGCGTACGCAACGTTACGACGTTCGCCGTGTGGTTGGATGGAGATTACGTCCGAAGATTCGACACGCCGCCGTTACGTGAATATGGAGATGCGTTGAGGTGGTAGAAATACCCGCGAAAACTGTGTGGATTGATCGCCGCATCGCGGACCACCCGGAGTGCCGGCGCCGGTTGGAGCGGGTGTTGCCACACGTTCGTTGTCAGGATATCCGCTACTGCGATGGAGATCCGGGCGAGGAGTTTTTCTCGGTCTCGAGACGCCGGCACGGGAAAGACGACTTCAGTGACGATGCGGTTCTGGCATTCACGACGTACGACTCCGGTCGACGCGGCTTTTATTTCCACTGGCGCGACGAAGCGGCGGCGCACGGCGGTGCGTGCCAGCCGGCAATGGAGCTCAACATCGTCGAAGGGTGCGTCTTCCGATGCGCCTATTGCGGTTTCGGTCGACGGGTTCATTTCACGCTTGACGTGGAACGGCTGATTGACGAACTGGAAGCAGTTTTTGCGAAGCACCCGGAACAGCGGCTTTACAAATTCAGCAATATGACGGATCTTCCGGCCTTCGAACCGGAAATAGACATCATTCCGCCCATGGTCCGCAGGTTTGCGCAGGAGACAGATCGCTATCTCATGCTGTTTACGAAAAGCGACAATGTGGCGTTTCTGCGGGATATCGACCACCGCGGCCACACAATCATAAGCTGGTCGCTTACCGCAGATTCCGCGAGCAGGCTGCTGGACAAACGTACTGCGACCATGGACGAACGGATCGCGGCGATGGCGGAAATGCAAAAGGCGGGGTATATCGTTCGCGCACGGTTGAGCCCCATCATACCTGTGCGGAACTGGGAAAAGGAGTACCGCGATCTTCTGGAGCGAATGTTTGCACACGCTCAACCGGATCTGGTGACGCTGGAACTACTGGGGTGGATGAAGTTCGATGATCTTCTCGCCGTGATTCCCCCGGAGCTTCTCGACGGAGAAATGTGTGAGGAAGCCCGCGCAGCCGCTGACGGCCTCAAGGACGTGATGTGGGCTCCGTTCACGCAGGACGCTCATGAAAAAGTGTACCGGTTCTGCATCGATACGGTCCAAGAGCTGTCCCCGCGCACGCCGGTAAGCGTGTGCCACGGCACCGCCGCCACGTGGAAGGCACTGAGCGAATTGACAGGAATGACCCCCGGTGAGTACATCTGCAATTGCGGGCCGTTATCCGCGCCCGGGGGCGCTCTGTACGACGAACTCCACGCACTTCATGACGGAGAAGGGCAATGAACGAGCGTTTTGTCCAACTTGATCGTGGCGATGGAACCCGTGTCACGGCGCGAATCCGCGCAGGTAAGGGCCCGAATCTGATTCTCGTTCCCGGCACGTGGGGGAACATGGACACACGAGGACCATTGATGGAGCGGCTCGATCCCGAACTCAACATTGTCAACGTCGCGCTGCCAGGGCAGGACGACAACTGGCCGCCGCCGAAAGACCCGTCCATCCCCGCCTTCACGGCGGACGTGCTCCGCCTCGCGGATCATCTCGGACTGGAGCGCTTTTTTGTCGGTGGAAACAGCCTCGGCGGGATGATTTCCATCGACATGATCCGCCTCGCCGAGCAACGGCTGCTCGGTGTCATCACGCTTGAGGGATGGACGCACTGGAGTGCTCTTTACGACGCATTCGGGGATAACACGGAGGTCACGCTGAACCCGCAGCAGTCAGCCTTCCTGCAGGAGGTCAGGCGGAAGCTGCTCGACCGGTGGGACCCCGGCATGCGCTCGCGGTATGCGACGATGTGGCGCGAGTGGGACGGGAGCGAGATATTGCGGAACTGCACCGTTCCCTTGCTCTCCATCTGGGGAGACCGCGGGAAGCCGCGCCCGGCACGTGACAAACTCAAAGTTCCGGTGAAACCCAATATCGAGTTCCTCTGGGTGGCCAACGCGTCGCACAACTTGCTTGTGGAGGCACCGGAAATTGTTGCCGACGCCATGAACGCGTTCATCCGCCGGCACAACGCATGAACCGCGGGTGGTTGCCGGAGTTCCGTCTGCCCGAGGCCGGCTACCCGGATCGACGCTGCTTATCACGCTGCGAACACCTCGCGCAAACCCCCTGCCTTGATCTCGCACGCGGGGAATAGCAACATACGTGTGCCCGTGTGGAGTTTCCGTAATGACTTCATCTGTGGAGGGTGTTTCCATGCCGTTGTTTCCGACCGACCTCCCTGAGCGCGAATGGTGCCAGTTCAACGCAGAGGGTTTCGCCCGCCCCGTGTGCGGCCTGATCCACCGCGGGACCAACGCTCCCGTGTGCGGAATGCCCCTCGGCGGAATTGATACCGGTTGTCTTGACCTCGAGGCCACCGGCGTATGGGGCTATTGCTCAATCTTCAACTCGTTGAACCCGCGGCGGGGAGCCATCAACGAGCCATTCCTCGGGGTAAGCGTGGGGAGGCAGACGTGGGTTCTCAGCACGGTGGCGCTTTCCCGGCGCGACGGGCAGGAATGGATCGACACGATGCGTTCCTGGGCCAATTACCGGGCTGCAAAGAGTGCCTCGGACATTCACTACTGGGGACATTTTCCGGTCGCTGATCTGGAATACGAGACGGACTCCCCGCTCTCTGTGGGGATGCGCGCGTGGGCGCCGTTCATACCCGGCGATGTAGCCCTGACGAACGCGCCGGCCGCAGTGTTCGAGGTGCATCTGCACAACTCTACGGAAACCGAGCAGAAGGGCACCCTGGCGTTCTCGTTCCCCGGTCCGAACGAAGGCGAAGCGGGCACCACCACCTTTCGGCGGGTCAAGATCGAAGGCGCCGCCACCGGGGTGTCAGTTGAGTCGCCACAGGCATCGTACGTCCTGACCGCAATAGGTGAATCCTCCGTGCGGACAGGTGGCTGCCTCGGCACTGATGCTGTCGCGTGGAGTTGCATAGAAGATGCCCTTCCGTTCGTCGAAGCCGGCGCAGGAACGAGTATCGCCGTGGATTTCGCGCTTTCGCCCGGCGCGGAGAAAACGATACGCTTCGTTCTCGCGTGGTGTGCGCCCGTCTGGAACGGCGGTGGAATAATGACCGGAAAGGGGCAGGATTACCGTCACATGTACGCCCGCCGGTACGCAAATGCCCGTGCCGTTGCCGAAATGATCACCGGTCGCCACGAGGAAATTCTGCGGAGGATCATCGCGTGGCAAAGTGTACTCTACGGCGATGAAGGGTACCCTGTCTGGTTGCGCGATGCGCTGGTCAACGTTCTTCACCTGATACCGGAAACATCCATCTGGGCGCAGGCAAAGCCCCCGGTCGGCAACTGGTGCAACGAGGAAGATGGGGTTTTCGGGATGAACGAAAGCCCGCGGGCCTGCCCGCAGATCGAGTGCATACCGTGCAGTTTTTACGGCAACTTTCCGCTCGTGTATTTCTTTCCTGAAGCCGCACTTTCCACGTTGCGCGCGTACAAGGCGTACCAATACCCCAGTGGCCAGGCCCCGTGGGTGTTTGGAGGATGCACCGTCGGGTCTCCCCCGTACGAAATGGCCATGCCGTCTCCCGGATACGCAAAAAAACCGCAGACGACGCTCGACGGCGGATGCTACGTGGATATGGTTGACCGGATGTGGCGCCGGACCGGAGACGACCAGCTTCTCCGCGAGTTCTACGACTCTGTCAAACGCAACACGATCTTCACCATGAGTCTGCGGCCCGGCTCCGGCGCCGCAGGCATTGTCAGCATGCCGGAGGGGAACCAGGCACAGGACTGGTTTGAAAGCTGCGATCTGTTCGGGATCGTTCCTCACATCGGTGGGGTGCATCTCGCTCAGATTCGCATGGCGCGCCGGATGGCCAAGGCCGTCGGCGACGAGGAATTCGTGGGCCAGTGCGATTCGTGGCTCGCTCAGGGAAGCGAGGTCCTTGAAAACGAGACATGGGCAGGAACGCACTATCTCCTGTTTAAGGAAAAGGAGACCGGGAAGGAATCTGACATCATTATGAGTTACGTGTTCGACGGCGAGTGGATGGCAAAACTCCACGGATTGGAAGGAGTCTTTCGCCCCGATCGAGTGAAGACGATGTTGGAAACTATCCGACGGACCGCAATCGCCATGTCGCCGTTCGGCTCGGTGGTGTTCTGCAAACCGGAAGGTGCGCTGGGCAAGGAAGACTGGGATCCCGGCTACTGGGGCGCCCACGGTGTTCACCCGCCCGGCACGTTCATGCTGGCAATGACGTATCTCTTCTATGGCGAAAAAGATACCGGCCTTGATCTCGCTCGCCGGACCATGGGCGAAATAGTGAAACGCGGATGGTACTGGGATATTCCGGTCGCAATTGACGGCACGGCTCCCCGGATCGGATTCGATTACTACCAGAACCTCGTGCTCTGGTCGTTTCCCGCGGTCATGGAAGGCGCGGACATCGCGGCGCCGTGCAAACACGGCGGGCTGGTTGACCGCGTCATCAAAGCCGGTGCGGAGGCGTGATCGCGTTAAAATCGTCTTCAGGGCCTGTGAACTGACGCTGACCGCTCCTTTGAACCTGTTGTAGACACCTTTGCCTTTGCGCTGAAGGTCTGCGCACGTGCATGACGCGAACGAAGGAAACCACGATGGCACCTGCAGGCACGCCGGTTCACGCCGCTGCGACTCTTCCCGTGCATCTTCCCGCGAAGCTTTCCATCTGCTGCTGGATATGGAGCTGGATCACCTCGGCAACGGAAGGCGAGCCGTACCATGACCTCGACGGGTGCATGGCGGGTCTCAAAGAGCGGGGATTCAACGCGGTGCGTGTGGAGGCCGGCCTGAACTGGGCATTCAGGGCGGATGGTTCACCTCGCGGGCAAGTTGTGTTCCGTCCGTGGATTGCAGGTTACGGCTGGAATTTCAGCACCGTGAACTCGCGCGGGGGCGGTCGTCACGATGTTCTGCAACGCCTTGCGGCGCTGTTTGAAAGCGCGCGAAGGCATGGCATTTACGTGATCCTTACGAGCTGGGAGTATCAGGACAGCACCTCGTTTCTGGCCGACCCGGCACTTCGCGCGGAAATCCTTGCGGTGCCGCCGGGAAACCGGTACATGCACCTCGCGAAGCTGCATGACTGTCTCCTCACGGTGCTGGAAGAACGCGGGCTGGAGCAGAATGTCGCATTTGTGGAAGTTCACAACGAACCGGATGCCAGCGAGTTTCCCGGTGGAGAGGAAGGAAGGGAACTTCACGAAGAAGCGATAGGATTTCTGCGGGACCGCCACCCCGAAGTCCTCATTACCGGCGATTTCACCTCACACGACTACGCCATCGTTCCGGAGAACGTGCAGGTGTTTGATCAGCACGTGTATGCCGGGTTCGGGTGGTATTTCCGGACCCTTTTTGGCGAGACTGTGCTGAACAAGGATTTCGACCCCGGCAAACCGCGTGCTCTCCCGGCTCTCAACCGTGTACTCCGAAGTCACCTTGTCCCGTGGAGCGAGTTCATGGTGGCTGCCGAAAATGTGCGCGAGTTCTGGCGCCCCATCATGTGGATGTACGAAAACCTGGATAACGAGAAATGGGATGAATGGGCCGCGGAAACGTTTTCCGGATGGGCGCCCCGGATACGCGAAAAAGCGGAGACGGCGTTCGCCTCGGATGCACGGGAAGGCAGACGCCGGGGCCTGCCGCTGGTGTTCGACGAAGGCGGGTATTTCTATCCTCCCCGACTGGCGCGTTTCGAGGTGTTCGGGGAAGGTCTTTCGCTTTTTGAGCTCATGTGCGATCTGGCGATCACCCACGGGTACTGGGGGTTCATGCCGGGCACGTATTGCGGGCCGGAGCACCTCGCCTGGCAGGAGAATCCCGCGTGGCTTCTCGGCATCAACACCAGATTCCAGAAAGGGATTCTTTCCGGTTCCTGAAAGAAAACGCGTCGCCTGAAGAGACTCAGGCGACGCGCACCTTCGAAACTCAGTGGTCATCTACGCCGCGTGCGATACCCTCGCCCCGGTCGCTGGCCCAGCGGTCGGGTGATAGCGACGTCGCTGGGAACTCAACGGTCGGTTTCTCCCCGACCTTCCGCTTCCGAATCTCGAACTGCCGCCGGTACCCTGTTGAGCCGCACGCTTGCGATCCCGCATGGCCGAAATTGCCGTGGAATGGAACGCATGCCCGTCCACATCCGAAAGCGGGCAGGTGGTAAGCTTTTCTATTGCGAAGAGGAGTGAAACCTCGTCCTCTCCGCAGAACGAAAGTGCGGTTCCAACGGCACCGGCGCGGGCGGTTCGCCCTATGCGGTGCACGTAGGCTTCCGGCTCGTTCGGCAGATCAAAGTTTATCACGTGCGTGATTCCGTCCACGTCAATTCCGCGGGCGACAATGTCCGTAGCGACAAGCACGTTCGTCCTTCCGCGGTCGAACGCGGCAAGCGCGGTCTGCCGGGCATTCTGACTCTTGTTCGAATGAATTGCCTCGGCGCGGATGCCCTTGCGCTCCAACTGGCGGACGATACGATCCGCGCCGTGCTTCGTACGGGTGAACACGAGCGCTCTGCGCACAGAATCCTCACGCAGAATCTCCGTCAGCAGGGAAAGCTTATCCGTCTGCTCCACGAAGAGAACCTTCTGCGCGATGTGGTCCGAAACGGATGCCACCGGCGTCACGGCCACCATCGCCGGGTTTTTCACCATGTCCGACGCAAGTTCGGCAATTTCCGGCGACAGTGTGGCGGAGAAAAACAGCGTCTGCCGGGTTGCGGGGGTCGCGCTCACGATCTTCCGAACGTCGCGGACAAATCCCATGTCGAGCATCCTGTCCGCTTCGTCCAGAACCAGAATTTCCAGCCGATCAAGCTGAATCAGGCGTTGCCCGAAAAGATCGAGCAATCTGCCCGGAGTTGCGACGACTATGTCGGGGATCTCCCGAAGTGCTTTCGCCTGTGGTGCCTGTGCCACTCCGCCGAGCAACACAGTGAACCGCAAAGGGAGATATCTGCCGTAGGCGCGCAGGCTTTCGCCGATCTGGAGCGCGAGTTCCCGTGTAGGGGTCAGAATGAGGGCGCGCACATGCTTGTTGCTCCGACCTTCGCGTGTGTTCAGAAGGTGAAGCATCGGCAGGCAGAATGCCGCGGTTTTGCCTGTTCCTGTCTGGGCGGTCGCAAGCAGATCGCGCCCCTCAAGAACACGCGGGATGCTGTCCAGTTGAACGGGTGTGGGGGTCTCGTAGCTCTGGTCCACCAGTGCGCGGAGGATTCGATCGTCGAGACCGAGTGAATGAAATGGATTGGTGTTCATGAAAAACTCCTGTCTTTCTGTACCGAGACCAGCGGCGACTAACTCTCGGTGATACAGTCAGAACAGGCCGGCGATCGTCAAGAGGGGTTGACGGGGGCGGGCATGTGAGCCGAGAAATAACGCAGACAATCTTCGGAAGGTTTGCCGGGCACCGGAATCGTCCCGTATGGACTGATTCCCGATACCCGCTTTTCAAATATACACAAAATCGCGATTTATGCAACCGTGGGCTGGGGCGGTACCGTTTCGGAGCCGCCACCGTACTGCCCGGAAGCTCCGCGCAGGCGTGTTCCTGGAGCGCCGGTGGATCATGATCCCTTGCAGGAAACGCCGGCAAGGGCGACGGAGGCTTCTGCCTTTGAGGCGCTCACGCTGCGTGCGATACTTCTTCAAGCCCGAAACGCGTCTTCCTGACTCGCGACATTGGAGTGCACCATGCATCGCATTACAATTCCATGGATAACGACAGCACAAACAACTCGCGGCGGTCGTGGAGGGACAACCACGGCGGAACGCACCATCGCGCTGAAATGTGACCTTCCGGATGAACCCGCGCTGCGCGTTACGGGTGAATTGACGCTTGCGCGCCCGGAACGCGAGGCCACCCTTTCGGTCGGGTCATCCGTGTGCACGCTGGGAGTGAGCGGCGACGCATCCGACCCCTACCTCCTGCACGCACGGGCATGGGTTTCGGATCCAGATTCCCCCCGCGGTACCGTGGCATACCGCCTTGTTCCCGATGTCACGCGTTGGGCTCATGACGAAGCGGGCCGCGATCAGTACCGACGGGAGTTTGCACATGCGAAGGGATGGGCCGAACACAGAATTCGGCTCTCCATTGACATCACGCCCTGCGAGGTTCGTGCGTGGGTTGACGGCCGGCTCGTGGCTTCGTGGAGCGCTCGGAACCCGCAACCCGGTGTTGCCTTGGTGCACCTTCCTGAAGGCGCGCGTCCGCACGGTGCGGCTGAGGTAACGATCCTCCCGGGTGAAGAGGAGTTCTTGCCCCTTGATCTGCACCCGTTTGCGCGAGGCGAAGACTTCTTGAACCTGAAGGAAACGGCGTATCGCGGTCGCGCACCTCGTGTGTTTACCTCCTCTCTGTCGTCTGATCCAAAACGCGCCCTCTTCCGCATACCGAGGAAGACGTACGATCGCGTGCACCTCGTGTGCTCTGCCAGCACTGAGGGGGGCGCTCTGCCCTCCGCATCGGTGGCGTTCATCAAACCGGAACGCGGCCATACCGTGTTTACCGAATTCTTGGTGAATCCTCCGTATCACACGCCGAAGACAATCACGGTACCTCTCGATCCGTGCGCGTTCAGCGATTTCCTCAACGACCCCGGCGAGGAAGCGCTGGAGGTTGAGTTCTGCCAGAGGATGGATTACGACGAAGGCCGTTTTCCCCATCCCGCCGGCCCGCCATCCGGCGTCCGGATTCACGAGATAACATTCGAAACCGCACCCGTTGCGCTCCGTGTTACCTCCTCCGCGGTGGGGCATGTGTTTCAGGGGACCAAAACTCCTCGTTTCTTTGTTCACCTCGAGAGCCAGCGGAGTGTTCCCGGGACGGTGCGCGTCGCCGTTGAGGTTGCGGAACCGTATGGCGGGAAGTCAAAAAGCTCAGCCAGAGTCAGGCTGGCGCCCTTGGAAAAACGAACACAGACATTTGAACTGCCTCAACGCATGTACGGCCGCTTCGGGCTCACGGTCACCGTCTCTCAGGAAGATGGGTCGCGGCCGCTGAAGCGTTCGACCACATTCGTCCTTCTGCCGAGAGACACGCGGAAGGCCACCTCAGACTCACCTTTTGGCATATGGTGCTTCTTCGAAAACCACCACGGGGTGCCACCAGAAATCGCCGCTCCGCTTTTCCGAAAAGCGGGTGCCCGTTGGACGCTGGCCAACTTCGTGGTGCGCGACGACCCGGACGAAACCCGAAAACGCGTGCAGACGCTCGCGGCTCATGGGGTCGGCCTTGCCTGTGCGAACGTTGCGTGTATCGGCAACACATGTAACGCCGGCGGAAACGACGTAGACGCCATGATTCGACGCATGCATGCGATGCCCCCGGTCAAGCACTGGTTGCTGTTCTGGGAGACCTTCCTCAGCCACCAGCACATGCGCGACTATCCTTTTGACATTCTCGGCAGGCCAGTCCGTGAGCTCACTCCCGATGAGGAGAGCGTGTTCAAGAATTGCTGGGATACGGCGATTGAGTACGCCACACGCGTGAGAAAGGAATTCCCGGAGGCAAAGCTCATCTTCGGGAACGGGCATCCGAACTTCATTGCAGCGTTCCTGCGGCGTGGATTTCCGAAGGAATACATCGACGGGTTCGGGCTCGATTTCGACATGTTCGTCTCTTCTCCGGAATTGCAGCCCGGTCCCCTCCATTGCCCGTTCAGCGGGTTGTTCTTTCTGAAAACACTTCAGGACCTCTACGGCTATTCAGAAATCCCGCGCTACCTCACCGAGGCAATCTACTGCTCGCAGTCCGAAGGATGGCTCACAGAGCGGCAACAGGCGGATCATTACGTCCGTTCTCACCTCCTCGGCCTCGCAAGCGGGGTTGTGCTGTTCGGTATGACTGCCGAACTGAACGATCCCGGGAGTGAGTACTTCTACGGATCATACGGGCCGGTAGGGTTCCTGCGCCGTGCTCCGGAGCTGAATCCCCGTGAGAGCTTCTGCGCGTATGCAACCATGACGAAGATGCTGGACCGCGCCAACTTCACTGAGATGGTTCCCATGCCGTCGCCCGGCACGTACGGGTTGCGCTTCACGAAAGCCGAAGGAAGCGACATCTACGCGTTCTGGACGACCACCGGAACGCGCCTGCTCACTTTCGGAGCGGAAAGGGGATCGGTGCGCACTACGGACCTGTTCGGCAACCAGACCGTGATTCGAAACGCTCGCGGGGTGTTCTCCCTCAATGTCTCCCCTTCGCCAGTGTACGTCGAAGGGGAAGGAATCCACGGGTTTGTTCTCGGAACTCCCCGCCATCGTCCCGGCCCGAAAACAGGCGAGCCGATCGTCCGTATGTCCGACCTGCCGTCATGGCGGCACGAGGCCGAAGACGACACATGGATGGAGCGGCTCGGGCGCGCGGGGAACTGGGCAATCACGGCGCCGACGATCCGGGGCAGGTTTGAGTTCTCGCTGAGAAAGGACCGGGCGCGCGGGCAGGTCCTCCGCGTATCACTTTCCGAAACGCCGGGCGCTCATCCTCTGCACCTTCGCTACGCCGTACTCCGGTTTTCCCGGAAGGTGCCCGTGAACGGAGCATTCTCCGCGCTGGGCCTCTGGATACGCGGAAACAGCTCCTCCGGACGTGTCCTTTACGAGCTGGAGGACGCCGACGGGGTAATCTGGCGTTCGGTGTACAGCGACACATACATAGATTTTGACGGTTGGCGGTACGTCCAGACGCCGCTCCCGCTTGCCGCTACGGAAGATGGATCACGGCTGCAGCCGTGTGGGCTCACACCGTGGGCGACCGAGACCGAACACCGCCACCCGGCATTGCCTGTCCGATTGACCGCGCTGATCATCGAAAGCAGGACTCACGTCGTGCGGGCAACCAGCCTCGATCCGGTCCCCGATACGACATTCGACGTCAGCGACGTTGTTGTCACCAAAGAAATGGTAGACCCGGAAATACGCTTCCGGTGGTAAGGAGGCGGCGATTCCCGCTCCTCCTGCGTTTGGAACGAAACGCCGATTCGTGAGGGAGACACTCTCCCGTGTGCACGGGCAGTTCTCATCCGGCAGAGGACAACGCTCTGCCGGTGATTCCCATCATCCTTGGCCCGACGGGTTCCGGCAAAACCGCGCTGGTCGTAGACCTCGTTCGCGACGGACGCCTTACCGGTATCGAGGTTGTCTCCGCGGATTCCCGGCAGGTGTACCGTTTTCTGGATATCGGCACCGCCAAACCGACCGAGGAAGAAAGACACACGGTCCCTCATCACCTCGTCGATATCCTCGATCCCTCTGAAACCTACTCCGCCGGTCGATTTCGTCGGGATGCGGAGGCGGTCATCGCGGAGATCCTGAAACGAGGGAGCACCCCGGTGGTTGTCGGGGGAACGGGGCTCTATCTGAAGGCCCTCGTGGATGGGCTCAGTCCCATTCCAAGGGTTCCGGTTGACGTGGTGGACAGACTCCGAGCCGAGATCGCGTCAGCCGGCCCGGCCGCTCTCCATGAACGACTGCAGGAACTGGACAGCCCTTGCGCAGCGACGATCCAGCCGACCGATACCCAGCGCATCATCCGCGCGCTCGCCGTCCATGAGGCAACAGGGAAGCCACTCTCGCGCTGGTGGGAGGAGCATCCGGAGAAGCCACCTTACCGTTATGTCTGGCTGGGAATTCGCTGGGATCGCCCGCAATTGAGGGACCGCATCGCCCGGCGAACTCGGGCGATGATTGCCCGTGGCCTTGAACGGGAAGTCCGATGGCTGCTTGACAGGGGGTACACCTGGGAGATGAATGCGCTGGCCACGGTCGGTTACCGGGAGTGGAGGCACTATTTTGCCAGAGAAACCACCCGTGAGGAGGTGACCGCCGCCATTGCCATTCATACGGCCCAGTACGCGAAACGCCAGATGACCTGGTTCAGAACAAACCCGCGCATCACATGGGTTGATGGTTCGTCGCCTTCCCTGAAGGATGAGGTCGTGCGCTGGTTGGATGACCGGCACGCGGGGGCAAAAAGATAGCCGGCGGGCCTGTCAGGCCCACCGGCCGTGCAATGCGCTGCTTTTGTTTTATTCGGTTTTGACCGTGATCATTTTCGGTTTCGCATGCTCTGCCTTTGGCAGAGTAATCTCCAGCACTCCGTTGCGATACTCCGCGCTGACTTTGTCCGGGTCTACCACCGTGGGCAGGTTGAAGACCCTTTTGTAGGTGCCGTACAATCGCTCAGCACGGTGCCAGGAGAACTTGTTGGCGTCCTCCATCGGCTTGCGAACACCCGTGATGGTGAGCGTATTGCGCTCCACGCTCAACTGGATGTCCTCACGATTGAGCCCGGGGAGGTCCGCGTAAATCCGCAGATTGTCAGCATCCTCAATCACGTCTACCCGGGGCGCCCAATCGCTCAGCGTTTCGCCCGAAAACTCACCGAAGCGCGAGGACAGCGCATCGAACAGGCGATTGATTTCGTTCTGAATGCTGGGCAGAGTCGGTACCATCGCCATATCCAATCCCTCCTTCCTCACACAGAAGTAATCGACTGAATGTAGAAGGCCTGAGCCATCTTCACGGCCTGTACATCGCCCATTGCAACCGCTGTGCCAGTGATTCGACGGCGCCGTGGAACGACCGTGCGAAAGCCTTTCGGCGCGGTACCCGGGCACAAGACTTACGTCCTTTACGCTGTCATAATGGCGCCTTACCTGCGGTTGTGGCAAAGATGATGCCGTTTTGGCAGGATGCGGCGCACAAGGTGGCACGGTGAAACGTTTTTGCGATATTTCATCCTGCGCGTACCCATACTCACGTTGGCGCATCGGCCGTAACAGATCAGCCGTACAGAGGCATGTGAAATGGCATTCGAACGACGAACACAGCTTTCCCTCTGGTATTTCGTCGGTGCCTTCATGATTCTGCTGGCTCTGAACCTGTATTTCTCAAAATCTCAGGTCGAACCGCTGAATTACAGCGTGTTCCGGCAGTATCTGAAACAGGGACGCATCGTTGAGGCGACTCTCACGACCCAGCATATCACCGGTGCGATGCGAACCGGTGCATCAACATCCACGCTTGCCCGTTTTGTGACGGTGCGCGTGACGGACCCTGAGCTTCTGGACCTTCTCACCCAGCATGGAGTCATCTTCCGCGGGCGCGTGGAAGACACATGGGTAACCGAAATGCTGGCGTGGATCGGTGGCATGGCGGTGTTCTTCGTCATCTGGATGTTCCTCATTCGGCGCATGGGGGGGCCGTCCAGCGGGATGATGTCTATCGGCAAGAGCAAGGCCAAGATTTACGTCGAGACGGAAACCAAAGTGACCTTCGCCGATGTCGCGGGAATTGACGAAGCGGAAGAAGAAGTCCGCGAGGTGGTGGAATTCCTGAAAGAACCGGAGCGTTTCCGGAAACTCGGCGGGCATATTCCCAAGGGAGTCCTGCTGGTCGGTCCTCCGGGGACCGGCAAAACCCTTCTGGCGAGGGCAGTGGCCGGGGAATCCGGGGTACCGTTCTTCAGTCTTTCCGGATCCGATTTCGTGGAGATGTTTGTCGGCGTTGGCGCCGCGCGCGTGCGTGATCTTTTCCAGCAGGCGAAGGAGCGGGCGCCCTGCATCGTTTTCATCGACGAGCTTGATGCGCTCGGCAAAGCGCGGGGGATGAATCCGCTGGGAAGCCACGACGAGCGGGAACAGACTCTCAACCAGCTGCTTGTCGAAATGGATGGATTCGATGCGAACGTAAGCATCATCATCATGGCGGCGACGAACCGGCCGGAAATCCTTGACATGGCTTTGCTGCGTCCGGGGCGTTTCGATCGTCAGATCGTGGTGGATCGTCCGGATCTCAACGGTCGTCTGGAAATCCTGAAAATCCATGCGAAACGCGTGAAACTCGACCCGGAAGTTGACTTACGGCAACTCGCTGCGGGAACGCCGGGAATGGTCGGGGCGGACCTCGCCAACGTGGTCAATGAAGCAGCGCTTCTTGCCGCTCGGCGGGGGCACGACGCGATTTCCCAGAACGATCTCCAGGAGGCGGTGGAACGCACGCTCGTCGGGCTGGAAAAGAAGAGCCGCGTGCTGAACGAACGTGAGAGGAAAATTGTCGCGTATCACGAGGCCGGGCACGCGCTTGTGGGTCTTTGCAGTCCGCACGCCACGCCCGTACACAGGGTGACGATAATTCCCCGCGGGGTGGCCGCTCTTGGCTATACGATGCACCTCCCCACGGAGGACCGGTACATCCAGACGAAGGCGGAACTGGACGCCGAACTGGGAGTCGTACTGGGCGGGCGCGCGGCCGAAGAGGTGGTGTTCGACGAAATCAGCACGGGCGCGTCCAACGATTTCGTGCAGGCAACCCGAATCGCTTCGAGCATGGTCAAAGACTACGGAATGAGCCGCCTGGGAGTGGTTTCGTACGACGACGAGAACCAATCCCGGTTCCTCCGCCAGATCTCGGGAGGCATGCCTCAGTACGGAGAACGCACGGCGGCGCAGATTGACCGTGAGGTGCGCGCGATCATTGATGAGCGGTATCAGCACGTCAAGAAGCTTCTGAGCGAAAAAAGGGAACAACTCGAAGCCATCGCGCAACGTCTTCTGGCGACGGAAAGTATATCTTCAGAAGAGTTGCGCGAGCTTGTCGAAGGATGTGGAGCGAACAAACCGGCGCAGGAGGTGCCAGACTCCGTTCAAGGGGAGGGAGTCACCTCTGACGCGACAAAGGAGGACGCATGACAGTTGACGATCTTTCCAGCAAGGCCGCGTCACTGCGGCGTCGCGCGGTCACAGTTTCGCGCGAACACTGGGGTTATGTGTTGGTGGGAACGCTGCTCGCCATCGTTCTTGCAATCGGCGTGTACGCACTCGTGTTCACGCTCCTCAAACGCCGTCGGCGCACGTACTTCGAACGCGCGCTGGACCTGATCGACGAACTGGGGGAACGGAGAGAACAGATTGCCGCGAACCTGAAGCAGTTCGTTGCAGAAAAGGCGGACGCATCCGGTGTGTCGAAAACGCTGGACCAGGCGCTCAAAGCAATTCGTCGCGAACTTGCGGCAGTGGAACAATCACTGAGGAAGGTTTCCAAGTAGCGACACGCACGCGCGACCCGGAGCGGGACAGGCGGTATCAGCCTGTCCCGCTTTTTTTTGTGCATGCCTTTCCACGCTCATTTTACCCGTGCCACCCCCGGATTGACCCAACTTACGACACAGAGGATACTTACAGAGTAGTCTTCTGTGCCGTTTCCCATTCATCGCCCCATTGAGGAGTTCATCATGGGTTTCGTACCGGTTCTGCTGGCGTTGTTTCCTGTTACGATCGTGTTCCTTCTCCTGGCGGTCCGGAAGACGCCTGCGGATATTGCCGGCGTTATTGGATGGCTTTTGACCGTCGGCATCGCGTGGGCGTTTTTTGAAACCCCGCTTTCCGTTATTCTGATGGCCAGTCTGGCAGGCGTCATTGCGTCGTTTCCCATCACCATCATGGTGGGTACCTCGATCCTCCAGATCACCGTCATGCAGGAGGCCGGAGCGATCGCGCGCGTCGTTACGCTGATAAAGACGCTCTCGCCACGTGACAAAGTGGCCCAGATCATGATCATCAACGTGGGTTTCGGCACTCTTCTGGCAGCGCTCGGGGCGACTCCGGTTTCGATCCTGCCTCCGATCATGATCGGTCTCGGATACTCGTCGTTCGCGGCCATCGCCCTTCCCGCAATCGGGTACGATGCCCTTTGCACCTATGCGCTTCTCGGCATTCCAGCTGTCGTGTTCTCGGGTTTCGTGGGTGTCCCGGTCACCGAAGCGGGCGGTTATTTCGCCCGTTACATGCCGGTCATCAGCACGTGTATCGCGCTGGGTATGCTGTGGATAGCCGGGGGATGGCAGCTGGTTCGCAGGGGAGTGTTCCCCGCTATCGTGGCAGGGATGACGGCGGGAATCGTGGCGATCGGAATGAACGCGATGGGATTGGTCACGATCACGGGGATTGCCTCCGGAGTGGCGGTCGTGGTAGTCATGGCGCTCTACCTGCTGCTCCTCAGGAAACCGGTAATTGACCGGGCCGTGATGACGGATCCGGATCGGGCGGTTGAACGCAAAATGTCGCTTTCGGCCGCTCTCTCCCCCTGGATAATCCTGACCGCGTTCGCTCTTGTCGTGAACGCGCCCTTCCTTCCGTTTTTCGGCCTTACGTTCAAGACCTGGGCGATGCCAGTTACGATCGTTCCGGGTAACCCGGAAAAGGTGAGGCTTTTCTGGCAGGCGTATTTCTGGGTTCTCGTAAGCACGGTGCTGGCGCTGCCATTCCTCAGATTGAGTCGAAAACAGCTTGGCGCTACCATGGTGAAATGGTCCCACAGAGCGCTGCGACCGATGCTGGCTTCCGCGGTCTTCTTTGCCATCGCTCTGGTGATGAACCACTCCGGTAAGACGGCAGACTGGCAGCTTTTGAACCCGGCCCACAACATGATTGCAGTACTGGCATCATCCGCGGCGAACTCGTTCGGGGCGTTCTATCCGGCAATTGCGCCTTTCCTCGGGCTTTTTGCCGGTTTTGTCAGCGGGTCGGAGGCATCGGCAATTGCCATGTTGACCAAACTGCACCTCGAAACCGCAGGGAAAATCGGTGCAGTCGGCCTTGTTATCGCTGCAGCAAGTGGTATCGGCGGCGGTCTGGCGAGTGTGATTTCGCCGGCGAAACTTCAGAATGCGGCGGCAGCAATAGACCGTATCGGCGAGGAGGGGAGCGTCATCCGCACCACGTTCGTGATTTCGCTGATCATCACCGCAGTGTGCGCAATCATGACGCTCTTCTGGGCGTTCTGAGGGGACTCCCTTGAACCGGCACTGCGGGGGCAAGATCAGGCTGTGTGAGGCGAGGACCGAACTCGCCATCGCGGCGGCGTCGTTCGTTGCGGAGGTGATTGCCGGTGCCGTCAACGCTCGGGGATTCTGTTCGCTTGTTCTCGCAGGCGGAAACACGCCACGCGAAGTGTATTCCCTGCTGGCCGCGCCGCCGTTCCGGGAGACAATCCCCTGGCAGGATGTGGAGGTATTTTTCGGGGACGAACGGTGTGTCCCTCCGGACGATCCGCAGAGCAACTACCGGATGGCGTTCCAGACACTGTTATCCAAGGTTCCGGTGAGGGCGGTGCACCGCATGGAAGGTGAAGCAGTTCCGCAGACCGCCGCTTTGCGCTACGGAGAGATTCTGGAGGGGGTGTTCGGGAAAGGCGTTCCGCGTTTCGATCTTATACTACTGGGCATGGGTTCCGACGGTCACACGGCGTCCCTGTTTCCGGGAACGGACGTGTTGAAAGAGAATGGGAACCCGGTTGCGGCGGTGTGGGTACCCAAGCTCGGTTCCTGGAGAATCACGCTCACTCTGCCGGTAATCAATAATGCCCGCACTGTGGCAGTTCTGGTTTCCGGAAACGACAAAGCAGACGCGCTGGATCGCGTCTGGAATGCATCCGAACCGGATCCACAGCTTCCTGTGACGTTGGTTTGTCCCGTGGCAGGCGAGCTTTACTGGTTTGTCGACGGGGACGCGGCGCGCTACCTGCGCAGCGAGAGGAGAAAGGACAAGTCATGAAAAACTGTCAGTTCGGCCTCATCGGCCTCGGTGTCATGGGACAGAACTTCGTGCTGAACGTGGAGCGCAACGGCTGCAGAGTCGCCGTCTACAACCGAACTGCCGCGACGACCAAAGCGTTCGTGGAAGGGGCGGCGCGCGGGAAAAAGATCCAACCGGCCTATACGCTGGAGGAATTTGTCGGCGCGCTCGAACGCCCGCGGCGGATCATGCTTCTGGTGAAAGCGGGCGAACCCGTGGATGACATGATCCGGCGCCTCAGCCCGTTGCTCGCAAAAGGCGACCTCATCATTGATGGCGGGAACTCATTCTACCGTCACACCGAGAAACGAACCCACGAAGTGGAGGCCAGTGGGCTTCTGTACCTCGGCATGGGCGTTTCCGGTGGTGAGGAAGGTGCTCTTTGGGGCCCGAGTCTGATGCCGGGCGGTTCAGAGGCTGCATACAAGCTTGTCGAGCCGCTGTTGAAGCGTGTGGCGGCAAAAGCCGGAGAGGATGGGAAACCCTGCGTGGCCTACATGGGGCCCGGAGGGGCCGGCCATTTTGTCAAAATGGTTCACAACGGCATTGAATATGGTGATATGCAGCTCATCGCGGAGGCGTACCACCTCCTCAAGGCAGTCCTCGGACTCACTGCGGATGATTTCTCCCGCGTGTTTGCGGAATGGAACGAAGGAGAGCTCTCCTCGTACCTCATCGAACTGACGGCGAAAGTATTCGCGAAAAAGGACGACGAAACGGGCAAGCCGCTCGTGGATGTCATCCTCGACAGCGCGGGTCAGAAAGGCACGGGCAAATGGACTACGCAGTGCTCTCTCGAACTCGGAGCGCCCGTGCCCACGATTACTGCGGCTGTTGATGCTCGCCTACTGAGCGCGCAGAAGCAGGAACGAATGCACGCGGCCGGGATCCTGCCGGGACCCGAGCCGGGAACAAAGCGCGTGCCGAAAAAGGCGCTCATCAACGCGGTGCGCGACGCGCTCTACGTCTCGAAGATCTGCTCGTATGCTCAGGGAATGAGCCTTCTGGGAGCGGCGTCAAAGGCACACAGTTACCAGATTAATCTCGGGGTGGTAGCCGAAATCTGGAGGGCCGGGTGCATTATCCGTGCGCGCCTGCTGAACGACATCAAAACGGCCTACGATCGAGACGCCGCGCTGCCGAATCTTCTTCTGGACGAGTTCTTCCGCGATGCCGTCGCAACAAGGCAGACAGCCTGGCGGCAGGTGCTGCAAACCGGGATCGCCCACGGCGTCCCCATGCCGGCGATGGCCGCGTCTCTCGCCTATTATGACGCGTACCGCAGCGAACGCCTGCCGGCGAATCTCATTCAGGCACAACGGGATTTCTTCGGGGCACACACGTTTGAACGAATTGACCGCCCGGGCGTTTTTCACGTGGACTGGGAATAATCCGGCACCCCGGCGGGACAACAGCGCGAACCGCGTAAAAGGAGACTCACACGTGAAACCAGTTGGAATTGGCGTGGTCGGGTGCGGCAACATTTCCGAGGTATATCTCAAGGTTGCCCGGAACTTCGGAATCCTGAAACTGGTCGCCGTTGCGGATGCGATTCCCGAGCGCGCACAGGCGAAGGCGGAAGCCCACGGGTTGTCCGCCTGTTCGGTGAAGGACCTGCTTGCCAACCCAGAAGTCGAGATCGTGCTCAATCTGACCGTTCCGGCGGCGCACGCGGAAATCGGAATGGCCGCGCTTGAAGCGGGCAAATGCGTGTACAATGAAAAGCCTCTGGCTACCCGGCGCGAAGACGCGCAGGCGATGCTTGCGCTTGCGGACAGGAAGGGGCTCCTCGTTGGCGGGGCGCCGGACACGTTCATGGGCGCGGGATTGCAGACCTGCCGGAAAATCATCGACGATGGCTGGATAGGCGAACCCGTGGCGGCAACTGCATTTTTCATGGGTCACGGCGCCGAAAGATGGCATCCGGACCCGGAGTTCTTCTACAAACCGGGGGCCGGTCCCATGTTCGATATGGGGCCGTATTACCTCACCGCGCTGGTTTCCCTGATTGGTCCCGTGAAATCGGTGTGCAGCGCAGCGAGGGCGTCGTTCCAGGAACGAGTGATTGGAAGCCAGCCCAAGGCCGGACAGATCATCAAGGTGGAGACGCCTACGCACATCGCGGGAAGCATGGAATTCCAGAGCGGCGCCATCGCGACCGTGGTAACGAGTTTCGATGTGTGGGCTCATTCGCTTCCGAATATCGAGATCTATGGCACGACTGGATCGCTCCGCGTTCCTGACCCCAACACGTTTGGCGGCCAGGTATTCGTCAGGCGTTTCGACGCCAAGGAATGGGTCGAAGTGCCCTATTCGCATGGGTACAGCGAACAGAACAGGAGCATCGGGCTGGCCGACATGGCGTGTGCGCTGCGCACGGGGCGCTCCTTCCGCCCGAACGGGAGGCTCACCTATCACGTGCTCGATACCATGCACGCGTTTCTGGATTCTGCACGCGAACGCCGTCATGTAGATCTTACCAGCACCTGTGACCGTCCCGCGGCACTTCCGATGAACCTTTCGCCCGGCAGCCTCGGCGACTGACGTTCTGGCCCGTTCCATCCTGCCTCATGTCCAGTCTCAGGGCAGGATGGAACGGGTTTTCCTGGATACTCATGCCTGCCTCTCCCCGTTTCGTCCTTGTCGTGTTCACCGACGTTCACGGGAACCTCCCGGCCCTCGAAGCCGCGGCAGAGGACGCGAAATTCTTTTGCCCGGATGCGGTGGTGCACGGTGGGGACATCGTGAACGGGCCGGGTTCGCGCGAAGTGGTTGCCTTCTTCCTCGCGAAGGGATGGAACGGCGTAATGGGCAACCACGAGGACTATGTGCTCCGGTGTACCTCCCCCCGGGCGCCCGCGTTATGGAGATCTGAGCGGTTTGCACCGGTGAGGTGGACGCGCTCACACTTATCGCGCCGCCACCTCGACTGGCTTGCCGAGCTCCCGAACACGATATCACCCCACCCGGAGACAACCGTTGTTCATGGCTCTCCGGGCGATTTCCGCGCGGCACTCCGCAGCGAGATGGATGATGAGCGGGCGGTCGCACTCTATTCAGGCCTGTCCTCACGCGTGGTCATCTGCGGGCACACGCACCTGCCACACGTTCGCGAAATTGGAGACAGGCTGTACGTCAACGCCGGCTCGTGCGGAATCACCCTCGACGGAGATGCAAGAGCATCGTACGCGGTACTCACGCAACTGAACGGAAGCTGGTGCGGTGAAATTCGACGGGTGGAGTACGACACACGGCAAGTCCTTGACCTGGCGCGGCGGACCTCGTGGCTTGAAGAAGGGGGAGGTGTCTCTGCCACCATGGTTCACGAGATGATGACGGGGATAAGCTGGACCACGCCTTTTGTGCGGTGGTGGACCACGCAATGCCGGGAACGGACGAGCGTCGATTCCTACCGCGAGTTCGCGCGAATGCGCGGGATGATTCCCTTGCTCTAGGTCCACTCATCTTCACGCGCGCTTGCCGTTGAGTTATCTTTATTATATCCACCTCGATCTTTTTGATGCTTTCGTATGATTTGCCTTACCGGTTAAGAATGGTGACCGCACAAGCTCGCGCTCTGTTCTGCCCGATTGGTTGGCCCGGTTTGCTCTTTTCTGCTTTGTGCGGGGTAATTTTGCTCGGCGGAATTCAGAGCGCCTCCGCGGGGGAGAGCTCAGGCGAAACAGCTCCCTGGCGCTTCCGTGTCGGGCTTGCCACCGTTGGTGTTCGCCACCTTGACGTGGTGGGAGTCGGCATCACGGGAGAGTACCGCCACCCGCTGGCGTGGCGCGGGGTACAGAGTGGCGGAGAGGCGTTGCTGATGCATTCCGGTGAACGCCGAATTCCCACGCGGGAAGCCTGCAACGATTTTTTTCTGAATGATACCGCGTACGTGTCGCATGTGTATGAGCAGGTGGGCAGCGTTGGCATCGGGGGATCACTCTACGTTCCCGTTCTCAAAGGCCCCGACCATGTTGGTTTTCGCGTTCCGGGTGTGATGGTTGGCCTTTCCGGCGGCCTGATGTTCGAAACGGATCGCGTAGGGTTGCAATCAAGCGATATACAGGCATACTATGGGTACAGCACACCCAGTGATACCGATGTTTCTCTCCGCCCGTATGTTCGACCGCAGATCGTGTTCATGCAGGGCGGTTTCGGCCTTTCCGGGAGTGCAATCATTTTTCCTCGATTCGCCAGGTGGACACTCGGCGTAGCGTACGCCTGGTAGATTGTCTCCCGGGGTAACCTTGGAACCGCGCGCCCGTTTTTCTAATTTTATTCTCCTATCCCTCCTGGCTGCGGGGGAGGGCGGATGTTCCGGCGGCAGCCGCCGTATCCCGGAGACGCCGCGTAACAAATCGTGAGGGCTGGTTGCATGTCTGACCTTGTCAGAACCGGGTTGCGTTCTCTTTGTCTTTTCGGCGCATCCACTGCGCTTTTGTCGTTTCTAGGGTGTCCTCCTCCCTCGGCGACCACCTCTCCCGCCGAAGCCCCCGCGGTCAGCCAGCGAGTTCTTGATTCGCTCCGTGCTGACACCCTGATGAGGTGTCGATACCATAGAAGTTTCGCGTACCAGTACGCACGCAGCGGGCTGCAACAGGATGCGATCACGCAGTTTCAGAAGGCGATTGTTTACTGCAAGGACGATCCGGAAGTGGAGCGTTTTTACGCCCAGTACCTCGATCAGTGGGGGAAACGCGACAGTGCGTTCGTCCATTACCGGAAGGCGGGGGACCTGGATACCTGCCACGTTCTCACCCATTTCTGGCTCTACAGCTTCTACCACGACGCTGGTGATTACCAGGCGGCGATTCGGGAGCTTCTGATTGCGGCCCGCAATCAGGAAGACCCCGCGTTAAGGTACCGCTGGCTCCGCAACGCCGCGGACATGATGGCTTCCGAGAACATGAAGGAAGAATCCTGCCAGATTTACGCGGAACTCCAGCGCCGCGACCCGACTGACGGCGAACTTGCGCAGAGGATGCTTGCGTGCGTAGGGGATGACCCTGAAAAGCGGCTTTCGACGCTCCGTGCTGCCTGTATGGCCGACACAACGAACCGGGATATGTGCCGGTTGTACGCGCAAGAAGAAGAACGCGCGGGGAACGACGCAACGGCGCTTGGGATTTACCTCCGCTTTGCCCGCGAGGACTCCAATAACGTCGGGTCCTGGGAAACCGTGCTTCGTACCGCGAAACGGGTCAATTCCAACGAGGTGATTCTGCTTTCGCTGCGGCAGCTTGCCCGCCTGGAACCGAACAGCGCGGAACGCTGGGGTGCGGTGGCTGATCAACTCGGAGCGGAGAACCGTTTTAATGAGGCATGGGCACTGGTCCAGCAGAAGCTCCGTGAGTTCCCGGAAAACCCGCATCTGCTGTATCTTGCCGGGTTCTACTACAACCGCGCGGGAAACAAGCGGTCCGCACTGGAAGTTCTCGACCGTGCGGTGCTGACGGATGACCCCACGTGGCGTGGCCTTTCATTGAACCTGCACGATAGTATCGAACCACCGTTATCAGAAGACGAGATCAACCAGGCCAAGTTTTTCGGCCGAAAAGTCCCGCGGATTCATCGTTGCAGAATTCCGGGCAGAGAAAAACAGAACGAAGTAATGCAGTAAGCGTGACCGAACCGCGTGAAAAGCGGGCGGCAGAGTAGTTCGGTGAGCGTGCGCTGTACGGCGGGTCCGTATGGGCTACGCTATACCATGCAAACCCCTCGGAGGCTTCAGCCCGAGGTGAGGACAATCAGGAGGAACAGATCGATGGGTGGTCGTAAGGTTCTCACCATTGCCGCCGTCAGCGCATTGCTGTTCGGGATGGCAAGCGCCCAGACAGGAGCCCCGGCACAGGGCGGTGCAGCGCAATCGGCCGATACGGCGAAAGTCCAGGTATCCTTCGTCGTTACGCAGGATGGTAAGGAAACGGCGATACTCGAGAAAGGGAAGCTTGTCGAGGTCGTCGCAACGGTGAAGTTGAACCTGCCGGACGCCAAGAATGCGAACGTTCAGGTTATTGCCGACATCGCAGATCAGTTGAACATCGAAAACGAAGCCGACGTGAAGGTGAAGGGCCTGTACATTGACAATGGCAGCGGGTTTTCCCTTCAACCGACGTCGTCTGTGCGTCCCCGGCTCGGATTCCTTGCGCCCGAAGGTCAGACAGGTATTTCCGCGACCCAGCGGGTGAAATGGGTGCTGGATTTCATGAATGTCGCGCCGCGTGCGCCCTTTTCCGTGAATGCGGCAGTCGTAATTCCTCCCAGTAACGAAATCATCGGTCAGGCCCGCGCCGAGCAGATCCTGAAAGTCGTCAGTTCGCTCACGGTGCAGCAACTGTGGATTGACGGCGGTATCTTCATGTGGCCGCTGGGGTTCTGCCTGATAATCGGAATAGCGTTCGCACTCGAGCGCATGTTCACCCTCACGTTCGCACAGATCAACACGGAGAAATTCTTCACTCAGCTCGCGACAGCGATGAAAGATGGCGGGGTGGAGAAGGCCATGGAGGTCTGCAATGCTACCCGCGGCCCCGTGGCGGCAGTTCTGCGCGAAGGCCTCTTGCGCGTGAAGCAGGGCATAGACCACGTGGAGAAAGCCATTGCCAGCGCCGGCGCCGTGGAGGCGAGTTTCCTGCAGCGTGGAATGATCGTTATCGCATCGGTTACCGTCATTGCCCCGTTCTTCGGATTCCTTGGCACCGTGTGGGGTATGGTGATCGCGTTCAAAGCCATCGCTGAAGCGGGCGATGTGAATCCGACAATCGTCGCCAGTGGTATTTCGCAGGCACTTATCACGACGGTCGGTGGTCTGATTATCGCCATTATTTCGCAGTCTCTGTACAACTTCCTCCTTTCCCGTATCAACCGTATCGTAATTGATATGGAAGAGACGTCGACCAAGCTGGTCGATCTTCTCATCGAGGAAGGCATGGACAAACCGGCCAGTTCCTGACAGTCGACCGCGAAGGATATGAACCATGTTAATGGGTAAGGGCAATCTGGCTCCTTCCGTGGAAATCCCCACGGCGTCGATGGCGGACATATCATTCCTTCTTCTGGTCTTTTTCATCGTCAGCACGTCGATGAACCAGGACCGGGGAATAGGAATGACGTTGCCCCCTCCGGGCAACCCCATGCCGATTCCCAAGGAAAACATCGCGAGCGTGTGGATCAACAACCGCGGCGAGGTGGCCCTGAAATACCTCGGGCAGGATTACATTACCGTCACGTTGCCGGAGATGCGCGAGCGGATTGAACGACGGATCATAGAGAACCCGAACCTTGTCGTATCGTTGCTCGCTCAGCAGGACGCGGACTACAAAACCTTCATCGACGTTCTCGATGAACTCCGCATGGTAGGAAGTCGGCACGACTGGTCGAAGATCTCAATTGCACAACCCTTCGGATCAGCCGGTGTCGGCGGAGGCCCGGGCGGCCAGTAAGGTTCGGGTGGAACAGAGCCACGACGTGAGGAGTCGTATACATGGCGCTTGTAGGTGGCAAATTCAAGGGTCCAAGCCAGCCGGAGGTGGTTATTCCGACGGCATCCATGGCGGACATATCGTTTTTGCTGTTGATCTTCTTCATCGTATCAACGGTGTTCGTCAGGTTCCGCCCGGAGTTTCAGCCTCAGTTGCCGAAAGCGGAGTCGGTCGACGCACTGAAAAACCGGCGAAACATATCGTATTTGTGGATTTCGCCGGACGGGATCATTCAGATTGACAGCTCTCTTGTGAATCTGAACTCGGTCGCCGGTGTCATGTTGAAGAAGATCCAGAAGAATCCGCAACTGATAGTGCTGATCAAGAGCGACGAGAAGACACGGTACGGCATGGTGTCGAACGTGATAGAAGAGCTTCGCAAGGCAAATGCCATCAGAATTGCGTTTGCCGCGAAATCAGAACTCGAATGACGGAGGGGATACGGCATGGTTGGCACCTCTGTTAAACCCCGTCGCGATATCGTCAAAACTATCTACCGGCCGGTTCTGCTCGTTTCGACACTCGTTTCTGCGTTTCTGTGCGTGGGGTTCTACAACCTAAACATGCGCATGGAAAAGGAGCGGATATCTTCGCAGAAGCAAGGGCAGGCGATTGAAGTGGTGGACATTCCGGCGACGGCTCAGCAACAGGAACAGGCTGCTGCTCCCGCTCGCCCGGCCGTGCCTGTGGAAGCCAGGGACGAAAGTCAGGTCCAGGACTTGACGATCATGGACACCGAGCTTTACCAGCAGGCGTCGGTTGCAGTGCCGGAAAAGCTGCAGGAAGCCTCCAACATCAGCCAGCAGGTAGAGCAGGAAGCGCCGCCCATGGAGTTCTGGATGGTGGAGGAAAAGCCTACGATTGTCACGCAGGCGATCCCTGTCTATCCGGAAATCGCGCGTCAGGCAGGGATGGAAGGCGATGTCATCGTGGAGATGGTTATCGGTACGGATGGCAAAGTCCAGAGCGTCCAGATTCTCCGTGGGCCACCCGTTTTCCACGATGCGGCGCGGGAAGCGGCAATGAAAATGACCTTCACACCCGCGAAGCAGAATGACCGCCCTGTACGCGTGAAGGTATCGCAACGCATCAGTTTCCGGTTGCGCGGCTGAGAACGCAGAATCCCGGTTTTTGATCGCTGGTTGTACCCTCACACCGGTCTACCTCGTACATTTCGGGGTAGGCACTGGTGTGAGGGTTTCTTGTTTTCGCGATGCACTCGCGCGGGACATGGGTATCCTCGCGGGAAGGCTCCGGCGCGCGAACGCGGTTTGCCAGAGGCGGCCTCGGATGAAGTGGTTTCACCTGACACTGCTCGTGCTTTTCGCGTGTTCTCCGATCGTCGTACCGGAAAAGCCGACGATTGTGACACAGGCGGTACCGGTATATCCGGAGAGCGCGCGCCAGGAGGGAATTGAGGGCGATGTACTGGTGGAGATGGTCGTGGGCGCCGACGGGATGGTGCAGGATGTACAGATTTTGAGTGGACCATCGGTGTTCCACGAGTCTGCACGGGAGGCGGCGGCCAGAATGGTGTTCTCGCCTGCGAGGCAGGATCACCAGAGCGTTCGGGTGAAGGTTCTGCAGCGTTTCAGTTATCGCTTGAGTTCGCAGGCGCTGGCTTCTCGGGATTCCACTGCGGTGCCGTCTCTGAACGAAGAGATTCCGCTTCTTGAGTATGCCGAGGTTGAAGTGAAGCCTTTTCCGGTTGGTCCACCGGTTCCGGAGTTCCCTGAGATTGCACGGGGCGTTGGTTTCGGAGGAGAGGTCGTTCTTGATATCATCATCGGCGCGGACGGGAACGTGGAGAGTGCGGTGGTCCGTGAGGGGCCGCCCGAGTTCCGGGGTGCTGCGCGTGAGGCCGCAAAGAAGATGGTGTTCACACCGGGAATGCACGGTAACCGTCCTGTTCGGGTGAAGGCGGTGCAACGGATCCGGTTCCCTTTTTCTCCTCAGTAACGGCTCGCCGGAAGCCGGAATGCCGGTCGGGCGAAGCCTTTGTCGTTCGATTCCGCGTGCGGTACGCCATTTGCACAATCATTCTGCAGGCAGACTGAAAAGCTCGGTTTGCATGCGGCGCGTGTTTCCACGTTATTTTTAACGGTTGCGTCCGGTCCCGCCGGTTGTCACACGGCGTTGAGGAAATGATCAAACGGGGAGTGTTGTTATGAAACGGATGTTCTACGCTGCGGTGATGATCGCTTGCAGCGGCGTTCTTGGTTCGCCTGTACGAGTAGCTGCTCAAGTTACCGTCGTAAAGCCGGAACTGACGGCGGAGCAAGCACTGGCGCTGAACGCGGTTCGCGATTCGGCCCGAACGTTGTTTCAGCAGAGGAAGTACCGGGATGCCGTGGAGGCTTACAAGCGCTCCCTTCTGATCGACTCGACGGACGCCGCGACGTATTTCAACCTCGGTCTCGGGTATCAGGTGCTGGGGAATGACGACGAAGCTCTTGCGATGTTGAATCGCTCCGTCGCGTTGGATTCGCTTTTCGCTCCCGCGCACCTTGAGGTCGGCAAGGTGTATCTCAAAAAGCAGGAATTGGAACAGGCGGAAGAGGCATATCTCGCGACCAAAAGGATTTTTGCCGATTCCCTTCAGTATTCCATGGCTGCTGACCAGGGGCTGAACAACGTTGCTATCGCGTACAGCAATCGTGCGGTGGTGGGGATGCGCGAGAGGAACTTCGGATCGGCGGAAGCGGACGCAGAGAAGGCGATTTCGCTTTCTCCGGACATATCGCGCGGGTACGTCGTTGCGGCAACCGTGTACGAGAACCAGCAGAAATATGACGAAGCTGAGCAGCGCTATCGTGCCGCAGTGGATCGCGCGGAGAACGATCAGGTGAAGGCGAACGCTCTCGAAGGGATCGCGCGATCGATCCTCGGGCGCGTGAGAGATTCCCGCAACAACGCAGCCGGGGTTCGTTCGGCGCGCGTCTCTGCCGCCGAAATCCTGCGTCAGGCGGTGCAGATTGATACGATGAACTTCACTGCGCTGGTGAACCTTGGCAACACGCTGTTTGATCTGGAACAGTACGCGGCTGCGGAATCCGCTCTCGTGCGGGCGGAGAGCCTGCGTCCGCGCGACTTTCGGCCGCCGCTCAAGCTTGCCGAAACGTACATGAAACTGAACAAATGTGGGGAGGCTGAGCAGGCGGCTACGCGTGCGCTGGCGGTTCAGCCGGGGAACGCCTCCGCCCATGCAACCCGTGCGGAAGCGCTGGAGTGCCTCGGGCGCACTCGTGAAGCGCTGGACGCGTACGTTCAGGCCAGCCGCGATCCGCGGTGGAAGCAGTATGCTGATCGGAAGGCGAAAACGCTGCGGGAACAACTAGGTCTGCCCGCGCAGAACTGAAGGCGCTTCTGGCTGAAGCGATGCGGGGCGGCTGCCTGGAGGCGGACCGCCCCTTTCTTTTTGCGGCACGCGGTTTGCCGGTTGTGGTTGGTGCAGGGGTGTTGCGGGCCGGCGTCCGCTGCGTATGTTTGCGTACAAGCTGGAACGTCGGCTGCGCCGTTCTCATTGGCGCAGACTGAATGAGAAGGAGCCACGTCGATGCTGGTACGATGGGGATTTCTGTCAGGTGCGTGGATCTGGCCGGTTCTCTTTGCGATCGGTTGTGGCACCACGGGCCCGGATCTGGTTGCGCCTGCTACACCTGCCGGGTTCGGGCGCATCGGCGGGGGTGACGGCGAGAATCGCTTCGGCTGGCAGAGGAACCGGGAGAAGGATCTGGCCGGGTACCGGATGTACCGAGCCGAGGGTGACCCTGCTGCCGCGTACCAGCTAATCGCTACTATCTCTCGTGATAGCACCTCGTACACCGACCGGAACCTGGACTATACCATTCAGTTCTACTACAAGATGACGGCATTTGACAACGCCGGAAATGAGAGCCCTGCATCACTGCCGATCCTCGCGATCGCCGCGAATCTGACCGCGCCATCGGTGCCCGCAAATGTGTACGCCGTAGGACAGAATCTCGTGCCGCCCGCCAGTATTTCCGTAAGCTGGTCGGCTAACCCTGAAGCCGACTTCGCCGAATACTGGGTGTTCCGCTCGGTCACCACTCCTGCGCCGTACGCGGGAACACCGGTGGCGATTGTGCCGAGAGGAACGACGTCGTTCAACGACACCACCGTAGCGGTCGGAACGCGGTACTACTATCGGGTAATCGCGGTGGACAAAGGCGGCCTCAAATCCCCCGGGAGTCAGAGCACCGAAGTGTCGGACGTCGCACTTCCTCCTGCCACGCTGGCGGCTCCAGGCAACAACGCGACAACCGCTTCGCTGACACCCGAATTCCGCTGGGTTGCGGTGCCCCAGGCAGTCGGGTACAAGTTGATCATCTATGCCGACGCGGGCGGGTTTACACAACATGGAACCGCCTACACCAGCAGCCCGGCGACAAGTATCATCTACGCCGGAACGCCCCTTGTCAGCGGGCGGACGTACTACTGGCGCCTTGCCGCGACCACAAAGGGGCCGGATCAGATCAATTCCATCAGCACGATGTGGCGTTTCACCGCGCCATGACAGGAGTCTCTCGGAGGCCTGTTTTGTTTCGGGCTTGACCGATCGCGTCATTTTGCCCCGACGATCCGCCGCCGTACTTTCCGATTGTGTCGTTGCACACCTGAGCCTTTCTTTCCCGACGTTCTCTGCGTTCTCTGCACCCCGTGGAGGATGGAAACGTGACGAGCAAAGAACGTATCCTGCTGGCACTGCACCGGGAAAAGCCCGACCGTCTCCCCGTGTCGGTGCACCAGTGGCAGGGGTACCATCTCCAGACGTATATGGGCGGGATTACGGATATCGAAGCGTTTACGGCGACAGGTATGGATGCGCAGATCCAGTATTTCCAGTCCATGGGCCAGTTCTGGCTGGTGGATGCAGACTTTTCCAAAACCTCAACGCCGCAATGGAGAGACGATGTTCAGGTTCTGAGCAACGACCCGGACCACCGCAAAGCCCGGCACGTGATCACCACTCCCGAAGGCATATTGACGTACGAAACGGAAGGGGACCGGAAAACCACCTGGATCACCAAATACCTCATCGAGCGCGATGAAGACATCGAACTCATTGAGAAGTACATGCCGGTTGCGGTGTTCGACCCGGCGCCGGTAGCGCAACTGTATGAGGAAATCGGAGACAGGGGCATCATCCGGGGATTTGTGTGGGGGGATCAGGCCGGGTGCTGGCAGCATGCATGTTGTCTGGAGGACGTGAACAGGCTCATACTCGCCTGTTTCGACAAACCCGACTGGGTACATCGTCTCCTCCGATCGCTCCTCGAGAAGAAGCTTCAGTTCATCGCAGGACTGAAAGGCGCCAGATTTGACCTCATTGAAACCGGGGGCGGCGCCGCATCTTCCACCGTCATTTCCCCAGACCTGCACCGGGAGTTCTGCCTGCCGTACGACCGGACACTTCACGACGCACTGCACGACCTTGGATTTTTGGTCACCTACCACACGTGCGGAGGCACGCGTGGCATTGAGGAGCTTATCGTGGAAAACGGCTGCGATGTTTCCGAGACACTTGCGCCACGAAGTATCGGGGGCAATCAGGAGCCCTGGGAATTCGCGGAGAAGATTCGGAACCGCGTGGCCTTGGTCGGTGGAATGGATCAGCACAATTGCCTCACAACCGGCACGCCGCAATCAATTCGCCAGCACGTGCACACGCTGTTCGAAAGGGTCGGCAGGAACGGCGGATATGTCCTTTCAACCGCGGATCATTTTTTCGATACCCCTGTGGAAAATCTGAACGCGTATGCGGCCGCCGCGAGGGAATGCACGTACAGTTGAGGCGTTTTCCCTGGTGGATCTGGCCGGAAAGGTAACCAACATGACGCATCGAGAGCGCTTCAACCGGATTTTCCGTTATCAGCCGGTAGACCGTGCCCCGTACTGGGGCACAGGTGGATGGTCAGAGACAATGCGCCGATGGATTTCCGAGGGTATGCCTGAAGCCGTCAGTCTATCCAAATACTTCGGTGCGGAGGAGACAAAAGGTATTCCGGTGTATTACGGCCCATGGCCGCATTTCCCGTATGAGGTTCTCAAGGAGGAAGGTGCGACGCAGGTTGTGAGGAACCACGAAGGAATCATCATGCGGGTCTACAAAACCGATGGTGACCGGAGTATGCCCCATTTCCTGGAATTCCCCGTGAAGACGCGGGACGACTACCGGACAATCATCAAGCCGCGGCTCTGTCAGAACCCGAGGGATAGATTTCCGGCTGATTGGAACCGGCGGTGCGCTGAGTGGAAGGAACGAACCGACCCCCTTTGCCTCTTTGGCGACCGTTGGTCCGGTTTTTTTGGCCCGCTGCGGAATCTCATGGGGCTGGAAAACCTGTCGTACGCCTTTTACGACGATCCCGCGCTGATCGAGGAAATGATGGATGACATCTGCGACAACATCCTGTTGATCACAGAGCAGATCTTGAATGATACCGATATTGATTACTGGGCGTTCTGGGAGGACATGGGCATGAAGACCGGGCCTCTCCTCAGCCCTGAGTTGTTCGATCGGTTCATGGTCCCCCGGTATCGCAGGGTCACCGATTACCTCCGTTCGCGCGGCGTTGACCTTATTTTTGTGGATTCCGACGGCGACGTGCATGCTCTGATTCCGTTGTGGCTGAAAGCTGGAGTCAACGGCCTCTGGCCCTGTGAGATCGCCGCGAACATGGAACCGGCACCGATAAAGAAGCAGTACGGGCGCGATCTGCTCCTGTGCGGGGGAATAGATAAACGGGCGCTTGCGGCCGGGCCCAAAGCGATAGATGAAGAACTGAAAAAGGTTCCACCTCTTGTTGCCGGAGGTGGGTACGTCCCCATGGTGGACCATTCCTGCCCGCCCGACATCTCCTGGTCCAATTACTGCTACTACATGGAAAAGCTGAAGGAAGCGATCCGAATCGCGTAAAATCGCGCGCACGGCCGTCTCTTCCGAGGTCATCAATCCCGTGTGATGCATACCGGAGGATGCCCCCGCGTTCCGAATCCGCGATCGCATCTCTTGACTAACGGGAAGCGAGTGTTTACTTTGATCTTAGGCTGTACGGTGTGATCGGCATCACAAAAGCCACGAGGCTGAGACGAGTCGATCCGGTAACACGCCGCCGCAGCAAGCTTCCGAACGTGTCGCGTTAGCGTCCCCGGGGCGTAGTCCCTGCCGCGAGGACAAACTAAGGAGTTCCCGGTATGACGACAACGAAGCGTGATCTTGCGAAATACGTGGCAAAGGACACCGGTTGCAAACAAAGCCTCGCGGCCAGGATGGTGGACAGTGTGTTTGAAGGGATGCGCGAGAGCCTGATGCGCGGTGACCGGATTGAAATCCGCGGGTTTGGCGTTTTCGAGGTGCGCAACACGCGCCCGAAACCGGCAGCGCGGAATCCACGGACGGGCGACATCATTCAGGTACCTGCGCGGCGCAAAACACACTTCAAACCCGGCAAGATTCTGAAGGAAGAACTGCGTCGCCCGAGGTAGACTTTCCTCGTAATTGACGCACTGACCAGGCTTTGAGCTGCTGGGAGAGGTGGTTTCCCGAATCTGGAAGCCATCTCTTTCTGTTTGTTTGAGGGGACGGGAAGCCGATGGAGTACACGTACGATAGCTGGCAACGCGCCTGGGCGGAGATCTACGAGGCCAGTTGCGAAACCGGGAGAAAAAGGTGGGGAACACTTCCCGGCATCGCCATCATGTTCCACTCCGTTCTGGACGGAATGGTGCGATTCCAACCGGGCAGGATCGAGCGGATTCTGTCAGCGGATCCTCGGCTGCGTGAAGAAGTGGGGGAACGAATCGGCACCCTCCCCGACGAGATCACCTCCCCCGCCGATCTGATTGTCGCATTCCTTGAATCGTTCCGGAACGGGCAGGCGCTTCAGAGGATGATCCGTTCGGAAGCGGTGTTCAAATGGGTCTCAGAGCACTTCGGGTACGACGAACTCACGCTCGGGGGAACCTCTGCAAACATGGCGGTAACGGTTGCCTCGCTGGGGGTGCCCCGCGTGCTTGTCTATGCCAACCCGCTGACAAAACCCCTTGCGCAAGCGTTTCCTTCCCTCTCCAATCTCCTGACAATCGGCCCTGACGGCACCGTTGGCTCGCCGCGCGACGTGGCTCACGGCGACGATGTGTTTGCCATACATTGGATTTTCGAGTATCAGAAGGATGACACGATACGCATTGACGGGCAGACACTGACCGCCCCGAGGGCGAACAGGTTCATTCCCTCGTGGAACCCGGCAAACAACCAGCTTCGACTGGCCCCCGGTTTCAAAGCCACGTTTCTGAAGGACGCGGACCGATTTTCCCACCTGCTTGTCTCAGGGTTTCACATCCTGAGCGACCGCTATCCGGATGGCACCACGGCACAGGAGTGCATTGTCCCGGTGGCGGATTACCTGCGCCTGGTGCGAACGCGAGCTCCCCATATGCGCGTACACTGCGAGCTTGCTTCTATCGCCGGCAAAATCGTTCGAAAAGGGGTCCTCGACCACATCCTTCCTCAGATGGACAGCATCGGGCTGAATGAAGTGGAACTGGCAACGTGGCTGGAGGAAATCGGCGCCGGCGAGCTTGCGGGGAAAGTACGTGACCAGAACGCGCCGGAGGCAATCCTTGCGGGACTTAACAGACTCGCCGATGCCACCGGTGTTCCGCGCATCCATCTGCACAACTTCGGGTACTACATGGTTCTTGCGGAAAAAACTGCAGGGTCGCCGGAAGGAATTCGTCAGGGCCTTGCTTGTGGAGCGTGCGCAGCCGTGGTGAGGGCCAAGACGGGGCGCCCTCCCAGGTCAGACGAGGTGACCAGTTTTGTGGACCTTCCTTTGCGGACGGAGGCATTCGACGCGATGCGGACCCTCGCGCCGTCTGCGAAGACGCCGGATTTCGCGTTGACGGGCGTGGGAACCAGCGGAGGACGGAATCTGGTGTTTGTACCGACAAGAATCGTGGAACGCCCCGCGCGCACCGTGGGGCTCGGCGACACGATTTCGGCAAGCGCATGGCTTGCGGAGGGGGACTAAGGAGCAGAAAAAACGGTGCGTCCCTTCTCGGGAGCGCTGATCTGAGCGACAAGAGCGGCGAGGACGGCAAGACCCGCACACATGACGTACATCACCTGATATCCCCATATCTGGGCTACCTGGCCGCTGACCACGCTTCCCACCGTGGAACCAAGCCCGTACGCGAGGGAGGCCAGCGCAAACTGCCCGGTCGCGGAACGGCCGGGTGGCGCCAGTTCCGTTACAAGAGTGACTGCTCCGACGTGGTATGCGCCGAACGTGAATGCATGGAACACCTGTCCCGCGATTGCCCCGGTCGGGGTCGGCCAGACCGCGTAAAGTGCAAACCGGGCCGCTGAACCCACCAGCCCAAGCGTGAACAGCCATCGCGCGCCGAAGCGCCGAATAATCCTGCCGGTAAAGAACATCATGCCGATTTCGGCAACAACGCCGATAGACCACGCAACGCCTTTCAGCGTATCGCTGACGCCGATCTTGTCGAGGTAGAGGCTGTAGAGGTTGTAATGGCCGATCGCCGATATTCTTCCCAGGAACGCGGCTACAAGAAACACAATGAAAGGTCCGGTCAGAGAACGCCAGAAGTGCCGGTCCTTTACGGCGGCGCCAGGGCGGTTGATTTCTTCGCTGGAAAACGTTGCAAGAACAACAAGCGCGGCGATTTCCGCGGCGATGAACACAAAGAACTGGCCTCCGGCAACTCCGTGCCCCAGCAGCCAGCCCGCTGCAGTACTTCCGACGATGAACGCTGCGGAACCCCACAAGCGGGTTCGGCCATATTCTCCCCCGTGGATCCGGATGTGGGTGAGCAGGAGATCATCGAGCAACGGGATGACGGGCGTCATGAATACGCCGAGAACGATTGTGAGTCCGATGATCTCCGGGAGGCCCCGTGTAAGCATGTACGCGGGGTACAGCGCCGCGCTGGCGATCATACCCATGACGAGGGTACGTCTCCGTTTGTCCGTTCTGTCAACGAAGGGTCCCCAGACGAACAATCCTACCAGGCTTACCAGATTCGATACTGCGAGCACCCACCCGATTTCTACCTGTGAAAGCCCGGCAGCGCGTCTCAGATAGAGCGGGAGAAACGGAACGAATGCGCCAAAGGAGATGAAATGGGTGAAATAGAGCAGGACGAATCGCATGAAGTCAGATAGTGGCCGGCGCAGAGGTGTGAGTCACGAAGACGAACGCAGATCCATTGTGGAAGAATGACGATAACGCGTCTTCACCCGCGGCGCAAAGGGACTCAGACGACGCGGCATTCAATGGGCCCGCCGTCGAGCCCGAGAAAGCAGAGCCATGCTTCGGCTACTGTGAGGCCTGTGGCGACGTTGAGGGCGTTGACGTATGCATCCAGTTGTGGTTTGTACTTCAACTTGAGGTTGTCTGCGTCCTGCGGGGAACCCCTGTCCGTCTTGTAATCCACCAGGACGAGTTCGCTACCCTGTGTAAATACGAGGTCGCAGACCCCGCGTATGATATTCCTTACGCCGTTCGTGTCTTCGCAGAGTGTTACCGGTACTTCTTTCCAGCGTTGCGGTGCGCTGTATGCACGATTGATCACAGGAAGCGAGAAACAACCGCGCACAAGCGCTACCGCCCTGGCCCGTTCCTCGTCATTCAGATCTTCTTCCTCCGCTTCGATCTTCACCACACGCTCGACGCCTGAAAGGTTTCCCGGGTGCAATCGCTGCAGGGCCCGGTGAACCACCGTTCCCAACCGGCGGCCCGAATCGTCTTCGGGAGAGCCGTGTACCGCGAGAGTCGGCGATTCATCGGCCCACCGTTCCCGCTCATCGGGGTGTTCAGAAGATGGATAGATGATTCTTACTCTGGGTCGCGACGCCTGTTCTGTCGCGTCTCTGCGTTTCTCTTCAAATCTCCGCAGTTCCGTCTCAAAGGCCGAGATAACATCAGCGCGTTCAACGGCGGGCGCGGCCGATTGCGAATCCCGAAAATCGCGCGGCTGCAAGACCGGCCACTCGTGTGATTCCGACGCAGACTCGATGAGGCTCTGCCAGGTTGCGTTCTTTGTGACCAGCACCCTCGGAAGCAGCAGGTAGTCGCGTGCCCTTGTCAACGCAACGTAAAGCAGCCGGGTCATCTCCGCCGATTCTCGTTCTCGATCCGCCCCCCGGGCCTCCTTCCAGTCACGCGTGCAGAAAGAGGCTCCGCCCGGAAGCTTTTTCACGAGTAGGCCACACCGCGGGGGTGTTCTGCTATCCCCGCGCACCATTACCAGCTTTTCACTGCTCTGCGAGCTGTTCAAAGGCGCCCCCAGGTCGAGGAGGAACACCACCGGGAACTCCAGCCCTTTCGCCTTGTGGATGGTAAGAAGTTGCACGCGCCCGCCGGCTTCATCGTCCAGTTCGGCTTCGCTTTCTTCCGCGTTCAACAACCGCAGCGTTCTCAACCGGTTGCAGAACCCCCGGAACGAGTAGGAATTCTCCGCTTCATAGCGCCTGGCTTCGTCAACGATCTTCATGAGATTGGCGATCGACTGTTCTCCGTCGGGCTGCTGTGCATACGCAGCGAGAACACCCGTTTTCTCGAACAGAAACTCAATTACTTCGGAAGGTCGCAGCTCGTTCAGGCTGGCGCGGGCCTCACGCAGGAGAGCGAAAGCCCGTCCAATCGTTTCCGGGAGCGCATCCTGCCGGTCGTCGGTGTAGTCGAAATTTGAAGCGTCCGCAATCGCCGCAAGGGCGAGCTCTGCGTCCGAAACGCCGAAAAAGGCTGATCTCAGCGCCGCGATGACACTGAGGCTGTCGTGAGGTTGTTCCAGGGCATGAAGCAGTGAGACGAGACGCACCACTTCCTCGCGTTCGAAGAGGCCCTTTCCACCCAGAATGCGGTAGGGAATGCGCCGGTAGCGAAATTCGTCTTCCAGCTCCTCAGTAACCGCCCAGCGCCGGCAAAGGAGTGCAACATCCCCCCAACGCGCGGGGCGCAACTGCCCTGTCCGGGGATCGCGCACCTCCCACCCGTCCGCCACCACCTGTTGGATCGCATTTGCGACGAGCGCCGCCTCCACAGGGCGGGCGTCTTTCAATGCGTCGCACCGCTCGGTGGCCGGTTCGACCCACAGGACACGTGGTTCCGCGTCCTCCTGCATTCCCGCGGGCGGCTCCAGCGGTTGGTACGCCGGAATGAACATTCGCGCCTCGTCGGGGAGGTCTGGCGATGAGAAAACGCCAAGCTGGCCGAACACGGCGTTTACGGCGCGTATGATGCTCCCGTGCGAACGGAAATTCGTGAGGAGGTGGCACCTGTTCTCAACTCCAATGAGGGAGGCGACACGGGAGTATGTCTCAATATCGGCTCCGCGGAAGCGGTAAATCGACTGTTTCGGATCACCCACCACGCAGAGTCTCCCCGGCGACAACCCGGATTCTTCCCACGGGGCGGCGGGTCCATCGTCGACCGGACTGATCCGCTGAGAGAGGAGGATGATGAGCTCTGCCTGAACCGGGTCGGTATCCTGAAACTCGTCGACGATGATTGTTCGAAACTGCTCTTGCAGTTGGCGGCGCACTTCAGAACGGTTCCGAACAAGATCACGGGCCTTTATCAGCAAATCGTCGAAATCCAGGCACGCGGCGTCGTGTTTGGCCCTTGCGTAGGCCGCAATGATTCCTTCTTCGGGATGAGTCAACCACCGAACGATGCCCGAAATCAGGTTGTGCGTGTAGCGCGTCCGCAGCTCGTCGACATACGTGAGCAATGGCGCCAGTTCCGCTGCAGAACTCTCCGGAAGCGGCTGCAACAGACGATTGACGCGTTCCTCTTGGGTGGTGGCGGCGGAGAGTGCCTCTACGAATGCCCGCACGGTTTCGACTGTGGCAAGCCTTTTCCCTGAGAGGGTTCTCCCGCGGCTGTCCCGGTTCGAAGCGGGGAGCAATTCCCGGACGTGCTCGATCGCGTCCTCATCCGGCGCTGCCGCAGTTTGCGGGCCGAGCATTTCCGATACCGGATGCATTCGGAAACGGCGTATCGCTTCGGCGACGGAATACAGGTCGTTCGGCGTCAGCCCGAGCTCGACGGAACGTCGGACCGCCTCGGGAAGATCGGGCCGATGGAACTGGGTTGTGATCCAGCTCCGCCACACATCCCGCCAGATTTCCGCGGCCGCGCGCTCTTCCGCGACACGGAATTCTACGTCTACTCCCGCTTCGATGGGGTACTGGCGCAGAATTCTCGCGCAAAAGCCGTGGATGGTGCCAATCGGCGCTTCTTCAAGATCATTCAGCGCCTGCTGAACCAATCCCCGCTGAGCGGGAGAGACGCTGCTGACTGTCGCAAACAACCTCGCGCGCAGACGGTCCTTCAATTCCTGCGCCGCGCGCTCCGTAAACGTGATTGCCGCGATTTCGGTCAACCGCGGCGGCCGTTCGCCCTCTGACGTCGGCGTCGTCAGCAGGAAAAGAAGCCTGCCCAGCATGGTGGTGGTTTTGCCCGTGCCGGCGCTGGCCTCAACAAGGAGTGTTTCGTTCGTACTCCTTTGTGCGCGGTCGCGTGCATCCTGGTCGAACAGCGCGCTCATGGGGTGCCGCCTTTGGACCGCAGAGAAAGGAAACACGCGCTGCGCAGGTCCTTCCGGTACCTCTTCCAGCGGCTCGTAAGGCCCGAGAGCGATCCGCAGGCGACCGCAACGTCACAATGCGCGCAGGTCCCGTGCTCACCGTTGGGTGGATCCTGTGGAAGCGGAGGGAAGAAACCACTCCGCATGCAGGGGATGATCACACCGAGAACTCGATCCAGTTCCTCCTGACCGTTGTGTAACCTCTCACCGGAAAATGAGAGCGTGTCGAAAACCGGTACCGAGTCCACGTCGTCAGTCGTGACGGGGTTCTTGAGATACAGGTACCACGCCTCGCTGACCTCTCTCGCCAGTGCTTTTTCTTGCAACCATTGGTCCAGCATCCGCGCGTACAGCAGCGCCTGGAGGAGTTGCCCCGAGTTCGTCAAACCATTCAGAGTGCGGGGTTTGCGGCCCGATTTGTAATCCAGAACGCGGGCACAAGGCGCTTCGCGGGAGAAATCCACCCGGTCGATTATCCCCCGGACAGCCAACGTTCCGCCGTCCGCAAGCGGGAGAAATGCCGGATCTTCTGGTGAGGTTGCATCCACTCGGCCGCCAGACACACCGAATCCCAGTTCGACCAGTGAAGGTTCCCATGAATGCACGTCTCCCAGTGACCATGCAACCGCTGCCCACGCGCTTTCCTGGAGGGCGGTCCAACGAATGCGCCAGATGACGCCGGGCGGGACCGTGCCCTCCTGTTCCAGCTCACGTCGTTTTTCTTCGGCAAGTTCATCAAAAAGCGGTCGAAGATCCCGCGCGGATTCAGGACGCCGTGGAAAGAGCTGTTCGTTGATCAAGCGGCGGAAAAACTCTGCAAGGAGCTCGTGGAGAACAAGTCCAAAATCCATCCGCGAGAAATCAAGGACGATGTCGGGCTCGGGCAACGGCTCAGTTTTCAGGATTCGCGTCACCAGGAAGCGGAACGGACATTGGGCGTACGTTTCCAGCGCTCTCGTGGAAACGGGATTGTGCTCGGTTCCCAGTGACGAGAGGTGGTTTGCCAGCACGTCATCCACCGCGCGTTCCGCAAACCACCCGTCGTACGGACCGGGGAATGAATCACGGGCGCGCAGGAGCGCCATGCCGTTGCGGGCGTGCCGACTCAGGCGCCCGGCAATTTGCTCTCCTGCAGAAGTGCCCGCGACGCCCGCGGCGTGTGCAAGTATCAGTTCCTGCGCGTTGAGCCAGAACGCTTTCGGCCTCGGAACGGGTTCTCGTACGGCCCATTCTCCCCGTTCGGAAAGCTCGCGGTGAAGGGCCTTTTCATCCCACAGCGGCGTCTCCGACGGCGACTCCTCAAGCGGGATGACTCTGCGGATGACTTCCATCAGTGCAGAGGACGGAAGCTTCTCGGCCGCTGCAGCATCGGTCCGGCGGGAATAGCTGAGACGAACGCGGTCAGATGCTGCAGAAAGAGCCATGGCAAACATGGCATAGTCAATCGCCTTCTGAAGATCGAGCGAAAGGCTGGCGGACTCGTGGCGAAGACCGTCGTCAGGTTGGACTGAAAGTGCCGTGCGTGTGGTGGTTCGCGGAAATTCACCGTCCGATAGTCCTACCATGACAAGCACCCGGCATGGACGAATGCACGCACCGGTCAGGTTGGTAAGCACTACACCGTGCGGATCACTGCGGGTGGTGGAAGCCCTTGTGTGTCCCAACGCCTCCTCAAGGATGGTCCTTCGTACAGGTGCGGGTGGCAACTTCCCTGCAGCATCGTACGTGGCAATTTCGTCCAGAACACGTTCAATTTGCCGCACTTCTTCGCTGCTGCCGACCTCAGCGGTTTGTTGCCACCCCTGCTTCACTGCGGCAATCCATCCCTCCCACGAGGAGGCATTTTCAATGGCATCACGGCTGGCGTCGAGCTCGTGGATCAACTGGCGAAGCTCGCACGTTGCGTCATGCTCTCTGCGCAGCGAGGCGACGTCCTCGACTGTGTCCTCCTCCCCCTCCGCCGGTTGATGTTCTATTCTCCACGCCAGAGCACGTTCGTAGCGCGCGAGCCGGTCATCCCACTCGCCGCGTACGTCTCTGTCGGGTCTGATGCCGCCAAAAACTCCGGCGATACGGGCGATGCGGTCCCAGTCTGAGGAATTCACAGACCGTGCTGGTTCACCTGGCGGGTTAGTACCGCGCGGCTTGCAGACACTGAGCAGGTCCATCACCCTGGTGCGAAGGAGACCGCTTTCCACCGCATCCAGGAACAGCAGAAGGCCCCGCCCGGCGTCTGTGTCAGAAAGCGGTTCTCCAAACGCCATGTTCACCGGAATGCCCGCTTTCCGTATCACGTCCGCGGCGAGCCGTTCACTGCGGCTTTTGTCAGGAACGATGACCTGGAAATCCTGAAACCTCAAGCCGTCTTCCTCGATGACTTTCCAGATCCACCGGGCTGCCTCGCGGATCTCCTGAGCTGGTTCCGAGGCACTGGCAACGCAGATTGCCGGATTCTCGTGCACTTCTTCGGCGTCCGAATGAAACAGATCGCCGACGATTTCCCTGGCGACGCCCGATTTCGCCGGAATCGAGCTTCGTGCGATACCCCACGTCGCCTCGAAAAGTTCGATGGTCGGTTCCGCCACCGCGAACGCAACGCTTCCCGGTACCGACGGAACGTACGCGCAGGCGCGGGAAGCGGCGGCCGCCAGCGCGCCAAGGCAGCGCTTTTCCAACTCGTTAAGGTGAAGAAACCCGAAAAGGAGGTAGAAATCCTCTCCCGGGGCGGCGGGATCCGTTTTTAGTCGCTTGGTTGCGAGGGCCAGAATGTCGCTCTGGTCAACCCATTTGTTCGATTGGAGGATAGCCTCGCTCGCATGGTAAATTGCCGCGATTTCCTTGCGATACCGCGCCCCGGTGCGTTCCTGGAGATCAGAGGGCGACACGCATGCCTTTTTCAGTTCGACGATCTCGCGCAGCACCGCGCGCAGGAAACTTGGCCGATCTCGCGGGTCGAACGCCGCCCCCTCAACTGCAAACGCGTTCGTCTGGTGTGTGGTGCGCCGGACCGCCTCGGAAATCACTGCAAGCGAGGCCGAACGCGGAAGCGGTCTCAGCCCGCGGTCCTCAATCCAGGGTCGGGCAATCTCGCCCGCCCAGGGGGCCAGATGGGCAATCCGCACATTGAACAGGCCCGCGCGGGCCGGTTCCGCCGACGGGACTTCCTGTGCCAGGAAAACGGGAAGGGCATCGCGCACCACATCGCGCGTCTGTCGATCCGGAGTCAGGACGGTGATCCTCGCGAACTTTTCACGCTTGCGGAACTCAAGAATCGTTCGAGCAAGCCGCGAAAAGAGTGCGTGAGGAGGTCCAGTAACGATCTCGTGCATGCGGGTTCCCGAATCGAAATGCGTGCCCGTTTTCTCATCGCCCAAGGTGGTTTTCTACCAAGTCTACGCGTTTCCCGGCGAACGGTGCAAGCGCGCACGACAGGCTGTCGGAGCTTGTCCCCTGCCGAATGCACATCGTACGTTATATTCGGTCCCTTTTCCCGTCCCCCGGGGCAATTACCCCGATGAGTTTCCGGGATCCGACGCGCGCAGGAGGTTCAATCATGCTGGAAGACGCGCCGTTAGAACATGAACTCCACAACCTTGGCAACGATTGCTACCGCAGCGGCCAGTTCGAGAAGGCAGTGGAGTTCTACTGCCGGGCGATCGAAGAAAACGGTCGCATGGTGGAAACGTTTTTCAACAGAGCCCTCGCATATGCTCGCCTCGGGGAGTACGACGCTGCTCTCAACGATGCAACCTACGTAATCGAACAAAACGCGAGTCTGCACGACGCCTATTACCTGCGGGGGCGCATCCACGAACTGCGCCTTGACGATCGCGCTGCTCTGGCCGATTACGACAGGGCGATTTCTCTCAACCCCGATTTCCACGCCGCAGTAGAGCAGCGCACGACCGTTGTTTCCCGCGAATGGACCTATCGCGATTTGCGTAACCTTCGCGCCCAGATAGCAATCGAGCCGGGAAACGCCTACCTCTGTTTTCAATTCGGTCAGCGGCTTCTGTTGATCGGCCATGTGGACGACGCGATTCGCTACCTGGAAACCGCTCGAGAACTCGGTTTTGCCTTCGGTGATCTCTGGGGCGAACTTGGCAACGCGTATCGCCAGTCACGGCAGCCTGTGAAGGCCATCGCGGCGTTCCGTCAGGCAATCCGGGTTAACCCGACCGACGTCGCTTCATGTGCGCACTTGGGCCAACTTCTGACTGAATCGGGTCATTATCGCGACGCGGTACAAGTCTTCCGGCGAGCTCTCGGAATGCCGGGCGACGATGTGGCCGCGCTTTTCTGCGGCCTTGGCGCCGCGCTTTACGGACTGCGAAAATGGGAGGAGGCGCGCGAAGCATTCCAGCGTGCGCTGGATACGGAACCCCGGCTTCCTGACGCTGCGGCCGGAATGGGTCTGATCGCCTGGCGTCTGGGTGACCGCGCCCGAGCGGCACAATGGTGCAGAGCGGCGTTGGAGCTTTCTCCGGGGGCCACTGACGCCATTGTGCTGTCCGTGAATCTCGCGCTGTCGGAAGGCGCACTTGCCACCGCGATGGAGATGCTGTACGAGCTGTTTCAGGCGAATTCGGAAGATCACCGTCTCGCGTACGTCCTGTGGACCGTCGATACGTACGCTCGCAAGCAACCCGGTTTCCTGCCTGACGAAGGCAGCGCAGTGTGGGCTCGCCGGAGAAAAACGCGTGAAACAGCACGGCGGGTGGTCCGGTCCGCGTTGAAACACCGCAACGATCTCTCGTTCGTCCAGCGCGATCTTTGTGACGAATTGCTCGCGTCGTGCCCCGTGTGCGAAGAGGCCGCGGAGGCGCTGTACCAGAAACTGATCACTGCAGGAAATGACGTGCTTGCGGTGCTCTACCGGGAAATTCGCCAGCCCGCGCTGGTTCCCTCCGCGGAACGGTTGCAGGGCGCGGCGTGCGTTGCGCGAATGCAGGACGAAAGGTGGTTGGCGGACGTGTGCCTTGCGTACGCGGACGTGCTGGTCGGAACGCCGGAAGCACCTCGTGTGGAAGGGCTTGCACGCGTTCTGACGCGGCTGAGTCTCCGTGGCGTGAACCACGCAGAAGGGATTCGTGACCTGTACCGGTTTTGCCTCGAGGGAACCAGAGCGGGAACAGTGCATACGATGATCGGCCTGGCGCCACGGGTGTTCCGCCTCGCTCTGACCATCAACAAACCGCCGTCAATCCTTCCGGAGACAGGGGAGTTCCTGATCCGTCTCTCGGAATGGCTTGAAAGGTTTGAACGAGCGGCCAGATGGGTGCTTCCCGCGCGGGAATGGCCGGAAGTGGGGGACGAACTGGCCGAACTGCGGAACAACCTTATCGAGAGTGTTCCGGCCCCGGAAGCCTGGGCTCTCGCCTCAGTGCTCACCAACTTCGGGTCTATCGCCCGCCACTACGTCCCGATCAATTGAACCAGCCGCAAGCCGATCACCACCGAAGTACTCCGCTTCTCCCCAGGTCTTATCCGCCGAGTTCGACAAACGGCCGCGGGGTTCCGGTTGCGTCAAATCCAAACACCACGTTGCCACCTGCCGCCTTCGCGCGCTCAAGCGCGCGCCGCGCCTGCCAGTACAACTGTTGAGGGTCATCGAAATACGAAGGATAGGTGACTACGCCGACGGAAAGTGTCGGGCGTGTGGCGATTCCCTCCGGCAACGGAATTTTGAGGGTTTCCTTGCGGAGAAGCTCCGCTCGCATCAGAGCGAGCGTGTAGTTCATCCCGACGAGGAGTGCCCCGAATTCATCTCCCCCGATTCGGGCGATGACATCCGTGGGACGATATCGCTTGCGTACCACTCCCCCCATCTCACGGAGAAACATCTCACCTTCCTGGTGGCGATCGCCGTACGCTTCCTTAAGGCCGTCCAGATCTGCAAGCAGCAGGCTTACAGGTGGGGCCGTGGCCGTTCTCTGACCACCGATGTCCAGTCGCAGACGCGCCACCGTGTCACGCAACGCATCCTCGAAAAACGCCCGATTGAAAAGACCGGTCAAACCGTCCGTCCGGACCAGCGCATCTGCCTCGCGAACCGCGACCACCCGCACCATGATCGTGGTGAGGGAGGCTTCAGTAATCGGCGTCTGAAGGAAATACCATGCTCCCGCTTGCAGAAGCTCGACCAGACGCCCTTCGGTCTTCTTCCCTATCACCACGACTATTTCTGTCGCCGGGCAGTATTTCTTGATCTCTGTGATCGTCAACACGCGGTCATCAACAAGAACCGGGTCGGTTGCATCGAGGAAGACAGCCTGGTACCGCGGATCGATACAATCGGCGATCTTGTTCGCGAGAGATTCCCCGCTTTCTGCCGGCGCATGGTCTACGTACACCGCGCGTCGGAGCTGCGCTTTCGTTGAAGGCGATTCAAACGCGGCTCTCAAATCGTTCGCGAGCTTCGCTGCCCCTACCACGAGAACCGGGTACTCGAACTGCGTCAGGGTGTGAGTTGCTTCCGGCATAAGTACCCCCTTCACCTTCCTTCCGAGAGGACAACCTTAGTGTGACGAGGCAATTCCAAAGACTTCTTTCAAGTAGCTGAGACTTCGACGTGCTGTCACTTCCGGATCAATCGAGAAATCGAAAACTTCGACGGAAACCCAGCCGTCGTACCCGATATCGCGCAGGGCCGCGACGATCGGAGCGTAGTCCACATCGCCGAACCCGGGCCCGCGCAGGTTCGCATCGTTCGCGTGGAAGTGGGCAACCCAGGGTCCGCTCGCCCTGATGATTTCCGGGATGGGCTTGTTCTCGCCCGACATGGCCTTCACATCCAGAATGATCTTCAGGTTCGGACTGTTGATTCCCTGGACGAGTCGAATTGCCTCTTCGGCAGTCTGTATGAAGTTGGTCTCAGCGGGCGCAAGAGGTTCGAAGCAAAGCGTTACCTCACGTGCTTCGGCGACAGGCAAAATGGAACGGAGGAAATCCAGCGTCCATTGCCAGCCCCGTTCGTGCGAGACACCTTCCATCAGGTTCCGTTGCTTTGGCGAACCCAGGATCATTCTGTTGCCCCCGAGATCCGCGCAACAATGGATGAGGTCCACGAAATAGGCTGCCGTCTCTTTGCGTATCGCTTCGTCCGGGTGCGTAATGTAGAGACCCTTCGGGCTGACAAGCAGCCAATGGAGCCCAACGATGGAAATGCCGGCGTCTTCGGCCTGCTGGCGGATCTCACGCCGTCGCTCGGGGCTGAGATCACGAACTGAATCGGCGAGTGTGAACGGTGCCAGCTCTACGCCGTCGTACCCGATCTCTGCGGCAAGGCGGAATACGTCGTTCACTTCCCAGTTCTGAAACATTTCGTTGCAAATGGCAAAACGCACAGAATACTCCTGTTATTCAGAGGTTCGGGCGAAAGGAACGTCGAACACATTGACATTCAGGCCAGCGAGATCAAGAAGAGCTGCTGTCGCCCGGCCGTTCAGCCACCCCCCAGCTTCGCCGGGGTTCAAAATGAGCGTTGATCCGTTCCCATCAGCCCACGTGACTTTGCGGACGTCTGTTTCGTGGGTGTGACCGTAGACAACCACATCAAACCTGCCCGATACGGCGAGAGCGTCAACGGCAACGGGCTCGTGCATGAGGATGATCCGGCGGCCACCGGTATCAAATGCGTACGGGCCGACGTGTAACGTCCCGTATTTCGCGAACGCCTTCGTCAAACCGGGTCGTTCGCCGTCGTTGTTCCCGAAAACGCCCGTAAATGGCACTGAAATGCCCGAAAGACAGCGCGCGTTGAAAGGCGCTACGAAGTCACCGGCATGGAGGACATGAACGACGCCCTCATCTGTAAAACGCCTCAGGATCGCCTCAAAAGCCCATCTGTTGTCGTGAGAGTCCGCGAGTACCCCCACCAGCCCGCTTCCGTCAACGCCAATTCCGCGTTCCATGCCACCCTCGTCTGTGCCGGATCGCCACAACCCTGCATAAATTACGCGTGGACACCGATTTCGTCAACCGGAGGTCCAGACGCGCTAATACGGCACCCGAACCTGCGCGTTAGGTATTCCGGAACTTTGCGGGGTACATTTTGTCATATTGGTCCGTTTCTGGCGGCTTTGTGTGGCGTGATTGCGGCGAGGTGTGGCAACCGTGGAACATTGGCATCGCAGGCGCGCAGTTCGCCCTGCCCTTTTGGTGGCCATTGTCGTGGCGATGGCCACGGTGCCTGCATGGTTGGCCGCCGGTGACGATTACCCCCCGATCCAGATCACAGATCTCCAGACACCGGTCGAACGGGCCACATTTGTTGTCCAGACTCTGTTCGACTCCACGAACGGAATCGAAGACGTCTACCACGCCGCATGGACGATTGCCGGGAAACTGTACTACCGCTCCGGGGTGATCACAAGCCTGGCGCGGCCCAGGCAACTTGTGACAGGGCTGCAGGCCTGTGCTGAGCCGTTGCTGTTCATGCTTCCTTCCGGGAAACCGGGTCTTGTCTGGGCAGAGGAGCGGACCCCCAACCTCAGTATCGTTCCCGGCGAGTGGAACCTCCGGTACACGGCAGATGTGAACGTTGCACCGCGGTGGTTCACCGAAGACGCGGGAATCGGAGGAGTCCACCCGGATCGTAATCCTTCGGTGGCAGTTCAGGGAGACACCGTGCTGGTCGCCTGGGAACGGGACGAGCCACCGCAGGTTGCCTACGCATTCCTTTCGCCCCGGGACATCTTTCCCGTCGTGCGACTCCTCACGTCATACCCGTACGGGGTTTCGCGCCCGACTGTCGCTGCCGACACCGAAGGTGCGTACTGGATCGCATGGACGGCTGAGACACCGGCAGGGGGAGACGTGTGGGTTGCGCGAGTGAGCAGGAGCGGCGCGACATCCTCGTCACCTGTGCGCGCGGGACCAGAGGATGCACGAAACTGCGTCATCGCCGTCAATGCGGACCGAGAAGCATACGTTGCATGGCAGGAAGGCCTTTCTGGCGGAAGCATCTATCTCGTGCGCGCGCTGGCCAACGGGCGCTTCACACCGGCCGTCAAGGTGTCCCCGGAGGGGACCGTCTGCGCAACACCGCAACTCTGTTTCGAAAGCGGCACGATTCCCTGCGTAAGCTGGCGAAATGTGCGCACTGGAGACCTGGAAATGGTCCGGGTGTACGGAACCAGGCCAATGGGTCCGGTGAATCTCGTCTCGGGTGTCTACACACCGCGGCAGGAGTTCGTCACACCGGCACAACTCCGCTCCCATTCCGGTTGTGTGGTGAGCGCCTTCCTTGGCCCTGATCCCGTTCGCGGGGTGACGAATCTGTGGATATCGAGAGGGAAGGAATACACCCCCGGCGCCGATTCAGATTCGAATGGTGGTAACAAACCAGCGGCGCCTTCCCCATTTTTCACGCGGGTGTCCCCGAATCCGTTCAATGGCTCTGTTCTGCTGGAAGCCCACATTCCTGCATCCGTTGCGTGGCGACTGGAGATCCGTTCCATTGACGGGAGGCTCGTGCGAAAGTTTGAAGAATCCTCCATTTCACCTGGGCCTGTTAGGGTAGTGTGGAATGGCGCGGACTCATTCGGGCAGACACCGGGAAGCGGTGTATACCTCGTCCGCTGGTCTGTGGGGCTGCCGAACGGCGAGATGTGGACTCATACCGAACGGGTTACGCTGGTGCGGTAATCCACACGGGGTTGGAGTACGCGTGTCTCCGCATGTCAGTGTGCGCTTCCACGCGCACATAACCCTCGCCCAACGCTGGCACGTCCACATTCACCTGGAATCGCAAGGCCGGGTTCTCCGGCTTTTTCCACGTCATGGACTCAACACCTCCCGTCTGTCCGACCGCGATTCCGATACGGTCCACATAACCCCATTCCCGCGTGCTTTCGGTTTCCACGTGGACCGTAACATTGCCGCCGGGCAGTTCCCCGCCCATTCCAGCGCTAGTTGTTCCGCGGGAGACGTCAAGGCGAATCGCCGGACCGTCCGTAATGTAACACCGCCCCGCGGCAATCGAATCGAGCAGATGGCGGTTCGATAGTGAATCGGCACGAACGACCGTCCGAACGTCGCCAAACACGTATGACGAGTCCTCTGCGATCGACCACCAGGGGATCTTTACCTGACGTGTGCGGCCAAATGCCCCATGGGAATCGTTCCCCGCCACAACACAGAGGTGCTTTCCCGCAAGCAGGAGCCTTACCCACTGCTCCATCCCGCGCCGGAATCCCGCGTCGGAGAAGCGTCCCCCGGCTTGTATCCCTGTCAGCCCTTCACGAGCAAGGTCATCGGGCTTCCACACGCCGCGCCGGAAAACAAGCCGCTGAATGCGAGGCGGGGTGAAGCCGGGATGCGCGGCCAGCGCCAACCCTCCCTGCCGCTGCACAAGGTCAATTACTTCCGTGATGGAATGGTCGGGGCGGTTCCGGAACGGTCGCTCCGCGCTGTCCCCCTTCCCCGGAACATGTTCGTGGATGCCGAGGGCCAGCAAGTGGACATTCCTTCCCTCCGCATTGCCGCAGGATACTTCCTCGCCCGGAATAACGCAGAAGTGTTCCCGGGGAACCGCGCAATCCCGTACCATCCGGTTCCAGCGGGGAAGCGCAGGGTCGTTTAGCAGGAAATTGTCTTCCCGATCATCGAGGTCGTACGAATGATCGGTTGCGCAGAACCAGTGCAACCCCATGGCCTGCGCGATGGTGGCAAGCGCCGCGACGGGTGGCCCGAACTCGATTTGATCCCTGGTGAACTCGGTGTGAACGTGTACGTCACCCGCGTGCCACCCTGCAGGAAGGGGGTACGGCTCCTCCGCGATGTGCACACGAAACGGCTGGTGCGACGTTCCACGATAGTTGTCCGCCACCATCTCCCGCGAGCGTCCGTTCATCGAATACCGGATGGCAGGCACGATTTCAGCCGTGGTTCCGGCGGCGAGCGGGGGAAGTGTGAGGAGTTTCCACCAGTACTGGGTGCTGATTGCAGTGTGAAGGGGAAACTCTGCGGTTGTGCAACCGGAAGTGCCGGCATTGACTGCCACGGAAAGTGATTCGAGCAGGACAGGGTAGCGATTCGCGTGGTGAACGAGAAGCAGAACGGGGATCCCCGCGCCTGGCTCCACACGCCAGGGAATATCCACCACGATTTCGGGCTCAGCCCTGCGTATGCGGCTGAGCCAGTATCGCGGGTAATGGGTTTCTGCGTAGAGAAGCATGGGAAGGCGTCGCGTCAGTCGGTTTCGACGCTCTGCGAGACGGTGCTCCGGATCCGCACCAATCGTCTCGGAACAACGGAGGCGGTCCCCAGTGCCGCCACAACCAGCGCAACCACGAGCCAGGGCGGCATCACCCAGAAGCCGCCGATGACGCAGAGAAGAAATATCCTCGGAATGCGGCCAAGCATGGTCGCCGCAGTGTACCGTTCTATCGGGTACTGCGCTGCCGCGGCGAGGAATCGGACGAGAAAAAAGGGCAGTGGCAGGAGGGCGAATGCGAAAACCGTCCCGAATGGCCATACGCGAAACCATTCTACTGCGCGCCCGGTGAAAGAATGGTTCAAGAAGCCGCGGAGTCGGTCCTTGCGCGCAAACCACTGAAGCACGGTCTGGTCAATCACGCAGGCGACGCCCGCGCCGATTGCGGCAGTAAGTGCTACCAGCAACGCAGCGTCGTAGAGGGAGGTTTTTCTGATGAGCATCTGAACGGCGGCAATTGCCGCCGGCTCATTCGGAACCATCAGCATCGAATGCGTCGGGACCGACCAGAACAGGAAAGGAATCAGGACTGCGCGGTCAGGGTGAAGCGAACAGACCGCGGCGCCGACAAGAAGTCCCAGCATCGCTCTTCTGATAGGCTTGCTGGACCACAGACGGCGACCCAGTTGCAAATTGGCGACTCCTATAGCGGCAGTTCGACTCGCCGGATCTGGTGCCCGTCGGGCAACAATGCGGTTACCGTTTGATATCCCGCAACACGCATGGACGCGCGCACTTCGTCCAGCCGTGCCCCCACCTGATCAGGTGCGTGGGAATCATCTCCGAAGGTGGCCGGAATCCCCATTTCGCGCGCTTTCCTGAGTAGTTCCGCGCGGGGATATATCTGCTTGCACGGTTTGATGAGCCCGCGCCCGTTCACGTCAAGGATGACGTTCCATTGCAGCGCTGCGGCAAGTGTTGCCTCCTCCGCTTCCGCCACGTCCTCCCCGGAAATTGGCGCGGGGGAGAATATGTTGATGAGGTCGAGATGCCCGAGTACGTCCGTCACACCCAGGGCCAGTAGTCCCCTGACATTTCTGTAGTACGAAACTGCAAGGTTTTCGTAGCCTCCGCACTTCTGAGCCGCCTCGTCATACCACTCCCGGCAGTGATCGAATCCGATTCCCGCCACATAATGCACCGACCCTACCACATAGTCGAAGGGATACCGGGCGAGAAAATCCGTGAGATACTCCTCTTCGTCGGGAAGGTACTCGACCTCTATGCCGAGCAGAAGCGGCAGTTCATCTCTGTACGTAACCTTCAGTTCTTGGACCGTATCGACATACCGGTCGAACTTTCGAACAGCTTCGTCCCACGAAGGCTGATCGGGGTAAGGATATCGAGGGGGTGCCGGCATGTGCTCGCTGAACCCCAATCCTGCAAACCCTTGTCGAATCGCCGCGAGGACAAAATCCTCGAGCCGCCCCGTTCCATCGTACAGCGTGTGCCCCCCGTGATACGACACAAGTGACCCACGTTCAGGACTTCCTGCCACAAATGCTCCCACATATATTCGTTCTGCGTGTGCGAAGTTCGTCTAGTACATGATAATCGCCTCATCGGTGTTTACCAACAGAAAACGATCGAGGAAGTCGAGCCGGCGCAACGTTAGGCGTCGCTCCGCAGCCATCTGACAGGAATCTGCCTGCATGATCCATGCGCAGAGCACTTACGCAGCCATACTTGCGGTCACGTCCGCCGTCACTGCCGTAATCGCGTTGTACGCCTGGTTGCAGCGCAAAACGCCGGGAGCAGCCTGCTTTGCGGGGTTGATGACATCTATCACGGTGTGGACGTTCACCGGAATGGCAGAAATGCTGACAACGTCCGCAGCGGGCAAGATCCTCTGGTCGAAAGCGAGTTACCTCGGAATACTCACGATTCCCCCGCTCTGGGTTACGTTCGCGCTCACATTCAGCCGGTTCGAAAGATGGTTGACCCGGCGCGTTCAGGCAGTGATCTGGGGTGTTCCAGCGGCGCTTCTGCTTCTCGTATTCACCAATGAGTTCCACGGTCTTGTCTGGCCTTCGATTGTGCCACTTACCGACGAACCGGGTTCCGTGCTGATTTACCAGCACGGGCTCGCGATCTGGTTGGTGATGGCGTTTTCCTACACGGGTGTCGTCTTCGGCTGCATATGGCTCTTTTACGCCGCGATCAGTTCGCCTCGGTTGCGGAAAGGTCAGACCGTGGCGCTCGTCATCGCCGCGTTGATTCCTGTGGCAAGCAACTTCGTCTACATGGCGGATTTGAGCCCTTATCCGGGCTTCGACCTCACTCCCTTGTCATTCGCGGTCTCGGGAGCAGTTCTTGCGTGGGGTATCTTCGGCGTGCGTCTGCTGGACGTTGTTCCAGTCGCGCACCACGCCCTTTTCTCCGGTGTTACAGACGGTGTGCTTGTAATAGACCTCGAGGAGAGGATAGTCGGCGTCAATCCGGCAGCGACGAGGATGTTTGGGCTCCAGTCCAGCCCGCTCGGGAAAAGCATTCCCGAAGCGACGACACATGTTACCGGGCTGGAGTTCAGATTCGAAAACGGGCAACGCGAACATGGTGAAGTAACCTTCCGTCGCGGCGAAGATCAGTGTTGGGCCGACGTCCGGGTCTCGCCACTCGTCGACGGCCGCGAACGGAAAATCGGAGAGCTGATCATTCTGCGCGACGTGACGGCGCGCAAACAGACAGAGGAACGGCTCCGCTTTGCGCAGGAAGCAACCGCCGCAGCCAACAGAGAACTGACTGCGGCTATTGCCCAGGCGCGGGAGATGGCGGAGCGCGCGGAACGGGCAAACGCTGCGAAAAGCGAGTTTCTGGCAAATATGAGCCACGAGATCCGAACACCCATGAACGGCGTGTTCGGGATGACGCAGCTTCTGCTTGATACTGACCTCACCCGTGAACAACGCAGTTACGCAGAGATGCTGCGGTCAAGCGCGGAGAGTCTCCTGAGTGTCATTGACGAAGTCCTCGATTTCTCCAAAATAGAGGCAGGAAAACTGGCGCTGGAAATCACTGAAATGAACCTTCGCACGGTGTGCGAGGATGTGTCGGCAGTTGCGGCGGTACATGCACAGGCCAAGGGACTGGAATTCGTGTGCGACGTGGCACCCGACATCTGCGACAACGTGCGCGGCGATCCGACGAGGGTCCGCCAGATTCTGAACAATCTGGTTGGCAATGCGGTGAAGTTCACGGCACAAGGGGAGATCGTGCTTTCCGCGCGCATCGAATCGCAGATGAAGAACGCCCTGAACGTCCGTTTTTCGATATCCGACACGGGAATTGGGATCCCGAAAGAGAAAATCGGGATGCTGTTCAACCCGTTTACGCAGGCCGATATGTCGACGACCCGGCGCTTTGGAGGAACAGGGCTCGGGTTGTCCATTTCCAAGCGCCTTGCAGAGATGATGGGCGGGCAGATAGGCGTCGCAAGCGAAGAAGGGAAAGGATCGCGCTTCTGGTTCACCGCGCAGTTCATTCGTCCGGAAGCCGGTGAGGAGCGTTCGCCAGACACGCACGCGCAGTTGGCCGGCCGACGCATTCTTTTGGTGGATGACAACCTTTCCGCGCGCAAAGCTGCCTCATCTCTCATCCGGGCGGCCGGTTGCGTGTGCGAAGAAGCCGGAAGCCTTGCGGAGGCGCGGGATACCTTCGAGGCGGCACGCCAGAATGCGGAACCCTACCACGCGGTGTTGCTTGATGTTCCCCTCGACTTTGGAGACCCCCGAGCGGCCATTCCCCGTATCGATCACGGATTTGACGGAACTCCGATTGTTCTTCTGGTTCCGTTGGACAAGCGGGGGCGGGCCGCCCAGGTAGAATTCGAGGGTGTCGCCGCATCAGTTACGAAACCGTTTCGAAGAGACGATCTCCTGCGCTGCCTGACATCGGTCACAGGTTCTTTGAACTCAGCACACCCGCCCGTTCCCGGATTTGTGCCCCCGTCCACCGCGAAGCACTACGCACGCGTGCTCGTTGCGGAAGACAACCCGCTGAACCAGAAACTGACTCAGATCATGTTGGAAAAACTCGGTTGTGAGGTCGTAACCGTGTCAAACGGTGTCGAAGTGCTCTCCGAACTCGCCTCCAACTCGTTCGACCTGATCCTGATGGATTGCCAGATGCCGGAGATGGACGGCTACGAGACTTCGCGCAGGATTCGGGAGTCTACCGTCCCGAGGATCCGCGAGATTCCGATCGTCGCGCTTACCGCCAGTGCCCTCATTGGCGACCGCGACCGGTGTATTGAAGCCGGTATGAACGATTTCCTGCCCAAGCCACTGCAGAAAAGCGACCTGGTAGCAACGATCTCACGGTGGGCTTCGGGGGATCGATCCGGCGCAAATGGCAGATCAGGGACCGGAGAGGTCCTCGTGTTCGATCCAGAGAAACTCACGGGCCGTGTGGGAGGTAACTTTCACGCGGCGCGCCAGCTAGTGGAAGCGTTTTTGCGAGATGCGCGCGATCATGTCGCATTGCTGGGCAACGCGGTTTCAGAAGGAAATGCGTCGCTGCTGGCGGCGGAAGCGCACGCCGTCAAGGATAACGCACTGCACGCCTGTGCACCCGCGCTCGCCCGTGCGGCGGCTGCTCTCGAAGCGGCGGGCACCCGGGGGGATTTCACGCACACTGCCGAACTGACCGCGGCTGTTCAACGGCATTACGCGGACGCGGAACGCGAAATGTGCGTGTTCATCGGTTCGGAACCGAAAACCGAGCAAACCCTCACCTGAAGCGCGCGGGCAGTCAAGCACTACCCGCGCGCCGCTCAGAACGCTCATCCGCCGTTCGCGTGATGGGGTCTTTTCAATCCTTTCCGAGATATGGCGTGCAACCCGGTATCGTCGCGTAGTTCTTGAACGCTTCCGGAATGCTTCCACCCGCGTCCTGTACCGCGCGTTCACGCATCATCGCGCACACGGCAGGCTCTTTTTCGGCGAGGTTGGTCACAAGGTTCGGATCCTCCCTGTGGCGATACAGCAACGCTCCCTCTCCCCAGATGTTCGCGTTGTACCACCAGGTATCGTCGATCACCGTCACCAGTGGGCCCCAGGCCACCGTAACGTATTCGCGCAACGGCTTTTTTGTATCGCGGATCGCATCCCAGACATTGATTCCGTCCAGCTTCTGCTTCGGCTCCACTCCCGCAAGCGCAAGCATGGTTGCGGATAAGTCCATGTTGTAGATGAGCTTGTCGCATGTGGTTCCGGCGCCTTCACCTTTCGGGTGGCGGATCATGCACACGAGCTGGGCAACCGCTTTGGTCATCGGGTGACCCTGTTTGCTTACAAGGCCTTTGTCGCCCGGGTCATGCCCGACATTATGCCCGTGGTCGCTGACAATAACGACCAACGTGTCTTCCAGCCTGCCGGTAGTGCGCAGTGTTTCCATGAAGAAACCAAACCACCGGTCCACAAGGGTGCATTCGCCGGCATAGTTCGCCTGAATGCGCCTGAGCTCGCGTTCTGTCAACCGCTCCTTCCACCGGCGGTAGGGAGACTGGATGACGTTCGCGCAGTCGTCGTCCGGGTCGTACAACTTCCGGTAATGGTCCGGGGGGTCCCACGGCTCGTGCGGATCGAACGAGTCCACCGTGAGGAAAAACCTGTCGGCGTCCTGGTTATCCCAGAGCCACCGTGATGCTTCGGAGAAAAGCCGGGCCGGGTAGTAGTCCTTCTCGGTCATCCGGTAGGTGTTGTTGCGGAGATACGAGGTCATGAACCGGTGGAACCATACGTCGTTCTTCTGGCTCGGCGTGCTGCGGGCCATTATCTCTGCTTCGAGCACCGGAGGTCCACTCAGGTACTTGTCGGATTCCTGTCCACGGATCCACACCCATTCGTCAAAGCCGCGGTGGAAGTTTTTCGACGGTTTGAACTGATGATACGTGTCCGTGATGAATGCCGTGCGGTATCCCTGTTCGCTGAGAAGCTCTGAAAGCGTGTCCTGTTCCTCATTGATGGGACCCCACCCCGGCGCCCCGACAAAATCCCCCTTCAGCGGCCGGTGGCCGTGGAACGGAAACACTCGTTGTCCGGTATGCAGCGCTCGCCGCACGGGAAGCGTCGGAAGGCTCTCGGGATACGCCTCGGTGAACAACACACTCTCCCGCGCGATTGCGTCAAGGTGGGGCGTGTGGATCCACGGGTTGCCGTAGGCGCCGACATGGTCTTTCCTGAACGTGTCCAGAATGACAAGCACGAGGTTCATGGTTCGGTTTCCTCCGGTGTGTGGTGGCAAAACGCGACATCCGCAAATATGGCGGCGGAGAGAGTCCGCCGCAACGGGACGCCGGGTTACCCGGAGGGTGGCGACAAGGGGAAGTAACCGGGGATGGCGCTTCAGTCGCGCGCCGAGGCTTTCCGCTCAAGGCGGCGGCGCGCCCATTTCGTCACGACCGGGTAGAGCCACAGCACGACGCCGGTGAGTGTCACAATGGCCAGAAATACGCCGGTAAGATCGCTGTAAGTGAACGCGAGTTCCCGAGGGAGGAATGCCTTTCCGGTGTGGAGGTCCAGCATCGTCACATACGGACGGCCACGCACATGGGCGACAACGATGCCGGTGATTGCCATCAATGTCAGTCCGATGATGCCGGCAACCCCGATCCAAAGGTGGAGCTTGCGATTCCACCGCATCGCCACCTTCATAGCGGTCTTCTCGCCGAGGAGGTAGTCGTATACCGCAAGACGGGAAAGGGATTCCTGCAGTGCGGCCTGCCGACGCGTAAGTTCCTCCTTGTGAAGAAGCAGGTCCAGAAGGTCGCTTATCTGCTCAACCAGTTCCTTCAGGAACTCCACATCCTCATCGGAAAATTCCTTGTTTCCAGTCATCTTGTTCAATGCCTGGACAACTCCGATGCACGTACCGCGCTGGTTGATGATGGGCATCGACAGGAGGCTTCTGGTTCGATACCCCGTTCGTTTGTCAATCTCACGGTTGAAACGGGGATCGTCGTACGCGTCCGCCAGCCGCAGGGTCTCGCGCGAGGTAAACACTGCACCGGCGATCCCGGCTGTGGAGGGTATCCTGATCTCTCCGTACGTGAGGCCGCTGGCGATGTAGCTGTAGAGCTCGTCGGTATCTGAGTCGTGGAAGAACACCGTGAAGCGATCCGCCTCAACGTACTCGCGCACCTCCTCGTTGATGCGCTGAATCACCCTGGCGCGGTTCGATTCGGCGTTCATGATTTTGCTGACACGCAGAAGCGTTCGCAGTTTGCGTATCTCCGCATCGCGGTCAGCGGGAGATTGGCTGGCGGTTCCGTTCACGCGCAACTCCTGACGACACAGAAACGAAAAGGCGCCCTGAGAGGGCGCCTGGAACCGGGAACGAGTCAGGTTCCCTGCTGTTGTGCCCGCACGGAATCGGGAACAAGGTCGCTGTGCTCGCTCAACACCCAGCGACGTATCATATCCACTTCTGACTGCTGCAACTGGAACTCTTTCGGTGCATGTTCGGCGATTGTGCTGTCGCCCATCAACATGTTGTAAAGGGCAATATCGTCAAATAGTTGCGTACTCGAGATGAGCGGCAGGAGGTTTTTGGGTTCCGTCAGATCGAGGTTGCCCTTCGCGTCCGGCGCAGTGTGGCATTTCACGCATTTCTGATCCAGCACCTTCTGGATCTCGCGTTCCTGCGCGCTCATCGCCGCGAGTTTCGCCTCGCGTTCCGCATTGTTGTTGCCGCACGCGATGAGCGCGCAGCCCATACCGGCAATAATGGCGACAATTGCACCTGTTCGCATTGGCCAAACTCCTCATGATGGATGAAACGGTCGAACTCCCACGCCGCATACTCGCAAAGAAATATAAATGGGCCTGAGCAAAGTCCCAAGCGTGCGCGGCGGCGCGCACGCTGCCCCTGAGCGGTCACCATTCCCGCGAAAGAGGGTACTTGCCGTACTCACGGCCCGCATCGATGTACGCGAGGAAATTGGCTACCGTTTGCTCGTCGCAGGTAGGCCATTCCTGGAGCCCGGCGCTCGGGCACAGCACGAATCCACCACCTTCTCCCGCGTCCAGAATGGCCTGGCGAACCCGTTGACGAATCTCGGAAGGGGTTGACGTGTACATCTCGTGTTTCTCGAGATTCCCTTCCAACGCCATCCTGCGTCCTACCTGACGCTTGATGTCTCTCAGCTCGATATCCCCCCAGGGGGGAGGTTCGAGCGGCTGGAGAACATCGTTCCCCGCGCGAATGAAGCCCTCAAGCACTGCTTTCATATTCCCGTGGCAATGGCACCATACGATGCCCCCGAACTCATGGATCAGTTCGATCCACTGCCGGTCATAATACACGACGAAATCCTCGAAATCCCGAACAGACTGGCTTGGCGGAATGCACACTTCGGGCCCCACATACGCGAACAGTGGCCCCACTCCGCGCCCCAGTATGTAGCGCAGGTACTCCAGCGTTATTTCGAGTTCCCGCTGGATCATTTCGTGCAGGAGAGGGCGCTCGTCAATACTCCAGAACGCGAACCCCTCCGGGCCGAGCCGGTCCTGAACCGCATACATGGGATGGGAAACACCGGACATGATGACACCGCGGTCACCCATCTCCCGAATTCGCTCGAAAAAGCCGCTGACTTCGCCCTGGAGGGGCCCGAAAGGGATGGACAGCCAGCGTTTCGCGTCCTCCGGGGACTCGATCAGGTGCTTCATGCAATACCCCGGTTTCCCGGACCGGTTGAACACATCCACTCTGGTGAGCGGCCCGGCTGGGGTGTGGATCGTGGTTACCCGTTCTTCGAATTCCGCGATGCGGCTGGGACGCTCCTCATGCGTAACGCGGCACAACATCTCCCGGCGGGGGCCACCCCCCCACCCACCCACAAGGTCGGTTTTTTCCCGTGCGGCTTCTACGATGGGAGCGTACGACGGATGGATCGGTTGCGTCCGATCATCCACTGCCCACACCCGCACCGGTACCCGGTCAGGTTCCTGCTTTCTGTACGCTGCCATGAGGCGCTCATGGCTCGTCATCGGCATCAGGTGGTTCCTCGTTGAGGGGTACCGCAGTCTGCAACAAAAAAGGCGGGGTCGGACAACGCCCCGCCTTGAATCTCACACCGCTGCTCATGCAAGCTCGATGTCCTCGGCGTCTTCCGGAACCATGTCCAGCGACGCGCTGGTTTGCCTGTACCACACGACAAGCGCAACCGCCGCTCCTACAAGGGCCAGAAGCAAGAGGAGCTTCTTCATAGCCTTCCTCCCACGGAAAAGGTCCACTGCCCACTGGATAAAAAATACGGCAATTTGGGAGAAAAAGACAGCCGTTGCGTCCATTTTTCCTGCACCGGTTGCGGCAATTCAGCGGAACCGCGGAGCGCTCCTCGTTATTCCATTTTCCGTGCTTCCGCGCACCTGCTCCCAGTGTCCCTTGAGGAGGGGTCGCTGGCTTCGTTTCTTCCTGACTGTCAACGTTCGAGCACGGCCCGGCGAAAGAGGTGACGAGTGATGAGTGCGGATATTCGGGGCGAATGGCCAAACTACGGGGGAGCTCTTGACCCAACCGTCTGGATGCGGATTCGGGCCTCCATGAACCACGAGGAGGGCGACCGGGTGCCCATCTGGGACTACCTCGACAACCGGCCCACGTTTGAGTACTTCCACAGACCGGGCGATACGCATGACGAAACCATGCGACGCGCGTATCACGAACTGGGGATCGACTTCTGCCGGGGATACGGGAGCAGTTTCTCGCGCGAGGACGAAGGCCGGGCGAGTGACCATGAAGAGTGGAAAATCTCAGGGCTCACCCAGTGGGCGACGAAAAAACCGATCTCGAACTATGCCGAATTGCGGTCGTTCCAGCCGCGGCTTTTTACGGAAGTAGACTGTTCCCGCTGGCTGAAGCAGACGCAGGAAGCCCAGGCGCGGATGGCGCCGCTTTCCTACTTCGTCCCCGGCGTGGGAACAGGGTTCCACGAAGTGTACGACCTCATGGGTCAGCAGCTTTTCAGCTATGCGATATACGACGAGCGCAGGGAACTCGATCGTCTCTTCGAAGCGTATGGCTACAATTCGACGCTGATAGCGCGTCATGCCGCGTCGACAAAACCGGGCCCCCTGTTTTTCACGTGGGCGGATATTGCGTACAAAGGGCGTCTCCTCTTTTCCCGTTCTTTCCTCCGCGAAACGTTCATTCCGATGTTGCAAAGCGTCTGCGAACCCCTTGCGGAGGCAGGGATCAAAGTGGTGTTCCATTCCGACGGTGATGTCACGGAAATCCTTGATGACATGCTTGACGCAGGCATTAACGGCCTGAATCCTGTGGAGCCGCAGGCCGGAATGGACATCGGGCGCCTGAAGAAACGGTACGGCAAACGCCTCATACTGGTGGGGAATATCGATTGCTCGCAGGTATTGCCGCTGGGCAGCGTTCAGGACGTGGTGGAAGCAGTCAAGACATGCCTGCGGGAGGCCGGTCACGGCGGTGGGCTGTTTATTGGCTCTTCAAGTGAGATAGTGCCGTCCACCCCCCTCGAAAATGTGCTGGCGTTTTTTGAGGCCTGCCGAACTTTCGGGCGCTACCCGTTGGCCGTGTAAGCGGGGAACGCCTGCCAGACGGTTCCATGTCTGCGCGTCGGTTCTGCTCCGGAATCGGTCTGATGCTCACGAATGCGTGGCGGAGAACGAAGACATAACACGCGAGCGGGAGACCGGTTTTCCGGCCGTGGAAATACGCCATCCGTCCTTGACCCCGCGCCTGGAAGCGACTATTTTCCCTATTGCTTAGACAGGAGAATCTTTTTAGCTCCCACCCTCCGGAATTTCTGTACGTCCGTCTGGAAGGGGCGTTCTGGCGTACGCACGCTGCCGGTGCATGCGCCGGGTCGCTTTTTTCGCGGGCGCGGAAGTCACGGGTGGCCGCGAAACGTGTACGGTTTCCCGCTCGCTGTTTTCTTGGAACGCGGGGATCGTGCGCGCAGTTCCATGCGCGGCTGCGTGCTCAGAAGAACGGGGAGGAAAGATTCTCAGCCTGATGCACGGTTTCGTTTCGGTACGCGTGTATCCGTTCGTCCCCGGGATCTGGACTTGATGCCGGGGAATTCACCGAGGTGGGTAACCACCGCATCACTAGGAGGCACCTGAATGCAGCGACAGCGCTATGTGTGGCTGGCAGGCCTCGTCGTCAGTCTGATGATCCTCGTTGCGGGAACCGCGCACGCGGTTACCGCGGGGAAGATCATCGGGAAAATTACCGATGCCCAGACGAATGAGCCAGTTCTCGGAGCGGCCGTGACCGTCGAGGGCTTGCGAATGGGCGCAACGACTGACGCCGACGGACGGTACTTCATCTTGAACGTTCCAGCAGGTCGTTACACGCTGAAGGTCCAGATGATCGGGTATGCCCCGGTTACCCAGCTGGATGTTCTCGTGAACAACGACCTGACCACGCGGGCAGACTTCCGGTTGCGGTACCAGGCAGTGGAAGTCGGTGAGGTAACGGTTGTCGCCGAACGACCCCTCATTGAAAAAACACTGACAGGCACCCGCCGGACGACCCTGCGCGAACAGCTCGAGCTGATGCCGGTAATTACCTCGGACGACATCTATCGTGCCGCCCCCGGTATCGTGTTTGACCCGATCGGTGGACCGGTTCAGCAGGTTACTGACGGAACCATCCGTGTCGAAGACGAGACACGCTCCGGAAACACGGCAAACCCCGGGTACTACATCCGCGGAAGCCGTCCCGGCGAAGTGAACTACTACCTCGATAACTTCCCGGTAAGCGGCGTTCTCGCCCTCCCCGGAAAGGCGATTGAGGAAACCAACCTCCTTACCGGTGGGTTCAGCGCGCAGTACGGCAACGGAACCTCCATCATCAACACTGTGACACCCACCCCGGGTGCAGCGTACACCGCCTCGTTGAACTGGGAGAGTGATCTTCTTCCCGGCCTGGTTTCGGAGCGTTATAACTACGGAACCAACGTGGTTACCGCGAGCTTCGGCGGCGCGGTTCCGGGAACCAACAACCGCCTGCGCGTCTGGGTCCTCGGCGACGGGAATATGACCGACGACTGGGATCCCCGTCTTTCCACACAGGACGCGAACTTCATCGAAAATGGTATCCGCGAGTTCACCCAACGCGCCAACATGGTGGACACGCTTCGGACGTTCTGGGCCACGCTCAAACCGTGGGACGTGTTTGAAGGTGATCGCCTCATCCTGCCATCGCACAAACAGGACATGTACACGTTCATGGGCAAGGCGATGTACAACGTGGGCGCGTTCCAGTTTACGCTGAGCGGCTTTGCGTGGCGGCGTCAGTACCAGCGTTTCAGCCCCAACGGCCTGTTCATGGACTGGGACAAGAACAATTTCCGGAACATGCCGTACCCCACCACCATGCAGCAGGCAACGTTGCTGCATCGCAATCTCGTTGCCTTCGGTGTTCGGTGGGCGCTGAGCCCGCGTACCATCGTCGACGCGAAGCTGAGTTTCTCGACGACCGCCACCACGACGGGTTCGTTGGACCTGAAGAGCGGTTCATTCGGTCTGTTCAACGATTTCGATTACTCCTGGCACGAATATGCGCCGTCGTGGTCGCCCTTCTATGTGGATCCGGCGGACTGGGCTACCACCAATCGCGCGAAGTACACACAGCAACGGCGCGAAGTGTATTACCCGCTTGGCGTGACGAACCTGTTCTTTACGAGCGGGAATTCCCGCAGCGCTAACGCGGTTGCTGGAAACAACGTTGTAGGGCAGTTGCACGCTACCTCACAGATCAATAACAACCACGAATTGAGTGGTGGTATCGAAATCACGCGCAGCATGACCAAACAGGACCGTCTGAGCGATCCGTGGTCGGGCACCCCGTTCTTTGATCAATGGGGTCCTTTCAATCCGATCTACGGTGCGGCCTTCCTGCAGGACAAGATCGAATACGAAGGTCTCACGGTTACGGCCGGCCTGCGCATGGATTACTACGATCCCGACGCGTACGTCTGGTCTGATCCGCTGAAACCCGGCGCGGGAAGCATCATGCCGGACGGCAGCATCAACGTCAACGGACGGCCCGACGTCAACGCGGATAAAGTGAACGCCTTCCGTGACAAGCGCGTAGACCCGAAGATGACGCTCAGCCCTCGTCTGGGCATCAGCCATCCGGTGTCGGATGTCGGGCTGGTGTACTTCAACTACGGTCACTTTGTCACGCAGCCGGCAAACCCGTACGAGAGCTACGTGCCAGACCTCAACCGGTCGAACTCCCGTCTCGGGAACCCGGACCTGCCGTTCATGCGAACGATTTCGTACGAAATCGGCTATTCGCACGAAATCGTCACCAACACCAAGCTCGACGTGGTGTTGTATCGCCGCGATATGAGGAATACGAACACCTATCAGCGCATTCCCGCCATGAATGGCGCGTACACCTACGCAATGGCGTCCGCCACCACTTTGGTGAATGGCAAGGAAGTCAACATCGGGTACGGCAACTCCAAGGGCCTCGAACTTATCCTGACGAGATACCGGGGAGCCGAAGGGATGTTCAGCGGCTGGCTGAGCTACTCGTACCTCAAGGCGGAAGCGATTTACTCCGACGCCAACGACGCGTACGAGCGGTTCTCCCGAAGCGCGCTCGACCCCGAAACCGGCGAACTGGCGTACCCGCCTGACGTGCCCGGAATCGCCGACTACGATCGCACCCACAGCTTCAAGGCGAACTTCGACATCCGGTTCCGCCAGGGCTTCGGACCGCAGGTGGCCGGGATGTTCCCGCTGCAGAACATGGGTATCAACATCCTTGAAGTCATCAACTCCGGATTGCCGTACACGCGCATCAACATGAGCGGCAAGCCGGTAGGTATCAATAACGGGTTCCGGAAACCGTGGACCTTCGAAACGGACCTCATGCTGAACAAGCAGCTCCGTCTTGCCAACGTCCCGGTTACGCTTTACGCGAAGGTCGAGAACCTGTTCGATACGCGCAATGTGCTGAACATCTACGAGCGCACGGGTAACCCGATCGACGACGGAAGAATCATGCCCCAGGCGCAGCCGAACTCCGTTACACCTTCCAGCCCGACATGGGTGTATGAAGGCGTGAAGGACGGCATCGACGGCAGCACGCCCGACGGCAGAATCAGCATCGCCGAAGACGAAACAGCGTACCGGAAAGCGTGGTCAATCTACGCCCGCGACCCCTTGTTCTTCTCGAATCCGCGCATCATCCGAATCGGCGTGGGGATGTCGTTCTGAGGGTGGATACATGCGGATTTCAGGAAAACATATACGAATGAAGGAGTGCCAAATGAGATTCTCGCCTGACCGGCTGAATGCACGCCGGTTCCCGTGGATCGGCATTATGGTCGCGGTGCTGGTTGTCGCTGGAATCGCATCCGCCATTCCCGCGCGCAACGCAGCTCGCGTGGCGCGGTCCGGAAGGATCGCGTCCGACCATGTGTCGCTCGAAATGCGATGGCTCGATATCAACAATTTCAAATGCCCGATTACGAACTACGGGTTTATCGGCAACAACAACGCCGAGAACCGCGCCGGTGGCGAATGGCCCGCCGGATCGGGTGAGTACTACCTCTACGGCGGCGGCATCTGGATCGCCGGAACCGTAGACCAGGGTCCCTTCACCGAAAACATCGGTGGAAACACCGTCTACACGTTCAGGCCGTCCACAACGAACCCGCTCGGTTGGCAGGGCCTTGGCGCTGGCAGCCGCGCAATTCTTACTGACCCCCGTGCGGTCATCGGGTACGAACCCTCCGGTGGAACCGCGGAAATGGCCCCATTGACGAAGGTGTTCATGAGCACCGAGTCGGACTGGCCGTTCCCGAACACCGTGTCGATTCTGGATACGTACACGGAGTACGACGATCAGGATCCGCAGCGGTGGAACACCGGAACCGGTTCGAACTCCGGCAAGGACACCGGCAAATGGTCCGGTACGCCGACTGCCAGCACGATCGCCACCTATGGTCTCGGCGTGAAGGTGAAGCAGACGACGTACTCATGGAACTACGCCAACAACTCGGATATCCACTTCGTGGTGTATGACGTGGAGAACATCCGGACCGACGGCAAAACAATCAACAACTGCTTCGTCGGTGTTGTCTCCGACCCGGATATCGGGAACGAGGCGGCGGACGACATGGCAGGGTTTGATGCGTCGCGCAACCTCGGATACGCGTATGACAGCGACTTCTCCGAGGCTGAGTTCCGTGGCGTTCCCGGCTTCATCGGGTATCGCTTCCTGAAGAGCCCGGTTGCCGAGCACGACATTGACAAGAACGGCGACGGCGTCATCGACAACAATCCGGTGCTCATCAACAGCGTCCCGGTGTACGATGTGCGCGCAGGCCAGCAGATCGGCTTGCATGCGTACAAAATCTTCGGACGTATCGCGGGCGACCCGGATACCGAATGGGAATGGTACATGACAATGGCGGGGCACAACTTCCGCGAAGACCAGAACCAGGTGTACCAGCCGTTCGATCTTTCCAACACGCCAGAAGATCAGCGTTTCCTCCAGAGCACCGGACCTTTCACGCTGAAACCGGGTCAGCCGGTGCAAATCGTGGTTGCGATGATGGTGGCGAAAGCCGCCGGCAACCCGGGTGATCCCATCAGCGTGCGCGTGGCGGAGCTTCAGCGCGTTTCCGACGTCGCGCAGTCCATTTTCGACAACAACTTCCTCCTTCCCGTTCCGCCAAAGGCTCCCGCCCTGACGGCGCGCGCAGGAGACCGCACCGCGTATCTCTCGTGGGATACCGTTGCCGAAACGACGCCCGACCCGTTCTACTCCGTCGCGTCGGACCCGGCGAGTGCCCTGTACGACCCCAATTACAAGCAGTACGACTTTGAAGGCTACCGCGTCTGGAAGAGCCTGACAGGCCGTCCCGATGACTGGGAGCTGCTGGCGGAGTACGACAGGCAATCGGTGGTGCCGAGAAACGCCGATATTACGGTGCAGGCGGGCGTGTACGGTGGAACACTCACGTATGATGCCGCCACGACGGAAGGCTACTTCCTTGAGTATGGCGGAACCAGCCTGTTCAACGGGCATGAGTTCCTTGTCATGCTGGATGGCGCCACCCAGAAAATGAAGGTCTTCGACGTCAGCCTCGGCGGGCAGGAAATCCCCTGCAACACCTACGCGGATGGCGATGATTACTGGTATTACGTCGGCGATAACTCGCAATTCGAGTTGTTCGATAGTAACCTGAACTACCTCAGCTCGGATTCGACGAGGAACGCCAACGGCATCAACGACCAGTACGTGCCCGGTATGATCATGTATCTGGCCGGCATGGCGCTCCAGTTCGATAACGTGCCGGCTCCTGCCAGCACCGTGATCTGGCGCATCGTGCCGTCGCAGGAAGAGGACTTCGGTGCCAACACCACCGTTGCGCACAGCTACATCGACCGGGACCTGGTCAACGGGCAGACGTACTACTACGCCGTGACGGCGTATGACTTCCAGCTTTCGTCGCCGAGAAGCCTCGAAAGTGGACGGACGCTGAGCCAGGCGGTGGTAGTGCCGCGTTCTGAACCCAATGGCCTTGCGACTCCTGATGTTGCTCCGGTCACCAGGATCAGCGGGTCGAGCGACGGTGTCGTGAACCTCGAGGTCGTGGATCCCGTGTCGGTTACAGGTCACACGTACCGGATCGGATTCAAGGCCGATGAAACGTGGTTTGTGCGCGACCTCAGCAAGCCGGCTGGCGCGGACACGGTCGTGAACAACGTGGCCAACCAGGCGGGCGGGTTTGACTACCCGATTGTCGACGGTGTGCTGGTCAAAGTCATCGGTCCCTCTATCGGTATCGAATCCAGCAGGTACGTCCCGAGCGCAAACAAATGGTTCGTCGAGCGTGCCGCCGGGTACGAAGTGATGACGGGCGTAGACTGGGGTTGGGGTACTACGGTAACCGGTTCTGACTATGCGCGGATAGAGGTCCGCTTCAACGGCGGTTCGACGCGAGCGCCGGTGTACGTGCGGGGAGCAAGCCCGAACTACAGCTATCAAGGCGCCGGCACAATCCCTGCGGAAATCTGGGATGTGACCAACAACCGCCGCCTTGCAGCCGCCTTCGTCGAGCAGAATGGCGCCGCTTCGCGGGACGGCATCTGGACACCGAGTACCGCCGCGGACGGTGGGCGTGAATACCTGTTCATCTTCGCGCAGACGTACGACCCCGATACCACATCGGCGCAGTGGGCGTTCTACAAGAGCAAGAGCATCTACTCCAACGCGGGTCAGTTCCCGATCATGACGGCGAGCTGGCTTGTAAGCAAAGCCGGCATGACTTTCACGAATGGCGACGTGTGGAAAATCAACCCGTATCTCGTCAACACGCCGAACGACGTGTTCGAATACAAAACGACGGCCCGTGTCGCGGTGGATTCGCTGGTCGACATGAGCAAGATCACCGTCGTTCCGAACCCATTCATCATTCGTCATGAGCTGATGCCGAATGAGAACAACCCTGCGCTCTACTTCACGAACTTGCCACCTGTGTGCACGGTCCGCATCTACACGCTGTCGGGTGATCTCGTCACGGTGCTCCAGCACGCCACGTCCGGCGCCGCCGCGAGCGGAACCGCCGTGTGGGATCTCCGGAACAACAACTTCCAGCGTGTCGCCAGCGGCCTCTACCTGTATCACGTAGAGGACGCAAGCGGACGCACGTTTGTCGGCAAATTCGCGGTTGTGCGCTAGGCCAATCGGATGACGGAAGGAGTGACATCCATGAGATATCATCGCATACTCATCGCCGGCCTGGCTTCTCTTGCGCTGTGCGGAGTTGCATCCGCTCAGTCGAACATCGGCCGCTCGGGGGCGCAGTTTCTCAAGATTTCCCCGAGCGCCCGCGCAACAGCGCTGGGCGGCGCGTATGGCTCCGTCGGCAGGGGTGCCGACGCCGTGTACCACAACCCGGCTGGCATCGCCGGAATCCGCGGCATGAACCTGAATCTTGCCCGCGTCAATTATGTGGCCGACATCAGCTTCAACTACATCGCCGCGGCAATGCCGCTTGGGAGCGGTGCGTTGGGTTTCCAGTTCGGCTCCATGATGATGGACGAGATGCCGGTTACCACGATCCAGGATCCCACAAACCAGCTTGGCATCACGTTTGATGTCGGTTCGTGGGTGGCCGGTATCACTTATGCGCAACCACTCACCGACCGCCTTTCCGTCGGTGTCACGGGGAAATATGTCCGGGAAAGTATCTGGGATATGTCCTCGTCCACCGTCGCGTTGGACGTCGGAACCCTGTACTACACGGGCTTCTGCAACTGGCGTTTCTCCGCGGTGCTGTCCAACTTCGGACGTACGGCGAAGTTCACCGGCGGACGCCTGATAACGCAGTACAACAAGTATGACAATCCGAACCAGTCAGAAACTGTCGCTGAGGACGTCTCGATGGCCTACGAACTGCCGCAGGCCTTCAAACTCGGCACGGCGTACGACTTCACGTTCACCGACCAGATGATGGTCACCGGGTCGCTGGAAGGCGCCCACCCGATCGACGCCCCCGAGTATCTCTCCGGTGGTCTGGAGTACACCTATGCCATGCCACAGGTGAAGCTCGCGGCACGCGCGGGGTATCGCATCGTTCAGACCGAAGCGATGGGCTCGTACAGCTCTCTCCGCCTCGCGTCGGATTCAGCGGTCCTCGGCCTCGGCATCGGAGTTCCGATTGCCGGAAGCAACCTCCAGTTCGACTACACATGGCAGAACTACATGAAGCTGGGGAACAATCATCTGTTCTCGGTTGGTGTGAGCTTCTGAGTCTGCCGGGTTTCCTGAACAAAAGAGCGGCGGGTGTCTTACGACACTCGCCGCTTTCCGTTTGTCCCTGTTTCCGGGGGCGGGACACGCTGCCCGCAAAGCTGCCCGCAGGGCAGCAAGGGCAGCAAGGGCAACAAGGGTAGCAAGGGTGGTCAACTCTCGGTGGGACAGGCATTCTTGCCTGTCCAAATAGCCGCGGACCACTGCCCCGACTATCCCTCCCTCCACAACCGCCACAGCACCCGCACTACGCGCGCTGTATCGCGGAACGGGTGGAAATGGCTTGTTTCGTCCGCGTAGACGGTCGGAATGGGAACCGAGCAGATCGCGAAACCCCGGCGCGCTGCCCGCACAAGCATTTCACTCTCCATATCGTACCGGTTGGTGGACAACGGAACGGTTTCCCAGACCTCACGGGCGATCAGGCGGTACCCCGACTGACTGTCCGGCACGTGTTGCCCCGCCAACCAGGACACGACGGATGAGGATAACCGGTTTGAAGCTCTCCGGACCACCGGCATCCCACCGGTCCGGCGGCGCGTGCCGACGATTATCCCTGCGCCGCAGCGGTGATATTCTTCGAGGAACGAGGGAATGGCAGCCGGATCATGCTGGCCATCTGCATCTATCGTGATCGCGGCGTCCCATCCGAGCTTCGATGCTTCCGCGAAACCGGTGCACAACGCCGCGCCTTTGCCACGGTTTTCCGGGTGGCGGATACAGATCGCGCCGGCGTTCTTCGCGTTTTGCAGAGTGTCGTCTGTGGATCCGTCGTCGATGACAACGATATCGGAGATTCCGGCAATTCCCCGGCATGCCGCCACCACGGCGGCCACGGTGCGCCCGGCTTCATACGCGGGTATGAGAATACCTACCTTCGGCATGCGTTACCCTCCTCGCGAACCGGGAACACTCCGGAACTCCGGGCATGGAATTTGCGTTCAAACGGGGCAGGCTGGACGTAATGAGACAGTGTGTCGGCTTGACATGCAACGTTAATTCCCGGTAAATACATAGTGGTGGAAGTGAACACCGGACAATACCAGCCGCAGGCTGGCTACCAGGAGTGAAATATATGTTTCCGTTCTTCTTTGACCCCACAATGCTGCTTCTTCTTCCCGCGCTCGCATTCGCCATCTGGGCGCAGTGGAAGGTGAGCTCGACGTTCAATCGGTACAGCCGGATCCCATCGCGTTCGCGGCTCACTGGACGTGCCGTTGCCACGCAGATACTCCGACAGAACATGCTGAACGATGTCGAAGTCGGCCATGTGAGCGGACACCTGTCCGATCACTACGATCCGACGTCAAAAACAGTGAACCTCTCTGACAGCAATTATGCCAGTTACTCCGTGGCAAGCCTTGCGGTGGCGGCACACGAAGTTGGCCATGCGCTGCAGCATGCGCACGGGTATCAACCCGTAACGTGGCGCTCCCGCCTCGTGCCTGTCGCCAACATTGGCTCGACGGCGGCCTTCCCGCTCTTCTTCATCGGGCTTCTATTCGGCAAAGGTCTCGGATTGTTCTTCATGGACCTCGGTATCGCGCTGTTTCTTTTTGCCCTTCTGTTCCACATAGTTACATTGCCCGTGGAATTCAACGCATCGAAGCGTGCGTTGGCGATTCTTGAAGACAGCGGAATGCTGGCGGCAGACGAAATACCAGGGGCGAAGGCTGTTCTGCGGGCGGCTGCCCTTACGTACGTCGCGTCTGCCACAATGGCGCTGATGAACCTGTTACGCCTTATCATCCTGAGAAATGCGATGTCGCGGGATTGACCCTCCCGACCGCTGCGCGCAGGGAATCGTGGGAATGCGTCTGTGTTCCCACGATTCTCTTTTCAGGGCCTGACCGGGATTCTGCGTTCTCCCCGAATCATGACGGTACAGGGGATATCATGCCCCTGTGTGTCTTCCGCACGTGTCCAGACCGTTCCGTCCTCGTCAACGGTGCAGACAAGGTCGACCGGGCGAATATCGTCGCCGGTTCTGGGAATCGGCCCGACGAGCAGTTCCTGAACCAGCGCGGCCTGGTTCGTAGCGCCCGGCACCACGGAATAGAGAACAACGGGAACCTGCTCCTGGTCAGCCCGGGCGGTGGAAAGAGTCTGGATGCGGCTGGCGGGAGGGACCGTTCCTGCTTCGATGATGGGAACAAACGTCCCATCGGTGAGCTTGACGCACAGGGCGGCCTGAAGGCCGCTGTACCCATCCCAATCCTCCACCTGCAATCGGGGTTTGAGCGGCTGGGGAGTGAAGCCACCAGCCCCGGCGGGAAACCCTTCGCGGGAATCCGGACGCGCGGGAGAGTCCTTTCTCCGCCGATGAAGCAGATATGCCACCATGGCACACGCGATAAGAGCCAGTGAAAGGCTCCATATTGCCGTCATCTTCACTTTCCCCGCTCTGCGCGTTCGAGACGGACTCGCACCGCAAACACGGCGTCTACCGCCCCGCGAGGGCCCGGCGCTCCATCCCATCCGTTGCCCGTTCGATCATACGCAATGAGCACCTCTTCCGGACCTGCCGCAACCATACCGGTATAGGCCGTGCTTTCCGGTGGGTTCGGCGTTTCCCTCGCTTCCAGAAACACGTCCGAAAAATGCATTGCCGCGTCCGGGTATGTTGCGTTGTGATGGGCTCCCAGATTGACGCGCTCCCATGTGTTCCCTTCGCCGTCGGCACAGACGAAAAGAAACAACCCTTCCCTTCCGCCGGTAAGCGCGATCAGACCGTTTTCCAGCCTCACCATCCTTGGTTCGACCGACCAGGTTCCGCGAACGGCCTCTGGTCTGGTCCACGTGTTTCCTTCGTCTTCGCTCAGCACGCGGTGAAACTCGTGGCGGCTTCCAACGCGGAATACGCAGAGGATACGGCCGTCCGCCAGTCTCAGCAGGCTTGACTCATCTGCGCCTTCAGGGGCGTCCGGTATCTCCCGGCCAACCGCGGCGACGGAACGGAACTGCCAGGAAAACCCCCGGTCGTAGCTTACCATGGTCAGCAGATCGTACTTCGTTTCGCCCGCGAATGTTGCGTAGACGGTCGAAAGGAGACCTCCATCCCTGGTTGGCAGGAGGTTGCCGGTGGTAAAGAGCGCGACCTCGCCCTTGTGGTAGTCCGCGAGATCCCGGGGGATCCCGTGGAACGTCACTGCGGCAGGCTCAACGTCCAGTCCTCCCTGTGCCGAGTCTCGAAGGATCGTGCCGTTCGCGCGCGTGGTGCGCCTGTCGCCGGGTGCGGAGGGCCAGTTCTCGTACGGCATGAGGAGCATGGTTCCCGGTCCGAGCCTGGTCGCGGCCGGACCGGCAGTCTCCAGATCCGCAACACGGCGCCAGTGTGCTCCTTTGTCCTCGGAGAGGAAGAGCACCGCCGGCCAGTCGCCCTGTGCCTCGTCGGCAGTTACGGTCACTTCGCACAGAATGCGGTTTCCTCTCAGACGGAACAGGTGTGGGAACCAGAAGTGCCCTTCCTGTCCGCCGACGAGAACCGGTTGGTCAGCGGAGACCCTGCAATTGGGAAGCTGATATGTGACCCTCACGGCCAATCCCCCTTTCGGCCCGCGCCGTCATTCCTTCGTTGACACGCACGGATTTCCCCGTATCCAGAAGCGCAGGGGTATTTGCGCCCATTCCCCCGCGTACGCAATACCGATGCGCGGGCCAGTGGCAATGTCCCGGTCGGGAACAGGCGGCATCAGTTCGATCCGGAGGGCTTTGCCCGCCAGATCAACGCCGTTGAAGCTCCCATCAATCCCCAGCGCCTCACAGAGCTTCCCCGGCCCGTTCGCGAGTTCGCGGTCAACCGGCGAGCTTTTTCGCTGCCTCCGACTCCTGTTCCTGCGCATCCGCTCCAATCCCTCAACGGGTGCTATCGCGCGGATGAGGACCGCTTGAGGATCGCCTTCCGGTCGTGTCACGACATTGAGGCAATGATACATGCCGTATATCAGGTAGACATAAGCGTGTCCGGGCGGCCCGAACATTACCTCGGTCCGGTTGGTTCTACCCCGCGCCGAGTGACAGCCGAGGTCTTCTGTACCGAGGTAAGCCTCGGTTTCCACAATGATACCCGCCATGCGCTCGCCGTCAATCTCGCGGACGAGTCTGCAACCGAGCAGCCGGCGTGCCGCTTCTGCGGTGTCAGCTTCGTACAGTCTACGCGGGAACGCTTGTATCATGGTGGAGACAAAGTGAACGCGGGGTTGTGGGAGAGGGCGCCTGCGCTCGTGGCAGGCGCCCTCCCGCATGATGTCAGCCGTTTGCTTTCAGTATCTCTTTGATCTTCTTGATGACGCGTCCGGCGCTTTTCGAGGGGACCTGACACGTTCCGGCTCCGCGGTGGCCGCCGCCGCCGAATGTGCTCAAAAGCTGACCGATGTTCGTGTTGCAGGTGCGGTTCAGGATGCTGTGACCCAGTGAGATCACCGTAATGTCGGCTGTCCTGCCCTTGAAAATATTCATCCAGACGTTTGCCTCGGGGTACAGGGCGTACACCACGAATCTGTTCCCCACCGGCCGCTCCGCCAGACGCCTGAAGTCCGTCACCACAATGTTCCCATCCAGCTTCGAGTGTTTCTTCAAGGCTTTCTGGAAATCCTTCTCGTTTTTCAGGATCGTATCCACCTTTTCCTTGACTTCCGGCATTTTCAGAACTTCGCCGATGGGGTGAACCTTCAGCCAGTCAAGAAGGTGCATGAAATAGGAACGGAATGCGCCGCCAAGGCCCGTGCGAGGGTCGAGCGTGTAGGAGAGGAGAATGTAGCGCTTCGGGTGGAGAATGTCGTCCAGCGTCAGTTGAGCCGCGTCGACACGGTCCGTCTCGCCTACCAGCTCTCCAAATTTGTCGAGGCTTGGATGGTTGTAGTACTCGAACACAAGCCGCGCCGCACTGGGCGAAACACCGTATTTGCCCTTGAACTTGGCCGGTACTTCCTGGGCATCATACCCGAAATGATGGTCAAACCACATTGCCGCCTTCGGATGGAAGGGGAGGTTCACGACGATATCATTTCCCGTAACCTCGACCTTCCCGTCCTGCATGTCTTTCGGGTGCACCAATTCGATGCTGTCGATCTTCTCCATCGACGTGATCAGAACCGCGCTGGTCAGACCATCAAGATCGCCACGAGTGATGAGACGCATGGCAATATCCTCCCTTTTTGTGTGTGAGATGATCCACCTGTAATAGTGCGCGCCGATTCAGATCTTTTTCGCGCAGGCGCGTGCGCCAAACGCCTTAAGTATATTCTTTCCTTACCTTTTGTCAAGGAGCGGCCGGAACAACGTCGAACGGTGAACGGCGCAATCTCCCCCTCCCCTGCGGCGTGTATGTCTTTCAGGAGGCGTCTTGGCGCCGGTGGGAAGGAATGTGGTCCTGGATTTGCTGGGAACGTACTGCAAACGCGTCCGGTATTTTGGAGAGACGTCATCACGATATGTTCATTGGAAAGGTTCGGTAACGTCACGTGAAAATGCGATTCGTCCCTGTCTGTCTTTTTGCTTCGCTCATGGCGCTCGGCCCCGCCACCGCTTTGGCGCAATCATACCAGTCAGTCGCAAATGATATAAGCGATCTAATTCTCATCCACCGCTACCCGGAAGCCCAGGCGAGGCTCAACGCGCTTCAACGCCAGTATCCGGCTGCCACTGATCTGCAATTCCAGGAACTGGTGCTTCTGTTCACATGGATTGATGACTACGGAATCGCAGATTCGCTCAATCGTGCGTTCAGGAATCAGGTCGACGCGGTTGTCACCTCGGCGAATCGGGATCTCGCGCGGAATCCGAACGACGCACGAGCGCTTTTCTACAAGGGAAGTGCTCTCGCGTACCGGGCGCTCTACCGGAGCTACGTGGAAGGTATCGGGCGGAATATCGGCAGCCTGCTGACCGACGCTTCATCAGGGATGGCAGAACTCGAAAAAGCCCGTGCCGCCGACCCGGCGTTCGCCGATCCCCTCATTGCGATAGGGAAGTACAAGCACTGGAAGTCAAAGAAGCTTCCGTGGCCGTTCGCCACTGCGCAGGAGGGGAGGGATGGGATTCGCATGCTCGAGCAGGCCGTTCGGATGGGTGTCCTTTCCGACGGTGGCGCCGAACAAACGCTGGCCTGGATCTACATGTCAGAGCGCCGCTACGACGATGCGATCGCGCTCGTGCAACCATATGTCGCGAAGTATCCCACAAGCCGGTTCTTTCTGGAAATCGTTGCGCGCGCATACCAGGAGAAGGGTGACTATGTCCGCGCGGGAGCGCTTTTCGGCCGGATTATGAACGGCCTTTCCCCGGATGAACGCGCGCGGCCATTCGTCGTGATGAAATATGAACGGTGGATCGCGAAACTTCGCCTTCAGCAGGGCAGACGCGACGAAGCCTGCGAAATCGCCCGGAGGCTGAGATCGTTGAACTATGCCGGTGTCCACCGGGATTGGCTGGACAGGAAAATGGAAGAGGTGCACCGCATAGAACGTGAAGCGTGCAGGTGATATGGGGCGAGGGTGCCCCTGTATCATTATCGAAACAGGCGAAGTGGTGGCCGCACCGGAGTGTGCCGGCAGGTAAGGCCGAGAGAGCAGGTCACAACATCATTTCCGCGGGCGTCCGTCGTATGCCTCGGTGGAGTGCCACCCCAGCATTTCGTCGAGCCATTCGTACGCCAGCGCGCGCGATTCTGGCGGATACGAATGCCCTCTATCGTGGTAGAACCACGCGAACTTGCCTCCCGCTCCAACAAACTGGTACAGCCGTGAAAGCTGAGCGGCGAACTCCTGAAGCCCGTCTGGGTTCACCGGCATGCTTTCGTCAGTCAGGGAACTGATGGTCAGGAAGGCACGCGGTGCGATAAGCGCGGCGAATTCGTGCATATCGAACGGGGGACGCCGGTTCTCAAGAAAAATGGGTCGCAGCGCGGGAAAGTATACGTACCAGCGATCGCGAGCCCAGGCAAGAGGATTGGGGCTTCCTGAGAACGTCGATACTCCGCAGTTGGATACGCACGCTTTCAGACGTTCGTCGAACGCTGCGGCGAAAACGGCACCATGCCCCCCGAGTGAGTGTCCGATCACGCCTATCCGCGCGGGATCTACTTCTGGAAGCGTGGTCAGGAAATCCACCGCCCGGCGTGCATCCCATATTGCCTTCCCCACCGCCGACCAGTGCGGATGCCGCGCGTAGAACGCCGAGGTGTCGTACGCGTCAAGACCCGGTGTGATCCTCTCGCCCGCGGCGAGGTGGTCCGGCGCAATGCACACGTATCCCCTGCGAACAAGATGCAGCGCGTATGCTTTGTGCGTGTCCTGCAGCAACCCGACGGTCTCGCGTTTCCCTTCAGCGATAGTCTGGTGGAGGCACAGCGCCGCCGGCGCCGGGCCCTTCTGGCCTTCCGGAAGAAGGACGTACGCGGGAACGCGCTCGTCAGGTTCCGAAGTGTAACGTACCAGCCTGCGCACGTACCCGTCCTCGCGAACTTCCTCAAGGACTTCGGGCTCCAGAGCGGGAGTTTCGGCAGGGAACGCCCCGAGGACGTTCAGGATACGCGCACGAATGTCCTCTGCCTTGGTGTTCCAGTCGTTACGGGAGGCGACGGGACGCCCTGCATGCGTCAGAAGATCGGAAAGCAGCAATCCTTCATCCATTCCCGCTCTCTCCTTACGCGTCATCCCATTCAAAGACCGCGTAGCCGTGGTAGGGGAGGCTGCTCGTGCACTCATACCCCGTCTCTCCGGACGGCGCGTGAAGGGGGATCGCATCCGCCGCCACAGGATCGCAAAGCGGGGCAAGCAGCGTGAGGCGAGGTGGCCGCTTGCATATCCGGCTGTCCCACACAACAGGTCGCGCAGGGTCCGGCGAACCGTTGTACACCGCGACCCGGTGCATACCTCCGTTTTTGAGGTGCAGGGGCATCAGGTATGCCCCGCCCGTGACCATCGTGAGTGGAGTATCCCTCGAGACAAATCTTGCCGCCTGGTGAACGATTTGCTGCCGCTGGAAGCTCCTCGGGAGGCATGCCGGCCCGGGCGTCGCGAACGTTATCACGCGCCCGCCAAGCCTGTTCTCAAAGGCCACAATGCCGGCCCCGACACGCTGACGTGCGGGCGTAATAATCGTGGTCCATTCTTCCGCACCCGGCATCGCCTCCACTCTTGCAATCCGCGGTACCACATTCGTATTGAACACCAGCCCGACATCGGTACCGGCACGGGGAGAAACCACTTCCTCAATGGAATAGAGGCTGTGGTCACGATCTTCCCATCCAGAAAACAGCACGCCCAGCAACTCCGCGAATCCCCGCCGGGTGAGAATATCGAGCGCTTCCCCATACACCAGCGTTCCGCCCGCAAGCGCGCCGGCGATCTCGTCGTCGGAAAGCGCCCAGACCGCGTTGCCCATGAGGGTTGTCACCGGTTGTCTTCTCATCGAAACGGCAACACCGTAGGGCAGCAGGAAGTTGCCGGCAACGAATGGGTCCGCGTTCAATTCGGACATGGAAGTCCCGCGAGTCGTCCGGACATGCGCATGTGTGTCTTCCTTCCACACGGCGCCGATCCCTTCCGTCTGCATGTCTTTGCTGAAACGCGAGGCGATCCACTCCAGCGCGGGGAGGCTTCGATCGAGCAGCTCGCCGATTTCCGGTTCCCTGTTCGCCGAATTGCCCGTGAACGGGAACAGATCGAGCAGCAACGCGTCCGATGCGAAAAACTGACAGAGCGCCATCTCGGACCACGTCTGAGCGTCGCTTTTGGACCATCGAGTGAACGGGAAGTTCTCTATCTCCGGGGCAACTTCGCTCTGCGGTGGGCGGAAATTGCGCTGGACATCCAGCATCATGAAGGACCAGTCACGCGTTTTTCCTGTTGCCTCACTGTACGGCGCGAAATGAGGCCGGTGCGCGACGCGACCCGACACCGTGAATGCTTCGAAAAGGGCCTTCCAATCGCGGCCTTCGGTGCTGTGCGAACTGGGGTGGGAGCTCATGAGACCGACCGTGCTCTGAACAGGGGACGAATCCGCGACTGCGTTCGCGATGATGCGCGCGGTTTCGAGGTGGATTTCCCGCCAGGTTTCCATCCAGATTGCCCGCCACGGATGCGGTTTCCCCGGCGCGAGAATCGCTTTCACGATCTCCTCGCGTGTCACGGGTTTGCCAATCTTCGCCGCAAAACGGTCGATGACGGGTTGCTCGAACCCTCCTCCCCATGTAAGGGGCGCGTGGTTGTGGAACCGAAAATCATCTTCCACCCAGAGTACGCGAAATCCGAGGCTGGCGAAGCGGCCATAGAGGTGTTTGATGTAGTCCCGCCAGGCAGGGTCGGCAAAGGACGCACAGGCAGTACTGACTTCCCCTTCGGGAGATACCATCGGCGCGAAGGTCCGATCCGGCGGGAAGTGGCGGCCCCGGTCAGTATGCAGAACCGTCATCCAGGGATTAAGGCTCACCACAATTCCTGCGTTTTCGAGAATCTGCTTCGCGGTTCGGATGGTGTCGAACCACTGCGTTTCCTCTGTCTCCGAGAGCAACCCGTTGTTCAGTTCCTCCGCGGCGACAAACAGCACTACCTCCTCAACATTGTGCTGATTGCAGAAATCTGCCAGAATCTGTGAGTCTGCGACCAGGTTCGGTCCCGGAGCGATCTGGAAACGAAGGTGGTATCGAGGCTTCATGTGTCTGTCTCCCGCTTCTCCGCGGCCATGCGTGGAAGCGCGCCGGTGAGGTCGGGGATTTTCGAAAATATCCCCGCGATAGAGCCCGCTGCGTAAGAGGCTTCCCGAAGGGCAAATAGAAGAGGGGCCGCGAAAAACGCCGCCGGGTGCCGTGTACGGCGGGCCGCATCTGCGCCAAGTGCCAAGGCATACGCAGCGACGACGCCAAAGAAGGACCCGGTGAGCAGCCCGATATTCTGCGTAATTGCGACCACCCCAATCGCGAGTACGAGAGCGGAGCATTCGAGCAGAGGAACAACATAGAGCGGCTCGAGAAGGCCTCGATCATAGCGTCCCATCCACCAGCGGGCTCTTCCCATACGGAAGAGCTGGCGGGCCCACGCGCGGACAGTGGTTCGGCGACGGTGATACACCCACGCCTCCGGCGAAAACGCAAGCCGCCAGCCTGCGCGTGCAATGCGCCGGCTGAATAGGATGTCCTCACCGTACCAGATCGTGGGGAATCCTTCGGCCGAAATCGCCGCGTCACGGCGGACTGCCATGTTGAACGAACGTGGATGATAGGATCCACCGTGCGTCTTTTTCGCCCCTCGAATGCCACCGGTAGTCAGAAAGGACGTCATGAGGTAGTCAATCAACCTCGTGAAAAGAGGGTCGCCCGGCTGGCTCCGGTCCGGTCCGCCGACAGCACCGACTTTCGGATCTGAAAACGGCTCGATGAGAGCGGAAAGCCACCCCGGATGGACAACGCAGTCAGTATCTACGAAGACGACGATCTGGCCTGATGCATGCAGTATCCCACGGTTCCGCCCGATTCCGGGTCCGGAATTGGCCTGCCGCAGTACAGTGGCGCGATCGCTAATCGGAGCAAGGAGGTGGGAGACGCGTTCCAGCGTGCCGTCGGTAGATCCGTCATCCACCAGGATCAGCTCGACGTCCGGACGGGCGAGGTCGTTCTGGAACGACTGAAGGAGGCGAATCAGCTCGTCCGCACGATTGTAGGTGACGATGACAAGCGATACGCGCACCGTCTCCGGACGATCGGCCATCAGAGAACGCCCTTCGTGGAAGGGATCTCGCCGGATTCGCTGTCAACGACGCTCCATGCTTCCGAGAATGCGCGTGCCGCCGCTTTGAAACAGGCTTCCACCGCATGGTGTGCGTTCCCGGCCCTCAGGAGGTCTATGTGGAGGTTGCACTTGGCATGGACAGACAGGGCGCGGAAGAACTCCCACGCAAGCTCAACATCGAAATCCCCAATCTTCGCGGGGGTGAGTTCGGCGCCGATCACGCAGTACGGGCGGCCTGAAAGATCAACCACCACGCGCGCCAGCGACTCATCCATCGGGACGAATGCCGCCGCGTAGCGTCGTATGCCTCGTTTTTCGCCGAGTGCCTGCGCGATTGCCGTCCCGAGCACAATCCCCACATCCTCGACCGTATGATGTCCATCTACCTGCGTGTCACCTTTGCAGTCGAGGGAAAGACTCATGCCGCCGTGTCTCGCGAAAAGGGTTAACATGTGATCGAAGAAGCCGATGGAGGTGCTTCCGTGGAATACGCCGTCGCCCTCCAGCGAAAGCGCAATACGGACATTCGTTTCCTTCGTGGAACGGTGTACCTCAGCAGAACGTGCCATACCTGTAACCTCATCCTTACGCATTCGGTTCAAATTCCGGCCAAACCGACTGGGTTTTGCCGCCGTCGGCGCGTACAATCATCATTACGGGAATCCCCCTGCGGCGACTACTCCGAAAGTACCGAAACGCCAAGGGCGGGGGCAACAACATTCGGCTGGGTGCTCAGGTATGACGCGGGACGATGTGATAGGATTCATCGCGCAGAGGATTCTGCGCATCAACGGGCATGTGCCCTGGCGGGTGCACTTCACGTCGCGCGTGGTGAATCCAGAACGGGTTGTGCGTGGGAAGAACACCTTCCCCGGAGATTCTCCTGGCTGCTACATTCAGGCGGCGAACGGTATCTACATTGGTGACAACACCAATATCGGTCCGGGAGTCGGTCTGATCAGTGCCAACCATGATCCGACCGACAACACGCGGCACCTTCCGGGCCCACCGATCAGGATCGGGAAAGATTGCTGGATCGGGATGAATGCGGTCATATTGCCCGGGGTTACTCTCGGCGATGGCGTGGTCGTGGGAGCAGGGGCGGTGGTTACCCACGATTTCCCCGATCGTGTGGTAATCGCGGGCAATCCGGCACGCGTGATTCGGGAAATCAGGAACGACACCAACAGAAACGAGGAGAGCGTCCCTTCAGCATAGAAGAGACGCTCTCAGTCAGTGGTTTCAGAAGGGGAGATCCTCGTCCTCGGCGGACATATCCTCCGGCAACTCAATCCCGGGTTCCTTCTGCTTCCGCGGTGGTGCCCCCCGCCGCGGCGCGCTCGTTGCTGAGGAGAGCGGCTCCTCCGGCGGCGGAACGTCGCTGTCGTATCCTGATTGGTCAGAGCGCGATCCAAGAAGCTGCATGGAGGTGACCACGATTTCGGTGAAGTTCTTCTTGTTTCCCTCCTGATCCTCGTAGCTCCTGTACGCAATCCTCCCCTCGAGATACACCGGCCTGCCTTTTCGCAGATACTGACCCGCAACCTCCGCCAGTTTTCCCCAGATCAGGATATTGTGCCACTCGGTCCGCTCCTGTTTCTTGCCTTCCCGGTCCGTGAAGTTCTCCGAGGTTGCGAGGGAGAAACGGCATCGTGGGGTCCCTGAGGGCGTCTGATCGACCACTGGATCCTTGCCGAGGTTCCCGATGAGAATCACTTTGTTCACGCTCGCCATGGGGCCTCCTCAGATGGTTGGTGGTGAAACAACACGAGCGAGCCGGTGGGGGGCAGCTCGCTCGTGGGTGAAATCAGCACATTCCGATCCGGGCTGTTTCAGACAGAATCAGCCACCCACACCCGAAGTGTGAGTGATCGGCTTGATGTTGATATGGTCGTATGTCACGATGATTCTGAACGTTTTCGAAATCCCGGTGTTCCACGTGTACGTGAAATTGAACGTGTACGACCTGCGATCCTTCTGCAACGTGGCCTGTTCATTAGGCAACGGGTAGTCAACCTGCTGCGTGCCGTTTTTGAAGTAGTTCTCCAGTTCCGGCAAGCGGGCCATCAATACCCCAAGCACCATTTGCCAGTAGGCGGGGTCCATGCCGGCAGGCGGATCAATGGCCGCGCCGCCAACTTCGCCGCTCCTCGACGCTTTCCCAAGCCCCAGAGACACATTCAACGGCACCGTGGTCGTTGTCACGCCGCTCATCACCAGATTCGCGACTTGATCCGGTGTGAGAAGCGTCGACGTGCTGACGGTCTGCACCGCAGTGGACAGCGATGGTGTCTTGCCTATGCAAAGGACAGTATTCGTGTTCGTCAACCCTGGAACGTTGTACGTCGCCGTCCCATCAGCGCCGATGGTTGCGACGCCGATTTTCACCCAGGTCATCGTCGTAAGGTTGAGACGAAGCACATCCACCGTGCCGCCTGCTGCCGCGGCGAAATCAGACGAATTCAGGGGAAGCGGGAACTTGACCGTCACAGTTCCCGTCGTTGTCGCGTCCGTTTGTATTTGTACCGCGCTTACCACCGACTGCGTGGTGCTGATCGTAGGTACTTCCGACGCGGTCTGCAACGCAACCGAAACACTGCTGATCCCGGAATTCGCGGGTAGTGTCACCTGTGCCGGAGCCGCGGTAGAATAAGTACCTGTCACAACCGGTGGTTGGGGGATAGTGACCGTTGTGCCGGCACTTGTAACCAGCGAGCTTGCCACTGAGATCGTGTTAGAGTTTTCCAGTTTCCGGAGGGTAAACACAACCTGCGGCACAGCGGAACCGGTGATCGAAGCCGTCGTCACCTGGAGTGTGTACCCGGTTTTCACGATCGCGACCTGATACGTTCCCACCCCGGCCAGGTTCCCGAACGCGAATTTGAACGGTGCTGTCGTCACCGAGGCCAGCGTCGTATCGCGAAGAATACTGCCACCCGAAATAAGAACGACACGCGTTCCCTGGATGTCCCCTGCGCCACCACCTGTCGGGGCGTTCAGCGTCACACTGATGGACGTGGCAGGTGGCGGTGTCACCCAGTTACTTTCCTGCGTGCGTGAGACAACACTGCGGCTGCAGCCACCGCCGATTGCCGTCAGCGCCAGCCCCAGAAGGACCACGAGCGATCTGTTTTTTTGTTTCATTGTTCCCCCACCGGAGAAAAGGTGCTTCCTCACTGGCATGCCTCTGATTGCCGTGCGCGCACCCGATTTCGCGCGCGTTCAAGATTGTTGAGAACAGCCACGGGGTTGTATGCCCCGACATGGTCCTCAACTGATTGTTTCGTGACCAGGTCCACACCAACATCGCCCACGCGGTACCGGTAGGACCACGCGAACGCTGAAGTAGATGTTACGCGAAATCTTTCCGGCATCCCTCGTTCACGCGGGGGTAATGGTATTTCCATCCTTACCCCGCCAAGAAGCCGCGTATTCTGACGATCTACTCGCTTCAAATAATCAGAGTACCCGTTCGATTGGATTCCAAAAACAGTGAGCTTCGTTTCGCCGAACGAACGCTCGACGTCAATTCGCCACGCACGATCACCCACAAGATACCTGCCCCACCGGGCGGTAATGCGCAAATCGAATCCGGTTACCCTGTAGCTGGTCCACGCTTCGTACGGCGTATTGTAAAGCGGCCACACGAAAACCCACGTGCGATAGCGCTGATTGGCATCGTTCAGAACCTGATATCTTCCTGGTGCAATGTAACCGAAACTGCCGCCGAATCCCCAGGTCCCATCTGGCGAATACTGCTTCGCATCAACCACGATACCGTACGAATCATACCGCCAGTTCGCCATTTCGACCATGCCGCCGCAAACGGAAAGAAAGCCGCTCTTCCCCACCGGGCGGAGATACGACAACAACGCCGATCCCGGGCGCAACTCATTGTAACGGCTGTCGTTGTAAACAGGTCCCCCGGTGTTGTACGCCGGGAAGAACATACGTCCCGAAGCATTCAACCCGGGAAGAAATGCCGTCGAAAACTCGGTGCTTACGTCGAAATTCGCACGGATCCACACGCCGGGAAGACCAAACTCACTGAGAATCCTGCCCGGCCCGATTGCAAGGTCCACTTTCCTCAGTGAAGAGTTGCGACGTTCGGATGGACATTCCGACCCATCGAACTCGACACGGAGCAGTTGGCGAAATTCTTCCGTTCCGATGCGTCCCTTCACCCATGCGCGGACGTCACCCGCGCGGGCACTGAGCGAGGTCACAGGAACCGCCAGCCGCTCCGCCACGACGTTCACTACGACGTCGTCCGGAACCGAGGATGCGACAACAGTTAACGCCTCGATCATCCAGACGACAGGGTACCGGATTCTTCGATTTTCACACCACACGACGACACTGGAATCGGTGGTTTCGCACGCGAGATTTTCATACCCGGCACCATGCAGCCGGTCCAGCGCTCCAGAACAACAGTGCTCGGACGCCCCTCCGGGCACCCAAGCACCGAACAACAATCCAGCCGAGAAAAGAAGGGTTACCCAGCGCAATGCGCCGCTCCCCGTATCCTGAGGGGATCAGCCTTCTTCCCTTAACAACTCCTGAAGCTGTTGGAGTTCCTGCTCGGCCTGCAACCTTCTTTCGCGAATGCTGCGAAGCTGCTGCTCGGCGAGGTCATCCACAGGGCGAGCTGAAGTCACGCCGATTCGTGCACCAAGCAGCTCCTCTCTGATCACCTGACGTATGCGGTCCTCGTCAACCTGTCCCGCGCCTTCTACCACCTGCACTGATTCCGAAGAGTAGGGAACCATCATGGCATAACCGCCCGATTGCATACCACGGGACGGCGCCATCGCGTACCCGCCGCGGCGGCGGTTCGCTTCCAGAAAACCGGACAGAACGCCCTTCGTCGGCCTCGATACAAGCTGACCAAAATTCACCGAAAGCCCGAACTTCATCTGCGAGCCCTGGATGCTCACGCTGGCGTCTTCTTTCCTGGGCTTGCCGGTAACCGGGTCTATCAACTGAGAACCGGTTGATCCCAGAACGGGGAACTGGTCGTCAAAGCTACCCATAGTATAACGCCCTTGGAAAAAGAGCGTTAATCGGTCCTGGAGAGCGGGAACCGTGTACTCGAGACCGGCCATTCCGACAAAAAGAGGGCCGGAGCCGGTAGAAGTAACCGTCGAAAGGATACCCGTATTCGTCAACTGGGAATTCGAGCGTTCCACGAGCACCGATCCGCCACCCGCACCGAGGTAAATGTGCGGCCACCATTTGCCGGCTTCGGTCGGGATGTAGTAGAGCAGAGAAACGCTGATGGGGTTCAGCTTCACTTCATTCGCTTCGTAACCGATCATGCCGCCGTAATTGCGGCGACTTCCCACGGATTGCTTCCAGGAGTCGTACTCCACGAGCGCGAATAGGTCATTATGCAACCTGAGTTTCGCGTTCAGACCCAGCCCGCTCGAGGATGAGAACAGAAAGCTCTCGGGTCCTACTCGCTTCCCCCAGATGGTCTGAGCGGAATCCAACGGCTGCCGGATGTACACAGGGGTGAGCGTGCCACCGACATTGATCATCGTTGGATTGCTCTGGTCCACCCAGCGGACGTTGTACGCGTCCATCGAGGGTGTCCAGCTTCCGTACGAAATGCCTATGCTCACCGGATACCGGTTCACGGCATGAACGGGGGACGCGCAGACGGCGGCGCACACTGCTATCCCGGCGACCAACACCAGCAAACCACGTCTCATTGGTGGTTCCCTCCCTCAATCACTCCCAGTAATTCCTTCCGGGCGGAACTTTCAGCGCGTTCCAACCCCGGCGGAATGCATCCGTTCATGCAGAGCCTGAACAACGAAAGACCTTCACATCGCGCAGAAATGCGGGCCTTCGGCCCCCGCGCGTATAACAGATAGTCTCTCACACTAGATAAGGATACCTCTCCTCAATCCTTCTGTCAAGCAAGCACACAAGTTCTTTTTTTGTCAAAGATTTTACGGTGCTGATCCGAAAAAACACACGAGCCTCCAACAAGGACACTCCACAAGACCTCCGAACCCTCGACGGGGCACGCCGCGATCGCTCTGGTCTGCGTCAACCATCATACCTGCATTCCCGCGCCGCATCCGCAAATGCGCGGATGTTTTCCGGGTTGCCGTGAAAGAAATGATCGGAAGGGCAGCATATGTATCCCCCGTCAGGGCACGCCGCGTGACACTGCACCACCAGACGCCGTGCATCCTCCGGCGTCCCCCGCTCAAATCCCTGCTGTTGGTCGAACCCGCCCACAAAAAAAAGCCTGTCGCCAATCATCCTTCGTGCCGCGGAAAGATCTGCATTGCCGCCCATACTGGGTGGGGTCATTGTCTCCAGACCATCCGCGCCGTTGGTTGCAACCAGATCAAGCAGGTTCATAACACCCCCGCAAAGATGATACACGATTTTCGTGCGAGGCGACTTCTCCCGCAGTGCGACATGGTACACGCGATCGTACGGCAGGCAAAATCTCGCGTGCAGGTCCGGGCTTATCACAGTATCGGAACCAGCACCGCCCCCTGTTGATACGATATCCGACGGATTCGGCGGCGACTTCTCGATCGTCGAGACTCTCTTCGCCAAAATCACGTCGAGCATGTGCCTCGTACGTTCCGGTTCGTCCAGCGCCGTCATGATGGCGCTCACCGTTCCCATCAACGTGCAGAGGTCCTGCCACGGCGCTCCCTGGCCGTATCCACGCGACGCAGTCCGGACAATGCCGCGGTTCCCGAGACGGTTCAGATCTCGCATCACCGGAGACCAGTCGAATGTCGGCGAGGGGCAGTATTTCTCAAACAGTTCAAAGTCACGCTCGGTTTTGATCAGGTATTCCGTGGTCCATGTGGTGATATCGTTCCCTGCTTCGGCACCCGTCAGGTCTCCCCCGGGCGTGCGGACCCTGATTTTCCAGTGGCGGACACCCTCCCGGTCAGTTTCGCACAGGACTCTTTCGCGGATCCATCGCGATTGTTCCGTGTCATCAACTGAAACGACCGGGTCCGAGTAAATCACCATGTCCATCCCGAATTGCTCATAGGCTGCCCACTGATCGATTCCTCCCAGATACGTGCGGAGGTAGTACGGCATCCAGCGGTGAACCTGAACAGGGAGGCGATCAGGTTTCCCGTTGTTGATCGCGGTGAGGAGACGTTCCCTGCTGTCCATTCCGACGCGGGCGAGGTCGCGAACCACATGTCGTCAACCGGACCTCGCTTTCCCTCCCTTTGCTTCGTGGTCCATGAAAAGCTGGTACGCATCGCGAAGAAAGCTGCGAAAACCTTCTGTATCAAGCTCCTCCTGACGGAAGGCAACGATTTCCACCATCGTCCATGTTCTGATTCGGCCGTTCATCGTAACACGCGACCACGAACCGTACAGCGGTACGTCATCGAGCTCGTCAAACGGTTTCAGATCAAGCTGTTTCCGCAATTTGTCCCCGTCAAACGAGCCCTTTGGAACCCGGACTTCCATCGTCACAAACTGCCAGGAGTCTGTGCGGAAGGCGATCCAGCGGCGTGCTCTCTCCGGATACACACTTACGAGATGTTGATTGGACCACACGACGGAGACGGGAGCGATCTTCTTGATCTGGTCAATTATCCAGAAGATCAGCGCTCCTTTCCAAAGCGGCTGTCGGCCTTCCCTGAGTCGGTTGTCGGATGTGTGCCACGCAATCCCGTCTGTTTTCCAGGGCGGTGCAGGGCCGCCGGACGGAACATCCTCCTCAGGAAACTCCTCCAACCCCCGTGTTTCGGTTTCGACCACCGCGATTGCTTCCCGGGCGTCTTTCCTGTTCGAAACAGCCGGCACCTTCTGCGCCAGAGCCCTGCGCAAAACCGCGCCCGTGTGGCTCCTCTCGCATGCCGCCACATCCTCCGGGGTCCCGGCAACCACAATGTAGCCACCCGCGTCGCCACCTTCGGGTCCAAGATCGATGATCCAGTCAGCCGCCTGAATCACCAGAACATTGTGCTCGATCATGATGACCGTGTTCCCCTGATCAACGAGGCGGTTCAATACGTCGAGAAGCCGTTCCGTATCCGCGAAGTGGAGCCCCGTAGTCGGTTCGTCAAGAATGTACACCGTCCTGCCGGTTGAAGGCCGTGCAAGCTCGCTGGCCAGTTTCAGCCGCTGCGCTTCTCCTCCCGACAGGGTAGTGGCTGATTGCCCCAGCTCCATGTACCCGAGGCCTACATCGCACAGCGTCTGAAGCAGACGCCGCACCCGCGGCACACGCTGGAAATGTTCCAGTGCAACCTCCACCGGCATCTGCAGCACTTCGCCAATCGACACGCCGCCGAACGTTATCTCGAGCGTCTCCCGGTTATACCGCAATCCGTGGCAGTCTTCACATTCCACCCAGACGTCCGGCAGGAAGTGCATCTCAATGTGCCGTTTTCCGTAGCCCCAGCAACGTTCACAGCGCCCGCCCGGCACATTCGTGCTGAACCGCCGCGCCGTGTATCCTCGCATCTTCGCTTCCGGCACCTGCGCGAAAAGTTCACGCAGTACGTCGAAAACGCCGCTGTACGTTGCCGGATTGCTGAGCGAAGAGGAGCCTATCGGTTCCTGGTCAATGAGTATCACTTTGTCCACAAAACTCGTACCGCGCACCTCGTCGTGCGCGCCCGGGATGAACTGCGCTTTGTGGAGAGCACACGCGAGAGCCCGATGGAGCGTGTCGTTCACCAGCGTGCTCTTCCCGGAACCGGATACCCCCGTTACCACGGTCATGGTTCCCAGCGGAAATACGGCGTGAATGTCCTTGAGATTGTGCTCCCGGGCGCCGATAATCTCGATCGCCTTTCCTGTGCCTGCCCTGCGCTGGCGCGGAACAGGTATTGTTCGTCGCCCGGAAAGGAATGCCCCCGTGAGCGACGCCTGGTTCTGCCGGATTTCTCCCGGTGTACCGGTCGCGACGACTTCTCCTCCCGAATTACCCGCGCCGGGTCCGAAGTCCACGACGTAATCCGCCTTGTTCAGGGTATCGCTGTCATGTTCCACGACAATGACGGTGTTGTTCAGGTCGCGCAGGTGCTCAAGAGCACTCAGCAGCAACGCGTTGTCCCGCGGATGCAACCCGATAGTAGGCTCGTCAAGAACGTACAGCACACCGGTCAGCCCGCTTCCGATCTGCGAAGCAAGCCGAATGCGCTGTGCTTCCCCACCGGATAATGTTGGTGCCCGCCGGTCCAGCGAAATGTATCCCAGGCCAACTTCCTCAAGGAAACGCAGGCGAGAACGAATCTCGGTCAGTACTTCCCCTACCACCTGCTGTTCGCGAGGGCTGAGTGACAGTTGGTCAAAAAAGGCGCGGGTCTGTGCAAGCGGCCACGAGCACAGTTCTGCAATGGGTACACCCCGAAGTCGGGCGGCTCTGCTCTGCGGAATCAGCCGCGTGCCCCCGCAGGTACTGCACGGGACATCGGAAAGAACCTGTCCCAGGCGATCACGCAGCTGGGGCGTAAGCCGCAACGTGCGATCCACCGCGGGAAACACGCCGAGGTACTGAAACTCGATGCCGCGTTCGGTGCACGAGATCCATCGGCTCTCATCCCCGAAAAAGAGGGCTGTTCGGGCAGCCTGAGTCATTTCCCGCAGAGGTGTGTGAAGGTCGAAACCGAGCGCGTTCCCCGCCGCCTCCAGAAGCGCGCGAAACATGCCCTTCGGCTTTCCCCAGAGATCAACGGCGCCCTCCGCGACACTCAATTTCTCCGAGCGAATGACCGCCGCTTCCGCCAGACCCTGCTGGGTTCCCAATCCCTGGCACGCAGGACACATCCCGGACGCAGAGATGTCGTGCGCGCGGTTAAATGCGAACATCTGCGGAGTGAGTTTCTCGAAGCTTTTCCCGCACGAAGGGCACGATATGTGCCGGCTGATGGCAATATCATCCCCGCCGTCCAACGGCGCGACTACAAGCCTCCCCTCACCCTTGTTGAACGCTGTTTCAACCGCCTCCCCCAGCCTGCCGCGTTCGTCGTCTGAAATCTCAAGCCTGTCGATTACGGCTTCAAGCGAGTGATTCCTCCGCCTGTCCAGTTCGATCTCTTCGTCGAGACGGTGAACAACCCCGTCAATGCGGCAACGAAGATACCCCTCCTTCCTCAGACGGGCGAGTGCGTCATCGTAGTCTCCGCCTTTCTCCGTCTCCAGCGGAGCAAGGAGCATTATGCGTCTGCCCCTGAATTCCTCCGTCAGGCGCTCCACAACCTCGCTGCTCGACTGGGCACCGGCGGGGATCTGGCAATCAGGGCAATACACTTCTCCGATCTGAGCATAGATCACGCGCAGATAGTCGTAAATCTCAGTAATCGTGCCGACCGTGCTGCGGGGATTTCGTCCCGCTCCTTTCTGCTCGATCGCGATAGCGGGAGAAAGCCCTTCAACCTGATCCACTTTCGGTTTCTGAATGTCGCCGAGAAACTGGCGTGCGTATGCGGAAAGCGATTCAACATACCGCCTCTGCCCCTCCGCGTAGATCGTGTCGAGTGCCATGGATGTCTTTCCGGAACCAGACACCCCCGAAAAAACCACCAGTTTTTCCCGCGGGACCGCGAGAGACACGTTCTTCAGGTTATGTTCCCGTGCACCCACCACCGTGATATCCGTGATCCGCTCCATCGGACGGTACTCGTCCCGGTCGAACGCAATCGCCGCGCGCGAATGACCGTCATCCTCAGATACTCGGGACGTTGCTCGACGGTACACCTTGCCGCGCAACACGTCCCGGAGAACCTGCCCGGTCCACGAACCATCAATCTCTGCTACCTCTTCCGGCGTCCCGGTCGCGATCAACCGCCCGCCCTCGTCCCCTCCCTCCGGGCCCAGATCAAGAATCCAGTCTGCGGTTTTCACCACATCCATATTGTGCTCGATGACAACGACAGTGTTTCCCTCGTCACAAAACCTGTGCAGCACTTCCAGCAGGTGGCTGGCATCATGAAAATGGAGGCCGGTCGTCGGCTCGTCGAGAATGTAGAGTGTCCGCCCCGTGCTCCTGCGGCATAGTTCGCGTGCCAGCTTGATGCGTTGCGCCTCGCCACCGGAGAGCGTGGGCGATGGCTGGCCGAGCTTCATGTAATCAAGTCCGACGTCGTGAAGAGTCTGGAGAACCCGGTGCACGGAAGGGATGTTCTCAAAGAACCGGAGCGCGTCCTGTACGTCCATATCCAGTACGTCCGCGATGTTCTTGCCCTTGAAACGTATCTGCAGCGTCTCCGCGTTGAATCGTGCGCCGTTGCATGCGGGGCACGGAACCCAGACGTCCGCGAGAAAGTCCATCTGGACGCGAGTCGCTCCGTTCCCTTCGCACGCGTCACAACGTCCGCTCTTCACGTTGAAACTGAAGCGACCCGGCGTGTACCCGCGCACTTTCGCTTCAGGCAGCTCCGCGAACAGACGCCTGATCGGATCCAGCAACCCGGTGTAGGTCGCGGGGTTGGAGCGGGGCGTTCTTCCGATAGGGCTCTGGTCGATGTGGATCACCTTGTCAAGATGCTCGATCCCCGTGATCGCATCGTGCGGCCCCACCGGCAACCGCGCGTGGAAGAAATGCCTCATGAGCGCCGGCAAAAGCGTGTCGGTTATCAGAGAGCTCTTACCGCTGCCCGATACTCCGGTCACGCACACAAACACCCCGAGGGGGATTCTTACATCGACGTTCTTCAGATTGTTGTGCCGCGCACCCGTGATCTGGAGCCAGTTGCCGTTGGGCCGGCGGCGCGTCTCCGGGATTTCTATCCTCCTGCGCCCCGCGAGATAGTCACCGGTTATCGAATCCGGGATGTCCATAAGGTCCTCGGCGGACCCCATTCCCACGATGGCTCCGCCCCGGACACCAGGGCCCGGTCCGAAATCCACCACGATGTCGGCGGCGCGCATGGTGTCTTCATCGTGCTCGACGACGATCACCGTGTTCCCGAGATCCCGCAGGCGTCCGAGCGCGTTGAGCAGACGGTGATTATCCCGGTGGTGCAGACCGATTGAGGGTTCGTCCAGGACATACAGCACGCCGACGAGTCCACTCCCGATCTGGCTTGCAAGTCTGATGCGCTGCGCTTCTCCTCCGGATAGCGTGGGTGCAGTGCGGTCGATTGAGAGATATCGCAACCCCACGTTCATCAGGAACTCAAGCCGCGCAACGATCTCGTTCAGCGCATCCTGGCCGATCTGGCGCTCGGTTGATGACAACGGCAGCGTCGCGAGAAACCCGTGCGCTTCCTCGATCGGCATCGCGCACAGTTCCGGCAGCGACAGCCCGCCCAGTTTCACGGCACGAGCCTCGGGGCGAAGCCGCATCCCCCCGCAGTCAGGGCAGTTCACCGCGGAAGTGAATGCGCCCAGCTCCTCTTTCACCCCTTCATCCTTCGATTCCCGGAACTTGCGCTCCAGCATGGGGATGATTCCCTCGAACGTGTCGAGGTGGGTCCATCCCCGTTCTCCGGGATTCCTTGCGTAACGGAAGCGTATGCGTTGCCCGTCAAGCCCGTAGAGAAGTTTTTCCTTTGCGAGTTCCGGAATGTCTTTCCATGGCGTGTCAAGACCGCAATCACCGAAATGGTGCAGTACCCCGTGATACAGATGCCTGAGCCACCGGTTGCGGTCTACATCCACCGTCGCCAGTGCTCCCTCTCGAAGCGATTTCGAGGGATCGGTAACCAGCAGATCCCTGTTGATCTTCACCTGCGTCCCGAGGCCCAGGCATGTGGGGCACATTCCGGTGGGTATGTTGAACGAGAAGAGCTGCGGTGTCGGTTGTTCGTAAGAAATCCCGCATTCAGCGCACGCGTACGCCGTGCCCATGATGATGTCGGTTCCCGGGTCCTCACTGTCGCGGACCAGGTTCACGATCAGCGTGCCGTTTCCCACGTTGAGCGCCGTATCAACTGCCTCCGCAAGCCTGCTGCGGATCCCTTCCCTCATTACCAGTCTGTCAACGACGACGTCAACATTGTGTTTTGCATGTCTGTCGAGGCTCGGGTCTTCGCTCAAATTGACCATGCGCCCATCCACCCGCGCGCGCACAAACCCCTGGCGCTGCAGCTCTTCGAACAGGTCGAGAAACTCTCCCTGTCTGCCACGCGCCATCGGGGCAAGGATGTTGAGGCGTGTTCCGGGGGGATGGTGCAGAATCTGATCAAGCAGGCGATCCCGGCTCTGTCCGGTGATCGGCTTCCCGCATTGAACGCAGTGGAGTGTTCCGAGGCGTGCGTACAGAACGCGGAGGTAGTCGTACACCTCCGTCATCGTTCCTACCGTGCTTCGGGGATTGCCTCCCGCTGCCTTCTGTTCTATCGAAATCGCGGGAGGAAGGCCGGAGATCTGATCTACGTCCGGCTTCTCCATCTGCTCCATGAATTGCCGGGCGTATGCGGAAAGCGACTCGATGTACCTGCGCTGACCTTCGGCGTAGATAGTGTCAAACGCCATCGAGCTCTTGCCGGAACCCGAAACGCCCGTGAAACAGATCAGACGGTTCTTCGGGAGCGTCAGGTCCACCGAGCGAAGGTTGTGCACTCGTGCACCACGGATGACTATCTGATCAGCGCTCATGCGACCCTTGATAACCCGAAATGCAGACCAGGAAGCGGAAAGGGACAAATACTAAAAGTACTCATACCCCGATGGCGCTGTGGTGTCCAGTTTGGAAAACAACCCCGATCAACGCACGGCCTGCTCCCTCCCCGTGGCCTCCGCTCGCGAAAGAGGCGTTTTTCACCGCAATTTGCAGTGCTCACGGCGCGACGTCGGTCAGGGTTGCGCAATGACGATGAAGGAATGGATCGCGTTCTGGCAGGGCGCGCCAGAACTACCGGAGAGAGGATTACCACCCTGCTTCTTCGCGTCAAACGGGCTTTCGCGCCGGGCGTCTTGACGCATCACTCGAACAGGGTATTTTTGTCTGTCGTACGAAGATGATTAACAACATCAGTATTCTTGTGTCAGGTTCTTAGTACGGGGCGCGACTCCGGGCGTTGTGTATCTGACCCTGCGCGAGGGCGCCTTTTTGTCGAGACAAGGGGTGACGCCATGTCCGCCGATCGACGCCTTCGAGTGCTCATGCCGGTCCTGTTGTGTCTGGTCTCCGCTGCGTCCATCCTCCTGGCGCCCGGAACATCGCGTGCAGCTCCGGGCAGTGTCACGAACCTGACGGCCACCGCCACGGGAACCAACGAGATCACGCTCTCATGGACACCGTATTCCGGCAACGACTTCGCACGCTACGAAATCCGGCGCGGCACCGCGGCCGGCGTGACGACGACCAGCCCGCTGGTAGACACCCTCTCGGCGAAAACTGCCAGTTCGTTTGCTGACCGCACCGTCCTCCCCTACACGACCTACTACTACAAGGTGTTTGTGATCGACACGGCCGGAGTCGCCGGTTCATCCGCGGAACCGAGCGCGCGTACTCTCGCCCTCTCGTACCCCTTTGCCGATACCGTGGCAGCCACGAATGTGAATTTCGTTCCCACCGGCACATGGGCGATCGTCGCCAATTCCCCGGGTGAAGGCGACGCGTACAGCGGATCCTGGCACTGGTCCGACTCTCCCGGCGGTAACTACGCACCGAACTCGAACGGGACACTGACGTTAGCCATCCGCCTCGGCACGGCCACCATGCCCGTGCTCACCTACCGGGAGCGCTACGCGTTCGAAACGAACGTCGATTACGGCCATGTGGAGGTCTCCGCGGACGGGACAAACTGGTACGCCGTCGCGTCCGTCACCGGCAGCCAGACCACGTGGGCCGAACGACGCATTGACCTCACCCAGTGGGCAGGGTACGACGGTATCCGGATCCGCTTTCGCATCGCCGCGAGCAGTTCTGTGGAAAGCGACGGGTGGCACCTCGACTCCTTCACCATCAACGAGACACCTCTCGCCTCCATGCCCTATCCTCTGCGCGAGGACTTCGAATCCGGCACATCGCGGTGGCTCCTCGGTGGCTGGTCTCCGGCCACCGAAGGGACGAACGGGCCAACGTCCATCCACGACAGCAAGACGGGCAACTATCCGGCACTTGCGTACAACGGCATGATTTCCACCGGGGTCTTCGACCTGACGTTCGCCAAAAACCCGACCCTGGTCTTCTGGCATCGGTACAACATCTTCAACGACCACAGCTACGGCCACAATGAAGACGACTGGGGGCGCGTGTACGTCTCCTCCGATTACGGTCGCCCCGGCTCATGGGTGAACATCGCGTCGTACAACGGCTCCCAACCCACGTGGACTCGCGTGCAGCTTGATCTGTCCCAGTTCGCCGGCTCCCCCAGCGTCCGCGTGATGTTCCTGCTCGATGACAACGTTGATGCGGCGAATGCCTCCTTCAACCGGCAGGCCGACGGCTGGTACCTCGACGACATCCGACTCGAAGACCTCCCACGTGCCGTGGAGATCAACCCGATCGTTTCCAGTTCCATGCACCACGTGGACCTTACCTGGTCCCCCAATACGGAAGGCGACTTCGCCCGGTACGAGATCTATCGTGCCACCTCCACTGCCGTCACACGTTCCAGCACGCTCGTCAGCACCATCACAAACGCGGCGGTCAGCTCATGGACGGACTCCGTCGCAATGATCGAACCCACGCAGTACAGTTACCGGATTTACGTGGTTGACACGCTGGAAACCCTGAGTCTCGGGTCGAATGTGGTCACCGCGACCTACACTGTCCCGTTGATCGCATTCCCATTCGCGGACTCGATGAACGCCAGTACGCAGAACTGGGCGTTCGGTTACCCGTGGGGATCCACCACCGAGACCTACCACAGCGCTCCGACTTGCTGGACCGACAGCCCGGGCAAGGCGTACGCCGCCAATGCGAACACCGCGCTTGCCACCCGGATCAATCTTTCCGGTTCCGTTGATCCCGTGCTCACCTTCTGGCACAAGCACGATCTCGAAACCAACGCCGATTACGGAGTAGTGGAAATCTCCACGGACGCCGGACAGACATGGACGGAGGTGTTCCGGGTTACCGGTGTAGACACGGCATGGGCACAGGAGCGCGTCGACCTTGGCAAGTACGTCGGCTCCACGCTCGGTCTGCGTTTCCGCTTAACGGCGAACGCCTCCACCCAGTTGGGCGGGTGGTACATCGACGACGTGGCGGTGGAAAACGGCTCCAGAATGGTCGGATACCCGTGGGCGGACGATTTCGAAGGCGGCCACGGCGCATGGTTTGCCCAGTCACCGTGGGGCCTCTCCAGCGAAAATTCCCGTTCCGGAATGTGGCACTGGACGGATAGTCCTGCGGGAGTGTACCGCTCAGGCGAAAACACCGCCTTGCGTATCACGATAGACCTGAGCCAGGCCACGGCGCCGCAGTTGAGCTTCTGGCAACGGTATTCCTTCGAGCCGAACGCGGACTGGGGCTTTGTCGAGGTGTCTACGAATGATGGTGCGTCGTGGACTCAGGTGTGCTTTGTGACAGGTTCCAGCGCGGAATGGGTGTCTGAAACGATTGACCTTTCACCGTTTCGCGGTAATCCACGCGTGCAGGTCAGGTTCCGTCTGACGTCAAACGGGTCTCAGGAGAGCGACGGCTGGCACATTGACGACGTCGCCTTTTCCGAGGTCGCTCAGGCAATTCCCTACCCGTTCGTGGAACGATTCGATAATGGCGATACGGACTCTCGGTGGCTCACCGCAAGCTGGGAACCCATGACGGGAGGAATGTCTGCGCCGTACCTGATGCACGACAGCCGTTCCGGAAACTATCCCGCTGATGCCTTCAGTGCCCTGACACTGGCCGGTACAATAGATCTCCGCAATGCGACGTACCCCGTCATGACGTTCTGGCACAAGTATGCATTCTTCACGGACCATTCCTACGGCCACAACGAGGATGACTACGGGCGGGTGTACGTAAGCCCCGATAACGGTGCCGTGTGGTATCTGATGGCCTCATACACCGGCTCCGTGTCAGACTGGACGAAAACCACCATCAACCTGAGTCAGTTCGTCGGCGCCTCGTCCGTGCGCGTCCGTTTTGTGATAGACGACAACATCGACGCGGGAAACACGAGTTATAACCGCCAGTCGGACGGCTGGTGGCTGGATGAAATTCGGGTGGAGGAACTCCCCGCCCCCGTAACGCTCAACCCCATCACGTCGAGTTCCCAGCACCACGCGGCGCTCTCGTGGACACGGAACGCCGATACGGACTTTAGCCGGTACGAGATTCGCCGCGCCACCAGCAGCGCCGTGACGACATCCAGCGACCTCGTGAAAACCATCACCACCCAGTCAACAACGGCGTGGACCGATACGTTCGCCCTCGTGGAGCCGACACGATTCTCGTATCGAGTATATGTCGTTGATACGCTGGAAAGCGTGAGCCCTGGTAGCAATATTCTTACCGCCGACTACACGATTCCGCTGAAGACATTCCCCTTCAGTGACGATATGTCCGCGGCCACGGAAAACTGGAGCTGGGGCGACCCGTGGGGTCCCACATCGGAATCGTTTCATTCCGGCCCCGCAAGCTGGAAAAGCGGGCCGGGACGAGCATACCCGCCGAATGCCAACACCGCGCTCGCCACCCGCGTAAACCTCTCTGGATCCACGGCGCCCGTTCTCACCTTCTGGCACCGGTACGCCTTTGAGCAGGCGGTGGACTTCGGCTACGTGGAAATCTCGTCAGACGGCGGGCAGACATGGACTGCCGTCATGGCGGTCACCGGGGTGGATACCATGTGGGCCAGTGAGCGGATAGATCTCGGGGCTTACATGGGCAGCACCATCGGTCTCCGGTTCCGCGTAACAAGCAACGCGACCACGCACCTGGACGGCTGGTACATCGACGACGTCACCATCGCGAATGGCCCTCGCATGGCGACCTATCCACTCTTCGACGACATGGAATCGGGCCCGAACGCGTGGTTCCCGCAGTCGCCGTGGGGGCTGTCGAACGTCGGCTCGCGATCCGGCGAATGGCACTGGACGGACAGCCCGGCGGGCAGTTACGCGCCCAACACGAACTCCGCGCTCACGCTGCGCATCAATCTGTCCGGCGCAGCCGCGCCGGAGCTGCGTTTCTGGCAGCGCTACTCATTCGAGCCCAACGCGGACTGGGGATACGTCGAAGTGTCCGGCAACAACGGCTCTTCGTGGACCCAGGCCTGCTTCGTCACCGGCAGCCAGGCAAGCTGGCGCGAAGAACGGGTTGATCTTTCCCCGTGGAAGGGCAACGCGGACGTACTCCTCCGCTTCCGCCTCACGTCGAACGCCTCCAACGAAAGCGACGGGTGGCACATTGACGACATCTCCATGGTTGAGGTCGCGAGGGAGTTCCCGTACCCGTTCGTCGAAACCTTCGATGACACCGCAGTCTTCTCGCGCTGGCACACCGCAAGTTGGGAACCGATCACCGGCGGCCGCTCAACACCGTTCCAGATGCACGACAGCCCCTTGGGCAACTACCCTGCGAACGCCTTCAGCGGCCTGACCCTCGCAGGGACCATCGACCTGCGCGGCGCCACAAATCCGGTCCTTACGTTCTGGCAAAAAGCCAGCCTCTTCCAGGACCAGTCTTACGGCCACAACGAGTACGATTACGGCCGCGTCTACATAAGCCCCGATAACGGCGCGGTCTGGTATCTGGTGAATTCGACGTACGGCTCCGTGGCGAGCTGGACGAAAGTGTCCATCAGTCTCACTCAGTTTGTCGGTGCGTCTGCCGTGCGCGTCCGGTTTGTAATGGACGACGACGTAGACGCCGCCAATTCGAGCTACAACCGTCAAGCCGACGGCTGGTGGATAGACGACGTCCGCATTGGCGAGAACCTCGCCGTGCAGGCGCTTGCCGATTCCGTCCGCCTCGAAGGACCCGCGCTGGCGTTCGCGGTTCCCGGCCTCGCCAGTCCGCGCTACATCGGCCGCATCTACGAGCCATCCGTCACCAGCACTGCCGGGCAGGGCGCCAACGTCGTCGGCCAGTTCGGTGTCGGGCCGCGCGGTACCACGCCGAACGATACGTCGTGGACATGGTTCAACGCGGGGTATCTCGACGACGTGTCCGGCTTCGACCGGTTCTACGGCTCCGTCCGCGTGGATTCCTCCGGCGAGTTCGACGTAGCCTTTCGTGGCTCCATTGATGGCGGCGTCACGTGGGTCTACGCCGATCTCGACGGCAACAACCTCGCCGGCGGCGGGGTGAACGAGTACACTACCGCGCAGGCTGCCCGGCTTATCATCGGGCGGGGCGCCTCCGTCCGGCTGGATGTCGCCACGGTAGAACGCGGCATCCGAACAGGAACGCAGGAGTTCTGGCCGTTCACCTTCTCCAACGGCGGTCCCGACGCCCTCGCGTGGTGGCTGGCCGAAGCGGACACCAACCAGTCGGTTAAAGACATCCCCTGGCTCGTAATCGGCAGGAGTTCCGGCACGCTGGCTGAGGGCGGACGTGCGGTCGTGGACCTCACCTTCTCCGCGGTCGGGCTGAATCCCGGCCTCTACAGAGCCAACCTCATGATGGTCTCCAACGACGCCTTGAACGACACCATCGCAATCCCGGTGCGGCTCACCGTATACGCAACAGGCGTCACGGTGTTCACGGGACGCGTTGCGTGGACGGGCGGCGGAAATGTGGCCGGCGGAACCATCGTCGCATCGCAATCGAACCTTCCGGTCGATACAATCGCGGTCTCCGAAAACGGTCAGTTCGCCGCGTACGGCATTCCCGCCGGTCAGTACGATCTCGCCGTGCAGGTTCCCGGCGCGTACCCTCGAGCGTTCCGCAACTTCACCCTCCCCGCGGAAAACGCGCTCCTCACGGTAACACCAATTCACCCGCGGATGGTGAGCACCTCCTTCGCCGATTTCTACAGCCCCGCCTCGACGCTTGACGGGCAACCTCTCCCCGTTGGCAGCGTGGTTTCGGTGCGCAATGCAGCCGGAACCGTCTGTGGCTCCTGCGTGGCGACTGAACCCGGCAAATACGGATTGATGCACGTCTACGCGGACGATCCCTCCACGCCGGAAATAGAGGGCGCCTCCATCGGCGACACACTCGCGTTCTTCGTGAACGACGTGCCGACCGGCGCGAAGGCTGTGTACGCGGCCCACTTCAGCGTCACCCGCGTAGATATCATGGGAACGTCCGCCACATCTCGCCGTCTCGAGCGAGGCCTGCATCTCATTTCGCTGGCTGCTTCTCCGAACGACACGACGCTTGCCGGACCGCTCGCATCCATCGCCGGCAAGTATTCGTACGTCGCCGGTTTTGATAGCCGCTGGGGCGGCGCGCGCACTTACGTGGATTCGCTGGCGGATTACAGTGATCTCACCTCCCTCGATGGCGTGCACGGCTACTGGATCCGGATGGAAGAAGCGGGCGATCTGGCTCCTGCCGCCACGCGCGTGCACGACGACACACCGATTTCCCTGAACGTCGGCTGGAACCTGATCGGTTACCTTCCAGTAACCGCACGCGCTCCCGCCGATGCGCTGGCTACGGTGCTGGACCGAGTCCGTGTGGTGGGCGGGTTCGAGAACGGAGCGAAGACATTCGTGCCCGGCAGTCCGTTCAGCGATCTCACCGTGCTCCGTCACGCGTACGGTTACTGGGTGTCCATGTCTGCCCCGGCAACGCTGGTGTGGCGTGGGGGTGCTGCGATCGCTCAACCCCCGCACGCAAAAGCGGCGCTGATGGCCGAGGGGCCGGTCCCGACAAGAGAATGGGCTGACTTCTACGGAACGCTGACGGTTGACGGCGTGCCGGTTCCCGCCGGGACGGAGGTCCTTTTGCGCGATCCGGACGGAGTCATCTGTGCGCGGACGGTAACCCGTGTGGCAGGCAGGTACGGCTTCCTTCATGCGTACGGGGATGACCCGGCGACGGACCCGGACGAAGGTGCGCGTCCGGGTGACGCGCTGCGCGTGATCGTCGACGGACGTGAATATCCGGGGAAAATGGCGGTCTGGACCGGCTCGCTCTCGGTGACGCGTGTTGATCTGGCGCTCTCGTCGGCGCCGACGGCAGTGAACGAAGCACGGCCGGCGCGGTTCACGTTTGACGGGCCACAACCCAACCCGTTTAATCCCTCGGTGCTGCTGCGATTTGAGCTGGCCACCCGCGGACATACTCGCATGGAGGTCTTCGACGGTCTCGGACGACACGTGCGCACGGTTATCACCGCAGATCTCGGGCCAGGGCGTCACGAGGCAATGTGGGACGGCGTTGACGAAAACGGTCGTGCCGTTGCCAGCGGCCTCTACGTCATCCGGTTGACCGCGCCGGACGGTGTGATCACCCGGAGAGCAGTTCTTGCCCGTTAGGAGCCACTGGATGCACCGACCGACGGCGTACGGCGTCCTTGCCGCGGCCCTTGTTCTCGGGGGATCGGCCGCGGCGCTTTCCCCGAGCCAGTACTGGCGGGATTACTTCAGCCCGTCCAGTACCGGACCGGACGGCCGTCCGCTTGCCGCAGGTTCGCTTGTGCAGGTGTTCGATCCGGACGGGGTGGAATGCGGCCGGTTCGTTGTGGTGACTCCTGGCAAGTACGGGTACCTCCACGTGTACGGGGATGACCCGCTCACGCCGGAGGACGAAGGCGCGGTACCGGGCGATTCGCTCCGGTTCATGGTGGACGGTTCCGAATGCGTGGAGGTTCCCGCCGCAGTCTGGGAAACGGGGGACAGGTTGCAGTACCGGGTGGATCTGTATCCCGGTTCCGGGTTCTTCCTGTACGGAACCGTCCGCTATGCCGGAGGAGTTGCGGTGTCCGGCATATCATTCACGGTCAACGGGGAAAACGCCCTTGCGCAGGCCACAAGCGGTGAGGGCGGCATTTTCGTTGCAGGGCCTTTTTCCGTGGGAACCCACCGGGTCGGTGTCACGATCACGGGGGAGACGCCTTTCCGTCCGGCAGTGACTGCCTTTGACGCGGCTCAGGTGCTTCGGTCAGTTGTTACGGGCGCGCCGCTCGGCGCCCCGATGGCGGTGGCGGACGTCACAGGCGACGGCTCGCTGACGACCCATGATGCCGCGGAGATTCTGCAGCTCGTGGTGGGGCGACGCAAGGTTTTTTCCGGGGGGCGGCTTGCCGTTGCCGTTCCGGAGTCGCTCACTGTCACGGGCACGCTCGGCGAAACAGTGCCGCGGGACCTTTCCATTCAGGCAGTGGGCGACGTGACGGGGAACTGGCGGCAGACCGCAAAGCCTGCCCTGTTTGACGCGGAACTGGTGAAAATCGGTTCGTCGGACGGCGTGGCGTGGCGCCTCTACACCGAAAATCCCGTTTTCTCCGTAATCGCTACTTTTGAAGGAGGTTCTGTCGTACCCGAGTTTCCAAGCGACTGGCTGGTTGAAACCGTCCGGTCGGCGGATCAGGTTCTGATCGCCGCAGCCGGAGCGCGGCCGCTCTCACCGGGAGCCGTTGTCGTGCGTTCAACGAGCGGAGAAGCGCGCTTTGTGAAGGGTTCGGTGAACGAGGAAGCAACGCTCCGTTCCGGCGGTTTTCCGACGCCGGCACAGGTCGCACTGTCCGTTTCGCCAAACCCGTTCAACCCCCGGTGTACTATCCGGTTCGACTGCCCTGAGCCGGTGCAGGTGCGCCTTGCGGTCTACACGGTGACGGGCCAGTTCGTGCGCGAACTCGCTGCAGGGCACCGCGACGCGGGAAACTTTTCGGAAGTGTGGGACGGGCGCGATCATTCTGGCGCACCCGTGGCAAGCGGAGTGTACCTCGTCCGGTTGGATGCAGGTTCGAGCAGGAAACTCGTCCGGGTGGTACTCTCCCGTTGAGCAGAATCCCGCTGGCGGGTCCGTTCCCCACGGGAGCGAGAAAAACCGACGGGACCGAGCGCCGCCTGCCAACGCATTTCTCCGCAGGTCGGCTTTCCGTATACTTTCCGTGAACACGTTGCGACTCGCCTTTACCTTCCGAGGGGGTGTGCCATGGCTCGCTCTATTCTTGCCCTGTTTTCGCATTCTCCGTGGGGCGCCATTCAGGAGCACATGCGCGCGGTGGACAAGTGCGTGCAACTGCTGGATCCGCTCATGGATTCCGTTCTGGCCGGCAATTACCCTCGCACGGAACAGCTCGCACGGGAAATTTCCGCCCTCGAAAACGCCGCGGATGAGATCAAAAACGAACTGCGCGATCATCTGCCTCGAAGTATCTTCCTTCCGGTGGCAAGACAGGACCTGCTCGACATACTTTCCACGCAGGACGGCATTTCCGACGCGGCGGAGGATGTCGGAATGATCGTCACGATGCGGAAGATGGAAGTCCAGCCTGCGCTCGTGGATCTGCTGGATCCGTTTGTTCAGAAAACGCTGGAATCGGTGGCCTCCTACTCGCAGGTAATCGGCGAACTGGATCGTCTTGTCGAGGCCTCGTTCGTTGGCAAGGAAGCCGAGCGTGTTACGGAACTCATTCGGAAAGTAGGCAGACTGGAACACGAAGCAGACAACGCGCAGGAAGCGCTTTCGCGCAGGTTGTTCGAGATCGAGGATTCGATGAAACCTGGCGCATTGTTCATGTGGATCGAGATAATCCGCCGTCTTGGAAGTGTGGCGAACAGGGCGGAAAAAGCCGCCAACAGGCTTCGGATGTTTCTCGCTCACTGACATCAACCGCTTTCGTTCCCCCGAATCCAGGAGCCCGTCGTGCCGGATCCCGTCATCCTCGCCATTTTTGGCCTGGTTGCCGGGTGCTATCTGGCGTGGACTATTGGCGCGAACGACGTTGCCAACGCGATGGGAACCGCCGTTGGATCTCGTGTTCTCACTCTGGGCGCCGCGGTAGCTGTTGCATCGGTTTTCGAGTTTTCCGGTGCCTTTTTCGCCGGCGGGCAGGTTACCAACACGATCCGGTACGAGGTGATAAACGTCCCTCTTGTGGAGAAAGTTGGCCCTTTCATGGGGGTCGGCATGCTCGCCGCACTTCTGGCGTCGGCAGTCTGGCTCCACATTGCGACGTGGAAGGGGTGGCCTGTGTCCACGACACACTCCATCATCGGCGCGGTGGCGGGATTCGGATTCGCGGCGAGCGGCGGGGATGCAGTCCGCTGGATGACACTGGCCAGAATCGGGACGAGCTGGGTACTGTCACCGTTCCTCGGGGGCCTTTTTGCCTGGGTGCTTTTCCGGGTGATACGGAGGGCGGTGTTTGCGCACGATCATCCTGCAAGGCGCGCGAGAATGGTGACACCGTTGCTCATCGGTGTGACCGGCGCGGTATTGACCCTCTCCATGGTCTACAAGGGGCTGGCGAACCTCCATCTTGATCTCCCCATCGGCCATGCGCTTGCGCTGGCGGGATGCGTGGGTCTTCTTTCCGCCGTGAGTGCGCGGGTTGTTCTGGGACGGCGACAAGACCAGGGAGCGGACAGGGATACCCAATCCCGCAACGTGGAACGCCAGTTCCGTCCGCTGCTCGTGATTACGGCGTGCTACGTGTCGTTCGCTCACGGTTCGAATGATGTTGCCAACGCGGTGGGGCCGATGGCCGCCGTTGTGGTTTCGAGCAAAGCCGGATTTTTGAGCTATTTTCATGACCCTGCGACGATTCTGATGGCCCTCGGCGGAGTGGGCATCGTAGTCGGTCTTGCGACGTACGGTTACAAGGTGATAGAAACCATCGGGAAGAAGATTACGGAAGTGACTCCGAGCCGTGGTTTCGTCATTCAGTTCAGCACTGCATCCATAACGCTGCTCGGGTCGAAACTGGGGCTGCCTGTGTCGACAACCCACATCATCATCGGGGCGGTTGTGGGCGTGGGGTTTGCCCGAGGGCTGTCGGCGGTCAACACGGGAATGGTGCGACAGATCGTGTGGTCGTGGCTGATTACGTTTCCCGCCGCCGGCCTCCTGTGCGTCGTCTTTTTCCACCTGCTTCGGCCGCTTTTTCTCTGAGAGCTGCCGTGCCCGGTTTCCCCGGCTCCACCGGTTTCCTGACGCGGGTCGAAGGGCCATCTGGCAGGGTTGGACCTGCGATCACGCGTTGCCTCTGAAAGGACGTATGATGGCGATTGGAACGTGCTTCCCGCTCGGAATGTATGAACTACCCCGCAGCGAGGAGGAATGGGCTCACTGGAAGTCCGCCGGAATCAATCTGCTGCCTTGCGCGAGCCGCGAGGACCTGGACTCCGTGCATCGCCACGGCATGAAGGGGTGGGTTTCATTGCCCATGGCGCTGCGTGAGGACGACGACGGCGCGGCGCTGCGAGCCGCTGTCAGCGCCCTGAAAGACCATCCGGCGCTCTGCGTGTGGGAGGCTCCGGACGAAATCATCTGGAACACCAACCGCAGGGTTACCGGTGTGTTGGCGAGCTTCTGGTGGGATCAGCCGGAACGGATGCGAAAAGAACTGGCGCAGGAATACGATGCGCTCGTTCGCGGTCTGGAACGCGGCTCCGCGATCGTCCGCTCTCTGGACCCGGGGCGTCCCATCTGGTTGAACGAAGCCGCTCGATCCGACATGGAGATCGTTTCCCGGTGTCTTCCGTTCCTGGATGTCATCAGCACTGACTTCTACCCTGTTCTTCCCCAGACTCCAGACCCCCGGCGCGCGAGGATCCGCACACACGACATGATCGCCCTTCTTTGCGACCGCTTCCGGGCGACAGCCCCGGACCACGAGTTCTGGTTTGTTCAGCAGGCGTTTTCGTGGCACCGCCTTGAGCGGAAACGTCATCCCGACGTCCCGGTCGCGTACCCTACCAGGTGTGATTACCGGTTCATGGCATGGCAGGCAATCGCTCACGGGGCGCGGGGTCTTCTCTGGTACGGCTCTGCACATGAGGACCGGCCCGCGCCGTTCCTGGATGACCTCATGGCGGTAGTCCGCGAATTGTCCGAACTCACGCCTTTTCTCCTGTCAGAACACGCACCGGCTCTTGAGGTTCGGGTGGACACGAAGCAGTACCCACCGACGCGAGGCGTTTCGTGCTTCATGCGGGAATTCGGCGGGCGGACATTTCTCGCGCTGGTGAACGAAGACCCTTACGAGAACGACGTACTGGTGACCGGTGTGCCGGGCGAGGAGATCGCCGGTTGGACGGCGTTCGGGGATCCGGAACGCCCGCACGTGCCGATAGACAACGGCTTTGTGGTCCCTTTGTCGGGCCGTGAGGTCCGCCTGATGATAAGCGCTGCCTGAGGGAACCGCGTCAAGTCCAACCCCGAAGGAGCGAGCTTCATGTTTCCTCGCAAGCCCTGCCAAATCGAGGTTTCAAAAAAAAACCGTACCAGAATTGAAAAATCGAAGGCAAAAGTATTGACACGAACACGTCTCCTTGCCACAGTCGGAAATGACGGGGAAGCGAGAAGAGTCCGCGCAAGTGTGTTGCGGTGCTCAGGTGCCGGCGGGTAATTCGTTGTCGGGGGCGGGCGGCGATAACCTCGGCGTGGGGAAATCCGGAATATCCACCGTGCGCGGGACGATATCGAGCTGGGGGATTTCTTTGATTTCGTTTCCGGCGGCCGCTTTCAGCTCCTTGAAGCGGCGGGCGGAAACCAGAACCCGGGTTTCGAACGAGCCGATGGCTTTGTTGTAGCTGTCCACGGCGCTTTTGAGGCGGTCACCCAATCGGTCGAGGTGGTCCGCCATGTTGGCGATCCGATCGTAAAGCTCTTTTCCCAGCGCGGCGATTTCTTCCGCACTTTTGGCGATATCCTCCTGCCGCCATCCGTACGAAACCGCGCGGAGGAGCGCGATCAGGGTGATGGGTGAGGCCGGGATGACTCTTTGTTTCACGCCCTCTTCGATGAGAGTGCGGTCCTGTTCGAGAGCGACAGCAAAAAGGGATTCGGCGGGAAGGAACAGGACGACAAACTCGGGGGTGTTGTCGAACTGGTCCCAGTAGCTTTTTGCGCTGAGTTTTTTGATGTGTTCACGGACGTGCTGCGCCTGGCGCGCGAGGTGCTCCTTGCGTTTCTCTTCGTTGTCTGTCTCGATGGCATCAAGGTAGGCAAGGATGGGGGTTTTTGCATCGACGACGATGTTTCGCCCGCCGGGGAGCCGGATTATCATGTCGGGGCGGATTTCGCCTTCTTTTGCAGACACCTGCTCGTCGAAGTCGCAGTAATTCAGCATTCCGGCCATTTCGACCACGCGGCGTAACTGGATTTCGCCCCATCTGCCGCGGACATTGGGCGTTCGAAGGGCCTGCACGAGCCGGGAGGTCTCGTTTCTGAGCTGGGACTGCTGGTCTTTCATCGCGTTGACCTGCGTCAGCAGCTCGGCATACGCGGATACACGCTTCGTTTCCAGTTCCTGAAGCTTCGTATCCATGGAGACGAGGGATTCCTTTACCGGTTTGACCAGTTCTTCAACGGCCTTCTGGCGCGCTTCGAGATCCGTTTTTGCACCCTCCTGGAATTTCTCCAGATGGGTTTTCGCGAGTTCGAGGAAGGCCTTGTTGTTCGAGTTCAGCGCTTCCGAGGAAAGGGCCTTGAATGCATCGGAAAGTTCGGTCCGTGCCTGCTGAAGCATGGCCATTTTCTCGTCGGCGGCTTTCCGTTCCTCGGCGATACGGGTTTCCAGTTCGGAACGGATTCTTCCGAGGTCCGCATTCGAGGCCCGGAGTGCCTCAAGGGATGATTCGAGTTCGGGGATACGGGCTGCCTGAGCCTCTGCCGCAGAGCGACGTTCGGCCTCCTGCTGGAGTTGCTCCGTGCGGTGGCGCAGGTCATCCTGAAGCACGGCGAGCTGGCCACGGAGACCCGCAGCCAGCTCGTCGGTTGAGCGCAATCGTTCTTCCAGCACGGCGCGCGCCGTCGCCGCTTCGGTGGCCGCCTGTGTCCGGGCGCGTTCGATACGGTTCCGCGCGACGAGCAGAGCCGCGGCGATGCCGATCAGCAGGCCGACAATGAAGGCAAGCAACGCGGGCAACGCGAGCATGGGCGATTACGGCCTACTGGAAATGGTACGTGACACCAATACCGGGAAGCCCGGGTCCCTGAATCAGCGCGCCCCATTTGCCAAACTGGAGACCGATGCCGAAAGAGCCGATAGGACCGACCCAGGCGCCACTGTGCGTGCCGGATCCGTCATCGAACCGCGCCGCCACGCCAAGCCCGAGCTGAGGGTAGAGCACCATCGTCCCTTCGAGCGGAATGGCAAGGCGGATCAGGCCTTGAGGGGACACGATGAGAGCGTCGTTGTAGGTGCTTGCGCCGCCGAACCCGCCGCCGGTCCAGCCGCCCTCAACTTTCCAGCCCCAGCGCAACTGGGGTGTGCCGCCTCCGGAAAAAGGTTTTGTGGTGGCGTACCCCACCGCAAACGGACCGAAGTACGCGCTTTTGTCCCATCCCCCGGATCTCGTGGCGGCTGAGACAAACGAAGGCGCGAGGAATGAGAAGCCCAGCACCGCCAGCGCGACAATAGCGCGTGGTGACATAGCGTACCTCCAATATTGTTCGAGACTTGCGTCTCGGTGTGACCTCGTGCCATCTTTCACCATGGCTTGAACGAACGCGGGGAAGACACCTTGAAAAAGCTGAGTGTGGTCGCTCTCATATGCGGTCTGTTCGCGGCGTGTTCCCACTCCGCAAACTTAAGCCGGGCGCTGGGTTCCGTCAATGAGCGACGGGCGTTCGGGTATCTCACCGCCCAGACTGCGTTCGGCCCGAGGAACCCTGGAAGCCGGGGCCACGCGGCCTGCCGTGACTACCTCATCCGTCAGTTGAACGCACTTACCGATACGGTAGAATTGCAGCATTTTCAACCCATTGACTCGCGTGGCAATCGCACACCGCCGATGACGAACATTATTGGGCGGATTGCGCCCCACCAGAACAGGCGCTATCTTTTGTGTGCACATTGGGATACGAGGCCGCGGGCGGATCGTGACCCCGATCCGCGACGGCGCGACCTGCCGATCCCTGGAGCTAATGACGGTGCTTCAGGGGTGGCCGTTCTCCTGGAAATTGCCACCGTTCTCAAACGAGTTTCCCCCCCTGTGGGCATAGATATTGTCTTTTTCGACGGCGAGGACTACGGGGAGGAAGGACGCCTGGAGGACTACTTCCTCGGGTCGAGGGAGTTTGCGCGGCGCTGGCGTGGCCAGAAGCACGAAATGGCCATTCTGGTGGACATGGTAGGTGACCGGAATCTCCAGTTGCCTGTCGAGGCGTTCTCGTGGCAAGCAGCTCCGGAAGTTGTCGACAGGGTGTGGGGGGCTGCTGAAAGGCTGGGCGAACGTGCGTTCATCCGCTCCATGGGCGTGGAGATTCAGGATGATCACGTTCCGCTGATCGAAGCCGGGTGGCGGGCCATCGATGTTATCGACTTTTCCTATCCGTACTGGCATACCCATGCCGATACCCCCGACAAGTGCTCGCCACAGAGCCTCGGGAGTGTCGCGCGAGTTCTTCTGGCGGCAATCATCGAACGGTAGCCGTGGCTGACAATGCAGATCTCCGGCTCCAGCCAAAGTCCCATGCGCGCGAACGAAAGGCGCTTTGCCTTCTCGCGTCGGGAGCTTGCTGCCCTCGCCGCGTTGACGGTGAGCCTCGCGGTCGGTCATTTCCTTGTCTGGCTCATTCCGGAGCCATCCGACCTGCGAGTCGTTCGGTCGCCTGAACTGGCGAGTCTGGCTCGCGAGGTTGCGCCGTCAACCGGGTCCCATTTGATCAACATCAACACCGCGTCGTTTGACGAACTGGTTTCCCTGCCCGGAATCGGGCCGAAGAAGGCGCAGGCAATACTGGATTACCGGCATGCGAAGGGACGCTTTCCTGATGTGGGTGCGATTGAGAGGGTGAAAGGCATTGGGCCTGCGACGGTGGCACGCCTTCGGCCGCTCATCACTGTTCAGGACCGGGCACCCGCGGGTGAACGCAGTTCCCCGGCACCGGGGGGATCGAGATGAGACGCAAAGCCATGCCGCTGGCGGCCCGGCTGGTGATAGCTGTGATAGCGTTCAGCGCGGCTGCCATCCCGCCCCTCATCAGATACAGCGCGGCGGAAGAGGCGGAGGAATGCGCGCGTCGGCGGGAGGCAGTAAGAACCGCGGCATTGCGGTTGCCGGACGAACGCTGGTGGAACGAACGCGGGTGCCCGCGTGATGGCGAGAACTACCGCTTTGCCGTGGGGCAGGACAGCACGGTTGAAGTAGTGTGTCCCAAAGGGCATGGGATTCAGAAGCTTCCCGTGCACCGATGGTTTTCCCCGTTCTGAACGACGGTTGAAAGGACAATCCGACATGCGTCGCGCGCTCTATCCGGGAACCTTCGATCCCATCACGCTGGGGCATCTCGACATCATTGAGCGGAGCCTGCGGATTTTCGACGAAGTAGTGGTCTCTGTCGCGGACACCCGGCCCGGTGTGGTGTTTCCCGTGGAAGATCGTGTCAGGCTTGTGGAAGCAGCGACGAAGCATCTCGATCGAGTTCGCGTGGTCTCGTTCCGCGCGCTCCTCGTTCACCACTGGCAAAGCCTCGGCAAGCCGACAGTGGTGCGCGGATTGCGCGCAGTGCAGGATTTCGAAGCAGAGTTCGCAATGGCCCTCGGCAACAGAAGGCTCGCCGATGATTTCGAGATCATATTTTTGATGCCGAGAAATGACTTCGTGTTTCTCAGCGCGTCGATAGTCAGAGAGGTTGCGCGGTGGGGTGGGGACGTCTCCAGCATGGTTTCTCCCCCTGTCGCGGAATACCTCGCAACCAGATACGGCCCGCCGGCGAAATGACGATTGCCCGGCTGTGGCCTTGGACATCATGTGGGGAGGCAACCCTGATGAGCAGTACCGTCATTCAACAAATCCGCGAACGTGCAGCCGCACGCAAGGGACGTATCATCCTGTCCGAGGGGAACGAACTTCGAGCCATTCAGGCGGCGCGGAAACTCCTCGACGACGGGATCTGCGAGGTGACACTGGTGGGTGCGCCGGCGGAGATCGAGAAAGTGGCAAAAGAGGGGGGTGTCAGTGTATCCGGCATCACGATGGTGGATCCGTCGGAACACCCCATTCGGGAGCAATTTGCCGCGGAGCTGTATGAAAAACGGAAGGCAAAGGGCCTGACGCAGGAACAGGCGGAGGAACTTTCACGGCGGCAGATTTACTGCGCCGCGATGATGGTGAGCCACGGCGAGGGCACGGGTACCGTTGGCGGTGCGGTGCACGCGACCGCGGAAATCGTTCGCGCCGGGCTCTGGTGCATCGGGATGGCGAAGGATGTGAGCGTCGTCTCGGGTGCGTTCCTCATGGTAGTGCCCGATTTCCTCGGAACGGGCAAGGACAAAACGCTGTATTACGCCGATTCCGGCGTAGTGCCTGACCCGAACAGCGACCAGCTCGCTTCCATTGCCATTGCCAGCGCCGCCACGTTCCGTGCGCTTACCGGTGAGGAGCCGCGCATTGCAATGCTGAGCTTCTCCACCAAGGGGTCGGCGACGCACCCCGATGTTGACAAGGTGATTGTTGCGACGAAGAAGGTGCAGGAATTGCGGCCGGACCTCCTCATTGACGGCGAACTGCAGGCTGACGCGGCGCTCGTCCCGGGTGTGGCGAAGGCGAAGGCGCCGGGCAGTTCGGTCGCCGGAACTGCGAACGTCCTCATTTTCCCGGACCTCGGCGCGGGAAACATCGGGTACAAACTCACTCAGCGGCTTGCCCACGCCACGGCCCTCGGGCCGATCCTTCAGGGGTTGGCGAAGCCCGCGCACGATCTTTCCCGCGGTTGCAGCGCCGAGGACATCGTGGATATGGCAGCGATCGCGATCTGCATGGCTGAATAGCTCCGCAGCCGAGCCACCACGAAAAACGGGGAAGCGCCGAAGCGCGCCTCCCCGTTTTTCGTGGCAGGGCTCAAATCCATTTGTCTTTCGGATTGTCGAGCTGGCCGGCGATGACGCTTTCCCGGAACTCCTCCGTGATGTGGGCGACGTAGACCTGCGCCATCCCCGTTCTGTCGGAGGTAAACACCCCGATTCGGCCGTCCCGACTCAGCCCGGGGTGCGGGTGCCCCCACTGAGCATGGCCCTGAGTGGCCCCGGCATGGCAGAGTGTGCGGAAATGCCGGGAGGGGACGTGCACAAGCTGAAGGCCCTGATCCGGCCAGTTCGTGTCGGAGAGGATCCATTCGGCGTCGTATGAGGCTCCCGCGTGCCAGAAATAGGGGCCTTCCACGAGCTTGTACGGTTCGGTTCCCGCTTCGGCAATCCAGATGCAACGGTGCGGAGGCTGGCTGGGCCCCTGGATTTTGCTCGTGTTGCCGAGAATGGTCGAGTGGGCGAACATCCCGACGTCACAGATGTACTGCTCGTCGCTGCCGTCCTCGTTCACGCTGTAGTACCGCATCGGCTCCGGGTTGACATTGTGGAATACACGGTTTCCGTTCTCGGTGATCCTCGTACCAAGTTTCATGAAGTTCTTCGTGACGATGAGCCTGCCGGTGGCCTGATCTACCGCCGCAATCGTCATGTTCGTGTCATTTGCCGTGACGGCACCCGTGGCAAGGTCTATCCGTATCATCCTGCCTTCCCCTGCCGCGTAATCCCGCAGGTCGAGATAGAGGCGGGAACCGACTGATCCATACCGGACGCCGCAGACGATCATGCCGGGCGCGCAGTGGTTGCCGACGGCGATGAGGTCTTCCGTCGCTCCGGTTTCGATGTCGAGTTTCCGCAGGATTTTTTCCTCGCGCCAGAGCACGTATGCGCTCTTTCCATCGAGGCTGAGCGTCACATTGGGATACCCCGCGGTGTCTTCTTTCCGTGTGAGCTGACGGGGGTCCAGCCCATCGGTGTCGCACCGATAGATATCCCACGGCGCCTCGCGCGACGCGGCGCGTTGAACAAGGAATACGACGCGCCTGTTGTCCGGCGTGACGCTGGGCCAGTCGTACATGAGCGGAATGCTGGGTGTGGGATAACTCATCAACTGGACAACTTGAATTCCGGTTTTCGGGTCGAACATCTGAACACGTTCACTCATCGAGAGACTCCTTCATGTGTGCGGACCTGCGCCATTCCCTTTCGGGGCAGCAGGCGTTTCGCGCGTGCGCTCATATCCATTTGTCTTTCGGGTTGTCAAGCTGCCCTGCGACAACGCTCTCGCGGAACTCGTCTGTTATCAGTGCGACATAGACCTGCGGTATCCCGGTCCGGTCGGAGGCGAACACTCCGATACGGCCATCCTGGCTGAGACCGGGATGCGAGTGCCCCCACTGAGAATGTCCCAGCGTCGCACCAGAATAACAGACCGTGCGGAAGTTCCGGCTGGGGACGTGCACGAGCTGGAGCCCCTGATCCGGCCAGTTCGTGTCGGAGAGGATCCATTCGGCGTCGTAGGAGGCTCCGGCGTGCCAGAAATAGGGTCCCTCGACAAGTTTGTATGGCACCTTGCCGGCTTCGGAAATCCAGATACAACGGTGCGGTGGCTGACTCGGGCCTTGGATCTGACTCGTTTTGCCGAGAATCGTAGAGTGCGCGTACATATCGACGTCGGCGATGTATTGCTCATCCGTTCCGTCTTCTTTGACGCTGTAGTATCTCATGGGCTCCGGGTTGGCGTTGTGAAACACCCGTGCTCCGTCCGCGCCCATCTTCGTGCCGAGTTTCATGAAGTTCTTTATGACGATGAGCCGGCCGGTGGCCTGATCCACCGCCGCAATGGTCATATTCGTGTCGTTTGCCGTGACCGCACCCGTGGCAAGGTCCACGCGTAGCATCCTGCCTTCGCCGGCCATGCAATCACGCAAGTCCAGGTACAACCGCGAACCCACCGAACCGTATCGTACGGCGAGTACCGCCAGTCCGGGCGGGCAGTGGTCGGCGACGGAAAGGAGGTCCTCCATCGCGCCGGTTTCCATGTCCATCTTCCGGAGTATCTTCTCTTCCCGCCAGATGACGTACGCGCTCTTTCCATCGAGGCTGAGGGTGACGTCCGGGTACCCTGCGCTCGCGTCCTTCTTCGTGAGCCGGACAAGGTCCAATCCGTCCGTATCACAACGGTAGATGTCCCACGGCGCTTCGCGCTCCGCACTGCGCTGCGAAAGAAATACGACGCGACGGTTATCGGGTGTAACGCTCGGCCAGTCGTAATTGAGCGGGATGCTGGGAGTCGGGTAACTCGTAAGCTGGATGACCTGTATCCCGGTTTTCGGGTCGATCATCTGCACGCGCTCACTTTGCATGGTATCCCCTCGGGAATCGGTTTGGTGCCTTTTTCGCGGGAAACGCACGTATGAATCACGCACCGCAGTGAGGAAGTGGGAACGCACCCGGTTTGGCGTTTCCCTATCTTTTGTACGTCGCAACCGGCGCAATCCAGCGTTCTCTGAGGCTTTTTCACCATCTGAACAGGAACAAAAAATGGCACAATTCGTCACGTTCGGGCTCCCCAAGGGCAGCCTTCAGGAAGCAACGCTCGACCTCATGAAACGTGCGGGGTTTGAGTTTACCGTAAGCAGCCGCTCGTATTTCCCCACGTGTGACGACCCGGAAGTGAAGGCCGTCATGTTCCGCGCCCAGGAGATTGCGAAATACACGGAGCGCGGCGTCATGGATGTCGGGCTGACGGGCCTCGACTGGATACTCGACAGTGGCGCGGACGTGGTGGAGGTGGCGGACCTGATTTACAGCAAAGTCACGACGCAGAAGGCGCGCTGGGTGCTGGCGGTGCCGGAGAACTCGCCCATTAAGGAGGCGAAGGACCTCCAGGGCAAGCGCATCGCGACGGAGCTGGTGCACGTGGTGGAGGCGTACCTGAAACGGCACGGCGTCAACGCGGAGGTGGAGTACTCGTGGGGGGCGACGGAGGTCAAGGTGCCCGACATAGTGGACGCGATTGTTGACCTGACCGAAACGGGCAGCAGCCTCCGCGCGCACAAGCTGCGGGTGGTGGATACGATTCTTGAGACGAACACGAAGCTGATAGCCAACCGCGCCGCGTGGGCCGACCCGTGGAAACGCCAGAAGATCGAAAACATGGCGATGCTGCTTCATGGAGCGCTTGAAGCGGACGGGAAAGTTGGTTTGAAGCTCAACGCGCCGAATGAGGCGTTGACAGCAGTGATCGCCGAGCTCCCGCCGGGAAAGATGCCAACAGTCTCGCCTCTGCGGGATCACGAGGGGAACCCGATAGCCTGGTCGGCCATCGAGGTAATCCTCCCGCAGAACACCGTGCGCACGCTCATTCCCGCCCTGAAACGCGCCGGTGCGCAGGATATCATCGAGTACCCCCTGAACAAGATCATCTATTAGGCGATTGCAGTAAAGGGGCAATCCGACACTGCCAAGGCGTTGACGCGGGAAGCACCACAGTGCTTGGCGGCGGCACTTGGAGCCGGGCGAGCGCAAACGGGGTTGTCCTTCGCCAAGTTAGGGGCAAAAAGAGGAGCTAGAGCGCGTCGGAAAGACCGCGGGGGCATAAATCCTGCTTCACCTGAACTCTGCGAACGTTCTGGGGGTAGTTCTCAAGATGGAGGTCCTGCATGGCAGTTGAACCATTTGGTTTCCTTGTTAGGCTGTACACTACGGTCGGGGTGTGGCTTACCCTCATCTGTTTCGTCGGACTCATCGCGTATAGTCCGCAGGCAATTCGGAACCAGTTCTGGCCGGACTCGGCGAACGTCGCACAGCGGGCCCGACTGGACTCTCTTCGCAACCGATCTTGGCCGGACTCGATATACGCCTACCATGATTCGACGCAAACCTGGCGCATGGTTCCCATAGCGCGCTAGACAATGCAGATCTGGCAAGCGGAACACGGAAGGACAAGCGCGAGGTATCAGGGTGGTGATCGTTCTATCACCCCGAAACCCGCAAATCTCTACGGTTAATTTCCACAAGGGGGAGACCGGTTGTAAACCCCCCAGCCCCCCCAGCGAATGACCGTTCAGTTGTTCCGAAGCTGCCCTACCTTTTCCCATGATGGATTCGGCCGTAACGTGGCAAAAACGTAGATGCCATCCCTTCCAAGTTCAAGATTGGCAGCTCCATTTGCGCGTAAATCAGCCTGAACCTGTTCTGGTGTGAGACGGTACAGCCCTCCGGAAATAGCATCGACAGCCAGTCCTATGAGTCCACCGAACAACACGTTGCCCCACACCCAACCACTGACCTTTTTTGTGATCGCCATTTCGTAGGGACGGTACCCCTCCAATTCGATCTTGACGATGTGGTTATCGCCACGCTTGAGACTTGCAATGGTCGGAGTCCGTCCAAAAGAAGCGCCATCGACCGTCACAGTGGCATTGGATGGATTACTACTGATTCCAACTTGCTGGGTTGTCTTGTTAATGATGGTTGCACAGCCTGCGAACACCGCAGCAACCAAAACCAAGACCCCTGCAGCCCTTCCTCTCGCGCTCATCCGCCCCTCCTCGAAGCTAGTTGTACAACACAAGAACAGGAAACCGCACACGACGTCCCCATGCCACAATACGAATACTTGCAGGGCGGAACAACACCCCTCCCCATCACACCCGATAATCGAGCACCGCCTGCCGCATGGCGAGGAAGTTTTCCAGCGGCACGGCGTATTGCAGTTCCGTGCTGGAACCCACCATTATCTGACCTTCCGAGTCCTCGATTGCCTTCACCGTGGCATCGCGAACCTCCTGCGGAGTTCCGAATGGCAGGAGGTTGCTCACGTCTATCCCGCCGGTGAACACGAGGTGCGGGTAGCGGCGGTGCATCTCGGCAATGTCCATTCCGGCGGCGGTCTCGATCGGGTTGAGGACGTCGATTCCCGCGTCGACCAGCCCGTCCATGATCGGCATCAGGTTGCCGTCTGAGTGGAAATTGACCTTGATGCCGCGCCGATGGTACGCATCGACGACGCGTTTCATCCGTGGCATGTAATGTTCGGCGAACCATGCCGGGCTGAACATCGGTCCGCCCTTGAAGGCAATATCGTCTCCCATGAACACGGCTTCGATGCCGTGGTCGGCGGGCAGATGTTCGACCCATTGGATTGACCGAACAGTGTTCCTTTCGAGCCGGTGGTCGACGATCTCCGGGTAGTCGGCGGCGAAGTAGCAGTATTGCTCCAGGCCGATTTCGCCGAATGTGCCCATGAAACCGACCGACGGGCCGCCGTAGAATAGAAAAAAGTCGTCGCCAAGGTGACGCTGAATATCCCGGTGGTGTTCGAGATGGCGCTGGATTCCCGCGTCGTCTTCCTCGGTCCATTCCTGTTCGATGGGCTGGGCCATCTCGGCATCCCGATATGCCTTGCCAGAGGGGTATTTGACGTGTTCCGTCCAGATTGTCCACCGCTGGACTACCCGCCTGCGCCCGTCAGGGAGGATTTCCTCGCTCGGGTGATTCGGGGTTTTCAGTGCGGGGCGGGTGGCGTCGACGGCTTTCGGGAAGGTTTCGTAGATCAGTTCCTGCCCGTTCTCCGGCGTGAGCTTCTTTCCGGTGAAATACTCGATCACGGCGTCGTTGCGGATCAGTTCGAACAATGGTATGCGATCCGGTTTTCTGCCGGCGATGACGTCGCGCACGCGTTGTCGTGATCCTTCCACTCTGCGCTCCTTCCGCTGCAAGCCTGGGTGTCCATTTCAGAGAGTGCAAAATCCCTGCTCAGGGGGCAACCGGGAACGCCCGCCGCAAGGCCGTTCTGACAAGGCGCTTTCCCGGAGCACACAGGGAGCGGTACATTCGGTGTAATACGCACCCCGTTCCGGTGGTTCCGGTTCGTTCTCCGCTCGATGAGGTGTCAACGCATGGCAAAACGCCCCGCCAGTCCTCCCAGAGCAGCAAAAACGCCGCATTTTGACCAGAAACCCGCGCTTTCCCGCCCGATGGTGCACGCGGCATCCGCGGGGCTGGCGGTGCTGCTCGTACTGATCTACTACGGAAGCCTGATTCTCAAGTCGTCACCCCCGCAGGCGCCGGATACGGTCGCGTCGGACGCGATCTCGAAGATGAGTGTGCTCTGGCGGGATCAGCACAACGGTGAAATGCCGCTCTGGACACCGGCGGTGTTCTCGGGGATGCCTTCGTATGGAGCCATGATATACACCCACGAAAACCCGATCAGCTTTGTTCTGGGGAAAGCGACCTTTGGGAATTTCGGGATCGCGATGGCACTCTACACGCTCATCGGTGGCGTATGTGTGTACGCGTTGCTCACGCGGTACGGGAGATCGCCTCTGGCCAGTTTCTTCGCTGCGGCCGTGTACATGTTCACCCCGTACATTCCCGGGCTCATCAACGCGGGCCACAACAACAAAATCCTTGCCGCGGCGATAATTCCCGCGCTGCTTCTTGTCACCGACGGGCTGCTTCGTGAACGATCGCTGAAGGCCTTCGGGTGGTTTGTGCTTGTGGCGGCGTGGCAGCTCTGGGTGCGGCACCCGCAGGTTACGTATTACGGGATCATGCTGGTTGCGTGCATCGTGCTGGCGGATGTGTTTGTTCAGCAGGGCGCGCTTCTCGCGCGGGCAAGGCGCCTTGCGGAAGATGCCGTGCTTCTCGGTATCGGACTGGTCTTCGCGCTGGGCATTGTCGCGGATCCGTACCTGCCGATGCTCGAATTCACTCCGGAATCGGTCCGCGGCGGGGCTCCGAGCGCCGCCTCAGAACTTGCTGTTGAGGCGGGGCAGGCCAGCGACCGGGGCTGGGAGTTCGCGACGCAGTGGTCCATGCACCCGAAGGAGCTGGTAAGTTTCGTGGTTCCGTCGTTCTACGGGCTGTGGAACGATCCGCGGTACAATCCGCAGACAGATATCGAGGCGCACACGTACTGGGGATACATGCCGTTTACTCAGTCCACGCACTATCTCGGTCTTATTCCGCTCATACTGGCGCTTCTGGTGCGGCCGAACCGAACGGCTCTGGTCTGGGGATGTCTCGTGTTCAGCGGAATGGCGCTTCTGATCGGTCTGGGGCACTGGTTTCCCGTTCTGTACTGGCCGGCATACAAACTCCTGCCGTATTTCGCGAAGTTTCGTGTTCCCAGCATGATCTACATGCTCCTGCCTCTCTCCATAGGCATTGTGGGCGCATGGGCACTCGATCAATTCATGGAACGCGAAACCGTGGCGGGCCGCGTGCGTTCTGCGAGGCGATTCGCGCGGGAGGAGAAGATCGCGCTCGCGGTAAGCGTCGCGATGGTGGTGCTGGCCCTTGCCGTGATGGTTGTACACAGATCACCGGGCTGGATGTTGAAAGCGGGCGAGGAGAATTACCCCGCTCAGATTCAGGAGGCGCTGGCACAGGTCCGGTCGGGTCTGCTGGCGAGGGACGTGCTGATCGCCCTGGTTCTGGCTGCGCTGACTGCCGGAGGCCTCATTCTTGTCAGCGGGCGGAGAATGAGCGGAACGATCTTCGCGGCGATTCTTACTGTTGCCACCATCGCCGACCTCTGGCGCCTCGATTTCACGTTCCTGGATATCCGCCGCCCGACCTTCGCCGAAGCGCCGATTCAGCAACCGGCTGAAGTAGACATCATCCGGAACGACCTGCACGCGCCGATTCCAGACTCGGTGCGTCTGTGGCACCATATCGCCACGGGAGACACCCTCTTCCGAATTGCTCCGGTGGCCGGGTTTGATCAGTCGGGCGCCATGAACATTGAGAGCACGAACGAGTACGGCCTGTGGAGTCTGCCCAGCGTCAGCGGATACCATGCGGCCAAGCTCCGTATATACGACGATTTGACTATCTCCGGGGGCCTTTCGCGGCGTCAGGTGCTCAACATGCTGAACGCCCGTTACGTGATTGCACCACCCGGTCTGCCGGATTCGACTCTGGTTCCCATCGGCGGCGGGGAAAGGACCGTTTACCGGAACACGACCGCATTGCCCCGGGCGTGGTGGGTGCGCTCGGTGCGCGCGGTCAATGACCGGAAAGCAGCGCTGTCCTCGGTTCTCGCGCCGGATTTTGATCCCGCGGAGGAGGCGATCGTGCTGGGGCCGGCGCCGCAGATATTGCCAGACAGCACCCTGGCTCCTCCCCGGGTGAGCCTCTGGGATTTCCACCGCATTGAGATTGAAACCAACAATTCCCGACCTGCATTTCTGGTGCTGAGCGAGATCTTTTACCCGCGGGGTTGGCGCGCAACCGCGGATGGCAAACCCGTGGAAATTGTTCAGGCCAACTTTGTGCTCCGGGGACTGGAAGTGCCCGCGGGTACGAAAAAAATCGAACTGACATTCGACTCCGCCGCATACCGGTGGGGAAGAAGGCTCTCCTTCACGCTTTTCCCGCTGTTCCTTCTGATGGTCGCAGAGGAAACCTGGCGGGTCGGGCGGAAAAGGAAGGGAAACCCGACGGGGTGATTCCTGCCAGACGAATCGCGCGGGAGCGGTTGTGCGGACGGGCGCTGGACCAACCGGGGAAGGCCAAATGGTGTGGGAAACAGGGAGTTACACATGGGGGAGTTGATAATAAGCACTTCCGGCGTGCGGGGCATTGTGGGCCAGACGCTTACTCCGGAGACAGCACTCGGAATGGCGGCGGCGTTTGCGGAGGTGGCTCCCGAAGGAGAAATCCTCGTGGCATCGGATGGCCGCACCTCGGGGGATAGCCTTCGGGCTGCCTGCCTCGCGGCGTTGAGCGCGAAAGGACGCACCGCGGTCGATCTCGGGGTTGCCACAACGCCGACGACAGAAATGGCAGTGATCCTTCGCAAGGCGGCTGGCGCAATCATAGTTACGGCAAGCCATAACCCGGTTGAATGGAACGGGCTCAAGTTCCTTGACCACGAAGGTGTGTTCCTCCGGCAGGGGCCACTGGACCGCCTGGTTTCGATCTGGAAACTCTCTGTTTCTGAGTGGAAGAGATGGGAGTTCGTGCAACCGGTTCTGAACTGGGACGGAGCGGCGGATGCCCATGTGGAACGAATCCTCGCGCTGGACGTTGTGAACGCGGAGGCGTGCAGGCAGGCGAGGCTTCCGGTGGTGCTTGATACGATCTGCGCATCGGGAGGGCGGATTGCGCCAAAGCTGTTGCAGGCCCTCGGATCGCCGTTTGTTCACGTGAACGCGGAAATCACCGGGAAATTCACCAGGAAACCTGAACCTGTTCCTGAAAACATACAGGACGTCGGAGAAGCCGTGCGCGCCAACCACGCGGCACTTGGTATGGTACTCGATCCTGACGGGGATCGGCTGGCGCTTCTTGACGAAACGGGAAAGCCGATAGGAGAGGAATACACGCTCGCGCTCAGCATCTACGCGGTTCGGCGCCGCGCAGGCACCCGCGCGCCCGTCGTGGTAAACGCGTCCACCAGTCGAATGGTGGATGACGTCGGTGCTATGTTCGGGTTTCCCGTGCTCCGAACCGCTGTTGGCGAGATAAATGTGGTTGAAGGGATGGTGAAGCACGGAGCCGACCTCGGTGGCGAGGGGAATGGCGGAGTGATCTACGGCGGTTTGCATTACGGGCGTGACGGCCTGCTGGGGATGGCAATCATTCTCTCGCTTCTGGCGGAAGAGAAATGCCGGCTTTCAGATCTGGTGGGAAAACTGCCCCGGTACGTGATCTCCAAACAAACCGCCACCGTACCGCCGGAAAAACGCGCCGGAGTACTTCATCGTGTTCGGTCGCTCGCCGCGGAAATGGGCGCGGAGCTCGACATGTGCGACGGAGTGAAACTCGTGTGGGCAGACCGGTGGCTGCATGTACGCCCGTCGAACACCGAGCCGATCATACGGATTTTTGCGGAGGCACCTACCGAGCAAGATGCGCGTGAGCTCTGCGCGCGTGCGCAGGAAATCGCCGCGAGAGAGTAAGGAGGTGTGGCGGCGTCGGGGGAACCGGAACGCGTGTCCGCGCATAGTTGACTAATGAGTCCGGGAAGGATACCTTCCCGTTCAGGAATGCCCCGTGAAGCTCACGGGGAATCTCGAGGAGAAGTCCACCCGCAGCAGGAGAGACAAGCCATGCAAGTCTTCATCACTGCCCGGCATTGCGAGATCAGCCAGACATTCAGAGACCGAATCACCAGCGAAGTCGAAAAGTTGACGAAGATTTTTGAACGGATCAATCGAGTGGAAATCATCGTATCAGAGGATGCAGGCGTAAATCAGGTTGAGATAAATTTCACGGTGAATCAACAGGCTTTCAATGCGAAAGGGCAGGGAGCTTCTCATCAGCTCGCGTTCGATATTGCGCTCGAAAAGGCAGAGCGCCAGTTGCGGAAATTCAAGGGCAAGTTAGTGGGCAGGCGCGCGATTGTTGCAAAGGAGGACCAGACTGGCAACTGAAACTCCCGAACAAGCCTCTGTCGGCATCACGATTGAGGATCTTGTTCGATTGCACGGTCAACGACTCCTGTTGGAGCTGCTGGCAGGCAAGGCTGGCACCTGGCGGCGCATATTTTCCGCGGAGCCACATCGGCCGTCGCTTCCGCTCACGGGTTTTGTGGACCTGTACACCTTTGACCGTGCCCAGGTTCTCGGCAATACGGAGCTTCTGTATCTGCGGCAGATGGATCCCAAAAGCAGATACGAGGCACTGTATATCATCTTCCAGTTCGAGTTGCCGTGCGTGATCATCACGAACGCGTACGAGGTGTTCCCGGAGCTGATCCAGCTTGCGGAGGAGCGGGAGATCCCGCTCCTTCGCACGTCGCTCAGTACAGCGCGATTCGTTCATCACTACGTTGCCGCGCTGGACTTCGATTTCGCCCCGCAAACAACCGTGCACGGCACACTGGTGGACGTGTACGGCGTGGGGCTTCTCCTGACCGGCCGTTCGGGCATCGGGAAGAGCGAAATCGCCCTTGATCTCGTCGAACGTGGGCACCGGCTTGTTGCTGACGATGTGGTGCATCTCCGGAGACAGCGCCGGGTGCTCATGGCAGAAGCGAACCGGCTGCTTGGGTTCAATATTGAGGTGCGGGGAATCGGGATTCTGGATGTGGAACGGCTGTTCGGCATCCGTGCAATCCGGGCGCGGAAACGAGTGGAGGTGCAGGTGCTTCTGACCCCATGGGACGGCGCTGAAGACTACGAGCGAACCGGTCTGGATGACGAACGAAGCGCGATTCTGGGTGTTGAGATACCCCTGGTGAGGCTGCCGATTTTCCCCGGCAAGAACGTGACGGTGATCTGCGAGACGATCGCGATGAACCATCTCCTCAAAGTGCGCGGCTACAATGCCGCTGAGGTTCTTTCGAACCGGCTCACCAGTGAACTGAACAAGGCGTCGGAAACGGTGCCGCGCCCATCCAACCTGAGCGATCTGGACGCCACATGATACGCGCGGTGCTTGTGTGTCACGGGGAGTTGAGCGCAGCACTTCTCACGTCTGCGGAGGAAATTGTCGGTCATATCCCCGAAGTCATCTGCATATCGAACCGGGGGAAATCCCCGGAGATCGTGCGGCAGGAGATAATCCACGCAGCGGGCGAAAGCGCCGGTTTGTCCGGAGTTCTCGTGATGGCGGACCTGTTCGGATCGAGTTGCTGGCGTTGCGCAATGGAAGCCGCTCGTGTCGGGACAGGTGTGCCGATGGCCGTTGTGACGGGAGTCAACCTCGGAATGCTTCTTTCCTTCAGCCAGAAACGCGACAACATGGATTTTCCGACGCTGGCCTCGACGATGACAGAGGACGGCAGACGCGGCATCAACGGCCCGGTGTTTTAGTCGGAGGGCGGAACGTGATTCTGCTTGTGCGTGTCGACGAACGGCTGATCCACGGGCAGGTTACGGTGGCGTGGCGGGGTGCCCTCGATCTCGATGCATTTGCGGTCGTGGACGATGAGCTCGCCGGAAGTGATTGGGAGAAGGACCTGGTTCTTGCGGCGGCGCCGGAAGGAACTGTGGCCGAAGTCGTCACTGTGGCGGACGCGGCGCGCCTGTGGGACGATTGGAAAGCCGATACCCGGCGTCGAATGGTCCTTGTGCAGTCGTTTGCCAGCGCCCGGTCAATCTTTGCCTCGGGTGTGGACCTCGGATCGCTGAACGTGGGAGGGCTCCACAAGCGCGAAGGGAGGAAGGAATTCCTGCCGTACGTCTGGCTTGATAGCGCCGAAATGGAAACCTGCCGGTACCTTTGCCGTTCGGGGGTTACGCTGGAAGCTCGCAACGTTCCCGCCACGTCGGGTGTCAACCTGTGTGCGCGAATCGGGGATTCCTGAGCGAAAGGTGCGTGGATGCTCTCGCGTGAGCGGTACGAGATCAAAGTAGGCGTCGTTTTTATTCTGACGGTCACCTGCCTCATTGCTGGCTTGCTCTGGGCGAAGCGGATCCGGCCCAGGCAGTCCGAGATGCAGCTTGCGGCAGTGTTCTCGACTGTCGGAGGCCTCGGTACCGGCGATGAGGTGCTTGTGAACGGGTTGCGCCTGGGGAAGGTGGAGGCCATACGCCTGCGCCAGCGCGATGTGCTCGTAACGCTCACTCTGGACCGCAGAATTCCGCTTTATCAAGGCTACAACATCCGCATCATCACGTTGAATTTTACCGGAGAAATGGGCGTCTCAATCGAGCCAGGGGCTGGTGAGCCTCTCCCCGAGCCGTACGGAGTGCTCCGGGGAACAGACCCTTTCAGCCTGGAAGACGTGGTGCAACCGGGCCTTGAGACAATCCGCTCGGTACGGTCGGTCGCTGAAACGCTGAGTGTTTCGCTGCCGCCGCTTGTTCATGATGCAAGGAACGTCCTCAGCCGTCTGGATAACACGCTCGAAGAAGCACGGTCCGGAATAGCGGTGAACAAAGTGGCCCTTCGGAGAAGCCTTGACGACCTTCAGCGCGTGCTCGGATCCGCAAATCGTACCATCGCTTCGCTCGAAACCAGGTTGGACACTACCCTGACGCGGGCAGACGACGCGTTTCTGACCATCAAGACTGCTTCCGACAGTCTGCGGAGGGCGGCGGAAACGATCGCTCAGGCAAGGGGGACTATTAACAGGCTCGTGCACGACCCATCATTATACGAGGACCTCCGTCGCACATCTCTTCACCTCGATTCTGCTGCGACAAGCATCGACTCCCTCGCGCAGGATGTTCGCAGAAACCCGAAACGGTATGTGCGTTTCAGCCTGTTCTGATCTCCGAGGCCAACGGTTCCTCCTGGTATGCCTGGCCGTCATTGTTTTGCCGGGGGTTCAGGCGGCTGCCCGTCCTGCCCCGCGAGACGTGCGCTTCGGAACGGGATCGGGGGTGACCGGGCAAGTTGATACACCCGGCACGGAAGGTCCCTACCCTCTCATGGTTCTTATTCCCGGAGGCAGTCTCTCACGGCGTGGCACATCAAGCCAGTTTCCCGCGATGTCGCGGTTGTACGACCCGCTGGTGGAGGCCGCACTCAGAGAAGGGTGGGCGGTTTTTCGGTACGATCGGCACGAAACACCACCCGGCAGCAGAGATGAGTCGCAGGACATCATAGATGCAATCAGGGCGGCAAGGGCCCTTCCCGACGTGGATACAAGGCGTATTGTCTTGTGTGCACATGCCTCCGGCACCGTGTTCCTGCAACAGGCCTACGACAGGGTGGAGGAAATCATCGGATTCCGGGCATTGCGGGGCGTGGTTCTGCTTTCGAACCGGGCGGACGCTTCGGAAGCGGGACGCATGGCGGGCCACCTTCTGGTCGTCGTCGGGGAGTCAGCCTCGACGGACGAGAAACGCGCAGGTGAGAACGCCGTTCGAACCCACCGCGAGTCGTACCCTCAATGGAACGCGCGCTATCTGATGGTTCCAAACGCGGACGTGGCCCTCTGCGATACGACCACCTCCGGCTGGCGGGGCTGGCAAGGATTGCCGGGTTCCTGCCGCTTTTCGCCGGAAATCTCGAGAGCAATATCGGAGCTTCTGCGTGCGGCGTCCGCTGCCACGTTCTGAGAAGACGTCACGGGTGTTGCCCGGGAGAGAATTCTCGGGTACCCTTTATCCGTTGTATTTTGTTGAACGCCGCTGAGACGCAAACGGGGATTCGCGCCACGTGGTCTTTTTGTCGGTGTGACGAGTTTCTTCGTTCCCGCCGCATTTGGTTGCCTTGGCACAATCCGCTCCGGATGAACCTTTCTGCGGTGTTTCCGCACACTACGCCAGAGGAGTATCCATGAGCGATACGACTAAACGCGACGGTGAACAGCCGACGGTCAACCGGCGACCTGTTTCTGCGACATCTGTGTTGAACGAAGCCTACCATTACCAGCTTCCGTCGTCTTTTTCGCGAGGTATGCGAATTGACCTTCCCTGCGTGTCTATGATCTACATCAGCGGAACCGCCAGCGTGGACGAAAACGGCGCCACGGCCCATGTCGGGGATTTCGAAGGGCAGGTACGGCGGACCTTCAGGAATATTACGGAACTCCTCAAGGCCGAAGGCCTCACATGGAAACATGTCGTAAGGACGACGTGTTACCTCAAGGACATTCAGCGTCATTACGACGAGTTCAACCGGCTCAGAACCGAGTTTTACAAGCAGCAGGGGCTCGACCCGTTGCCCGCCAGCACCGGGATAGAAGCACGTCTGTGCCGTGATGACCTCCTCGTGGAAATCGAGGCTATTGCAATGGTGCCGGGCCCGAATCACCAGGGATGCTCGGAGTGCGTGGACAAGAAATAGGCGTGAAGAAACAGAAACGCGAAAGGGCGGCTCAACAGCCGCCCTTTTTTGTTGCCCTTCACGTGCCGCATCCCCGTGCGTCAGGTAATAGTAACGGCCTTGCCGCTTTCGCCGGAGCGGTATATCGCGTCCAGCATCTTCATGACAAGAAGGCCGTCTTCGGCAGTGGAAAGGGGTTGGGTGTTCGTGCGGATACACTGCACGAAATGCGCGATTTCTGCGGGGTGCCCGCCGATGTTTGGTGCGCGGGGTGTGAGATCCACTTCTGCGCCGTGCTTGTCCTGGCAGATGCGGAACTCGGGCTCCGCGGAAGCGCCACCCTTTGTTCCCATAACCTGGCAGTAGAAGCTTTCCTTTGGAGTGTGCAGAAGCCAGCTCACCTCCAGAAGCACCGCCGCTCCGTTCGCAAACCTGATGTGAGCCACCGCGGCGTCCTCAACGTCCATTGTTCCGGGACGTCCGAGTCGTTCCCATTCCTGTGGCATGAGCAGATTGAATACCGATGCGCTCACCGATACCGGCTTCGGTTTGCCCATCAACCACCACGCGAGGTCGAGTGCGTGGACTCCGAGGTCGATCAGCGGCCCGCCGCCCGACATACTTTTCGTGCTGAACCATGAACCAGGTCCGGGTGCCCCGTGTCGCCGAATCCAGCCGCATTTTCCGTAATAGAGGTCACCCAGTTCCCCGGCCTCGATGTACTTTTTCAGGAGTTGAGTATCTCCCCGGTAGCGGTTGTTGTATCCCATCATGAAAATCTTGTCTGATTGCTTTGCGACGTTGAACAGCTCGTTCGCCTGTGCGAGCGTGGCTGCCATCGGTTTTTCGCAGATGACGTGCTTCCCCGCGTTCAGTGCGTCAATCGCGATCTGAGCGTGAAGGTAATTGGGTGTGCATACGCTGACCGCGTCCAATTCCTTCAGAGAGAGCAGGTCCTGGTGGTTCGTGAACGCATGAGCAACTGGAACACCCCACCGTTCAGCCACGGATTTGCCTCTTGCCGGGTCTACGTCCACCAATCCGACGACACGCACGTTCTTGAGTTTGCTGTAGCCGTCGAAATGCGCGCCGCCGATTCCTGTACCGATGATTCCGACGTTCACCGGCGCCGGCGGTTTTGAATCTGCGGATTTCGACGGTCGTGGTCTGACTGCCATGATCACTCCTTGGGCTGTTGTGCGTGTTCGAGAGATTTCGCCTCGTCCCAGAGTGCATCCATCTCCGCCAGGCTTGCATCCTGTGGCAGTTTGCCCTTGGCCGCAAGCCCCGCTTCTATGTGTTTGAACCGGCGTGTGAATTTGTCCACCGTCTTCCGGAGGGAATCTTCGGGGTCGGTGTCGAGGAACCGAGCCAGATTCACAAGCGCGAAGAGGACGTCACCCAGTTCCTCTTCGGTTTTCGCCCGATCTTTCTCTTTGCACGCTTCGCAAAACTCCTGGAATTCCTCCTCGACTTTTTCCACCACCTGTTCCGTGCGCTCCCAATCGAATCCCACCCGGGCGACCTTTTCCTGTACCCGTTTTGCTTTCCTCAGTGCGGGGAGGTGGTTGGGAACTCCATCGAGCACCGATTCCTTTTCTGATCCTTCGCGTTCCTTCTGCTTGATCTGTTCCCAGTTGGCGAGAACCTTTTCCGGCGTGTCGGCCGATACGTTGCCGAACACGTGGGGATGCCGATGCTTCAATTTCCCCACGGTCGCCGCTGCCACATCATGGATATTCCACCGGCCCGCTTCTTCCGCAAGCCGCGCATGGAAGATGACCTGCAGCAGCACGTCGCCAAGTTCCTTCTTCAGCTCATCGAAATCCTTGCGTTCAATTGCCTCGACCGCCTCGTACGTTTCCTCCACAAGGTAAGGAATGAGAGTTTCGTGCGTTTGTTCGCGATCCCAGGGGCACCCTCCCGGTGCCCGCAAGCGAGCCATCACTTCGATCAGTTCTTCAAGAGGTGTCATGAGGTACCCTGAATGAGGTTGAGGGGAATGCAACGCGCGAAGGACAAGGGTCGGTTATCCTTTAACCACGGCAAGAGGATGAAGCTCGGCAACAATGCGGGCGAGCCCTGCCCGCTGCAGTACGGAGACCACCGTGTCAACGTCTTTGTAGGCTTCGGGTCGTTCCTCCGCAAGCCCGCGGAACGAATCCGTTCTGATGACTATGCCTTTCGACGAGAGCCTTTCGAACACCTCCCTCCCCCCCTCACTTTTTTTCGAGGATTTTCGGGAGAGCAGCCTTCCCGCGCCATGCGAGCTTGAACCGAGACTCAGTAGAAGTGAGTCTCGATTTCCGGCGAGCACGTAGGAACGCGTTCCCATGGAACCCGGGACGAGCACCGGCTGCCCGGCCGCCCGATAACGCTCCGGAACAGCCGGATGACCCGCCGGCAAGGCTCGCGTCGCACCTTTACGGTGCACGCACACTCGAACGTTCCGGCCGTCCACTTCGTGTGTTTCCATCCTCGCGATATTATGCGCGATGTCGTACAGGGTGCTGATATCGTCCATTTCCACCGCGTCACCCAGAAATTGACGGAAAGACTGGCGTACTCCGTGGGTAAGAACCTGCCTGTTGGCCCACGCGAAATTTGCCGCGGCCGCCATCGCGGCAAGGTACCGTTCCCCTTCCTCGCTTCCCACAGGCGCGCACGCGAGCTGTTTGTCCGGGGGAGTGTATCCGAAGCTCCGGGAGGCTTTCTGCAACGCGCTTACGGAATCGGTGCAGATCTGGTGCCCCAGGCCTCGCGATCCGCAATGGATCTGGATCGCGATGGTGCCTTCCGTCAGCCCGAACAGGCGTGCTGCTGCGGTATCATGGAGTTTCGCAACGTAATCGACCTCAATAAAATGGTTGCCGGCACCGAGTGTTCCGAGCTGTTCCTGGCCCCGCTTTTTCGCCGTGTGGCTGCAGACGTCGGGATCCGCAGAATCAAGCGCGCCCCGCTCTTCCGTGTTCTCCAGATCGGCTTCCACGCCGTATCCCTGCGCGACCGCCCACCGCGCCCCCGATATCAGGAGGTCGTCCAGTTCCGCCGCCGATAGCATCCGTGGACCTCGCGAGCCGACTCCGCTGGGACACGCTCGAAATATGGCGTCCGCAAGTGCGCCAATGAACTCCCTCACCTCACCAGCAGGAAATGGCGTGCGCAGGAGGCGGACCCCGCAGTTGATGTCGTATCCCACTCCGCCGGGGGACACCACGCCGTCGCGCGCGTCCGTTGCCACGACTCCGCCGATGGGAAACCCGTACCCGAGGTGGCAATCGGGCATGGCCATGGCGGCGCCGACAAGACCCGGCAACGTTGCGGTGTTCAGCAACTGATCGAGAGAACCATCCTCCTCCGCTTTGCTCAGGATCTGCTCGTCCGCGAAAATCCGCGCGGGACCGCGCATACCTTTCTGCGCCGTCTCCGGTGCTTCATACACGCAATCGCGGATCTGCCGGAAGTGAGAATGCTTTCCCATGGATGCTCAACCGCGCATGGTGGCGTGATTCATGCTGCTGCTGCCACGCGACGCCCCCACAACGAACCTTTCCACGCGAATTTCCCGAACAAGCCCCAGAAAACCGCCGCAACCACGTAGAACGGCATGAGAATTTCCGCGAGCCAGAAGTACTTCATCAATTCCGTCTGCCCGAACATGCGGGAACCGGTCTTCATGACATTGAAATCGATGCCTGCCTTTGCGGCAAGAAGCGCCCAGAAGAGTGCCCACCGTTTCGGGCGGCGAATCGCAAATGGCAACGAAAAGGCGATAAGAATCAGTAACAGAAAGGTTGCGACGAGGAATGGAAGCACTCCGGCATGGTAATTTGTGGATTTGGATGCCCAACGGGCACGCTGGTTCAGGAAGGCAGACACACTGGAAACCGGTTGTGTGGCAACAAAAGATTCGGGAGATGTCGGTGCGACGATGCGCCATGAAGTCATCGTGTGCACGCGCTGGAGGAAGAGATCGTCGTCGCCGCTTACGATACCGCGTGCGTCTCCAAACCCGCCAACCTCATCGTACACCTCCCTGCGGTACGCGAGATTGCTTGCGGTGCTGTTCAGGGCCTCGCCTTCGCCGATAGTTCCCGCGCCGACGATCCTGTGCGAGAGGTAATCCACCGCCTGGAGCCCTTCAAACCAGTTGCGAGGAGTTCGATACACGGTGTGTCCGACAACCACACCTACGTCAGGGGCAAATTCCCTGTTCAATGCCGTCAACCAGGTTTTTGGGTGATCGCAGTCGGCGTCCGTTGTAACGATGATGCGCCCGATTGCATGCTGGATTCCGGTGACGACTGCGTTCTTTTTGGGTGCAACGCCCGCCGGTACTTCGGTGATGTTCACGAGCCGGATTCGCGGGTTCTCGCGGCGCAGTTCCTCCACGATCGCCGCGGTACTGTCAGTCGAACGGTCGTTCACCACGATGATTTCATAGAAATACTTCGGGTAATCCTGCTCAAGCAGGCCTTCCAGACATTTCCGGATTGTGGCTTCTTCGTTCCTCGCCGGAACGATGACGCTCATGCTGTACTGCCAGTCATTCTTGCCGGGCTTGATCTTCGTCAGACCGTGGACGATACGTGCCATCGCGTACCCGTATCCGCCCAGTGCCGCGGCCATTCCGCTTACTACCCATGTGCGTCCTGACATGAACTGATTCTCCCCTTTGCGTGCTCAGGAAGCGGCGTGCTCGCGCTGTTCTGGAATCCACCGCAGCAGAAACAGTCCTACCGCGAGAAGCAGATACGCGAACGCCACCGTGTACACCAAATGCGCTTTCGCCCCGGACAAAAGCCAGGGGAGGTACATCTCGCCGGTCGCGAATGGCGAATGCATGATTCCGACGCTCGTAAGCACGGCCGCGCCAAAAAACAGGCTGGCTGCGGCTGCATACCGGCGGTCCGTGATGAATGCCGTGGCACCCGCCCAGACCATTGAAATAAAGATAAACCCGTTTGCCATGATAAGAAGCGTTTGATGCACCCCCTGCATCTGCGGAGGAATGCCGTTCTGTGCCGGCAAAAACTGGCCCAGTTCGACGATGATCAGGTCTGCGATCACCGGAATGAAGGCGATTGCCACTGCTGGTGCGTGGCGTGACGGCGTCGCGGTGAATGCCTGTGCGGTGATCTCAAGTCCGACAAAAATCAGGATCGGGGCAGTCGCCGCCCTCGGGATCAGGTCGACGAAAAAACTTAGATATCCAAACACGCCCCCCAGCCCGATGAACAGCGCCGTCGCCAGTGTGTACGCCGCTCTCCCCCCCATCCTCTTGTATGCGGGATGGCCGATATACGGCGTGGATTGCAGAACGCCGCCGCAAAGCCCGCCCAATACGGTGGCGAACCCTTCCACAAGCAGGATGTCGCGCGTGTTGTACTCATCCCCCGCCGCCGCCGCGCTTTCCGTGCAATCGATTCCGCCGACGACCGTCATGATGGCCATGGGTACGGCGATTGGCAGATACTGCAATGCCGGGCCCAGTCCGTCCAGAAACGCCAGTGTGGGGATCGGCAGTGCCACATGGAACGAGGCCCCGGCCAGCGCGTCAGTCCACCCTTTGCCGCTCTGAATGCCAAGCGCAACCAGGACGTAGTACACAATCCCACCCAGAAGCACTGCGCCGAACGCAGCGGGGAAGCGGAACGGAAGCGTCCTCCCGCCGATGACTGCGACGAGGATGATTCCGAGGCTGAGAAAACCCGCGATCGGAGAGGCAAACACCTCCAGCGCGGGGAGGAACGAGATCAGTACCGTGGCAACGGCCGCGATAGAACCGAGCAATCCCGCCCGGGGAATCCAGTCTCGCACCGCCGTCCCGACGAACGATACGGCAACCTTCACGAGACCCGTGAGGACCAGAATCGCCATCCCGGCTTTCCATGCGACCATTCCCGCGTCGTGGGGCGTCATTCCTCTCGCGGTGGCGTCGAGGAACACCGGGCCGATGATCGCGAGGCAGAACACGAAGGTGGATGGTGTATCAAGGCCGAGGGGCATGGCGCAGACGTCGTCCCGCCGGGTGCGTTCCGCAAGCCGCCATGCCATCCAGGTGTAGAGCAGGTCGCCCACCATCACCCCGACCGCCGTGCCGGGGATCATTCTTCCGAGCACGATGTCCGCCGGGATTCCGAACGCCATCGTGAGGATTCCCGCCATGATGACGAGATCGCTCATGTTGTCGAGCATCAGTCCGAAAAACGCGTTGATGTCGCCCGGCTGCGCCCAGCGGCGAAGCGGCGGGATGATTCTGTCGCGAGTATGTGGGTCCACGGGAACAGACTCCTGTGGCGTGGGTGTGATCGGATGCCCCGAATTCCGCCTCGATCAATCGTCCGGGGAATGGTCAAAATAGCGAGTTCGTCATGCAAACACCACGGGGGATGGCATGGCGGGTGCGTCGTCGTGCGCAACTGCGCGCCCTTCGACAAGCTCAGGGACCGCGCAGGTTGCCGGGAAGGGCGGCGCCACCACCATGCGGCGGTTTCGGCGTCGCGCCCATTTCCCTCCACGAACGGCACGAACCCCGCGCAAAACGCAGGCCCGTCGCCGGCATTTGTTCTTCTGCCTCCGTGGGCCCGTGCGATGCTTCGCACGCGCCGCGACCCGTCGTCCGCACGGAGGACCCGGCCCCTACACCCACACCGTGACCCCTACACGCCCGGTTGGAGGGGCACGCTCCGTCGTGCCCGATTTTTGCCGCGCACGAAATACCTCCCCACACACCAGCTGAGGCAAAACGTCGTCTTCGTGTCAAGCCTTTTCGTCAAGAAGCTGCAAATTTGCACCAGGTTTTTTCGGGAGGCGAAGAAATGGCGCACGCGAAGACGCGAAGAACGCGAAGAAATGGGCGTTTTTCGCCGTAGGGGTGTCGTGTGCGGCGCGCACGCGGACCTGCACCGCCTGCGACGCACGAGCGCCGCCAGCGTTGCTTGGGTGTCCGCCCGTCGTTGCGCCCGGTGTTCCCTGCCGGTGCGTCTCGATACAACGGCCGGGGAACGTCGCTCCGCTGCCGTTCCTTCCCGTCCGCCACTCGACGACCTTTCTTGTCGGCGCGCGACCATTGGAGGGGCACGCTCCGTCGTGCCCATCTTCCGCCACAAACGGCACGAGGCCGGCGATCCTCCCTCATCCCTCGTTCGCTGGCGCGAACGTTTCCCTTCCGCCGGTGGTGGAAGGGGGCGCGCCGTTTTCCCCTCTACCACCGGGAGAGGGGAAACCTCCGCGGACGCGGAGGAGGGGTGAGGGAACACACCCCGCCCCACCCCCACAAAACCGCCTTCCCCGTTCACACCCCTTGACAATCCCCTCCCCCGCGCCACATTTTTGCGCATGTGCGTGTAGGTTTCACGATCCCACCATTTTCCTGCGGTGAGCACCCCGAACCCCTTGGGGACGCCCCGCTCGTTTGAGGAGGCATGCCATGCGTGCGAAAACGTGTAGTGCCCTTTTTTTCATCCCTCGTTCTTCTCACCGGAGCAGCCCTTGCGCTTCGTGCTCGGCCGAGCACGCGGGAATGACGGTGTGGCGGAGATAACCCGCGCGGGGTGCTCGTGCGCTGCGCGTACCCGAAAAACGGCGGTCTCGGCGAGACCGCCCTACCTCACCCCACCCTGCAAAAACACGCACCCCCTCCCTTCCACCAACCAATACGCTACATTTTTCGTACGTTTCACGCCATGCTCTGACCCAAGGGGGTGTGATATGGCGCCGAGTCGTTTGTTGCTTGCCTCAATTCTCCTGCCCGCGCTCTTCCTCCTGAGCAACGCCGCTGCCCAATCCGACACGACAGTCACAGGTTCGCCGATCTCGGCGCCAAGCCCACATACTGGCGACATACTCAGCGTTGCTTTGACGCAGGACGGCCAGACAATCGTCTCTGGGAGCAAAGACCACACGGTGAAACTCTGGCGGCTGTCCGACGGCGCCAATTTGCGGACTCTCATTGGGCACACGAGCAGCGTCACCTGCGTCGCAGTGACTCCCGATGGCCAGATGATCGTTTCCGGGAGTGGGGACGGAACAGTCAAGGTTTGGCGGACTAGTGACGGCCAACTTTTGCGGTCGTTCGTCCCATCCGGCCAGGCCGGGCCTGGGGGAGGAACTGCAACGGTAACCAGCGTGGCGGTGAGCCCCGATGGTCAGACCCTTATCTCCGGCGGCGCTGACAACACAGTCAGAATGTGGAAGCTCGCGGACAACGAGCTTTTGTGGACAAGCAGGCACGTTGACGCGGTATCAGCAGTTGCCATCACGCCAGATGGCCAGACAGTAGTCTCAGGGAGCTGGGACCGAACGGTCAGGGTTTGGCGCGCCTCCGATGGTCAGCTGTTGCGCATGCTTTCCGGCCATAGGGGCATGGTGCGCAGTGTTGCCGTCACACTGGACGGGCAGACGATCGTGTCGGGGAGTGATGACAACACAGTCCGAGTGTGGAGCCTCCCGACCGGGGACCTCCTGCGTACCCTGCCGGCGCACACATACGTCGTGCAGGCCGTTGCGGTGACGCCTGACGGCCAAACCGTCGTCTCAGCCGGGCGAGGCGGCACAGGCGGCACAATCGAAGTATGGAGCCTCGCGACGGGAGAACTCGTCCGAACGCTCACCGGCCACACTGCTTTGGTGAACTGCCTCGCCGCGACGCCCGATGGCAAAAACATCGTGTCGTGCAGCGATGACCTGACCATCAGAGTGTGGCGGCTATCGAGTGGCGAAATCATTCCCCTGTTCAAAGGGCACACAGGTATCGTGCGCAGCGTCGCTATTACGCCTGACGGCCAGACGGTTGTGTCGGGTGGCGACACAACGATCAAACTGTGGCGCTATTCTGACGGCCGGCTTCTCCGCACACTCACGGGGGCAACCCGCGTAGTCACAAGCGTTGCTATCACGCCTGACGGTGAAACCATCGTCTCAGGTTCCGGCCTAAGCGAGTGCACCATTAAGATATGGCGGCTTGCGACAGGCGAGCTTCTCCGCACGCTTCCCGTACCCGGTAGCGGGGACGCCGGGCACACAGGCCAGGTCTGGACGGTCGCTATCACACCCGATGGCCAAACGATTGTCTCAAGTGGGGGGACGAACGATAGAACCGTGAAAGTCTGGCGGCTCTCGGACGGCAAACTCTTGCGGACGCTCACTGGTCACACGTCGAGGGTCACATGTGCCGCCGTAACAGGTGACGGTCAAACGATCGTGTCGTCGAGTTATGACAACACAATCAAAGTTTGGCGGTTGGCCGACGGCGAGTTACTGCGCACGTTACCTCTGCCCGGCAGCAGTGATGCAGGCCATTTGGGGGGAATCTACACTGTGGCAATTGCGCCTGACGGTCAGACGATCTACTCTGGGGGTTACGACGGCACGATCAAAGTGTGGCGGCTTGCGACGGGCGAGTTCGTGCGCTCACTTCAAGGCCACACCGCCTGTGTGACGACCATCGCTCACACGCCTGACGGCCGATCAGTCGTCTCCGGGAGCGAGGACGGAACGATCCGAGTTTGGGAGATGGTTCAAGGCACACTAATGCAAACGCTGCTTTGCCACAGTGCCGGCGTGATGAGCTTGGCCGTCGCTCCCGACGGGAGGAACGTCATCTCCGGCGGGGCCGATGCCGGCGTATCCTCCGGAACGGTTCAGGCGGCCCTCTGGCGTTGGGCGATTGCCCCCCCGCTTGGCGTTGACCCAAGCGCAGGAGACAACAATCCGCGGCAGTTCACCCTCTCCCAGAACGCGCCCAACCCGTTCAACCCGTCCACCACGCTGCGGTTCGGCCTGCCCGAGGCGGGGCATGTGACGCTGGCAGTGTACGACGTGCGGGGTGCGCTGGTTTGCACACTGGTGGACCAGACACTGGTTTCCGGGGTCCATGCGGTCCAATGGGACGGGTATGACGCAATGGGGCGTGAGGTCGCCAGCGGGGTGTATCTGGCGCGCCTGACCGCCCCGCAGGGCGTGGTGACGCGGAGGATGGTGCTGCTACGCTGACGTGCAGCCTGGCGAGGTAGGGTGTTTTTTGCGGTGTAGGGGCGCTTCGCGAATCGCCCCTGCGCCGTGGTCCCGCGGCTTGTGCGTCAAAATGCCTGCGCCGGCAAGCCTGGCTGGCGACGCGCCAACATGCGCAATCCACACCACTCGCCAACGACTGCGTGTCTGGTTTTCCACTTCTACTGCCACGTTCCGGCCTTGTCCCTGCCGTTCCCCGCCGTACTACGGCTTCAGCCGGGCGAATCGCGCAATCCGGCGCATCTTGGCGAATACCGGTGTGAAACCGTACTTTTGGTACCTGCTACGCGCGCGTTCATTCCCCTGCGCTGGAGATGGATTTCATGTGCAGTTGTCCTGTCGGACGAGGCTTTCCTGTCGCGCCTCGTTGTTTTGGTCTTCTTCTGGTTCGAAATACGCACAGGCGCCCTCCCTCTGAACGGCCTGGTGCCGTTCGTGGTTGATCGTTTGCCGTCGTTGTCGAACCGGATTCAGGAGTAATGCCATGTCAGGACATTCCAAGTGGGCGACCATAAAGCGCAAGAAGGGGAAGAATGACGCCCAGCGCGGGCGCATTTTTACCAAGTTGATCAAGGAAATCGCCATTGCCGCCCGGAACGGCGGGGGCAACCCCGACGCGAACCCTCGGTTGCGCCGTGCGATCGATACCGCCAAGGCGAACAGCATGCCGATGGAGAACGTCGAGCGGGCGATCAAGCGAGGAACGGGCGAGCTCGAGGGAGTTTCGTACGAGGAGATCACCTACGAAGGATATGCCCCCGGCGGCGTCGCTCTCCTCATTGAAGCAGTGACAGACAACCGCAATCGCACCGTGTCCGAGCTCCGAAACCTGCTGAGCAAGAACGGCGGTAATCTCGCGGAAGCGGGCGCAGTCGCATGGGTGTTCGAGGCGAAGGGGAGCATCTCGGTGGAAAAATCCGCCGGCACAGAAGAGGATGTGTTCAACATCGCGCTGGAAGCCGGGGCGGAGGATATGGAAACCGAGGGCGAAACGTACGAGATCACAACACCCTTGACTGAGCTGGATGCAGTTCGTCGCGCACTTGAAGACGCGGGGATCGCGGTTGCAAGCGCGGAACCGGCGCGCGTTCCCACCACTACGGTCAAAGTTGAGGGGAAGCAGGCAGAACAGGTCATGCGGTTGCTCGAAGCGCTCGACGACCATGACGATGTCCAGAAGGTCTGGGACAATTCTGACATAGACGAGAAGGTTCTGGCTGAACTTGCTGCCTGATCCAACGGTTCCCCGCGCGTACTACCGGCACGGCTTCTCCTGCCGCGAGGTCGATGCGCGGGGTTCTTCGTTTCTGCAGGTTTCCTGATGACGGTACAACGGGTTCTCGGCGTTGACCCTGGAACAATCGTCTGCGGGTACGGTATTATCGATGTTGCAGGCAGCCGGTATACGTATGTGACCTCCGGGGTCATTCGCCCGCTCCGAAACGCACCCATGCCAGACCGCCTGTGCACTGTGTTCCGGGGAATTGCATCGCTCATTGAAGAGTACCGCCCCACCGTGCTTGCGGTGGAAGAGGCGTTTTACGGGGACAATCCGAAGACCGCCATCAAGCTCGGGCAGGCACGCGGGGTTATTTTGGTACAGGGCGTGCTTGCGGGGATGCACGTTTCAGAGTTCAGTCCCCGGTTCATCAAGCAGGCAGTAGTCGGCGTCGGAAGTGCCACCAAGGAGCAGATTCAATACATGGTTGCGCGCATTCTGAAACTGCCTTCGCCCCCGCAACCGACCGATGCAGCTGACGCTCTGGCAACAGCGCTGTGTTTTGCCGTGCAACCGCATGTCGAAAAGGCCGATGACCGGCCGCTCACACGCGCCCAGAGGCAGATGAAAGCCCTCGGAATTCTGTGAAGCAGATACTTGCCATTTCCTCGCTGGCGTGCGCGGAGTTTGTATGATTGCGTATCTCGCGGGAACCCTTGCGGAGAAATCCCCCGGCTTCGTAGTCGTCGATGTTCACGGGGTGGGGTACCGAGTTGCAATACCTCTTTCCACGTACGAAAAGCTTGGCGAAATCGGGAGCTCGATCAAGCTCCTGACGTATCTCAGCGTCCGCGAGAACGCGTTCGACCTGTTCGGTTTCAGTTCTGCTTTGGAACGCGACCTCTTCCTGAGATTGATCGAAATCAGCGGGGTCGGTCCGCGGCTTGCGATCAACGTGCTCTCGGGGATGGAACCGATGTTATTCCGACGGGCTGTTCTGACCGGCGACGTGAAAGCGCTCTCCCGGATACCGGGGGTGGGCAAAAAGACCGCGGAACGGTTGCTCATGGAACTTTCGGGAGCGTTCCAGGGCAGCGGCGAACTCGCAGCCATGGGCGTTACGCCGGGGCCGGGGAAAGACGCTGCGGATGCGCAAACGGAAGCTGTTCTTGCGCTGGTGAATCTTGGCTTCCGACATGCCGACGCGGCTCAGGCGGTGCGGTCCGCCGCCGAGCGACAGAACGCGAACGCCACACCGGAAAGCCTTGTGAAAGAAGCGTTGCGCTCCTTGTAACCAGGTGTTTTTGGTATGTGCGCGGGTGAGAATTTCGGGGCTTCTGGAGGGTGACTGGTGCAGAACGAGCGCGATGCCGTGCGCCCAATAACGCCGGCGCAACTTGATGAGGATCGCGCGTTCGAGGCGACGCTTCGTCCAGCCACGCTGGAAGAATTCGTGGGTCAGGAGCGTCTCAAAGAACGGATCCGCATCTTCATAGAAGCGGCACGAAAAAGGGGAGACGCTCTCGACCACGTTCTTTTCCACGGGCCGCCAGGTCTGGGGAAAACGACGCTGGCGCACGTGATAGGGAACGAACTGGGCGCTAATGTTCGTGTCACCTCCGGCCCCATTCTGGAACGTCCTGCCGATCTCGTGGGCCTTCTGACCAAACTGGAACACGGGGATGTTCTGTTCATCGACGAAATCCATCGAATCGACCGTGTTGTGGAAGAATACCTCTATTCAGCGATGGAGGATTTCGCGATCGATATCATGACGGGGACGGGCCCCGGGTCCGCCTCCGTGCGAGTCAACCTCGAGCACTTCACGATGATCGGCGCAACCACACGGACGGGCTTGCTCACTGCTCCCATGCGCGATCGCTTCAGCATCATCGAACGCCTGAACTACTACACCGCCGAGGAACTGGCTCACATCGTCCGGCGGTCGGCACGCATTCTCAACACTCCGATCGACGAAGGAGGGAGCAACGAGATTGCTCGCCGCTCGCGCGGGACACCCCGCATTGCGAACCGTCTGCTTCGGCGGGCGCGAGATTTCGCTCAGGTACGGGGTGACGGAACGGTGAGTCAGGAAATAGCGACGCACACCCTGAAGTTGCTCGATGTTGACGAACTCGGGCTTGACGACATGGACAAACGCATCCTGCTTACCATTATGGACAAATTCGGGGGCGGTCCTGTCGGACTCAACAGCATCGCAGCCTCTCTGAATGAGGAACCGGACACCATTGAAGAGGTGTATGAACCGTTCCTCATCCAGGAAGGCCTTCTCCACCGCACTCCGAGGGGCCGTGTGGTGACGGTTTCCGCATGCCGCCATTTTGGTCGTGCGGGGCTCGCCCAGGGAGGTGCGCAGAGCGCATTATTCTGAATTCGGGGGAACTCTTTCGCGGTCGAGACACTCTACGAGATAACGACGAACGGCTTGTTGCATCCAAATCCGGTGGCGGACAGTCTGGCAAGGAGCTCGCGATAATGAATCGGCAGATTGTATGTCTGGTAGTCACTCTCGGTGTGTTTTTCCAGCCGGTTTCCGCCGGGTCGATGCTCGAGACCTATCATCTGAGCACGCGGGGGAAGCTGGCTTCTTTTTCCGCCATTCCGGCACCGGTCGCGTCGCTTCAGAATGAGTCATCCCCTCAGGTGACGTCCGAAGAACCTGTGGTCACGGGCAAGTCACCCGTGAAGGCATTTTTCCTGTCGCTGCTCCTGCCCGGTCTCGGGGAATGGTACACCGGCCACAGGATCCGGAGCGCCGCGTTTCTGGCGGTGGAAGGAACGGCGTGGGGTCTCTGGTCGAATTTCCGGGGCAACGGGAAGGACTGGGAAAACCGCTACATCGCCTTCCAGGCCGCTCACTGGAGCTTCCCGAGGTACGACGCGTACCGACACGCCGTGTGGGACCGCGTTGGCCAGCTCACCAATTTCTGGGACCCTTCCCGTCCCCTGTCAGCCCGGCAGCAGGATAGCCTTTCGGTCCTTGTGGGTGCGCACCACTATGACGATTGCTGCGGGCAGCCCATGCCGTCTGAGGACGACAGGCTGGAGATGATCGGGAAATACTACGCGTTTTCGTATGGCTGGGATGACGCGACGGTATACAACAACCCGAATCAGCTCCTTCGGGATGTGTTTCCGGCTCCCGCGCCGGGCGATAACGGGGTGTGGGGGCTCAACCGCTACGATTGGTTGACAGTTCTTGGCGGCGCTCTCGTAACTCCGGCGTACGATACCTCGTCGTATGTGTTCCAGGTGCCAAACTTGAACCTTGTTCAGTCGGCGAACCGTGACGAATACATGAGCATGCGCCAGAAATCCAACAGCAGTTACAGCAATGCGGAGAAAATGGTGACAGTCATTCTGTTCAACCACATTATCAGCGCAATTCATGCCGCGCGGCTGGCCAAATCCGGGAACGCGACAACCGGAGAAATGCCGCGCGTGAACACCAGCCTGCGGATGGCGCTTCAGCGGACTGATCGAGACATGGTGCCGATGGTGATGCTGTGGAGACGATTCTAATGCGCACACGCTCTCCTTTGTGGGTATGGTGTGCATTCATGACGGTCGCGTGTGTGGCCCCTGCGCAAGCGGTCAGCCCCAGAGGTGCCTTCTTTCGTTCCCTCCTGGTGCCGGGGTGGGGCCAACTGGCAACAGACGCGCCGAAACGTGCCGCCGTGTTTGCGGCCGCGGAAGGTGCCCTGCTTGCAGGCGCCGCGGGAACCGCAATAATGGGGAACATCTATCGTGACGATTACCGGGCGCTGGCAGCGGCCGTAGCCGGGGCGAATCTTGCCGGGAAAGGCGACGGATACTTCAGCGATCTGGCGTTTTACGAAACCCGTGCACACCACAATCAGGCAGCGCTCATCTACGACCAGCCAGACCCGACACTGTATGCGCCGGAGGATGACTGGCAATGGCCATCCACAGAGGACCGGATGACCTACCGCCGGTACTGGAATCGCTCCAGGGCGATGGGCCAACGCCTTGATTACGTGTTGTTTGCAATGTCACTGAACCACCTTGCGTCTGCGGTCGACGCCGCAAAGCAGGCCTCGAGACGGAATCCTGGCACTTCCGCGTGGCAGAACGTTGTTCCGCGCGTTGGCACGGCAGCTGCGTCGGGCCGGGTGGACCTTCGGTGTGCATGGAGCTTCTGAACGAGCAGAACGCCCGTGAGGTGGACGTTAATGGGCGTCGGCAGGGGCGCTGGTGGTCGGGTGATTGCCGGGTGGATCGCCATGATCTGGGGGGTTGGCCTCCTCGCAACGCCGGCTTCTGCCCAGTGGTGGAACGAGATATCCCATTTCGGACGCAATAAGGTCAATTACCAGGCGTTTGAATGGAAAGTAATCGAAACAGAGAACTTCCGGGTTTATTACTATCAAGGCGAGGGTGACATCGCGCGCGTGGCGTCGCAAATGGCGGAAGACGCGTACGCCCGAATCTCCCGCACGCTCGATTACCGCCTGTCCCAACCCGTTCCTCTCCTCGTCTACGACTCTCACAACGACTTTGAACAGACCAACGCCACGTGGGGATTGATCGACGAAAGCACGCTCGGTTTCACTGAGGCATTCAAGAACCGCGTAGTCGTTCCGTTCACGGGCTCCTATACCCAGTTCCGCCACGTGATCCACCACGAGCTTGTCCACGCCGTGATGTTTGACATGTTCTACCGGCGTCAGGGCGGGTTGAGCACTGCTTCCCAGCTCTGGTGGGGTCCTCCTCTCTGGTTCGCGGAAGGGCTGGCGGAGTACCTCTCGACGGATTGGACGACCGAAAAGAACATGTGGGTTCGAGGGGCAACGATCGATGGATACCTGCGGCTCGACGGGTACCAGGCATACACCGCGGGTTACTCACTCCTTCGCTGGATCGCGGACGAGTTTGGTGCGGACAAAATCCCCGCAATAACCCGCCGGATGGCAATCACGAAAGAACCTGCGGCGTCGTTCCGGGCGGTCCTCGGTGTGAGCCTTGACGACCTCCAAACGCGCTGGGAACGGCATCTGAAACGTTTCTACTGGCCGGAAATCGAACGGCGGGAACTGACCGATGAGATGGGAAGACGCCTCACTGACCACCGTAAAGACCGGAATCATTACAACTTCGCGCCGGCGTTCTCCCCGCACGGCGACAGGATCGCGTTCCTTTCCGATCGAGATGACTACGCCTCGATTTACATCATGTCGGCGATAGACGGGCGCATCCTCCGGAAGGTGGTCACGGGGGAACGTTCGAGCCATTTCGAAGAGATGCACTGGTCACGCGGGAGCCTCAGTTGGTCACCCGGCGGGTCTCATCTCGTGTTCGCGGCAAAGCATCACGATCTCGACGCGTTGTATATCGTTTCCGCGGAAAATGGCCGGATACAGCGCATGTTCCGGTGGCGGCAGTTCAACGCGCCGTTTTCGCCTTCCTGGTCTCCGGACAGCCTGAATATCGTGTTCGTCGGTGTGAGAGAAGGGCGCAGCGACCTGTACCTGGTGAACACGCTCACGGGTGAACTGAGGCAGCTTACAGATGACTTCTACGACGAGATTGCACCCAGGTGGTCGCCTGATGGCACGCGCATCGCATTCGCCAGCGACCGGGTACTGGACGGTGAAGACTCCAACGTCCTGCCCGTAGGATTCGATCGCAACGTGTTTGTCATGGACGTGTCTGCCGGCGTGATCACACAGATCACGCGGGCGGAGGGGGAGGATTCATCTCCGTGTTGGTCACCTGATGGCCGCAAATTGGCCTTCACGAGTGATCGCAACGGAATCTACAACCTGTACGTCGCTGACCTCGACAGCGGCACTGAGCGACCACTGACGAATGTGATCGACGGTGTCTTTCAGCCTGACTGGTCAAGGGACGGGAGGAAGATTGCGGTTGCCGCATTCAACGTAGCGGGATACGACATATTCACGTTGACCGATCCTCTGGCTAAATGGCAGGCGGATGACCCGCTTCCGCCCGCCGAGTTTCTGGAACGCCGCAGAGAAGAAGCGCAGAGCGATTCCTCCCGTTATCTGGAGCGTCCCCCTGTTTCCGGTCTGGGGCACTGGAGGTTCTCGCTGCAACCGCACGATTCCTCCGGTAATCCTCTCACCTTCGTGTCAAAGCCTTACGATGTGCACTTCTCGCCGGACCTCGTCTCCGGACTTGTGATGTTCGATAACATCAACGGCCTGATGGCGCAGACGATGCTTCGCGTATCAGACACGATGGGCGACCATCAGATCCAGATCTACACCCATATCTACCGGAATGTCGAAGACGCGGACTTCCAGTTTGCGTACTACAACCTCCGGAAGAGACCAAACTGGGGATTTTCGCTTTTCCAGTTTCACCAGTACTATCTCCAAAGCTTTGCGGCAACGGAATGGACGAGCGACCGCGTACTCGGCGGGGCGGTTCTTCTGAACTACCCTTTCAACAAGTTCACCCGCCTCGAAACGTCGCTGGAGCTTTCTGACCGCGAGCGCGCGAACTTCTCGTATGATACCTATCTCCGCACGCCGGTCCGGCGTCTTCCCGGTGTCCGAACGCTTCTTCCCTCGTTCGCGCTTATCAACGACAATACGCTTTGGGGGGTGACCGGCCCGACAAACGGCTCCCGATCAGCGTTTCAGGTCAAGTTCGCGCCCGAAATCGGTTTCAACACCTACGCGTATACGACGCTGATTGGCGATTACCGCAAGTACCTTCGAGTATCCGCGGACTACGCGCTGGCGTTACGTGTATCCAGCGGAATGAGTGTCGGTCGGAACCCGGGAAGGTTCCTGCTGGGGGGCACGAGCTACTGGATCAACTTCCACTACACTCCGACGTACAGCGTTACGAACGACAGCCTCATACCGATCACCCAGTTCATTACGCCTCTTCGCGGGAGTCGCTTCGGTGAGCTTTCGGGAAGCAGATACGCCCTTGCGAACATCGAATTCAGGTACCCCCTTGTTCGTGAGCTCGCCTGGGGATGGCCCCTGCCGATCGTACTGCGGAACATCAGGGGAATCCTTTTTCTCGACCTGGGAACCGTGTGGGGCGACGGGAGAGGTTTTGCTCCCTTCGCGGGAAACGGAATCAAGCTGAATTACACATCTGCCGGCATGACGAACGCCCCGACACGCGGTCCACTGGCAGTTGGTGGATTCGGGTTCGGCTGGCGGATGAATCTCGGCGTTGCAGTTCTGCGCTGGGATATTGCGTGGCCGACGGACCTCGATCGGACGCTTGGCGGGTCGCGTCAGTACTGGTCCCTCGGGGCGGATTTCTGAACGGGATGAAACTCCCGCGCACCCGTGGATGTAATGGTACCACATGTGTGAATCCACCCGTTGGCATCACGACTCGCGGTAACAAGAACACGAACCATGAGAGTCAGAACCAGCGCATACGTGGTCGCCCTGTGCGCAGCCGGATTTGCCTCCGCTGATGCTGCCGCGCCCATACCGTGTGGCTCGCACCTCTTCACGGCGCTGCCCGAATCGTTCTTCCGCGAAGACGTGTCCCGCGCAAAACCCGCTCGCAATCCCGTCGTGGGGGCAAAGGAAACCCTCTGGATTCAGAATTTCGCGGCGGGGCAGCTTGAGGAGGTGTCGGTCACGTGTCGTGCAGTGAACCGGCGGAGCGTCATCCTCGTTGCAGACGCGTGCTGGTCTGCCTTGCCCAGCGCCACAGCGATTGATCCGGCGGATGTGACACGCCTGAGTGCAGCGTTCGAGGAGAACGCGGGATCGCCGGCGCCGGTGGGCAAGGGTATCTACGACGTGCTTACTACCGCGTTCGCTCCGGTCAATCCCGTTGGCGGGGATTCACTGGTGTACATCGCTCTCACCGAAATCAAATCGAATTACACCGGCGGCTACATCGTTGGCTACGTAAGCCCGAACGACCGTGTTGATCCCTCGTTGTACGACCGTTCCAACTTCAGGAACCTTGTCGTTTTGGACGGGTTGTCGCGCACGACCGCCGTTCAGCGGGAACGCACGCTCGCTCACGAATTCCTCCACGTGATTCACATGGGCATCGATCGGTACGAGGAGAGGTGGATCGACGAGGGAATCGCCGTGCTGGCGCAGGTTCTCTGCGGGTACCAGGGAAACACAGGGCGCGAGTTCTTTGCGAATACAGATATCGGCCTGTTCAACGATGGAACCGCGACTCCAAGCCTGGGTGATTATGATAAGTCTTACATGATCATGCAATACCTCGCAGATCAGTTCGGAGTGCAGACAATTGGCGAAATCGTTCGCTCGCCCCAGCATGGGATCTCAGGAATCGACGCGGTTCTGGCTTCCCGCGGTTTTTCCTCGCGGTTTGAGCGCGACGTGTTCCCCGACTGGACGGTAGCGAATTTGCTACCCCCGGTGCGAAACACACCCGGCCGCTACGCATGGTTCGACGCCCGCGCGGCGTTTCCGGGGGACTTTGGAAGAACAGCGTTCCCGTGCTCCCTCCGCGATACCCTTGCCAGTTATGGCGTCCGTTATCTGCGCGCTGCCGAACAGACAGCCCAGGGGACTATCACCGTAAGTTCCGGAGGCGTGTGGAACATCCGGTCGGTGGAGAACTCTGAGGCGGTAACCAACGAGCCGGTTATCCGATCGTGGTTTCCGTCCGGCACAAAAGTGTTCCGGGATTGCTCCCTCCGGCAGCCCTGGCTTGTGATCGCTCCCACAGGCATGGTTACCGTGAACCATGTGATGGATCTTTCGTGGCAGGCGCCCGGAACGCTGAACCCGGTAGCGGAGCAACGCGAGCCTCTGGGAACGGGGACCGACATCTACCGCGCACGGATCAAATTGATCGTTTCGAACGTGGACCCCGGACAGGATGTACGAGTCGTCGTGTCGAGCGCCCGCACAGGTGTCCTCGACCGCGATTTGCGCGTCTTGAGAAGCGGCCTGAAAGGCACGTGCGGCGAAACGCTCGAGATGATTGACTCAAGCGACGCGCCGTTACCCGCCGATGATGTGATTCGGGTGACGGTAAGCGATCTCCACAGCCCTTTCGGCGGCGTACTGTCCTCAGAGGAACTTTCCTGGAGTTTCGGTACGGGGGAGGCGGACCTCGCCGCCCCGAACGTCGTCATTAACCTGCTGGGAAATCCCGTGTTGCCCGCGTACGTCACCGCCCTGGTACTTTCCGACGAACCATTGTACCGAAATGGGACAATCCCAGTGAGTCTCCTGGTGAACGGCACCACGGTTGTCGAGCTTGTTCCGCGAGATTCCACGGGCATGTGCTGGGTTGGCAACGTTGCGCTCACGTCAACGGGCGCGTTCGATTTCGTGCTTCGCGCCGTTGATCTGGCGGGCAATTCACCGGCACAGCCCTCTGCCACCTATGCCGCCCTTACGCCGGGAGGAGGTGTGGCGCGCGTGGTCTCCGGTTCCGGAGGAGAGTCCGTGGAGTTCACCCCCGCACCTGGAACCGGGGGCGACATGATCGTTCTGGCAAGGGTGTTCGCCGACGGCTCAATCTGGCTTGGGCCGGACGGGGCCCGGTGGACGATCCCGGTGCGCGTGGCATTGCCGCGCGCGTGGGGCGCACGGGGAAACGCGCTCCAGTCAGTCACCACCGGCCACACGGAGCCATTTTCCTTTGACCCGACACGTGGGCGATACTGGGTTGTCCTCGCCGAACCCGGAACGTACCGAATCACAAACGCGGCGGGGCGCCCGGTCGAGTTCTCACTGGGCCAGAATGCGCCGAACCCGTTCAATCCATCCACCCGTATTCCCGTGAGTATCCCGGCACGGTACGAAGGGGGTCGGCTGGAGGTGTTCACCGTTGAGGGACAACTCGTGCGATCCTTTGCTGTTGCTCCCGGGAGGTCCTCCGTGGAATGGGACGGACGTGATGAGACGGGCAAAGGCGTGGCCAGCGGGATCTTCCTCGCTCGACTGACGGCGATCCGGGACGGTCTCCCCGCGGAAACGCGCGTGCGCCGCATGGTGGTAGTTCGATGAAACCGCACGTCTCAGCGATGTGTGTCCTGATGCTGGCTCTGGTCGGGTGCTCCAGGCCGCTGTCTCCCGATCAACAACGGGAGCGGTATCGAGAAGAGGGATGGACAGCCTATCGGGCGGGGAACTTCACAGAGGCGGAGACGAAATTCCGCCAGGCGGCGGAGCTGGATTCCCGGGACGGTGAAGCGCAACTCGGGGTGGCGTGGTCCCTCATCCGCCAGGATAGACTGGCGTCGGCCCTCACTGCGATTGGACGAATCTCGTCTCAGGACCCCGCGTACATTCACGCAACGGCGGCAGGCGCCATAATCTTCGACGCGCAGGGCCAGCATGGCGAGGCGCTCCTCGCGGCGCGCACCGTCCTCTTGCAGGACTCACTGTACGTGTTTCCCCACGACGACAGAATCACGTGGCGGACGCTGTGTTATGTCGCGGGGAAAAGCGCATTGGTACTTGCTCCGGTCGCTGATCCGGATCTTTCCCGCACGATGGCGTTCCTCGCGAGGGTTGACGCGGAACCGCCGGTAGTTCCAGACGATCCCACCACGTGGTACGCGGCGGGCGTACGTTACGCCGCGCTGATGGAGGTACTGGCAAAACGTCTGGAAGGCGTTTTCTACGCACAGGTCGCGCAAAGGTGACCCTGTAGAGCCATCACCGCCAGTCCTTCCACACTCCCTCCCTGGCGATTTCGGACACCGACTTCCTCGTGTTCGGCCGCTCTCGTTCGCGAAGATCCGGAGGCAATATCTCCGGTGATCCCTGCCGTCCGACCGCAATCATGACTTCAATCGCGAAATCCTCTGGAACTCCGAGAACCTGCTGGGCTTTGTTCGCGTTGAAACCGGCCATGGCGTGTGCTGCGAGCCCGCGCAGAGAGGCTTCAAGTGCGAGACTCATCCACGCCGCTCCCGTGTCGAACGAGTGAGTGCGGGAAGGCTGGCCGTTGTGGTCCAGGGTCCTTTTTGAAACGAGCAGGATCAGCGCGCCGGCATTTTTCGCCCACGCCTTGTTGCCCTCCACGAGGAGGTCGAAGAATACGTCCCACTCGGGGCTGCCTCTGCGCGCGTACAAAAAACGCCAGGGCTGATTGTTGAAAGCCGATGGTGCCCACTTTGCCGCCTCGAAAAGCCCGTTGAGCTCATCTTCGGTGATTGGCTCTCCCGTCAGCGCGCGCGGGGACCACCTCTGGAGAAACGGCTCGCTGACGAGGTGTTCCGGTTGCCGGAAATCTCTCACATTCATGCCACGCCCCCTCTGCAGAGAAAAGACGAAGAAGCCCGAAAAGGGTAGTTCCGATTCGGGCTTCTTTCTCTGTGGAGCCAACGCGCGGAATCGAACCGCGGACCTGCTCATTACGAGTGAGCTGCTCTACCTGCTGAGCTACGTTGGCCTGATCCTGATTTACCCCAACTGCGCTTTGATCTTCGTTTCCAGCGTTCCTTTTGGCACTGCGCCCACAACCTGATCTACGACTTTTCCGCCCTTGAAAAACAGAAGGGACGGAATGCTGCGGATGCCGTACTGGCCCGCATGCTGCTGGTTTTCGTCCACGTCGACCTTGGCGAACTTCACCTTGCCGTCGTACGCTGCGGCGAGTTCTTCCACCACAGGTGCGATCATCCGGCACGGTCCACACCATGTTGCCCAGAAATCCACCACGGTGAGGATGTCGCTTTTCAACACCTCCTGGTCGAATGTGGCGTCCGTTACGACGACAGGTTTCGCCATCTTCCAGATCCTTTCCCGCGCCGCCACGCCGTCATCAAACGACACCGCGGTGCGTCTGCATGGAGTAAATAAGAGTACGACCGGGTATTTCGGTCAGTCAAGTCTTGCCTCGCGCGTACGCTGAATGGCCACGAGGAGCACGGCCCCCTGGTGGCGCTGAAAGCTGGAGAATCAGCGCGTCGAGTCCCACCGATTTGTCGGCGAGCCACGAGCTTTTCATCGCGCTTTCGGCGGCCAGAGCAAGCCTCACTCCCCGTCGAATGCGGTCCCGTCCCAGCGCACGGGCGGAGTCCGTCAGCTTCTTGAGTACAAAATCCCGATTCTCCCCGATAAGTTCCTTCAACGGGATCTCATCCGGGTTCTGCTGCACGTCAGCAGCCGCCCGAAGCTGCATCCAGTGCTGCAGGATCAACCCGGCAATTGTGGCCGCCTGCATCGAGTGCTCCTGCAACCGATGTGCAATCTGAAGGGCCCGTTCGGAGTGGCCACCGTCGATCGCATCGTTCAACTGGTACACGGTGTCGGTGCGTGCGATTCCGGCTACTGCCTCAACATCCTCCGCACTGATAGTCTTCCTGGGCTGCACGAACAGCGTGAGCTTTTCGATTTCGTCGGCGGCGCGGAACACGTTGGTTCCGACAAAGTCACTCAACAACTCCGCTGCATCGTCATCAAACGTGAACCCGCGCGATTTCGCGCGCTGTCGGATCCACGGGGTCACGTTGCGCGGAACGGCGAATGTGAAAACGGTGCAACGTTTTTTCAGAACTGAGGCCCACTTCGTCCGCTCATCAAGCTTCTCGCCGCTCATGACCAGAACAACTGCCGGCGGGAGGTTCTCAACGAGCAGTGCGAGCTCGTTACCAAATGCGGCGTTTGCGCCTTCAATACCACGGACAATGACGACCCGGACCTCGGCAAGCACGGGATAAGCGCGCACGGAATTGACAACGGCTTCTGCCGTGCATTCAGCCTCTCCGACGTGAAAAACGTCGCAATTGAACGCCCGGGTTGCTTCGTCAGTGAAATGGGCGACAACGCCCGCTACCGTCTCCTCGATATCTACTCCGTTGTCGCCAAGCAGCAGGTACGCGCCCGCGCCCTGACCGCAGATCGAATCGCGGACGTCGGCGGAGTCCGTAAGCGGAGCGTTGTATCGTGTTCTGGCCTGCATGGCTGGTCCCGTGCCGTGGCATTTGACGTTGACGATCACAAAAAATACGCAGTGACCTCGCCGCGAACCACGGTCGGAATGGACTACCGTTTGGGCGCCCGATCATTTTTCGTTAGGTATTCTGTGGCGATCTGTTGCAGTGCGATCAGCAACACAACCGTGAAACGGTACGGTTGCGGGAGGTGGGAAAATGAGCGTGTTCATGCTTGCTGCTGTATTCTGCATGCTGTGTGGTGCTGCGGACGAAACGCGAGCCGCAGGCGGAGAGTGGCCGATGTATCGCCAGAACCCGCATCAGACCGGGCGTACAGACGCGGTCAGTCGTATGCGAGAGGCGCCGGTCCTTCGTTCAGAAACCTATCTGGGCGGCCCGGTTCCCGATCTTGCAGGATCTGACGAAACCGACAGTTCGTGGGTGTTTGATTTCGACGGCGACGGACGGCGAGAGCAATTGTTGTTCGGGACCCTGAGGATCCGCCGAATCGACGATGGCGCGCTGTTGTGGCAGGACAACATCACCGGGAAGACGTTCTCGTCGGCATTGTCACAGGTTGCCGATTTCCTTCCTGATAGCTCCGGGCTTGAGGTGGTTGCCTTCACCGCGGACATGGGCACCGGTGAGGGGCGGGGATACATGTTCAGTTTCCACGGCGGGATCTCGAACGGCCGTCTCGCGTGGAGTACGCCGAATCTGGGCGACATGTACAGCCCGGAAGTCGTGGCGGGCGACTTCAACAATGATGGCAAAATGGAGATTTGCCTGGCTCCGCACTACAAAATTCAGGTCCTTGACGCGGCAACAGGTTTCACGCGGTACGTCGCTACGTGGGATGTCGGAAGGAATTACGGGCACTTCGCGGCAGCAGATGTAGACGGAGACGGTATCAGAGATTTCGTGGTGATATCTGACTTCGCGACTCATCTGTCGGTAATCAAAAACGCCGGTTCCAGCGCATCCCTCCTCTGGAAGCACACCTATGCGCTCGTGGACGGTAGCGAACGTGACGTTATAGTCCTCCCCAATCCTCATTCCGTTGGTGATCTGGATGGCGATGGCACGTGCGAAGTGACACTCAGCCTCTTCAACCGCCCGGTCCAGGACCTGAAGTGGCACGCAACTGCGTACCGAGGTGCGGACGGAACCGTCGCGATGAATATTCCTGATCGCTACATCTACGGCATTCGCGACGCAGATAACGACGGCGCCAAAGAACTTTTCACGATCGAGTGCTTTGGTACCACTCCCCCGTTGTTCGGCAAGTTGCAGGTGTTCAACTGGACTGCTACCTCCGGAGCGCAGGCGCGTCTCACGGTGGAACACGCCACATTCGTACGCACGCGAATCGGCGCCGATACCACATGGAACACGATCGCCGCACATGGCGATGAGACGGTTCTCCTGAGTGATCTCGATGGAGACGGTATCGAAGAATTCCTGACGCTGGAGGACACCGACGGAGATTTCAGGGGTGACAGGCTGCGATCGTGGCAGGTTGCCGCGGCTGGAATCTCGCAGCGGATGGAGTACGTCTCCTCCGCGCCCATTGCGGTCGTAAACGTTCATGGCTCCGGCGCGGGGTGCCGGATCGCCCTGCGAAACCTCAGCACTAATGCTCTTGTGACGCTGGATGCCGCGGGGAACGTGCAGAGCGAGGACCCGGGCGACAGGCCGAAAGGGTACCGGCCCACCCCCGTCGTGAGCGACCTCGATGGCGATGGGAGAAACGAAATCCTCGTTACGTCAGCGGGCGGGGACATCCTGTGCTATGACACAAGTGGCCCTGAACTCGCCATTCGGTGGCGAAGGCCCGGATACGCGATGATCGAAATGCCGGCCTACACGCTCGAACCACTCAGTGTACTGACAGACGACCTCGACGGAGACGGCAAAAAGGAGGTCATTGCCCGAAACCGGACTCAACAGGGGTTCGCCTCCCTGATAGTGTACAACTACGACGGAACAACTCGATGGGAGCACCCGTTCCCGGAGATTACCGACGGACAGGTGGAAGCCGCAATTGATAACTGGCTGAGTGGGTATTTCGTCGGCGGGGACAGAATCCGTGACGGGCGGGGACAGAATCCGTGACGTCGTGGTGCAACTCCACGCCAGGGCGCGCGGTTCCGGGGAACTCCTCGTTCTGAACGGAGCTACAGGTGAGGAAGCATGGCGCAAAACGCAGGTAACAACCGCCACAGGAGCCACCTCACTGACGATGGGTGGTTACATACCCGCCATACACGACGTGAACGGCGATGGAATCGACGACATCGTCCACATCGCGTACACGCTTCTTGCGGCGTACGACGGTCAGACAGGGAACCCGATATACCCGATAAAGAATCTCGCCTATGAGATCTTTCCCAAATGGGTTTCGTACGCAACTCCGACTGTGGCGGATTTCCGGGGAACAGGCCAGCACCAGATCTTCATGAACAGCCCTTCGTATGCGGCCGGGGCGGTCACAGTGATGGAGTTCGACGGCACTCCGCGGTGGTGGTATCCCCTCGAGAACCCGCAAGGGTTCCGGAGCTTCAGTGCCATAGGGGACGGAGACGGAGACGGCGTGAAGGAAATCGTCGTCGGCCATCTTGACGGAAGGGTGGTATGCTATCAGGGCACGGACGGTGCCATTGAATGGACGGAAAGTGTGACGGAAGGCGGCACATGGGATTTTGTGGCGGCCGACATAGACGGAGACGGACGCGACGAGTTCATCACTGTGCTACAGGGGAATACACTGGTTGCATATAACGGGACGAACGACGGAAGCGAACCGCGTGTGCAGTGGAGCCTACCGTTGGGGGCCGGGGGGAACAACCCTGTCGTTGCCGACGTGGACAACGACGGGGTCGCGGAAATCCTAATTTGTGTGCGCAGCGGCTATATGCGCATTTACGAAGCTCCCCCGCGCACCACGGGTCTTTTGAAAACGCAGCCTTACAGCGGTGCGGTCAGCGTGGAAAGAAACGCCCCGATTGAGTTCCTGTTCGATGAGCTTATGGACTCCGCCTCGGTGGCTTCGTCTCTCTCTGTGGTGCCGCCGATTCCGTTTCATTGCCGATGGGAGGCCGCGAGGCTCATCATCAATACAGATGCCCCGATGGATTCGAACACGACCTATCGGGTTACCATTGGCACCGCCGCGTGCAACCGGTGGGGGATGCCCCTGGGAACAGACGTGTCGGTTGAATTCACCACGGGGACGGGAATTCGCCGCCCGCAGTTTCGCGGCTTGCGGCCGCACCACCGGTCAGTGGATATGCAGGCCACCGATTTCATAAGGGTTGATTACTCCCGCGGAGTTGAGCCCGCAAGCGTGGCGGACGCCGTACGTGTGGATCCGCCGGTGGCGGGCCGTTGGCAGCTTGGCGATACGACTGCCAGTTTCATTCCGCTCAATTTCTGGAAGGCTGGAAGATACCGTCTGACGGTCTTTCCAACCGCGCACGATGGATCGGGGCAGAACTGGGATGTGAACGGCGATGGCTCGGTTGGGGCGGGCGACACACTGATCAGTGAGTTCGTTGTGGCTGGCGGTGTGGAGAAACGATACGTGTTCCGAAATCTGTCTGTCATCCTGAATGCCCAGCGGCCTGATTCGACGTTCATCATAACCATTCCCGACAGACTCGATAGCTCGCTGGTAGGGAGAATCGAGCTTACCCCCAGTTCCGTGGATTCCGCGGACGAGGTCTGGCTCAGGGTGAATGACGGGGATATGTTGAGACTTCCGGCGGACGCGCCCCGCCCATGGGCGTATCGGTTCGATGCGCGGTTGTTCGTACGGGGTGAGAACAGGATTACCCTGGGTATCAATTCCTCTTCAAATGGCGTTCAGCTCATGAGATATGGTGTCTGGGTGTCCTTCACTCAGTTGCCTGTTGCCGTAGAACAATCGCAATCAGTTCTTCCGGTTCGATTCGAACTGGAACACCCGCGTCCAAACCCTGCGAACCCCGCCACAACAATAGGCTGGGTGCAACCGGAGGCGTGTCTTGTGAATGTGGAGGTCTACGATGTCCTTGGCCGTCGGATTCGCATCCTCACGGACCGCCACTTCTCCGCCGGACGGCACACGGTGGTCTGGGATGGACGAGACGACTCAGGACGGGCAGTGGGTTCCTCTGTCTATCTCGTGAAAGCGCGCGCCGGGAATGCCGTGCAATGCCACAAAGTGGTCATCTCCCGCTAGAAGCCTTCAAGGTGTCCATCATCTCTCTCCCAGACAACGTCGTCTGAATTCCTGACGGGGAACCGATGAGCCACGAGATTTTGACAAGTGTCGGGAACGAGATACATTTGGGGTAATCAGGGGTTTGGCCGCGGACAGAATCCAGTAACCTGAAGGAGCGCATTATGAACACCAACCGGGCGCGATCCGGGATGCTCGTGTTCGCCCTCGCAGTCGCGCTGTCGGGATGCGACGTCCCGAAAACGCTCACCCCTTCGGTGGAGCTTTCCACGAGCGTTCCGCTCATGGACGAGCGCATCGAAATTGGCGAAGAGGTCGCCAAGGTTGATTCGGTGCAAACCGTTGGCTCGAACCCTGCCCGGTTCGTCATCAGCCTGAACCGCGACCGGGTGGATCTGACTGACGGTGGCCGCATCGGAAGTGATCAGTTGCGGGTTGATGACCAGACGCCGCAGTCCATAACGGCCGAAATGGGGCTGATCAGCGTTGCGGATGTCCCGCCGACAACCACCCCGCCGGTAGTGCTCGCGGATATAGTCCCGGATATTGCGTCGATGCCCCCGGGCAGTGTCCCCCTTGCCATCCCGGCTTATCATCTGCCAACAGTAAAAAGGGCGGTGAATTTTTCGAATTTCCAACAGGCCACTTTCTCCAGTTCGTCTGACCAGACACTTAACCGAGTGGTGATTTCGCTTGCCAACGACGGGCCTTTGCCCATGGGGCCTGTAACCATCTACGTGAGCACGTCTGGCGATACAACGGTCACGTCCGATGGGTCTTTTGGAACCATCAAGGACGTGATTGCGCAGGCCGATTTCCCGGTCATCCAACCGGGGGATTCCGTTTCCTCCACGCCGCTCGACCTTTCCGGGGCAACGCTTCGCAGTCCGGCTTTTGTCTTCACAAGAGCCCAGACGCAGGCCGGCACCGCGACGGGCAACCAGATGCTTGCCGCGTCATTCACGATTACCGTAGACATTTCTGCGCTGGAGGTGGAATCGGCCCGCGCGAAGATACCCCGGCAGACTTTTTCGCGCTCGCGAGAGGTGAGTTTTGCCAGCGACAGAATTCAGATTTACTCGGTGAAGCTTGCCCGTTCTGTCGTTGCCGACACCAACCGGTTCACCTTGAACATCGTGAATAACCTCAACACTCTACTGGAAGTGTCCTACGATCTGCCCGATTTTACCATCCCGCGGGCGCCGGTTACCGGAGCGCAGCATCTTCAGAATGTGAGCGTCGGCTCCGGGGGTGCTTCGGATTACGCTCGAGCAACGATCGGGCTCGGCACCCGCGAAACGAAAACTGTGGTGTTCGATCTCAGTGACGCGATCATCGAGAACCCGACTGCGCCAAAAACGCCTATTGACCGTGTTCGCGTGAACCTCACCACCACGGTGCTCGGCACGGGCGACACCTTTGTAGACATCGTTTCCACGGACTACGTGCAGGTCGATGCCGATATGAGCGCATTGGCAGTCCAACGTGTGGAAGGCAATGTCGCGCCCTCACAGCCTCCAATCAACGTCACGATCCAGCCGGTCGATTTCGATGTAACGCAGAATCTGCCAGCGGGCCTGACAGGTCTGGCAGCCGAGGAGATCACAGTCGAACTCGACGTAACCGCGTACGAAACGCAGGTGGACGCCGATATCGGGCTAGTGTTGACCGTGGCAAACCCTGCGGGCGGAGCACCCGCGGCACAGTATACCAAAACGTTCTCGCAGCAGTTTCGACCGGGAGTGAACCGCCACATCCGCGTGACGCAGGACAGTCTCGACGCGTTTGGCAACTCCCCGGTTGATATCATTAATGCCGCCCTCAACAATCTGTTTGCCAGCGGCCAGACCAAAGTCGAGGTCTCAGGAAATGTGAATATTCGCGGCGAAATAGTACTGGTCCGAGATTCCAGTCGCGTAGACGTCAAGGACGTACGTGTCGAATCCCCCCTCAAATTCACGGTTCCTCAGCTCACCTTCGATGCGAAAGCGGAAACCGAGGAAGGGTTTGAAATCGACATAGACGAATCTGTGCGAAACGATCTGGTTCCTCGCGCCCGGAGCGCGACCCTCGTGGCGGACGTGGAGAACCATTTCCCTATGGGGGCCACCCTCGTTGTGTTTGCAAGTCCGGACCCTCTGTTCTCAACCCTGAGGGCCTTGTACCCGGCAAGCGCGAAAACTCCGGTGGCACAAATTCCTGACACGCTCAGGATTCCACAGGGTGGATCTGTTACGGGGGAAGCCGACGCCATAGCCAGAAAGGCTGTGTTCAAGCTCTTTACCGTAAGCCTTCCGAACCCGCAACGCCTGAGTGACGGGAGAGTAGACCACGCCAATCCTGGCCGGGCGACGGTGGAGGTTCGGCTCGACGACCAGTTGCAGTTGTTTTCCTACGAAAACCTTTATCTGATGCCGCGTATCCAGCTTCTCGATGCACCGGGTCTCGTTCAGTTGTCACCTTCGGATTATGTGAAGGTTGCAATCTGGATGCAGGTCGCCGGCGCGACCAAGAGGTAACGCCCATGGATTGCAGGAAAGGCGCGTATTTGTGTGCTGGCTTTTTGCTGACGGCACTGTCGATCGGGGTGCTGCCACGGTGCTCCAGGGCGGCCACCATGTCTTTCGGGCAAGCCCGCGCAACCGCCATGGGGGGCGCGTACACGGCAGTTGCCACGGGCGTTCATGCGCCCGCGTGGAATCCGGCCAACCTCGCATTCTTCGCCGCGCCGTCAACCGAACTCAGCCTGGGGAACCTGGGCTTCTTCGCGGCGAATGACGGTTTCTCGTACGGTGATTTTGTCGGTTGGCTGGATGACGAAGTGCTCACCACGGCGGAAATCCAGTCCGCCCTCGGGATGTTTCCGGGCGGTGCCATCAGCATCCGGCAGACGATGAACGTGGGGATACCTTTTTCAGTGAGGGTGAAGCAGTTTGCCGTCACCGGCGAGTTCATGGAATTCGTGTCCGTCGGTCTGCCTCGAGGGCTTTTTGACGCGATTGCTGATGACCGCGACGCCACGACTGCGTACAACGACGCCCGTACTTCCGGCATTCCGTATTCGCTGTCGGGGATAGTCGGTGACGTGTGGGCCGTCGGTGTAACAAAGTTTTCCTACGCGCGCCGTGTGCCGCTGCGTTACGCCGACGCGTTCTCCGTCGGCGCGACGCTGAACTACTACCGTGCGTCTCCCCGGGTCCGCGTGGTGGAATCAGTTGGCGAGGTGCTTGTCCGTCCGAACACATGGCAGACGGATGCGCGGCTGGTGGTGGAAACAGGAGGGCTTTCTGTAAAACGGACCACGGACGCGTTCGGCGACAAACAGACGGACGTTGAGTTCGAAGCGGCAAACGCCTGGGGGCTCGGTTGTACGCTTGGCGCTGCGGGGAAACTGGACGACAAAACCGCAATCAGCGCGGCGTTGCATAATCTTCCGCTGCGTTCCATCATGTGGAACATGGCGGAGCGGCGAACCTACACGCTGGATAGCGGATCGCGGATCATCAACGCAAAATCGCTCATCGACGACAAACCCGAAGGGGCAAACACGCTCGATTACCTCGATACGCTGTTTGCCGCGCCGGGAAGTACCGTCGAACGGTACGAACGGATCAATTCCATGAAAGCGAACGTACCGGCCTATCTGCGCGTGGGTATGGCGCGGTCAGTGGACCTGTTCCCCGCGATCTGGACGGTTGATTTCGAGCAGGGCTTCTCCAGAAGCACCCTGACCAGCACCACTCCGCGGATAGCCGCCGGAATAGAATACTTGCCCGTCGGTCCGTGGGTCCCATTGCGCGCAGGAATGTCACTGGGAGGCAGATCGGGCCATTTCGCGTCCCTTGGAATGGGCTTCCATCTGCGATGGTTCCACTGGGATCTCGCGCTTGCCAACGAAGGCGCATACACCCCGTTTGAGGTACCCTTCTCCAAACGGGCGCGGGGACTCGGTTTCGCGAGCGAAATGAAACTGGCCTTCTGATACGAGGCGCTGCCAGGGCACCCTCAGCGTGGAGCCTGGGTGCCCTGAGATGCTCCGTGTTCCAGCGCGCGGATACAACGCTCCGCACCGCGCACATCTTGTACACCCATGAAACCGACCTCTTCCTCGGCGATCTGAACCTCGGGACCCGGCCCTTTGGCGCCGCGTTTCGCTTTCTCCAGACGCAGGCGTCTCTGCAACACGAGATCTCCGGAACCATCCGGTTGCTGGCGTCGGTAGCGCTCACGAACGTCGTCCGCGGAAAACGTGCGCACAACCGCGGACGAGGGGCCTGCCTCGAGGATGTAGGCATTTCGGTTGGTCACCGCGTACACCGTTCTTCGCAATCTCCTGTATTCCCGAACAGGAAGGAGACCGAAGCCGAACGCAGCGATGGCAAAACCGACGCCGAAGACCCGCACGACCAGGGGGTAATTCGAAAGGAATACGCCAGACTGCGCGAAGATTTCCGGGGCGAAGGCCACGGCAATCCCCACTGCGCCAAGCGCTCCCCCGAGCACCATCAGGGGAGACCATCTGATGAGAACCGGCGACGCAGCAGGGGCCCCGGTCCACAACACCTTCTCACCGGTGGCGATGGCGTTTCGAATCGCGTCGCTTCCCGAACGGGAAAGGGAGGCGGCTCGCAGGTCGACTTCCTCGCACGGCGCCGCTCTGCCCTGCGCCGGTCGTGTTGATACCTGCGTGATCAGCGCGTCGACATGCTCCACGTCCCTGATTCCGCGAAATCCCCGGCGCGCGAGAGCTGCGGGCGCTTGCTTGCGGTTGAACTGCCCGGTTTTCCTCGACGGCAGGAACACATACGCCGGGAACAAAATGTCGCCACGCCCATCCCTGCCAGCAGTCGCCTCCGCCTCCGCCAGAAGACCGGCGTCGAATGACTGGACGCGCATGCTTCGCTCCTGGTCAAACACGATTGCCCGCCTGTCCGTGAGAGCACAAATTGAGTTCTCCGCCCTGTGCCGTCGCCGAAACGGGGTACCCATCCACCACACGGCCGTGCAGGTCGCGGATACGCCTGCCACGATGAGAAACACCAGTAGCGCAAGATCATGGGTCGCAGACAGGAGGAAATACGTCAGGAGGACAGAAAAACCGAACAGGACGACCGAACCGGCGACGAAACAGGCAAGGCCCGATCGGAACGCGGTCTCCGGAGAAGGAGCCCCCGACCAGAGAACGACCTCGCCCGGATCAAGCTCACGGCGAACGAGCTCTTCAGGCGAACTGCGATCCCCCTCCGCCACGGGTGCTTCCCCTTTTCCGAATCTCAGTTCGCAAGTCCGGCCTCCCTGACGGGGTCGGTTGCAGATGCCTGGTTTTTGTGAATCTCGAATCGGCAGTAGTGCTGGCCGTCCGCCATGTGGTGCGTTTGATGAATCGAAACGCCGAGCAACCGTTCCATCAAGGCAATTTCCTGAGCGCACATTTCGGGATGGTTTTTCGCGATGCGGTATATGGGGCAATTGTGTTCACGGATCGCAGATTTTGTTTCTCCATCCTCGACAACTGCCATGTAGCCATCTCCATCGCGCAGCTCTCGCAGTTGCGCCAGCTTTTCAGCAAGCGAGCGCCCTTTCATAAGTTTCCGATAGCGCTCCTCTTTTTTACTGACCTGCTTTGCGACGAGATCCTGAATCATTTCCTCCCCGCCGATTTCTCGCACGGTTTCCAACAGCTCTATCGCCAGCGAGTCGTACGCCTCAGGGAAAAGATCATGACCCTTTTCGGTCAACGTGTACACGTAACAAGGGCGCCCCTGGGGCTGCCGTTCAGTCCTTGTGTCGATCAGGCCTTCCGCTTGCAGCACAGTGAGAATCTGTCTGACGGCAGTACTGGAAATACCGAGAAGTCCGGCCAGGTCTTTCGTACTCAGGCTTCCCGCCCTCTTTAGTTCCAGTATGACGTGCTCTCGGGTATTCCTCGGTGCATCCATGCGGTTTCCTTGCGGCTTTGGAATGGGAAAGCTCTGAAGACAATATTCTACTTGCGAAAATGTGCTGAGTCCAGTTCCGCTACAGGGATTCACCCGGAGGAAACCGGCGCACGGCACTCAAACACCTATACCGTTCTTGACCGCCGAAAATTCCGTTGTCCGCGTTTACGCCGATTTAACACACGCGCAAAAACGGCGAAACACATAACACGTATCCTTTTATAACGAGATCGCAGGGGCGGGTTCGCCTCATGGTTCTGCCGGTGGTGGCGAAATGCCTCGAAAGCTGCCGGGGCTGAGATGACACAGTTTTTAAAAAGGAGACAAAACCGATGGGAATGACGCCCGGTGACGTGATCAAAATGGCGCATGACAACGGTGCGGAAGTAGTTGATCTGAAGTTCATCGATTTCCCCGGAATGTGGCAGCACTTCAGTGTACCCGCCAAGTTCCTTGAGCCTGACCTTTTCGAGGACGGGTTGGGCTTTGATGGCTCGTCAATCCGCGGATGGCAGGCGATCAACGAGAGCGACATGCTCGTGGTGCCTGATCCGAATACCGCGGTCATGGACCCCTTCACTGCCGTTCCCACCATAAGCATGATCTGTGACATTCACGACCCGATCACAAAGGAACGATACTCGCGCAATCCGCGGAATGTTGCGAAAAAGGCGGAAGCGTACCTGAAGTCAACAGGGCTGGCCGACACGGCCAACATCGGCCCGGAGGCGGAGTTTTTCATCTTCGATGACATTCGGTACGGCCAGACCATCAATTCCGGTTTCTATCACATAGACTCCGTCGAGGGTAACTGGAACACCGGGCGTGACGAAAAACCCAACCTGGGGTACAAACCGCGCCTCAAGGAAGGGTACTTCCCCGTGCCTCCTGTTGATCACCAGATGGATATCCGCACGGAAATGATGTTGACAATGCTGAAATGCGGCATCGAGGTGGAAGCGCAGCACCACGAAGTTGCAACAGCGGGACAGGCGGAAATCGACATGAAATTCTGCCCGCTGGTGGAGATTGCAGACAAGCTGATGATGTTCAAATACATCGTGAAGAACGTTGCGGCGAAAAATGGCAAGACCGCCACGTTCATGCCAAAACCGTTGTTTGGGGATAACGGGTCAGGCATGCATGTGCATGTCAGCCTCTGGAAAGAGGGGAAGCCGCTCTTCGGTGGGAATCAGTACGCGGGCCTGAGTGAAATGGCGCTCTACTTTATCGGGGGCCTTATCAAGCACGCGCCTTCGCTTCTGGCAATTACCAGCCCGACGACGAACTCGTACAAGCGGCTCGTTCCGGGCTACGAAGCACCGGTGAATCTTGCGTACTCTTCGCGGAATCGCTCTGCTGCGTGCCGTATACCGATGTATTCGGCGTCGCCGAAGTCCAAGCGTGTGGAATTCAGGTGTCCCGATCCGTCCTGCAACCCCTATCTCGCGTTTGCCGGGATACTCATGGCGGGGCTCGATGGCATTCTGAACAAAATCCACCCGGGAGAACCGCTCGACAAAGACCTGTACGATCTCCCGAAAGAAGAACTGGCCAAGGTCCCGAAAACGCCCGCCGACCTCGCGGCGGCGCTTGATGCGCTCGAAGCCGATCACGACTACCTGCTCAAAGGGGACGTGTTCACTTCCGATGTTATCGAAACCTGGATCTCATACAAGCGGAAAAATGAGGTCGACGCGCTGCGCCTTCGGCCCCATCCCCATGAGTTTGCGTTGTACTTCGACATCTGATACAGACGGGTGTTTGCGGCGGCGGGCCGTTCCTGGCCTTGAGAAAGGACGATTCCCATGAAGAAGATCGAGGCGTTCATCAAACCGTACGTTCTCGAAGAGGTAAAAAAGGCTCTCACGGACGTCGGTGTGAAAGGGATGTCGATCTCCGAAGTGAAAGGCTTTGGCAGGCAGAAAGGGCACACAGAGCTTTACCGCGGGAGTGAGTACCACGTCGATTTTCTGCCCAAAGTAAAGGTGGAAGTTGTCGTGTCCGAATCAATGGTGGAAGCGGCAGTGGATGCGATAGCGAAATCAGCATGCACTGGCAAGATCGGCGATGGAAAGGTGTTCGTGCTGCCGGTCGAGAAAGCCTTGCGGATCCGGACAGGGGAAAGCGGGGAAGACATTCTCTGAGAGTCACCAAAGAAGAACATGAGCCGGGGAGGGACTCTGCGCCCTCCCCGGCTTTTTGTTGAGAGCCTTCCCGCGGTAACCGACCACCGGACCTGCTGAGGGAACCCGAACTCCGCGCGGCGGTCGTACCCTTGCCTGCCTGCGGTTGCCTCGTATCTTTTATTCATACGTCAAGAATTTTTCGCCCCCATAGCTCAGTTGGTTAGAGCCCCCGGCTCATAACCGGTCTGTCCCAGGTTCAAGTCCTGGTGGGGGCATCAGTAAACATTTGTTTTTGGGGCGGTTAGCTCAGCTGGTTAGAGCGCTGGTCTCACATACCAGAGGTCACAGGTTCAATTCCTGTACTGCCCACCAACTCTTTGTGGATGATACTCGGTGAGGTGGACTCCCGGAAGCAGTTGGCGCCCGTTGCGGCTTGGAAAAAGCGAGCCGAAACGGGCGACACCGGCGATGTATGATCCGGAACCGAGGGGACGCGGAAAACGGGGTGGTATTTTCGATACCACCCCGTTTTCTGTTTGATCCGCCGCCTCGCGCAACGTGCCCTTGGCAATGGAGGATGGAAAGCGAAGATGAAACAAGGATTGTTCGACCTCCTGGGATTGCAGGACGTAGACAACGAGATCGATGCACTTCAGAAGAACAAGAGCGCGTATCCTCGACGTGCTGCCGAATTGCGCGCCGAGATGGAGGATTTGAAACAGGATCGGTCCGCCAAGGAAAATCAGCTCAAACAGCACGAATCGGGGTTCAACCATTTCCTTCAGCAGTTGAACATCGCGGAAGAAAATCTCAAGAAGCACCAGACGCGCCTGCAGGAAATAAAAACCAATCGCGAATACGACGCGGTTCAGCAGGAAATCATCGCGCTTGAGCACGCGATTGAGGAATACTTCGCGGAGCGCGATAGAGAAGATGAGGAAGTCCGCAGGTTGAGAAACCTCCTGGACGAAGAGCGCGAGCGCTTCGAGGCGAGGATTGCGGAACTGGAGAGCGAAATTGCCGATCTTGACGAGAAAGCGGCTACCATTGATAGCGAAATTGCCAAGGTCATGGAAAAGCGGAAGGCAGTCGCCGAAACAGTCCCTCCCCGGATACTGGCGGTCTACGAAAGAGTTCGGCGTGGCAAAACCAACGCGGTGGTAAGGGTTTCGCGGGGTGCCTGCGGCGGGTGTTGGCGGAGCCTCTCTCCTCAAAAACTGAACGAATTGCGCATGTACAACCGAATTATTGCCTGTGACGGCTGTGGCCGTATCGTCGTGTGGGATGACAGGGAGTCCGCCGGATAGTTCTGAGTGACTCCGCACGAAAAACGATGAGATTTCGGAGCGCCAACGTGAGCAGCGGTGCTGTTTACGCCGGCGCTTTCTATCGGTGGACGTGGCCATGAACGGCGTTCAGATGGGCAATGCCAGCGAGATTGTGCGCGGTGATTCGACGCAACCGGCGTGCAACGAAGTCCTGGTTCCTCCCTCTGCAGACGGTATTCGGCTCGATCGCGCCATCGCGGCTCTCCTCCCCGGCATCAGTCGTTCGCAGGCGTCGGTGGCGATCCGCGATGGACGGGTGCAGCTCTTTTCTCCGAAAGGGAAGGTCGTCTCGCATCTCAAAGCCGGCACCCCTGTTGCCGCAGGTCAGACACTGCGCGTCGAAGTTTTCAGGAAAGAGCCGTTGTCCGCCGAGCCTGAGGGCATTGATCTGGACATCAGGTACGAAGACGACGACCTTCTGGTTGTGAACAAACCTGCGGGATTGGTAGTCCATCCGGCTCCCGGCCATTCCTGCGGAACTCTCGTGAATGCGTTGGCGGGTTACAGCGCCGAACTTTCCCGGGTGGGCGGAACTTTCAGGCCGGGGATTGTGCACAGGCTGGACAAAAACACATCCGGCCTTCTTCTTGTGGCGAAGAACGATCGCGCCCACGCGGCTCTCGCGGCCCAGCTCAAAAATCGCACGATTTCGCGCGAGTACGTCGCCCTTGTGTGGGGACATCCGTCGCCCCGTTCCGGGCGCATAGAGGCTGCCATCGGACGCGACCGGGCGGGTGGAAAAACCATGTCGATCTGCGGCAGATCGAGCCGCGCGGCCACAACGCGATACGAGGAAATTTCTTCTTTTCCGTACACGAGTCTGGTGAAACTCCACCTGGAAACAGGAAGGACTCATCAGATCCGCGTTCACATGAAGGCGATCGGACACCCCGTAGTAGGGGATCCGGAATACGGCGGAAGGGAAGCTGCAATTCGAGGGATCGCCCCCGCTCACAGATCTTCTGCGCGGTTCCTTCTCACTGTGATCGGGAGGCAGGCGCTTCACGCGAGGAGACTGTCTTTTCTGCATCCTGCCACAGGTAAGGCGCTCGTGGTGGAATCCGATCCTCCGGAGGATTTCCAGCGCGCATTGAGTATTGTTGCGGGCGCTGTTCCACAAGCCGCGGATTTTTCTTATTTTCGATAGGGAGTACCGAATCGAGGAGCGAATACTGACACCCCGCGCAACCCGTCAGTTGACAAGAGATTGTCGTTCAAGTAATTTGTGTGCATGCCTACGCGCAAAATCTTGGTAGGTTTGCTGCTTCGCCACGATAGCGCGGTTCCTACCGCGGAAAGACGACGGGAATGCTGACACTGAGGAATTTGTGGTGCCGCAGGGGCTTCTCGGCGATCTGTGCGATTGGCCTTTGTGCCTCCTCATTTTCTGCAGTGTTCGCGCAGGATGACGACGAAGGCGAACCGGCAACGCCCTACCGAGATGCCTACATCGCGTACGTCGACCGGCAACTCTCCGAAATTCAATCCCAGATCGCCTTCCAACGGAGCATTCTCAACGAGCGGGGCGGCGAACTCCTCGACGAAATTGGAATTCGCCTTCAGGAGAAACTCGCGCTCCTTCCTCCGGAAATGCGCCAACCGGGGATCCCGGAACCTCCAGAAATCGTTGCTTTGAGGGAATATGAACAAACTCTCAGCAACGAGGTGGTCCAGATTGAGGACAGGATCCTGTCCTCGGCCGACATGATCTCAGAGCAACGCGATTCTGTTGCCGGTGAACTGAAATCGGCAGATGCCGTGCGCGCCACGGTGACAGAACTGGATCGGTCCATAACGACAGATCTCGAACTCTGGAAAACGAAGGTCGATCTTGTGAGATCGCGCCTGATCGGTTCAGGCAGCGCGGATGAAGGCCGGCGCATGTTCGTCACCGAATACAACGCGCTGGTATCCCATTACGATGCCGGTGACTATCGCTCCGCGCGCGCTCGATTGACCGCCCTGGCCACGGCATATGGCGACATTCCGCTTCCTGAGTGGCGCGAGAGGCTGCTGTTCTACCGTGCGGAAATCGATTACGCGATGGGCGACTGGGATAACGCGTTCAGGGGCTACATGGAGGTGTGGCAACGGCCGCGGAATGAGTTTGCTTCGGTTGCCCTCCTGAACTGGACGGAGCTGGCGTTTGCAGCGGGCGAACACCGCAAGATCGCAACCATGTGGACCGCACAACCTCGGCTGCCCGAAGACGTGGTGGATGCCAACCGCATTCGCGTGTTGGTTGCGGAAAGCTTCCTGCGCCTCAACGAGCCGCAGGTTGCCCTTTCGGTGTTGAATCTTGTGCAGACGGCATTGCCACCCGCAGCAGAGGATGCCGTGGTCGACGAGGAAGCGAAACTCGCGAACGACCGCCTGGTAGTCTATTCACGGCTTCTGAGAGCCGAAGCGCACCTGGGTGGCGAGGGCGGCGTGGCGACACTGCAAGGTGCCGCCAGCGACGAAACGCTTCCCGAAGTCACGGATTCGGCTCTGGATTCGATGCTGGCGGCGACGGGAGGCACTCCCCAGAGGGGAGATCCGAACTACTATTCACGCATGGCGTATCTGATCGCCAGCGGGCAGGTTCAGGCAGAGCGCCCCGGGCGCGAAGCCGGGACTCGCGTCGCGGCCGCCGTGAAAGAACTTGAAGACGTCGTTCCCCTCGTCGGTCCAATCGATCCTGAGGGAACGTTGATGGCTCGTGTTTCCATGTCCCTTGGCCACGCGTATTTTCAGGCCAACCGCATGGAGGACGCTGCCAGGGCATACGGGGCGGTTCCGAATACGTCTGTGTGGTACCCGGAAGCGCAGCTGGGGCGCGCGTGGGCGTTTATCGAGACAGGAAACTATCTTGACGCGAAAATCGCAGTGAACACAGCCCAGCGTTGGCCACTGAGCCCCCCTGCGGCTCTGGAGGCCGCCGCTCTGAACAGCTATGTGTTATCGCTGATCGGAGAAACCGAGCTTGCCGCTGAGCAGATGCGCGAGATGAAGTCCATGGTGGACATCCAGCAGCGTCGCGCCGCGCGTGTATGGGTGAATCAGCAGCTCCAGAAAATTGATGGCTCTCTGCACCTTGTGGGCATCATCGCGCTGGAACGCCAGAATGAAGCGCTCTACCGTTCCGCGATAGAGGAACAGGCGAGTCTCCTGGCGCTGCGCGAACAGGTTCAACGGGTGGAGCAATACCTCCAGTCCTATACGCCGAACGCGACCGGTCTTCAAGACAGCCTCACCGTCGCGATCCGAGCAGAACAAGAGGCATTGCGAGGGCTTGAGCAGAAGGTTGCGAACCTGAGACGTGCGGCGGGTCAGACGCCCGCGGCCGCTGCGAATTTGCCTGAGATTACGTACGAACAGCGTAGAGAGCAGCTCCAGCGTTGGCTGCAGGGTGTCCAACCCCAGATGACTCCTCAGGGATCCCAGGTGTACGGCAAGTGGGTGCAATATGCGGAATTCGCGTATTCTCGGCGGGTTTTTGATGAGAACCAACGGCGCCGTTACGAAGCGGACAGGCTGAAGGACGTTCGTACCCGCATCCAAAAACTGCTTTCGGAGTCGCCATGACCCACCGCTTTCGATGTGCCTTTCAGGCGCCCCTCGTGCGACTGTCGCGTTCGATTGCGGTCTGGCGGGGAATCTGTGGTGTTCGCGCACAGATTTCCAGCACAGTGTGCGTGATCGCGCTTGCAGGCCTCTGCGCGTCGAGCGTGAAGGCGCAGAGCGCTTCTCCGACGGACACGAGTTCTCTGCCAGCGCTCTTGCAGTCCAGCCTCGACGGAGCGATGACGGTGGAATCTGTCCTGCTGGGTGACCGCCGGGCTCTTCCGCCAATTCCGCGCCGGCAATTCAGTGTGGGTACCATTCCCCTGCCCCCGGTGTCGCCTGGCGATACGATCATCGTTCCGCAGGTAACGGGTGAGATCACGGATCCTGAACTGAAGGAACGGGCGGACTCCCTGAACAGGAGTCTGCGCCTGCTTGCGATCGAAGAACGCCTGCTTGGGTCGGAATTGTGGGGTGGCGCACCGCGAACGGGTGTGATTCCCCGCAAAGACTTCCTTGAGGCGAGGATCAATCTCCTGCGTGACATGGAGAACGTTCTCCAGATACGGCTCCGGGAAAAACTGGCGCAGCTTGATACCACCATTGCCCGGGTCGAATCCGAAATTGAGGCGAACAGGACAGCGGAAATTGCGTCGCTTGAGGATTACCTCGACAAGTACCCGAGCTCCGCGTCCGTTGCAGACGCGAAGTTCATACTTGGCCAGCTCTATTACGACAGGGAACGAAAGCGCTACACGGATGCGATGCTGCGGTACACGACCGAATTCCAGAGGTACCGCATGGGGCTTCTGCCCGTCGCACCGGCGCCTCCGGTTCTGAACGAAGCAGTATCCGTCCCCTTTTACAAATCGGTGGTGGAACTCGGTACGAACCCGGATTTGGTGCCGTACTCACTCTACTCATTGGGCAAGTTTCATCTTGAGCAGGCGCGTGATCTGAAGGCGCGGTCCGATGAAAGCCGGTTGACGGGACGCCGTGAAGAAGCCCAGCATTTCACACACCTGAGCGAAATGGAAACGGATTCCGCCAAAACCTATTTCGCGCGCCTCGTGGTGGAGTTTCCCGACGATTCGGTCAATGTTCCGGAAGCGTTCTACGTCCTGGCCTCGCACTACAATATGCTCGGCGGACCGGTGAACCGCGATACCGCCGCGGTGTACTGCAACGCGTTGATCAAGAATTTCTGGTACTCACCGCGGTATCAGAACGCGCTCGTAATGCTGGGGCAGATCAACTACTACAACGGTGTCGGAACCAGGGAACGCGCCGCGCGGAATCGTTACTTTTCGAACGCACTTGCCTACATGGCCTGGTTGGCACGCGATGTTGACGCGTTCACAGAGTCCCAGATACCCGGTGTGTCTCCGGATCCACCGCGGATGATGGATATTACACGACGCGATTATGCCGTGCAGTTCATGACGCAGATTATCACGCGCCAGAGTCCGCTTCCCGGAACGGAACCTCCTCCTCCCGTTGAAACGGCGGTGAAACTGGTTACTGCGGCAGGCAATCCTCCGTTCGGAGCGGACCTTTTGAGACAGGTCGGAGACAAGAAGAACAGCGACTACAACACCAGTGGCAATACCGTGGACCTTGTTGCTGCGCTCACCGCGTACGACAGCCTTTTGTCCCGTTATCCTACCTACAAAGAAGGCCCACAGATTCAGCAGGTGGTAATCGACGGCGCGACGTACCTCTCGGATGATCCCGCGGAACGGTACCGCATCTACGTTCGGCAGAAACTGCTGTTCTTCGAACGATTCAATCGGAACAGCGAATGGGCGCGACAGAATCAGGACTCGCCTGCGGTGGTCAAAGCGGCGGACGATTCCGCCGCCGCGTATCTTGAAACAGGCGCGCGATGGTTATACAGCACCGCACGCGCCGCGAATGACCGCGAGGGCGTGCGGAGGAGTCTGGATTACTTCGTGAAGTTCTTCCAGACGTATCCGGAACGTCCACAGGCGTACGAACTGAACTGGAGCCTTGCGACGGAATTGCGTGATCTCGGCGACTATGAGCGCGCGTACGAGGAATTCATGCGGGTTTCGAATGCCGATCGGAGCCAGTACCGCGAGGATGCTGCGTTGGAAGCCGTGGCTGCGGCACAAGCGTTGGTCGAGATGGAACAGTCCGGTTCCCGGTCACCCGGACGGGCTCAGGAAACTCAACCGCCCGGTGGAGGACGCTAGGCATGATGACGTTCTCACGCCTTCCGAAATTCCGCGTCCTCCGTTCACTCGTCGGTGCGGGTCTGGTGAGCCTTCTCATCGGCTTTCTGGTGATCGGAGGCAAACCCTCTCCCGCTCCCGCCCAGTTTTCGGCTGAGGAGCTGGAACGGAATCCGAATCTTACGCCTTCAGTCCGCAGGCTCATTCTCGCCTACGAAAACTACCTCAAGCATTTTCCGGACAGCCCGCAGGGCAAGGAATTTGTGATCGACATCGCCGAACGTTTCCGCTCGGCGGGCGATAATGAGACGGCGATAGTCGCTCAGAAACGCGTACTGGCCCGTCCTGATATCACGCAGGCGGAACGCGCGTACGCGTATGAACAGATTATGGAGTGTTACCGCCTGCTCGGGAAGTTTGACGAACAGGAGGAATGGGCGCGCCGGATGGCGGCAGCCGATGTCGGCCGCGAGAAACAACAGCAGGCGAAGGACTTCATCTTCGCGGCCGGATACAATCGTGCAAAGGCACTCGAGGACAGCTCACGGCTTATGGACGCCGCCGAAGCGTATGAACGTCTGGCGGTCATGAATCCCGACCACGGGCAGGCGTCGGAAGCCATGCTCAAAGCAGCGGACCTGTACGACACCGCAGGTGACAAGGCCCGCGCGGCGAGGACGTTCGAACGATTCTATTATACGTACCCGGATTACCGCGATCCTGCCAGTGGAAAGGGTGCGCTTGTCGCTCTCGAGAACGCGGCCAACCTGTACGCGGAGATCAACGATTACCGCCACACGGCCGATGCCGCGGAACGGATTCTTGCCGCAGCGCCGGACCATCCGAACCGCCAGATGTACATGAACAACCTGGCGGCAATCTACAGCCTCCTGAAGGACTACAACAACGCGATTCGTGTGCGGCAGCAGTACGTTGCTTTGTATCCCAACGATCCCAAATCAGGGACATACCAGTGGGATATCGCTCAATTCCGGGGCCTTGCGGGCCAGCGGCAGCAGCAACTCGCCGAATACGAGGCATTTATCCGGAGCTATCCTAACGATTTCCGCGCTATCGAAGCGAATTTGATCGTCGGACAGGACAAGCTTGCGCAGCGTGATCGAGCCCTGGCACGAGGCGCCAGAGACGAGGCGGAACGGTTGCAGGCTCTGGCACGGGCCAACTTCGAGAAAGCGTTCACACTCCATGATTCTCTTGAAGCCTTGAGGCAAGGTTCGGGGGATCTTCTCCATGCGCTTCCCGCTGCAGTCGAAGTGGCGAAAATGGACAGCGCCGCGTATTACTCGATCTCATTGCGCGGTTCACCCAGCTTCTCGCAGGATAGCACAAGAAAATGGGAGTCGTTGCGGCAAGCCGAGGCGATGTACCGCAAGATCGCCAACTACGCCTATCCGCCGACGACGTTTGCTGCGTTGTACCAACGCGGTCGCCTGTTTGAGGATTTCTCTGCGGAGTACCTGAAACAACCGCGTCCCGATTCGGCCGTCACGTACGACGAAATCAACAAGGTGTTTTTCATAAACGAGGTATCAAAGCAGTTCCTGCAGGTCCTCGCAATTCCAGCGTATCAAACTCAGATGCTGGAATTCTACGAGACGAACCGTGCCTCGATAGACACCGCGGCGTCGACGCTCCCGGATACATCACTCAGAACGGCGCATTTGCCGTGGCTTGACATGGCGCGCGAGCGACTTGCCGCCATACCGAGAACGTTGGACAGCCTTACCCTGAATACGATCGCGTACGACGCTGACCTGACAGTGCTTAAGGCGCAGGAGAAAATCCCGCAAACCATCGCCGAAAAATGGCCGGCGTTCGAGCGGCAACAACAGGAACGCTATCGCACGGACCCGCGCCTGCGTTTCGGAGACAAACAGGAGATTTTCGACCGCGGTGTGGCACCCGTTGTCTACGGGTCGGGGCCCCAGGATTCTCTGGCGCTCGTGAACTACTTCCAACGGATTATTGGGGATGGCGAACGCCTTGGCGCTTCACGGGACTGGGTGCTGTACAACAAGGGCCGTCTCCGCCTCGTGTACGGAGCTCGAAGCTCCTACTTCTCGACGGTTACGCGGGAGGGCATGGAAAACCTGGGATTCCAGCTTGATACGTTGCGGCAGGAATCGAACGGCTTGACGAATATCATTGCGCGCCTCCCGAAACTGGATCTCGCGGCGATCGGCCCGCCGCCGGAACGCCCCGACCTGACGCCGCCGGCCCAGCCGGTGAGGCCGAATGTGGACCTCCGCGCTCCGGAAAACCGGGCCATAGCGCTGCGCTTCATCGAGGATTTCAACCGCTTCAAACGGCAGGTCGAGGACCTGAAATATCGTGCTGTCCGATACCAGCGCGAAGTGGAACGGTACCGGGCGCGCGTCGCCGAGCTGCAGGCAAGCACGGCGGCGCAGTTCCGGGGGATTCTCGAAGAAGCGAGAACACAATCGCAGGAGTTTTCCCGGGTGGCGACCGAAACGCAGAGGTATCGGATGGCCATCGAACTGGTGGCTGATCGGACGCGGAACGCATACGAGCGCGATATTGCGTTCGGCGATTCCGTGGGTTACGCCGAGAAGGACCGCCGGGCCGTCAGGGACAGTGCGCTGGCCGCAAATCACCGGATTTCCCTTACCCTCGATTCGCTCTACAGCGAAGCTGCGGCAACAAGACGGTACTGGGAAGAACGGCGCGATTCAACGGAAGGCGGCGAGGCCTCACCTGCATTCCAGGTGATCAATAATCTCGTTACGCAGTACGCGGCAGTCGCTGATTCGTTCCGGGTGACGGCAGTTCGAAGCTATATGTACACGTACAAGGGACGCGATTCAATTTTCACCGTCGGCCTCGACCATCCGATTGTTCAGTACGCGATCCAGCGTCTCCGGGTGATTGATCCGACCTTTGGCGTCCAGACGGTGCCGTTGACGTTTACCTACGTCACCGAGGACTCCACGGGTCTGTGGCGGGTCAGCAGCACCATCGACCGCCAGAACCCGGATGCGTGGAGGCAGGTCGCGTTCAACGACAGCACGTGGGTCCCTGCCGTCAAGGGAACGATGCCGCGCGTTGAGTTTGTTCAGGCTGCCGATACAACCGCCGGTGCAGCGGGACAGCCAGAACCGGCGGCCGGCGAAGGCGCTGTCACAGCGGAAGGCGATACGACGGCCGAGGCTGCTCCGCAGGTGGCGGAAGTTCCCAAGATCGTCGGTTTCCCGCCTGACAACCTGAACATGACGGACCTCTGGTCGCCGACGTATGCTGACACGGTGTATTTCCGTTACAAGTTGCAGTTGCCTCCACGGTGGGATGAGCTGCCCGACTCGTTGTCAGAACCGGGGCGGAAGCGGCCGGTGGTGCGCAAAGCAAGTATCACGATTACTGCGGACGACGATTATGTAGTCTACGTGAACGGCGAGGTGACGCCGGCGCGCGACACTGACGCACGGGTGGACTGGAAAACCGCGCGCACGTATGAGGTGTTGAAAGACCAGTGGACAGTCGGCGACACCGCAAACATTATTGCGATACGCGCGCGCAACGAGAAGCGCCTGAATCGTATTCCCGACACGGACACCACGACGTACGGCGTCATGGCACGTATTGACATCGAGATGGACGTGCCGCTGTATATTTACGAAGCGCTGTACCGCCCACCGGAACCGGAACCAACCTTCGTGCTGGCGTTTACGCCGGACGACTCGGTGAAAATGGCCGATACCACCGGTACCTACTTCCGAACGGCTGCTGAGCGCGAGCGATGGCAGGAATGCCGCACGCGTACCCTCCGGGCTGCGTGGGAGGACACGGTGCTGATTCCATGGCGCGCTCAACGCGATGCCCTGAAGAAGGCGCAACTGGACTCCGAAATCGTTCGGCTCACCCGCTGGATCCGTCAGCGGCAGGAGGAAGCACGCGGTCGTATCGCAACCGCGGCGGCCCGCGAAGCCGGGTTGGAAGAATCGGGTGAATCACCCGCTCCCGACGCGGGTACTGATTCCCCGCAGGAAACCCCGGCGCGGCCCGAAGACACAGGCGGACCATAGGAGTTGAACGTCATGAGAAATTCACGTCTGGTTGCGTTGTCCATCTCCGCGCTGTGTGCGGTTGTGTTGCTGGCTCCCCTCGCGGGCGCGCAGGAAGCAGTGCGAACGGTCCGAGCGGCGGGGACAATCCGGGAAAAACCTCCGGGGGAATTGGCGACCGTAGTGCGGCGGGATCCAGATTTTCGCACGATCAAATACTTGGGAATGCAGCGGGATTACCGCGATGAATTGCGCTCCAAATTGATGCTCGGGCATGCGGTTATCCGGCACGGACGTCCCGTCCTGCCTATGGAGCCAATCGTGTGGCCGCCCGAACCGGCGCAGTAACGCGCGGAGAAGCGTCTTGACGTGCGGGGGGTGACAGGCTAATTTCAGTTCGTCGCAGTGAGGTGAAAAGGATTTTACCAGAGTTCGAGTGTGGTAGCGGGCAGGTGTATCAAAAGTCGGTCGGGCGCGGTCAAACGGGTCGGCGGCTCGCCGGGTGTCTTTCATAAGTTTCAGTATCTACGGAGGATACGATGGGGATGCAGTCCTTCCGAAAACGGGCGAGGAAAATCGCCTATTTTGGTGTCGTGGCGGGAATGTTCATGGTGTCGTACGCATTTGGCCAGGCGGCGGCTCCTGCGGAAGGCGCCGCAGCCCCTGCGGCTGGCGGCGCCCCGACCGAGCAGACGATTGACCCGAACATCGTCGTGAAGAAGGTTGTCACGGGGTTCATGAGCGATTTCAAACCCAAAGCCACCGGTGCGTGGTTGTTCCAGTGGCCGATCGTGATTTCGTTTGCGTGCGGTATCGGCATCGCCGCGGAACGTTATTACACGATCGTGATGAAATCGAAAGTGAACATGAAGAAGTTCACCGAGCAGATTATCAAGTTTGTGGAAGTGAAGGATTACGACAAGGCCATCGCGTTGTGCAACGCATCGCCTTCGGGAGCCCTGCCGCAGCTTGTAAAGGCCGGTTTGGAGGCCGCGAAACGCAACATGGGAACGCGCGCGGTGCAGGATGCGATCGACGAGAAAACCCTTTCGATCCTGCCGAAGATCACGTCGCGGACCTCCTGGGTGAGTGTTTTGGCAAACGTCTCGACACTTCTGGGTCTTATGGGAACCATCTTCGGTCTGATGTATACGTTTGCCGGACTTGAGCTGGTGCTGAACCCGAAGGGCAAGGCGGACCTTCTGACTTCAGGCATTGCAACAGCTATGAACACGACGCTGCTGGGTCTGATATGCGCGATTCCGCTCACCCTGCTTTTCCAGTACCTGTCGCAGGCCAGCAAAGCGATCGTGGATGACATTGACGAAAGCTCCGTGCGAATTATCAACGCGCTGAGCAGGTGATTTGGCACCTGATTTGATCTCTGCGTGCCCGGCATCCTTTCCTCAAAGAAGGGATGCCGGGGCGAAAGACGCCCACGGGTAATGCGTTGTTCCCGGAGCGGATCGAGATTTCGACCTTCTAGACGTGTCGAGGAACAGCAATGGCAGGCTTTGCGCCATCGAAGAGATCGCGTGCAGAAGAGAAAGAGACGCCGCTGAATCTGCAGGTTGTTATGAACCTTATCTGCATTCTCATTCCGGCGCTCCTCTCGATGCAGGTCCAGGATTACTACCGGCACGACGTGGAATTGCCTACGCGGGGCGGCGGCGGTGGCGGCCAGAGTTCTGGTCCCACGAACCCTCCCTTCAACCTGAAAATGACGATCATGGAAGACGGTTCCTTTGTGATCGTGAACGCCAGGACACTCTCCCCTGCCGACGGTCTGATTCCGGCCGGGGCGGGCCTGGCCGTTCCTCCCGTCAACGGTGAGCCCGATTACCAGAAGCTTCAGCTTGTGATGATGAAGGAGCACAAAGAGCGGCTGCGCGGCCAGCCTCCGGAAGCGTTTCCGGATCCTGACCAGATCACCGTATCCGCACCCGGCGACCTCGATTTCCAGCGTGTGATCAAGGCGCTGGATCGCCTTCGGTTCGAAAAACCGGCCAGTGAGCTTGACTGGTCGAGCGCAAAACAAATGTTTACCGTGATAAGTCTTTCTCCCGGTAGCGTCGGTGGTTGAGGAAAACCTCACAGTGTAAGGGGTTAGCGAATGCCAGGCTTCCCACCATCAAAACGGAAAGCAAAAGAGGAAGAGGGCGGCGACATCAACATCACGTCGTTGATGGATGCCTTCACTATCATCCTCGTGTTCCTTATCAAGCAGTTCGGTACGAGTGCCGTGGACGTATCCGCGGGGTATCGTCCCCCGGTCTCCAGCACCCGTCTGGCCATTGATCGCATCCTGCCGCTTCAGGTCCGTCAGATCGGTCCGGACGCGATTTCTTACCAGATTTCCGACAAGCCGGAAAAAGCGGAACGCAAGGACCCGAATGTCGGATACGCGCAGCTACGGGCGGACCTGAAGGCCCAGAAACCTCTGGTGGATGCCGCGGTGGTTGACGAAGAACTTAAAGGCGCGATCAATATAGTGTGCGACAAGAGTGTTACGTACGCGACGTTGATGGATGTGATGAAAAGTGTTGCCGGTTCCGGCTTTTTCAAACTGAAACTCATAGCGGAACCGTAAAGTCCGGTGCAAACGTTGCTTTCTGAGGTGTAACCATGGCAGACAACCACGTTCCTCCACCGGCGCAAGCGAAAGCAGTGGCAGCTCCGATGGTGTTTCCGCCCGAGCTTCGCAGGCATTTCTACGACACGGCCGACTGGACCAGCATCATCTTCCTGCTGGTGTCGCTCACCATCAACATGATGGGGATCGGTATTGCCGCTTCGCGGGAGTGGAAAGACCCCGCTGCAGCCCTGACCGACGAGCAGCTCATGGCGATGCAGGATCGCATCATGGCGACGTTCAAACCGGTTGAAGTGAAACCGGAGGACATGTCGGCGGCGGAACAGCTCGAAAACCTTGTCAATAACCCTGAGTTCGAACAGGCACTCGCTCAGCAGCAGGCAAACCTCGCGGCAAGTCTTCAAAGCACGCTGGCGGAAGCGCAGGCGACACTCGCTTCGCTTGACGCCCAGACCTCGGCTGGCGCAGCCGGTGGTGCCGACGTGCAGGGGCAGCTTGACGACATACTGGGGAGCCTCGGCGACATTGGAGCGGTCGGTGCCGCAGACGCAGGTGGCCCTTCGCTTGACCTCGCCCCGACGGATGTAGCGATCTTCGCAGAGGGCGCTGGCTCCGGAAGCCGCGTGGTTTCGGGGGCGATCGACGTGGCAGCTCTCGGTTCGTCGGCGAAGATATCCTCTGCGTTTACCCGCGGAGGCCTTTCTTCCGGCGAAGCAGCGCGCCTTTCACAGCAGATTGCCTTTGCGCGCGAACGACTGGGTGGAAATGTGCAGGTGCGCGTCGGAACCGGTACCGGCGGCAGCGCGCGTCGAGCCCTGTTGCGCGTCGCCTCCGGTGGGAAAACCGGCCAGCGCATCGCGGTTGAACAGCTTGCGCTTCCACCTGCCCGTGCGGCAGGACCCGGCGGCCGGGACCAGGACGCGGTGGAAGTCCAGGCCTCCCGTACTCGTCAGCTGATTGGTGGTTGCTACTCGATCGGTCTGGCTGCTGATCGGAACCTTGCCGGGGTGGTGGTGGTCCGGTTCACGATCAACCCCAACGGCTCCGTGAGCGGCGTCCGGGTATCCAAATCCAACCTTGGCAACCGTGACGTCGAGGAGTGCATCGTCGCTGCGGTCCAGACGTGGAAATTCGCGCCCGGCTCAACGACCGACACGTTCGAGTATCCGTTCAGCTTCGAGCCCGGCTAGTCTGACGCACCAGAACAGAAAAACGCGTCCGCGGGAAGAAACACTCGCGGACGCGTTTCATTTTGCAACTTGCCCTTTTCCCCGACCGCCACGCAGCTCACGCGATGCTCGGGATATCCACAACGCGCTTCTCCTCACGCGCAATGTCCGCACAGAATCCGATCAGATGGCCGTTGATTGAGTCGTCGAGCGTCGTGGCGGCTATGGAGCGTGGTTCGCCGCGAATGAGACGAACGAAATCCTCAACAAGCCGCCTGTCGCCGCCCCCGTGTCCTCCGCGCTCTAGTTCCGGGTTGACGACGTTCAGATCAACCGTATCCTCCGAGTACTCCTTCCCCGGGCGGGGATCGATGTGCCGAATGACGAAGCGGTTGTCTTCCAGAACTCCTTGGATTTCTCCTTGCGTTCCCACAAGGTGGATTGAGCGAACAGGCCTTGCCGTGCCGCCTACCATGCTGTGAACGGCAGTGGATCCGTCTGCGAACTCCACGCTCACAGTCTGATGGTCCACCACGTCGTTGTCACAGCGCCACACGCAAAGCCCGTAAGGGTTCGTGGTTCGGAGAGACTCCATCTTGTCTTCGATGGTTGGTTCTGCGATGTGTTCGATGCTGTCCCAGACGTAAAAACGCCAGCGGTCAGGGTGATCAAGGTAATGCTTGCGCGCGGAGTACATACATCCTTCTTCAATAGGACAATCAACGAGGCACCTCGTTCCGGCGCCGTCCGGCATTTTGTCGCGACGGAAATACATCAGTGAACCATGACTTGCCACGGAAACCGGCGCCACCCCGCTCTTCATCCACGCGATAAGATCGAGATCATGGCAACATTTCGCCATAAGCATGGAGGACCCGCATAAGTCCTTCCTGCGCCATTTGCCGCGCACAAAACCCACAGCCATGTGATGGTAACTTACGTGTTCAACGGTTTGCACGCTTATGATGTCGCCGATTTCGCCCGCCGCCACGCGTGTGCGGATGGCGGCGTAGAACGGGGCGTACCTCAGAACGTGACAGATCATCACGGTTCGTCTCAGTCGGCGGGCCGCCTCGTACAGCCGGAGAAGGTCTTCAATATTCGTAGATATCGGCTTTTCCAGCAGAATGTCGTACCCTGCTTCCAGAAGTGGCAGCGAGGTGGGTACATGCAGCGAATCCATGGTGGCATTAATCGCAACATCCGCACATTTGGGATATGCGACCAGTTCCTCCACCGTTGAGAAGCAGTGCTCCGCCGGTATGTCGAACAACGACGCGGCTCGCTCTCGACGCAACGGCGAGGGGTCCACTACGCCGGTGATTGCGAACTCCTCCGGACGGTGTTTGGCGTACGAAGCGGCTCCCAGACCTCTGTGGCCGGCTCCGACAATGATGGCTCGCACCTGCATGTTCCCTACCTGCTTTCGGAGCGAAGGTCAAGCCATGCTATTTCCGCGGCGGTCAAACGGACTGTGCTCGCTTCCACACACGCTGCCAGTTCGCTCGCGTCCGCAGCGCCGACACAGGCGAACACGTTCATCGGTTGGCTCATGACGTATGCCAGGGCGATCTGCGGGATCGTGAGTTGCTTCTCCCGCGCAAGCGTTTCCACCCGGTCAAGGCGCTCAAGATTCTCCTCGTGGCAGTACGCCCTGCGGCACGCACCGTCCAGCGAGTCTTTGAACGCGTCATACGTCTTCCGGGTGAACCTCCCGGAGAAAAAGCCACGGGCGAGGCTGGACCATGCGAACACGGGAATCTGATTCCCGGCGTACCAGGCACGCGCATCCGCGTGTTGCGGACCACTCAGGGTAACCGATCCGCTTCCCCACGGATCCTCGACCTGTGCCGCAAGACTGAAATTCGGACTGCTCGCGACAAACGGAACAAGGCCGTGCGCTTCCGCATACTCATTCGCTTCGGCAATGCGGTGGTGAGTCCAGTTGGATCCGCCAAAGGCGTGAATTCTGCCTGCCGCCCTGTGCTCATTCAGCGCCTCTACGATCGGCCCGACCGGCTGCGCGGGGTCATCCCGGTGGAGAAGGTAGATATCCACGTACTCCGTTCGCAGTCGTGCGAGCGAATCGGCAAGATCGGAGGCGATGTCGAAAGGCGTTACCCTTCGGCGGCCCGCATTCGGGTGGGCGCCCTTTGTGAGGATGACGACCTTCTCCCGATTACCCCGCTCAGCCATCCACTGGCCTATCGCCCGTTCACTGTTACCGCCCGCATATACGTGCGCCGTGTCCAGCGTTGTGCAGCCGAGCACGAGGGCGTCATCAAGCAGGCGGAAACTCCGGTCCTTTTCCTCTGTCGTAACAATCATCGTACCGAGGACAATACGGCTTACGGGCTTCTCAACGCCGGGAACCGACCCGAATTCCATGCAGTGAATCTCCATCATTCTGTGGGGTATCTCAGGCCCCATTCCAAACGGAACGCATCCATCGTCTCCATGATCGCAAGGGATTCGTCCAGCGGCATCAGGGCACTCTCTTTTCTTCCCGACCGGATACACCGCATGACCTCGACCGCTTCGCAGTTGTACCCGTTCCCGACAAATGGATGGGACATCTGCACGTCGGGTTTGCCATTCACGGAGAGCGTCATCTCGCTCCCGTGCCAGAACGGGTGATGGATCCGAATCATGCCCTCAGTTCCGAAAATGGCGGCCTCGTGTGGTGTGGTGGTACGAACCGCGCATGTCAATACCGCCAGTTTGTCGCCGGGGTAACTCAACAGCAGCCCCGCCTGTTCGTCAACACCCGTCGTGCCGATGTGCGCGAGAGATGCCATCCGTTCGGGCTTCGGACCGCAGATCATGTTCGCGAACGAAATCGTGTACACGCCAATATCCAGAAGTCCGCCGCCACCAAGTGCCAGATTGAACAGGCGACCTTCGGGCTTCAGATCCGCGCGGAAACAGAAATCGGCTTTCACCATGCGTACGTCACCGATCACGCCGTTCGAAAGAAGCTCCCTGACCTTCGTGTAGAGCGGCAGGTAGCGCGTCCACATGGCTTCCATCAGGAACACGTTGTTCTGTCGTGCGCACGCGATCATTTCCCGTGCTTCGCGCGCATTGATCGCAAAGGGCTTTTCACAAAGAACAGCCTTCCCCGCGTTCAGGCAGAGAATCGTGTTCTCCCTGTGAAAAGGGTGCGGCGTTGCGACATAAACCGCATCCACGTCCGGGTCGCTTGCCAACGCCTCGTAAGATGCATGGACATTGGGGACGTTGAACTCCTTGGCGAACGCCTCCGCCCCTTTTCTCGTTCTGGAACCAACCGCGACAAGCCGCGCATCGGGGATTACCTGCAGGCCGCGCGCAAATTGCTTCGCGATGTTACCGGTTGCCAGTATGCCCCAGCGCACCGGTTTGTCGTCCGTCTTTTTCTTCATGTGTTGACCTCAGAATCCCATAGATGCCGGCAATGAAACAGGGAAGAACCATCGCTTCACTTCTTCACATTCGCGTGTTCGCTTCGTCCCGGGCCAATCTCTCCAGAAACCATCATGCTGTGGAGGGGGTTATCGTCAATATCGAGCGGGAACTCTATACGTGCCCGGCGGCGGCTGGACTCGTACGCCCCGAAAATGAGCTGGGTTCCTGCCAGCGCCTTTCGAGCCGAAAGCTCCGGCTCGCGTCCCGTCCGCAATCCGTGGACAAGGTCCCATATACCGAATGTGATAGCCGACCACGCCCCTATGTTCTTCTGTTCGGGAAAGGTGATTGTGCGCATTTCCGTATCGCCTTTTCCGCGCACTTTCACCACCGGCATGTGCGCCTCGATGATGCCGTCTGTTCCAAGAATGCGGTGCTCTGCCCAGATAGTGGCGCCATAACCGCTTACAAAGAAACCGTATACGCCATTCGCGTAACGGAAACTCGCGATTCCCTGGTTCTCGATCGGCACGCCGAACACCTTGTTTTCAGTCCGGCTGTCAACCTGTCCGATAATCCACTCCGCCGGAACGTCGTTGTTGTAGAAGTTGACCATGTCAAACCAGTGGGTGCCCCAGTCGAACATGTCCCCGCAGGCGGCCTCTATTCGCAGCACTTTGCCCACCACTCCCCGGTTGGCAAGTTCTCTGACCATGCGATACTGCGGTTCGAAGCGTCGCTGGTGGTTGAACGTGAGCTGCACGCCCAGTTCGTCGCACGTTTCCTTCATTCTGCGTGCCTCACCGAAGGTCGGTGCCATTGGCTTTTCGCAATGAATCGCCCGGACGCCGGCCTTTGCGCAGTGGATCACCATCTCCGCGTGAAGGTGCGGCCAGGTGCACACGCTCACGATATCCGGTTTCTCCGCGGCAATCATCTCCCGGTAGTCGAGATAATACTTGGGTAACCCGTAAAGCGCCGCATAGCTGGCCGCGTATTCCTCCACGATATCCGCGCATGCGGTAACTTTGCAGCCTTCCGTCGCCTGGTACCCCTGCACGTGGCAATGGCTGATTCCGTGCTCTTTGGCGCCGGCAGTTCGCGTTGACTTGCCGCAGCCAATAATCACTGCGCGAAGTTCTGTCATTGTGTCTCGTCTCCGTCACTGGTGGAACTGGGTAACCATTCTTGTCTCATCACAGCCCAACTGCCGTCACCCGATCTGGCCGCTGGCGATCATCGAATGCAGCGGGTTGTCGTCAATCGTGAGCGGCAATTCCACACGGCCCCGCCGCCTGCTGGACTCGTACGTCGCGAATATTACTTCAGTCGCCGCAAAGGCCTTCTTCGCGCTCAGCGCGGATTCCTTCCCCGAGCTCAGACTCGCCACGACATCCTGAATGCCCCGTGTTACCGACCCCTCGGTAGCGCCTTTGTCGAAAACCTGCCACGATGCATCGCCTTTTGTTCGAATTCTCACACGCGGCCAATCCACTTCGATGATGCCTTCACTTCCCAGAATGCGGTGCTCTGCGGCAATGGAATGCCCCTGCCCCATCAGCAGGAGCCCGTACACATCATTCGCATAATGGAAATAGCAGAGCGCCTGGCTCTCCACATCCACACCGAACGCTTTCTGGTCTCCGGCGCGGTATACCTGGCCAGTAACCCAGTCCGCCGGAGTATCGTCATTGTAAAAGTTCAGCAGGTCGATCCAGTGTGTGCCGACGTCCAGCATGTTGCCCCAGGATCCTTCGAGCCGTCGCAATTGCCCGACGGCACCCGCCTTGATCATATCGCGCGCGAAGATGAATCGCTCCTCGAAACGGCGTTGATGATTGAACGTAAGCTGTGTTCCCGTTTTCTCGCAGGTGTCCTTCATCAAGCGCGCTTCGCCGAAGGTTGGAGCCATAGGCTTCTCACAGTGAACCGCTTTCGCGCCGGCGTTGGCGCAATCAACTACCATCTGGGCGTGAAGCTGGGGCCATGTGCATACGCTCACTATGTCCGGTTGTTCTTTGCTGAGCATCTCACGGTAGTCCACGTACACATGCGGGATGTTGTACATCTCCGCGAATGCGCGTGCATTTTCCGGAACGATGTCTGCGCATGCAATCAGCGTGCATCCGGGTGTCGCAAGGTAACCTTGGGCGTGCCAGTGCGCGGTTCCGTACCCGGTGGCCCCATCAGATCGGTGTGCTTTTCCTGTGCCTATGATGGCTACGGAGTATTGTGGCATAGTGTGGTCCTTTGTGCTCGTGTGGTGCCCGATGGACAGCCCTGGAGGGAATCAGCATGTGGAATCGCGTTCCATTCGTGGGGGCAAAGGCGTTCTGAAAAGATCCAGTGTGTCCTCGGAGGTCCGGTGCGCGCGAGGAAAAGGAAGCCACGCGACCTGTGCGCCCTTCCTCTCATTGCATCGGACGCACAGAACCTGAACGTTTGCGACCGTTGACGCACCGCCCTGGGACTTCGGGATGATGTGGTCGAATTCGAGATCGGTGGTCCCTCCGCACATCGCGCATTTGCCGTTATCCCGGCGCCACACGATGGACCGCACACGATCCGGAATGGAGGCGGGTTGCTCGGCTTCTGCCGCCTGCCTGAGAAGGTCCCGGTCAATCGCTGCCGCGGTGAACCGTTTCTCCAGGTCAGCCATGTATTCCGAGATCAACACGTACATCTCCGCCGCCGGGTATTCCCCGTCGAAAACGAAAAGCGTGTCTCCCCGGAACGCCATGCGCTGTTCCGGCAGGCAAAAGCCCACGGCCGTCTGAGCCCGGAACTCGTCGAGCGCCTTCGCGGGTGCCTCTGCGATCTGCCGTTCGGTTTCCTGGCGCAAAAGAGCGCGATCTTCGTCAATCCGCATGCGAAGACGATAGGCCACATCGGCGATATCACACATCGCCGGACGATCCACCCACGCGCCCAGGTGATCAATCACGGCAAGACAACGTTCGAGACTGCCAGCGTCCTCCGGAAGGGCAAGCACTTTTTCCACTTGCTGGCCAAAGCGCAGGACTTGTTCGTCTTCGGCTGCCAAATACTGATGCACGATCGACGAGAGTGTCTTCTTGGGCACCGCGGTTATCAGGTGCGCAACAACAGTGCCCCACCGCTGCGCAATGCCGTCAAGTTCCTCGAGACTCACGCGCAGATCTTCGGTAAGCGTGTCATCAGGCACAAGAACGGCGTCAACGGTGGTTACCGGAATTGCCTCTGAATCTGACAAAATCCGCCCAAAATCAGAGGCCCAGGCGGGTGACGCGCCTTCACGTGGGAGAAGATGCCGCAACACTCTCGCTTCAATTGCAATAGGGAATCGCGTCCGTTCTGCCACGGCGTCGCCGGAAAAATCCGGAGGCTCACACAACGCCCGGTAATCCACCACGGCGGCACGAGTGCATTCCATTCTCTCGCCCTTCCCGGAAACGTGCCAGTTTCATAGCGGCGCAAAGAACGCAGCCGCCGTGCGATGCCCCCCATCAATTAGTACTTTTTTTCCGGCAAGGGGGCGAGGGGGTGTGTCTCTGCGCCGCGCCGAATCTCGCACGAGGGAAACCGCTCCGCCGGACGCTGTTGACCGGTCGGCGATGTGCGGTATCTTCAATTTGACGAAGAACCTGAGACGGATGGACGACCAATGAATACGCAGGCACTTGTCACCGAGTTCGTTGCCTATTTGCGCTCGCGTGGGATGAGAATGACGCCCGAGCGGCGTCATATTCTCCAGCACATCTTCTCCGCCCACACGCACTTCGAAGTGGATGACCTGCATGTTCGCCTGCGGGATGCAGGGCACAGGATATCCAAAGCCACCGTGTACCGCACCGTCGCCTTGCTTGCTAATTGCGGAATACTGCGCTCCTCCATCGCCCCCAGCGGATCTGCCTCGGAGTACTACGAACTCGTCTACGGGCTGGAAACCCCCCACGAGCATCTGCAATGCCAGGAGTGCGGGCGCGTGTTTGAGGTTGCGGATCCGGTTCTACTCGGGCACCTCCGACGGATTGCCGTCACCATGGGATACGAGCTCGTCGATCACTCCGTCAAAATAGTCGGCAGGTGCGTGGAGCTTGAGAACAAAGGTGTGTGCTCCAAATCCGGCCTTCAACGCCCTCCGGACAAGCCTCAATAGTTACGCCGCAATGCTTCACGGCGTGAAGCCGGTGAGCTTCTGCCCCAGCGATGAATTGTACACGGCTCGGGAATTTCCGCGGAACGGAAGTATTCCGTGTAGGTACTCGGGCAATTCGGAGTTGCGGCGAGATAGCTCTCGTCACAGATCTCTACTGCCTCAATTTCTGGAGGTTTTGGAAAGTCCTGTGCCGGCAGATTGAGCACATCGTGGGCCTCCTTCATGAACTGCGCCCAGATCGGTAGTGCTGCTCCGGCACCCGTGTTTCCCCGTCCCATGTTCACTCGTTGATCGAACCCTACCCACACGCCACAGCAGATCTGAGGAGTGAAGCCGACGAACCACGCGTCACCATAATCGTTTGTGGTGCCGGTCTTGCCACCGGCAGGCCGAAGCAGCCCGAATTGAGAGCGTGCACCGGCACCCGTACCTCGGACAACCACATTCTCGAGCAGTTTTGTCATGATGAACGCGGTTCCCGGATTCAACGCTTCGTGCTGTCGACCGGAAATCTGCCGCTCCACAAGCTGAATCCCGTCCCTGGAAATAATGCGCGAAATGGCGAAAGGCTCCACATAGATGCCCTGGTGCGGGAACACGGAATACGCCGCAGTAAGCTCAACCAGCCGCACTTCACCCACGCCCAGCGCCAGCGAAGGGTACGGCGGAAGATTGCTTTTTATGCCCATGTTCTGGGCATACTGAATCACGAGCCGTGGAGTTGTCTGGAGAAGGAGACGAATTGCGACCAGGTTCACCGACTTGGCAAGCGCCTCCCTGAGCGTCATCGGGCCGCCGATACTCCCATCGTAGTTCTCTGGACGCCATTCACCCCGCTGAGGATCCGACAGAGTAACCGGTTGGTTGGGAATTTCCGTGACAGGACTGAAACCGTTGTCGATTGCCGCCGTGTAGACAAACGGTTTGAAACTGCTTCCCGGTTGTCGCAATGCCTGAACCGCCCGGTTGAACTTCGTCGCGTCAAAATCACGGCCACCGACCATGGCGAGAATTGCGCCCGTGCGCACGTCCATCGCGAGAAGCGCGGCCTGCACACGCTTTGCTACAATGGAGCCCGTCGCAAGGCTCCGTTCCCGGTCTACCCACGGGCTGTTGATGTTGTTCTGGGCGCGCACGGCACGATCGTAATACGCCTGCATCGAGTCGATCCGCGCAAACAGAACGCGCTCCGCTATTTGCTGCAATCGGCTGTCCAGGGTGGTTTCGATCACGAAGCCACCTTCGTAGATGAGCTGGTCTGCCGAGGCGGTGTCGGGAAGTCCTGCAACCTGCGCAAAACGGATGCGGAGCGAATCGCTCTTCTGAAGTTGTTCTGACAACCCGATGCGAATGTATTCCGTGAAATAGGGAGCTATGCCGAGCTCTTCAAGCCCCGGGGTAGTCACCAGCGGAAGCGCTTGCAGTCGGGCAACTTCCGACTTCGGCAGTTTCCTGGTTGCTCCCATGGCTCCCAGCACAACGTTCCTCCGCGCCAGTGCGCGTTCCGGGTTCCTGATAGGATTGTAGTAATTCGGAGCCGGCAACATTCCCACCAGCGTGGCGCACTGCTCGGTGGTAAGGTCTCTCGCGTCGCAGCCGAAATAGGTTCTCGCTGCCGCCTGAACACCGTACGCGCCCGCACCGAAATAGACCTGGTTGAGGTAGAGCTGAATGATCTCTTTCTTTGTATACGTACGCTCAATTCGGGTCGCGACAATCGCCTCTTTTATTTTCCTGATCAGACTGCGCTCCTTTGTCAGGAAAAGATCGCGCGCAAGCTGTTGCGTGAGGGTGCTTGTGGCTCTCGGCGGGCTCAGTGTGACCAGGCTGATGAGAGAAGCGCGAACGAAGCTGATCGGATTCACTCCCCAGTGCGACCAGAATTCGCGGTCCTCGCTTGCCAGCAGAGCATCGGTCAGAGCGGGCGGAAGATCATCGAAGGCGACCAACGTACGCTTCTGTATGGCGAAAGTCTTCAGAATCTGGCCATCGGCGGATGTGATTACGGTGGAAAGCTTCGGCCGTATCTGCTCAACTGCTGCCAGGTCAGGGAGATCACGGCTCAGAAGGTGCACTGTTATCGCGATAATCGACGTGAAAACTACGAGGAACACAAGCGTGAAAAGAGCCACATTGCGCCAGAACGCTTTCATCCCTTGCTTAACCTCGAATAGCCATTCAGCACACGATTATGAGTTCTCTACGGAGGTGAAATGGCAGACCAGTTGAAAATGCGTCGTCGTTCCAACGCGGACGTGCCCGAGGTCGCATTGCCTTCGGGGTACCGCCTCAGGCATTACGTTCAGGGCGACGAAGGCGTGTGGGCCGACATCATAAACCGTGCTGGAGCCTTAGGAGAATATACGGAAGAGAAGGTGGTAGATACTCTGACGGGACAACCGAGGTTTCACCCTGAAGGCCTGCTTTTCGTGACAACGGATGCAGACGAACCGGTCGCCACGGCCTGTGCGTGGCTCGGAACGCACGATGACTGGCGCGCCGGATCGGTCCACATGGTCGCGGTTGTTCCGGAACACCAGGGGAAACGGCTCTCCTACTGGGTGTGTGCCGCCGTGCTCCATGTGTTCCGGGATTGGGGAGTCCCGGACGTCTATCTCACTACCGACGAATTCCGTACGGCTGCGGTGAAGGTGTACATCCAGCTGGATTTCGAACCGGTGATACGTACCCCCGAGCACTACCAGCGGTGGTGCGCCGTCTATCGCTCGTACGGCATGGAAGAGCGCGCGACGGCTCTGGAAAAGGAAGCTGCGCTCGGAGCATGCTGGTAACCGGCACCGCGGGTCAGGTTCCCGACGAGGAACGATTGGTGGATGTAACATTTCCCGCGCACATCCGGTCTTACCATCTGAAGCGCGAAACTACAACGTGCGCAGGTGGGCATTTCCAAGGGAGGTCGAACCTATGAGGGGCCGAATTGCATTCGTGTTTGCCGCGCTGCTGGCGCTCTGTATCCCGGCGCAATCCGCCGTCACGGTCAAGGTAGACATGGATTCGATTACCGTGGGCCGTGATTCGAACATCGTGAAGATGATCAAAATCCTGAGGGGAGACAGCGCTCAGGTCGATGTGCAGAACCCGCTGGCCGCGGTGCCGCCGGAAGCCTGGGCCAAACTGACGCCTGAGCAGACGCAGGATCTGATCGAGACGTCTCTCGCTCTTCAACGTCCTTCCCGCCATGAAACGATCCCCTCTTCCGATTCCCGGGTAGAGATTATCGTCCCCGTGGCATTCTTCGCCGCGTGCGTCCTTGCCCTGTTCTTTCTCATGCGGTGGCGGATACACCAGTCCAAACTGGTCCACGAGCAGCGGCTGGCCATGATCGCGCAGGGAATCGTTCCGCCTGATATGACAACGCAACCCAAACCCGCCGCGCCTCGCGTTCAGAAGATGATCATCTGGGGATGGATCATGGCGCTCGGCGGCGTGGGGCTGTCCATCGCCAACGTGCTTGAGGACGGCTGGAACGAGATCGGTTGGGGGTTGGTGATCATGCTTGTGGGCGTAGGTCTGCTCATGGCGGCGCGGTACATCGGTGGCCAACCGGTGACCGGCCCCAAAGAGGGCGAGCTGCCACCGACGCACGACGGGACCACAGCATAGTCCAGAGCTACACGAAATGCAGAGGAGCGCGGCTTGTAGCTGCGCTCCTCTTCCTGTTTCATACAGCACGGTACGCGTTAGCTTTTCAGTAACGCTTCCACGACAAGGTCCCCGACCTGGCTGGTCGAGTACCCCATCTTACCCGCGGACATGCTCTTCATCTTCGTTCCGACTACCTCGATGATCGCCTTTTCCAGGCACTCTGCGGCCTTCGTTTCTCCGAGTGTGTCGAGCAGCATCTGAGCGGCACCGATAGCGGCTATCGGATTGATTACCCCCTGACCCGTGTATTTCGGTGCCGAGCCACCGATCGGCTCGAACATACTCACGCCTTCCGGGTTGATGTTCCCACCCGCGGCGACGCCCATCCCGCCCTGAATCATCGCGCCGAGGTCAGTGATTATGTCCCCGAACATGTTGTCGGTCACAATTACATCGAACCACTCGGGGTTCTTCACCATCCACATCGTCGTGGCGTCTACGTGTGCGTATTCGCGTTTGATGTCCGGGTATTCCGCACCCACTTCGTGAAACGTGCGCTCCCAGAGGTCGAAGGCGAACGTAAGGACGTTCGTCTTCCCGCAAAGGGTGAGTGTCTTCCGTCTGTTGCGCCGTCGTGTGTATTCAAACGCGTAGCGGATGCAGCGCTCGACTCCCTTGCGCGTGTTGATGGATGTCTGGATGGCCACCTCGTCCGGCGTGCCCTTTTTCAGGAAGCCGCCAGACCCCGTGTACAACCCTTCCGTGTTTTCCCGTATCACGACGAAATCTATGTCAGCCGGCCCTTTGTCCTTCAGCGGGCAATCCACATTCGGGTAAAGCTTGACTGGACGGAGGTTGATGTACTGGTCAAGCTCGAACCGCGTGCGCAGGAGTATGCCTTTCTCAAGAATGCCGGGTTTCACATCCGGATGTCCGATTGCGCCGAGATAGATTGCATCGAATTCCCGCAGCTCATCCAGCGCTCCGTCGGGAAGCGTTTCTCCTGTGCGGAGGTATCGTTCTCCACCGAAATCAAACGTTGTGGTTTCGTATTTGAATGAGAACTTCTCCGCAACCGCGGCGATGCACTTCAATCCCTCGGCCACCACTTCGGGACCGGTTCCGTCACCCGGAATAACGGCAATCTTGTACACAGGAATCCTCCAATTCGGTTTGTTTGACGCGTGCAACTGCTATGCAATTATGAATATATAGACGGGGCCGGATTTTTCCACGGGGAGGCGATCGGGAAGGGGAAGAGGGGCGTTCATCGATCGCAGAACGCCCCCGCACGCGGGCACTGTTTCACGCCACGGCAGTCGTTTCTTTCCGGTACGGCCACACGCGGGCGATCTTTTTGCGCCTCCTGTACGTTTTGACGAGCTCCACGAAAATCCCGACGTCGCGATCAAGGTCCGACGATATTCCGTCGAAATAAAACGTCCTGATCGGGATGTCATCGCAATCCTTGCTCAGCTTGGTGTAGATCGCTTCGGTCACGATGCCGTTCATACATGTGAAGGGGCTGATGTCTACAATCCCATCCGCTCCCATACGGTAGAGGTAGATGGCTTTCCCCGACGAAAGCACCATTTCGCCGAGGCTTCCCTCCTTGGGCAGATATGGTCGGCTGGCGTCCAGGATCTCCGTCACGTCGCTTGCTTCCTCGACGCCGGTGAAGTAGTCCCCGAACGCGCTCAATAGCGCGTGCTCATCGTGGCGCTGAAACGTCGTTTTCGCCCAGTGCTTGATCCGTTTCGGGTGGATCTTCAGGAGGCCGTCGGCATCCATGTTCGTCTTGGCCTCGTCATTTGTATACCAGACCCATTCGGCAACGTCAGACAGCCACGTCTCGCATCCGTACTCCTCGAGCTTGCGCACGATTGAGTCATTGGAGAAATCATTCAGGCGGCAGAAAATCTCCCCCACCACTCCGACGAGAGGCTTCGGCTCGCTCATATCCACCGGCAGCGAGCAGAACTCATCGTGGCATACCGAAAGGGCCCTCACCAGGCGCTCCAACTGCGATCCGGCACTCTCGACTTTCTCCGAGAAAACATCGCCCATCCGCCTGATCGAACGCAGAAAGACCTCGTCCGTGTCTCCTTTTCGCAGCTCGTACGGTCGGGTCCTGAGCAACGCCTTCGTGAGTACGTCACCCACAACCACTGCCCGCCACGCGGATCGGAGGAAAATGTTGCCGTTCGCTCCGAAACCATCGTAACCGTTCGCGCTTGTCGGTGAGAAAATCAGCGCCTCGTGATGCCCCAGATCATTAAGAACCTTCCTGAGGAGACCACTGTACTGCCCGAAGCGACACGGACCATTTGCCGTCGGCATGAGAAACGCGGCTCGTTTGGCGTCAAACCCTTCCGAGAAGACCACCTTCAGGTAATCGCCCAGCGTGATCTTTTCCGGGAGGCACTCCTCGCCCGACGAAAACTTGCCGCCGAGTTCCAGCGTCCTCTCGTCGCTCTCTTCCGTCACGACCGCGTTGATCCCTACTGAGTGGAACGCCGCCGCGAGCAAGTGCGTGCTTGCATAAGTCATCTGTTGTATGTAAAGTGTGCGTCCCGCCAACGGGTTGCCGGTGCTCCTCATGCCTCAACCCTTTCTTCTCGTGTTCGCGAGAGAGCCTTCTGTGCCGGCCTCTCGATCGGCCTCGGCTCATGCGTGAAAAACCCCTGACTGTCGAGATACGCCTCGCAGCGCGTCAACGTGCCCGCGTCGTTTGCATGTCCGTCGAACTGCAGGGTCAAAAACGGCCCGCCGGCCGCGTCTTTCGTGTAGTGCTTGATGTACGAATCAGGCCCGCATTTGAAATTCGTGATGTAGATAACCCGCAGATTCGGCTGCTGGGAAACGAACCGTGCCGCCTGGAGGATTTTGCGACCGTAATTCCAGTACATGTTGTCGTTCACATCCTTGATGTCGATGCCCACGATCGGAAGACAATCCATGGGTATGACATTCGTACCGTACAACGTGCGAAGCTTCGTCGGGACGTTCAGATTAGTCCCGGGATCATTGACGTTGTACGATCGTCCGAGCAGCACGATTCCCATCTCGTCCTTTGCGCGCAGGATTGCCAGCGCCTCCTGCCCCAGCGCGAGCAACCGCGCGCGAAAGCGGCGGCTGGCCTCGTAACCCGCATTCACCGCGCGACGATGCTGCCCCACCGATGCACCAAACATCTGGGAAACAGGCCACAACTCCCGCTCGATTACCACCTCGCCCCGCCGCGGGTGCAGTGTCGGCAGAATCCACTTGCCGGCAAGGGACTCGAACTTCGGTGCCGCGCGGAATACGAACGGCATCGTCTGTCCCCACGGGCACAGCATGGAATTCGTCTCCGGGAATTCCGTCTCCCCGTCGATCATGTTGGGCACCCAGACGAAATCCACCTGCTTCGCCAGCAGGTTATGCACATGTCCATGCGCCACTTTTATGGGGAAACAGGGCTCCGCGACGGCCGCTTCTGTACCCTCGTTGATGACCTGCTTCGAGGTGGTGTCGCTCAGCACCACATCCACGTCAAGAGCGGTAAAATAGGCCTTCCAGAACGGGAACCAGTCGTAGAAGTACATTGCCCTGGGAATACCCACGCGTACCCGGCCGCTCACCGAGGGCTCGTGATACCCGTCAAGCAACGCCTCCATCCGCCGCGCTACCAGGTCTTCGATCACCGGCTTCTTGTTCACCTTCGCGCTCTTCCGGTAGCGGTCCGAGCACTTGTCTCCCCAGTAGGTTTTTTCTCCTTCCACGTCAAACTGCTGTATGTCACAGTGGTTCGAACAGCCTTTGCACGTGAACTCCCGAAGCTCGTAGTTGATCGCGTCCAGGCTCCATCCACGAAACGTGGTTCGTTCCCCTTTGCGCGCGACCGCGTCCTTCGCCAGAAGGGCCATCCCGATGGCGCCGATAACGCCGTTGTGAGGCGGAACAATTACAGGTCTGTCGAGGATCTGCGTGAACGCCGCCGCAACTGCGTCGTTGTACGCCGTTCCCCCCTGGAAAAACACGTGTTCCCCTATCGGCCTCCCGCGCACGACGCGGTTCAAGTAGTTGAGAGCCACGGAATACGCAAGCCCGGCGCAGATTTCATCCACCGTGGCACCCTGCTGCATGTAGGCGGTAACGTCCTTTTCCATGAACACCGTGCAGCGCTCGCCCATTTTCGTCGGAGATTCCGCCGACAGGGCTCGGCGCGCAAACTCCCCTTTGATCTGGACGCCGAGTTTCATGGCCTGTTCTTCAAGGAAACTCCCGGTTCCTGCCGCACACGCCTCGTTCATCGTGAAGTCGATGACAACACCTTCATTCAGACTGATGAATTTGGAGTCCTGCCCGCCAATCTCGAAAATCGTGTCCGGTTTGGTGTTGATCAGGCGATTTCCAACATAGCTTGCTCCGGTTTTGTGCGCAGTGATTTCATCGTTGATCGTGTCTGCGCCTATCAAAAGCCCGATCAGTTCCCTGCCGCTTCCCGTGGTTCCTGCGGATTGGACGCTGATCTTGTCTCCGATCGCGTCGCGGATTTCCCTGAGCCCCGCATCCACTACCTGAATAGGCCGGGATTGGGTGTACGTGTAAATCTCGTACACCAGGTCCCCGTTGTCGTCGATTACCACCAGGTTGGTGCTGACGGAACCGATGTCAATCCCCAGATGCACCGGAACCGGCAACTGCTTGCCTTCGAATGTGTACGGCTTCACGCGATCTCGCAGCGAAATCACCCTGTCCATGCTCAGTTTTTGCACCGTCGGAAGGGCGTGTGTCGCCCCCGCAGCCTTGGCGCGAAGTCGGAAGAACTCCTCCACCCGGTTCCCTTTTTCGTCGGCCGGTGCCAGTAAGGCGGCGCCGATGGCCGTCATCCAGGCGTATGCGGGAGGAACGAAAAGATCTTGCTCTTCCAGCTCAAACACGGTGCGCATGGCGCCAACCACGCCCGCATTTGCAGCAACACCCCCGACAAACGCGATGGGCGGCTTGATCTCTTTCCCCTTCGTGATAGCCCCTTTGAAGTTCCTGGCGACCGCTTCACAGAGACCTTTCAGGATTTCTGGCGGCTGATACCCCTTCTGCTGGGCGTGGATCATGTCAGATTTCGCGAACACAGAGCATCTGCCGGCGATCGTCGGCGGCTTGCCCGCACCCGAGACCACGCCGCCCACTTCCTCAATGGAGAACTTGAGACGCGCAGCCTGCTGGTCAATGAACGACCCGGTGCCCGCGGCGCAGTCACCGTTTTTTTCGTAATCGGCGATTCCAACATCCCCGGTCTGACGGTCCCGCGCAAGCCGGATGAATTTCGAGTTCTCTCCGCCCATCTCGAAAATCGTTTCCACCTCGGGGTGGAGATATCCAACTGCCTGCGCAACCGCGCGGAATTCGTTAATGGACGCAAGACCGGCTGTCTTCGCGATCGGATACGCGCCGATTCCCGTCAGGCCAACGAAGGAAACCCTGTCTACGGGAATACTGGTGGCCACCTCAGCGATCATTTTCTCTGCGGATTGCCGCGGACTTCCGAACAACCGCCGGTACCCGCTCAGAACGATCACCTTCCCTTCCGGGACACCTTCCAGCAGGAAATACTGGTCGTTCTTGTCAACCAGTCCCCGCACCAGATCAGCGTCTTCACGGTCGGCGACAAGCGCGAGTTTGATACTGATCGCGCCGATATCAAGTCCCAGTGCAAGCATCTACGTGTCCTTTCCTCGAACGGTCTTACATGACCGTACAAGTTCTCCATTTCAACCGGCCCATGCAGCGGAGCGGGAACACCGTACAGGTGAATTGCGGGTTTTAGTGCGCGAAGTGCGGGGGCAACGACGGGGCGGCATTTCATATTGAGAATCAATTGCAATTAATCACGCGCTGCAATCCGTTCGCCAGACAGCCACCTTCTCACACGCAGTTTTGAACGAACGCCTGCGTGCGTGTATCTTCCCTTATATGCGTGTGCGGCTCTCCGGGCCGACTGCAAACCAGTTGGAAAAATGGACACGAACCTTCTTCTCACCGGCCTCTGGCACTACGGCGTCGCTCTCCTCGCGCTCTTTCCCATCGTGGATCCCATTACCGCCGCGTTCAGTTTCGCCGGACTCACCCAGAACAGAGAACCTGCATGGACTAACCGTCAGGCCCTTCTGGCGTGCATTTACATGGTAGTGACACTCATCGCGTTTCAAATCCTGGGGACCTGGATTCTTCGCTTCTTCGCAATCACTCTGGAAGCAATCCGGATCGCCGGCGGTGTGATGATCTGGTACGCGGCACTTGAGATGCTTCGCGGAACAGACAGGCTTTCCGCCGACGAACAGATCGAAGGTGTCGCAAAACACGACATCGCGTTTACGCCCATGGCGATGCCGCTCCTGTCGGGCCCCGGTGCCATCGCGGTAACACTGACACTGAGCGCGCGCTCTGAGCGATTCGTCAACGAAGTCGCCGTCGGGGTAGCCATCATCACGATAGCAGTTGTGACGTACCTCGCTCTTCGGTTTGCATCGGCCCTTCAAAAGCATATCAGCGAAACAAGCCGCCTCGCGTTCTCGAAAGTTCTCGGTTTTCTGCTGCTTTGTGTCGGAGTCCAGTTTATCATGTCGGGCGTCGCGCCGCTGCTTGGATCAGGGGCTTTCACCCCCCCGACAGGGCCGTAACACGAACTGAATGCGCGGCGGAGAGTAACTCAGAGAGATGTCCGATTCCCGAACGAACCAGCCGGTCGATCTCGCCGAAGTCCTCCTCCGGTCTGCCGATCCATTCTTCTTTGTTGACGACGCCGGCTTCATCCGCGCCTGGAATTTTGGAGCAGAACTGCTCCTCGGCTGGACGAGGGACGAGGCTCTCGGCGCTGAAGTGAGCATCGTGTTGCCGGAAATCCCACCCGGTCCGCCTTCCGAGGAGGAGCCTGAGGAATCCCTTCACGATTCCGTGGTCGCCGAGAATTTCCAGACGGTCTTCAAAGCGAAAGACGGTCACCAGATACCGGTGAAAATCACTGTCACCCTTATCAGAGACGAAAACGGGGTTCTGCTCGGGAGTGCGGTGAATGCGCGGAATGTCGCCCGGGAAAAAGCGCTCGAACAGGAACTTCGCTGGCGCATCGGCGAAATGGAAATGCTTGACAACGTTGCCCGCTCCGTGCAGAGCACGCTCGATATACAGCGGGTGCTTCGGATTATACTCACCGCCTTCACCGCGGGAAGCGGCCTCGGTTTCAATCGCGCGATACTTTTCCTTGTCTCGGGGAGTCTGCTCGAAGCACGCCTGGGCATAGGATCTTCCAACTGGGAAGAAGCCGGGCGCATGTGGCCCCGTGTCGCGGACAAACCCGACCTTCAGTCCGTCATCGACTTCGTGCTTGCTGAGGACGATACCACCCCCTCTGTTGTTCACGAAATCGCAAGCGACTGGCGCATCCCTCTTGAAGAAGCAGAGAACCCCCTCATCATATGCGTGCGAGAAAAGAGGTCGCTGATCTGGCCTGATTCAGGAGATCCCGGCGGCTCCGTGGCTGAAAAACTGCGAAGCCCCATGTTCGCTGCGGTTCCTCTCCTGCACGGAGGGCGTGCCATCGGTGCGGTGCTGGCGGATAATGTGGTCACCGGTCGCCCGATTGACGAACACGCCGTGCGTCTGCTACGACTCATGGCGGGAAGCGCTGCATCCGCCATTTCGAATGCGCGGTTGTATGAGGAAGTCACGCGGCACGCGCAGAACCTGGAGAAGGCCAGCGAGCAGATCAAAGAACAACAGGACCTCCTTCTTCAATCCCGGCATTTTGCGTCTCTCGGCCGCATCGTGGCGGCGATCAACCACGAAGTGCAGGGCCCCCTTGTTCCGATCGGTGGTTTCGCCCGCGCCTTGAGGCGTGAGGTAGTGGATGGCTCTCCCCAGGCGGAGAAACTGGATTTCATCATCAAGGAAGTCGCTCGCCTTGAGAACGTGGTGAAAGGCGTTGCGTCGCTCGCGGCGGTTCCGCTGCCAACATTGCATCCCGTGCTGCTCAGCGCTCTGGTGGAGAAGGTATACACGGTGGTCCGGGCTGACGCCGGTGCGCGGGGAGTGATCCTCGAAAGCGATATTCCGCCCGACGTCCCTCCCCCGCACATCGACCATGACCAGTGGTACCAGGCACTCCTCGTGCTCGTCTCAAGAGCGGTGGAGGTAACCCCGGACGGCGGCACTGTGAGCACAAGTCTGAGAGTCGAACACGGCAGGTATGTCATCCGCGTGTCCGATTCCGGCCCTGGCATCCCCCAGAATCAGATTTCGAAAGCCTTCGGGCCTTTTTTCAGCACCCAGCCGAGCCTCGAAGCCGCGGGACTCAACGTTGTCGCGGAAATCGTTCGTCGGCACTTCGGACGCGTCTCGGTCCAGAGCTCCGCAACCGGTACCACGGTCGCGGCTGATTTCCCAATGGCAGACGAGCTGTACCGGCTTGTGGAAAAGCAGCGCGCCGATGAAAGCAACGAGGACCGGATCGGTCTTCTCGACCCGTTGACGCAGGAGGTGCTGTCGTCCGCGTCCCTGGCGAATGGGAATTGAGAAAGGACGGATTACATGCAGGATATCAGGGTCGCAGCAGTAGCCTCGTCAAGCCGCGTCGGCGAAATCCAGACGAACCTGGAAAACATCCGTCAATGGTCGGCAAAAGCGAAAGAACAGGGAGCTGAACTCGTCGTATTCCCCGAGCTTTCAGTCACCGGTTTCTGGCTTCACAGGGACGCGCATAGGTACGCGCAGCCGGTACCCGGTCCTGCGACCGATACACTGGCGCAGATAGCCTCCGAAATGGGCGTGCTGCTAGCTGCCGGAATCTCAGAGGAATGCCAGGGAAGGTACTACAACACACACGTCCTGGTTTCTCCATCAGGAATCCTCGGAACCTATCGCAAAACGCACATAAACCCTTACGAATCACCCTACTACTACGAAGGCAATAGCCTTTCGGTGTTCGACATCGGCAAAGCGCGAGTCGGTATCTCCATCTGCAATGACAACCTGTATCCGGAGAACCTGGCAGTTCTGGCGCTGAAAGGAGCCGAGGTTCTTCTGATGCCGTTCGCGTACGGGGGCAGCAACCATAATCTGTGGCTCGCGAGTTCCGCATGCGCTGCGTATCGAACGCGCGGGCTCGATCTGGGCTGCTTCGTCGTTGCGGTGAACAACGCCGGCCCCGTTCCCACGCCCGACGGTGAGACAAACAGATATCCCGGAGGCGCCTTCGTCAGCGACCCCGAAGGCGAAATCGTCGCCAGAACACAGGGGATGGGGCCAGGAGAAAAAATGCTCGTTGCGGACCTGCGCGCAAAAGCGCTTCACGACCGCCGGTCAGTTCCCCATTTCACGCTGCGACTCCGCAGGCCCGAACTTTACGGGCGTGTCAGCGAACTCCTCTAAGTTCTTTTTCGGCCAGGCACGTCGGAAAGTGTAACAAATCTCGTCTTCCTCTCGTCTGATCCAGTGAACGAAACGAACGGAACAGGAAAAGGCAACACGGGAGGAATACAAGATGAAACTTCACCTGATCGTCCTGACGGCGGCCGCAGCGGCTCTTTCAATTGGAGCGTTACCGGCCCCAAAGACCACGCAAAGCAGAACAGACAGTGCTCCGGTGGAAACAACACTGCCGGACCTCCTGGTAACGGCCGAAAGAACAATCGCCGGTGGGGCTACGGGCGTCGTAACGAAGGCCAGTCAGTCGGGTGATCTGCCGGACGTGGTTGTGGTTGCCGAAAGCCCCTTGAGCACGGCGGCACCTCTGGAATTCCGCATCCAGGGCGGCGATCTCCCGGATGTAACCGTCTTCGCGGACCGACCGGCCCGCACCTCAGCGATCGCGGCAGACCATACCGTGGTGACAAGCTTCTAAAAGAAGCCGGACACCCGTGAAGGCGGACGTCAGGTGATCCCTGGCGTCCGCGCTTTTTTTATCCCACTGCGCACTGCAATGCCGGTATCTGCAGTTCAGACTGCTCCTCGTGCAGTTCGACTCCTCCGAGCGCTCTGGTTGCAACAAACAATGCGGTCACGTTGTCTATTCTTGTGCAGGGGTAAAAAGCCCCGGCGGATAATCTGCAAATTCGCTTCAATAACTGGATTTCTTGGATTGAAGGAGATACACGAAGATGGTACGATCACTTCTTGTTACTACACTCGGCCTCACCGGGCTGGTTGCCGCAACGTTCCCGTATCAGGGCATCTCCCCCGCTCTATCGGGAAAAGTTGCCGCGGAAACCGAGTTCCAGTCCGGAATTGTCCTTGCTGAACCGGTCGGAGACGAGAGACACCTTCCCGATTTGTTTGTGGTTGCCTCTCGTGAGAACGATGGTCAGTTCGCGCTGACGAATGCCGGAAAGGGAGCCGACCTCCCGGATCTGGTCGTGTTCGGCACGAGAGCACGGAGTGAAGATCAACCGAGCTCATGACGTGAACGGTCCACGAAAAGAACGGGGTGGCACGGCATGTCCGCGCCACCCCGGTTCTTTTTCACGTGGAACCCGTCAAACCGGTTTTCCCAGGCTTTCGAATGTGCTCCGTATGAACGACTGCTCCTCTTCGGAAAGCCTGAATTCCGCCGCGTGAACGTTTTCGCGCACCTGGGCGGCGTTGCGCGCGCCAACGATTGCCGACGTAACACCCGGCGTATTGATCACCCAGTTGATCGCAACCTGCCCCAACGTGGCTCGGTGCGCGTCCGCAATAGGGCGGATTCTTCCCAGCGCGTCAAGCACGCGCTGGCGGTTTTGCGGTTGAAACCAGGGGGTATTCACCCGAAGATCGCCCGGAGCGAACTGCCGATCCATCGTCACTTTGCCCGTTAGAAGCCCTTGGGCAAGCGGGCTGTATACGATCACGCCGATATTGTTTTCACGGCAGAAGGGCAGCACGTCCGCCTCGATTTCCCGCGCCAGCAGGCTGTACTTCGGCTGGTCGCTGGCGAGAGGTGCCGTGTTGAGGCATTCGCGCATCATTGCTGGAGTGAAGTTGCTCACTCCAATTGCCCGGATTTTGCCCTGCTCTTTCAGCTTCATCAACGCGCCCATCGTGTCGGCAATCGGCGTAGTTGTATCCGGCCAGTGGCACTGGTAAAGGTCAATAACGTCGACGTTCAGGCGTTTCAAACTCAAATCACACTCCTCGATGATCGAATCAGGCTTCAGCACCTTGTATATCTGGTGCGATCGGTTCTGTTCGTCCTGCGCGACAAAATGAAAATCACCATCCGTGCGGTTCCATCTCAGCCCGCATTTGGTCGCCACGATAACCTTGTCCCTGATCCCTTTCAGCGCTTTTCCCACGACCTCTTCGCTGTGGCCGAAACCGTACATCGGCGCGGTATCTATGGTGTTGATGCCCGCATCAACCGCGGCGCGGATGGCCGTCACCGCCTCCGCGTCGTCTGTGCCACCCCAGAACCACCCCCCGATTGCCCACGCCCCGAACACGACGGGCGTAACCTTCAGATCGCTTTTCCCAAGTTTACGGAGTTCCATGTCCGGCCTCCTTCAGGTTCCAACCAACCAGTTGATTGACCCGGCATACCGCGCGGAGTTTTCGGCTACTGCGCGGTCCAGCCGCCGTCTACCATGATGACGCTTCCCGTAATGTAGTTCGATGCCTCCGAGGCAAGGAACACCACCACTCCCCTCAGCTCATTTGGCTCGGCCCATCTGCCCAGAGGTATCCGTTCAACAAAAAAGTTGTACACGTCCGGCTGGTCAATCACCTGCCGGTTCATCTCAGTAAGAAATGGCCCCGGCGCTATGGCGTTGACCGTAATACCGTACTTCGCCACTTCAAGTGAAAGCGTGCGCGTCATCTGATGCACGGCCCCTTTCGACGCCGAATACGGCACCCGCAACGGCATACCGACGACACCCATCATCGAGCCGATGTTGATGATCCGTCCCGATTTCTGAGCCATCATTTTCGGGAGCACTGCCTGGCAGCAAAGGAAGACACCGGTCACGTTTGTCGTGATGATGGTGTTCCATTCCTCCATCGTATACTCGTGGGCGAGATGGCGGATGTTCACCCCGGCATTGTTCACGAGAATGTCCAGACCACCGAGTTCCCTGCACGTCGTATCGACCATCCGCTGCACGTCGTCAGGCCTGGTCACGTCGGCCACAACAGGAAACACTCGTCTGCCCGAAAGCTTCCCAATCTCTTCAGCAACCGGTTCCACGTGTGCCATTTCCCTGCTCGTGATCGCCACATCCGCTCCCGCTTCTGCAAGAGCAATCGCCATTTCCCTCCCGAGCCCGCGTCCGGCGCCCGTAACAACGGCAACCTTCCCGTCCAGACGAAACAAATCCAGTGTGCTCATGTACTCTCCCTTTCTCAGTTTCGCTATTCGCCGATTATCTTCACCAGCACGCGTTTCTTGCGACGCCCGTCGAATTCCCCGTAGAACACCTGCTCCCAGGGCCCGAAATCAAGCTTTCCGCGCGAAATCGCGATGACTGTCTCACGCCCCATGATCTGCCGTTTCAGGTGTGCGTCGCCATTGTCCTCACCCGTTCGGTTGTGCCGGTAACGCGAAATCGGTTCGTGGGGCGCAATCTGTTCCAGCCACTCCTCGTAGTCGCCGTGAAGCCCCGGTTCATCGTCGTTTATGAACACGCTCGCGGTGATATGCATCGCGTTCACGAGGCATAGCCCTTCGGTCACCCCGCTTTCCGCCACGCATTGCTCAACGTCCTTTGTGATGTTCACGAAACCACGACGGCTCGGAATGTTGAACCACAGCTCCTTCCGGAAGCTTTTCATGTGAATTCCTCCCGCTCATCACGCGTGCGCACGACTGTGCATGCGCCGCGCGGTAAGGATGAACTCGAACAAAAGGATGTTCAGAACGATGTAGAACAGCATCCCCCCCCGCAACCCGAACCCGTCGGAAATGTGCCCCATCAGCCACGGGAATGCCACCGCGCCAATGCCCCCGCCGGTGACAAGAAGAGCAGTCACCGGTGTGGATTGCTCCGGATACGCGCCACCGCCGAAGGAAACGGCCGTCGGGTAGATTCCGGAATATCCGAGACCGGTCAGGGCAAGGAACAGCGCCGCGACGAAGGGGCTCGGAACCAGCACCGCGGCCAGCAGGCACGCTGCCGAAAACGCCGCCAGTATGGTCAGTATCCCCGATTCATGCCAGCGGTGACCAATTACGCCGAGTATGAGACGTCCTCCGGCAATCCCGAGCCAGAATGCCGACGCCGAATAGGCGGCGTACGACGGAGCCATGCCCTCGTGGTGGACCAGATACGTCGTCACCCACCCTCCAACTCCAAGTTCCAGGCCCACGTACAACGTAAGGACGAGGAACAACACGCGGGCCAGAGGAAGAGAGAACACGCTGCGGGCGGGCTCTGAAGACGCCGTTTCCACGGGCTTTATGGAAGGGAAACGGCACGCCAGTGTTCCCAGAAGCAGAGCCGTCCAGCACACTGCAGTCCCGAAATAGAACCAGTGCCACGTCACGCCGAGCGCGAGAAGCTTGCCAACCACGGCGGGGCCTATGAATGCCCCCACTCCGAAGAACAGGTGAATGAAATTCAGTAGATTGCTCCGCCGGGTTTCGCTCAGTTTCATCACCACGGCATTGATGATGACCTCGATTGCGCCGCCGCCTGCCCCGCCGACGATCATCAACGCGCAGGCCGCCGGAAAGGACGGCGCAAGGCTGAACGCACCGTACCCGATAAGGGAGAACACAATTGCCGCAAGCAACATCATTCTCCCGTCAATTTTCGCGGAAAGCCACCCCGATAGGACGATCGCAGCCAGATACCCGACTTGCGACGATACCTGCAACGTTCCCGCTTCTCCGTACGATAATCCGAAGTGCTCGATGAGTTGCGGGAGGAGAGTGCCGGTGAGCGTGAGCGCCGCACCGAAAACAGTGAACAAAACCACGGAAAGGGCAACAAGGCGCCCGTGGGACGAGGTGCTCATGCAGGTACTCCTTCTGGCTGGATAACAGACCCGCGTCACTGCGCGGGTGGTTCTTTCTGCAGGGAACCGGGGTTGGGAAGGGCTGCAACGGCGCGGCGGGATTCCTGTACCATCCCTCTGACCGTTTCATCCTCAGGAAGGTTCTCGCTGAGCGTAATCAAGTCACCGCGCGCCTCAGTCATGTTTCTCGACGAGTCAAGACGAATACGCATTACTCCGATTCGACGAGCTTCGTACCCGGTGTAGGCAAGGGCGGCTCTTCCTCTCATACCGACATTTGTGTACCCGGGAGGTACGTTAAGCGTCCGCGCTGCGATGACGATGTCTACTCCAGGCATGCTCACGAGTGAGTCGAGGAGAGCCTGGTCCGTGTACGCGAGCACCACGACGAGATCACACTGCGAACGAATGCGCCGCGAAAACGTTCGAACAGCCGCCAGCGGATCCAGAAGGAATGCCGGCTCGCACGTGTCCGGAATAAACGGGATTAAATCCCTTCCCATCACGCTGAGCACTCCGACCCGCAGGCCACCGAACGGAATTCCCAGAATCCTTCCATTGCCCACCAGCGCAATCGCGTACGGGGCGAACAGGTGAGCGTGGGTGCGGGAAGAAAGCAGATTCGTTCCGACGAACGTGAAGCCGTAGTGCTTCGCGGCAAAACGAAGAAAATCGGGGCCGAATGAGAAATCCCGCGCGCCAAGACCAAGAACCGAATAACCCATTTCCTCCATCGCGCGGAACATGAACTCCGATCTGATCAATCCCTCAGGGGTTGGAGGGCCGACCACATCCCCACCGTCCAGCAGCAGCACCGGTGTGTCGGGAGGAGTGTGCGACCGGATGAATGCAGCGCGACGGGAAACTCCCCCGCTTGGATTCACGGGGCACCCACACGGCTCAAGATTCGCGTGAGCAGTGGCCGTGAAGAAGATGAACAACCGGGAGGCGTCCTGAGGCAGCGAAAGCGTCGCAAAAAACACCACGATCGCCGCGATGACCCCGAAAACAGCCCACCAACGCCCTGGAACGCGACGCACCGCTACCTGTCTCCCCCGGCGTTGCGTGCCTTCCACGCTTCGAACTCCCGCTTCAACTCGGCCATACGGGGTTGGTCGGGTATGTCCGCGGTCATCATGGCCATTTCACCTCGTCCAGAGGTAATGCGGTGCGGTCCGGCAAGCGAGATGTCAATCTTTCCGACGCCTCTTCCCTGGAACGAGGAGTACCCGACAACGTTCGTGCGATTGAACGATACCCACTGATCGGGAAGACGCAGCGGACGCGTTGCCAGCACCACGCCAACGCCGGGAACAGCGCGCACGCTGTCGAGCAACTGCTGCGTGCCGTATACCATTACCACGATCACATCCGTCTGTGGCCGCAGCGTCGCAATGGCGTTCTGAACCGCGGGAACCGGCGGAGTGACGCGAAGAATCGGGTCGCTGGGTACCGTGAGCGGAAGGCGGTCCTGCCCCATTACGTTCACCACACCGACCCTCACCGTTGCGGCATTTCGGCGGAACCCGCCTTTCCCGGAAACGCGCTCCACTACATGGGGCGCGAAAAGAGTTCGCCCCGTGGCGTCGTCCACAAGGTTGGCACAGGTGAAGGTGAACCCGTACGTCCGTTCGGCCTCACGCAGATACGCGATGCCGTACGCAAAATCCCGGGGGCCGACACCGATCGTCCGGTACCCCATTTCCTTCATCGCCCGGAAAAGATACGTCGTCTGCATGCGCTCAACTGCGCTCTCCTCGCCGATGACGTCGCCACCGTCAAGAAGAATCATCGGAACGGAGCTGTCTGTGTTTCTCTGAACAAACGTCGCGCGCCGCCCGATGCCGCCGGTGGGGTTGTACCGGCAGCCGCACTGGTCGATGTACCCTTTGACACTCGCCGTGTAGAAAATCCTGAGTGACGATCCCGCCGCCGCCACAACCCATGCGCTCCACATCAGCACTGCACCAAGGGGCAGTACCACGAACAAAAGCGACAAGCGCCGCACACCACTCTTCATGGCATTCTTCTCCGCGTCCTGTTCACTCAAACCGCCGCACCCCGAAACCGAGCACCATACCGATCGCAAGCCCGTTTGTCAGCAACGACGAGCCGCCGTAACTCACCAGCAGCAATGGAAGACCGGTTACAGGCGCAAGCCCGATCGTCATACCGATATTGATTATTCCGTGGAACGCGAACATCGAACCCACGCCAATACAAACAAACGACGCGAAGTTGTTGTTGGCAACAAGTGCCATCCGGAAGATGCGCCAGATCAGCAGAACGTAAAGCGCTACGATGACAATCGCGCCCAGGAAACCGAATTCCTCTCCAAGCACCGCAAAAATGAAATCCGTGTGGGTCTCCGGCAGATACGCAAGCCGCGTTTGGGAACCTTCGAGGAATCCCTTGCCCCACAACCCTCCTGAACCAATCGCCACCTGAGATTGGATAATCTGATAGCCCGCGCCCAGCGGATCTTTCTCGGGGCTGAAAAATGTCTCAATCCGTCGCTGCTGAAAAGGTTCGAGGCGGTCCCAGATTGCCGGCGTGACAATGCCCACGACCAGATTGATCACCGCAATCACTACTGTCCAGCGAAGAGGTGGCCGCATGAGGAAGAGTACTCCGACCAGAATCAGCAGGAATACCAGCCAGGGGATCCACCCCGCAAAGGCGCACACGGCGTTTATCACCGGGGTGATTATTGCGAGCAGATGAAGGTTTGCCAGACCGGCCCAGTAGACCATGGGAAGAAAAATGGATCCGTAGACAAGCGCGGTCCCGAGGTCCGGCTGGCGATGAATAAGAGCGATCGGCACGAGAACCAGTCCGACGGTGACCGCGAAGTCGCGAAAACGGGAAACTGACACCTTGTGAAACGAGAGGTAACGGGCCAGCGCAAGGATCAACCCGATCTTCCCCATCTCCGACGTCTGAAAGCGGAAGGGACCTATGGCGAGCCACCGCTCCGCCCCCATGCGCGAAACACCGACCGCAAGGGTAAGAACCAGCGCGATAATGCTGATCCCGTACAGGATGTAGGAAATCCCGAACCAGAAGCGCGTCGGCACGCGGATCGCCCCGATCGCCACGCCGATCCCCAGGACCAGCCATAGAAACTGGATGCCCGCAAGCCCGCTGACGCGGGCGGTGGCGGTACCCGTCGTCGCGCTCAAGAGCCCGACAATCCCGCACACCACCAGACCAAGCGCCGCGCCGACAAGCGGCCAGTCGAGGTACTTCCTGAGCTGTTGTCGCGACGTCGCCATCGTGGTCAATTCCTCAACTGAGCGATAGGATGCCCGGCAGTCATTTCCTCGTCCTTCTTGGGGCGAGGCTGTTCGGGCCCGAGCAGGTGCCTCCGAAGTACCGCCCCGGCCACGGGTGCTGCCCTCGTGCTTCCATGCCCCGCATTCTCACAAATCACCGCAATGGCGATCGTGGGGTTCGGAACCGGTGCGAAACCGACGAACCACGAGTGATCATCCCCGTGGGGGTTCTGCGCGGTTCCCGTTTTCCCCGCGACGTGAAAACCCGGCACGGCCGCCCGGTGAGCGGTTCCGCTGCCTCCCTCGGTCACGAGGACCATGGCGCTGCGAATCAAACGTAACACATCGGGCTGGATAGAAACCGGTTTCGGGGGTCGCAACGCAGGCGCATGTTCCACACCGTTCGTGTCGGTAAAACCGATCGCAAGATGTGGGGTGACAAGATAACCCGTTGCAAGCGCGGCGGCGTACCGTGCCATCTGAACTGGGGTCACAAGCACAATCCCCTGGCCGATACCCACGTTCAGCGCCTCTCCCCGCCCCCACTTCCCTTTCCCGAACCTCCGATCATATACGTGCGTGGACGGCACAACGCCCTCATCCTCTCCCGGCAGATCTATCCCGGTCTTCTGTCCCAATCCGAGCAATCGTGCGTACGTTCCCCACTTGTCGACACCCACCCTTTCGCCCACCTGATAGAAAAAGACATTGCAGGAGGCTTCTATCGCGTGCACAACGTTCAGTGAGCCATGCCCTCTCTTGTTCCAGCATGCGTACACACGATTTCCGAAAGCCAGTCCTCCGGTACAGGGCCGCAACCGGGTGGAGCTGTCCAGAACCCCGGTCTCCAGACCCGCCACCGCGCTGACCATCTTCGCCGTGCTCCCCGGTGGATACGTTCCCATCGTTGCACGGTTGAACAGGGGACGCTCGACGTCATCGTTCAGCTCCCGCCATATCTCAGGTGGAACGACGGTCGAGAATATGTCCGGATTGAATGCAGGCCTGCTCACCAGCGCGAGGATTTCCCCGGTTCTGGGGTCGAGCGCAACGAGAGCGCCCCGCCGTATCGAGTCCATCGCGGATTCGGCGACCTGCTGAAGAGCCAGGTCAATGCTGAGCCTCGCGTCCATGCCGCGCACCGGTTCACGCCGATGACTGTCTACGACGCGGCCGGTGGCAGTCACTTCCTGGTACTCCTCACCCTTTTCGCCCCGGAGCTCCCGTTCGTAGGTGGCTTCAACACCTGCCTGGCCCATGAGGTCGCCCAGCGCGTACCCCTCATCCTTCAACTGCTTCAACTGGGATTCGCGGACTTCCCGCACGTACCCCAGCAGGTGGGCGGCAAGTATCCCGAACGGATACCTTCTGCGCGACTCGACGAAATACACGATACCGGGCAACTCATGCCGGTGCTCTTCGAGGTAGGCGATTATCTGAAACGGAGCATCCCGGCGCAACTCAATGGGGCGATGAAGGCTCTGACGTTGCTGGCTCACCTTCGTGGAGACCGTTCCCGTTGGAATCTCCAGGATCGGGCATACCATGCTGTCAAGATGCGCGGCGTCCTTCACTTCAGCCGGGATCACTCCCACCGTGTACGCCGGCCGGCTCCCGACGAGAACCACCCCGTTGCGATCCGTAATCCTCCCACGGATTGCCTCAACGGGAACGGTCCGCATCGCGTTTTGTTCGGAACGCCTGCGGAGTGTATCGTGGCGGAGAACCTGGAGGGTGTAGAGCTGGACGGTAATTCCCAGAAATGCGATGAGAACCACCGCCATCAGAACCTTGATTCTCGCACTTCGCATGCCGGAGAGGTCAGCGCGCACCATCCCACAGCCCCCGCCACCCGAAAATCCCGCGCGCAAGATCCACGCAGAACCACCATGCGATGCCGACGAGTGCGGTGTAAATCCCGGAACCAAGCGCAGTAATGAACGGTTCGGGACCGGGAGCACCCCGGGCGCTCTTGATCAACACCACTCCAAGCGCGAATACCTCCGCCGACACCAGGAGAATAATCCCACGGGTTGCCAGATTGCCGATGACGAGGTGCTTTCGTGCTACGCCGAGTGTATACCCGACCGCACTTCCGACAAGCATGGATGCGCCAAACCATTCCAGCGAGAAAAGGTCCAGAAGGAATCCTGCGCCGAAACCGGAGAGGTTACCCGCAAGCTCGTCTGAGGTGATTGCGATTCGAACGATCGTAATCAGCGGGAGAATCGGCACCGCGCCGAGCAGCGCGATTTCCTGCCCGAGGGTGGCGTACGCGATGGCTCCCGCCGCCAGCCACAATGCCTCAACGATCCACCGCATCCGGCACCCCACCGATTATCGCCGCGGAAGGCGAGATCTCGCGCACCACAAAGACTTCCTCCAGCCTGTCGAGACGCGCTCCGGGGGAAATCAGCATCTCTTTGAACAACGCGTGCGGATCATTGCGGACCTTGAGGACCTTCCCGATGTAAATGCCCGGAGGGAATATGCCGCCCATCCCCGACGTAACAACCGGGTCCCCCTCTCGAACCCGTGCCTCCTGCGCCACATTTTCCACGCGCAATCGTTTCCCGTCGCACCGCAGAATACCCATTCCGCGATCTTCGTTCTCTACCACGGCCGCAACCCGCAGGCTCGGGTTCGAGATCAGCCGCACCAGCGAACGATGCCCGGCCGGACGACCCTCGACGCGGCCGAGTAACCCCTCCGGTGTCATTACCGGCATGTTCGCACCTACGCCGTCCACAAAGCCAACATCAATCGTTATCGTGGTGGGCGGAACCTCCGAATCGTGTGCAAGCACGCGGGCCGCAATGAGGCGGAACCGGCTGCGTTCACGGAAATTCAGCAACTGCCGCAACCGCTCGTTTTCGCTTCGGAGTTCCCGGTTTTCCGCTTGATGGATGATGTGAGAGAGAACGAGGCTTCGCAGGTAGCGGTTCTCATCTCGAAGGTGTGCCAGTTCAATAGGGAGGCCGAAAACTCTCTGCCCTGCCGCGATAACGTGAACAATTCCCCACCGGAGGGGTCCAATCGAGGCCTGTGGTCCCCGTATGAGCAGCGCGGTGGAAAGGACTACTGTAAACGTGAGCGTGACGCCGCGGATGTGCGCCCACACCCAATGCGTGAATGCCTGCAGCATACGGTATCAACACCTTACCTTGGTCGTGCACCTGTCGGCACGGCTGTTTCCTACATGAGCACTTTTTTGTAGGCCGAAATGTCCTCCAGCACTGTGCCCGTCCCCCGCACGACTGCGGTGGGCGGGTCGTCAACCACGTTGATGGGGAGGTTGGTGGCTTCTCGCAAACGTTCGTCCAGCCCCTTGATCAGCGCGCCGCCGCCGCTCAGGGCTATTCCCCTGTCGATGATGTCAGCCGCAAGTTCCGGCGGAGTGCGTTCAAGAGCCTGAAGCACTGCCTGCACGATCCGATCAATGCTCTCCGAAAGCGCTTCCCGGATCTCGGAAGCCGTCACGACAACAACCTGCGGGATATTCGTTACAAGATGGCGGCCGCGAACCGTGTGCTCCATTTCCTCGGGCAGTGGATACGCCGAGCCGATCTTGATCTTGATCTCCTCCGCCATGCGATTGCCGATGGACAGGTTGTACGTGCGCTTTACGTACTGGATGATTGCCTCGTCCATCTCGTCGCCGCCAATGCGCTCAGAAATCGTCGTCACGATACCCGAAAGGCTGATCACGGCGATCTCACTTGTTCCCCCGCCGATATCTATGATCATCGAGCCTACGGCGTTCTCGATGGGAAGCCCCGCACCGATCGCGGCGGCCATCGGTTCGGCAATGAGGTACACCTCATTCGCCCGGGCGGCCTCGGCGCTGTCGCGCACCGCACGTTTCTCAACCTCGGTGATACCCGACGGAACACAGATCACCACCCGTGGCCGGAAAAGCCCCCGATTCTTCTGCACTTTTGTCAGGAAGCCGCGGAGCATTTCCTCTGCGATCTCGAAATTCGCGATGACGCCATCCTTCATCGGACGAATCACTTCGATTTCCGACGGGGCACGGCCCAGCATCTGCTTGGCTTCCGCGCCGATGGCAAGCGGCTTCCTGGTGTTTCGCTCGACCGCAACAATGGACGGCTCGTTGAGCACTATGCCGCGGCCTTTTACCCAGACAAGGGTGTTCGCAGTGCCGAGATCAACCCCGATGTCGTTTGAAATCATCCCGGCGAGAGAGAATCGCATGGCACTCCTCGACGCTGGTGCTGTGGCGTGTGTGTTGTCCCGTTTCGTTCGATTGGTTCAGTGCGTAAAGTGCCGCATTCCGGTCAGCGCCATTGCGATGCCCAGTTTGTCACACGTGGCGACGACTTCGTCATCGCGGATGGACCCGCCCGGCTGAACAAGATAGCGGATTCCCCAGGAATGTGCGGCAACTGCTGAGTCGTCAAACGGAAAGAACGCGTCTGACGCGAGAACGACATTGCTGAACTGCCGCGCGACGTATTCGTCCCGCGTTTCGCCTGCTTTCACATTCAGAGCGCGTTTTTCGTCGTACTCCATCTCGAAGTTCGCCCTGGCTTTTGGCGCCGCCAGCGCACGGAGACTGTCCACGCGGTTCGGCTGGCCCGCTCCGAGTCCCACCAGTTCGTAGAACCCAGGGCGATACTCACGCGCAAGGATGATGGCATTTGATCGAGTGTGTTTGACGGCAATCACCGCGAAATGGGCGAGTGGCTCCAGCGAGGGCGGGAATTTCGCGGTGGTCGGCACGTTCCACGTTGCGGTTACCTGCCTGTCCACGGGTTGGACGAGCAACCCTCCGGCGATTGTTTTTGCCATGAACGGTTCGGGCGTTCCCGTGGCGAGCGGCGCGATTTCCACAAGGCGGATATCCTTGCTTTTGCCGCGGAGAAATTCCAGGGCATCAGGCTCAAACCCCGGTGCCACCATCACTTCGACAAACCGGCCCTTGAGGAATTCGGCCGCGGCCAGATCCACCGGTCGCGTTGCCGCGATCACGCTTCCCATGGGGGTGGTGCGCAGCGGGTCGCCATACCATGCCCGTTCCAGAGCCTCGGCGAGGGTTTCTCCCGTGGCGATACCGGCCGGGTTGTTGTGCTTGATCACGGAAACGGCGATGGAATCCGCGAGATCCTTCACCATCGCAAGCGCCGAATTGGCGTCGACGTAGTTGTTGTAGGACATCTCCTTGCCGTGGAGAAGTTTTCCGGAAACCACGGAAGGTTCGTCGCTTGCGGGGTTACGGTAGACATACGCGGGCGTCTGATGGGGATTTTCGCCGTATCGAAGCACTCTGCCGTCCACGTAATGACCGTGGAAGACGTGCTCCCCTTCCAGCCGCTCGCTGAGGAAGGTGTCGATTGCCGCATCGTACTGCGCGGTGTGGCGGAACGCTTTGACCGCCAGCCTCCGGCGCGACTTCTCCGAAATCTCTCCCCCGGTTTTCCGAAGTTCCTCCAATACGGAATCGTAATCCTTCGGATCGGTTATCACGGCGACCCATGCGTGGTTCTTTGCCGATGAACGGATCATCGTCGGACCGCCGATGTCGATGTTCTCTATCGCATCTTCAATGGTCACGTCGGGTTTGGCGACGGTTTCCCGGAAGGGGTAGAGGTTCACGACCACCAGGTCTATCGGGCGAATGGCCCCATTCTCGATGAGCTTCCGATCGTCGGGATGGTCCCTCCGGCAGAGAATGCCTCCGTGGACCGCGGGGTGAAGCGTTTTTACGCGTCCGTCGAGGATCTCCGGGCTGCCGGTGAACGAAGAGACGTCGGTTACTGCGATGCCTTTTTCACGGAGGGCCCTGGCGGTGCCGCCCGTGGAGAGTATTTCGACTCTGAGTTCGGAAACCAGCGCTTCAGCAAAAGGCACGATGCCTGTTTTGTCTGAAACGCTGATCAATGCACGTTTGACAATCACGATCTGCTATGCTCCTTCGGAAGGACGAAATGGTTTTCCTACAAGACGCTCGTATGCTTCGCGGTATTTTGCCTGGGTGCCGGCAAGTATGTCGGCGGGCAGCGGTGGCGCAGGAGGCGTCTTGTCCCAGTCGAGGGTTTCCAGATAGTCTCGCACGTATTGCTTGTCGAAGCTGTCCTGCGCCCGACCCGGCTGATAGGTATCCGCCGGCCAGAAACGGGACGAATCGGGGGACATGATCTCGTCAATCAGGCTGATACGCCCGTCAATCCACCCGAATTCGAATTTCGTATCGGCGATGATGATGCCGCGTTTTTCGGCATATTCCCGGCCTCGCTCGTAGATTGCAAGGCTCAGCCGCTCAAGTTCCGAGGCCAGCTCGCTTCCGATGAGTGTGACCAGGTGCTCGCGGCTCACATTTACGTCGTGTCCCGACTCTTCTTTCGTTGCCGGCGTAAAGATCGGTTGCGGAAGCTGATCACATTCCCGCAAGCCCGGAGGCAATGCGTGGCCGCACACCATTCCGGTTTTCTGGTAATCTTTCCAGCCTGATCCTGCGAGATATCCTCGAACCACGCACTCGACGTCAATCCTTCTGGCTTTGCGAACCAGCATGGACCGACCTTCCAGTTGGTCCCGGTATTTGCGTAAGTCCGCGGGGTATTCCGCCACGTTCGCAGTGATGAGGTGATTCGGCAGTATGTCGCTCATCATGGAGAGCCAGAACAAGGACATCTGTGTCAGAATCACGCCTTTCTGTGGAACCGGCGTCGGCAGGACGCAGTCGAACGCGCTGATTCTGTCGGTGGCGACGATGAGGAGTTTTTCGCCTAGATCGTATACGTCACGTACTTTGCCCCGCGCAAACAGCGGCACGCCCGGCAGGGACGTCTCTTGCAGTCCGGAATTCATTTCTGCTCACATGAAAAAGGGGGTAAACGAACCGGTTGGAGCCAGTCTTTCACAAAGTACTACTCACCCACGAATAAATGCAATCGGTTCGAAACGTAAGAAGCCGCTCCGTTGTACGCCGTCAGAGGCGGATTTCGCCCGCAGCGATTTTGTTGATAACGTCCGCGTAGATCTCATGTTCGATCGCAAGGACGCGTTTCTGGAGCGATTCCGGCGTGTCACCGGGCAGAACGGGGGCGGTTCGCTGAGAGAGTATTCTGCCCCTGTCGTACTCCGAATTGACGAGGTGGACGGTTACGCCGGTTGTCTTTTCGCCTGCCGCCAGAACCGCTTCATGAACGTGTATGCCGTACATCCCCTTCCCGCCGAATTTCGGGAGCAAGGCCGGGTGGATGTTCAGCACGCGGTCGGGATACGCCTGAAGGAGGCCGGGGCCGACAGGGCGCATGTACCCCGCAAGAATGACGAGATCAACCCCGTGGCGCCGCATTGTTTCACACATGGCTGCATCCAGCGAGGCTTCATCGCCGCATGTTGCCCTGCTGAGGTGGTAGCAGGGGATGCCATGCCTGCGAGCCCGCTCCAGCGCTCCTGCAGTCGAGTTGTTGCTGATGACTACGACCACTTTTGCCGCCAGTGTGCCTGCCTCGCTTCGGTCTATGAGCGCCTGAAGGTTCGTTCCGCCGCCGGATGCCAGGACTCCCAGGTTCAACAACTGATCACACCTCCATGAAATGCCACGATTCAGAGAGACGCGGAACGGAACCCGCGTGGTTGCCGTTCCGCCGGAAGACTCGTTACGGTTGTGGCGAAAACTTCAGCCCTTCGAGCGGCTTACCCTCGCCATCCAGAACACGAAGATCGAGCCCCCAGAGGCCCTGTCTGTTCCGCACCTTGAAGAAAATCTGAGACTTGCCCTGTGGCAATGTGACACGCACTCTGTCGCTATCGCGCGTGAGCCCCCGCCCACCCTCAAACCGCCACACTTCCTTGCCGTTCAATTTGATCAGCGCGTCCTCGTCGCTTCCGATGGAAAGAATGACTTCCTGCTGTTTCGGGCTTTCTACCTCGCACACTGCGTACGCGACGCAGTTTTTCGTATATGAATGAGGGCCCAGGAGTTCACCGAAGCCCAGAGAGCCTCCGAAGGTTCTGCGTACGGTCCACCGAACCGGCCACGTTTTCCCGGGGTACACTGCGTCAAGGTCGAATTCGTGGTCCGGGCCGAAGGTTGCCTCCAGCATCTCGCCTTTTGCGTCTTCGAACGGGAATGCCGTCCACCAGGCAGGTATGACACCCGGCAATGGCAGGGGCTTCTCCCAGAAACCGACTGGCTGGACACGCGTTCGTTTCATCTCTTCGGTCTCCGGCCGTACCTGCAACTCGCCTGTTTCCAGTATCTCGTGGTGGATGGCTTTCAGTTCCTCCACCATGTAGGGGTAGTGCGCGAACCCGAAGTGCTTTTTCGAGCACAAGAACGCGATCAGGCCGCACGCTCCTTCCCGAACGTAATCCTCGATCTGTTCGCGAATCTGGTCCGCCGTCGGCACGGCGATGTTGTTCTGGTCCGGGTCGAATTTCGCATCGAAGGATTGATACACGCCCACGAACGGAATCCCGGGAACCATCTCCCGCGCCGCCGTCAGCATGTATTGCACCTGGTGCGGCGTCAGCATGCGGAAGTACTGTCCGTGGGCCACCGGCTCCCAGCTTTCCGCGACGGGGTACCAGTAGAACATCATCACGTCGCACACATCCGGTCCAAAATTGCACAGTGAGCCGGCGCTTCCGTATCCGGCACAGACCGGACGTCCCGGATCTTCCGCCTTGACCGTCCGGTACAGTGCTCTGAGTGCTGACAGCGCGTCGCCGGGGCTGTCATCAAGAACGTAGTAGCCCCACAGATTCGGTGAGGTACGGACCTTCCGGATCTCTTCCGCGCATGCTTCCGGGAAGAAAAGGAACGCCCCGGCACGATGCTCCGCCGGTTTCGTTCCCCTGTATCCGCGGACGCACTCCGTGAAGTGCGTTGCAGTGAGCTTCCCGTAGTACACGGTTTCATCGTCGATCTGGAACACTCCGGAAGACGGAACGCCTTTGGGAAGCTCATCCGATGGTTGCGCCACGCCTTTCATGAGATCGGCGACAAACGGGATTTCCGTCTGGGCGGGCGTCACGAAATCCGCCAGGCGGGGTTTGCCGTAGATATGCCGGACGAGGTGATGCATGACTTTGATGCCGTTTTGCTGGCAGAAGGCTCCCTCCGGGGTTGTCACGTCGAGTTCGGTGTGGCCTCCTATCACCACGTTCATGCCGATTTCTTTGCACAGCGCAAGCTCTTCCACTCCGGAAGCGACGTACGTGCCGAGAATCGGTTGCCCGTTGACGAGAAACGCGTTGTGCAATTTCATACCGGGAGGTCCTCCAAAAAAAAGTTTGGTTGGCCGGGAAGTCCTTCTAGACGGACACCGGCCATTCCCTGTCATCGAGTTGTACGCTTACGACACCCTGTTCCCTCTTGACACGAACAGGAAGTTTTGCCTCAGCCTGATACGGCACGAAGACCATGACGAAATCCGCGGGAAAGACGGCGGCGCGCACGACTGCCACCTCCCACGCTGGCTCGATAACGCCGTATCGAGCGCTGTACCAGCCTCGTGGAGGGTCTTCCTGACCGTACGCGCAATCGAACTTCACAGCCTCCGGGTGTTCAAACGCGACGAGCACGTTCGCGTGTGCCCCGGAGTAGTCAGATCGCACCGTATGTGTTTCGTCGTCGCACACGACATTTCCGGGGTAAAAATGCAACAGGAAGCGCAGTTCATGCCCGCCTTCTCCGGTGAAGGTATCCCGTACAACCCAGGATCGGGGTCGCCGAAGCTTCGCGTCCGGTTTGTGGAACGCCATGCGACGCTCCCAGACAACACCGGACAAGTTACCGGTCCACGGGCCATTGAAACGGCCGTACGCGACATCCTGCTCCGCGGTGCTGGACCAAGGGTCTGCGGTCGGTTCACGGGCGACCCAGGTCGAGCGGTCGGGGTGCGTTTTCGTCCATTTCTGGCCCTCACCATCGATCATCACGGTGTTGTACGCTGCGCTGCTGACGAGGTATTTCCGAACGGGCACCGGATCGTACGAATACCGTCCCATGGTTCCTATGAGCGGCTGGCCGTACGCCATGATCTCGAACGTGAGCGCATCTTCGTTGACATGTCCCGAGCCACATGGAGCGGTTTCGAGGAACCCGTAGAATGCGTGTTCGTCCCACCCGCTCCGCATAACGGCGCGGCGCACCCACGGGAACCGGTGGCTCGTATCAGCCGGGGGCGTGCCTTCCCGACCGTTGGTCGCCGCGAACACGAAATCCTGTCGCCCGAAGCGCTCGCCGGCGGCGCGAAGCTGGGGACGGATGTCCGTCGTGTCGCTGTCGTTCAAAAGAGGGAGTCGTCCGTCGGGGCGCATCATGTACATCGGGTATTCCCACATCAGTTCCAGCCGATTCCGAAATGCATCGGAAAAGACGCGGCCGACCGTTCTGTCCGCCTTATCCATGGCCGCGGTGAAGCTGTGGAGCGAAAGGAAATGGTAGCTGGAGCTGTACTCGATATGGGCTCCATCCGGGTGCACGCTCTGCTCCATTTCGCGCTCAAATCGTTCAACCGCCGTGCGGACCCAGTCTTTCGCGCGTCTGAACTCGGGGAACACGATACCACACGTGAGCAACCCGTTGGATTCCACGAGAAGCCAGTTGTTCGCCTTCGGGTGCGCCACGAGATGCTCCGCGTGATCGTGAATGGCCCGCAGGTACATGATCCATGCGGTATCGGTGATGACGGGAGTCGCCTTCATCGCGGAGAGAATCCCGATCCAGGGCCCCGCGACGCGAATTCCGGTTTCAAGTGTCCGCCAGGACGAGATGTCATCCACGTGAACCGGACATTGCCCCACCCAGCTCCGGATCAGCGAATCAAGTTCTTGCGCGTAACGTTGGTCGCCGGTTGCGAGATACGCAGCCGCGAGTTCCGCCCACCAGTGGTGCCGGTTGAGCGCGTAGGTCCACTCCCAGTCGGTTCCCGGGCGCCACGTCCAATCCCAGTTGCCGGGTGGCACCTTCCCGGGGACCTGGTAGAACACGAACTCCCGTGCGATGGCTCTCTCAGAGGCCTCCACTGCACCGGCATTCGGTGTGGCGAGGAGGGACGGATCGGGTTCAGGACGCGCACGGAAGTAACGGACTACGGCCGCCAGCGCCTCGTGGATGCGAGACGCTCTGGCACGCGCGTTCGCCTCTTCCAGTCCCGGGTGGTCAAGGTCGAGTTGGAGCAAAAGAGGATGCATGCGTATCTCCGCGGTAACAAAAAGAGCGGGTTTTCCCCTTCTCGCAATGTAGCCACGGCCGGTCAGCGGACAAACCGCACTTGTGCGAATTGGAGGCGAATCCGCGGGTGATTACATTCCCTTGGACGTGGACAGAAAGGAGACCTGAGGTGAAAGACCGCGCGGGAAAAAGCACCGATCTGGCGCGCCCGAACGTACTGCTCATCATGACCGATCAACAGCGTGCGGACAGCCTCGGGTGCGCCGGGCACCCTGCGGTCCGCACCCCGCACATTGACGGACTGGCGGCATCCGGCGTCCGGTTCGATTGTGCGTATACGACTCATCCCACGTGTACGCCGTCCCGAGGTGCGATTTTCACGGGGCGGTACCCCAGCTCCCACGGGGCTCGCATGACCGGGATGATTCTTCCGGAGAGCGAGCGCATGTTGCCCGCCGTTCTCCGGGAGCACGGCTACGAAACCGCGCTGTTCGGCAAGCCGCATTTTGCCCCGATGGGCGACTACGCGGACTGTCCGAGCCGTGAAATGCGACACCTCTGGAACGACGGGGCACACCCGATTGAAGGCGATTTCTACGGCTTTGAGAACGTGGTCTTCTTCGGGGGGCATGGTCCGGGCATCTGGGGGCATTACCGGGACTGGCTGCGCGAACGTGATCCCGCCGCGGAACGTGTGATCGAAAACGCTTCCGGCGACGGGGGGTACATGCGGGCCGGGGCATACGAAGACGGGCTGGCTGACATGTTCCGTTCACCGCTGCCGGCAGAGCTCCATCCCACTTCCGCCCTCGGCGAGATGGTGTCGGACTACCTTCGGCGCAGGCACGAGAAGCCGTTTTTCCTGGTTGCATCCTTCTCGGATCCGCATCATCCGTTCGCCCCGCCTGCTGAGTATGCCGACCGGTACGACCCCGGTGATATGCCGATTCCGGTACCGCCGGATTCGGATGGATTCAGGACGTTTCCGCCGCATTTTGGCAGGGCGTACCGGGGGCAGAGCGGGATGTTCAGCGGCGGCGGCCACGTTGACTACTCGACCATCCCGCCGGCTGCAATGCTCCGCGCCCGCGCCCTCACATGCGGAATGGTGGAACTGATCGACGCTGCAGTGGGGAACATCCTGCGGACGCTCGACGAGACCGGGCTGCGGCGGAGTACGGTTATCGTTTTTTGCTCGGACCACGGGGACTTCCTTGGCGATCATGGATTCCTTTATAAAGGGCCCATGCACTGGGATGGGTTAACGCGTGTGCCATTCATCTGGAATCTGCCCGGTGCCTTGCACTCGGGTGTCGTCGAATCGGGCGTTGCTTCGACGCTTGACGTGACGCCGACCGTCCTGGATCTGTGCGGGATACCTCCTGAACCGGGTATCGAAGGCATATCGCTGGCGCGGTACCTGCGCGGGCAGGAGACGTATGCACGGGACGAGGCATTGACCGAAAACGACGACGATTACCTCGGTGAGCGATTGCGTACGCTGGTGACCGCGGAGTGGAAGATCACGGCATACGCCGGCCGGCCGTGGGGAGAGCTGTACGACCGCGCGAACGATCCGCACGAAACACGGAATCTGTGGGATGACCCGGCGTTCCGGGGCCGGAGAGATGAAATGCGCCTTCGCATGCTCGATCACCTGATGCGGCGGGAGGACAGGTTGCCCGTTCAGCGATGGTATGCGTGAAGAGGATTACCTACCGGTTGCCTGCACGACATCAGAAACGATAGGACCATGGAAACACTTTCCGTAAGCGAGCTGTTCGTCAGCATCCAGGGGGAAAGCCTTGCCGCGGGAAGGCTGTGCGCATTCGTCCGCCTTGCCGGATGCAATCTTCGGTGCGCGTATTGCGACACGAACTACGCATGGGATGCAGACGCGGGTCGCGCCATGGCTGTCGACGACGTTGCGGCGTGGGTGAGCGGATCGGGAGTACCGCTGGTGGAAATTACTGGTGGGGAGCCGCTTCTTCAGCCCGCAGTCTACGCGTTGATGGAGACGCTCATTGGCCGGGGGCTGGAGGTGCTTCTGGAGACAAACGGACACGTGGACGCGCGGGGAGTCCCGGAACGGGTTACACGGATCATCGACGTGAAAACGCCCGGCAGCGGTATGGCGGAGGGGGACTATCTCGTGAATCTACCGTCCCTGCGGGAAAATGATCAGATCAAATTCGTTCTGACGGATAGGAGAGACTACGACTGGGCGAAGAAAGTTCTTGCGGCTCATCCTGAACTGGGGCGAGTGAGCGCGATTCTGTTCAGCCCCGCGTTCGAGACTCTCCCGCCGCGCGATCTCGCCGGATGGATCATTGCTGACCGGCTGCCGGTGCGCTTCCAGCTTCAGTTGCACAAGTACGTGTGGGGGCCTCAGGAACGGGGCGTGTAGTGAGCGTGAAGCTTCACGGGCCTGTCGGTTCCTGTTCCGCAGGAGGAGCATCGTCAGCGCGTTCGCTGCGCTCCGTCGTGTGATCCTGGACATACGCGGAAAGCTCCCGCAATCGTTCTGGTAACCGCCCGTAGAAACCTGGCCCGCGGAGGATTTCTATCCGTGTCGCAAGGTCATTGGCGTCCCGGCAGGTGGTCCGCAGTGTTTCCGGTTTGACGCGTCCCGCGCAGAGTTCGACGAGCGAACGGAACGCCGCGGCGATGTCTTTGGCATGTTCGAAGAACTGGGTGAACACTTCCACCGCCTGCGGATCCATCGTGGGGGCGGCCCGCTGGAGGTCTTCCAGCGATCGTTCGGCGATTCGCACTGCCTCGTCTTTCTCCCAGACGAGGACGTCCAGGTCTACGTGCTTCGATTTCCGGACAAACGTCGGCCAGATCGATTTCTCAAACGTTTCGATTCCGGGGAAGAAGCTGCGGTCCTGGAAATAGGCGCCGGCGAGGTACAGGGTGTACAGGCATATGAGGGGGGAGGTTTCCAGTGCGGACACGAGGCAGGGACTGACGTTCCCGTTTTTGTTGCCGAATTGAGCTGCCCACTCGTACCAGAGGCTGCGATCCAGTTCGTCGAATTCGGGTAACCATGTTCCGGCCTGCTGAAACGTTGTGCCTGGCGCGGCAAGCACTTTGCCGAACGCATGCAGGTTTACCGTGCCCGGGGAGGAGAAGATGCTGGTTTCGACGCCATCTTCTTCTTCCTGAACCATGATGCGGCCGACTGCTCCCGCGGCCTTCAGTGGCAACCATGAGCGCACAAGCTCGAAAACATAGCCGGGTCGTGCCAGCGGCAATGCTGAACGCCCCCAGTGTTCGCCGTACAGGTCAGTTTCCAGAAGGACGGTCTTGCCGCCAAGCCGCTGCAGGGTAGGATTTACCGGTGCCGTAAGGTGACACCAGTCCTTCTGCACGTTTTTGACCATGATCTGGATTTCTGGAGGCAGTGGCCCGATTGCGTAAAGAAATGTGTCACTTTCCGAGGGGGTATCGCCCGTCTCACGGATGATGAATTGCTTCCTGTGACGTCTGCACGCCTCGTAGACACACTGGTACACCGCGCGCAGACGCTCTCCCGGCGTAACACTGCTTTGATCGCGCGTGGGGTAGGCCGTTGTGCCGCCCGCAGTGACGACGAGGGCGTCGATTTCCGGAACCCCCGTGAAAAGGTCCTCAAGCATGCTGCCGATGACCTGCCAGAGGCGGCGTCCTTCAAGGCGGGAAATTGTCGGCTCCGCGATCAGCCACTCTTCAGGCAGGTCACGCAGGACGTGGTACCAGACATGAATGCGCAGGCCCTGTGATTTGACATACGCACAGAGGTCCCTGAATTTTTGCCGGTACATTTCCCGATCCCGTTCGGGAATGACCGTGCCCTTGTACGTCAGGGAGCTTTTGTCGCGCAGTGCCTGGACGTGCCGGTACTGGGCAAAAAGCTCCACCCAGCCAATTCCCGGAGGCACCGTGCCGTCGTGCAGATCAAGCAGGTTTATGTGGTAACGGCCGGCTTCCCGCGCGGCCTTCCTCACTTCCGCGTCGAAAAGATCATAGTTGTTCCAGACGCGAACACCCCAACCGCGGAGTGCAAACGGTTGTGACTCCGCAGGGTTACTTTGAACCATGAATGTGTCCCCGAAAAATGGTGCTGCTGCTCGAACGCAGGTTTTTGGTTGCGGCCGGTGGTTCGGCCGGAGAACGCATATCAAGAAAGGTAAGGTTTCCGGGAACCCAATGGTATCCGGTGCGGCCCATCAGCATCCGGACAAAGCCGTTCCCGGGGCTTTTTCTGAGATTCACAGCGGGCGTGTTGACGAGCACCGTCTTCCCGTGCTACACTTCGCATCGTCTTTCCCGGAAATCACCCGTGGGTGCTGTGCGCGGGTGCAGCGCCCCTGCCCGGGGGGCAGGTTTTTTCCCGCAACGCTTCATCAGGAGGTGCGGCAATGCCGTACGTCATCTGCGAGCCGTGCATCGGCGTAAAAGACACGGCGTGTGTCGACGTATGCCCGGTTGACTGCATTCACCCGACGAAAGCAGAAGACGCTTTTGAGACGAGTGAAATGCTGTTCATCAATCCGGAGGAGTGCATAGAATGCGGCGCGTGCGAACCGGCCTGTCCGGTGGCCGCGATCTACCCGGAAGAGGATGTTCCGGAGGAATGGCGCGAGTACATTGACAAAAACGCGGAATATTACCGCTGAGCGGCGCGTGAGACTTTTCTTGCGTGTGTTTTGGTCAACCCCATTGACGCGCCGAAGCAAGCATTGAAATTTTAATCCACCGGTTTTTCAGAATTCCAGCACCGGCGGCATACCAGAACCCGAGCGCGCAACGAGTGTGATCTGCTCCTGGTGAGCCCAAGATTCTCCCTTACGCTGGCGAGTTGCTCATGAATTCAGAACACAACTCGGTGGCCCGTTTTACCGGGCGGGCAGTAACGGCCGGTGCGGTGATATCCCTCCTGATGGCAATCGGAGCGCCGTTTTCGCGCTACGTCCTGTACTCCTCACCCCTCGTGTTCACGTCGTTTTCCTGGGGTGTGGTGACGACATGGCTGCTGTTCGTCGTCTTCGAAATGGGTGTCCTGAGGAGATTTCGTTTCTGGCGACCCATGAGTTCGCCGGAGTTCGCGGTCGCCTTCATGATTGCGACCGTGGGTTCGAGTCTCACCACCACGGAAGTTGCCGGCCCGATTGTAACGCACATCGGTGGAATCCACTATTTCGCGTCGCCGGAGAACCGGTGGCATGAAACGCTGGATTCCCTCCTTCCGGTCTGGTTGCTGCCGACCGATACCCACAATGCGGTCAAGTGGCTGTTTGACGGCGTTCCGCAGGGGCAGACGTATCCGTGGGCGGACTGGATTGTCCCCCTGTTCTGGCATGGCAGTTTCACCGCCGCGTTTCTTCTGGTTCAGTTTGCGCTTGTGGGCCTTCTGCGAAAGCACTGGGTGGAGCATGAGCGCCTCACCTTCCCCATCATGCAGATGGCGGCGGAGCTGATACAGCAGCCTGAGGAAGGCGAGTTCCGCCCGCCGTGGAGCAGGCCACGGCTTTTCTGGTTCGGGTTTTTCATTCCGCTCACGTTCCTGACCCTGCAGATGCTGAGCTGGTTCTGGCCGACGGTTCCGCAACTCCCGACGAATCTGGGAGCCATCTCGTTCGGGACCGAATACCCGGCGCTGAACATGAATCTCTACTGGCCGGTTATCGGTATCGCGTTTTTCGCGAACAAGGAAGTCAT